>Ga0213876_10000008_pt1 | contig 506740 bp, 473 predicted proteins | sample BarmaccomBMRX_R9_FD_160113 | JGI IMG/M metagenome (GOLD analysis project Ga0213876, IMG submission 160113) | Root-associated microbial communities from Barbacenia macrantha in rupestrian grasslands, the National Park of Serra do Cipo, Brazil - RX_R9 | ecosystem: Host-associated > Plants >... | reverse complement strand
GGTGACCCGCTCGCCGCACGCGGGACACTGTTCGAGGCTCATGTCGATCGGCTGTTTGCAGCGGAGGCAGTTGATCTGGGTCATGTTTGCTCCGGATTCGTCGATTCGTGGATCAGTGCGTTGCCGAACCGGGGGTCGGGAGTCGGGGGTCGGAGCAACTGCTCGTGGTGCTCCGACCCCCGACTCCCGACCCCCGATGCTTGCTGTTCTACGAGACGACTTTTCAATGGTCCCTCAAAACATAACTGCACGCCGGGTCGGCGCCGAAGCGCACCACGTCTCCCGGCTTCAACACGGCTTTGTCGATGCGGGTGTTGTTGACATACGTTCCGTTGGCGGACTTTAGATCTTCGAGCGTGAGCGCGCTGCCTGCCATGGTGATGCGGGCGTGGCGGCGGGAGACGGCCGGATGCGCGAGGACGACCGAGCAGGTGCGGTCGCGGCCGACCATGATGCTGTCGCCGCTCAGCGAGTGCTTTTCATTTGCTTCGGCCTTCACGTGTACGAGCTGCCATTGCGGCGGCGCGCCGGGCGGAGGAACGGCCGCCGGAATCGGACGCATCGTCGGCGTGTAGCCGGGACGGAGGTTGTACTCCTCGAGCGCCTCGAAGAATTGCCGCGCCGATTCGTAGCGCTGCTCCATGCGCGGATGCATGGCGCGCAGCACGATCGCCTCGAGGTCGGCATCGATCTCGGGACGGAAGGCGCGCGGCGGCTGCTTTTCGCCGCGATAAATCGCATCGATCAGCTTCGGCAGCGAGCGGCTGTTGAACGGCAGCGTACCGGTGAGCATCTCGTACAACACGACGCCGGCGGAGTAGACGTCGCTCTTCGCTCCGGCATCCTTCGGCTCGCGGATCTGCTCGGGCGACATGTAGTGCGGCGTGCCGAGCAGGAAGCCGGACTTAGTGAGGACGGTCTGGCCGCTGCCGGTGCCGCCTTCTTTGATCTTGGCGATGCCGAAGTCGGTCACCTTGACCACGCCGGCGCGGGCACCTTCGCGGATGAGATTGGCCGGCTTGATGTCGCGATGCACGATGCCTTTGCCGTGCGCGTAGACGAGCGCTTCGAGCAGGCATTGCGCGGTGGTGATGGCGTCAGCGATCGGCAGCGCGCCGCGCTCGGTGAGCAGAACGTCAATAGGCGTCCCTTCCACCAGCTCCATCACCAGCACGGCGTGATCGGCGTTGTTGATGAATTCGTAGAAGCGGGTGATGTAGCGGTGGCGCAGCTTTTCGAGAATGTGCGCCTCTTTGACGAAGCGCTTGCGGGCGGTCACTTCACCGGCCAGTTCCTCGCTCATGACTTTGAGGACGACCTCGTAGTCGGCGGGGAGGATGTCGGTGCGCGACATGGTGCGGCCGACGTAAACGTGGCTCATGCCGCCTTCGCCGAGCTCGCGCTCGATGCGGTAGTTGCCGACGACGTTGCCGATCATTTCAGCGCGCCCTCTTCATCCCAATAGAAGCCTTCGTCGCAAAGCGGCATGAACAGGTATTTGTGCGAGCCGACGCGGACGATGTCTTTCGGCGCGAGGTCGCGCCGCGGCTCGATCTCGGCATCGTTGACGTACGTTCCATTCGTGGAGTTGTGGTCCATCAGAATGAACCGTCTCTCCTCGGGGCGAAACACGAGATCGGCATGATGCGACGATGCCTGATCGTCATTGACGACGATGTCGGAACGGCGATCGCGCCCGAGGACGTTGCGTCCGATGCGGACTGGGAACGATTCGCCTCGCGCCACGCCATTGAGTCCGACCAGCCAGCCGACGACATAGCGCTTCGGCGCCGCCAGCGGATCGAGTTTCTGCACCGCGACCGTGCGCTCGACCGGCGGGTCGGCCAGCGCGACGGCGGAGTCGCGATTCATCGTGGGAGGCGGAACGGCGGTCGGACGGCGAACCGGCTCGGGCGGAACGGCCACCGGCCGCGAAGGCTCACCGAACCGCGTCGGACGAACCACCGGGACGTCGGATTCAGCGTTCTCCGCGGGGCAATACGGACAAAGGTCCCAGCTCTCGTCGATGAAATGCCCGTTCTCACACCGCTTGTCAGCCACGTTTCACGCCTCACGCATGGAAGGCGACCGCAACCGCGTTGCGCCCGCCGAAGTAGATGATGTCGCCGTCTTTAAGAAACCGCTTATCGATCTTCTGGTCGTTGACGTAGGTCCCGTTCGACGAATTCCGGTCGATCAGCAGCACTTTGCCGTCGATCGAGACCACTTCTGCATGCAGCCGGGAGACCTTGGGATTCTCCAATACGATCTCACACATTGCCGTTTCCCGTCCCACGCGGATGCCCGATCCGCCGAGGCCGAGCCGCTCTCCCGCGCGGGTTCCGTTGAGGATGGTGAACTTGCCGAGCATCAGCGGCGCACCGGCCGGCGCGCTGCTCGGCGACACGACGCGCTCGGTGGTCACTTTGAGCATATCGAGCGGGATGCGCGGACGGCGCACGCGCGGGATGGTGAGGCCGATCACGATCGCCGCGAGCGCGCCACCTGCGCCGATGCTGGCGACGGGATGCTTGCGCCACAGCGGCATCGACTGCAGCGCGCGGTCGGTGTCGTGACGGAAGCGGATGACGTCGGGCGAGTTCGGGAAGATGTTGCTCGCGCTGGCCAACTCGGTCGAGGCAAGCGTCCACTTGCCCTCCTGCGCCGCATCGAGCGACGCGCGATAGTGCTGATCGAACTCCCCTTCGACATTGACCGGCACGTTCGCCTCGCGCAGAAAACTGCGCGCGACGTTGATCGGGACGAGGAACTTGATCGCTTCCGCGTCGGTGCGGCCCCACGTCGAGATGCCGATCACTTCACCGCCGCGATTGACCGCCGGGCCGCCGGAGTTGCCGCGATAGATGGCCACATTCGACTGAAACACCGGCGTGTTGGTGACGTCGCGCTTGATGGCAGTGATGATGCCGGGATTGAACGTCGCTTCGAGATCGCTGTCGCGCGACAACCAGCCGCCGATGACGTCGTCCGTGCTGCTGGCCACGGCCGGATAGCCAACCGACCAGATCGACTCGCCGACGCGCGTGGAGTCGGAGTCGCCGAGCGTGAGCGCGGGGAGGTTTTTGTGATTGACGCGCAGCAGCGCCAGGTCGGTGCCGCGCTGCGCCAGCGCGGGCGAGAAGCGATCGATCGTGAACGGAAGCTTTTCCCCGTTCGACAATTCGATCTCGTTCGTGACGACGCGGTTGTCCAGCCGGCTCTTGTCGACCAGCGCCGCGATGTAGCGCTCCAGCGCTTCACTGCGATGGAGCTTGCGCAGATCGTCGACGGGAAAATGTTTGAGCAACGCCGAGATGGCGCCGTTGCGCAGCAGCTCGCGGTCGAGCGCATCGGCATTGCGCGTCGGCTCGACGACGTGGCCGCTGGTGAGTACGAGGCCGTCCGGATGGATGATGAATCCGCTGCCCGATCCGCCCGCGCCGGTCGGCACGGCCAGCTCGCTGCCGTCGCCAAGCTGCTGCGCAATCGTTGAGAACCCCTCTCGTTTCAGCGCCGCAGCGATTTCTTTGATGACCGCGGGCGTGTAGCGGAACTGAGCGGTGGCGAAGGCGCTGATGCGCACGACGGCCGGCTTGACGCCGTACGCCATCTTCGCGTCCTGATCGAGATGCGCGACGTCGCCGCGGCACGCAAGCGCGGCGAGAAGCAGAAATCCGAAGAGGAGGCGGGACGAGGAGGCCATGCGATTAGCGGGCAGGGGCGGTGGTGGTGGCTGCGATTCCTTGTTGATGGTTCCAGTACAACCACGCAGCGCCGGCACCGCCGAGCGCGAGCACAGCGATGAGCACCCACTTGGCGATCGAACCGCGCGGTGGCGACGCGACGATCGGCGTCTCGACCGTTTTCTCCAGCCGGTCCGGCTGAGCCGGCAGGTCGAGCGTCGTTTCACCGACGTCTTCCGTGCCCGCACTGTCCTCGGTGATCGGCGTGATCGGCGCGGTGTCGCGCTGCGTCTCGTCGAAGGGCTGATCGGCCAGCGTTTCATCGCCATCGACGAGCGTTTCACCGCCGATGTCATCGACCGGAACGATCTTCGCGACGATGACCGTGACGTTGTCCGGAGCGCCGCGCGCGAGAGCCCGCTTCACATACTCGGTCGCGGCCTGGTTGATCGGCAGCGCGGCGATCTCTTTCAGCTCCGGCTCTTTGACGAGACCGTGCAGTCCATCGCTGCAGAGGATGAAGATGTCGTTCTCTTTGATGTCGAACGGTCCGCTGACGTCGATCTCGACGTCCTCAGCGACGCCCATCGAACGCTGCAAGACGTTGCGCCGCGGATGCGTCTCCGCCTCCTTTGGCGTCAGCAACCCTTCCCTGACCATCGAAGCGACCAGCGAATGGTCCTCGGTGATCTGCCGGATCTCGTCGCCGCGCACGAGGTAGATGCGCGAGTCGCCAACGTGCGCGAACCAGGCCTGGTTGTTCTTGACGACGAGCGCGGAGGTCGTCGTCCCCATCCCCCGCAAATCGGGATTCGCCTGCGCCTCGGTGAAAATCCTCGCGTTCGCGCGCGTGAGCGCCTCGCGCAGAGCCTGGGCGATGTCGTACGTCTCACTGCCGAGGTATTGAGCCTTGACGGTTTCGCCGGCGAGTCTGGAGGCGGTGGCGCCCCCGCGATGGCCACCCATGCCGTCGGCGACGACGAGGAGCCGTCCGCCGGGATGGCTGGAGCTCTCCTCACGCGGCGTGGTGTACGTGCCGAAGTCCTGATTCTCGGAACGCACCAGTCCCACGTCCGTGCGCAGAACCGCCTGAACCCCAAGGCGCGGCATCGGGACGGCCGAGTTTTCCGCCGTGGCTGACTCGCTCATATACGTGGAAACAGGGGGAGGATTATACAGGCGTTGATCCGCGGACGAGTTATCCGCAGATTACGCAGATCGGCGCAGATGAATCAGTGATGCCCGCCCGGGCCGCTCGGTGGTTGCGGGGGGCGGGATGCCGGAGGAGGCGGCGGGGCGCCATGGCCTCCGGGATCGCCGGGATGTCCGGTGGGCGTTCCGTCGTGGCCTCCGTGTGGATCCTGCGGGGCGCCGTCGCGGCGGCCGGGGGCATCCTGGCGGCGGTCGTCGGGGGTCTTCATCGGACGATCGGGCGGCGGCTCGCGGCGGGTGAAGCTGGACGTTTCGCCGGCGTGAACGAGGAACGGCTCGGGGCGCAACGGCGATCGGATCTCAACCGTCCCTTCGAATACGTCGACGGTCGTTTTGCCCGCCGCGTCGACTTCGACGTTGTACTGCGTTCCGCGCACGGCCAGCAGCGCGCCGGGCGTCTGCACGATGCGCGGTTCGGAGCCGGTGATCTTGTCGAACATCGCGTGAATCCGTCCGCGCTCGACGGAGAGGATCACACCGGGTGTGCCGCCGGCGAGCTGGACGTCCGTCGATGAAAAAATCTCGAATTTCGCGCGCTGCGGCTCGGCGGCGATGAGCGCGTACGAGAACCAGCCGGTGTGGACGCGGTCACCGCTCTGCGCGTGCGCGCCTTTCGCGGCGGGCGTTTCCTGCTTCGCGGTTTTGAGGGTGACGGTGCGTTTGACGTCGTCGAAGCGGTAGCCGACGGGCGCCGGCGTGGTGGTCGTTGCCGCGGCGGCGGTGAGCATGGCGAGCGATGCGAGCACTGTTTTCATCTCGGCCTCTCAGGTTTCGAGCGAAATATCGAGTCGTTTGATTTTGCGCGCAAGGGTCTTGCGTTCGATGCCGAGAATGTAGGCGGCCTGCGTCTGATTCCCGCCGGTAGCGCGCAGCACGGCGATGATGTGACGTTTCTCCGCCTCATCGAGCGATACGAGGTCGTCGTCCGCCTGAACCGGCGCGGCAGCGGGTCTGTGATCATCCGCTGCGGACGGCGCGATGTCGCGCAAGGCGCGCGACGCGGCGGCAGCATCGACGAGCGCACCCGAGTCGATGACGGTACGGCGGATGACCTGCTCCAGTTCGCGGACGTTGCCCGGCCACGCATGCGCCGCAAAAACATCGAGCACGGACTGCGACGGACCGGCGATCGAGTCTTTCTTCATTTCCGCGCCGATGCGATGTTTGAAGTGATCGACCAGCAGCGGGATATCGGAGACGCGGTCGCGAAGCGGCGGAACGGCGATCTCGTAGCCGGCCAGGCGGTAGTACAAATCCTCGCGGAACCTTCCTTCGGCGACCAATCGCTTGATGTCGCGATGCGTCGCTGCGATCAGGCGAACGTCGACGCGATGACTCTTCTCCGCGCCGAGCGGCGTGACGACGCCGTCCTGCAGGAAGCGGAGGAGCTTGACCTGGAAGGCCGGCGAGATGTCGCCGATTTCATCGAGGAACAGCGTGCCGCCGTCGGCGCGGGACAATGCGCCGCGGCGATCCTGGCGCGAGTCGGTGAACGCGCCGCGCGCCGATCCGAACAGCTCGTTTTCCAGCAGTGTGTCGGGAATCGCGCCGCAGTTGATGGCGATGAAGGGACCGGCAACGCGGTCGCCGAGGTCGTGGATCGATTGCGCGACGAGCTCTTTGCCGCTGCCGCTCTCGCCGAGAATCACCACCGGCACGTTGAGCGAGGCCACGCGGGCGATGGCCTTGTACATGGCGATCATCGATGGATGCGAGCCGGCAATGCGCGAGGACGGACCGGGCTCGATCGCGACTTCGTCCGCGATGCGCTCGCCGAGCGCGGCGCGAACGCGCGCGATCAACTCGCTGAGGTCGAAGGGCTTGGCGATGTAATCGAACGCGCCGATGCGTTGTGCCAGCGCGGTTGTTTCGATCGTGCCGCGCGCCGTCATCAGGATCACGCGCGGCGGATTGCGGCGTTCGGAAATCGCCTGCAGCAGCGTCAGTCCGGTTTCGCCGGGCATGTAGATATCGCTGAGCACGAGGTCGATGCGATGCGCGCGTAGCGCCTGGAGCGCCGAGGTGACGTCGCCTGCCTGCACGGTTTTCAGCCCCACTTTTTCGAGCGCCATGGCGGCGCTTTCGCGGATGCCGATGTCGTCGTCGACTACGAGCACGGTCGCCATCACATCGCTCCTGCTTTCGCTGACTCCGCGGCAACCGGCAAGGTGATGCGGAAGCGCGAGCCGCCTTGCGCGCTGTCGAGGCTTGCCGCACCGCCGTGCCATTTCGCGATTTCGGAGATGAGGGAAAGTCCGAGTCCGAGCCCGTTGGTGCCGGCGGCGGTGGTGCCGCGGACGAAACGGGCGAAGATCTTCTCGCGCTCCGTTTCGCTGATGCCGGGTCCGCGATCTTCCACTTCGAGGATGGCGTCGTTGCCGCGGCGGACCACGCGGACCGTGACCGCACCGGTCGTGTATTTGAGGGCGTTGCCCACGAGGTTGTCGACAACGCGTTCCAGCAGCGCGGCATCGGCGCGGATGAAGACGTCGCGATCGGCGGAGACGAACAGTGTGCGGTCGGTGCTGGCGCGGAGGAAATCGACACGCGCGGAGGCCAGATCGCCGAGGTCGATGATCGTTGACGACGATGCGAAGTCGCGCAGCGGAAGGCGCTCCAAGTCGAGCAGCGTGCCGACCATCGTCTCCAGTTTGCCGGCTTCGTGTTGCAGGAGCGACGTGACGCGCTTCCGCTCGGCGTCGCTGAGATCGAATCCGTTCATGAGCTGGGTGAGGCTGCGCATCGACGCGAGCGGCGTCTTCAATTCATGCGCGAGCACACGCTTCGATTCGGCGTCGCGCTCGCGGTGATCGATGTACCGTTCTTCGCTGCTGCGTAACGCCGCAATGATGATGCGCGTTTCGAGAACGCCGGCTGCGATCGCGGCGGAGGCGATGAGCGTGATGAACGGAATGGCGGTTCCGTTCGCGAGCAGCGCGATGCCGCCTGCGACGATGGCGGCGATGACGATGCTTGCGGCGATGCGGCGCCGCCGCGCGATCAGAATCGCTGCGATGCCGATCGTGGCGAAAACACCCGCGACGATCGGCGGGAGTTCCGTGATGACGTCGCCGCGGATGATCGACTCTGTCGCCGCGGCATGAACGGTAACGCCGGGATCGGGCTGATGGCCGCGCGTGGTCGGCGTGAGCACGCGATCGCCGAGGGCCAGGGCGGTCGGACCGACGAAGACGAGTTTTCCTCGGAGATTTTTCGCCGGATTGCGAAGCAAGTCTGCGGCGCTGATCGCGGGGATCGCACTCGGTCGCGTCCGAAACGCAGGAGCGATCGACCGTCCGACCGGAATCGGCGCGCCGGTGATGAGCGAAGCCGCTTCGACGGAAAGCGCGGTCAGCGAGCGGTCGCCGCTCTGCTTCGTCGAGGAGAGACGCCGCAGGATGCCGTCGTGATCGAGCTCGAAGTTGCCGTGCGCGGCGGTGACGGAGTCCGACAACGGCGGTCGAGGCATCAACCAACGTCCCTGTTCATCGACGACTGCGACGGCGAGCACCGGCAGACGCTTCGCCGACGCCGCGAGTTTTTCGTCGCCGTTGCGTGGCTCGGCGAGGAGGATGTCGAGGATCACGCCGCGGGCGCCGGCGTCGGCGGCACGATCGACGATCGTGGCGAGTTTGGCGCGATCCCACGGCCAGGCGCCGATGACTCGCAACGACTGCTCATCGATGGCGACGACGACGGTCCGTTGCGCGGCGTGTTGCGGAAGGCGGCGGAGAACCATGTCGCGCGCGGGCAGCTCGACCGGATCGACGACGTCGAGCGCCAGCAGCAGCGTCACGGCGACGCCAACCGCGATCGCAATCATCACCGCCGTGCGCGTGCGGAGCATGGCGGCTATGGTAGCGCGGCGTTTGCGTGGCACAGACACTCTTGTCTGTGCGTCTGGGAGGCTTGCGTCTAGCTCGCAAGTTGCGTGAAGTCAAAAGCACAGACAAGAGTGTCTGTGCCACATCATTTCCGTGGCAACGCTACCGCTTCCGCGAGTTGCGCGCGCAGCAGTTTCCCCAAAGGAGATCGGGGAATCGACTCGACGCGATGGATCTCTCGAATTCTCTCGAACGGATGCACGCGCTCGTTGAACGCGCCGGCAAACGATGGCTCGATCGCCGTCGCGAGATGGATGACGTGTCCGAGCCGTTCGTCGACAACCGCGACGATGGCCGCGTCGTTGCCGGCCAGCTCGTAGAGGATGCGATCGAGGCGCTTCAGGTCAACCGATTCGCCGCCGATCTTGACGAAATCGCCCGCCCGTCCGATGACCCGCAGCGTTCGTCCGTCGACCTCACCCAGATCTTCGGAGACGAACCAACCGTCGATCTTCGGATCGATGAGGCCCTGCTCGGCCGCGTAGCCGGTCAGGAGCGACGGACCGCGAAACGCGAGCCGGCCGTCCGATTCGCGGCGCGCGTCGATATGTTCGAGGAGCGTGTCTTCGATGGCGATCGTGGAGCAGCATTCGGTCATGCCGTAGCTTGGAAGCGCAGGCCACTCGCCGCGCTCGAGGTTGAAGATGCCGCCGCCGACGAGGATTGCGCGCAGCGTTGGCGACGGCGTGAGCCGGGCTCCAATCAAATCCTGCACCTGCGCCGGCACCAGCGACGCGATCGTGGCCTCCGATTCCGCAAACGCGCGCGGATCCCACGGCATCGGCAACGCACGCGCACCGGCGAGGTGGCATCGCGCATAGACGCCGAGGCCGCCGACGTGGAAGGTTGGAAGAACGGCGGCCCATACGTCGCGCGAGGTCACGTTCAGCCGCTCGTTGACAGCGTTCGCTGAGGCCAGGATGGCCTGTTTCGAGAGCGCCACTAGCTTGATGTCGCCCGTCGATCCCGAGGTGGCGACGAAGACGTGGGCATCGATGTTCGGAACCATCGTCTCCAACCGCGCCCGTTCCGCGGACGGCATGCGCGGATTGAGAAGAAGGTGGGATTCGGTGGATTCAAAATCGATCATGACGCCGCCGTAGCGCCGGCGGCCCGCCGGCTGGACCGCCGCCGGCTCGGCGGCGAGCATGAGATCGCGACGCGCCAGCGAGCCGCTGGCGGTCCAGCCGCCGAGCCGGCGGCGCTACGGTTCGTCGACGCCGATCGTTCGATTAGAGTGTTCGCCATGGCAGTTTTTTCAGCAGCTCGTCGAATCCCCATCCAGTGCCGACCGGCGGTACGAGGCGCGTGCCGTCGATGCGCATCCGTTCGATGAATTCGTCATTTTCGAAGAGGACGTGCGTGATGAGGCCGCAGGTTGAAGTGATGTTCGACGTTGCGGCGGCATAGGCGGCGCAGAGTTGTCCGATGGGGTGATCCATGTACGAGGTGACGACGACCTCGGCATCGCTGCAGGGGATTTCATCGACCGCGGGTTTCAGGATCAGGACGTCGTACGAATTCACAGAGCACAGACAAGAGTGTCTGTGCCACATTGGATCGCTGCTTGTGTGGCACAGACACTCATGTCTGTGCTGGGACGAACTTGGCAAACGGTCGAGCGCGATCCGCAATCCGGTGCGCTCGCGGAGTTCACTCCACACGGCGGCATCGTACGGACACGGATCTTCGATGAAATCGATCCGTTCGCGAGGCAGCGTCGCTGCAATCTGCACGAACTCCTCGGCAGTCAACGTCGCATTGAAATCGATGCGTAGGCGAACGCGATCGGGGATGACGTCAATACCTTTCAGTTTGACGGTATCGAACGCAGCCGGCGGATCAGGGCCGGGCCAATGGCTTGGAGGGATCGTCAATCCGTCGAAGAGATTGCGGCCATCGCGACGCGCAGTCGCATCGATCGACGCGAATTCGAGTGACGCTTTCGTCAGCGGCGTCATTTCTCCGCGTGCGAGGAGTGCGAGTTGTTCGTCGAGCGGCAAATCTCCCAACTCCGGCCATGGGTGAACGTCAGCTACGCCGCCGTTCACGCGAATCAATGCGCCGCGGCGCACACCGTCCACAGCGATCGCACTCAGACGCCGTTTCGGCGTCAGCTCGTAACGCCAGTACTCGATCAAATCGCGGCTCCGACGACGTAGAGGATCCCGAAAATCCACTCCAGCGCGCCGGCGAGCGCGAGGCAGCGATTGAGCGATGCGCCCTGGCTTCGCGCGACGCGGATCAGCAAGGCAATCGCGGGGATGAGCGCGAGCATGGGGATCAGCAGTTTCGCCGAATGGCGGAGATATGCGATCGCCGCGACACAAACGAACGGCGCCAGAGCGAAGAGGACGATTTCCGTCCGCGCGAACGTCGCGCCGAATCGCGCGGCCAGCGTGCGCTTGTTGCTGGCGCGGTCGTTCTCGATATCGCGCAGGTTGTTGATGGCCAGGATCACGACCGCGAGTGAACCGACGGCGAAGCCGCCGATCCAGGCTGTGGCGTCAAGCGTGAGGCGTTGCAGGTAGAACGATCCGCAGACGGCGGTGAAGCCGAAGAAGATCATCACGAAGAGTTCGCCGAGGCCGTGGTAGGCGAGCGGGTACGGCCCGCCCGTGTAGGCGTAGGCGGCGAGGATCGACGCGACGCCCACGATCGCGATCGGCCATCCCCCTTTCAAAATGAGCGGGATTCCGCAGAGCGCGGCGAGTCCGAAACAGACGTAAGCGCCGCGCAGGACAGCATCGGCCTCGAGCAATCCGGCCTGCGTCACGCGGAGCGGGCCGAGGCGCGTGTGCGTGTCCGCCCCCTTTTTGAAATCGAGTGCGTCGTTGACGTAGTTCGTGCCGATCTGAATGAAGACGGCGCCGAGCAACGCGAAGATGAACGGCGGCCAGTCGGCCTTCGACTGCGTGCACGCGAGCGCCGTTCCGACGAGCACCGGCGTCACCGCGGCAGCGAGCGTTTTCGGGCGTGCGGCGAGAAGCCAGGGGGTCATCGGAATGCGCACACCGTCGGCGTAGCCGGCGTAAGAGCCGTAGCCCACGGCTTCAAGCCGTGGGATCGGGTGTGGCCCGCGGTTTGGGAGCGCGCTTCAGCGCGCGAAAGAAAGCTTTCTGTCGCCCGCCAAGGCGGGCTCACAAACTGAAAATGCTGGCTTACCCACGGCTTAAAGCCGTGGACTACGGTTCTTACGGCGGGCTTCACCGCCGGTTGAAGTCTGCCAGGCATTTCACGGAAATCTCGGGAACTTCTTGAAATCCGGCTTGCGCTTCTCCACATACGCATCGCGCCCTTCTTGCGCTTCCTCGGAGAGGTAATAGAGCAGCGTGGCGTCACCGCCGAAGTCGAGGAGGCCGAGTTGGCCGTCGCAGTCGGCGTTCATCGCGGCTTTCAGGAATCGCAGCGCCATCGGCGAGAGCGCCAGCATCTCGCGGCACCACTTCAGCGTCTCTTCTTCAAGTTGCGCGAGCGGCACGACGGTGTTGATGAGCCCCATGTCCAGCGCCTGCTGCGCGTCGTACTGGCGGCAGAGAAACCAGATTTCGCGCGCTTTTTTCTGGCCGACGATGCGCGCGAGATAGGACGAGCCGAGGCCCGCGTCGAAGGAGCCGACGCGCGGGCCGGTCTGGCCGAAGCGGGCGTTGTCGGCGGCGATGGTGAGATCGCAGACGACGTGCAGCACGTGGCCGCCGCCGATCGCGTAGCCGGCCACCATCGCAACGACCGGTTTGGGCATGCTACGAATCTGTTTCTGCACGTCGAGGATGTTCAGGCGAGGGATCTTTTCCTTCGGATCGACGTAGCCGCCTTTGCCGCGCACGCGCTGATCGCCGCCTGAGCAGAACGCCTCGGTTCCTTCGCCGGTGAAGACGATGACGCCGATTTCGCCATCGTCGCGGGCCATGTCCAGCGCCTGCTTCATCTCGCTGACCGTCAGCGGGCGAAATGCGTTGCGCACCTCGGGACGATTGATCGTGATCTTCGCGATCCCATCTTCCGTGCGCTCGTACTTGATGTCCTGAAAGTCGTGAAGCTTGATCCAGTTCTCTACCATGCGGCGAGGCTATCAAGCAGAGCGAGCTACAGCAACGGGACGCTGATGTGCTGGCTGGCAGCGATTCCCTTCTTGAACACAGTGACGTCGAGCGTGTTAGCGCCGTCGGCCGCCTCGATCTGCAGGATCGCTTTCGTGACGCCGTTGCTTTCGGTGACGCCGAGGACGTTGGTGCGCGGCCGCGTTTCGAAGGTGAGGTCAGCTGGGCGCGCGCCGAAGATGAAGAGCGCGACTTTGCGCGGACCGGCGCTCATGTCGGCAGTCGCGGTAGGCGAAAACGTTCTGCCGCCGTATTCGAACGGATAGTCCGCGTTGTCGGCGCGATTCGAACGGACGAGCAGCCACTTGCCGTCTTCATCGATCGGGATCGGCGGCAGAATCGCGATCTGCCCCTCGGCCGGCACGTTGATATTGACTCGCGCGTAGCCGCGCTTTTCGAGCGCCTCGCTGGCTCCAAGCTCGGGATCGCCGGTACGGATGAGCGCCTTCACGGCGTAGCTGCCGGGCGGCAACATCAGCGTTCCGTAGTAGCGGATGCCGGTCGTGCGGACTTTCTCGCCGACCTTCGCGACCTCGATCGTGACGCGGTCATAGAGCCGGTCACGAACGACGCCGGCGGTGTCGAAGGCGTAGATGAAGACGTCGGCGCCACCGATGACCGTGCCGGTTTCGCGCATCAGATCGGCGCCGTTGATGTCGATGATGACGGGAACCTGCGCCGGTTTCCCGCCGCTCGGCGGAAAGGCGGTAGCGAGAACGTTGACGCGCAGATCGGTCTGCGGAAGGTCGTTGATGATGATCTGGGCGTTGGTGAGCGCGCGGTCGACCGAAGTGACGCGGCCACGTTCGTAGTAGCCGGCGGCGTGAACGGCGCGCGATCCCGGCGGCACGTTCACGAGCTTCACGCTGACGTTGTGGAACGTGCCCGGCACATTGTCGGAAGTGTGAAAGCCGAGGACGTAGACGACTTCCTGCTGGCGAAGCAGGCGCTCGAAATCGGAGTGAAGATCGTTCGAGTTCTCGAAGACTTCGCCGCCGGTCGGCCGGGAAACGAGAAAGAGGCTGGCGTTGGAGTTGATGATCGAGCCTTCGTCGAGGTTGTTTTGCACGCGCACGCCCTGCACGTCGATGGCGTGGAGCACGACGTCGGCGGCGCGGAAGCTGTCGGCCATCCGCTGAACGCGCGTCATCGCGGCGGTGTTGCCGTACATCTTGTCGGTATCGATCTTCTCCAGATTGCCGGCCACGATCTGGGTGTTGAGCTTGGTCTGTTCCTTGGAGCCGCGCGCATCGAAACCCTGCAGCAGGCGCGGGTCGAATCCTTCGGAGAGCAGCACGACCTGCTTGCGGCCGGCCACCATGCGCAGCGAGCGCGCCAGATTGCCGAGCGAGTCGATCTCACGTTCGATGCGCTGGCGGACGGCAACTTCGTTCTGCGCCGTGGCTGATGCCGCCAGATCGCGCAGGTGCTGGTCGGCGTCCGCTGCATGGCCGCTGCTCTCGATGAGCGGAGCGGATCCTGGCGATTCAGCGCCCTGCGGCCCGCTCCAGATCACCGTCTGATTGGCGAGTTGCAGCGGATCGCTTCCGTGGAACGTGGAGGGATTTGCGATCGCGGAGGCGACGAGTTGCCGGTCGGTGGTCAAGGCAGTGATGAAGCGATAGCCGCGGTCAGGATTGACGGTGGCGACGGCGACAAGATCGCGCGGACCGGTGCTCTCGGTGACGAAACGGCGCGCGGCGTCCTGCGCGCGCGACATCGAGCGCGGCGAGGTGAACCCGAGGTCGAAGAGGAGGATGAAGGATCGTCGCCCGGCCGGATTCATCGGTGAGATCGCGCTGGCTGGAGCATCCGCGGCGAAGTCGATCGCATCGAACGAGCTGATGGCTTGTTTTTTCTTTTCGTCGTACAGCGCGAAGTTCGCGGCGGTCAGGCCGCGGACCGGATTGCCGGACGCGTCGAGCACCGACACCGGCAGCTCAACGACATGAACGTTGATCGTCGACGAGTTTTGAGCCGACGCGCAAAGCGCGATGAAAGACGCGGCGGCAACTGCGAGCAGGCGGCGCATTCGTCGCTACTGCCTCGAAACCGCGACGCTCGATGTCTGCGCTTCGGGCACGCCCTTTTTGTGCACCGTGACCTGAAGCGAGGAAACCTGCGCGGGATCGTCGAGCTGGAGGACGAGCTTCGTGCCGCCGGGGATTGGAATCGTACCGAGCAGCTTCGTCTTCGGCGTCGTCTCCCACGTCAGTTCGTTGGCCGAGGCGCCGTAGACGATGAGCGCGACTTTGTTTGATGCCGTGGCGCCGGGGATGAAGTTCTGGCCGTTCAGCTCGAATGGATACGCGCCGCCCATGCCGCCACGGTCAGCGGCCTTTACGAGCAGCCATTTCGGCTGTTCGTCGATCGGAATCGGCGGCAGCACGGCAACGGCTCCTGCCTTCGGAACGATGACGTTCGTGCGCGCGTAGCCCCGTTTTTCGTTGTCGTTTTTCTTATCCGGCTCGCCCGCGCGCACGAGCGATTTGATCGCATAGCTGCCGGGAGGAAGGACCAGCGTGCCGTAATAGCGAACGCCGCTCTTGAGCCGGTCGCCGACTTTTCGCATGTCGAACGTCAGGCGCTGGTAGAGGCGGTCGCGGACCACGCCTTCATCGTCGAAGGCGTAGACGAAGACTTCGGCCGCGGCCATGTTGCCACGCGCTTCTTTCGTCAGATCGGCGCCGTTGATGTCGAGGATGATCGGGACCTGGTAGCGGCCGTCGCCCGCGGGGAACGGCGCGGCGAAGGCGGCGACGTGAACGTCGTCCTGAGGGATGTCATTGACGATGATTTCGGCAGTGGTGAGCGTGCGCTCGGCGGTGGAAGTGTCGCCGCCGTTTTCGTAGTAACCGTTGCGATAGTTGACTCGCCCGTTCGCGTTGACGAGCTTCACTTTCAAATCGTGGAACTTGCCGGCGTTGCCCCACGGGGCCTGGAACGCCAGCACGTAGACCACTTCCTGCGCGCGCAACATCCGGCCGAAGCTGGTCTTGAGGTCATTCGAGTTCTGGAAAACTTCGCCGCCGGTCGGGCGCGAAATCGTGAAGAGGCCGGCGTTGGAGTTCAGGTTCGATCCGGACTCGTCGTTCTGCACGCGGACGCCCTGGATGTCGATGGCGTGGAGTACGACGTCCGAGGCGCGGAACGCCTGGGCCATGCGATCGAGCATGGTGAGGCTCGCCGAGTTACCGTAGCGCGCATCGTTGTCAACGTTCCAGTACTGGCCCGTGGTCACGGCGTTGTTGTCGCGAGCCGCAGCCGCTGTGTCGCGGGCGTCGCGGCCCTCGAGGTATTTCGCGTCAAAACCTTCCGACAACAGGATGACCTGCTTGCGGCCGGGGACGGCGCGCAACGTTTTCGCGAGCTGGCCGAGGTATTCGACCTGCTTTTCCACGCCCGCGCGAGCGTACTGCTCGTTGCTGCGCGTCATCTGTACCTGGCGCTCGGCTATCTCAGCGGAGGCGAGGGCCGCTCCCTTGCCGCCTTCGGCAGCCGTCGTAGAAGTCTTCCCGTTCTCCCCGGTCAGATCGATGACGGTCTTGTTCGCGATCTGCAGCGGGTCGTTGCCGCGGAATCCGCTCGGATCGGCGATGACGGATTCGACTAATTCGCGGTCGGTGGTGAAGGCTGTCTGCAGACGGAATCCGTGAGTGCTGTCGATCGTGCCGACGCCGACGAGATCGCGCGGCTGGACGGCTGACCTTACGAAATTACGCGCCGCTTCCTGCGCGCGCACGAGCGCCTTCGGCGTGGAAAAGCCGAGGTCGAAGAGGAGGAGGAAGGAGCGGCGCGCGGCGGGGTTCAGCGGCGAGATCGCGTTCGCGGTCTCGGTCGAGCCGAAGTCGATCTTGTCGAACGAGGTGATGGCCTGTTTCTTCCCGCCGTCGTAGACCTCGAAATTCGCCGCGGTCAGGCCGCGCACAGGGTTGCCGCTCGAATCGACGACCGACACCGGCACTTCGATGACGTTGACGTTGACGGTCTCCTTCATTTGAGCGATGGCGGATGTGGACAGGAAGATCGCCGCAGTTGCGAGGTAGCGTTTCATCAGTTCTCCAGGGTTTATCCGCAGATGACGCAGATGTTCACAGATAGGACTTTCATTGAACCACCAGCGGCACGCTTGCCTTTCTCGCGTCGCTGGAGCCTTTCTTGTGGACGGTGACGTCGAACGACGCCGGACCCGCCAGCAGATCAGCTGGAGAGTAATCGAGAAGTAGCTTCATTACGTCCTGGCCCTGCAGCCGTTGAAGAACGGCGGGCGTGCCGGGATGCGGACCGAGCGCATCGATCGCGGATGCGTCCCACGCCAGCTCGTCCGGCTCGACGTTGAAAACAAACAGTGCCACGCGGCGCGAGTGGCCGTTGGTCACGCCGGCGCTGGCGCTGGGCATGAACGGCTCGCCGTTGATGTGGAACGGATACGGCGCGGCATCGTGCGAGGCGCCTCGGACGACGATCCACGCCGCGGGATCGTCGACGAACATCGGCGGCAGCAGCGCGACGTCATTCGTCGACGGCACTTCGATGTCGGTGCGCACGAAGCCTTTTCGCTCCGTGCCCGCCACGCGCACGAGCGTCTTCAGCGCGTACTTGCCGGGCGGGAGGGTGAGCGTCGGAAAGTACTTGATGCCTTTGTGGCCGGCCATCCGCTCGCCGTTGATGGTCAACCGCTGGTACGTTCGATCGCGCACGACTCCCTGATCATCGAACGCGTAGACATACACCTCGGCGACGACCTCGTTCGCCTTCGCGTCGTGCAGAAGCCCGGGCGCGCCGATGTCGATGACCATCGGCACCTGCGCGCTGCCGTCCTTCGCAGGGAACGCGGCGGCCAGTGCGGCGACGTTGATGTCGTTCTGCACGAGGTCGTTGAGAACGATCTCCGCATTCGAGAGCGAACGCTCCAGGGCACTCTCGGCGCCTGAGTCGTAGTAGCCGGCGCGGTGAAAAACGTGAGCGCCGGGAATGCCGGTCACGCGCACTTTCAGCTCGTGAAACTTCCCGCTGTTCGACGCCGGCGCGCGGAAGCCGAGGACGTAGACGACGTTCTGTGCGCGCAGCATTTTCTCGAGATCGGCGTTGACGTCGTTCGAGTTCTTGAACACTTCGCCGCCGGTCGGACGCGACAGAAGATGCAGCGCGTCGTTGGAGTTGATGCGCGATCCGTTCTCGTCGTTCTGCACGCGCACGCCCTGGATGTCGACGGCGTGGAGCACGACGTCGGAGCCGCGCAGCGAGCGCGCCATCTCGTCGAGCAGCGTCATGGTCATCGAGCTGCCGTAGCGCGCGTCGGTGTCGACGCGCCAGACGTTGCCTGACGTCGTTTGCGATACGTCGTCCTGCTCGTCGGCTCCCGACCGCGCATCGCGCCCGCGCACGAGTCTCGGATCAAATCCCTCAGAGAAAAGAATGATCTGCTTGCGGCCGGGCAGCACGCGCAACGTGCGGCCGAGGTCGGAGAGAAGGCGCAACTGCCGCTCGATGCGGCTTCGGTTGTACTGATCGTTGAGCTTCTTCTCGCCGCGCGCGATGTCGGCGGCGAAATCGTCGACGGCGTCGACGTCCGCGCGCGCCACGTTGTCCGCCGGCGCGAGTTGCAGGGTGGCCGTGCCAGCGATGCGCAGCGGATCGGAAGAGACGAACGTCCGCGGATTGGCGATGGCGCTGCCGAGGAGATTGCGGTCCGTCGTCAGCGAAGTGACCATGCGAAAGCCACGATCGACGTCGATCGTGGCGACGGCGGCGAGATCGCGGAGTCCCATGCCCCTGGCGATGAAGTTGCGCGCCGCCTCCTGCGCTTTGTTCCGCCCGATCGGTGACGAGAAGGAGAGATCGAAAAGGAGGATGAAGTTGCGGCGCGCGCTCGGATTCAACGGTGACGCCGAACGCACGGCCTCGGATTCGAAATCGATCGCGTCGAAGTTGCCGATGGCGCGCTTTGTCCCCTGATCGAACAGCTCGAAATTCGCCGCCGTCAGTCCGCGCACCGGATTGCCCGCGCGGTCGACGACCGTGACCGGCACCTCGACCAGGTGAACGTCGATGGTTTCCTTGACTTGTGCGGATGCAGCGCTTGTCGCGAGCAGGATGAGGAAAGCAATGCGGCCGAGGCAGCGCACCGAAAGATTTTCTCCCAAATAACGAACGGACAGAATGCTCCAACTGACCGAGGCCTGCCGTTACGAGTCTGACACGAACGGTGACGGCGCTCTTTCGGATCAGCGATAGAATTCCGGGCCATGTCTCTGCTCCTGCAACGGAAAGGTCCCGCGGCGCCGTTGCCGCGTCTCGAAGGCAAAGAAGTGCTGGTGGGACCGAATCCCGATGCCGCCAAAGTCAAGGGCGTGATGTTCGGCGGACGCAAACAGTTCCTCAACGAGGTGGCCGGCGAAGAGGGTTTCGCGGCGATCATCGCCAAGCTCACGCCGCGCACCGCGAGCTACACGAAAACGCCGCTGGCCTCGAGCTGGTGCGAGTTCGCGTCACTCATCGAGCTCGATCGGACGGCGTACGAGACGCTGAAGCAGAAGTACCCGAACGTCCTCGCGCTGATCGGCGCGTCCTCGGCGGAGCTGGGCATCGGACGCGTCTACAAATCGCTCGACAGCACGGAGCTCGTGAAGTTCATGGAGAGCCAGGCGCTCTTCCACAACCAGTTCCAGAAATTCGGCAACGTCCGCTTCGACAAGACTCCGAACGGCGGCCGGATGCTCTGCAGCGATTACCCCGTCTATAGCCCGATCTACTGCGCCAGCGCGGTCGGCTTCTACCTCGAGTCGATCCTGCGGCACGGCGGCACCGACCCAACCGTCGTCGAGACAAAGTGCCAAGCCCTCGGCGACGCGTTCTGCGCGTTTGAGATGACCTGGCGGTGACGAGGTCGTCGTCGTAGCGCCGGCCGCTGGCCGGCTGGACCGCCAGCGGCTCGCTGGCGCGTCGACTTGCCGCCGAGCCGGCGGCGGTACAGCCGTCGGGCCGACGGCGCTACGGCTGGATTACTCGCCGCGCCGGATGATCGTCCGTTCCATCACCGCCACTCTGGCAAGCAGCTCTGACTGTCCGCGCAGCAGTGCGGCGATCTCCATCTCCGCTTTCAGGTTGACCTGGTAGTCGTTCTCGGCGAGGAGCTTGTCTTTCGTCGCCTGGCGGTTCTGACTCATCATGATGATCGGGGCCTGAAGCGCTGCGACCGACGAGAGCGCGAGGTTCAGCAGGATGAACGGATAGGGATCGAAGCTCATCACGCGCAGGACGTTGATCGACATCCACACGGTCATGATCACCGAGAAGAGAATGATGAACGGCCATGAGCCGCCGAAGGCCGCGACGCGGTCGGCGATGCGCTGGCCGAACGTCAATGTCTCTTCCTGCTCCTGCAACACGTTGCGCGAGACCTGACGCGACATGAGCTCGTTCGTCTGTCGCAGGCGATCGCCCATCTCTTCGATGATGCGCAACGCCGCGGCGGGATTCTTATGGACGAAGTCGACGAGGTCTTCGCGGTCGAGACGGATCACGCGCGTCGGTTTGGACGCGGTTGCGGTTGCGGAGCGCGGCGCGCCGTCGAAGAGCGATAGCTCGCCGAAATACTGGCCGTTGAAAAGCGTCGCCAGGGTGACATTGCCGGCGCCTTCGCCGTAGCAGATGTCGACCGCGCCTTCTTCGATCACGAAGAGCGACGTGCCTTCGTCGCCCTGATTGAAGATCACATCGCCCGGAGCGAATTCGCTCTCTTCGAGGCGGATCGTCAGCGCGTTCAGATCCTCCTCGGTCAGCGACTCGAACAGCGGGATTTTCGACAGCAGCTCCTGTCTCGTCATAAAACGGAAGAGTACGTCAGCGCCGCGCTTCGTCCAAGCGTTGCGCGTGCGCGCTGAGCAGATCGCTGCGCGTGAGGATGCCGACCACGTGAGACGGATCGGCGCGCTCGACCACCGGCAGCCGTCCGATTTCCTCGCGCACCATGTGATCGGCGGCCTCGCGCAACGACATGTCCGAAAAGACGACGGCGGGCGGACGGCGAATGAGATCGCCGACGCGCGTGAACGGCTCGCGGTCGATGAAATCGCGCCGCGTGACGACGCCGAGGAGACGACCGGCGCGATCGACGACCGGGAAGCCCTGGTGCGTCGGAACAAGCGCCTGCACTTCACTGATACGCTGATCGTCGCGCAGCGTGACCACCGCGTGCGAACAGGCGTCGCTCACCGCAATGCGGTCGAGGTAGTCGGCGCCGTACTCCATCGGCACGCGCACGCCGCGGCGCGCCAGCTTCTCGGTCATGATCGTGTTGCGCATCAGCAGCGACGACACGAGGAAACCGGCCGTGCAGCCGGATAGCAGCGGCAGAAGTCCCATCGGCTGCAACGTGGTCTCGAATGCGAAGACGACCGATGCCAGCAACGCGCGCGACGCGCCGGCGAACATCGCCGCCATTCCGACCAGCGCGCAGATACGTGGATCGATGCCGAAGCGCGGGAACTGGGTCGTAGCCAACTCGCCGAGGGCGACGCCGGCGCCGCCGCCGATCGTGAAGAGTGGAGCCAGCGTGCCGCCGGAAGTTCCGCTGCCGAGCGAGATCGACCACGAGATGAACTTCATGATGCAGAGGAAAAGCACGGCCTGTCCGGCGATGCGTCCCGCCACCATTCCTTCGATGTTGTCGTAGCCGACGCCGAGCGTATGCGGCGCGAAGTAGCCGACGAATCCGACCGCGAGCCCGCCGATGGCCGGCCACCACATCCAATGGATCGGCAGCTTTTCGAAGAGATCCTCGACCCAGTAGACGGCGCGGGTGACGTACACCGCCAGCCAGCCGACCAGCGCGCCGATGATCGCGTACGCCGCCAGCGCTTCGCCGCTCGGCCGCGCCAGCATCGGCATGGCGAAGATCGGCTCCGTACCGACGTAGAGCATGCGGATCGCTGTCGCCGCCGCGCTTGCAAGTGCGACCGGGACGATCGATCGCGGGCGGAACTCGAACAGCAGCAGTTCGACGGCGAGCAACACGGCGGACACCGGACTGCCGAACGTCGCAGCCATCCCTGCCGCAGCACCGGCGGCGAGCAGAGTCTTCCGCTCGTCGGCCGTGGTCTTGAGAATTTGTCCGATCAGCGATCCGAGCGCGCCGCCGGTGGCGATGATCGGCCCCTCGGCGCCGAACGGCCCGCCGGTGCCGATCGAAATCGCGGCGCTGATGGGCTTGAGCAACGTGACGCGCGCCGGGATCCGGCTTTCGTTCAACAGCACCTGCTCCATCGCCTCGGGGATTCCATGGCCGCGGATCGCTCTCGATCCGTAGCGCGCCATCACGCCGACGATCAAGCCGCCGATCACAGGAACGATGAGGACGAGCCACCCGAGATGATTGCCGGCCGGCGAAACGAACCTGGTTGAGAAACGGCCGTAGAACGCGATGTTCGTGACGATGCCGATGAGTCCCACCAGGCCCTGCGCGATGAAGCCTGTGGCAACAGCGAGAATGATTGACCAGATGCAGAGCAAGACGACGCGCTTGTCGATGTAGGCGCGCTCGATGGGTACGCGAGGCTCCGTCATGTCGGGTGCAACGGGAATCCCCTCCGCCGTTGCCGATCCTTCGACACTCAGATCACTTCGCTGCCGCATCTTCTTTGGGAACCGCCTTCAGGTGGCCTTCCCGGCGCTCCGAGTCTTCGAACAGCATCGGCGCGGGGCCGTCGTCGGCGCCAGCGTTGTCAACGATCTCTTCGAAGGTGTCCGCGAAACGCTTGCGCTCCGCTTCGGGCAGAGCATCGAAGATGGCCAACAACCGTTCCTGCGCGACCGGCGGCGCGTTCTGCAGCAGCGCACGGCCGGCGCGAGTGAGGTTCAGTACGAGCCGCCGCGCATCGCGTTGATCGCGGTCGCGCGTGACCAGTCCCGCGTCGACGAGCCGCGTGACGACGACCGAGACCGAGCTCTGATCGGTGAGCGTGCGTGATGCAAGCTCGTTGAGCGACAGCGAGGGCGTTTTCCCGAGCTCGGTCAGCACGAAAAGCTGCGCGCCGGAAACGCCGAGCTCCAACTGCGCCTGCCGGTCGCTGACGCGCAGCATCCGCACGAGGCGGCGAATGGAGTCAAGGATGCGCTGGCTGTCGCTCATGACGCGGAGCGTAAACATACTTGGGATCGCATCAAATCGGCAAATGGCAGTTCCTCCGCGCCTCCGCGTCTCCGCGTGAACCATAATCGCCGTCATGCCCGAGAAGCGTTACGACCGAGCCTATTTCGATCACTGGTATCGCGGCCGGAGCCGCGTCAGCACGAAGGACGACGTGCGCCGCAAGGTCTCGCTGGCAATCGCCGGGTGCGAATACTTCCTCCGCCGCCGGCTGCGTTCCGTGCTCGACGTTGCGTGCGGCGAGGGGGCATGGCAGCCACACATCAAGCATCTTCGACCCGGCGCCAAGTACCTCGGGCTTGATCCGAGCGACTACGCGGTGTCGCGGTTTGGCGAGTCGCGCAATCTTCGCAAGGCGTCGTTCGACGAGCTGCCGAAAATGCGGCTGCGCGGACCGTACGATCTGATCGTCTGTTCCGACGCGCTTCACTACATCAATGATGACGACATCCGCGCAGGCCTTCCGGAGCTGGTGCGCCTCGCCGGCGGAGTCCTTTTCCTCGAAGTGCTGACGGCCGACGACGACATCACCGGCGATTTGAACGGCATGATCCGCCGCCCTGCCGCGTGGTACCGCAAGCTGTTCGAGAAGGCGGGATTGACCGCTGCCGGACCGTACACGTGGTTGGCGCCGTCGTTGCGTGACGACGCCGCGGCGCTGGAGGCCTTGCGGTAAACGCGTATCCTCTACTGAATTCAAAGGAGCCAATCGTGCGCACTACTTTCGCGATTCTCGTCATCCTCTTCGCTGCGTCACTCGCCGCTCAACCACTCACCGTAGGAACGCAGATCGTGGACGCCGGCGGCACGGCCACCATCACGAGCAGCGGTCCGGTGACGTATGTGAATTTATTCGCCGGCGCCACAAAGGCCGGTACCGTCAACAAGGCCACCGTCGGCTGGAGCGCGGCCTGTTCGAATGGGTTCAAGATCGTCTTCCTTCGGCAGAACTTCAACTCCGTTGCGGCATTTACTGTGGTGGCGTCGCGTGGACCATTCAATGCCGTCAAGGGCCGCAACGAAGTCACCTTGTCGCCGCCCGTCAGCGTAAGCCAGGGCGATTTGATCGGCGTCGTGCAGCTGCAGTCGTTGGCGGCCTGCGGTTCGGTGCTGACGCAGTCATTCGCTGACCCCAGAACCGGCTACAACTTGATCACCACGGCGGACATGAGCACGACGGGCGGCACGATCAGCGGCGGCTCTTCGAACTATTCGCCTGGATACGCCATCGAGGCGATTGCCTACGACACCAATCCGGTCCTGGTGCGCGTCCTTCCTGCGGCCGGCGCCGCGCCCGGTGCGACCGCATTTTTCCGCACGTCGCTGCAGATGTTGAATGCAACGACCAACACCATCGCCGGCAATCTCGTGTTTCACAAGCAACTGCAGCCGGGCAGCAGCTCCGATCCCTCCCTGCCCTTTTCCTTGGCCCCTGGCCAGTCCATCTCGTATCCCGACGTCGTGACGTCGATGGGCACGACCGGCATCGGCTCGCTGGACATCCTCACGAACGGCGGCGACGCGCCGATTGCCACCGCGCGCGTCTTCAGCGATGGCGGAACGGCCGGAACATCCGGATTTTCGGAAGAGTCCTTGTCCCCCGACGCCGCGCTCGATTTCTTCAGCCGAGGAATCCTCCTGATTCCCTCCGACCTGACCAACTTCCGGATGAACATCGGCGTGCGCACGCTCGATACCGGCGCAACGCTCGACGTCTTTACGTACGACTCAGGCGGGACTCTCCGCGCCACCCGAACCTTGCCGGCGTATGGCGCGAATGTCTTCGATCAGATGCCGGTGGCCACGTTCACCGGCATGTCCTCGCCGCCGCCGGGCGGCTACATCCTGATCGCGTTCAACGTCTTCGGTGGACGCGCCTTCGTCTACAGCTCGGTGATCGACAACAAGACCTCGGACAGCACCTTCCGCCTGGCCGACATCAAGTAAACGACACGCGAAACTCCGCTCCACCGCCCTCCCGGTTCTGCAGCGTGAACGGGAGGCGGTGGTTGTTCAGGATCTCGGAGACGATGGTCAGGCCGAGGCCGCGGCCTTCGCGCTTGGTGGTGAAAAAAGGCGTGAAGAGCTCGTCGCGCGCGGCGGGATCGATTCCGCGGCCGGTGTCGGAGATCGTGAGTGCGTGATCGTTGAACGCGACGGCGATCTCGCCATCCTCGCCGATCGACTCCATGGCGTTGCGGATCACGTTGATGCTGACCTGCTCGAACTGGCTCTGATCGACGCGGATCGTTTCATCACGGGCGATGTCAACGCGCAAAACGATTCGGCGCTGATCGAGCTCCGGACGGAGCAGCGTGGCGATGTCGTCGAAGACCGCGGAAAGGAAGACATCGCGCGGATGCGGCGGCGGAAGGCGCACGACGTCGGCAAAGCCGCTCATGAACCGGTTCAGCGATTCGATGCGTGCCGCGGCAATCGTGAGCGCGTTCGTGAAATCGCCGCGATCGTCCGGCCCGATCTGTTCGGCGTAGCGCAGCACCGATTCCAGCAGCGACCGCACCGCGCCGACGGAGTTGTTGACCTCGTGCGACATCATCCGGATCAATTTTTCGTACGCTGTTTTCTCCGTCAGCCGCAGCTCCTCGGTCATCTCCTCGAGCAGGTAGAAACTCTTCGCGAATCCGCGATCGCGAAACTCGGCGCTCAAGATCTTGAGTTTTCGCGCGCCGGCGAGCGTGACGAGTTTCGAATCGCCCGCCGCGAGCAACGGCAACGCCTCGCGCACCGCGGGCTCGCTCAATAGTCGCTGCGCGGCCGGATTCGATTGCTGAATCGCGCCGTTGAAATCGCAAATGACGATCCCGGAAGGCGAGGCCTCGACAATCTTCTGCAGCAACTGCTGCTGCTCTTCCGCCGCCAGCCGCTCATCGCGCAGCCGGTCGGCCATGGCGTTGTAAATCTCGATGAGCCGGTCCATCTCCGGCTGTCCGACCGGCACGAAACGCGACGTGAAATCGCGCTCGCTGATCAGCTCCGCGCCGGTGCGGATCAACTCCATCGGCACGAACAACGCGTTGACCATCCGATAGCTGATAACGATCGAGATGACGAACAACACCTCGACCACGAACAGCCAGTTCTGATGCTCCATCAACACCACCACCGCCACTCCCGCAAACACGAGGTGCAGGACGATGAACCAGAGCAGCAGTTTGGTGCGAAGGGTCATGTGGCATTTTTCACCACAGAGACACAGAGGTCACAGAGGGAGTTCTCTGTGTGCTCTGTGCCTCGGTGGTTCAGTGCTTCCCTCGTCACTCGCTGATCCCATACTTCTCCAGCCTTCGATACAGCGCGGCGCGACTCAGGCCCAGCGCTTCGGCCACGCGCGAGAGGTTGCCGTCGTAGTGCTGCAGGCACTTTACGATCATGCCGCGCTCAATTTCGTCGAGGGTCATCGTGCCGGCGTCGGGAAGCGAGGCGTCGCGGCGTTCGCGCGATTCGAGATCGCGGACGGCGATGAAATCGTCGAGCGTCAGTTCGTTCGCATCAGACATCACCACGGCGCGCTCGATCGTCTGACGGAGCTGTCGGATGTTGCCTGGCCAGTTCTGCGTCTTCAGCCACTCCATGGCACGCGGCGCGATGACTTCGACCTCGCGCGCGTAAATCTCTGCGGCCATTGCCAGGAACGCAGACGCCAAGCGCGGGATGTCCGTGCGGCGTTCGCGCAGCGGCGGAAGCTGGATCGTGATCAGGTTCAATCGATAGAGAAGGTCCTCGCGAAACTCCCCGCGTCCGACCAGATCATGCAGCGCGCGATTCGTCGCCGACACCACGCGCACATCGACGGTGCGCGAGCGGCTGGAGCCGAGGACTTCGTAGGTCCGGTCCTGCAACACGCGCAGGAGTTTCACCTGCGACGATTGATCGACCTCCCCAATCTCGTCGAGAAAAATCGTCCCGCCGTCGGCGACTTCGAAACGTCCTTTGCGATCCTGACGCGCGTCGGTGAATGCGCCGCGAACGTGGCCAAACATCTCGCTCTCGAACAGCGTCGATGAAATCCCGCCGAGGTTGACTTTGACGAATGGACGGCCGCGGCGGCGGCTGTTGGCGTGGATCGCTTCCGCGACCAACTCTTTGCCCGTGCCGCTTTCGCCCATGATCAACACCGACGCCTCGGTCGGCGCGACGCGGCCGATCAGTTCGAGCACGCGCAGCATCTTCGGATCGCTGCCGATGATCTTGCCGAAATCGAACTTCGCATCGAGCTCCGCGCGGCTCGGCGCCTCGGCGGCAACGTCGCGCGTCTCGGCAAGCTTCAGCGCCGTCTCGACGGACTGGACAAGCAGCGTGTTCGACCACGGCTTGGTGATGAAATCCGCGGCGCCGCGCTTCATTCCTTCGACCGCGAGTCCGATCGAGCCCCATGCCGTCATCAGGATTACCGGCACGTCCGGCTGTTCGGCGCGGATCGCGGACAGCAGCGCCAGCCCTTCCTCGCCCGTCGTGCGGCGCGAGAAATTCATGTCCTGAATGACGAGCGAAGGGCGCTCAGAGCGGATAGCCCCGAGCGCCTCGTCGACCGAATGCGCGGATGCCGATCGATGACCGTGCTGCTTCAGCAGGAGCGCCAGCGAAGCAGTGATCGAAGGGTCGTCGTCGACGATGAGAATCATGATGTGTGGGGAGTCGGGAGTCGGGTGTCGGGAGTCGGAGTCCGAGCCCAACGCCAACCACTTTCTCCGACTTCCGACACCCGACCCCCGACTCCCGCGTCACTCATAGTGCAGCGCCTGTGCGGGTTGGACGCGTCCGGCGAGCCAGCTCGGATACAGCCCGCACAGTAGCGTGAGGCCGTAGATAGTCGCAAGCGCGCCGACCAGGCCGATCGTGAACGACGTCGGGCTGACCAGAGTGAGGATGCCGAGGAGCGGCAGTTGCGCGACGACGATCACGCCGATGATGAGCGCGAGCGTTGCCAGCAGCGCCACTTCGCCCAGGATCTGGCGATTGACTTCGTTGCCGGCTGCACCGAGGGCGCGGCGCAGGCCGATCTCGCGCGTGCGGCGCGTGACGTTCTGCCACAGCACTCCGGAAAGTCCCAGCGCGACCATCGTGATCAGAAACGCCGCGATCACGCTTCCCACCGCCACCGGCGTCAGGTAAATCCGCAGGGCGAACGTGCGCATCGCCTCCATCCGCCGCACGCGCTGTTCGTAGTTCGGAAAAATCTCGTGCGTGCGGCGACTGATCGCTTCCTCGAACGCCGCTGGAGTCCCGGGCCGAACGCGGATGAGCAGGCTCCCCGGCACTCGGACGCTCTTCTCGGCGAGTGTCAGGCGGCGGAACACCATGTTGATATGTTCGCTGGTGAACTCGCCATTCTTGCGGAACGGCGGCATGACTCCGATCACGCGCTGTTCGTGTTCGCCCTCTTCGTCGAATTTCTGGCCGATCGGGTCTTCGTCGCCGAAAAGCGCTTTCGCTAGATCGCTGTCGACGACCACGGGCGTGTAGCCGAGCGCGTCATCCTCCGGTTTGAACCAGCGCCCGCGAAGTAGAGAGATGTTCATCGCTTTCGGATAACCGTCGGTGACGTCGTCCATCGTCATGCGCACGCGCTTCCCGCGCATGTGCCATACGCCTTCCATCGTCGAGAGCGAATACGGCGGCGTATGCGAACCGCCGATGGCCACAACCTGGGGCATGGCCGCGATCTCCTTCATCAGGCGATCGAGCGCGGCGACGTCGGCGGTGTTGTCGCCATGGCGTTCGCCCGGCGGCAGTCCGCGCTCGGACGGAATGGACACATTGAGGACGAGCACATCGTGCCAGTCGAAATTCAGCGGCTTGTTGTAGCGCATGATCGCCGAGGTTCCGAACGTCACCACCGCGAAGAAAACCAGGAACGAAAAGAAGATCTCGACGATCAGCAGCGCGTTGGCGCGCTTGCGGCGCCATACGAGCTTGAGCAGGTGACGAATCACAGCGCACCTCCGCGAAGAGCATTGACAGGATTGAGCCGCGCCATTTTCCAGGCGGGATAGAAGCCGGAGAAGACGCCGAAGAAAATCGCGATGAGCATGCCGTACCCGAACACGCGCGCATTGACGTTGAACTGCGCCTCGGGGATGAACGATGTGTGATTGAGCGCAGCCAGCGCGATGATCGTAAAGATGAATCCGAGCGCGCCGCCGAGGAGCGTGAGGATCACGTTCTCGGTCACGAACTGCGCGATGAGCGTGCGCTTCGGCGCGCCGAACGCTTTGCGGACACCGATCTCCGGCGCCCGTTCGAGAATCCGGCTGAGATTGAGCGTGACCAGGTTGAGCGCCGGCAGCGTCATAAAGATCAGCGCGAGGGTCACGAAGATCGTCCGCAGCACGAGCCCAGCGTCCGTGTTCGCCGGATTGTTGAGCATCGGACGGGCCAGCGCTTCGAACGCGGTGTCGAGGCCGGAGCGCGTCTCCATGCCCGGTCGATCGTCGGCGGTCGTGTAGTTCGCCACGCGCGTGTTGAACTCGCGCTTCAGCGCCGGAAAATCGTCGCGGCTGTGCGCGAGCACGAGTCCGTTGTACTCGCCGATCGTCGCCCGCTGCAGTTCCGCCGTGACCGCACCGATCGGCACCCACACCTCCGCATACGCCGACATGCGCGTGATGGGAACGCGCGAGACCACGCCGGCGATCCGATACTTCTGCCCGCCGAGGTTGATGGTGCGTCCGACCGCGGGGCCGGGACCGAGGACCTTGTCCCGAAGCGCGTCCGTGATTACGGCGACCGGCCGGTCGGCCGCGTCATCGGCGGCCGTGAACGGAGCCCCTTCGATGAAGTGAAAATCGAGGATCTGCCAGTACGACGGCATGACGCGCTTCATCTGTGTTTCGATCCGCTGCGCACCGGAGTAGATGACCGCGGTCTGCAACTGGGTGAAGTACGCGTACCGCTCCGCGCCCGGAAGATCGCGGATCGTCTTCTGCAGAAATCCGTAGCCGGGCTGGCTGGTCTGGCTCATGTCTTTGCTGTAACGCCCGACGACGGTGACGAAAAGCATGCGGTCGAGGTTCGACTCCGGCTTGCCGGCCGCGAAGATGTTGTCGAGGATGGCCGTGGCCACCATCAGCACGACCAGCGTGAGCGTGATGCCGACCAGCGAGATGGCGGTGAAGACTTTGCGCCGCGCCAGCACACGAAATGCGAGTTTGAGGTTGGCGATGTTCATTGGAGTCCTTTCCTGTCATGCCACATCAGGCATGCGATGCTCGCGGCCGGAACGCTGGCGTCCCGCCGGCTGGCTCGGCGGCGTCTCGCCGCCGAATGGGAGGCTCGCGCCGGCGTCCTGTTACCACCGAAGTCTGAGTTGGCGGTTCGGCGGCGAGACGCCGCCGAGCCAGCCGGCGCGGACGCCAGCGCTCCGTCGTTACGCGCTGCGCGCATCACGCCACCTGCCTGCCGTCGAAGAGGCGAATCGTGCGGCCGGTCTGCTGTGCGAAACGGTCGTCGTGCGTGACCATGACCACCGTCGTGCCGTCTTTCTCGTTCAGCTCCTGAAGGATGCCCATGATCTCGTCGCCCATGGCGGAGTCGAGGTTCCCGGTCGGCTCGTCGGCGAGCACGATGCGCGGCTTTCCGACGATGGCGCGCGCAATGGCCACGCGCTGCTGCTGGCCGCCGGAGAGCTGCGTCGGGAAGTGATGGACGCGCGACGAAAGGCCGACGCGGTCGAGCGCCGCAAGCGCCAGCTTCTTGCGCTCGCCCGCGGCGATCTTGCGATACAGCAGCGGGATCTCCACGTTGTCGAGCACCGTCAGATCGGGCACGAGGTGGAAGCTTTGAAAAACGAAGCCGAGCTTCTCGTTCCGCATCTTCGCCAGCGAGCGGTCGCCCGCGCCGTTGATGTGCGTCCCGTCGAGCAGCAGCTTGCCTTTCGTCGGCTTGTCGAGCAGCCCGATCAGGTTCAGCAACGTCGACTTCCCGCAGCCCGACGGCCCCATGATGGAAACGAACTCACCGTCCGCGATGTCGAGGTTGATGTTCTGCAACGCGAGCGTCTCGACGCGCTCCGTCCGGTAAACCTTGTCGATGTTGTTCAGTGTGATCATGGTTTCTCCTTGTCCCGTTACTTCAGCCGCAATTCCTTCAGGCCCTGGTACTCGCTCATGTTCGAGATGACGACCTCGTCGCCTTCGCGAAGGCCGTCGATCGGTTGAATCAGTTCGTCGCCCGCCAAACCCCAGCGCACGAGCGTGCGCACGAGCACGTGGCCGCGCACGACGAATACTTCTTCGCGCTCGCCCTGTCCCAGCGCGCCGCGGCGCACGCGCAGCACGTTGCCGTGACTGCCGAGAACGGGGAGAACGTCGACGCGGAGGTTGTTGCGCAGCCGCGGATTCGCGCGCTGATCGAGCGTGACGTAAAACCTGGCGATTCCGTTTTCGATGCGCGGATCGATGCTGGAGATGGTGCCGTCGATGGTGGTGGTGTCGTCGAGCTTCACGTGCGCGCGCATGCCGGCCGCGAGCTTCGACGCATGCACGTCGGAGATTGTCGCGACGACGCGATACGCGGAAAGGTCCGCCACGCGCGCCAGCACGTCGCCCTTGCGAACCGTCGCACCGACTTCCGGCAGCACCCACGTCAGCACGCCGTCCTGATCGCTGCGCGCCATGGCCAGATTGAGTTGACGCTCGGATTGATCGCGCTCCTTCTGCGCCGTCCGCAAGTCGAGCTGCGCCGCCGCAATCTGCGCGTCGGCAGTCCGTTTCGTACGGCTCATCGCATCGCGAAGCTGCGCGATTTCGATGTCGCTCTTCTTCTTCGCCGTCACCGCCACGAGCTCGTCCTGCGCCGACACCAGCCCCTCGGCATGCATGCGCGTGTTCTGTGAGGCCTTGAGTTTCAGGATGTCGGAGTCGAGCTGCTTCTGCTCCAGCGCCGCGCCGGAAGCCGCGATCTCTTCCTCCGCTTTCAGTCGCGCCTGCGCCAGCGCGCTTTCCTTCTGCGCGACGGCGTCGTTCAACTTCTCGAGGTCGAGCTTCGTGGCGGAGGTGTCGAGCGTGAGGATGGCGTCACCGGCGTGAAGCTGATCGCCGGCGCGATGCTGAATCCGCAACGCCCGCGCCTCGACCGGACTGGAGATGACGGTCTCGACCTCCGGTACGACAGTTCCTGAAGCCTGAATCGTGGCGTCGACAACGCCGCGCTCAACACGCGCAATCTGCAACTCGGAACGGCGCACCGAGGGACGCAGCCAACTGACCGTTGCGGCGACGCAGAAGATGAGCGCCGCGAGGGCGACTGCTGCGACGATCACGCGCCGTGTGACGCGCTTCGTCCGAACCGATTGTGCAATTTCGCGATCCATGCTGGACCGCTACATAACCAAGCGCGATGCCACGCCAGGTTGACTGAAAACAAAGGGCTTATCGGCGTCGAGGGGCAGTCTGTTCGTTCAGTTTCAGGCCGAGGTGTTCGGAACCGGACAGTCGGTAATCGTCGCGGATCGCACGCTGAACGCGGCCGGCATGCGACTGCACGAATGCGGCGAAATCCTTCGTGATCGCTTCGACGGAGTGCGAGTCCGGCGAAGGCGGCTCGAGGTAGATGTGAACGACGCCGTCGTCGCTGAGCGCACTGGCGATGAACAGAATCGCGGAGCCGCATTTTTGCGCGATGCGAATGAGACCGTCGGACAACAGCACCGGTCCCGCGGGCGTTTGCACCTCGAAGGCGCGGCGCGCGGTGCCCGGCTCGTGATCGGCCATGGCGCCGACGATCGATCCCGCGCGAAGTTCCGTCCGGACGCGCAGCAGGAAGTCCGGCGTCGTGACGATCTGCCGCGGATACCGCTGCATGCCGCCGAACCGCATCAAGTCGGCAACGACGATGACCGGCGAGTACTCCTGGTCGCAAAGAAACCGCACCACCAGTTTGCTGAGCGCCGCATGCGGACCGATCATCAGCAATCCGCGCCCGGCGTCGCGCGCAATCGCAAACGGTTCGGCGCCGTGAACGCGCACGACCGGGTCGTATTCGGTGCCGACGCGGTCGAGCGCACGAAGCACCATCTGCAACGCAACTTCTGACGGCGTCTCCATCATTTGCGCGCTTCGAAGTCGGGATAGTGCCGGCAACCGAAGGAGAGGAGCGATCGTGTCCGCAGCGGCCTTCGCGGCACCAAACCGGCGCTCGCGCGGGATCAGCCGGCAAGCGATTCCGGCGCAATTCGCGGCGATGTGGAGGGGAAAACGAACGATTCGGAGTACCGGGGCCAACACGAGCAGATGATACGCAGCTACTTGCGAGACGCGACCACAAATCTGCCCGCGCTCACGTGAACCGAATAGTGCGCGTCGATCCAGGCTGCGATTGGCGGAACGCGGTCGCGGTTGGCGATGCCGTCGAGCGAGCCCTGGATCTTCGCTCCTTCGAGGACGACGAAAACGGGCGGCCGCGCATCCAACTCTCGCAACGCTTCGGCGCTCAGCTCCGGATTGGAGAGCATGGCCACGTCCGGACAGCGCGTCGCCGGGCGGCGGTTGAGAAAGTAGTAGAGCGCCCGTTCGCCGGAAAGATCGAAGATCGGTCCCGGACCGGCGCGCTGTGCGAGCTCGTTCAGAGCGGCAAGGTCGGCTGCGTTCTCCGCGTATGTGTAAATGCCGCGTCCACGCGCCATCGGATACGGGACGAGCCCTTCATGCCGCTGCCGCGCGGGCCAGCCGGCCAGCAGCTTCGACCCGAGTTTTACGTTGTCCGCGATCTCGAAGTAACGGAACGCGAGGATCGCCGCGGTCATGACGGCGATCGCGCGCCACGCGTTCCACGGACGCCGCAGCATCGGCTCGAAGAGGAACGCCACGACCGCGATGCCGAGGAGCGGAATCGCGAAACGCGTGTGGCTCCAACTGCACCTGCCCGCGGCAGTGCGGAAGAGGATGATCGAGAAAATGGCGATGATGGCGATGCGCATGTCGCGCGTCCGAATCGCCAACGCGAGGAGGAATCCGAAGAAGACCGGCGGCAGGTAGTAACGCGCTGATTCCGACGCCAGCCAATCCCACAGCGCCGTCGGATGCACGAGCAGCGACAGCGACGGAAGTGGCTTGGCGGGCAGCGACCAGATCGCGTCGATCGACCGGGGAATGATGACGAAGGAGTCGCGAAAAAAGTGCTGGAGATCGGCGCGCGCAATCAGCAGAACGATCAACGGCGCTGCGATGGCCGCAACCGCGATCAGCGTCACGCGGCGGGTGTAGATGAGGATGACGATCGCGGAAGCCGCGACCGCGCAGATGCCGACGTCGAGACTCCAGAGGATGCCGAGCGATGACGCAACCGCGGCGAGATACAACGCCCACCGCCTTTGATTTGCGTAAACCAGCAGCGCCCAAGCAGCGATCAGCAGCGGCAGCCAGCGAAAGTACGGAAACACCGGCACTTCGCCGGCGCCGATAGCGCAAAGCGCGAGCACGATCGCCGCGATGAACCCGCCCGTCGTCGCCGTCACCTCGGCCGCGATCGGCACCAGCATCGCCAATGCCGCAGCGTCCAGTACGGACTCCAACCGCCGCGTCTTTTTCGGCGACGGCTTGCTGCCGAGAACGAGAGCATCGAGCCCGCCGTCCGTTGCGAATCCGTGGAGGAAAAAGACGTCGCCGTACGGACGACCGCCGTCAAGCATCACCGACGCGGGAGTCAGTTGCTCACCTTCATGAAACATGTCCATGAAGGCGTACGGATGATCGTGGATCAGGAACATCGTCACGAACACGATCGCCGCGGCAACCCAGATCGCGATCCGGTTCGGCCGTCCGTCCGTCAGCGGTATCTGCTGCCGCGCAAACACGAGTGCGCCAATCGCGCTCGCTACCGTCAGTGCGACGACGACGAAGTAGTCGAAGCCCTTCGGATACTTCGCCACCGTGACCGCGCCGATCCCGCCGCCCGGAACGGAGAACCATCCGATGCAATACGGCGCGATTGCGAAGACGAGCAGCGCGCCGAATGTGCAGCCGATCAACAATCGCGTGCGAGTCATAGAGGCTTTTCACGCGGAGTTCGCGGAGAGGCGGAGAAGAACAGAGAACACCTCCGCCTCTCCGAGAGCCCCGCGTGAAACCGTCACCCTTGCGAAACCGCCCTACTCGACATCCCTCTCCGGCAACTGCTGTTCGGGATTGAAATCGTGCGTGACCATGCCGCCCTGCGGTCCCTGGCCCCGTCCGCGGTTCTTTAGCCGGCTGTGGCGGAAGCCGTACGACAGGTAAACCACCATTCCGACGAGCAGCCAGATTCCGAAGCGGTACCACGACTCCTTCGGCAGGTACTTCGCCAGAAAGATGCACGACAGTCCGCCGAGAACGGGGAGAAACCATGTGCCGCCCGGCACGCGGAACGAGCGCTCGCGATGCGGATCTTTGACGCGCAGGATGATGATGCCGATGCAGACCAGCAGGAAGGCGAAGAGCGTCCCGATGTTCGTCAGATCGACCATGGCATCGAGCGACGAGAAGAGCGCCGCGACTCCGACGAAGACGCCGGTGATGATCGTCGCGACGTGCGGTGTACCGAACTTCGGATGGACGCGTGCAAAGAACGGCGGCAGCAGACCATCGCGCGACATCGCGAAGAAAATGCGCGGCTGGCCGAGCTGGAAGACGAGGAGCACGGCCGTATGTGCGACCACCGACCCGAAGGCGACCACCCCGACCATCCAGTTCGGCATGGTCGCGTACTTCATCGCCAGCGTCAGCGGCTCGGCCTGCTCGCTGGAGAGCTTCTTCACCAGGTCGCCGTAGGGGATCATGCCTGTGAAGACGGCGGCGATGATGGCGTAGATGATCGTGCAGAGGATCAGCGAGCCGATGATGCCGATCGGCATGTCCCGCTTGGGATTCTTCGCCTCCTCGGCCGTCGTCGAAACGGCATCGAAGCCGATGTACGCGAAGAAGACGATCGCCGCGCCTGTGGCAATCCCGGAGAAACCGTTCGGAGCGAACGGGTGCCAGTGCGCCGGCTTCACGTACTTGAAGCTGACGAAAACGAAGAATGCCAGCACGACCAGCTTGATGGCCACCATCCAGAAGTTGAAGCTGGCTGATTCACGAATGCCCCACACCAGCACGATGGTGATCAGCGTGACGATGCCGACCGCGAGAACGTTGAAAATGATTGGGATGCCGAACAGATGCGGCGCCGCGGCGACGACCTGCGGCATCTTGGACATGGCCGTGCCGTAGTCGACGGTCAGCCACCCGGGCAGCACGATGCCAAAACCTTCCAGCAGCGTGTTCATGTAGTTCGCCCACGAGATCGCCACCGCGACGTTGCCGATGGCGTACTCGATCATCAGATCCCAGCCGATGATCCAGGCCACGAGCTCGCCCAGCGTCGCGTACGAGTAGGTGTACGCCGAGCCGGATACCGGCACCATCGACGCGAATTCGGCGTAGCAGAGTGCCGTGAACCCGCAGACGACCGCGGTCAGGATGAAGGAGATCATCAACGCCGGTCCGGCGCCGGGGCGATGCGCGTCACCCGCGGCGGCAGTTCCGATCGTGGCGAAGATGCCCGCGCCGATGATGGCGCCCACGCCCAGTGCAATTAGGTTCCACGGCCCGAGGACCTTTTTGAGCTGGTGACCTTCTTCCTGCGTTCCGGCAACGAGCTCGTCGAGCGATTTGGTAGCGAACAGACGACGCATCACGGACATGTGCCGCGAATGATGGGGTCGGTGCGGCAGGCGGTCAAGTACGGCAGCGTATGATCCCTCCATGCGGATCATCACGGCGCTTCTTGCTGCGGCCGCGCTCGCATGCGCGTCGCGGCAGTCGATCCCGACCTGCATCGACCTCTCCGGCACGTACCGCCTGACCGGGCAGCCTACGCGCAGCGGCACGGGATCGACGGCGTTCGTCTTCGGCGAGGACGCGTTGCTCAACAAGGTCGAAGCGCTCACGATCACGCAGCCCGGCTGCCGCCTCGAGTTGCACGCCACCGGCGACGGCGGCAAGGTCCACGACACCGTTCTCGAGAATGATCTGAGCTGGACCGAGGACAGCGTCTCCGCATCGTGGTCGCCGCAGAAGATCGGCGCGGCCATCCTGGCGGGCGCATCGAGCCGCACTCGCACGCTCACGCTCCGCCTCTCCCCAGAGCACGACACGCTCACGATCTCCTCCGAATTCGACGAGCGGGGCCTGGCCCTCCTCTTCATGCCCTTTCACGATCACGGCGAAGCGACCTGCGTGATGAAGCGCACGAAAGGTTGAAGCGAATACCGCGGCCTCGCTGGAGGTTCAATTTCATTCTTCGCAGCAGACGGATAAAGTTCCCCGTCACAAACCCAGGAGGCACCTCATGTCAGCAATCGAAACCACCCGTTACCCCGACATCCGCAACTACATCGGAGGCACGTTCGTTGAGCACGATGCAGATCGTTATCTCGACGTCTTCAATCCTGCCGAGGGGAGCGTGATCTCGCGGGTGCCGCTGTCGGCGGCGTCGGATGTCGATCGCGCGGTCGCGGCGGCGAAGGCGGCGTTTCCGGGGTGGTCGCAGACGCCGATCAAGGAGCGGGTGCAGGTTTTTTATCGGTTCAAGGCGCTGCTCGAGCAGAACATCGATGAGCTGGCGCGGCTGGTCACCGAAGAGAACGGGAAGATCGACAGTGAGGCGCGGGCGGAGGTGTTGAAGTCGGCCGAGCTTTGCGAGTTCGCCTGTTCGTTGCCGCAGATCACGGCCGGCGAGGTATTGGAAGTCTCGCGCGGCGTTGAGTGCCGCGTGGAGCACTTCCCGGTCGGCGTCGTAGCGTCGATCACTCCGTTCAACTTCCCGAACATGGTTCCCAATTGGACTATCCCCAACGCCATCGCCCTCGGCAACTGCATGATCCTCAAGCCAAGCGAGCTGGTGCCGCTGTCGTCCGGCCGCATCGCCGAGTTGCTGCGCGAGGCGGGACTGCCCGACGGCGTTCTCAACATAGTTCATGGTGGTCAGGAGACGGTCGAAGCGATCTGCGACCATCCCGGCATTGAAGGAATCAGCTTCGTCGGCTCGACGAAGGTCGCCAAGATCGTCTATCGCCGCGGCACGTCGAATTTCAAACGCGTTCTGGCCCTCGGCGGCGCGAAGAATCACCTCATCGTGATGCCGGACGCCGATCCCGACATGACGTCGTCGAACGTCGTCGCGTCGATGTCGGGCTGCGCCGGTCAGCGCTGCATGGCGGCGTCGGTGATGATGGCGGTCGGCAAGAGCGATCACATCATCGATCGGATGGTGAACATCGTGAAGTCGATGGTGCCAGGAACGCACATCGGTCCGGTGATTTCCGCCGCGGCCAAGGAGCGAATCGAGGCGTACATCACCGAGGCGGAGAAGATGGGCGCGAAGATCCTCGTCGATGGGCGCGGCTACAAGGTGAAGGGGAAAGAGAACGGCTATTTCGTCGGCCCGACTCTGATCGACAACGTCACGCCGGACATGCGCATCGCGCAGGAAGAGGTGTTCGGACCGGTGATGGTGATCATTCGCGCGAAGGATGTGGCCGAGGCCGTGAGCGTGCAGCAGAAATCGCCGTATGGCAATGCGGCCAGCGTGTTCACGGAGAGCGGCGGCGTGGCGCGCTACGTGATGGAAAACGCCAGCGCGGGGATGGTCGGCGTCAACGTCGGCGTCCCAGTGCCGCGCGAGCCATTCAGCTTCGGAGGCTGGAACGATTCGAAGTTCGGCGTCGGCGACATCACCGGCCGCGGCTCGATCGAGTTCTGGACGAAGTCAAAAAAGATGACCACGAAGTGGAACAAGGAAGCCGGCGTGAACTGGATGTCCTAGGCCGGCAGGGCCGGCAGCCTTGGTTGCCTCCGGCTTGGCCAACAGTTTCGCGGAGAGTTGTCTTACACGCGATTGCTAGTGGCGGGTTTCGAGGGCGGCGACGCGTTCGTTCAGCGTCTCAACTTGCTGTTTGAGTTCCACGATCTGTGCCTCGGTCGCGGTTTTCTTCTCCAGGTTGTCAAACCGCGTTTCAAGGGAGGAGATGCGAGCTTCGAGCGCAGAAACACGCACCTCCAGCCGCGCGAGTCCGTTCTTCACCAGCTGCAGCTCTGACTCGACGTGCGTCAGCCGGCCCTCGACTAACTGAAGCCTCGCCTCGACCGAGTCAAGCCTCTCCTCGATGCGTCGCAGTGCACCTTTGATTGCAACGCTCTCGGTTTCGAGCCTATCGAGACGGACGTACACACCGTCGAACCATGTGTTGACTTGGTCAAAGCGAGCATTCATGCGGCCCGCAAGATCTTCGATCGCGAGCGCCGTTTCCTCCCGCACGATCTGTCTCAGATTCCGCAGCAGTTCGACTGTTTCCATCGGTTTAGTGCCTCGTTTCCAGCACGGCGATGCGTTCGTTCAGGACAGCGATCCGTTGCCGGATTTCCACGAGCTCTGATTCCGTCGCCAGGCGCTCGGTCTTCTTCTCGATGTCCTCCACCAGCATTTCGAGCGCTCTCAAATGCGACTGTACAAATTGCAACTCTGATTCAACGTGGGCGACATCGCCACCGTTCATCGACTGAACTTCCGTTTCAATGCGCGCTAATCTCTCATCGAGATAGCTGGCCCATGATTTCAGTCCGTAGTACTCCGACTTCTCCTTGCGCAGCAACGACCGGGCAGACTTCTCGACCGCTTCATCAAGAACGCGTTGAAAGTCGGGAAGGAAAACCTCCCGATGGAACCTCTCGAGCACCTCAAGCATCTCGTTTTTCATCGCCGGAAAATCGTACCTCGGAACCTCGCGTGCGATCGTTCGCGCAAGCGACAAACGGAAGTGCTCTCTATGAGTACCTTCGCGGCACCGAAAAACTCCTCATCCTGTAGAGGTCACTTCGCGGTAGGCGCCTGCAGATTGATCAATCCCACTGCGTAGTCACGGGACACTTCGTCGTAGATTCCCAGCGCCACGCGCAGCGATGGCGTGAGCGATTCCACCGAAATCGTGTAGGTGAAGTGGCCTGTTTTCGCCTTATCAAGATCCGCGGCCGGAATCGAAAACGGCTGCGTGTCGTGATGCGTATCGCTCACGCCGCCGATCGTCGATCCCCACGCCAGGTACACCGAGAACGCGCCGTTGTAGACGTCGCCTTGCCCGCGCAACGGCGTCAGAGCGGCGATCGGCACCTGCACGGTCAGCGGGAACAGATACGTTTTGTTTTTCGTGCGCGTTGGCGCGGCGCTCTTCGCGGCAAAGCGAAACGCCGACCGCGGCGCATTGCCGAAGAGCGCTCCGATCACGCGGTCTTCCATCCGCGTGATCTCGGTTTTCGGCACGAACTGCCTGCGCGACCGCACCGACAAATTCGGATCCTTGACGCGGACCTCGATCTTGCGCGCCGCGGCTTTGGCCGGCGTCGCGCGATACGCGAGCGAGTAGTACGAATCGAAATCGTCACCGATCTGCGGCAGCAGTTTCGTGACTTCGGTGCTCCCCCACGCCGAGACGCCGCCGGTTTCTTTGGCGACGAAGTCGAGCATCGGAGTCTCGTTGTTGAGAATGCGATAGTCGAATACTCCGGTGGCGGCGGTGGGGGCATCGCGCTGGTCGGCGGCCGGCATCGACGTCGATCCAAGCCCTTCCGCGTAGATCGGATAGATCGTGACGCCGTTCGCGTTCGCGGTCTCGACGAGCGTGCGCATCAGCGGCTTGGCGTCGAACTCACTCTGAACTTCCGCCGGCAGTTGGTCCGCACCAGCGAGGTAGAACGCCTCCGCGCCCGCATACTCGGACAAGCGGTGCGTCGCCAGCAGAAGCACTTTTCTGCCGTCGACGCCGGCCATCGAGCGCATCAGTGCTTTCAACGTTTCCACCTTGCGTTTTTCGTCGGCCATGGCGACTTGCGCTTTCATCCTGGCCGACTGCTCGCGAGAGAATGAGAGGCCACTCTCCTCGATCGTCGTCCCGCCGGGGCCGAACGTTTCGGAGATGGCGCCGAGTTCCTGGCGAAGGTCATCCATCTGGTCACGATTGATGGTGACGGTCCGGCGGGCCAGTGCATCGAGCGCGCTGTCGACTTTCGACAGGTCGTCAGTGAAGGCCTGCCGAATTCCAACGACGCCCTGGTTCCACGACACGACCATGACCCGGTCGCCGGGCCGAACGGAATCGTGGAGCAGCTTCTTCATCGCCGCGAACATGGGATCGCTGCGGAACGCCGGAAGCTGGAAGCGTTCGACGAACACGATGATCGAGCGCTTCTGCTGCGACGGCGGTTGTTGCGGGGCTGCGGCCGGTACCTGCGCCGTGACGACGCCGCTTTGCTGCTGCGGCGGTGCCGAGGAGTATTCGGCGAAGTTCGTGATCGGCTGCCGGACACCGTTCTCGAAGATCTCGAAATCGTCGCGGGAGAGACCCTGCGCGCGTTTTCCCTGCTTGTCGACCACGACCGCATCGACGTTGACGATGGAGACTTCGACACTCTCGGATGCGTGCGGAACTACCGGCGTCTGAGGCGCCGCGACGCTGGAAATTGCGACGAGCAGCAGGAGCAGGCAACTCGAGGAACGCATGAATGCTTCCTTTCGGGAATGACAGCGCGATTTTATAGTGGTCACAGGATGACAGTTCATCGCACCGCGCGCATTTGGTAGCCCATCGCAGTGACTGCGAATCCTGCCTCGGCCAGATACCTTCCGAGGTCTGATTTCGCAGCGGGCGCGTCGTTAATCTCGGCGATCAGCAGCGCGCGGCGCGTTCCGTTCGTGACGAGCGACGCCAGTACTCGCGCGATTTCCTTCGCGGCCGCACCGCGCATCGGTTCGTCCTCGGGGAGGAAGACGCTGAGCTGTTTTTCGCCGCGGCCGATGTACGCGGCGAGCATTCCGTTGACGAGGATCACGCTGGCTCCGGGGACGCGCATCAGACCCGGCGCCGGCCATTTCAAGAGCGCGCCGTACGGATTGGCCGGATCGGTCGCCGCGAGCATCACCGTCTCCGGTTCATCCGGTTCATCGCGATACGAACGAAGGAGATCGAGCGCGCCGGCGCTGCCGAACTGCGTGGCGCCGAAGCCGGCGACGAAGTAGCCGCGGCGGATGCGGCCCGACTCCTCCATCGCTTTAAGGACGGGGTAAATCGCGCTGAAACCGCCCGGCACTGACTCCACCGCGGCGGCCTCGCGAACGATGATTCCGTATCGCGCGAGCAGCTGGTGCGCGAGCGCGCTGGCGCGTTCGGTGGCGCTTCCGCGCGGCGGCGGAAGCAGCGACCAGCGTCCCTGCGTCGACGGTGGAGCGACGCGGCGCGAACGAAACGCTTGGGTTCGCGGCGCTTTCTTCGGACGCGTGTAGGCGCGCAGCGCGTGGAACGTGTCGTTCGTGATCACGCCGCGCCAGACCAGGTTCCACAGCGAATCGACGACGTCGTTGGCGAAGCCGCCGAGCGCGGTCTGAATCTGCGCGAAGAACGACGCGCCGCTCGCGCGCAAGTGATCGATGATGCGCTGTTCCAACTCGCTCAGCTCGACCGTCGATGCGTCGTGCAGGAGCGGCAGATGATCGGTGAGGTAAAGGGCGATGCGGCCATCGCGTTCGCCGATCGGTTCGACGCCGGTCCAGACGATTTCGCCGGCGGCGCTGAGCGTGTCGAGATCCGACGGTTTGTAGCCATCGACGCGTGCAGCGAGGATTTCCGATTCGAGAATCGAGGCGGGCATCGCCGCCCCTTGCAGCGCTTCGATGACTTCGAGCAGGCCTTCCAGTCCGCGGCGCTTCTTCGTCACGAGCTGCCAGCCGGTGATCAGGCGTGTGTAGGCCGCGGTGTCGACCGGCTCGACCTCCTTGCGCAGCCTGGCCAGCGAGCGCATGCGAATCGATCGCAGCACTTCCACTTCGCACCACTCGCGCTGCGTGCCACCGGGTCGGAACTCCCCTTCGACGAGGCGTCCGCGCTCGACGAAACGTTCCAGCGATGACAAGACGACAGCGACGCCGAGGCCGTAGCGGCGCGCGACCTCCGGCGGCGTGAACGGGCCGTGCGTGCGCGCGAAGCGGAGCACGAGATCGCCGGCCGGATCGGCGACAGGCTGGAGGTAGCGATCGGCGAGACCTTGCGGAAGCGGGACGCCGAGGGCATCGCGATAACGGCTGGCGTCCTCGATGGCGATGAAACGTTTTTCGCGTGCGATCGGGATCTCGATGACGCGGCGCGCTTTGACCAATTCGCGCGTGGCTTCTTTCGCATCGACGAGCGAACGGGCGGCGATTTCATCGAACGAGAGATCGCCGAGGCGGAGCAGGAGATCGTGGAGGGCATCGATCGACTTCGCCTTGTGGCGATCGTCGAGATGTTGCAGCTCCAACTCGAGCTGATACAGCGAATCGGCGTCGAGCAGCTCGCGCAATTCCGGCTCGCCGAGGAGTTCGCGAAGCTGGGCCTGGTCGATCGCAAGTGCCTGCGCGCGGCGTTCGGCCAGAGGCGCGTCGCCGTCGTAGATGAAATTGGCGACGTAGCGGAAGAGCAGCGAGCCGGCGAACGGCGACGGCTTCTCCGTGTCGGCGACAACGACGCGGATGTTGCGCTGCTGAATCTTCTTCATCGTCGCCACGAGCGCTGGGACGTCGAAGACGTCGCGAAGCACCTCGCGATACGTTTCGAGGATGATCGGGAACGAACCGAATCGCGACGCGACCTGCAGCAGGTCGTATGCGCGTTTGCGCTGTTGCCAGAGCGGCGTGCGGCGGTCGGGGCGATAGCGCGGCAGCAGCAGCGCGCGCGCGGCGGCTTCGCGGAACTTCGCCGCGAACATGGAGCTGCTGCCGAGTTGGCGGACGATCAGTTGCTCGACTTCGTCGGCGTCGGGGATGACCAGCTCCGCGCGCGGAGCCGCGTCGGTGTCGGGAAAGCGGACGATGAAGCCGTCGTCGCTCCACATCGTCTCGACGTCGATCTGCAGCTCGTTGCGCACTTTCGCCGTCACCGCCATCGCCCACGGCGCGTGGATGCGGCCGCCGAACGGCGTCAGGACGCAGACGCGCCAGTCGCCGAGGTCGTCGAGGACGCGCTCGACGACGATGGTGCGGTCGTCGGGGACCGCGCCGGTGGCCGACTGCTGATCGTCGAGGTACTGGAGGAAGTTTTTCGCGGCGCGCTCGTCGAGGTCGTGTTTCGACGTGAGGCGTTTCACTGCGGCGGCGGGTTGCATGGCGCCGACTTCGCGAACCAGCGCGCCGATCGCTTCGCCGAAAGGGACCGTGCGCTCGGCGGCGTCGGCTTTCCAGAACGGCATCTTGCCCGGCTCGCCGGGGGCGGGCGTGACGAGCACGCGGTCGTGCGTGATCTCTTCGATGCGCCACGTCGATGCGCCGAGGAGGAACGTCTCACCGACGCGCGACTCGAAAACCATCTCCTCGTCCAATTCACCGACGCGCGCGCTCTGCATCTTTTCGCCGCCCGCCAGAAAAACGCCGAAGAGCCCTCGGTCGGGAATCGTGCCGCCGCTTGTGATGGCGATGCGCTTGGCGCCGGGACGCGGCGTGAGGATGTTGGTGACGCGATCCCAGGTGACGCGCGGCCGCAGCTCGGCGAATTCGTCCGAGGGGTAGAGGCCGGAAAGCATGTCCAGCACGCCGTCGAAGGAACTGCGCGCGAGCTCCGAAAACGGTGCGGCCTGGCGAACGAACGCGAACAGCTCGTCCGCATGCCACGGCTCGACGGCAATCATCGCTACGAGTTGTTGCGCGAGCACATCGAGCGGATTGCGCGGATAACGCGTGGGCTCGATCGAGCCGCGGTGCATGGCGTCGGTGACCGCCGCGCACGCGAGCAGATCGCCGCGAAACTTCGGGAAGATGATCCCCTCGCTGATCGTCCCGACCTGATGCGAGGCCCGGCCGATGCGCTGCATGCCGCTGGCGATCGACGGCGGCGCTTCGATCTGGATGACGAGATCGATCGCGCCCATGTCGATGCCGAGCTCCAGCGACGACGTGGCGACGAGCGCCGGCATCCTTCCGGATTTGAGGTTGTCTTCGATCTCGATCCGCTGTGCCCGCGCGATCGATCCGTGATGCGCCTGCACGAGCACTTCGCCGGCGAGCTCGTTGAGCGCACCGGCCATTCGTTCCGCCAATCGACGCGAGTTGACGAAGATCAGCGTCGATCGATGCGCGCGGATCAGCTCCAGCAGCCGCGGATGAATGGCCGGCCAGATCGATGCGCGAACACCCTGTCCCGCCGGCCCGCTGGGCACTTCGTCGCGTGAGAACTCGTTGAGCTTGGCCATCTCCTCGACGGGAACTTCGACGTGGAGGGTGAGCTGTTTTTTCTCGCCGGTGTTGATGATGGTGAGGGGGCGGGAGTCGGGAGTCGGGGGTCGGGAGTCGGAGAGGAGTGCCTCATCGTCAGGCGCCGCTTCATCTCCGACACCCGACACCCGACTCCCGGCTCCCGCCCCCAGGTACCTCGCCACTTCCTCCAACGGATTCTGCGTCGCCGACAACCCGATGCGCTGCGGCGGTTTGTCAGCGAGCCGCGACAACCGTTCCAGCGACAACGCCAGGTGCGCTCCGCGCTTATTGGGAACGAGCGCGTGGACCTCATCGACGATGATCGTTTCGACGCCGCGCAGAACTTCGCGCACGTTCGAGGTCAGCATCAGGTAGATCGACTCGGGCGTGGTGATGAGGATGTCGGCCGGATCGCGCAGGAATCGCGCGCGTTCCGCCTGCGGCGTGTCGCCGCTGCGGATGCTGATCGATGGGATCACGAACTCCTCGCCACGTTCGGAGGCGAGGTTGGCGATTCCGGTGAGCGGAGAGCGAAGGTTGCGCTCGACGTCGACGGCCAGCGCTTTCAGCGGCGAGATGTAGACGACGCGGCAGCGGCGCTCTTTCGGCGGACGCGGCGCGAACATCAGCCGGTCGAGCGCCCAGAGGAACGCGGTCAGCGTTTTACCGCTGCCGGTCGGAGCGAAGATCAGCGTCCAATCGCCGCGGGCGATGGCCGGCCAGCCCATCGCCTGCGCCTTGGTCGGCGTGTGAAAGACGGAAGTGAACCAGTCGCGCACGGCCGGATGAAACGGCTGCATGGCATCGTCCACCGGCGCGTTTTCGTTCCGCTTTCGCGATGTCGTCAACTTGTGAACCTTCCCGGCGCGCTGGACATTAACTTTTTCCGCTGCAAGAATAGTGTCCCTCCAGGCGAACCAACAGACGGCGGGCGAAGGACAGGGATGCGGCTCAAAGTGCTCGGCGCGTACGGCGCGTCAGACGCTGAACATAATCTGACGGGCTACCTGATCGACGATTGGCTCGCGGTCGATGCCGGGACGCTCACTTCCAAACTATCGTTCTCCCAGCAGGCCCGCATCCAGGCCGTCTTCATCACGCATCCCCATGCAGATCACATACGCGATCTGCCGCATCTCATCCATAACCGCTTCAGCCAGAATGCCGGCGCGCTGACGGTTTTTGCCTCGAAAGAAGTGATGGAACTTCTGGTCGGCAACGTCTTCAACGGCATCGTCTGGCCCGATTTCGCGAAACTGATCTCGCCGATCACCAAGGCGCCGGCGGTGATCTACCGTCCGATGACTCCCGGCAAGAAGGTGATGTGCAACGGAGTCGGCCTGACTGCGGTCAACGTCCATCACCTGATTCCCGCCGCCGGAGTGATCGTGGAGATGAACGGCCAGGCCATCTCGTTCACCGGCGACACCGGCCCAACCTCAGAGATCTGGAAGCGGACGAACAAGACGCCGAACGTGGTGGCGGTCGTGACGGAGGCGTCGTTCCCGAACGATCAGCAATCGCTTGCGGATGAGACGGCGCATCTCTCCCCGAACACATTCGGTGATGAGTTGAAGAAGATCACCGTCGACGCGCCGGTCTACGCGAGCCACCGCAAGATTCCGTTCGAGCGCGATATCGAATCGCAGATTCGCAATCTGCGCGATCGGCGGGCGCGGGTGCTGCTCGAGAAGAATTACACGCTGTAAGAATTTTGAACCACAGAGACACAGAGGGCCCAGAGCTCTGTGATCTCTGTGCCTCTGTGGTTTAACGATTTACCCCCTCCGCCCACGCTACCGAAAACCAGAGCGCGGCGTCCGGGCGTTGTGACCAGAGGAAGTAGTCGGCCATGACGCGGTCGAAGGCGTCGGCGGCGAAGAGGCCCTGAGAAACGATCGTGTCGCGCGCGGTGCGAACCACGCCGGCCATGTTTGCGGCGAGGATCGGGAACGTCTCCATCCCCGCGCAGCCGCCGAAGAAGACCCAGGTGTTGCGAACCGGTTGCGCGCCGGCTTCGTGGAGCAGTTGCACGAGCCGGCGGCCGACGTTCGGATCGTTTCCGATCCGCTCGTACGCGCGCATGTAGGCGTCCCACAAACTCATCCAGCCGGGCGGTTCGGGCCAGAGGCGGAGTACGCCGTGATCGTCGTCGGCGAGGACGATGCGCCCGCCCGGTTTGACCGCGCGAACCATCGACCTCACCGCGCGCAGCGGATCGGGGATGTGCTCGAGGAGGAAGCGCGTGTGAGCGACGTCGAACGTTCCCCACTCGTTGCCGAGATCGAGATTGAGCGCGTCGCCCGAGCGGAGATCGGCGAGCGATGTTTCGCCGTCGTTCGCGGCGAGACGTTTGGCCGCGTTCAACTGCTCTTCGGAGTACTCGATGCCTACGACATGCCCGTTCGGAACCGCGCGGGCCATCAACCGAGTGAATTGTCCGAGGCCGGAGCCGAGGTCGAGGATGCGTTCGTCGCCGCGGAGGTTCATCTCGCGAAGCATCGCGGAGTTGAGCAGGACGTCGTTCATCAGCGACAGGCGCCGCTGCTCGTCGTCATCGGTGCCGTGAATGTAGACCGCCATCTACGCGACGTCCTCCACCGGAAAGCCGGCATCGATCCAGCCATCGAGACCGCCCGCGAGCGGCCTCACCTTCGTGTATCCCTTGTCGATCAGCATGCGCGCCACACGGGCGGCTGAGGCTTCGTTTGGTCACGTGCAGTACAGCACGACCTCGGCGTGCGGTGCGACGTCTCCGAGTTGTGTGGCCACGTCGTCCATGTGCACGAGGATGGCGTTGGGAATCGATCGTGGATTGTGCTTGCGCGCGCCGGGCGTGCGTACATCAATCACGACCGGGAACTCGCCGCGATCGAGCATCGCTTTCAATTCGTGCGGTTCGATCCGCGCAAGGCGCAGTTGTTTCAGAAAGTGAATTCGCTGTGCCCACTTCACGGCGATCAGTACGAGCAGAAGCAATCCGATGACGACGAGTGCCCATCCTCCGAGATTTTCGAGCGCGGCGAGGAGGCGATCGATGGCGTGGTGAAAGGCGCGGCCGGCGGCGACGGAGGCTCCGGCCCAGATCAGAGCGCCGATGCCGTCGTAGATGACGAAGGCGAACGTGGTCCGTCCCGAGGCGCCCGCGAGCGGCGGTGCGACGGTCGAGAATCCTGGGATGAACTTCGCGATCAGCAGCGACTTCAAGCCCCAGCGTTCGAATCGCGCCTCGGTGTCGCGCACGCACGAGTCGGGCGAGAGCGAGATGCGGCAGAGCGTGCGCAGGATTCGATAGCCGTAGCGCCGCCCGAGGAGGAACCACATGTAGTCGGCAATCAGCGAAGCCGCGATCGCCGCCAGCAGGATGTTCGTCGACGACATTTTCCCGTCGCGCGACAACGCCCCCGCCACGATCAGCGCCGGAACCGCGGGCACCGGCGCGCCGAGCTGCTCCAGCAGCACGTTGATGAAAATCAACGAGATGCCGTAGACGAGGACGTAGTGGACGAGGTGAGTCACGAGGTGGGCATGGTAGCGGGAGTTTGGGGGTCGGGGGTCGGGAGTCGCAGAAAACCCGTCCGCCATCCGACATCCGACACCCGACACCCGACACCCGACACCCGACACCTAACCAATCCACCCCCATCCAGTCTAAGGTTCCGACGATGGAGATGACGAGCGACGTTGCCGTGGTAAGCCGGGCCCGATCCGGCGATGCCGACGCCTTCCGGCAACTGGTCGAGCGTCACTCCAAACCGATGTTTCGAGTGGCTTATCGCATGACTGGAAATGAACATGATGCCGACGACGTGGTGCAGGAGACTTTCCTGCGCGCCTACCGCCAGCTCCGCAATTTCGAAGACCGCGCGAACTTCGGTACCTGGCTGCACCGCATCGCCGTCAACTGCTCGCTCGATCTGTTGCGGGCGCGCGGACGGGCCGATAAGCACTACGGCGGCGATCCCGAGTCGGCCGAACTGGCGGGCGCAGCGGCGGCGCGGACCGACGCGCAGCAGGATCGTCTGCTGATGTCGGCCGATCTGCAGAAGCACGTCTCCGCGGCAATGGAACTACTGAGCAGCAACGAGCGGACGGCCTTCGTCCTCCGCCATTTCGAAGGAATGCCGGTCGAAGAGATCGGAAAAACACTGGGCATTCAGGTCAATGCCGCAAAACACACGATCTTCCGCGCCGTGCGCAAATTGCGCGAAGCGCTGGAGCCGGTTGTGAGGTCGACACCATGCAACACCTGACAGAAGATCAAATGGTTTCCCACTACTACCGTGACGGCGATGCGCCGTTCGCGCCGGAACATCTCGCTGCCTGCGACGAATGCCGCGCGCAGTTCGAGACGCTGCGCAGCGTCCTCAAACTCGTCGATCAGCTTCCGATTCCGGAGCGCGGCGACGCGTACGGCGACGAAGTGTGGACGCGCCTGCGCTGGAAGCTCGGCAGCAATCGCCGGCGCTCCGTCTACGGCTGGATGTCCATCGCCGCGGCACTCGTCGTCGCATTCATCGGCGGCATCTTCTGGCACGCGCGGACGCAGCAGGCTGCGACGCCGCAAACGATCGTCGCGCAGAAGACGCCCGCTCCTGCCGCGCAGCCCGCGGCAATCGCAGCCGCATCCAAAGACCGTTTACTTCTCGTCGTCGTCAGCGATCACCTCGACAGCTCCGAACGGATGCTGCTCGAGATCTCGAACGCCGACGCGAAGCATCCGCTCGACGTCGCGTCGGAAAGCAAGCGCGCCGGAGAGCTGGTCGCATCGAATCGCATCTACCGGCAAACGGCCACGCGGAGGGGCGAGACGCGTATCGCTTCGCTGCTGTCGGACCTGGAGCCGGTTCTCGTCGAGCTGTCGCACGCAGGCTCGACTCTCTCGCCTGACGAAGTCGCCGCACTGCAGAAGCGGATCGATTCGAAAGGTCTTCTCTTCAAGGTGCGCGTAGTCAGCGCACAAGTGGGCGGCCACGAAGCCCCCGCCACAGTCCCGCAGAAAGGAATGGACTCACTATGAAAACGAAATTGATCTACACACTCGCCGCCGCGCTGGTCGCGCTGGCGCCGGCCGTTCGCGCAAACTGGAATCTGTCATCCGACAGTCGCTCCGTCGCCATCGCTGTCTCGGAAGACGATGACGAACGCGAAAAGGATCGCAAAGAGCGCGACAAGGAACGCGCCCAGGCCAAAACGGAGATGGAGGAAGACCTCTACGACTCCGGCACCGACGCGCTCGACGATCACGACTGGCGCCGCGCCGCGGCATCCTTCCGCAAAGTCGCCGACATGCAGATGCAGCACGCTGACGCTGCGCTCTACTGGCTCGCGTATTCGCAGGGAAAAATGGGTGCGCGTTCCGAGGCGTTGTCGACGCTGCTGCAACTGCAGAAGTCGTATCCGAAGTCGAAGTGGATCGAAGACGGCAAGACGCTCGAAGTCGAAATCCGCCAGTCCGCCGGCCAGCAGATCGAGCCGGAGCACGTCGGCGATGAAGACGTGAAGCTGATGGCCATCAACGGCCTGATGAACAGCGATCCGGAGCGCGCCATCCCCATCCTCGAAGGCATCCTGAACGGCCGCCAGCCCGTCAAGCTGAAGGAGCGCGCGCTGTTCGTTCTCAGCCAGTCCGGTTCGCAGCGCGCTTTCGACATCGTCGTAAAAACGGCGAAGTCCGGCCCTCCCGATCTTCGCGAGCGTGCCGTCCGCACCCTCGGCATCCTCGGCGGCGAACGCAGCCGCGCCGTGCTGACCGACATCTACAACGCCACTGCCGACGTCGATGTGAAGAAGTCGGTGCTGAAGTCGTACATGATCGCCGGCGATCGCACACGCCTCCTCGCGCTCGCGAAAGGTGAGACGAATTCCGAGTTGCGCCAGGATGCCGTGATGCAACTCGGCGTGATCGGCGCGCGCAACGAGCTGACGGAGTTGTACGGCAGCGAGCCATCCATCGAAGTGCGCAAGAAGATCCTGCAGGCGATGTTCATCGGCGGCAATTCGGAGAAGCTGGCCGAGATCGCGCGCAACGAGAAGGTGCTCGAACTCAAGGTCACCGCCATCCGCAACCTCGGTCTCTTAGGCGGCGGCCGTTCGGGCGCGCTCCTCCTGTCGCTCTACAACGAAGACGCACGTCCCGAGGTGCGCAAAGGCGTGATCGACGCGCTCTTCATCCAGGGCAACGCAAAGACGCTGGTCAGCCTCGCGCGGGCCGAAAAGGATCCGCAGATGAAGCGCCGCATCGTGGAGAAGCTTTCCGTGATGGGATCGAAAGACGCGACCGACTACCTGATGGAGTTTTTGAAGTAGGTGTCAGGAACCTAGCCGTGACGTTTCGGAAGCGTGGTCTTACGACTCGTTTTTCGACGCCGGATGGCGTCTCGTACGGTAGCCGGTGGTCGCGTGCGAAGCGCGAGACCACCGGAACCAGAACGCGCCCGATTTTCCGACCGCGGCAGCGGTCGCGGAGGGAATTCACGGCGCTTGGTATTTGATCCGCGACGCCCTCCGGGGTCGGTTCCTCTACCGCGCACGTTGACCGGTGGTCTCCCGCTTCGCGCGCGACCACCGGCTACCCTCCGTGTCGCCATCCGGCGACGGTACCGCGGCACGTCAACCTCTCGCGCCAGAACTTCGTTTTTGCCCGCAGCCGGAGCCGCGTAACACCACGCGGCTCCAGCCGAATCTTGCGGCTTGAGATTCTTCACGTCCTTCACCGGCTCAGAATGACATCGCGAACAACCAGCACAGCAGCAGCACGATCGGCGCGTGAAAGAGCAGTTGCAGGATCGAGTAGCCGGCCAGGTCGCGCGCGCGGACTCCGAGGATGCCCATCAGTGGCAGCATCCAGAAGGGGTTGATCAGGTTTGGGAGTGCCTCGGCGGCGTTGTAGATCTGCACCGTCCAGCCGAGGTGCTCGCCCCACTGGCGCGCGGCGGTCATCACGTATGGCGCTTCCACGATCCACTTGCCGCCGCCGGATGGAACGAACATGCCGAGGATGGCGGAGTAGAGCGCGACGACGATCGGGAAGGTCGTCTTCGTCGTGACGCTGACGAAAGCGTGTGCGAGTTGGGCGGCGATCGGCGTCTTCGAGATCATCCCGAAGATGCCGCCGTAAAACGGGAACTGGATCAGGACGCCTGCGGTCGCAGGAACTGACTTCGTCACCGCGCGCAGAAACGAGCGTGGCGTCCAATGCATCAGCAGCCCCGCGGCGATGAAGAAGAAGTTGAAGTTGTTGAGGTCGAGCGCCGCGATGCCGCCCTTGTCGCGGAACTGCGTGATGAGGAACCAGAACATCAGCAGCGCGATGACGATGTTGAGGATCGGACTGTTTTCGAATCGTTCGGCGGGTGTCGTCGTGGCTTTCGCAGCCACATCATCGTCGCGAAACTCGATGCCCATCATCTTCGCCGTCCGCGCTTCCCCTTCGCGCGGCGCGGAAACGTAGGCGACGATCACAGACACGATCACGAGCACTGCCGCCATCGCCATGCTCTGTGGCAGAAAGATCGTCTGCGTCAGCGGGATCACGCCGGTGACCGGCAGCAGCGACGCTGGGATCGACGACTTCGTCGCCTGCAGCAGCGCCGCGGATGACGACAGTCCGAGCGCCCAGACGCTGCCGAGCCCGAGGTAGGCGGCGGCGCCGATGGCGCGGTAGTCGACGTCGATGCGCTTGACGATCTCGCGCACGAGCAGGCCGGTGAAGACGAGCGACAGTCCCCACGAAATCAGCGACGAGAGCATTGCGAACGCCGCCACGAACGCCACCGCGCCGCGCGCCGTCTTCGGAATCGACGCCAGCCATCGTGTCAGCCGCGCAATCGGCGGCGACGATGCGACCACGAATCCGCCGACGATCACCATCGCCATCTGCATAGTGAAGTTCACGAGCGACCAGAAGCCGTTGCCGAACTCCGTCGCCAGCGTGACCGGCTTCACGCCCGCGAACATCCCGCCGATGAAGACGAGCACGATCGCCGCGAGCGCGAAGACGAAGGCGTCGGGAAACCAGCGCTCGCAGATGTCCGCGATGCGCGATCCGAGGCGGGCCAGGAGCGGCGGACGCATCTCTACTTCTGCGCCAGGGCGTGCAGGTCGTCGATCGTGCGCATCACGCCACCGCGAACGACGTAACGGATCTTGCGAATGTTCGCGACGTCGGCGGATGGATCGGCGCTGACGATGACCAGATCGGCGTCTTTCCCCTTCTCGACGGTGCCGAACTCCGTCTCGCGGCGCATGGCGCGCGCGGCGACGGCGGTCGACGAAACCAGCACCTGCATCGGCGTCATGCCCGCCTTCTGCATCGACTCCATCTCCGCGTAAATCGCAGGACCGTGCAACGTGAGCGGATTGCCGGCGTCGGTGCCGGTGGCGATCGGGATTCCGGCGGCGACGAGGGCTTTCAGATTCTGCGCGGCGATCTCCTCCCCCTGCGAGGTTCGCTGATCGCGGCGCGCCAACTGTTCGGCGGTCAGCGTCGTCGGCGCAGAAGTCGTTTCGGCGATTCGCGCGAGGGTCGATTTGTCGACGCAGCCGTTCGGATCATCGATCGCCACCGGCGTGTGCTCGACGGCGGAACGGAACATCCGCACGTAGCCGCGCGACACGATCAGCGTCGGGATGAGGATCGTGCCATTGCGTTTGGCGAGATCGAGAAACTCCTGATCGACAGGCTTATCGGAGACGCTGTGTACGAGCAGCGTCGCCCCGGCTCGAAGCGCGGCCTTGGCCTCGGCCAATCCCGTCGCGTGAACGATGAGCGGGATGTTGTGTTTGCGTGCCTCGTCGCCGGCTGCGGCAACCGCGGCGGCGGACGCTTCGACGGTGAGATCGGGCGGACGGACGATGTACCAGACCTTCACCGCATGCGCGCCCTGCGACGCCAGATAGCGGACGCCGTCGCGCGCCGAGGCATCGTTGAGAACGATGAACTGCCGCTCGGCTGGGAGGTTCAGCCAGTGATCGAGCGTGGAGAGCAGCGGGCCGGCTGCATCGACGTGCGGCGCCAGCGTGTTCGGCTCGAAGCGATCGTGCAGCCGCAGCGTCCACGCGTAACCGCCTACGTCGTAGACCGCGGTGACGCCGGAGCAAACGTACGAACGCCCATACCGTTCCGGATCGGCCTTCAACGCGGCCTCGGTCTGGTCATACGGATGCGTAGCGCGCATATCGAGCGAATCGGGACGGCCATCCGCCCAACCGGTCTGCGAGAAATGGACATGCGCATCGATCAGCCCCGGCATGATCCACAGCCCGCGCACATCCGTCACATCAACTCCCTCGGGGACGGGACACTGCGCCGCGGTTCCCGCGCAATCGATCTTGCCGTCGCGGAGGATCACGTTCGTGTTCGCAATCGGAGCACCGCCGCGGCCGTCGATCAGCGTCGCGCCGGTTAGCGCGCGCGGCGGAGCGGGCGTGCCGGCCGGCGAATCAATCGCGCCGGTAACCGCGATCTTCCATCCGTCGGGAGTGCTGACGAAAAGGCGTTCGGAGATGCCGGAATGCTCGTCGCTGCCGTAGCGGACACGGTAGCGATACGTGCCATAGACGATTCCAGGCTGCAGCGGCGTGAGATGAATGTCGTTCGCCTCGATCAGATCAGGCCACTGCGCGCCGGCGCCTTTCGCGAAGGATTCGAAACCGGTGTCGAAACCGTCCGGACCGCCGCGCACGAGCGACGGCGAGTGCAGGTAGTACGAAAGGTACGCGTCGCGATTGCGCTGGCGAATGGCGTTGATGTTCGCCTCGAAGACGGCGCGTGCCGCGGCGATGTCGTCGGCCGGTGCGGCAATCAACGGTGCAGCAATCAACAGGAAAAGCAGTGTCGCCAACGTTTTACGCATGGCGCCATTGTAGAGTCGGCCGCGCTACGTCGCGTTCACTGGTGGAGCGTAGTGCGGGCGTCCTCGCCTGCATCCGGCGTGGCGTCTCGCCCGACGGTGGTGTCCGCGATCAGATTCCGATCCTGCAATTGAATCCCAGAAACCCCCGCCGGGCGAGGACGCCCGCCGGTTGCAGGCGAGACGCCTACACTACGCCCGAGGTTGCCGGCAAAGCCCCGAGGTGAACTACTTCGGATTCGCGAGCCGGATCGGCGTGAGCGTTTGCGCGGAGATGTAGATGTCGCCTTCCTCGGCGTACAGCTCGACGCGCTCGCCGCCGCCGTTGATCTTGCCGGTTGCGCGGATGCGGGTCTTGTTGCCGACCTGCTCGCGGCGGATGGTGATGCCGTTGAAGTCGAGGTGCATCTCGTTCACTTCGGGATCCGAGGTGAGGATCGTGGCGTCGATGTCGGCGGCGAAGCGCGGGCTCACGTTCAGGACGATGTTGCCCTGCAGCGTGCGTGCAGTCACCTTGATGCTCTTCTGCGCGGGATCGCCGGTCAGCGTCACATCGCCGGATGCTGTTTCCGCGTCCATGAATGCCGAGAACTGGCGGACGATGATGTCGCCGCCGCCGGAGCGTAGCGTCATCGGACCGCCGGCGTAGATCACGCGCACGAGACCGCCGTCGGTCGTCACCTGGCCGCCCATGCGTGAGGCGCGGACGATGATGTCGCCGGCACCGGTGTGAGCGAAGAGCGAGCCCATGATGTCGCCGAGGTTGAGCGGACCGCCGAGGGAGGTGACGTTGCACTGGCCGAAGACCGCGCCAAGCTCCACCTCGCCGGCGCCGGTTTCGACGCGGGCGTTGCCGCGCACTTCGCCAACGACGACATCGGCCACCGAGGCGGCGAAGACGAAGTCACCATTGACGAACGGCATCTGGATCTTCTTCGCGGGCTGCCGGAGCACATCGTTCGGAGCGGCCTGATGTCCCGGTTCGTTCATCCGGATCGACTGCGCATCGGCGATGTTCGAGCCTTTCATCAAAACCGCGACGTGGCCCATCATCGACTCGGTATTGATGGTCGTGCCACCAGAGCCGACGATGCCGTGAAAAACGGAGCCGTTGAATCGTCCGGCCTTGACGTTGAACGTCGAGAGCATGTCGCCGTTGATCGTGTTCGCCACCCACTCGAAATTCGAATTCGCGGGGAACCACATGTCGATGTCGGCGTTGACGGCCTGCACCTGCGCGCGCGCCACCGGCTTCTGCGTGTAGTCGTAGATGATCCGGCCGTTGACCATGTTCACGACGGACGCGCCGACGACCCCTTCCATCATCACGACGCCGCTGAATCCGTTGATGGTGACGCTCCCATTCACGTTCGCGACGCGAATGTGCTCGGCCGATTTCGAACCGCCGATCTTCACGTTCACGCCCCGAGGAACGTGGATGACGTAGTTCACCATGACGGTCCAGCGCGCGTTGCGCATCGGCGGCAGGAGCGTCCGGATCAGGCGCACTTTCGTGTCGCCCTCAAAGCTCAACGCCACATTGTCGGATGCGTCCTTCAGCGACATCTGATCGGGCGCGGTGAGTGTCCGCTCCGCGGTGACGGTGACGACGTTGCCTTCGCCACCCACGACGTCGATGCTGCCGAACGGGTTGTCAATCCACACCGAGCCTGCCGGATCGATCTGGAACTCGCGCGTGACGCGGCTGCTCGTCGCGAAGCTCGCGCCGAAAAGCTGCGTCGCGGACAGCACCGTCGCGACTGCGATGAATGTTTGGACCGTTCTTCTCACCGTTACTCTCATTTAGGTTGAATACTGCTCAGAGCCTCCGCCGCTTTGACGCGGACGTAAACGTTTTCGTCTCCCTGCGACGCCTTCTTGCGAAGGGTGTCGACCATGTCGGGATCCATGTTGCCGCCGCTGCGCGCCAGCTTCGCCAGCGCCTCGACGGCCTTGAGGCGAACGGCCGGATTCGGATCGTTCTTCAGCGCTTCCACGAGCGCGTCGCGCGTGCCGTCGGTCATCGTCGATTGCAGCGACCGCAGCGTATCGGCGGCTTTGATGCGTACGCCCTGGTTGTCGTCGTTGCGCAGCACATTCGCCAGCGCCTCGGTGATCTCGGGATCGGGATTGCCGACATGTGCGTAGGTCGATCGAACCCAGTCGATCGCGCGCGAGCGCGACGGCGACTGCTTGTCTTCGTTCTCGAGGACATAGCGCAGCAGACGGACCATGCTCTTGTCCGTCGGCCGCCCGGTGACGGTGACGTGCGAGGTGATGTCGAAGGACACGCCGATCTGATCGTTCGACGGCGAAGCATCCGTGAACTGCACGTTCTGGATGTCGGGACGTCCTTCGATCTGCGGACTGATCGACGCCGCCGGAAGGACGCGCGACTCGGCGATCGAGTAGAAGGGCGCCGGCTGGACGTTTACGAGAGTCGCTGGTGTCGGCGTCAGCTCGACGCGCGGCGTCATGCGATGTCCGCCGTAGAACGCGCCGCCTGCGATGATCACTGCTGCCGCTGCCTGCGCGAGCCAGCGTGGCGCGCTACGGCGGCGGAAGGGGACGACGTTCGGAGTCACTGCCGGCGACACTTCCGCAAGGAAGCGCTGCTTCACGCGCGCCGGGACGTCAAGCTCGGGCAGCGTGTCGAGAATCGACCACGTCTCCTTGTAGGCTGACCATTCCGCGACACACATCGGGCACGTCTCGATGTGCTGATGCGTCAGCTCGCGCCGAGCCGGGTCGAGCGACTCGGTCAGCAGCAGCGGCATGTTCTCTCTCATGGAATCGCAGTCAGGCATCGGTCTCCTCCACGGGCATCGCCGGTGAGCGCTTTCTTCAGCACTTCCATGGCGCGGAACACTCTCGTCTTCACCGCCCCCTCGGAGCAGCCGGAGATCTGCGCGATCTCGGCATACGACAGCCCCTGGTAACGGGAGAGGAGAATGGCTTCGCGCTGATCCGGCGACAGCAGGGTCAGCGCTTTTTGAATCCGTTGTTCATCTTCGCGGCGTTCCAGATGGCGCTCCGGCGAGAGCTCGGCCGGCGCGGGAAGGGTAATCAACACATCCTCGCCGTCCTTCGATCTGTTCTCGGCTTTTCTCAGGTAGTCGCGGCACCAGTTGGCCGTGATCGAGAAAAGCCAGGTCGACAGTTTTGCCCCACCATGAAACTGGCCCGCGTGCTTCAGCATCTTGACGAAAACTTCCTGGGTCGCGTCTTCGGCCGCCTCGCTGTTCTTCAGGAAGCGGTACGCGAAGTTATAAATCCTGCTCGAATAACGATCGTAGATCTCAGACGCGGGAGCAAAATCACCCGCCTGAACGATGCTCATCAACTCCTGATCGCTCAGGTGTTTCATCTCCCGATCTCGTTCATTCGACGCGCTCATGGTTTAAAGGTTACGGACCTGTTTCCGGCAGAACCGAGTCGGGCCGGAGTTCATTCGGCAGAGGCCGCTCCATGAACGCGACGACGATCGCGAAGATGTCGAGCAGGATCCAGAAGACCTCGGTGTCGCCGAAGTTGAACTCGAACATCCCCGCAGCCATCATTGCCACCGCCACGGCCACGCCGGCCTCGGCGAACTTCGCGGACGTCCCGCCCCAGCCACGTGCGCATTCGCGCAGAAAAAGGAACTGCAGGAAGAGGTACGCCACGAGTGCGAGTACGCCTCGCTCGGCCCAAAGCTGAATGACGTTGTTGTGCAGGTGCGGGATGCGGAACCGCGGCGCATCATGCTTGCGGTACAGCGGATAGACCTCTTTCACGTTCGCAGGTCCGACGCCGAGGAGCGGGTAGTCCTTGATGATCTCGACGCCGGCCTCGGCCATCCGAATCCGATCGAGATTCGACGACTGCCGGATGTCAAAACTCGAGATGACGCGGCTAAAAAACGGAAGCGACGCGAAACTGATGGCCAGAATCGCCACCGGAACTGCCCACGCCAGCGCCTTCGGCCACTTCAGGATCATAAGGATCGCGACCGCGACGATCCATCCCAGCCACGCGCTCCGCGTATATGTGAGCAGCAGCGCGAGGTGCGTCATGAGCACGCCAACGATGAGCACGATACTGCGCATACTGTGAATCCAGAGCACGAGGAAAATTAGCGATGCCGGGAGCAGCAGTCCGGACAACGTCATCACGTGAGCTGATTGTCCCGTGATGCGATGCTCCAGATCATGATGGCCGTAGAGTGCAACATATTGCACAAGGCCGTAGCCCGCAGTGAAGATGCCGAAGATGAAGAACATCTTCAGCGCCGTGTAGCGGCTGAGCGGCACGTTGCGTAGAAGGATCAGCGCAGCCGGAAAGAGCAGGATTTTTCCCCACAACGCGATCTCGCCAAATGAGTGGATGCGGCGCTCCGCGAAGAGAGCGGACAGTGTCGACGCGATGCCGTACATCGCCAGCGGCACATAAAGAATGTGAAACGACGGCGTTAGCAGCCGGCGATACAGGCAGTAGCCGACCATCGCCATCGTCAGGAAGGCGAAGCACTCCGACGACGCCACCCACCCCTGGCAGAAGATGTGGCCGATGTAGAAAAGGATCGCGATCGCGACCGGTTGCGGCGTCTCTTCAGGAAGGCCGAGACGTCGCGCGAGAGACACAGGCAGGCGTCACGCTTCTTCGAACGCTTCGTCGACGAGCATGACCGGGATGTCGCTGACGATCGGGTAGACGCGGTGGCACTTCACGCACTGCAAGCCGTCCTCGACGATCAGCTCTTCGCCACGCATTTTGTCGCGGAACTTGTCGCGCACCGTCGCTCGCCGGGCCTCGGAAAGCGGCACCGGCCGGACCTCTTCCTTGCAGATCGGGCAGGCCAGGATTTCGAGGAGCTGAGGCTGGATTGCCATGGCGGCGCGGAGTGTACCATCGCGGCGAATGAAGGTTCTGCACCTCGCCGCAGGCAATCGATGGACCGGCGCAGCCGCCCCCGCGCTCGCCGAAACGGAGGCGTTGAGACAAGCCGGCGTCGACGCTCATTACGCGTATGTCGGCGGCTATAAATTGCAGCAGAAGCTCGCGCATCACGACTTCGCGCACCCGATCATCGCCAAGGCGCAGAACCCATTTTCGTTTGCGCGCACGGTGGAGGCGGTCGCGCGGATGGTCGACCACCATCGCTTCGACGTCGTCCACGCGCATCTGACGTACGACCATTGGCTGGCGAATGTCGCCACCCGAGGCACGCGGACGAAGGTGGTACGAACGTTTCATGCGCGGCGAGTCCTACGTGGCGATCCGCTCACGCGCTGGCTGATCGCGCGATCCGCGCGGCTGTGCGTCATCAACGATTCGTTCGTCGACGCGCCGGCGATTCGAGACCGGAATCCCGTCTTCACGCCGCCGCCGCTCGATCATCGCCAGTTCGATCCGAACGGAGCGGACGTCCGCGAACGATACGGCGTCGAAGCCGATGAACTGCTGCTCGTCGCGATCGGCAAGTTGTCGAAAGGACGCGGCTTCGAGGACGTGCTGCGGACGTATGCGCTCGTGAAACGCGGCCTCCCAACTGCGCGATTGATGATCATCGGTCATGGCGAACATCGCCCCGCGCTCGAAGCGCTTGCCCGCGAACTGAACGTCGACGTGATCTGGGCCGGCTACCACGAGGACGACCTCGCGGAGCACTACCGCGCCGCCGACATCCTCCTCTTCACCGCCCGCGGCTCCGACGAAGGACACCGCGCGGTCCTCGAAGCGATGGCCTGCGGCATTGCACCGGTAACGTTTCCAATCGAAGGCGTCGCCGCTCTCCTCGGCGACCTCAGTCCGCGCTTGATTGCCGAGACGTCTACGCCCGAATCCGCAGCCGCGAAAGTGATCGCCGCATCGACCGATCTCGCATCACTCCGCCGCGCCGCCTACGAACAGTCTCTGAGCTTCGGTTACGCACAAGCAGCGGCGCGACTCGTCGGCGTCTATCAAATCACCGAAGGCTGATCACCACAGAGGCACAGAGAACACAGCGGTTTCCCTCTGTGCGCTCTGTGTCTCTGTGGTGAAAATCCAAGCTTGATAGACTCCGCGCCATGCCAGACAACGACCGCGATGACGCTCTCGAATACCACTCGGGCGGGCGTCCCGGAAAAACAGAGGTCGTGCCGACCAAGCCCACCGCGACGCAGCGCGATCTTGCTCTTGCGTACACGCCCGGAGTCGCCAAACCCTGCCTCGAAATCGCCCGCGAGCCTGGCGACGTCTACAAGTACACGAACAAAGGAAACCTCGTCGCCGTCATCTCCAACGGCACCGCCGTCCTCGGGCTCGGCAACATCGGCGCCGCGGCCGGCAAGCCGGTGATGGAAGGGAAGGCCGTCCTCTTCAAACGCTTCGCCGACATCGACGTCTTCGATCTCGAGCTCGACACGCGGGACACCGAGGCCTTCATCAACGCGGTCAGGATCATGGAGCCGACATTCGGCGGCATCAACCTCGAAGACATCGCCGCGCCGGAGTGCTTCGAGATCGAAGAGCGGCTGAAGGCGGCGATGAAGATCCCCGTCTTCCACGACGACCAGCACGGAACCGCGATCATCTCCGCCGCCGCCCTGAAGAACGCGCTGGAAGTGGCCGGCAAAGACATCGGCGACGTGCGCATCGTCATCTCCGGTGCCGGCGCCGCGGCCATGGCCTGCCTGCGCCTCTACATCAGGATGGGATTGCGCAAAGAGAACGTGATCCTGACCGACAGCAAGGGCGTGATCTACAAAGGGCGCACAGCGGACATGACGCCATACAAAGAGGAGTTCGCGGCCGAGACCACGCGGCGGACGCTGACCGAGGCGCTCGAAGGGGCGGACGTGTTCGTCGGCCTTTCCGTCGGCGGTGTCGTCAAGCCGCACATGCTCCAGGCGATGGCGAAGGATCCGATCGTCTTCGCCATGGCCAACCCCGATCCCGAGATTCCGTACGACGACGCGGTCGCCGCGCGGCCGGACGTCATCATGGCCACAGGCCGTTCCGATTACCCGAATCAGGTCAACAACGTCCTCGGATTTCCGTTCATCTTCCGCGGCGCCCTCGACTGCCGCGCTACGACCATCAACGACGAGATGAAGCTGGCCGCGTCGCTCGCGCTGGCGGAGTTGGCGAAAGAAGAAGTGCCGGACAACGTGCTGCGCGCGTACGGCAGTTCGAAGTTCACATTTGGACGTGAGTATCTGATCCCGAAGCCGTTCGACTCACGTGTGCTGCTCAACGTCCCGCCTGCCGTCGCGCGCGCCGCGGCCGAAACCGGCGTGGCGCAGGAACCGATCACCGACTACGACGCCTACCGCCGCCGTCTCGAGCAACTCCTCGGCCGCGCGCGCGGCATGATGCACGGCGTCTACGACCGCGCCAAACGCGATCCGAAACGGATCGTTTTCCCCGAGGGCGATCAGGAAAAAATCATCCGCGCTGCGAAGATTTTGATCGACGAAGGGCTCGCGCATCCGATCCTGCTCGTCAAGCGGGACGTGGTCGCGCCACTGCTGCAGAAGCATCATGTCGACGAGTCGAAAGTCACCATCATCGACATCGAACGTTGCGCGCAACGCGATCAGTACGTGCGCCGTTTCGCCGAAATCCGGCAGAGGCACGGCATCACCGTCGCCGACTCGGCGCGCATTCTGAACAGCCGCAATTACTTCGCGATGATGATGGTCGAGGCGGGCGATGCGGACGGCGTGATCGCCGGTCTTCGCGCGTACTACCCGGCCACGATCAAGCCGGCGCTGCAGATCATCAAGACGCGGCCGGGCGTGAAGAAGGTGTCGGGCGCATATCTGCTGATGTTCAAGGGGCGGATGCTCATCCTGGCCGACACGACCGTCACGATTACGCCGGACGCGAACGACCTCGCGGAGACTGCGATCCTCACCGCCGAAACGGCGCGCCGGTTCAACATCGAGCCGCGCATCGCCATGATTTCGTTCTCCAATTTCGGATCGACGCAGCATCCCGAGACGGAAAAAGTGGCGAGGGCGGTGGAGATCGTGAAGCAGCGGAGGCCCGACCTCATCGTCGAAGGCGAGATGCAGGCCGACGCCGCGGTGGAGCCGCACATCGCCAGCGCCGACTATCCGTGGAGCCCGATTCAGGGCGACGCGAACGTGCTGATCTTCCCCAACCTCGACGCCGCGAACGCCGCCTACAAACTCCTCTGGCGCCTCGGCGGCGCGGAAGCGATCGGCCCGATCCTGCAAGGCATGGCCAAGCCGGTTCACGTGCTCCAGCGCGGCGTCGATGTCAGCGACATCGTCAACATGGCCGCGATCGCGGTCGTCGACGCACAGGAAGCACGATCCTAGGAGGACATTTGTCAGACCACTACTACGCTCCCGACCATCTCAAAGCATTCGGCACGATCTCCGAAGGCGCGCCCGAACTGGGCAGGAAATTCTTCGACTACTACTCGGCAGTCTTCGCCGCCGGCGCGCTGACGGAGCGCGAAAAGGCGCTGATCGCGCTGGCCGTCGCGCACACGGTGCAGTGCCCGTACTGCATCGACGCGTACACGACCGAATGCCTGCAGAAAGGCTCTGACGTCGAGCAGATGACCGAGGCGGTTCACGTGGCCTGCGCCATCCGCGGCGGCGCGTCACTCGTCCACGGAATGCAGATGAAGGAGCACGCCGCCAAGGTGGGGATGTGACGTCCACGCTTTCGTCGCGGCGCGCGCCGCTGGCTGATCCAGCAGCCCAGTTGGCGACGCTCGACGCCGCGATGACCGGCCGGGCGACATTCGACGAAGCGCTTCGCGGCGCGGGCTGGAACGCCCTCACCCCCGCCACACTCGAAATCTTCCAGATCAACCTCGGCAAGTTGTGCAACATGACCTGCCGCCACTGTCACGTCGACGCCGGTCCCGATCGCAGCGACGCGATGATGACGCGAGAAACCGTCGATGCTTGCCTGCGCGCCCTCGATCAAACCGCGGCACACACGGTCGACATCACCGGCGGCGCGCCCGAGCTGCATCCCGAGTTCCGCTATCTCGTCGACGAGGCGCACAAGCGCGGCAAGCACGTCATCGACCGCTGCAACCTGTCGGTACTCCTGCTTCCGCGCAACGCCGGACTCGCGGAATGGCTCGCCGAACGCGATGTCGAGATCGTCGCCTCACTCCCGCACTACCGCCAGCGCAACACCGACGCGCAACGCGGCGACGGCGCATTCGAAAAATCGATCGCGGCGTTGCGATTGCTCAACCAGGCCGGTTACGGCCAGGGAAATCCGCGCCGGATGCTGTCACTGATGACCAATCCCGCCGGCGCGTTCCTGGCCGCTCCGCAAGCGAGCATCGAGAACGAATGGAAGACAGCGCTCAAACGCGACTTCGGCATCACGTTCGACCGCCTCCTCGCGCTCAACAACATGCCCATCTCCCGCTTCCTGGAATGGCTGATCGAGTCGAATAACCTCGATTCCTACATGTCCCGCCTCGTCGACGGATTCAATCCCGCCGCGATCACCGGCGTGATGTGCCGCAACACAATCTCCATCTCCTGGGACGGCCGCCTCTTCGACTGCGACTTCAACCAGATGCTCGACCTGGACGCTTCGACACCAATGACAGTTGAGAACTTCGATTTCACCGCGTGGCAGCGGCGCGAGGTCGTCACCCGCGCGCATTGCTACGGATGCACGGCCGGCGCGGGAAGTTCGTGCGGTGGGGCAACGGCATAAAGCGTTTCACCACAGAGACACAGAGATCACAGAGGTTTTCTCGGTGCCCTCTGTGCCTCTGTGGTGATCTGCTTTTAAGGTGCTACGCCTTCCGCTGTTCCAGCGCGCGATACCCGATGTCCTTCCGGTACCTCGCCCCTTCAAACCGCACCTTCGGCGCGGCTTCGTACGCCTTCGCGAGCGCTTCGGACAATGTCGCGGCGCGGGCGCAGACGCTGGCTACGCGGCCGGCGACGTTGATCATCTTGTCGCCGCGCTGAACCGTTGCGGCGTGGAAGACCGTGACCGCGGGATCGTCGATCGGGTCGATGACGACCTCCTGCCCTTTGACGAACTCGTCGGGATAGCCATCGACCGCGATGACGATGCAGGCTGCGGCTTCCTTCACCCAGTTGAGTTTCGTGTCGCCGAGGTTGCCGCGGGCGACGCGCAGGCAGAGATCAGCGAGGTCGTCTTCCAGACGGAGCATCTGCACCTGCGTTTCGGGATCGCCGAAGCGGCAGTTGTACTCGAGGACCTTCGGACCTTTCGGAGTCAGCATCACGCCGGCATAGAGGCAGCCGGTGTAGGGGCGCCCTTCGTCGGACATCCCCTGGATCGTCGGCATGATGATCGTCTTCACGATCTCCGCGGCCGTCTCGCCGGTCAGCACCACCGCTGGTGAGTGCGCGCCCATACCGCCGGTGTTCGGGCCGGTCTCGCCGTCGAGCGCTTTTTTGTAATCCTTGGCAGGAGCGAGCGAGACGAACTTCGTCCCGTCCGTCAGCACCATGAACGACACTTCCTCGCCGGTTAGAAACTCTTCGATGAGGATTCGGTTCGCGGCATTGCCGAACTTCTTCTCCTCGAACACCAGCCGCAGATACTCCTCGGCATCCGCTTTCGATTCGACGATGACCACGCCTTTGCCGGACGCCAAACCGTCGACCTTGATGACGCACGGATAGCCGAACTCTTTCAGAGCCTTCTTGGCGTCGTCCATCGACGCACACACCCGCGCCTCGGCGGTCGGAATGTTGTACTTGCGCATGAATTCTTTCGAGAACGCCTTCGAACCTTCCAGTTCCGAGGCCAGGCGCGTCGGACCGAAGATGGCCAGGCCGCGCTTCTGGAACTCGTCGACGATGCCGAGGGTGAGTGGGAGCTCGGGACCGACGATGGTGAGATCGATGCGGAGCTTCTCGGCGAAATCAGCGAGCTCGATGATGTCGGCCACGCCGATGTTTACGCAATCGCCGGTGGCCGCGATCCCGGCATTTCCCGGGGCCGCGTAGAGCTCTTTGACGAGAGGAGACTGGCGGAGTTTCCACGCGATCGCATGCTCGCGTGCTCCTTGCCCAACGACCAGAACGCGCATGAGGTAGGTGCGGCGATTCTAGCATGCGGGTCGCCGCAGAAATCGGCAGACCGCCTTGGACGTTCCCAAGTCGTCCGCCGTACATGTGTCACGATGGCCGCGGAAGTCCTCCGAATGATCCCGACGAAAGAGAGCGTGGAGCTCGACGACCGGCAACTGGTCGAACAGATCCGGCAAGGCGACGACCGAGCCTTCGAGATGCTCGTCCGCCGCAAGACTTCCAAGGTCTACGGCCTTTGCTACCGCGTCATCGGCAACGGTGAGGACGCCAAGGACATCTCCCAGCTCGTCTTTCTGAAGCTGTGGGAGAACCTGGAAAAGTACGACGCCACCTACGCCTTCGACACGTGGCTGTACCGCATGGTCACGAACGTCGCCATCGACTTCATGCGCAGCAAGCAGTCGCGCGACAACGCCGTCAACTCCAACCTGCGGCTGGTCAAGACCTCCGTTGATCCGGAGCAGACCGTGACCGTGGCGCGCAAGGAAGTCGAGTCGGTGTTCAACGCCGTCTCGAACGTCCTCTCGCCGAAGCAGAAGACCATCTTCGTCATGAGCGAGATGGAAGACCTTCGTTCCTCCGAGATCGCCAAAGTTCTTGGCTGCCGCGAGTCGACCGTCCGCAATCACCTCTTCAACGCCCGCAAGCTGATGCAGGCGCAACTCAGGAAACGCTTCCCCGAGTACGCACGTCTGTGGGAGGACTCGCGATGATGACCTGCCACTACTTCCGCACGAACCTGCAGCCGGGCAATGCCGACGCCGCGATGCTCGAGCACCTTCGCCATTGCGATGCCTGCCTCGATTTCGCGATGAGCGTCGATCCGGACCTCTTCTTCCGTTCACTCGGGGGCGAAGAGCTCATCCCGCCCGGCGGCGTCGATGCGTTTGTCGGCGATGTCATGTCGCAGGTACGCGTCCATGACGCCGAGGCTTCGCTGGCGCCGCGGCGCGCCGCGAGCGCGTGGCAGCGCTGGGCGATTGCGGCAACCGTTGCTGCCGGCTTCACCGGCGCTACGATCGCGTATCGCTACGAACATCCTGTTCAAGCGCCGGCGCCGGCTCATGTTATGGCCGCTGCCAAGCCCCGTCCCGCTGCCACTGCGACGAAATCGTTCGTCGAAACGTATTCATCCCATGACGCGACGATCGTCGAGATGCCGAACGACGGCAGCGACACGAAGGTCGTGATGATCTTCGACGACAAGTTGCCGGCGGACTTATGAAATTCAAACGCATTTTTCTGATGATCTCGATGATGCTCGCGTTCAGCGGCGCGGCATTCGCAGAACCTGCCACGGCCGACGGCAAGCCCGCTCTCGCGGTCCACTCGTTCTCGTTTAAATTCAAGCAGGCCGACAAAGCTGCCGCTGCAATCAAGCCGCTGCTGAGCAAGGAAGGCTCGATGTCGATCCAGCCATCCTCCAACTCGCTCGTCGTCACCGACCGCGCCGAGAACATGAAAGCCGTCGCCAAACTGATTGGCGACTTCGACAAAGAGCCGCAGAGCTTCCGCCTCTACGTCCGCATCGTCGGCGCGTCGCGCGTCGAAGGGACGCCGAAGATCGCCGACGACCTCAAAGACGTCGCCCGCAAGTTGGCGATCCTGCCGTACAACTTCTACGAGAACGTGGGCGAAGCGACCGTGCAGGGCAAGGAAGGCGATCCCGGCCTCATCGACATGTCCACCGGCTATCGCGCCAACTTCAAATTCGGCGAGTACGATCCGGCTAGCGACTCGATCGCCGTCAACGATCTCCAGATCGCCAAGCTCACCGGCGAGAAGCGCGATCAGCTCACGTCTCTGCTGAAAACGACGTTGAACCTCACCATCGGTCAGCCCTACATTCTTGGCGCAGCGAAAGGCCCACAAAGCCAGCGCGCGCTGATGATCGTCCTCGTCGCTCGACGATAGCGGCGTTTCCCTCCTACACACTGAGGCGCGGCGAACTCACCCTCCGCCGCGCCTCAACTTTTAGTGGCCACTGACCACTGACCACTTCACCTGTTATCCTTCCCGCCAGTTCCAAATCGGGAGGATTTCAATGCGCAGATTCGTTTTCGCAGCGGTCGTTTGCACCCTCATCGCGCTTCCGCTGGCTGCCCAGAACACCGACATCGAATCGCTCTCCGGGCTGCAATTCAACTTCGGAAATCCCGGCGCCCGATCCCTCGGCATGGGTGGCGCGTTCCTCGGACTCGCTGACGATGCGTCGGCCGCCGAGGCCAATCCGGCGGGCTTGACGATTCTGAGGAAGCCGGAAGTCACCGTCGAAGGACGCAACTATCAGGAGCAGCAGGTCTTCACCACCAGCGGCACCTTTCCCGACCTGCACCGCACCGCCTTCAGCCACTACAGCCAGCGCATCGACGCTACATTCGCCAGCTTCGTCTATCCCACCAAGCACTTCACGATCGGCGCGTACTACCACGAGCCGCTGCGCAACGAAGGCACCGGTCAGGTCGTCCCAGTCCGCAACGAGTTCACCGGCGAGATCAAGACCAACGTTCCCAACTTCTTCTTCCAGTCCGACGGCCAGGGCAACCTGATCGGAGGACCGATCAGTGCCACGCAATGCAACACGCTGCGGCAGAAGGATCCATTCGCCTGCCTCGAGTACACGATTCTGCCGTTCCTCAGCCACGTGAAAATTCAGGAAAAGACGTTCGGCGTGGCGGCGGCGTTCAAGGTCGGCAAGTTCTCCTTCGGTGCCACGGCGCGGCAACAGCGTTTCAACGAGACCGCCTACACCTTCCGGGTCACTCCGACGTTCGATTTCTCGAGCATCTCCGCGCAGGCCACGAGCGACATCCGCACGAACAATGACGTCGCCAAGGACAAGAGCGACATCACCTTCGCCGGCGGCTTCAAGTGGGCGCCGAACGACAAGTTCTCGCTCGGTGGCGTCTACAAGCAGGGCGCGTCGTTCCCCGCGCCGACGTTCGCCGCGACGGATCTGACGAATATCAAGTACGTAAAAGTGGCGGATACGACGTTCCACATGCCCGACGTTTACGGCGCCGGCGTCTCCTTCCGTCCGATCCCCGTCGTGACCATCAACGCGGACGTGGTCCGCGTGAAGTATTCGAACCTCGTCGACAATTTCGTCTCGATCAACGCGAACGTTCGCAAGATCGACAAGGCGTACACCGCTGCCGACGCCACCGAAATCCACCTCGGCGGCGAATACTTTTTCTCGACGAAGATCCCATTCGCCGTCCGCGCCGGCGCTTGGCGCGACCCGCAGCACTCGATCACCTACAGCGGTCCTCTGACGAATTCGGACGAAGTCGCGGCCGCGGTCCTCTACCCGAAAACGAAGAACCTGACGCACGTTTCCGTCGGCGGCGGCTTGGCCTGGCCCCGCTTCCAAATCGACTTCGCGTACGACCGTTCAGACTTGTTCAAAGTCGGCTCGATCTCGATGGTGACGCGGTTCTAGCCGGCGTTTCACCACGGAGACACAGAGATCACAAGAAAGCCCTCTGTGCCCTCTGTGTCTCTGTGGTTTCAAAGCTTTTCCAACGGCAAATCGAGCAGCTCGAACGTCTCCCACCCGCGAAAATCGAAGTGCCACCACTCCGACGGGAGCGGATCGAAGCCGTGCCGCGTCATGACGTCGCGCAACTTCGCGCGATTGGCGATCGCCTCGGCAGGCAAGTCGTTGTAGTCCTGCCGCGCCTTCGGCGTGAACGCGTCGTAGCCCGTCGGCATCGGCAACTCCCGCCCCGTGCGCAGATCGATCAGCGTCAGATCGACCGCCGCGCCGCGATTGTGACGTGAGCCTTTGGCCGGATCGGCGACGAAATCGGGATTACGGATCGGCTTCCACATCCGCACCGTCACACGATACGGGCGATAGCCATCGAAAAGCTTTAGCCCCAATCCCTCGCGCGCAAGCTCGCGTTCGACGTCGTGCAGCGCGATCGCCGCAGGACGGCGCAGAAACACCTTCGCTACCGGATACAGCGTTTGATGCATGAAGTTGTCGGTCGTCGCGTAGCGGACGTCGCGCGGGATGTCGGTGATCTCGACCAGCCGCTTGTCCGGATCGGCGGCGACGAGCCGGTCGTACTCAGCCGCGCTCCGCACCACCGGCGGATGCACCGTCGCACACGCAACGGCAATCAGCAGCAGCGCAAAGAGCTTCTTCATGCGACCGCCGGCGCCACTTTCGTCATGAAGTCTTCCATGTTCTTCATCACGCGCTTCGAGTCGTGGTTGTTGAAGTCGAACCACAGCATCAGCCGGTCCTCTGGGTGAAAGCGCTCGCGAACCTGCGCGGCGATCATCGCAGCATCGCCGATCAGCGCGTTCTCCGAAGCGCGGCGAACTTTCTCCTCGTCGAGCGTTCCTTCGAGAGCGCGCCAATAGTTCGTCAGCGCCGCACGCGCCTCTTCTGCCGCACGCGCCGGATCGTCATTGATGAACACCAGCACCGTGCGCGGCATCAGTCGCCGGTGCCAGCCGCCGCCGTCGGGGTGATACGCCGTTGCCATCCGTTCATTCGTCTTCCGAATCTCATCGCCGGGCGTGATCGAGAGATTGAAAACGCCGACCGGCAGAAACGTGTTCGCGAACATCTGCGCGGCCGCATCGTGCGATCCGATCGACAGCCGCAGCAGATCCATCCGCGACTCCTGCGGCACGATCTTCAGATTCGGAAAGACCCATCGCGGCGCAAGCGGAATGGCTCCGGCCGGTTGTCCAAACGCCTCGACCACGCGCTGCCAGTCGCCATCGGATCGAAAATCCTTCCGCTCCAGCGACCGCGACGCGATCATCGACGAGCTGAGCACCTCGCCTTTCAGCAGCCGCAGAAAAATCTCCGTTGCTTCCTCGAAGATCTTGTTCTTCACCACCGGCCACGCCGCTTCCTCGACCGGATTGCGCGGCACGATTCCGTACGGGATGTTGATGAACGGAAACCGCCCCGCCGCAAAACCAACCGTCAACAGCCGCCGCTCCTCGGGATCAAGTCCATGCAGCGCCAGAAACGTCCGCACCCGCTCCGCCGCCGCGATCGGACCGCCGTTGCAGAGGATGTTCATGATCGCCGACCCGACGCCGATCTGCTTCGTCCGCGCGAAGATGCGATGCGCGAGCTGCAGGATGTCGGTGTTCAATCCGATCTCGCCAACAAAGTGCGGGATCACCGCCCCCGGATTCATCTTCTGGACTTCGGTCGACAGATGGCTCTCCGCCACCCATGCCGTTCCGAATCCGAGCCGGTCCGCGAGCACGACCTGCTCGAAAAAGTTCTCGAACATGACCCGCTCCGACGGCATGTACCCATCGACCTCGGTCTGCGAGATGGAGAAGAAGATGTCGAGCTCCATGGCAAACCGATCGTATAGGAGAACTGTCATCCTGAACCGCCGGAGGCGTCGTAGCCGAAGGCGGAGCGCCGCAGGACGGTCGAAGGACCCCCTCGGTGCTTGCCTCGTGACGAGCCGCCGCACAACCCGGTTAACAGGGGGGTCCTTCGACCGTCCTACGCCACTTCGCGCTTCGCGCTACGTGGCTCGGCGGCTCAGGATGACAGCCTCCTATAATCGCGCCGTGCCCTTCAACGAAAACCTCCCCGTGAACTTCGCGCGGGCCATGCCGAACTGGCAGCCGCTCGTCGAATACCGGCGGAACGGCGTGGCCGAGAACACCATTCACGGCGCCGTCTCATGGGTTTCCGGCCGCAACGTCATCTACTCGTTCGGCGGCAACGTTGAGGTCTACGGGCGCTCGATGGTCAAGCCGATCATGATGAAAGTCTTCACGCGCGAGTTTGCCCGCGCTCTCACCGGCGAACAGAAAGCGATCTCCGTCGCGTCGCACAACGGCGACACCGAGCACGTTCGCGTGGCGCGGTCGATCCTGCTGCAGGGCGAATGGGGACTCATGCAGGCGCCGCTCGACGTCCCACTCGTCCAGTTCGGACGGCAGGTCCGCCGTCCGCGCCGCTGGTATCACTGCTGCTCCGGCGAGCACGCCGCCATCCTGCGCGGCTGCAAGCTGAAAGGCTGGTCGCGCGTCGGCTACGTCTGGCCGCACCATCCGTTTTTCCAGGAGTACCTCGCCTACATCCGCCACGCGCTCGGCGGCGACTGGAAGCAAGGAGTCATCGCCAAGGACGGCTGTGGATTGCCGACCGTTTCGATGACGGTAACCGATCTCGCTAAACTGTTCGCTAATTTAGTCACGGAAAAAGATCACGACTGGATCTGGCAGGCCATGGTCGAACATCCCGACCTCATCGGCGGCTTCAACCGTCTCGACTCCACCGTCCTCAAAGCCTGCCACGGACGCGTGCTGGCCAAGGAGGGCGCCGACGGTCTCCTCGGCCTCGCCATCGAGCACCCCGAATATCCAGAAGGCCTCGGCGTCGTCGTCAAGATCGCGCACGGCTGGAACCCGCAAGCCACCTGGTACATCGCCCGCTACATCCTCGGCGTCCTCGGTTTCGAGTTCCGCAATCCCTACAAACTGCGCCGCCAGAAAGCCTTCATCGTCCCCGAGGTCATTCCGCCAGGGCTGCGCGACCGGATGGCCGCGATCGTGCCGTGGGACTCCTGGGATCCCGACATCGACAAATGGGAGTTTGAACCCGAGGAGTTCGTCGTCCTGTCATCCTGAGCCGCCGCAGCGACGCAGGCGAAGCCCGTAGTCGCGTAGGACGGTCGAAGGACCCCCTCAGTGCTTGCATCGTGATTTACCGCCGCCCGTCCCTGGTTAACCGGAAGGGGGTCCTTCGACCGTCCTGCGCTGCTCTGGCTTCGCCGAAGCAAGCTCCGGCGGCTCAGGATGACAGTCAAAACACCTTCAAATCCCACCATTAGTAGAGTTTCTTGACGTCCGAAAAAAACGCAGCGTACACTCGCTTCACCACGCGAATGCCCGCCGATCCGAGGATCCGTCACTACCTTTCTATCCACCCACTCGAATCATCGAAGGAGTAGCCATGGCCAGTGTTCCATCAGACAAACTCAAGGCAGCGGAAACAGCGCTGACGCAGATCGAGCGGCAGTTCGGCAAAGGCTCGATCATGCGCCTCGGCGCGAAGGAGTTCGTGCCGATCAGCGCGATCTCCACTGGATCGATCGGCGTCGACGCGGCGCTCGGCGTCGGCGGCGTGCCGCGCGGCCGCATCATCGAAATCTTCGGCCCGGAATCTTCGGGTAAGACCACCATCTCGCTCCACGTCATCGCCGAGGCGCAGAAGGCGGGCGGGCTGGCGGCGTTCATCGACGCCGAGCACGCGCTCGACGCCGAGTACGCCAAGAAGCTCGGCGTCGACATCGACAACCTCCTCGTCTCGCAGCCGGACAGCGGCGAGCAGGCGCTGGAGATCGCCGAGGTGCTGGTGCGGTCGGGAGCGATCGATGTAATCGTCATCGACTCCGTGGCCGCGCTCGTGCCGCGCGCGGAACTCGACGGCGAGATGGGCGATTCTCATATGGGATTACATGCCCGTTTAATGTCACAAGCGCTTCGCAAATTAACAGCCATAGTTTCGAAGTCTAAAACGTCGCTCATTTTCATCAACCAGATTCGTGAAAAAATTGGTGTGATGTTCGGCAACCCAGAGACCACCACCGGCGGCCGTGCACTCAAGTTCTACTCGTCCATCCGCATCGACATCCGCCGCACCAATCAGATCAAGGACGGCGAGGAAGTGGTCGGCTCCCGCGTAAAGGTCAAGGTTGTCAAGAACAAGTGCGCTGCGCCCTTCCGCCAGGCGGAGTTCGACGTAGGTTACGGCGAGGGCATCTCCAAAACCGGCGAGTTGATCGACATCGGCATCGAGAACAAGATCATCGAGAAGTCCGGCTCCTGGTTCTCCTACGGCGACGTGCGTCTCGGCCAGGGCCGCGAGAACGCCAAGCTGTTCATCAAGGAGAACCCCGACCTCTCCGGCGAGATCGAATCCCGAGTCCGCCGCGCCCTCGGCATTGGCACCCCAGAGCTGACGGTGATCGAAGGCGGCGAAGCCGCGTCGGCGAAGCCGGCGAGGGTAGCCGCGAAGTAAGTTTTGTCCAGCGATTGGCAAAGGCACAGCCTCCGCTGTGCCTTTTTTGTTTTACGCGGCCGCGGGCCGGTACGAGACCGCCGTCAGCAGCACGATCACGTTGCAGAAGAGCAGCCATCCGCCGAAGAGCCCGGAGCATCCGACGCGGATATTCGGGAAGAACAGCGGGAACCAGATCGTGCTGATCGTGTCGAGGAGCATGCCGGGCGCGACCAAGGCGATGGCGGCAAGTGCACGCTCGCCTCTTGTTGGGAAATGCCATAAGAGCACACGAGCCACTGACCCCATCACGGTAATCGTGATGAGCAGCAGCAGAAAGGCCGGAAGGCGGCCGAATACGTACTGACCACCGAGGCGGAGCGCGATCGTTGCAACGAGCCAGATGATGAAGCCTGTAACGGCCATTCGTTTCATCGCGATCCTCCTGCGTGATTCGGGCAAGAATAGCGAATGCGGCTCGATCAGGCCATTGCGGCACTCCATCCCGCCATCTCACGGCGCAAGGCGCGCGAGTTGATCGCGGCACGGCGGGTGCTCGTGAATGAGCGGGCGGTGTCGATCGCATCGCGTGAGGTTGATGCGAGCGATCGCATCGCCGTCGTCGAGGACGCGCCGGAGTTGTCGATCATTCGCGAGAGCGACGACTGGATCGCGATCGACAAGCCTGCCGGGATGCCGACGCAGCCCACGCGCGATCGGGAGCAGCGCTCGCTAGAGGAGTTGCTTCGTCTGCGCTTTCGCGAGATCTGGCTCGTGCATCGGCTCGATACGCCGACCAGCGGCGTCGTTCTGTTCGCGAGGACGCCGGAATACGCAGCGAAGCTGTCGGCGCTCTTCGCGAATGGCGAGATTCGGAAAACGTATCTCGCGATTCTCGAAGGTGAGATCGCCGAGGAGCGTGTCGTCGATACGCAGGTGCAGGGGAAGGCAGCGCGAACGACATTCCGGCCTCTTCGCGTCGATGGCAAAACAACGCTCATCGAGGCAATCATCGAGACCGGACGTACGCATCAGATCCGCATTCACGCGCAGTCGATCGGACATCCCGTCGTCGGCGATCGCCGCTATGGATCAGGCGGACGCGCGGCGCGGCTGATGTTGCACGCGTGGAAGCTGGAGCATGCCAGCTTCGGCGTGCTCGAAGCGCCGCCGCCTACTTCGTTTTCTTTCGAGTCGCCCATCCTTCGATGATGCGCTGCGGCGTTCGCGAAAGTGCCAGCGCCTCGGCGGGAACATCCTTCGTGATCGTCGAGCCCGCGCCGACGTATGCGCCTTGGCCGATGCGGACCGGCGCGACGAGTTGCGTATCCGAGCCGATGAAGGCGCCATCTTCGATTACCGTCTTGTTCTTATTCACGCCGTCGTAGTTGCAAGTGATCGTACCGGCGCCGATGTTCACATCCGCGCCGACTTCCGCATCGCCGATGTAGGAAAGGTGCGATGCCTTTGCGCCCTCGCCGAACACGGCTTTCTTCGTCTCGACGAAATTGCCGACCTTCACATGGCGGCCGAGCTTCGTGCCGGGACGGAGATGAGCGTACGGACCGACCGCGGCTTCGTCTTCGATGATGGCGTCCTCGGCGACCGTACCCGTTTTGAGGTACACGTCGTCGCCGACTTTCACATTGGTCAGGTGGACGCCCGGCTCGATGACGCAACGCGATCCGATCGACGTTGTCCCTTCGATCGTGACGAACGGATAGACGACCGTGTCGTTGCCGATGGAAACAGTGGAGTCGATCACGACAGTTGCCGGATTCCGGAACGTCACGCCACCGGCCATGAGTTGAATGACGACGCGCCGCTGAATCTCGCCCTCGACCGACGCCAGATCGGCGCGCGAATTCACACCGAGGGCTTCAATCGGATCGCCGGCGATCACGGCGCCGACTCGATGACCGCCGCCTCGCAGCACGCCGAGGAGGTCGGTCAGGTAGTACTCGCCCTGAGCGTTGTCGGTGGAGAGATTGCGAAGATTGTCGAAGAGGTGCTCGCCGTCGAAGACATAGATGCCGGCGTTCACTTCGCGGATTTGTTTCTCGTCATCGGACGCGTCTTTCGCCTCGACGATGCGAGTCACGGCGCCCTCGGCGTCGCGAACGATGCGTCCGTACATCGCGGGATCGTCGAGCACCATCGTCAGCAGCGTTAGCGCGTTCTGCGAGCGTTCGTGTTCGTCGAGCAGACGGCGCAGCGTTTCGGGACGGGTGAGCGGAACGTCGCCCGAGAGAATCAGCACATGTCGCGCGCCATCGACGAGCGGCGCGGCTTGCAGCACCGCGTGGCCAGTCCCCTTCTGCTCGTCCTGCACGGCGAAGCGCGCGCGGTCGCCAACCGCTTTCTGCACCGACTCGCGCTGGTGGCCGATGACCATGACCGGCGGCCGGTCTGAGATCGCGCCGGCGAGATCGAGAACGTAGTCGATGATCGGGCGGCCCGCCGCGGCGTGCAGGATCTTGATCTTCGCGGACTTCATGCGCGTGCCCTGGCCGGCGGCGAGGATGATGACGTCGAGGTTGTTGTCCAAAGAATTCATGCCTCCGTACGCCGCATCCTTTCAAGCGTCCGGCCATAGCGCTCGTACAAGCGAAAAATCGTGTCGGCGAGCTGAACCGAATCGTGGCGCACGTAGTTGCCTTCCTTGATGATGTCGCCGAAAAACGGTGTGACGCCGAGCTCGCGAATCGCGTTCACGTCGAACGCCACGGGGTGCTGTCCCTGAGCCGCGTATGCGCTGAGGACAGCTTCCGTAGGACGCCCGCCGTTGAGAATCATGACGTCGACGACAAGCCCGGCGTGTTCGATGATCGCCTCCAGATGTTCCTCGGCGGTGTAGCCGTCGCTCTCGCCCGGCTGTGTCATCACATTGCAGATGTAGACCCGCAGCGCGCGCGAGACTCGCAGCGCCTCTGCGATCGGCTTGATCAAAAGATTTGGCAGTATCGAGGTGTAGAGCGAGCCCGGTCCGATGAGGACGAGATCAGCTTCGTGCAGCGCCTCGAGCGCCCGGCCGGTCGGCTGCGCGTCGGCGGGATCGATGCTGAGATGCGTGATGCGAGCGTGCCGCGGAACGTCCGGACTCTTTTCGCCGAGGTGCGAGCCGCTGATCGCGACTTCGCCGAGAAGTGCGGAACCGTCCGCGAGTGTGGCGCGAAGTCGAACGTCGGCCAGCGTTGACGGATAGATTTCTCCGGCGATGTTGAGAACTTCCGACGCGGTGAGGATCGCTTCGTCGAAGCTGCCGGTGATGTCGGTCAGCGCGGCGAGCAGAAGATTGCCGAGCGAATGTCCGCCGAGTGACGACTCCGTGTTCTCAAACCGATAGCTGAACAGCCGCGACAGCAGATGCTCCTCCTCGGCAAGCGCGACGATGCAGTTTCGGATGTCGCCCGGGGGCAGCATGCCGAACTCTTTACGCAGCGCGCCGGAGCTGCCGCCTTCGTCCGTCACCGTCACGATCGCGCCGAGACGAGCGATCGACCACGGACCGTCGGCGTCAACGTAGGCTTTCAGCCCGCGCAGCAGAGTCGAAAGCCCAGTGCCGCCGCCGATGGCGACGATGTTGAGGCCGTGATGGCGCATTCGCGCGGATTGTATGCGGTGTGTGTATGCCGCGCCGGAACACCGGCGTCGAGAAGGTCCACCCGTCGGCGAAGCCGGCGCAAGAGCCGTAGCCCACGCGTTCACGCGTGGGGCTTCATCCACGGCAGGTTTTGTGAGCCCGCCTTGGCGGGCGAAAGAAAGCCTTCTGTCGCCCGCTAAAGCGGACTCACACATTTGCGCGCGCACAGTTCCCCCACGTGAACGTGGGGGCTACGGCTCTCACGACGGCTACGCCGCCGATGCGCACGCAACGCGAGCTACTCATGCGCGCGCAGGAACGTCTCGGGCTTGCTGAACGTCTTGGCCATGCCGAGGCCGCGGCGGACGTTGTTCAGCGACACCTTGCCGGTGGCTAGCGCGGCGCCGAGTTGCATGTACGTCTTCCACTTGCCGCGGTAGCGGTAGCGGACGTCGAGGGCGTGCCGCCAGAGTGCTGAGTACTCTTTGTAAAAGTCGTCGAGCGAAAGCGTCGTCGGTAGTACGGCGTGGACGATGTCGTACATCTCCCAATCGTGCGTCGTGACCTGTTCCTTGGCCGTGTCCCACAGGTCCGTGCCGGGCAGCGGCGTCAGAACGGAGAAGCCGCTGTTGTAGGCGCCGGTGTGATCGATCCAGTCGCGCAGACGTTTGAAATCGTCGCGCGTCCAGGCCGGATCGACGATGAAGTTCGGCGTGAAGCCGACTCCGAGGTCCTGCAGGATCCTGATGGCGCGCTCGTTGTTGTTGGCGGTGTTCTTCTTGTTGACCGCCTTCAGCCCTTCGTCGGTGACCGACTCCAGGCCGAGGAAGATGGCCAGCTTGCCGCAGTCCTTCCACATCTCGATCAGGTGCGGGAACTTGCAGATGATGTCGGTACGCGTCTGCACGGTGAAGAACTTCTTGATGCCGGCGGCTTTGATCTGGCGCGCCATCTCCTCACCGCGCTTCACGTTCATCCAGAAGATGTCGTCGGTGATGAAGATCGCTTCCGCTTTGATCGCTTGCAGTTCGCGGACGACGCGGGCCGGCGACTTCTCGCGGAATGTCGACTCGTGAAACTTCCAGACCGAGCAGAAGTTGCACTTGAACGGACAGCCGCGCGCGGTTTCCATCAGCGCCAGTGGCTTGTGGAAGTTGATGTAGTAGTGATCGGCGTAGTGCTCGATGAGATGCCGGGCCGGCAGCGGATAGTCGTCGAGGTTCTTGCGCGTCGGTGCGTGGCCCGTGCTGATCCAGCGTCCGTCGCGATGCAGCATCAGGCCGGGAACGGTGGCTAGGTCGTGGCCGCGCTGGATCGCGTCGACCATCGCCGGCATCACTTCTTCGCCGTCTCCGACCGCAACGGCATCGATGACGTCGTCGTTGAACCAGTTCGGATCGCGTGATGCGTCGTGACCGCCGACGACGACGAACGTGCCGGGATTTTCGCGTTTGATCCTCTGCGCCAGCCGCAGCGTGCGCTTGCGCTCCGTCGTGAAGTTGCACTGCAGTCCGACGACGTCCGGCCCGAACTTTTTGCAGAGCGCGAGACCGTGATCCTCACCGTCGATGCGCAGGTCGTACACCTTGCACTCATGTCCCTCGGCTTCGAGACAGGCGGCGACGCAGATCGGTCCGAGCGGCTCGACGAAGGTGAGCATCTCCAGGCCGAGGATGCCGCCGACGGGAGGTTTGACGAATGCGACTTTCATGATGTGGAGGCGGTAAGGGGTTCCGAACGATGCTTTATTTCTTCTTGAGCTCCGTGAGCACCAGCTTCGCGACGGCTTTGAGTGTATCGAAAACGCCGGTGCCGTTCATCGCCACGGCCTCGAACGTCGGCTCGCCTTTGAAGTTAAGCTGGCGGTACATCTCGTCGGCGGGCAGAGCCGTCGGCAGATCGCGCTTGTTGAACTGAAGCACGTACGGCACCGACTTCAGCTCGTAGCCCTGCTCTTTCAGATTCTTGTCGAGATTGACGAGCGACTCGTTGTTCGCTTCCATGCGCGCTTCCTGCGAATCGGCTACGAAGACAACGCCGTCGACGCCCTTCAGGATCAGCTTGCGCGATGCATCGTAGAAAACCTGGCCGGGGACGGTGTAGAGGTGGAAGCGCGTTTTGAATCCGCGCACCGTGCCGAGGTCGAGTGGGAGGAAGTCGAAGAAAAGCGTGCGGTCGGTTTCCGTCGCCAGCGAAATCAGCTTTCCCTTAGCCTGCGGATTGGTCTTGTCGTAAATCCACTGCAGGTTGGTCGTCTTCCCGCACAGGCCGGGGCCGTAGTAGACGATCTTGCAGTTGATCTCGCGCGCTGCGTAGTTGATGAACGTCATGCGCTATTCGCTGAAGAGGCTGTCGATGTCCTCGTCGGTGATCTCCGCGAACGGAGAATCGAACCGGCTTGCCAGATTGCCGCGCTCAGCCTCGGATTTGCGCAGCAGGACTTCGAACGTTTTCTCCAGCTCCGCCGAGGCTTTCTTGACGCGCAGACGCACCAGGCCGAGCGAGGAGCGGTCATCGAAGATCACAACCAGAATTACGCGCTGGGCGACCAAAGAGATGTGGATGTTGTCGCGCTCCCCTTCGTGAAAGAGGATCGAGAACTCTTTTTCGCCGATGAGTTTGGCCAAACCGTCCGTGGCGGCGACGTTGCCGGCCGTCAGCGAGGCGAGCGAGGTCGCATCGACGCCGCGCATGTCGCCGTGAACGGCAATCTGCTGGCCGTTTTTGTCGACCAGGAAGACGATTTTTGAATTGGAGTCGACCTGCAGTCGCTGGAGCGTGTCCTTGATCTGCTGGTACTCCTCCTCGTACATCACGAGATCAGGAGACGCCATCTTATTTTTTCACCGAATTATCGCGAGGAACTGGGACGACAAAGGTAACACATGTCATGAGTTAGCCGCCGTCCGCTAGATCTCGCGGCGGCCTTCGAGCGCCTTGGCCATCGTGACCTGATCGGCGTATTCGAGGTCGCCACCGACGGGGAGCCCGAACGCGAGGCGCGTGGTCTTCACGTCGAGCGGACGGAGTTGCTGCGCGAGGTAGAGCGCGGTCGCTTCGCCTTCGACGTTGGGGTTTGTCGCCACGATGATTTCGCGCACGCCGCCGGCTTGGACTCGTTTCAGAAGTCCCGCGACATCGATGTCATGTGGGCCGACTCCTTTCAGCGGCGAGAGCGCGCCGAGGAGGACGTGGAAGAGTCCGCGAAAATCGCGCGTCGACTCGATCGTGGGGATGTTGAACGCCTCTTCCACGACACAAATCACGCTGGTGTCGCGCCGCGGATCGGAACAGATCGCGCACGGCTCGACGTCCGTCATGTTGTTGCAGATCGAACAGCGGAAGATCTTCGACTTCACATCGAGAATCGCGTTCGCAAGCGCCTCGGCTTCGCCTTCCGTGCGCTTGAGGATGTGATACGCGATGCGCGAGGCCGACTTGCCGCCGACGCCGGGCAGCCGCGTCAGCTCGTTGATGAGGTTTGCGAGTGGAGGAGCGGTCAATCTAGAACAGTCCCGGAATCTTCATCCCGCCGGTCATTGCGCCGACGCTGCTGGCCATCTCTTCGTCCACTTTGCGGGAGGCTTCGTTCACGGCGGCCACGACCAGGTCCTGAAGCATTTCGACGTCATTCGGATCGACGGCTTCCTTGTCGATGGTGATGCCGAGCAGTTCCTTCGAGCCGTTCATCGTCGCTTTGACCATGCCGCCGCCGGCCGATCCTTCGACCTTCAGCGCGGTCATGCGCTGCTGCATCTGTTCCTGCATCTGCTGGACTTGCTTCATCAACTGCTTCGGATTCATGAGCTCTCCCTTAACGCTTTCGTGATTCGACGATATCGGCGCCGAGGTGCTTCTGAAATGCCTGAACGACAGGATCGTCGCGAAGAGGCGAGGATGATTTTGCCGCGGGCACACCGGCCGCAGGCGAATCGGTCTTGACCTCGATCACCATCGGTTCGCCGAAGACCTCGGCGGCAATCTGTTCGAGCGCCGCGCGCGCGTTGCTGACCTGATCGGCGGTGAACGAATCGGCGAACGTGAGCAGCAGCTTGTTGCCGTCGCGCTTGCGCGATTTCGCCGCGCCGAGGTAGCCGCCGATGAGCGGGCGCGCTTTCTGGACGCGTTCGATGAACGATTCGATCGTCGCGTTCGCGGAGGCGGCTTGATCCGCTTCGCGGCGTGCAGGCGCGGCTTTTGGTTCTGCGGCTGCTCGAGGCCGAGGCGCCGCAACCTGAGGAATCGCCGCACCGCCTGCGAGCTCTTGTTCCACCGCGCGCAACCGAGGGAACGTCGCCGCCTTGAGCAACGCGATTTCCACCGCCAGCCGCTGATGCTCGGCCCGATTGACCGTTTCGTCGTCGCGCAGAAGAAGGTTGGCGATGCGCAGCAACTCCGAGTACGAGAACTTCTCCGCTGCCGTGCGAATCGCAGGCAAATCCTCGGGGGCGACGGCGAGCATCGACTCATTCGCGCGCCCGGCGACAAGCAGCAGGTTGCGCATGAAGCTGAGCAGGTCGCGATACAGCATCTTGAAATCGCGGCCGGTCTCCGACGCTTCATCGAGCGCTTCCAGAATCCCGCCGTGATCGCCCTCGGCGATCAGCGTCGCGATACGCGCGAAGAACGTGGTGTCGGATAGGCCGAGGACTGTCGCGACGTCAGCAGCGCTGATGGAGCGTCCACCGAATGCGATCACCTGATCGAGCAGCGAGAGCGAGTCGCGAACGCTTCCTTCGCCGCGCCGCGCAATGATCTCGATCGCACGATCATCCGCCTCGATCCCCTCGGCATCGACAATTTTTCGGACGCGCGCGATCAGATCGTCGAGCGTGATTTTGCGCAGCAGCTCTTTCTGCACGCGCGAGATGATCGTCTGCGGGACTTTGTTGATCTCCGTTGTCGCGAACATGAAGATCACGTGCGGGGGTGGCTCCTCGAGAATCTTCAGCAGCGCGTTCCAGGCGCCGGTGGAGAGCATGTGCGCTTCGTCGATGATGAAGATGCGGTTGCGGTCGCGCGCCGGCTGAAACTGCGTGATGTCGCGAAGCTCGCGGATGTTGTCGACGCCGGTGTAGGTCGCTGCGTCGATCTCGCGCACATCCATGTCGATGCCTTCAGTGATTTCGCGGCAGATCGTGCACTCGTTGCACGGCTCGGCGGTCGGACCTTTGACGCAGTTCAGCGCCTTGGCCAGGATGCGCGCTGCGGTCGTTTTGCCGACGCCTCGAACTCCGGCAAAGAGGTAGGCGTGATGGATGCGCTGCCCCTCGATCGCGTTTTGCAGCGTGCGGACGACGGTCTCCTGCCCGATGACGTCGCTGAAGGATTGCGGCCGGTATTTGCGCGCGAGCGCCTGGTAGGACATGTGGCGTGGAGTCTAGGTTGCGGCGGGATGGAAAACCAGTGCGGGTCTCACCGCCCGTTCGGAAGAGCCCAGGCCGTACTGCGTCACACAGGGGAACACCTTATCGCTGCTTCCTTCCGGACCTGACGAGGTTCGGTGCGCCTGCTGCACAGGACCCGGGCTCATCCCAACGGGCCATAAAACGGGGCGGCATTGTAATCCGCACGGGCCATGAACCGAGGGGCCGCGGGAGAACTTCCAATACGTCAACTCCCGGCATGACAATTCGCGGCGAACAGTCATGCTACCCTTCTTTCAATCCACATCTAAAAAGTCAGGAGAAAGCATGGCCTCTCGCCGGCGGCGCGTCGACATCTATCTGCTTGGCCGAGGCATTGCCGACGGCGTCTCGCAGATGACGCTCGAGGCGATGGAAGCCCTTCGTGCCTCGCGTGTCGTTTTCGATCTGTCCGGCGACGCAAACGCCATCCGGAAGCTCCACCACAACGTCATCGACCTCTTCGACGACTATTGGACGGGCGAGCAATGCGACAACGTCTATCAACGGCTCGAAGAGATGATCGTCGAGGAAGTACGAAAAAACGGGCCGGGGGTATCGATCGTCGTCGACGGTCATCCGATGTTGTTCGACGACGTCAACTGGAGCCTGCTGCACAAGGGAAGGCGGCGCGGCCTCGTGGTCGTCGCCATTCCGGGCATCTCATGTCTCGATACGATGATGATCGATGTCGGCGCGGACCTTGGTAACGGGGCGCAGATTGTCCACGCGAATCAGTTGCTGCTCTATGACATCGCTCTCGATCCCCATCAGCAGACCTACGTGCTGCAGGTGGGAAAATTCGGCACCAATTTCTTTTCGCGCGAAACCAGGCGCAACCTGCCAGGCCGCTTTACACCGCTGGCCGCTCACCTGACGCGGTTCTACCCCGCAGATCATGTGGCCACGTTGATCGTCTCGCTCGGCGAGAAATCGATCCGCCGCCGCGTGCGTCTCGGAAAGCTCGATGAAGCGCGCGCCTTCCTTCACCGGCACCAGGACGATGGCTTGACGATGTACCTCCCGGCCCGCCCGCGCCCGATCGTCAACGAACGGTTTGCCAGCGCCCTCGACGACGAGGAATCGCTGAAGTCGATCGCTGTACTGGCTTGAGGAGACCACCATGCCTGACATCGACGAAGTTCTCGCGTCCCGGCTGGATGGAATCAATGAGGCGCAGCGGCGTTCGCGCATCGCACTTCTGCTGGTGCTGTTGTCGTCCGGCGCGATCCTCACCGCATTGTGGAACAACTACTTTTCGTGGGACCGGCAGTGGTCCGACTTCAACGCAACCGCGCCAAATTCGTGGGGGCAGCAATATCTCCGCAGCGAACAGATCAAGAGCTGGTCGAATACGAACACGGTCGACATCTCGCTGCTCGGCATCCGCGTCAGCATTAACGACGCGGCGATCCTCGGATCGAGCGTTCTCTTCGCGTTCGCCGCGTATCTCTGTTTTACGCTTCTCCACGAAAACCATGAGATCGGTTCGTTACTGCGGGAGCAGCAGACCGCACCCGCCAACGTGCGCCACTTGATCTTCTACCGCATTCGCGCACGGAACGTCCTTGGAGGTATGAGCGACAACGATGCACCAATGGCCACCCTCGAGGGCGGCGAACGGACGACCCGCCTTCCGCTGGCGCAAGGCGGCATGCAGATCTTGCTGTTTGTGCCGCTCCTCGTCGTCCTGCTGATCATCCTGAGCGATCTGTACTTCGCGATTCTGTTCGTCTCGGGGGCGCGAAGTTCGCCAGCCTGGCCCACGCTCCCTATGGCGTACAAATGGCAGCTTGCCGGAAGCGATTTGTTCGCCCTGGCCATCGCCGTTTTGACCGGAATCTATTGCCGGTTCTCCGCGGCTTATGTGCGAGCCACGAACGATATCGTCAAGACGTTCAGAGAAATCAAGACGCCGTGAGGTGGCTTCAGTAGCCGACCGGCCGTGTTTTCGCCGGCGTGAACGTGTTCGTCACGCCGAAGTTCTTCGATAAGTAGACGATCGCGGCCGGCTTGTCGGAGTCCTTCATCACCGCGCCCCAGCGAATCATCTTGTCGACCGTGGCCGTCCACTGTTTTTCGGTGAGGCGTTGCTGGACGAGGATGTCGGGCGAGTGGCAGGGAAGGCAGCTTGCTTCGACGAGTCGACGGCCGGTTCCGGCGGGGAGTGCATGGAACGTTGTGCCGAGGACGGGGAGGGATGGGTCGTAAGGCTTCTTCGGTGCGGCGGAGACGGCGAGTACGAGGACGACGACGATCATCAACACTCGCTTCATGCCGACACCTCCACATCCACGAAGTGCCAGGAGTTGTGCAGGTAGCCGCTCTGATTCCAGGCGGCATCGCGCGGTTGCACGTGGCCATTGCTGTCCGTCGCACGCGCGCAAATGCGCGCCGTGCCCTCACGCGACGGCGTCCAGCGATGCGACCAGAGCCGCCACGCGTACGGATCGTGGCGCGGATCGAGCGTCGCCTCGGTCCACGTTGCGCCGTCGTCGTCGCTGATTTCGACTTTGGCAATGTCGGGCGCTCCGGAAAATGCAAAGCCGCCGATCGCGTACGCACGACCGGCCTTCGCCTTCTTTGGCGCTGTCGTGATGTTCGACTTCACGAACAACTCCGTCACGGGCGACATCTCCTCCGGTTTGAACGCCACGCCCGGCGCACCGACGGTCAGCGGATAGCGGTACGCCGTCTCCATGTAGAAGCCCTTCTGCGATTCGGCTTGTGGCGAGAGGCGGACCACCCACTTCATCCAGTGATCGCCGGCCCAACCGGGGACGATGAGGCGAAGCGGCGCGCCGTGGACGACCGGCAGCGGCTCGCCGTTCATCGAAAACGCCAGGATGCCGTCGGCGAGCACTTTCTCCATCTCGATGCTGCGCTGAAACGGCGGCACCTTCCCCGGCGGATCGTCGCTGCCGAAGACGTGCAGATGTTTCGCCGTCGTCTTCACGCCCGCGCGTTCGAGCACATCGCGCACGCGCACGCCGCTCCAGCGCGCGTTGCCGACCGCGCCGTAGCGCCACTGCACTCCTGGAACTGTTGGCGCGTACAGTCCGCGTCCGTTGCCGGCGCACTGCAACACGCAGGTCGTTTCGGCGCGAGGAAGTTTTTTGAGATCGGATAGCGTAAGCTGTGCGGGACGTTCGACCTCGCCGTCGATCGTCAACCTCCACTTCTTTGGGTCGGGCGTGCGCGGGATCCAGTGGCTGCGGACGAAAAAAAGCTCGTTCGGCGTCACGTAATCGGTCAGCAGCGCGAGCGGCGTTTCCGCATTCACCGCATACCCATTCATCTGCAGCATCGATTCACCAGCGCGAGGTGTGGCCGCCTTCTGCGCGGCGAGCAACGGAGCGGCGGCAAGCAGCAGAAAGCGTCTGCGATCGATGCTGTCGAAGGCCATGGCGCGAGAGTCTATCTCACCGTGAATAAACGACTTGATGCCGATGACGGAAAAAGTGGTCCACCTTTTGCCCTTTGGCGGACTCAAATGAAGCAGAAACGCCGCTCCGCCGATTACAGCTGGACTCCGCCGCGAGATTTCTTCGACATCTGCGCCTGCCAACGGCACGCGCGGCGCGAGCGTGCGCTGTGGCGGCGCGCCGTCCGCGCTGCGCGCAAACGCGCGGTCACGTTGTTCGTCACCGTGCCGCTCGCGTTCTGCGCCATCGGCATGGAAGCGATGAACGTCTCGCTGCCGGCGCTCGCACAGCAGGCCATCGAAATGAGCAGCAGCGGCACGCGCGGCCTGCAGGTCTTTACCTCGCGCAAAGTGCGCGACGCGTTCATCAGTCCCGACCGCGTCGTGAACACGCTCACGTTCGACATCGCGAAAGAGCAGTTTTTCAAGGCCGAGGTTCCGTACGGCGCGATCATCTATCGGGAAGCACTCAAGAATCAGCTGTCGCCCGAGCTGATCGCCGCCGTCGTCGAATCAGAATCCGATTTCCGTCCGCGCCTCGTTTCGGCGAAAGCCGCACAAGGCCTGATGCAGATCGTTCCCGAGACCGCGCGTCTCATGCACTGCGACGACCCCTTCGATCCGCATGCGAACATCGCTGCCGGCACGCGCTACCTGCACTACCTCGTCGAGCGTTTCGGCGATGAGAAGATCGCGCTGGCCGCCTACAACGCCGGCGAGGGGACGGTCGAGCGCCTCGGCGGAGGCATTCCGCAATACCCGGAGACGATCGACTACGTGCACCGCGTCACGACACGCACGAAGCTCTACCGCCAGCGCGTGCAGAACCGCTACCTGGCCTCGGTGCGGATGCAGGCCTCGATCATCGCGCGCTGACGGGCGCCGGCGCGTCGACCGCCACCGGGAGCGTGAAGAAAAATTTCGTCCCTTTTGCCGGCTCGCTTTCCACCCAGATCCGGCCGCCGTGCGACTCGACGATTCCCTTCGCGATCGGCAGCCCGAGGCCGGCGCCGAGGCGCGCGGTGCGTTTGGCCTGCCAGTACGGATTGAAAATGTCGCTGAGATTTTCGCTCGGGATGCCGGGACCTGAGTCGGCGACCGTGATCCGCACCTTGCCATCCTCGACGTCCGCGCCGCATGTAACCATCCCGCCCGGAGGCGTGAACTTCATGGCGTTGCCGATGAGATTCGACAGCACCTGCAACACGCGATGGCGATCGGCGTACACGGGCGGCACGTCTTTCGGCGCGTGACACTGCAGCGTGATCGATCCCGTCACGGCCTGCGACTTGAACAATTCGTACGTCTCCTCGAACAGCGACTGCACGTCGAGCGGCGCAGGATCGATCGGCAGCTGCTTGCCGCCTTCGAGGCGCGTCACGTCGAGCAGGTCTGCGATCAGACGCTGCATCCGTTTCGCGGAGATGTCGATGATCTCGAGCTGCTCGCGATCGTCGGGCGCGATCTGATCGGACGTCTGCAGCAGCGACACCGCGAGCATCACCGCGTTCAACGGATTGCGGAGGTCGTGCGAAACGATCGCCAGCACTTCCTCGCGCGCCTGCACCGCCTGCTGCGATTCCTGATACAGCCGCGCGTTGTCGATCGCCAACGATCCGTGGCGCGACAGCTCGCTGACCAGCGCCGCATCCTCCGGCTTGAAGAGCGTCCCAATCGCCGCCGCGGCCAGGATCACGCCGAGTGTTTGTCCGCGGCTGACCAGCGGCACCGCCATCAGTGAGCGCTGCTCCTCCGGCGCGACGCCGGCATACGCGAGCAGCGACGACGCGTAGCCGATGATGCGCGACTCGCGCTCGCGAATGACAAACGTCAGCGCCTCGGGGACATCGCGGATGATCTCGCCAACGCGCGTTTCCAACTCGTGCTCACGCTCCGCGTCACGATGCGAAACGGCGGCGCGGCGAAGGGAGCCATCCGGCTCGGCCAGATCGATCACGCAGATGTCCGCTATGTTCGGCACGATCAAACGCGCCAGCGTGGCGATTGCGTGCTCGTAGTCGAGTGACGACGCCAGCTCCTGTCCCGCTCCCGCCAGAAATGCGGCGCGGCGTTCCTCGCGCTCGGCCGCCGCGCGCGCGCGTTGCGCCTCCGCGGCTTCGCGTTCTGCTTCCTGCCGCCGGCCCATCGCTTCGCGCGCGAGAAGCCGCATCTGCCGACCGAGGCCGGCCACCAGCAGCGCCGAGGTGAGTGCGAGAAGCGTGAGGATGATCGTGATCGACTGGCTAAGCTTCTCTGATTCGCGAATCGCGGCCAGCCGGTCATCGATCGAGTCTTGAATCGAAACTTCGAGTTCAGCCGACGCTTTGAGCGCCTCTTCGTGCGACGGGTGTTTTTCCAGCAGTCGCGTCATCGCTACCTCAGCGGGGATCTGCCGCGACAGAAACTCGTTGGAGATGACGTCCGCGTGCCATTCGTTGGATTCTTTGCTCAGCGCCCGAAGTTTCGCCTCGACGTCGGGCCCGAGTTTCGGTGTAAGTGCGCGCAACTTCGCGACATCCTCCCGCTGCTCATCGAGCATGCGGAAGTAGTCTGTGCGGTACTGCGGCTGCATCGTGACCTGCCAGGCGATCACGCGGCCAAGTTCCGTAGAGAGATCGGCCTGGATTTCATTCGCCGCGCGCCGCGACGGTTCGGCAACCTCGGTGATCTCAGCCCGAATCTCCGTCGTGTGCCGACCGAAAAAAATCGGGAGCAGCACCAGCGTCAGCAACGACGCGATGATGAACGCCACCGGTACGATCGTCGTCCACGTGCTGTCGGGACCGACGCGCCAGATGCTTCGCCGCTCTGCTTGCCGTTCTGCCACTAACGCTCCGCGTCAACTCTCCGGCGCGTCGGACTGACGCCGCTCGATCTCTTCCTTCGCCGGCATCTCCGCCACCTGTGCCGGCTGTTCGTCGACCGAATCCGCGGTCGACGGCTTACGCGTTGCGTGAAGCGGATCGACGTTCCCTTGCCGGATAAGAGTTTCTTTTGTTTCTTCTCCCACGAGATCCTCCTTGGACGCAAGTGGCAGTGCAGCAATATGCTTGCCTTCGCTTGACGATACGAATGCGCCCTCACGACCGCAGAATCTTCCAACGCCTCCGTCTGCCGCGTCCCATCCTCGGCACGCTCGACGGCCAGAACACGCTGATCCTCGACCTCGGGGTCATCGGCGCGTTCGTCGAACACTTCGGAGTTACGACGCCGAAGACGCGCTCGCGGTTGCAGTTCCTCTGGAAAGGCGAGGCGATCGAGATCGATTGCGAAGTGGCGCGGACAGAAGTGGTCCGGCGCGCAGGCTCCAACGCGCTCTCGCACACCGGTCTGCGATTCATTGAAGCGATTGGAAAATCCGAGGAGCGGCTGCACGATCTGATCGCCTCGTTTGTCGGAAAGTTGCTGGCCGCGCAAAAAGCCAACGCGGACGGTGTCGCGCACGAGGACAACGAACTGAAACTGATCGACATGGGCGGCGCGCGGCGCGTTCGCGTGCACGGCCTGGTGCGCTATCGCCTGCGCCCGGACGGAACGTGGATGCGCGCGTTGACCGGCGATCGCCGTCAGCCGCCGGACGGCTTCACCGTCGCCGCGTACGAATACGAGAGCGACCTCGAGGCGCTCTGCCTCGCGTACGAAATCGCGGATGAGGAAGGCCGCGCCATGATCCGCCTGGTGTCGGAGCTCAGCGTCAATACGGTCAGTCCCCTGTAACAGTCAGCATGAACGTGGAACCTGAATTTGGCCGGATCCTGCTGCGCGTCGTGCTCGTCGGCGGAACGATCATGGTCATTGGCGCGACCGGGTTGTTCTTCGCGTTACGCGCATTCTCGCCGGCCGCAAAAAAGGGAAGCGACTTCCGCGCCGTCGTCATCGTGATCGCCGTGCTGGCGGTGGTGATGGTCGGCTGCTTCGTGCTCCTGATTTTTTCGTATTCGAAGCGTTGACCTCGCGCACGATCGCGTCCGTGTGTTGTCCGAGCGATGGCGGCGGCGATCCGATGTCGAGCCGCTGGCCGTCGATGCGAACGGGATTGCGAATCGCGTCGTACTCGCCGATCTCGGGATGGTTGACCGAGGCCACCAGCGCGCGTGCGGCAGGAGTTCGCAGCGCTTCTCGCACGCCGCGCACAAGCGACGCCGGAATCGCCGCACGCCGGCAGCGCGCTATCCATTGCGCCGCGGTGCGTTCGCGAAACGCGTCTTCGAGAGTTGCAACGAGGACTTCGCGATGCTTCACGCGTTGCGCATTCGTCGCGAATCGTTCGTCACGCGCCAGTTCCGGACGCCGAAGCACCCGCCCGCAGAGCTGCGCGAAGTGGCGATCCGTTCCTACGCCGATCGCGAACATCCGATCGCTGCCGTGAAACGCCTGATACGGCACGATCGACGGATGCGCGTTGCCGTATCGCGCCGCCTCTTTGCCGGTGACGAGCACGTTCTGCGCGACATTCGCCAGCGACGCGACCGTGGCCGAAAAGAGTGAGACTTCGATCGAAGCTCCCTCGCCCGCGCGCAGCGCCGCGCAGATCGCGCCGAACGCGTAATGCGCCGTCAGCACGTCGGCCAGCGCCACGCCAATCTTCATCGGTTCGCCGGTCTCGGAGCCGGTGATCGACATCAGTCCCGACCCCGCCTGTGCGAGCAGGTCGTAGCCGGGCGTATTCGCATCGTCCGTGTCGCTGTCGAAACCGGCGATCGTGCAGTGGACGGCGCGCGGATTGATCTCGCGCGGCGAAAACTGCAACGACTCTTTCTGCGCCGGCAGGAAGTTGTCGACGACGACGTCCGCTCGCTCGATCAATCGCCGCGCAACCTCGGCGCCTTCCTTCGACTTCAAATCAATGGCAATCGACTCTTTGTTGCGATTGACCGACAGAAAGTACGCGCTGACATCACCGACGAACGGCGGTCCCCATCGACGCGTCTCGTCGCCGCGCGCCGACTCTTCGACCTTGATGACGCGCGCTCCCCAATCGCCGAGGAGTTGCGTGCAGAGAGGGCCGGCAAGGACGCGCGAAAAATCGGCGACGAGAATGCCGTCCAGCGGCAGCGCGCGTTTGCGGCCCATCGCGCTCTACTTCGCCGCCCTCTCCACCTCGGCGGCGTAGGCATCGATCACGCGCGCCACGCTCTCGATCTGCGCGTTCGCGTCCGTCCACTGCTTCTGCTCGATCGCCTCGCGCACGCCCGGAATCGTCTTCACGCCGTAGCCGGTGTAAAAACCGGGCGCGTAAATCTGATGGCGGAACCACGGCCGCCGCGGCAATCCATTCGGGAGCAGCAGCGACTGCTCGATGCGCATGAGCGCGCGATCGAACGCCGGTTGCCGGTCGGCAGGCGCCGATGCCGCGGCGCGATCGAATTCGCGCGCGCTGCGTTTGAGATGCGCGACCGCATTCTGCAGCGGCGCGAAGTTGAGATACGGCACGGCCTCTTCCGCAATCGGCGAGATGAACGTCCTGGTCGGATCGGCCGCGATCTCGTACGCGCGATCGCGCACGAGGCGGTTGCGGTCTTCGATGTCGCGCCGCTCGTTGTCGGCCAGCTTCGTCAACTCGTCCATGTAGCGTCCGACGGTGTCGGCGAACGTCGTCAGCTCGAACGGCAACACGTCGGCATTCGCAAGCCGGAGCACCAGACGTCCGGTCGTCTTCGCCTGCGCGATCCCGTAATCAAAATTCGGATCGCCAAAGCGCGTGTAGTGATCGAAGGAGTCGTAAACCGAGTGATACGACCCGCCGCCACCCTCGCCTCCGTAGCCGATGTTCATCGCCGCGATGCCGGTGTGCTGCAGGAACGGCGTGTAGTCCGATCCCGATCCCAACGCATCCAACCGGATCAGCTCATGCTCGCGCGCTTCCTTCCGCTCCTCGGCATTCTTCGCCAGCGTCGCTTCGCGTGCGCGCATCCGCGCCAGCACCGAGACGTTCCGCTCCGGATCGGGAATGTCGCGCGCCACCTGAGTCACCAACTTCTCCAGCGTGTGCGAGCCGCCAGCGTCGAGAAATCCGCGCGAGTTCGTGTCGGAGTTGATGTAGACGACGCCCTTCGCGCGCAGTTCGTCCGCGTGCGTCTCCGCCCACTCGGTCGAGCCGATCAAGCCTTCCTCTTCGCCATCCCACGCCGCGAATTGAATGGTCCGTTTCGGACGCCAGCCACTCTTGGCCAGTTCCGCGATCGCTTTCGCTTCCTCCAGCTCCGCCACCAAACCGCTGAGCGGATCGTTCGCGCCGTTCACCCACGCGTCGTGATGATTGCCGCGCATCACCCACTCGTCGGGATACTGCGAGCCGGCCATCCGCGCGATGACGTCGTACGCCGGCACCATGTTCCAGTTGAACTCCAGCGCCAGATGCACGCGCGAAGGTCCGGGCCCGAGGTGATAGGTGATCGGGAGCGCGCCGCGCCACTCGGGAGGGGCGACCGGACCGGCGAGCGCGCGCAGCAGCGGGAGCGCATCGCCGTACGAAATCGGCAGCACCGGGATCTTCGTGATGACGTCGGCGTCCTTGCGATCGATTCGTTTTGCGTCGACTGTAGCTCCGATGCCGGGCGTGAGCGGATCTCCCGGATGCACCGGCATGTCCATCACCGACCCGCGCTGGGCGCCGTTCTCGTTGCGATACGCGCCCTTCGGATAGACATCGCCCTGTCCGTACCCATCGTCCTTCGGATCGGAGTAGATGATGCAGCCGATGGCGCCATGCTCGGCCGCCACTTTCGGCTTGATGCCGCGCCACGATCCACCGTAACGCGTGATGACGATCTTCCCCTTCACATCGACGCCGTTGCGCGCGAGAACCTCGTAATCCGCCGGGATGCCGTAATTTGCGTAGACCAGATCGCCGGTGACGTCGCCGTCGATCGAGTAGGCGTTGTACGTCGGAAGTTGCTCGCCCTGCTGCCCTGAGGTCGCATCGCCCGGCACCGGCGGCTCGGCGAGCTTGGCCGTGAACTTCTCCGGCGCAATCAACTCAACAACGCGCCGCTTCGGAGTCGGAAACAGGACGCGGAACTCTTCGATGTTCGTGTCGTACCCCCACGACTTGAACAACGACGCGATGAACTCAGCGTTCTCCTTGTCATACGCCGACCCGAGGTGATGCGGCCGAGCGGACAGCCGCTTCAACCAGTCGCGCAACTCGTCCTTCTTCAGCGACGAATCAAACTGCGACTCGATGGCCCGCTCCTTCGCCGCGTTGCCGGGACTGAACCCCAGCATCGACGGCTCGGACGGCGTCTGAGCGAAGAGGGTGGCAGCGAGAAAGACAGCAAGTGCGAAAACAATGCGGCGCATGGGCGGGGATTGTAGCCAAGTACGGGAGAGGGAGACGGTTCACGCGGAGGCGCGTGAAATTTGCGGTGATCCGTGAGAGTAGTAACCTTCAACGTGTCAAAGGAGCCCTAACGTGTCTACGCTTTCGACTACATTCGAGCGGATGAATACCTTCACAGCGGTTTTTCAGGAAGCTGAAGAAGGTGGTTACGTCGCGTTTGTTGAGGAATTGCCGGGTGCGAATACTCAGGGAGAGAGTCTCGACGAAGCCCGCGAAAACCTGCGGGAGGCAGTTGAGCTGATACTCGACGCCAATCGTCGAAGATCATTGAAAGACTTGGATGCTTCGAGGCTGATCCGCGAGCCGATGGTCGTTTACGCGAAGTGATCAGTTGCGGCGGAACGGATCCGGTATATCGAGATCGCTACAGATCTTCCGCACTAATCCATTCTTGATCTCGTTGTGCCGCGGCACTGTCGACGTGGTGTTCGAAGGGCCAGAGAACACGCTGTGTCTTCCACCTTCGTGATCAAGAACGCATCCGTGCTCCCGTAGATGACGGATGAGATCGCGCCGTTTCATGGACGGCGATTCTAGGTCGGATTAGTTCCTCAGCTCTGGCTTTTAACTTCTTACCGCACCGTCACGACCTGCACATTCCGCCCCTCGCCCTTCTGCCCGAATCCCGATCCCGCGTACGACGAATCATCGCGGAGCACGACCAGGCGATCGGCAACATGCGCAAACGTCCATGTCGACCGATTCATCATCGAGCCTTTGATGAACATGAAGCCGGCAGTGCCGCGCTGGATCCGTTCGGCCGCGACGGGGAGGTTGTCGTCGCCGAGCCAGACCGTCATCTGATCCTCGGTGAATTTCACGCTGAAGATGCTCGTCGCCTCGGGCGGCAGTTTCGGCGTTAGCTTCAGGACGATGACGCGCACCAGATGTCCTTCGCGGACCGCGCGGCTTTCGCTCACTTTCTTCGCCGTATCGATCAGCCGCAGAAATGGGCCGGCGAAATCGACGGCGTCGGCGATCTCGGTTCCTTGTGTGTCATTCACCGCCGCCCGCGTCGGCGTGGTCTTGCGCGGATCGGCCGTGTGCTCGCGCGACTCGCGATCCGCTCGATCGAGAATGGCTCGCGGAAAGGTGACGTGCAGCCCCGCATCGTCTTCAACGACTTCGAGCGATGCGTTCCCTGTGAACTGCTGGTTCGCGAAGCGCCCTTCATTCTTCCGCGACCGCTGCACGTCGATCGCGACATGAATCGGCTTTGTCGCATGAAGCTGCGCGACCGCGGCGCGCATGTCGGTGACGACATCCGCGCGGATGTTCAGCGTGAGAAGCAGAGGGACAGAAGCGGCGAGGCGTCGCATGGCTCAAGTATGGGACAGAGACGGTTCACGCGGAGAGCACGGAGGAGCGGAGAATTTCGTTGTGGTGTTCGATCGCGCCGCGCAGTGAGACTGGGAAGGTCGTCGTGAACGCCGTGAGCGACATCAGTTTCCACACCATGTCAGGCCGGCCGATTACAAACCAGAAGATGATCCAGGCGCCGGTGAGCGCGGCACAGAAGGCGATCCGGCGCGGCTTGGCGTACGCATGAGGCCGTGAAGAGCCTCCCAGTAGAACTTGAGATGCTGCGTCACTTCCAGCGACGCGAGTACGCCTTTGATACGCGTCGAATCGACCTTCGTCTGCTGATTGTCATGCGCCGAGTCGCCCGGCGAATTGAGCCAGCGATGGTGAGAAAGGTGCGTGGCCCGGAACAGCTCCAACAGGCCGAACATCAGCATCAGGCCGTCGAAGAACGCCAGAACGCGAAGACAGTTCACGTAGCGTCGGAAAGGGATGCCGTGAATGTATTCGTGCATCATCACGCCGATCCTGTGCGTGAGCAGTACGGCCGGGATGAATGCGAACTTAAATGGGACGGTCAGCAGAAGCGCGAATAGAGCGCTCGTCATGACGATTCCGCAACCGTGCGTCAGCCATACAGAGTGCCGGCTCCGGAGGAGAGCATTCGCGTTACTCATGATTGCCGCGTGCCGTAATTGTGGCACGTCACCGCACTGCACGCCGGCGCACGACGCCGCGCGGCAGGATCTTGTAGACGATTCCCCTGGCGACATCCATCACGTACAGCTCGCCGCTGAGGTCTTCGCCGAAGGCGCTGATGCGGAGCGTGGTCGCGAGCAGAGTGCTCGGAGACCAGTTCGTCCCGAATTGCGTCCCCTTGAAGATCGTGCCGGTGCAGTAGTCGCCGTAGAGGTACGCGCCTTTGAGCGACGCGATTTGCGTGCCGCGGTAGCGATAGCCGCCGCTGATGGAGCAGGCGCCTCCGGCGTGTGAGTATTCGAGCAACGGAAAGACGACGCCTGGATCGACGCAGTTCGACGACGGGTTGTAGCAGTGCTGTCCCTCCATCTTTCGCCATCCGTAGTTTTCACCGCCGATGCTCGTCGCCGGTTGGAAGTCGACCTCCTCGAACGCGTCCTGACCGACGTCGCCGATCCAGAGATCGCCGGTGACTCGATCGAAGCTGAAGCGCCACGGATTGCGGACGCCGTACGCCCAGATCTCGCCGCGCGCACCGGGACGCGTCGCGAAGGGATTCGACGGCGGGATCGTGTACGGCAATCCATGATCGACATCGATGCGCAGGATCTTGCCGAGGAGTTGATTGAGGTTCTGGGCGTTGTTGTTCGGATCGCCGCCGGAGCCGCCGTCGCCGGTGCCGATGTAGAGAAAGCCGTCGGGTCCGAACTGGAGCTGGCCGCCGTTGTGGTTGGCGAAGGTCGGATGCGGAATGGTCAGCAGGATCGTGCCCGACGCAGGATCGGCACGGTCCGGATCGGACGTGACCTTGTAGCGCGCCACGTTGTTGTCGCCGTTGCGGTTCGTGTAGTAGACGAAGAAGAGGCCGTTGTCGCGATACTGCGGATGGAAGGCCACGCTGAGCAGACCGCGCTCGCCGCCGCTGAGCACGATCGAGCGGATGTCAAGGAACGGTGTTGCTCGCAGCCCGAGCGCGTCGTAGATGCGAATCGTTCCGGTCTGCTCGGTGATGAAGAGGCGCGTGTCGCCGGCGTGCGTCAAGGCCACCGGCTGATCGAGTCCGGTGGCGATCGGCTGCAGCGCGACATCCTGCGCGAGTGCGCTGACAGCGAAAAGCACGAAAACGAGAGAGATGTTGCGGGACATGCCGCTCAGCGGATGCAATCGGTTGGCCGAGTGCGCTTCACGCTGACGGGCTGACCGCCGTGACGCCGTTCCCGCAGCACTTCTCGACCTCGGCGTCCATCTTCCCGGCCATCATCAGGAAGAGCATGCGGTAGTCGGCGGCGAGCGAGTAGAAGGGGTGCTCGAACGTGGCCGGCTTGTTGTGCTCGACGAAAAAATGCGCGTACCAGGCGAAGGCGTAGCCGATGAGCGGGACGGCGATCAGGAACCAGAGGTTGACCGCGAACGCGAGTCCGAGCATGACCACCGCGAGCACGGAGCCGATGGCGTGCAGCACGCGCGTGCGTTCACGGGCGTGGGCGCGCACGTAGTCCGGCCAGAAGTCGGCGAAGCTCACACTGTTCATGGACCGGGGGGATTCTCCCACGACTTTCCGTGGCACTTCAATTGCTCGGGTCCGGTACATGCCGAACGACTTCGAACAACTGTTGAAAGACCTCTTTGGCGAGCCGCTCAATCGCCTCACGCAATTCTCGTCGGAACAGACGCAGCGCATGCAGACCCGGCTCCAGGAATTCGCCCGCGAGGCGGTCAAAGAGGAACTGACGAAGATCCATACCGAGTTGAATGACCTTCGCGAACGCGTCGCCGCGTTGGAGAAAGAGCGCGTCGACAATGCCGCGGATCTGGTCTAACCCGCGCGCCGCGCCTTCAGGTACGCCGCCACCTCATCGGCCGGCTTGGTGTTGAAAATCTCCTTCGGCGTCAGGCCGGCTTTCCGCGCAACCCAGGTGCCGCTGATTAGCGCCGCGTATTCGTGGATCGAATGCGCATCGGGTGTGATGGCAAAGCCGACGCCGAGGTCCATCGCGCGCCGAATGTGACGCCAGTCGAGATCGAGGCGATTTGGATTGCCGTTGATCTCGATCATCACGCCTCGCTGGCCCGCTTTCTCGAAGATGCGCTCGAAGTCGACGCTGTAGCCGTCGCGTGAGAGCAACTTGCGGCCGGTGAGATGGCCGAGGAACGTGACGTAGGGGTTGTCGAGAGCGCGAAGCATTCGCTCGGTCATCTCGTCCTTCGGCATCTGAAACCGCGAATGGATCGAGGCGATGACGAAGTCGAATTTCTTCAGCGTCTTCTCGTCGTAGTCGATCGTCCCGTCGGGAAGGATGTCGGCTTCCGTTCCGCGAAAGACGCGCATCGGCGCGACTTCGCGCTCGTTCGCGGCGATCTCCTTGTGCTGAAGCTTCAGCTGCTCGACGCTCAACCCGCCGGCGTAGAACGCGGCCGGCGAGTGGTCGGAGATGCCGACGTATTCGAAGCCGCGGTCGCGCGCCGTGGTGAGCATCTCGTGCACGGTGTTGCGGCCGTCGGAGAAGGTGGTGTGGACGTGAAAGGTGCCGCGCAGGTCGGAGACTTCGATGAGGCGGCGGTGCCGTTTGCGTTTGAGGTCGTCGCCATTCTCGCGGCGCTCGGGATCGACGTACGCGATTCCGGCTTTGTCGAAGAGCTCTTTTTCGGTGCGCGCGCGGCCGAGTTTTCCGCCGCGTTCGAGGAAGGCCGCGACAAACTCCGGCGTGCCGGTGGTGACGAGCAACGTAGCGCCGAACGCTTCCGGCTTGGCGAAGTGAAACCAGACGTCGATCTCGTTTCGCGCGAATGCCTTCACGGTGTCGTCGTCGATGCGCTCGATCTTTTCGACGAACTTCGACAGCGCACGAACGACGGCATCTTGATCGCGCGTGGCGATGACGATATTGACGTTGCGGATGATCTCCAGCCGGCGGCGCACGCTGCCGGAGACTTCGGCATCCTCGATCTCCTCGATCGCCGCGAGGTGCTCGCGAATCTGTTCGCCGGTGTCGACGCCGACCGGCAGCAGGAAGTGAGACTCCCGGCGTCGTGCTTTCTCGATGCCGCTGAGGATGTACTGCTGCGTCTTCGGTCCGAATCCCGGCAGTGGCGCGACGCGCCCATCGCGGGCGGCTGCTTCGAGCTCGTCGAGATTTCCGATCCCGAGTTTCTCGTGCAGGATGCCGATCTTTTTCAATCCGAGTTTCGGAATGCGCAGCAGTTCGAAGATACCGGACGGATATTGCGTGCGCAGTTCCCCGAGGTACTTCGACTCGCCGGTGCGGACCAGTTCTTCGATGATTGCCGCCGTGGCTTTGCCGATACCGGGTGTCTTGACCAATTCACCGCTGGCGATGAGATCGGCCGGCTCGGCGTCGAGCGCGCGAATGCTATGCGCGGCGCGCTCGAAAGCCAGCGCGCGGAAGCGGTTGTTTTCGCTCAGCTCGAGGTAGCTGGAGATGTCGTCGAGTGCGCGGGCGATGTCGAATTTGTTCATGCGGTGGCTATCATGCCGATTATGCAAGCAACTGACCGTTTGATTGTCGCGATCGATCGTTCGAACCGCGACGACATCCTCCGCCTCGCCGACGCGCTGCACGGCGCCGCCGGCGTGTTGAAGATCGGCTTGCAGGCCTTCGTCGCGAACGGGCCGTCAATCGTGCACGAGGTGACCGGCCGCGGCGCAAAGGTTTTCCTCGATCTGAAGATTCACGACATCCCGAACACGGCGAAGAATGCGGTGGCCGAGGCCTCGTCGCTCGGTGCGGCGATGGTGACGGTGCATACGGCCGGCGGCGAGGCGATGCTTCGCGCGTGCGCCATTGATTCCACGCTCATACTGGGCGTCACCATCCTGACCAGCCTGGACGACGCGGAACTCCAGCGCATCGGATTCCGCGGAACGACGCTCGACAATGCCGTGCGGCTGGCGAAGCTGGCGCAGCAATCAGGACTTCGCGGCGTCGTTGCATCGCCGCACGAAGTCGCGGCCATTCGGGAGGCGTGCGGCGCGTTGAAGCTTGTCGTTCCGGGCATTCGCACCGATGGGAGCGAGGCAGGGGATCAGCGCAGAACGATGACGCCCGCCGCGGCGATTGCGGCGGGCGCGGATTACATCGTGGTCGGACGTCCGATCACCGACGCCAGCGATCCGCGTGCCGCGGCGCTGGCGATCGTCGATTCGTTCGCGTGATTGCGCGACGGAGCGCTGCCGTCTCGGCGGCTGGCCCGGCGGCGTCCTGCGCCGCCGAATGGGAGGCTTGCACAACGTCGTGTTACCAGCGAGATCTGAGAGTTTGCCGGTTCGGCAGCGAGGACGCAGCCGGACCAGCCGGCGTGACGCCAGCGTTCCGGCCGCAAACCGCTGTCCGCATGATTTACACCGCGCGGCGGCGCGCGACGCAGTTCGATCCGGGGCCGGGGAAGAAGATGCGCTGGCTGGAGAACTGCCGGCGATTTCCGGCCGCATCCGTTCCGATTGCGCGCAGCACGTGCTCGCCTCTGGTGATCGCGTCGAGGTTGGCGGAGACACGCCACGTCGATACCGGCGTCGTGGACGGAATGTCGTTGCGCGGCGGCCCGGACAGCGACGCAGATCCGAGCGAGCCACCGTCGAGCAGCAACTCCACATTCGTGATCTTCAACGTGCCGGTGACCCAGCCGTGGATTTCGGCGCCACCGCAGACGGTGCCGGCGATCGTGTCGAACTCGATCTTGCCGGTCATGAGTCCGCAGGCGCCGTAGGTCTGCGTTCCCGTCATCTCGCCGACGACGTAAACGAGCGAGCCGACGGAGAGCGGGTTCCACTTCACCTCGTCGCCCTGCGTGTACGAGACCTGCTCGTACTGGCGCGGATCGCGGCCTTCGAGCATGGCCGTGGCGTAGTCGAAGACGTCGAACGCAATCGTGCGCGCCGGCTGGAGTGTCTGGTAATCGAGCTCGTCGATCATCGTGATCAGCCGGCCGTTGGATTCATCGAAGACAGCCTGCGGATGAAAAATGATCGGGTTGGCGCGCTCGACCTGCAGATTCGCCGTCGAGTGATAGGTGAGCGGATGGAAGACGGTGTTGCCGTCCGTCGGCGTGATTGTGTAGGTGATGATCGAAGTGTCGTTGCCGACGCCAAGGAGCGTCGAACCGTTGCTGACCAGGAAGGTTCCCGGAACGCCGGTGCCGGGCAACATCGTCGGAGAGGCGGGATTGCTGAGGTTCCAGGCGACGGTGTTGCCATTCGCTGCGGCGATGAGGATGCCGAAGTTGAAGGCGATGTCGTTGTAGCCACCGAGCGGGCTGAGGAACGTCGAAAGCGTTCCGACGCGGACCGGTGTGAGCGGATTGGCGATGTTGTAAATGTCGATCTGGTTGAAGCAGCTCGAGCCCCCGGCCGGGTAGATCGCGGAGCACGGCAGGTCGGTAGCCGGATAGAGCGCCGCCAGCAGGTTGCCGCTTACGGCGAGACGGTGGTAGCGAAGGCCGGGAGTGCGCGAGACGAGGATCGGCGCGGTGCCGCCGGCGCGGACGCTACGCAGGTCGTAGATCTCGAGGCCGGCCTCGCTGGAGACGTAGAGGAAGCCGGCGTTGAAGGCCACGCCGCCCTTCGTTTCACGAGCGGCCAGCGCGCCGATGAAGTCCTCGCGGGCGATCTGCATGTCGCCGAGCTCGGTAACGGTGTAGGTCGTCAGCGTCTGTCCGCGCAGCGCGAAGACCTGCGAGCCGAAACGGAAAACGCCGTGCGGCGATTGGTAGAACGCGGTCGGTCCGGCATTGGTCGCGACCAGCGTCAAGGGGCACGTGGCCTGGTACTGATCGGCCAGCGCCGTCGAAGCGGAAAGAACGGCGACTGCAAGGACAACGAGAGCGAGCCGTGAAAAAACGCGCATACATGCCTCCCAAAAACCACACCCGGAATGCGCTCCGCAGAGCTGGATTCAGAATCGACTCAGGCGCTAACTATCTCTCAATCCTCGACTTTTTTCAACCGGGGGAGTGGGAGTCGGGGGTCGGAGCAGACGTCGAACGTGCGTCGGAGGACTTCAGAACTCGCTCCTATCTCCGACTCCCGACGCCCGACTCCCCACCGCCGTGTAGAATGTCGCGACTCGCCGCGAACGGGCGAGAGATGGAAACAACCTCGGCTTTGCGCGGCGTTACGAGTGGCGAATTATGCTCGACGGTCACGTGCTCGTCCTCAACAGGGTTTTCCAGGCGGTGCAGATCACTTCCGCACGTCGCGCGCTAACCCTCTTGTACAAAGGCCAGGTCAAGGCCGTCGACTCCGAGTACCGCACTTACGACTTCGAGAACTGGGCCGACGTCCCCATCCAGGCTGATGACGATCATTTCGTCCGCACGCCGAGCCGTAACATCCTGATTCCGCATGTGGTTCAGCTCCTGGTCTTCGACCGGCTGCCGCGGCAGGAAGTGAAGTTTTCACGCGGCAACATCTATCTGCGCGACGGCAACCGCTGCCAGTACTGTGGCAAGAAGTTTTCGTCCTCGGAGCTGTCGCTCGACCACGTCGTGCCGATCTCGCGCGGCGGCAAGTCGTCGTGGGAGAACGTCGTCTGCGCCTGCCTGCCGTGCAATGTGAAGAAGGGCAACAAACTCCTGACCGAGACCGGTCTGCAACTCAAGCGGCTGCCGGTGCGGCCGAAATGGCATCCGCTCCATCGCCTGCAGGGACGCAACTTCCCCGACATCTGGAAGAACTTTCTGGATGAGGCGTACTGGAACGTCGAACTGAAGGATTGACCGCGGCTACTTCGCGGCCAGATCCTTCAACTCCTCCCCTTCGTTCACGAATCGATTGATCGCCACGCCGTACTGTTTCTCGTAAAGGCTGCGGTAACGGCCGCCGAGGACCATCAACTCGCGATGAGTGCCGCGCTCGGTGATCTGGCCGTCTTCGAGAACGAGGATCTGGTCGGCGTTGCGAATCGTGGAGAGGCGGTGAGCGATGACGAATGTCGTTCGCCCTTTCATCAGCGCGTTCAGTCCGTCCTGGATCAGTGCCTCGGACTCGCTGTCGAGCGATGACGTTGCCTCGTCGAGGATCAGAATGCGCGGATTGGCCACGATGGCGCGGGCAATGGCCACACGCTGCTTCTGACCGCCGGAAAGTCTCACGCCGCGCTCGCCGACAATCGTGTCGTATTTGTCGGCGAAGCCTTCGGTGAACTCGTCCACATGCGCGATCTGCGCGGCACGAAGGACTTCCTCGCGCGACGCTGTCGGATTGCCGAGGGCGATGTTCTCGTAGATCGACTCGGCGAAGAGGAAGGAGTCTTGCGGCACGATGCCGAGGTGTGAGCGATAGTCGCTGAGCCGGAAACTGCTGAGCGGCTTGCCGTCGACAAACACCTCCCCTTGTGTGGGGCGGTGAAACGCCGCGATGAGAGAAATCATCGTGCTCTTGCCGGATCCCGAGGGACCGACGAGCGCGATCGACTTGCCGGCCGGCGCGATCAGGTTGATGTCCTTCAGCACCGGAACGCCGGCGGTGTACTCGAACCAGACATCGCGGAACTCGACGCTGCCGTCGATGTCGGGTGTGGCCGTTTTTGTGGCGTCCTGATCATCCTCGCGCGTTTCGCCGAAGACTTCCCGCATCCGCTCCAGCCCTGCAAAGGCCTCGGAGAGCTGCGTTCCGATCGACACGATCTGCACGACCGGGCCGATGACCAGTGCGAGGTACAGCGTGAAGGCGATCAGATCGCCTGGCGACATTTTGTGGGAGACGACCTGATGCCCGCCGACGAACATCACCACCGCGCTGACCGCGCCGACGAGGAACGTGGTCATCGCGCCGGCGGTGGAGATGGTCCGCATCGTCCCGACGATGAGGTTGAGCAGCTTCCTCGCGCCGGTGTCGAAGACTTTTTCCTCGTGCTCTTCGGCCGTGTAGGCCTTGACGATGCGAATGCCGGAGAAGCCTTCGGTCAGGCGGCCGGTGACGTCGCCATACACCTCGCCGCGCTTTTTGAACATCGGACGCGCTGTCGAGAAGGCCCAGAACATGATTCCGGCGAAGGCGAAAAACGCCAGGAAAACCATCGACGCCAACCGCGCGCTGAAGTGGAAAAGGAAGAACGATGCGAAGCCGGCAGTGACGATTCCGCCGAAGACCTGGGCGAGCCCGGTGCCGACCAGATTGCGGATTCCTTCGGCGTCGTTCATGACGCGCGAGACGAGCACGCCGGTCTTGGTCGAGTCGAAGTAGCGAATCGGAAGGCGCTGGACGTGCTGCTGCAACTTCGTGCGCAAGTCGGTGATCGAACGCTGCGCGGCGATGCCGAGGATCTGCGCGAGGGCGTAGTCGGTGACGCCGCCGAAGAGCGCCACGGCGGCGCTGACCAACGCAAGCTTCGGCAGCAACGCGACCTGCCCTTTCGCGAGCACGTTGTCGTAGAGCAGCTTCGAGAGATACGGCAGGACGATGCTGGAGAGCCGGTTGGCGAGCAGCAGCGGGATGCCGATGGCCAGGCGGAGGCGCGACCGCCAGATGATTTCGCCCGCGTCTTTGAGAACGGCGCGAAAACGCGCTTTGTCCATGCGCTTCTTGGTCTTCTCGGGTTCGGCCATCGGCGAATTGTATGGGAGTGGGGTGTCGGGTGTGGCGTTGGGCGTCGGGTGTCGGGTGTCGGGTGTCGGGTGTCGGGTGTCGGGTGTCGGGTGTCGAAAGCCAAATCGAAAGCAATATCTCTCGCCGCCGTCTTTCCCGACACCCGACACCCGACAGCCGACACCCGACACCCGACGCCCGCCCCCCATGGTTCACATCTTGCTAAACACCCCTCGAACGGAGTGCATCAATGACGTTAGTAAATTCGCTCTGCGCCGAAATCAGCATCTATCAGGGCGTCGGAGAACAGACAGGTGTGCAGGTAGAAAGAAGCGCGATCCGCGGCAAGAAGGGCCTTTGTAAAAGCATGCGCGACCTGGCCATCAAATCGCGCGTCCTCGGCGACGGTTACTACTACATCCCCGTCGAGCTGTGGCCGAAGACGAAAGAACCCGTGGTCGTACACAAACACGACTGGACGGTCATCGGATCGATCCCGCGTACCTCACGCGCCGAAAAGAAACGTCCAAAACGAGCTCACGCCGAACTCTGATCAATATCTTTCTGGAGCCTTTTCGATGAAACGTTGTTTCGTTGTGCTGTTTGTTGCTGCAATCGCCTCCGCCGCATTCGCGCAGGAGGAAGAAGGGACCGGCGCCGCCAAAGGGGCGCAGGTCAACACCACGGGCAAGGGCTACACCGCCGCGTATGTGATCGACGCCGGCAGCCGCCGCGTCCTGTTCGAAGAGAACGCGCACGTGCCGCTGCCTACCGCGTCGATGGCCAAGATGATGACGTGCATCATCGCCATGGAACGCATCCAGTCGGGCGAGATCAAGCTCGATACGCCGGTGACCGCGTCCGCGCGCGCCAGCAAGATGGGCGGCTCGCAGATCTTCGCCAAGGAAGGCCAGGTCTTCCCGATGCAGACCCTGCTCGCGGCCACGATGATCCGGTCGGCGAACGACGCCGCGGAAATGATCGCGGAGAAACTCGGCGGTTCCGCCGAAGCATTCGCCGATCTGATGAACGACAAGGCACGCGCTCTCGGATTGAAAGAGACGACGTTCTACGATCCGCACGGCCTTCCGAACGCCGCGGACCCGAAGCGCATCAACGTTTCCAGCGCGCACGACCTCGCGGTGATGGGACAGGAGCTGATGAAGTACCCGCTGATGCGCGAGTACGCAAAGACGCCGTGGATTCCGTTCACGAACGCGACCTATACGTCCGGTCTGACGAACCCGAACCACATGATCAACCCGAAGAGCAAGGACTACTACGGCGATGCGACCGGCATCAAGACCGGTTACTCCGGCCCTGCGGGCTACTGCATCACGGCCTCGGCCAAGCGCGGCGATATGGAAGTGATCGCCGTGGTGATGGGCGCGCGCGCACCGTCGGGTCCGGAAAGCTCGTTCGGCATCGCGGCGCGCCTCTTCAATGACGCCTTCGCGCACTGGCGTCAGTTGGTGGCGCTGAAAAAGGGCACCGTCGTCGGTCAGGCCGCCGTCGCCGATGGACAGGCGAAGACGGTCAATGCTGTCGCGGCGATGGACGTCCGCACTCTCGTACAGCGAGGCCAGGAAGGCGGCATCACAGTTCGCTTCGTTCCGAGCAATCTGACCGCGCCGGTCCGCGCCGGCCAACAGGTCGGATTCGCGGTCGTGAATCAGGGCGGTCAGCAGATCGGCCGAGTCCCGGCGATGGCACAGACCGCGGTCGAAAAGCAGCCGTGGTGGAAGAAGTTCTGGCCGTTCTGAGCCGGCACGGCCGGCAGCGCTGGTTGCCCAAGGCTCAGCCAACGGTAACTGCTATCGACAGATGACACGGCGACCTTCGACTCGGTAGTCGCCTGACGCGAGCTTCGCCAACGCCTCCACGTACGCTGCGTGCTCCTCCTCGAGGATGCGCGCGGCGAGCGTGGAGGCGTCGTCGTCTGTACGGATTTCGACAGGGCGCTGCACGATGATCGGACCGGCATCGAGGTTCTCGTCGACGAAGTGCACCGTGCAGCCGGAGATCTTCACGCCATACGCGATCGCCTGCGCCTGCGCATCGACGCCGGGAAAGGCCGGCAACAGCGACGGATGGATGTTGATGATCCGCATCGGATACGCCGCGATGAACGCGGGCGACAGCAACCGCATGTACCCAGCCAGCGCGATAAAATCGGGCCGGGCGTTTTCGAGAATCGCCAGCACCTCCGCCTCATGCGCCGCGCGGCTGTCGAACGCACGATGATCGATGACGTGTGCCGGCAATCCGAGCGATCGCGCTCGCTCGATCCCCGCCGCGCCGGGGCGGTTCGAGATGACGCAGACAATCTCCGCATCAAGCTCGCCGCGTGTAATCGCATCGTGAATCGCAGCGAAGTTCGAGCCGCGGCCGGAGAGCAGGATAGCGAGACGCATACGCAGTGGATTAGTAGATTAGTGGATCAGTCGATTAGAGGGGTGCTTTCGATTGGTAGCGAATCGACGGCGCTCCTCTAATCTACTAATCCACTGATCGACTAATCCACTGCCTCACCCTATCCACGACGCGAATCCTGCCGGCGGGCGGTCGTAAACGACTTTGCCGCTTCCTTTCACCACGTTGCCGATGAAGAAAAACCTCTGACCGGTCTGCGCGAAGTGACGGGCGATCGGATCGACCTGATCTTTGCCGGCGATGAGTACCATGCCGATGCCCATGTTGAAGACGCGCAGCAGTTCGTCGTGATCGACCCCGCCGTGCTGTGCGAGATACCGAAACGTAGGCAGCACAGGCCATGAGCCGAGTTTGATGTGCGCGTCGAGCGAGTCGGGGAGCACGCGTGGAACGTTGTCGGTCAGACCGCCGCCCGTGATGTGCGCGAGCGCGTGAATGGCGCGTTGCTCGATGAGTGGAATCAGCGGCTTGAGATACGAAATGTGCGGCGCCAGCAGCGCTTCGCCGATCTTGCCGATCTCCGGCAGGATCGTTTGATGATCGTGCCCGAGCTGGTCGAAAAAGATCCGCCGCGCCAGCGAGTAGCCGTTCGTGTGGAGACCCGCCGACGGCAATCCGATGAGGACGTCGCCTTCGCGCACATCCTTGCCGGTGAGCACGTTCTTCTCATCGACGACGCCGACGATGAAGCCGGCAATGTCGTAGTCGTCATCGCCATAGAAGCCCGGCATCTCCGCCGTCTCGCCGCCGATCAGCGCGCAGCCGTTCTCGCTGCACGCGCGCGCCATGCCGCGCACGACGTCCGTCATCACCGGCGGCCGCAGCCGCCCGGTCGCGTAGTAGTCGAGAAAGAAAAGCGGACGCGCGCCCTGCACGAGGATGTCGTTCACGCAGTGGCAAACGAGGTCGTAGCCGACCGTGTCGTGAACCTTCATCGCCTGCGCCACGCGCAGCTTGGTGCCGACGCCGTCCGTCGACGAAACCAGCACCGGCTTCTCGATGCCTTCAAATGACGCTCGAAAGAGTCCGCCGAACGATCCAATGTCCGAAATCACCGGCGGCGTAAACGTTCCGCGCGCAATCCGCCGCACCTCGCGCAACGCCTCATCCTGCGCATCGATGTTGACGCCTGCGTCGCGGTACGAAGATTTGTTGGCCACGATCGGCAGTGTATCAAGCACCTATAATCGCGCACCCTTGGCCCAGTTCCTCCTCATCACCACGCTCCTCTCCGTCGCCGGCATCATCGCCACCGGCATCCTGGGCTTCACCGCGTCGCCGGGCCACATCGCAACGCACATCTTCTGCGCGCTCGCCACTGTGATCGCCGGCCTCTTCTCGCAATCGATGACGATGTTCTTTTTCATCGGCACAGGAAAAGAGATCAAGGACGCCGCGAAGAATGACGCCGAGGTCGTGCAGCGGACGAAGGCGTTCAAGATAAAGGTGTTCCCGACCGCGATGTACGCGATGGCCGCGCTGATGGTGACGTTCATCATGGGCGGCGGCGTGGCTTCCGGAAAGACGCCGCACTGGCTTCACATCACGCTCTTCGCCGCCTCGGCCGCAATGTACGGCCGTGCGTACTGGGTGCAGCTTCAGGCGATGCTGGAGAACGCGTCGCTGATGGAGAAGTACCTGCGGGACAACTAGAACCGCATCTCCATCTGCGCGAAAAATTCGCGGCCTGCGAGGCGATTCACGCTGCCGATGATCGTCTCCTCCGGCCGTTTGTTCAGCAGGTTGTTGCCGAAGATCGTGGCGCGCAGGCGGGTGTTCGGGATGTCGTAGCTGACGCGCGCATTCACGAGCGCGTACGACGGCAGCGGATGGGTGGTGAAGTCGGTGAAGCCGGAGCGGATCGCAAACCAGTCGCGTGGCGCGTCGTAGCGTCCGCGCCAGGCGACTTCGATCGCGCCGCGCACGCCGTTGACCGGCCCGCCGTATGCGCCGAGGTTGATCTTGTCTTTCGGCGAGTAGACGAACTCGAACGGCGTACCGCTCGAATCGACGCCGGATCCCATCTGCGACTCCGATTGATGCGACCAGTTCACGAATCCCGTCAGGCGCTGCGCGAAATTCGAGCGCAGTTCGACTTCGCCGCCGGCGATGCGCGCATCGGCAGGCTGGTTTTCCCATCCCAGCGATGACGGATTCGGCAGCGGGTTGAAGTGCTGCACGATCACGATGAAGTCGTGAACGCGGGAGCGGTAGAGATCGGCCTTCATCGAAACCGCCGGCGAAATCTGATACTCGCCGCCGAGGTCCCACGTGCTGATCTCCTCGGGTTGCAGATTCGGATTCGGGTGAAAGACCGACAGCGGAAATGGCGGGATGCCGATGTCCGTGGAGACAGTCAGGAACCAGCTCGCCTGGTACAACTCACTGAACGTAGGAAACCGGAAGGCCGTTGAATACCCGCCGCGCACGACCAGCCGATCGTTCGGCGTGTAAACGAGCGACAGGCGCGGCGAGGTCTTGGCGTCGAACAGCTTGGTCTTGCCGTCGTAGCGGAAACCGGCCACCGCGCGCAGCAGGTTCTTGACGATATCGAATTGATCCTGCGCGTAGACGGCGACCTTGTTGTAGCCCGCAACGACGCCTGCATCGTCCGACAGTTCGACCTTGTGCTCCGCGCGGTCGAGACGGCGCGCTTCGATGCCGGCCAGGATGTCGTGGCCGGGGATCATGTGCAGTCCGGCGCGAAAATCGCCGATTGCCTGGTAGCCGTGATCGGCCGGCTTCGCGAACTCCGGCTGCTCCTGCGCGGCGTGGCATCCCGCACAGTGCATGCCGAACCGATGGGCCCATGAAAAATCGGCCGAATAGGTGACGGGCGCATTGGCCGGCGCGTGGTTGTACTTCAGCGTGACCGCGTCCATCGTCTGCTTCAGCGCGTGGGCGGACGCGAACGCAGAGGTCGGCGGCAGGCCGAGTTCGGGCGGAAAGTGTTCGTCGAAACCGTTGAGGCGATCGTCGTGCCGGTATCCGGACACCTGCCAGTCGCCGAGCGACGCCTTCAGAAAGATGTCCGATGCGCGGAACTTCGAGCGGTCGTCGAGCCAGAACTGCTGCGGAAACATCGTGCGCAGGAATCGCACCGCGCCGAGGATCGAGCCGCGGCTAAAGCGCTGCCCGAATTGCGCGCTGACTTCGCCCGTGGTGCGGCTGCCGCCGTAGAGCTGCACGTCGCCGCCGGCCAGGTCCTCACCCGACAGGGTCACGATGTTGATCACGCCCCAGTACGCGTTTTCGCCGTACAGCGACGATCCCGGACCGCGCACGACCTCGACGCGTTTGATGTTCTGCACGGGGAAAAAATCGAATGCGGGACTGAGCGGCAGGCCGCCGGTATCGCCGGAGTTGTACGGTACTCCGTCGATCAACAGCAGGATGCGATTCGAGAACGGGTTCTCGCCGAAACCGCGGATGTCGATGGTCTGCACCATCGGATTCCAGCGCACGTTGACGCCCGCAACGAGCCGCAACAGGTCGGGAACTGTGCGCGCACCCGACTCCGCGATCTGCTTGGCCGTGACGACCGTGACCGCGCTCGGCGCCTTCGAGATAGGAATCTCGGTTTTCGTGGCCGCTTCGACTTTGAGCTGCTCTTCGCCGAACAGCGTGACTTCGCCGATCGATTTCGGCGTCTGCGGCGTCTGCGCAGCAAGAGCAAACGGAATCGCGGCGATGAAAAGCACAGCAGCGGCGCGGGACGTCATCACGGTCACCTCGTTGTGATCGGCGGAGTTTACCGTTTGACTGTCGTCGCGCTACTGCGACGTGATGATCGCGGAAATCCCCGCCGCTTCCAGCTTCGCGCGAACGCCCGCTGCCTGATCGCGCGTCTCGAACGGACCGATTCGGACGAGGTAGAGCGACGTGTGATCGATGGTGGCGTCCTGACCGATGCCGGCGAGTTTCTTCTGCAACGCCTTGGCATTCGTTTCCTGCGAGAACGCTCCGACCTGGATGACGTAGCGCCCTGTGCGCGGGGCGGCAGCGCGCGTCTGCGGTTGCGGTTGCGGCGTCACACGTGGCGTAGGAGCCGGCGACGGCGGAAGCGGTGACGTCTTCACCGGGACGTCCTCGATCGTGGTGCCATTCGCGGCAACCTGGCGCCGCGTCTCAACACCAGCATGTTCCTCGGTTACCTGAACGCTTTCGACGGTCGCCGGAGCGGCAGGCTGCGGCTGTGTCATCGTCGGAGCGGGGACGGGAGCAGGCGCCGGAGTTGGCGTCGCCGCGACGGCGCTCGTGTCGGGTACCGTCACGTTGAACGCCGCGGGCGGCTCGCGTTCGCCGCGGCCCATCTTGACCACGTTTATATCGATCTCGCCGCCGCCGCTGTCGGCAATTCCGATCTGTTGCGCCGCCGCATACGAAAGATCGACGAGACGGTCGCCAACGTACGGTCCACGATCATTGACACGGACGCGGACCGTCTGGCCCGTCTTCGAGTTGTGAACGTCCAGCAGCGTTCCGAAAGGGAGGGTCCGGTGCGATGCAGTCATCAACATCGGATCGAAGATCTCGCCGTTCGCAGTCGTGCGTCCGGCGAACTCCTGTCCGACCCAGCCGGCCAGACCGTGCGCCGACATCGGCTGCGGCGGTGTGTTCGCCTGCGCGGTCCCTGTATTCGAAGCGGCCGCGATCTGCGCCGGTGTTGGATTCGAATCCGGCGCGGGGTGAAACGAACATGCTGCCAATGTCACCACGGCCAACGACAGGAGAACTCGTTTCATACCCGCACCTCGCCGGCTTCTGTTCGGATGTGTGACCGCTCTGCGTTGAGGATGGGATCGACATCCTCGATCAGAAAACGTTCCGTCTGTTGCTTCGAAAGCCCTGTGTAATTTTCCGGCCTTGCCATCTCGCTGATGGATGCTCGATCGATGCCGAACAGCTCGTCGGCGGCGATGCGATCGAAGAGATCGTTCTCGGCCGCGCCCGATTTCAACACGTCTGCCGCCGCCTGCGAATGGATGCGCACGCGCTCGTGCAGCACCTGCCGGTCGCCGCCGCGCCGCGTGCCTTCCATCATCAGGTTCTCGGTCATCATGAACGGCAGCTCCCGCCGGACGTTGGCCGCGATCACTTCTTCGTGCACGACCAGTCCGGCGGCGATGTTGTCATAGATCAGCGCGATCGCATCCGCCGCCAGAAACGCTTCGGGGATGGCGATGCGCCGGTTGGCGGAATCGTCGAGCGTCCGTTCGAACCATTGCGTCGCGGCGGTAAATGCGGGATTGAGCGCGTTGACGATGAGATGCCGCGCCAGCGCATCGATCCGTTCCGCGCGCATCGGATTGCGCTTGTACGCCATGGCCGACGAGCCGACCTGCTCCGCTTCGAACGGCTCCTCAACCTCGCGCAGGTGCTGGAGCAGACGCATGTCGTACGCGAATTTCGACGCCGACTGCGCAAAACCGGACAGCACGTTGACCGCCTGCGAATCGACTTTGCGCGAATAGGTCTGCCCCGAGACCGGATAGCTGCGTTGCATCCCGACCTTCTCCGCGACGAGCTGCTCGAGGCGATTCACTTTCGACTCATCGTTATCGAAGAGGCTGAGAAACGACGCCTGCGTCCCGGTCGCACCTTTCACGCCGAGGAGTGCGAGTTGGGAGAGACGGAACTCGACCTCGCGGAAATCGAGAAGGAGATCGTGCAGCCACAGCGTCGCGCGCTTTCCAACCGTTGTCAGCTGCGCTGGCTGGAAGTGCGTGAACGCGAGCGCCGGAGTCGCGCGCCATTTCCAGGCGAAGTCGCGCAGCTTGGCCATCAGATTGACGATGCGGCGGCGGATGATGCCGAGCGCTTCGCGCATCTGGAGGATGTCTGTGTTGTCGGTAACGAAGGCGGAGGTCGCGCCGAGGTGGATGATCCCTTTCGCGGAAGGCGCGTGCAGGCCGAACGCATAAATATGCGACATCACGTCGTGGCGGATTTCGCGTTCGCGGCGTTCGGCATCTGCGTAGTTGATGTCGTTGGCGCTCGCTTGCAGTTCGGCGATCTGCGCATCGGTGATCGACAATCCCAGCTCTTTCTCGGCCTCGGCCAGCGCAATCCAGAGCTTCCGCCACGTTCGGAATTTGTAGTCGGCCGAGAAGAGATACGACATCTCCTTCGAGGCGTAGCGCTCGTTGAGCGGGTTCTGTGCGGTGTCGCGCGTCACCGCGGCGAATTATACGGCGTTGACACCACCGCACCGACCCGCGACACTACCTTCACACATGCAGCCGGCCGTCTCCACGCGCTCTCCGCGCCGCGCCACGCAAGCGATTCGCAGAATCGTTGTGATCCTCGTGGCGATTCTCATCCTCGCCGGCATTGCCTCGCTCTTCGTCACCGGCCGCGCAACGTCCGAGTTGCAGCAGTCGAGGAAAAGAGTGGAGTCGCTCAACGCCGAGATCCGTCAACTCGAAAAAGAGAACGCTCGCCTTCGCGCCGAAATCGACAGCGTAAAAAAGTCGACCTTCGCCGTCGAACGCATCGCCCGCGAGGACCTCGGCATGTCGAAGCGCGGCGAGGTTGTCTACCTCCTGCCGGCGAACTCACAGCCGCGTTAACTTCGCGTACTTGGCGATGAACTTCTTCGAGCCGATGCCGCGGTCGAAGTAGACCGTCAGCTTGGCGTCGGGGCCGGAACCTTCCATCGTCAGAATCGTGCCGTCGCCAAATTGTTCGTGGCGGACCCGCTGACCGCGCTTCATCACAGCGGGCGCGCCACTCGGCGGCGCCGCGGGACGGAGCGCCGCAGGATCGAGTTGCACCGGCGACTCCTTGAAAAATGACAACACGCCGTTGACGGAGTCGTTCTTCCGAGGAGGGGGCGGTGCAGGAGCGGGCGAATCATTGCGCGGCGAGGCAAGCCGCGGCGGCGAAGCGGGACGCGAATACGACGACTGCTGCGCGCGGCGCGGCTCGCCCGAGTAGCGGTCGCTGTAGCGATCGCCCTGCCGCATCGGCCGCTCGCGCCATGACGGCGCATCCGGCACATACCGCGCGCGGGCCATGCGCACTTCCTCGCGCACATTCTCGGGAATCTCGGTGATGAACGGCGATGGACTCTGCTCGCGAAACTGTCCGTGCAGCCGCCGCTCCAGGCAGTGCACGCACCAGAGCTGCTCGCGGGCGCGCGTCATGCCGACGTAGCAGAGGCGGCGCTCCTCTTCCAAGTCGTCGTTGTCATCCTTCGACTGCGAGTGCGGCAGAATCCCTTCCTCCATGCCGGTCAGGAAGACCACTTTGAACTCCAGACCTTTCGCCGCGTGCAGCGTCATCAGCGTGACGCCTTTCTGCGACTCGTATTTGTCGAGGTCCGACATCAGCGTCAGCGAGTCGAGGTAATCGCCGAGGGTCGCGCCCGGGTTCTGCTCCGAGTACTCGCGCGCGGAGTTCATCATTTCGTCGATGTTCTGCAGGCGCGATTCATCCTGCACGTCGCGCGACTCCGTCAGCATGCGCCGGTAGCCGGTGCGCAGCAGCAGGTAGTCGTACAGCTCCGGCAGCGGATTGTTCGCCGCGCGCTGGAGGTCGTGAACGATCTCGCGGAACTCTTTCACCGCCTTCGACGCGCGCGGCGGCAGGAAGGAGAGATCGCCTTCGATGACCGTCCACAGCGTGACGTTCTGCGCGGTGGATTGATCGTTGAGCGCTTTCATGGTCGTGTCGCCGATCCCGCGCGACGGCACGTTGATCACGCGCTCGATCGATGGCGTGTCGTGCGGACGAATGGCCAAGCGCAGAAACGACAGCACGTCCTTGATCTCGGCGCGCTCGTAAAACTTCACACCGCCGACGACGGAGTACGGGATGTTGCCGCGCAGCAGCTCTTCTTCAAACGGCCGCGACTGGGCGTTGGTGCGAAACAGAATCGCGTAGTCGGACAGCTTGTAGCGACCGCGCATACTGGTCATCTTGTCGATGACGAACGTCGCTTCCTCGCGCTCGTTGCTGCACGTCACCACGCGCACCGGCTCGCCGCTGCCGGAGTCGGTGAACAAGGTCTTACCCTTGCGGGCGATGTTGTTCGCGACGACGCCTGTAGCCGCATCCAGGATGTTGCCGGTCGAGCGGTAGTTCTGTTCGAGCTTGATGATCCGCGCGCCAGGAAAATCGCGCTCGAAGTTGAGGATGTTGTTGATGTCCGCGCCGCGAAATTTGTAGATCGACTGATCCTCGTCGCCGACCGCGACGATGTTCTGCTTCTTGCCGGCCAGCGCCTTGATGAGCATGTACTGCGCGCGGTTCGTGTCCTGGTACTCGTCGATCAGCAAATGCTGAAAACGATTGTGGATCTCCTCGGCGATGTCTTCGTTCTTGTCGATCAGCGCGACGTAGTTTCCGATGAGGTCATCGAAATCCATGGCGTCGTACTCTTTGAGCCGGCGCTGGTACATCCGATAGACCTCGGCCACGCGCGAGCCGAAGAAGTCGAGATTCTCTTTCTCGTACTCGGCCGGTCCGATCAGCTCATTCTTCGCGGCCGAAATGCGGTTCAGGATCGATCGCGGCGGAAAGGCTTCATCGTTCATCTGCAGCTCGCGCATGCAGCGGCGGACGAGCGTGAGTTGATCCGAGGTGTCGTAGACCGCGAATGATTTCGTGTAACCCAGGCGGTCGGCGTAACGGCGCAGCATGCGGAGCGACGTCGAGTGAAAGGTCCCGATCCAGAGGCTGCCGTGCGCCCGCGCGCCGCTGCCCGGCACCAGGTGACCGACGCGGCTGACCATCTCGCTTGCGGCCTTGTTCGTAAACGTCACGGCCAGGATGTTCGTCGGATGCACACCGAGCTCGCCGATCAGCCACGCGATGCGATACGTGATCACGCGCGTCTTCCCGGACCCCGCTCCGGCCAGGACGAGCAGCGGCCCTTCGCCGTGCGTCACGGCTTCGCGCTGCTGCGGGTTGAGTCCGGTGAGATCGATCATTCGGGCGCATGGTAACAGCCGTTTTCCGAGGCGAAATCCATCCGTCATTGCGCCTTGTTCTGACGCCAAATCACTGATTCGTACTACACTTTGCAGGTTCGTCGATGCGGGAGCGGGGGCCGCCGCGGCAAGCAATTCGGAGGCTAACTAAATGTTCGGTTCACTCGGAGTACCTGAGCTCCTCATCATCTTCGCCATCATTCTGGTTGTATTCGGCGCCGGCAAACTGCCGCAGCTCGGTAAGGGCCTCGGCGAAGGCATCTCCAATTTCCGTGACGGCCTCAAGGGACGCGACGACAAGAAGGCCGCGACGCTGGAAGAGAAGAAGAACGTCTAACGCGTTCGAAGGGCCGCGCTTTGCCACTGACGCCGGAACCCGCAGCACCTCTGTATCAATCGGAGATTTCCCAGATGCCTCTGGCCGAGGTGCTGGTGAAGATCCATCGATACCGTGCGCCCGGACGCGTCGATTGCAAACGCGGCGATGAGGTCAAGCGGATCTACCTCGATCACGGTCAGATCGTTTTCGCGACCACCAATCAGCTGGCGGAATCGCTCGGCGACAAGCTGCTCCGCGAAGGCCGCATCACGCGCCGCCAATACGAAGAAAGCGTCAGCCGCGCACGCGAGACCGGCCAGCGTCACGGCACTACGCTCGTGGAGATGAAGGCCCTTTCGGCGGAGGAGCTGTTTACGGCGGTGCGCGGGCAGATCGAAGAGATCATCTGGCCGATTTTCGGTTGGGACTCGGGCATCGTCAGTTTCACAGCCGGCCGCGACAAACGGCTGGAGTTCATCAAGGTCGATATCCCGGTGCCGATGGCGATTCTGCACGGCGTCCGGCGCGTGTCGGACGCGCGCGCACTCGTGGCGCGGCTCGGCACGAAGGCAACGCTCTTCAGCCGCTCCGCTGGACACACCGAGGGGCTGGTTCTCGATGCGGAGGAGCAGGGACTGCTCGACGCCGTCGACGGACGCAAAGTCCTCTACGAGTTAGTGAACACGCCGCCGCTGCCGTCCGCGGACAACGCGCGCATCCTCTACGCGTTCTTCGCCCTCGGTCTGATCGTTCCGCGCGAGCCACGGCAGATCAAAGTCCAGCTCAAGACCGACGGCGGCAAGTACGCGTGACGTTGCGCTGGCTCGTCACGGGAGCGGGGGGAATGGCCGGCCGCGATGTCTGCGCCGCGTTGGAGTTGCGCGGTGAGACTGTCCTTCCGCTGACGAAATCCGATCTCGATATCGTGAACGCGGTCGCGGTGCGCGAAGCAGTTCACCGCACGCAGCCGGACGTGATCGTCAATTGCGCGGCGTACACAAAAGTCGACGAGGCGGAAGCGAACGAACATCTGGCAACTGCGATCAATGGATCCGCGGTCGAGTTTCTCGCGGATGCCGCAAATGACGTTGACGCGCTACTGGTTCAGATCTCGACCGACTTTGTTTTCGACGGATCCAAACGGACGCCATACGAAGTGAACGACGTTCCCGCGCCGCTATCGGCGTATGGACGTTCGAAACTCGCCGGCGAGAAGGCCGCGAGCATCGCCCGGAAGCACATCGTCCTCCGCACCTCGTGGCTGTTCGGCGTCCACGGTCCGAACTTTGTCGAGGCGATCCGTAATCAGGTCCGCAACGGGAGAAAAACACTGGAGGTCGTGGACGATCAGCGCGGCCGGCCAACGTACACGCCGCATCTCGCCGATGCCATCGTCCGGCTCGCGCAACGCGCGCACATCGACGAAAACGTGCGCGGAATCGTTCACTACGCCGATGCGCCGGACTGCACGTGGTTCGACTTCGCGCGTGCGATCGTCGGCGGCGAGGCAGAAGTACTCCCGATTTCGAGCGACGGCTCCAAACGTCCCGCGAAGAGACCGGCGTATTCGGTCCTTTCGACCGAACGTTACGAACGGATCACCGGCCTGAAACCGGAATCTTGGGAAGAGGGACTGCGCGAATACCTGCGGCAACGTCCCTAAAAGTGCAGCCGGACCCATTGGCTTCACTGCGCGACCCAGACGAAGCGCAGCTCCACCGCCGGAATCCGGCTGCCCTGATTAGATGGCCCGATTTGCCAGATTTCCCGCGTACATGAGGTATTCGACATTTCCCTCGGCACCTTTGACCGGACTTTCGATGACGCCGCGAACCTCGAACCCGGCCTCGCGCGCAAACGCGACGACATTTTCGACGGCCGCATTCCGCTTCGTTTCATCGCGCACGATCCCCCCTTTTCCGACGTCCGCCTTGCCGACTTCGAATTGGGGCTTGATCAGCGCAACCAGCTCGCCGCGAAGAAACGCCGCCACGGCCGGCAGGATTAACTTCAGCGGAATGAAGGAGACGTCGATGGAGACGAACTCGATGTCATCCTCAAAATCCGCAGCAGTCAGGTAGCGCGCATTCACCTTCTCGCGATTGACCACACGCGGATCGTTACGAAGGGACACATCGATCTGTCCGTAGCCGACGTCGATCGCGTAAACCTTCTTCGCGCCGTTCTTCAACATCACGTCGGTAAAGCCGCCAGTCGACGCGCCGATATCGGCGCAGATCTTCCCTTCGACGCTGATCCCGAATTCGCATAGCCCGTGTGCGAGCTTCATCCCGCCGCGGCCGACCCAGGGATGCTCCAGCGCTTCGATGCGCAACTCGTCGTCGTCCGCGACGGTCGCGCCGGCCTTGTCGACGTGCTGGTCATTGACCAGGATCCGCCGGGCCATGATCAGCGACTGGGCTTTCGACCGCGTCTCACAAAGTCCGCGCTCGACGAGGGCCACGTCCAGCCGCTGCTTCTTCATTCGTTGACGACGGTGAATCCTTCCTGGCGGAAGTGATGGTCGTTCGTAAGGACGTGCGTGATGCCGCGCTCGCGCATGAGCGTCATCGACATGCAATCAACGAGGGAGTACTCCTTGTCGGGACGTTCTGAATACAGCCGCAGCGCGCGATTGAAAAGATCGCTTCCTCGGCCTACGTACCAGGCAGGATCTACCAGACGCGCTCGGACGAAGTCCGCGATGCGGCGCCGAATCGTGCCGCCATCAGCGGAGAAGTACGCCAGCATCTCGCTGAAAACACCATCATGAGTGGCGATGAAATCGCGCGCCGTGACGCGATCAAGACGCCGCGCTTGTGCATGATGCGCGTCGTGCGGATCGAACAACGCGATGAGGTACCAGGTGTCGGCGAAGTAGACAGCCATTACTTCGCGGCGCGCCGTTTCATACCGTAGACGACTTCGTCGATGTGGTCTGAATCGTGGCCTTCGGCGTTTCGATGACGCCACTCCGCCGCGGGAATGTCACGCGTCAGAAACTCGGCGATTTCACCTGCCGTCGCGCCATTTGCAATCAACGCCTTCATCTCAGGACTCAGGTCATCGGATTCGAACGCTCCTCCAACAAACTCCCGAACCCTCTTCGCGATCCCATTCGCGTCGAGGTCGTACTGCGCGCGCAGCACGTCTTGCGCGCCGTGGTGGACGTACTCGTCCGGGATGCCGATGCGATGGAAGGCGACGTCGCGGATGCCGAGTTGCTGAACGCGCTCCATGATCGCGGCGCCGAAGCCGCCGGCGAGGGATCCTTCTTCGACAGTGATGATTTTCGCGAACGGGCGGCAGTACTTCGCGATCAGTTCGTCGTCGAGCGGCTTGATGAAACGGGCGTTGATGACGGCGATCTCGATCCCTTCCTTCGCCAGGATTTCCGCCGCCTGCATGGCCGGCCAGACTTCGTTGCCGATGGCGAAGATCGCGCCGGCGTTGCCGTCGCGCATGACTTCGCCCTTGCCGATCGGCAGCGACTGCAGTTCCGCGTCCATCGTCACACCGAAACCATTGCCGCGCGGGTAGCGCAGTGATGTCGGATGACCGGTCTCGAACGACGTCTTCAGCATGTGCCGCAGCTCGTTCTCGTCCTTCGGCGCCATGCAGACCATGTTCGGGAAAATACGCAGGTAGGCCATGTCGTAGATGCCGTGGTGCGTCGGTCCGTCGGCGCCGGCGATGCCGCCGCGGTCGAGGGCGAAGACCACCGGCAGATCCATGATGGCCACATCGTGGAAGACCTGATCGAAGGCGCGTTGCAGGAATGTCGAATAGATCGCCGCGATCGGCTTCATCCCCTGCGTGGCCATGCCGCCGCAGAACGTCACCGCGTGTTCTTCGGCAATCCCGACATCGAACGCACGATCGGGAAAGGCTTTCGCGAACTTGTCCATCCCCGTACCGTCGGGCATCGCCGCGGTGATGCCGACGATTTTCGGATCGCGTTTGGCGAGCTCGATGAGCGCTTCCGCGAAAACCGCGGTGTAGCTGGGCGGCGACGGCTTCGTCGATTTCACGACGTCGCCCGAATCGATATCGAACGGCGAGACTCCGTGCGACCAGATCGGCCTGTTCTCCGCCGGCACGTAGCCTTTCCCTTTTTTCGTGATCACGTGCACGAGGAGCGGGCCGTTGTAATCCTTGTTCTTCTCGAAGAGGTCGATCAGGAAATCGAGATCGTGGCCGTCGTAAGGTCCGAGGTATTTGAAGCCGAGCTCCTCGAAGAGCGTGCCGGGCACGATCATGTGTTTGAAGAGCTGCTCCATGTCGCTGGCCATGCCGTGGATCTTGCCGCCGACGAGAGGGATGCGATCCATGATGCCGCGGGCCAGATCCTTGGCCTGGTTGTACGCCTGCCCTTTGATGATCCCGTTCAGGTATCCCGACATGGCGCCGACGTTCGTCGAGATCGACATGTCGTTGTCGTTGAGGATGATCATCAGCTTGCGCTTGAGATGGCCCGCCTGGTTCAGTCCTTCGAGTGCCAGGCCGCCGGAGAGCGCGCCGTCGCCGATGATGGCAACCACGCGGTAGTCGTCATGTTTGATGTCGCGCGCCACGGCGATGCCGAGGGCGGCAGAGATCGAAGTCGATGCGTGGCCGGCGTTGAAGACGTCGTACTCCGACTCCTCGCGCTTGCAAAATCCTGAGATGCCGCCGTGCATGCGGATCGTGTCGAACGTATCGCGGCGTCCGGTGATCAACTTGTGCGGATACGTTTGATGGCCGGTATCGAAGACGACCTGATCGCGCGGCGTGTCGAAGACGTAGTGCAGCGCCAGCGTCAGCTCGACGATGCCGAGGTTGCCGCCGAAATGGCCGCCGATCTTCGAGACCACTTCGATGATGCGGTGGCGGATCTCGTCCGCGAGCTGGTGAAGCTGCTTCCGATCGAGCTTGCGGAGATCTTGCGGCGAGTTGATGGTGTCGAGGAGCGTCATGGCAGGTTGCGGCGCCTCTCAGGATCGCCGTTCGCAGATGAAACGCGCGATGCCGGGAAGATAGTTCACAGGGCCGGCGATGATAGCAGCGTTGCGGAGGGCCTCGCCGAGGAGCGACTCGACCTTAGCTCGTGCCGCATCCGTGCCGAAAAGCGCGGGGTAGGTGAGCTTGCCCTGTGCAACATCCTTCCCCGCCGTTTTGCCGAGCGTGGCCGCGTCCTCTTCCTGATCGAGGAGATCGTCGACGATCTGGAATGCCAGGCCGATGGCGCTGCCATACTTGCGCAGAGCTTCGATTTTCTCGTCAGACGCATTCGCCAGCAGCCCGCCGAGAACGACCGAGGCCGTCAGCAGCTTGCTGGTTTTGTTGCGGTGGATGAAATCGAGCAACTCGGGCGTCGATTCGTCGGTGCCTGTGGCGATGATGTCGGCAACCTGTCCGCCGATCATCCCCTGCGAATCGACGGCGACGGCGACCTCGCGAATGGCGCGAAGCTGATGCGCCGCGTCAACCGCAGCAATGGGTTTCGCCAGCCACGCGAATGCTTCGGTGAGCAACGCATCGCCGGTGAGAATGCCCATCGCTTCGCCGAAAACGACGTGCGTGGTTTTCTGGCCGCGCCGAAGATCGTCGTCATCGAGCGCTGGAAGGTCGTCGTGGACGAGCGAGTAGGTGTGGATCAGCTCCAGCGCAGCGATCGGGACGAGCAATTCGTCGACATTCGCGCCGCACGCTTCCGCCGCGGCGATGGCAACGATCGGACGAATGCGTTTGCCGCCGCCGAGAACCGCGTAGCGCATCGCTTCGTGAATGACGTTCGGAGGCGTTTCAGCTGGAGGAAGGTTCGCGTCGAGCACGCGATCGACAACTTGCCGTTTCGACTTCAAATAGTCGGCGAGCTCGCTCACTCCTCGTGATCCTCGGCAACGTCATCAAGCTCCTCGCTCTCGAACGGCTCGATGCGCGGCTGGCCTTTCGCATCGGCCAGGATCAGCTCGATCTTCTTCTCTACCTCTTCGAGCTTCTGATTGCAGAATCGCGAGAGGCGGATGCCCTCCTCGAAGAGCTGGAGGGACTCATCGAGCGGCATCTCCTCCGACTCCAGACGCTTCACGATCGTCTCGAGATGCTGAAAGGCTTTTTCGAATTCGTTCGACTTGCGGGCCATCACTCGCCTGTTGTGGGCCACACAGTCTCAAGCCCCATGGTCTTTGCGTCAACCGTGCATTCGAGCCGGCCGGTTTTCAACTGGACTTCGATCGGTTCGCCGATCGCGACGGCGCTGACATCCATGATCGGCTTGCGCTTCCCGCGTTTCGTGCGTGAGAAGGCGATGGCGTAGCCGCGGGAGAGGACGGAAAGCGGCGAGACGGCGCCGAGGGTGGCGGCGGTCGAGCGGAGGCGTTCGCGTTCGCGCGCGACTTGCGACGGGAAGCGCAGCAGCGGTGCGTTGACGGCGGCTAGGCGAGAGCGCATCGAACGCGCTCGCGCTTCGAGCATGCGAAAGAGCGTGACGCGGCTGCGATCGAGCCGTTCGCGCCGCGACGCGATCCGGCGCGGCAGGAGTCCGAGCCGGTCGGAGGAGGCGAGATGGCGAAGCTCGTGGCGGTAGTTGCGGACGCGCGATTCGACGACGTGCCGCACGCGCCGCGCCATGTGATCGATCTGCGTACAGATCTCGCTCTTGGCGCGGATCACGATTTCGGCTGCGGCGGACGGCGTCGGCGCGCGCAGGTCGGCCACGAAGTCGCAGATGGTGAAGTCGGTCTCGTGGCCGATGGCGGAGATCGTCGGAATCGAGCAGGCCGCAACGGCGCGCGCGACGGATTCTTCGTTGAAGGCCCAGAGATCCTCAAGCGATCCTCCGCCGCGGCAGATCAGGACGACGTCGTGAAGCTGCCACCGCGAGAGGTGGCGGATGGCAATGGCGATCTCGCGTGAGGCGTCGCGCCCTTGCACGCGCACCGGATAAATCTGAACGCTCAGTCCCTCGAAGCGGCGTCCGAGGACGTTGAGGACGTCGCGGATGGCGGCGCCGGTCGGGCTGGTGACGATGGCGATGCGCTGCGGCAGCATCGGAATCGCCTTCTTGCGAGCGGGGTCGAAGAGACCTTCGTCGGCGAGCTGCTTTTTGAGCTGCTCGAACGCCAGTTGCAACGCGCCGAGGCCGGCCGGTTCGACGGCAACCGCGTTGAGCTGGAACTCGCCCTTCTGCTCGTACAGAGTGACGCGGCCGCGCACGACGAGCTGCAATCCGTTTTCGATGCGGAAACGGAGGAAGCGTGCGTTCGTGGCGAAAAGCACGACCCGCATCTGAGCCCGGGAGTCCTTGATCGAAAAATAAATATGACCGGCGGCGGAACGGACCACATTGGTCGCTTCGCCTTCGACGCTTATGTCGTTGTAACGAAAGAGCTCAACGTTGATCTGACGGATGAGCTCACTTACTTTCCAGACGCGCTCGGTCACGAGCTGCATGTTATTGAAATCAAATCAGGCAAGCTAGTTGCTCTTCCGTTGAGTGCCGCGAGGCATTTGACAGCTGCCGTTCGAAGGCAGCAAGGAGCAGGAAAATGAGAACAGAATCGATTCTAAAAAAGGCAGTTGCCGGCCTGGGGTCGGCGGCGCTCGTAATCGCGATGAGCGCGTGTGCACACCACGACGCAGTAGCGGATCAGGGCTACGGGCAGATCCGCACCGAGGCGCCGGCTACGGCGGACAGCAGCAGCACCACTGTTGCGACGGTCCAGGCGCCGGCGAATACGGAAGGCGTCGGCACGTCTTCCACGCCGGCCGTGATCTCCGGCCCTGCGGCGGTTGACAACAGCGGCCGCGCCTACACCAGCAGCGCAGTCGGCGCAACCGGCAACGGCTCTGGCATCGGCACCAACACCAACGTGAACCTCATCCCCAAGAAGAGCAGTTCCGACGTGACGATCACGCAGTCGCCGGCCACCGTCGATACGACCGCGAGCACGACGACGACCGAAACGACCGTGATCACGCCGGCGCCCGCACCGACGCCTGTGATCGTCGAAACGCCGGCCCCGACGCCTGTGATTGTGGAGACGCCTGCCCCGATTCCGACGCCCGTCATCGTCGAGACTCCCGCTCCGATGAGCTCGAGCACGACCGAGACGACGCAGACGACAACGACCACGACTGACACCGACACGACGGCCAAGACGACCACGAAGCATCATCACCGCCGGATGCACAAAGACTAATTCGCTGGTCGGTAACGCAGTACGGCAGGGCGCGGGCGACCGCGCCCTTTTGGTTGTTTGGGTTTAAAAGCGCTCAACCACAGAGACACAGAGGGCACGGAGAGTTCTTTGTGTTCTCTGTGTCTCTGTGGTGATCTCACTTTTTCTTCGTCACTGCCGGCGGTGCAAGTGGCTTGATCAGCGTCTCCATCCAATCGGGCTTGCCGGTGGTTCGTTCCAGATGTGGATAGCGTTCGCCGCCGTGATAGTCGATCGACGCGGTCGTGAAGAACTCGCCGTTCTGCACGATGAGCGTCAGCGGCGTCGTGGCGCTGCCGGATGCTTTCAATGCGTCACGCAAACGTGCGGTGCTGTAGGCGCGGCCGTTGACGGCAACAATGCGCGCTCCTGGCGCGAGACCGGCGCGGGCGGCGATCGATTCAGGCACGACATCGCCGATCGAACCGTTGTCGCGGATGTTGAAGCCGAGGGACGCGTTCAGGTCTGCGCCTTTGGAGCGCCCTTCCTGATATTGCAGCGCTGTGTTCGGCTTGTCGTTGTAGATGAGGTGCCAGCCGGACTGCTCGATGCCACCGAGCGGAGGCGTGGCGGACATCGACGTCAGGCGCTGGTTTAGAAAGCCGCGCCAGTCGTATGGCGCGACCGCGTTGAGCGCGTTGACGATGTCGTCGAACGTGTATGGCTTCAGATCGGGATGTCCACTGGCGCCGCCGTAGAACGATCGCGTGAAATCGTCGAGCGACTTCTTGCCGCCGGTCTGCGCGCGGATGGTCATGTCCGCGTCGAGCCAGAGCAGTTCGCCTTCCGGGTAGTAGTCGACGCTGCGGCGCCAGTTCGTCGATGCGCCGGGCGCGTCGTACAAGAGCTGCGCAGCAACGGCAGTATCGAGCAGCGGTCGCCAGGTGCGTCCAGTGTGTTGCGTCATTTGCGCGGCGATCAACGCCAGGTTTTCGCGATAGTCGTCGGCGCTCAGGATGCCGCTGCGCACCGGGAGGAGATCTCCGAGGTATTCGGTCAGGCCCTCGTAGACCCAGAGAAGCTCGCCTGTCATCGGCTTGTCGTAATTGTTCGTGGCCAGACCGGCCGGACGGCGGTACTTGCCGTTCCACGAATGCACGAACTCGTGCGCCATCAGACCCGAGACCCACTTGCGGCTCGTGTCTTCGCGCAGCGTCGATTCCTCGACACGATCGTCGCTCGACTCGTGATGCTCGAGGCCGAAGTGCGCGACGTTGTCGCTGAGCGTCAGCAGCCAGTCGTAGTGGCGATAGTGGTTCGCGCCGAAGACGGCCGTGGTCTCGTCGACGAGCCTTCCATACTGCGTCGCGAAATCGTCCGGCGTCACCGTGGCCTCGGCGCTGTCGGAGAGAAGGTTCAGCGTGTGCCGTAGCGGCGAGTGGCTGACCAGATCGATCTTGCGCAGCACCTGCCCGATCTCGACCGGCGAGTCGACGACCGTGGTCAACGAGGCCGGCTCGAAGTGGATCTCGTCGCCGTTGCGTCCGCGCGTTTCCAGCGCGGTTGCATACAGCCAGCCGGCGGGGATGCGCAGCGATGCATCGACCTGAATCGAATCGCTGGCCACACCGCGTGGATAGAGCAGGACTGTGTTCCAGCTCAACAGCGCGAGCCGCGGCGTGGTCGACGCGCCTGCGGTGAAGTTCGCGCCGGGCGCGGGCGCGAGGAAGTCGAGATCGACGTCGAGCGACGTCGCACCGGCGGGGACGTCGACGTTGAGCGCGAACATCTCCACCGGATCGCGCAGCCAGATCACCGGCTGTCCATTCGCGGTGATGCGCAGCCCAGCCAGACCGTTGATCGGACCGGTCGGTCCATGCTCGCCCGGGATCCACTTCGGATAGAACAAGGTCATCGGTCCCGGCGCCGCCGGGATGTTCAGATGCGCGTGATAGATGTTCGAAGCCACGTTCGTCGCATCGACGCGCAACGTGATCGGTGCGGCGGACAGCGCGAAAGCCGTGAAGAGCAGCGCCAGAATGAATGCAAATCGCTTCATCGAAATCTCCTAAGACCGCGGATCGTAGACCGTTTCCGGAGGACAGGTACACTCTCCTTCGCATGCCGATTCGCACCCTTCTCCTTTTTGGCGGCCGCAGCGCCGAGCACGAAGTGTCGATCCTCTCCGCGCGTTCCGTGGCCAGGGCGGCTCCGAAGGAACGGATCGAGATCGTGCCGATGTGCATCGCGCGCGACGGCCGCTTCGTGACCCCTGAGCGGAGCGCGAAGATTCTCGATGACAACGATAAGAGCGACGCCGGCAACTCCGATTTTTCGATGGAGTCGTGGGTGCGCACGGCCGGCATCGACTGCGTTTTCCCGCTGATCCACGGCACCGGCGGCGAGGACGGTACGCTGCAGGGCTACCTCGAGCTCCTCGGCCTTCCCTACACCGGCAGCGGCGTCACGGCCTCGGCTATCGGCATGGACAAGGGCCACATGAAACACGCCTTCGCCGCCGCGAAACTGCCGCTGGTCGAATTCGTCCAGGTGCACGAGCACGACTGGCACAACGAGCGCGAACGGATTCTGCGCGCCGTCAACAACGCGTTGCGCCTGCCCTACTTCGTGAAGCCGGCGAACGGCGGTTCGTCCGTCGGCGTAACGAAAGTGAAGAACGATCAGGACCTCGGCGCCGCAATCGAGAAGGCGTTCCGCTTCGACGAAAAGGCGCTCGTCGAACGCGGCATCGATGCCCGCGAGATCGAGGTGGCGGTCCTCGGCAACGACGATCCGCAGGCCAGTCTCCCCGGCGAGATCATCGCCGGCCGCGAGTTCTACGATTACGAGGACAAGTACGTCGACGACAAGACGCAGCTCGTCATCCCCGCCGCGCTGCCGAAGGAAAAGGTCGAAGAGTTCCGGCGCCTTGCGGTCGCTGCGTTCAAAGCGATCGGAGCATCGGGATTTGCGCGCGTCGATTTTTTTCTCGAACGCGGCAAGAACCGGCTCTACCTCAACGAGATCAACACCATTCCCGGCTTCACGAACATCTCCATGTATCCGAAGCTGTGGGAAGCCACGGAGCTGAAGTACTCGCGCCTGATCGAGCGGATCATCGAGCTTGGAATTGAGCGCTTCCGCGCCCGCGTCACGCGGCAGGATGGGGCGATGAAGTGGTTCGATGAGGTGAAGCGGATCGTGTAGAAAAGGCTTTTCACCACAAAGACACAAAGGGCACAGAGAAAACCCTTTGTGTCCTTTGTGTCTCTGTGGTGATTAAGCCTTTTTTTAACCCATGCTCTGGCCAGTCAAAATCGCAGCGTCCAAACTCCGCCCCGTCAATGCGGCGGCGATCACGCGCACGACCATCGTGGCCGCGCTCTTCGCCGCATTTCTGTACGGAGACTTCGCGCTCTTTCGCCGCCTCTTCGCGGCCATGGCCAAGGTTGAGGAGGCCACGCCGTTCTTTGCGCTCGGGCTGCTGCGCAACCTGCTGGCGCTCGTCTTTCTCGCCGCGGTGGTGATGCTTTTCTCGTCCGCGATGACCGCGGCCATCGGCGCATTTTTCAGCGATCTCGATCTCGACATCTTTCACGCCGCGCCGATATCGAAAACGCGCATCGTCGTGAGCCGGTGGGCGAAGACCTTCGCGCAGAGCGCCACGATGGTCTACCTCTTCATCGCACCGATGTTCGTTGCCTTCGCGCAGCGCTATCACACGCCGATGCGGCTCTATCCGATCGCGATGATCAATCTGGCGCTGCTGCTGGCCATCCCCGTCACGCTCGGCGCGCTGGTGATCGTCGTGCTGGTGCGCTACTTTCCGATCCAGCGCGTCAGTCAGATCGTGGCCACGATCGCCATCATCGTGCTGACCGTGGCCGTCATCTCCTTTCGAATGACCAGGCCGGAGCGGCTCTTCGCCAGCATCAACACCGACGATGTCACGCGCGTCCTTCGCTCCGTCGAACTCCCAGCGCTCGACCGTTATCCCGGAACGGCGCTGGCTGACTCGATGGTGGCGATGGCAAACGGCCGTCCCGCCAGCGTGTTGCCGCCAACGATCGCCGTCACTGCGCTTGTGCTCTTCGGCGCGTTCCTTCTCATCGCGCGTCGGATTTATTTCCCGGCCTTCGTGCGCGCACGCGAGAGCATGGCCCCATCGGCACTCGGCGCGGCGGGTCTGACCAATTTCGTCGACCGCATGCTGAAACCGTTCTCGCCGCCGACGCGCGCCATGATCGGCAAGGAAGTGCGAACGCTGACGCGCGACGTCGCGCAGTGGTCGCAGCTCTTTCTTTTCATCGCGCTGCTTTTTCTCTACCTCTACAACATCCGCATGTTGCCGCTCGGCGGCGACGCGCGCGCCACGATCGTCGCCTACGCGAACCTCGGCATGGCCGGATTCGTGGTGGCCGCGATCTGCCTCCGCTTCGCCTATCCGTCAATCTCCTCCGAAGGCAAAGCGTTCTGGATGCTGCAAAGCGCGCCGGTGTCGTACCGGCGACTGCTCATCGTCAAAGTGCTCGTCTACGGTGCGCCGCTGACGATCCTTTCGATTCTGCTGACGGCGTTCGCCGACGTTTTGCTCGACGCCAACCGCGTGGTCTGGACCCTCACCCTCATCGGCGCCTCGATGCTCGGAGTGACGCTCGTCAGCATGGGCGTCGGACTCGGCGCGCTCGCTCCCGATTTCAACGCTGAGAATCCGCTGCAGGTCGGACTCTCGCTCGGCGGCTTCGCCTACATGGGCGCGGCGCTCGCATATGCCGGCGGGATGATGATGCTGATGGCGAAGCCGGTGACGCGCTACTTCTTCTCGCGCTTTTTCGGACTCGAACACGAAGCACTTGCCACGGATCTCATCCCGCTCGTGACTGCGGTCACACTCTCGATTGCGCTTTGCGTGTTCCCTCTCGTCGCCGCGGAAAAACGTTTAACTGCGCTTTCCGAAAGCCGCTAGAATCGCGGCGAACCAATCACTAACTCGATAACTGACAGGAGAAGCAATGAGCGACATTCCGTCCTACACGCCGCCGCCCCCGCCTCCGCCCGGTGGAAGTTACACGCCGCCTCCGCCGCCTCCGCCCGGTGCGCCTTCAGCCGGTGGCGGCGACAGAACGATCATGGTTGTCCTGTCCTATCTCTGGATCCTCGGCCTGATCCCGCTGCTTACCAAGAAGGACGACAAGGAAGTCCAGTGGCACGCCAAGAACGGCCTGGCCCTTCTCGGCGCGGAAATCGTAATCTGGATTGTTTTCACGATCGCCGGCTTCGCACTCCGCCGCATCCTCGCGCCGCTTGGCTGCGGTCTTGCCGCGGTCGAATGCGTCGTCTGGATCGGCTTCCTGTTCGTGCGCGTCATGTGCATTGTCAAGGGCGTCGGCGGGCAGCGCTTCCGCATTCCGGTCATCAGCGACTTCGCTGACAAGATGTAGTCATAAGAGGAGAGACAACGATGGATACGCCTGGCGGTTCCTACACTCCACCACCACCCCCTCCGCCTCCGACGGGCGGAACGCCTGCCGCTCCCGGCGGCGATCTGGTTTACCCGCAGCAGCCGCCGAAAGATCCGGTGCTGATCGCGGTGCTCAATCTCATCGTGGCCGGCTGCCTCGGCTACTTTATGATCGGCCAGAAGATGAAAGGCATCGTCGCCGTCATCGCCTGGGTTCTCGGACTGTTCTTCACCTGCGGCACGGTCTCGGGCTTGGTGTCAATTGTCGCCGCGATCGATGGTTACCTGCAGGCGATGCAGCTCAAGGCCAATGTGCCGGTCGCACAGTGGACGTTCTTCAACGACCACCGCTGATTTCGATTTGCATTTCACGCAAAAAGGCGCCGCGAATCGCGGCGCCTTTTTCTTTTCATTCGGAAAAAACTCTGTATCATCTTTTCCCCAAGACAACGTGCCCGAAAACGCCATCGCAGTCGCCCTGATTCTTCCGGACCTCACTCGCAGCGTCGCCGAAGAACACCTCTCCGAACTGGAAAAACTGATCGAGACGGCCGGCGGCGCCGTCGTCGATCGCGTCTTCGCCAAACGCCCGCGTCCCGATCCCGCCACGTACATCGGCAGCGGAAAAGCGGAGCAGCTCAAGTCTCTCGCTGCAAACAACGGCGCGAAGTTGATCGTCTTCGACGACGACCTTTCGCCGGCCCAGGCGCGCAATCTCGAGAAGATCACCGAGGTCAAGGTGATCGATCGGAGCGGACTGATTCTGGATATTTTCGCCGGTCGCGCGCGCAGCCGCGAAGCGCGAACCCAGGTGGAGCTGGCGCAGCTCGAATACATGCTGCCGCGCCTGACGCGCGCATGGACGCACCTCGAGCGGCAGGCGGGCGGCATCGGAACGCGCGGCGTCGGTGAGACGCAGCTCGAGCTCGACCGCCGCATCATCCGCAACCGTATCGCGCGATTGAAAGAAGATCTGACCAAGATCGAGCGGATCCGCGAGACGCAACGCAAATCGCGCAACGCCGCGTACACCGTCGCATTGGTCGGCTACACGAACGCGGGGAAGTCAACGCTGTTCAATCGCCTCACCAGCGGGTCCGCCGAAGCGGCCGACCAACTCTTCGCCACGCTCGACGCCAAATCATCGAAGGCCGTCTTCGAGATGCCGCGCGAAACCGTCGTCATCGACACCGTCGGCTTCATCCGCAAACTCCCGCACGATCTCGTCGCTTCGTTCCGTTCGACGATGGAAGAAGCGGTGGCGGCCGATCTCGTGCTGCACGTGATCGATTCCAGCCATCCACAGTTCGAAGACCAGCGCGCCGTCGGCGAAGACGTTCTGCGCGACCTCGGCGTTCACCTGGATCGAGTGATTGAGGTCTACAACAAGAGTGACGTCACGGAGTCGGGTGCCGGGAGTCGGGAGTCGGGAGTCGGAGATGAACGCGTTCACCTCGTTCCTCCGACACCCGACACCCGACGCCCGACACCCGGCCGCTTGAGTGTTTCCGCGCTGACCGGCCGCAACATCGATCGCCTCATCGACATCATCCGCGACCGCGAGCTCGAAAACGGCGAAGTGCTGCATCTCGAGATTCCGCACAACGACGCGCGCGTCATCGCCCGGCTTCACGAGCTCGCCGAAGTCTACGAACAGCGCGTCACCGATGCCGCCATGCTCATCACCGCGTGGATTCCCCGCGACGTCCTCCATCACTTCGAAGCCTACGCGGCAGCAAGTTTGCTAAAGCCCGCCAAGGTGAGCTGAACATCATGACTCTTTCCTACCGACCCGGACCCTGTCTCATCCGGCTCCGAAAAATCCCCAGTCATCGACGAAAAGGATGTGTGCCGTGAGCTCTCTTTCCATTTCCGAAGAGCCATCTCCACTCTCCCCGCCTCAACCCCGCCCCACCCATCTTCAAACCTACCTTTCCAATCGCGCGCGGCTCTATCCCGACGTCACCGCCGAACAGTGGAACGATTGGAAGTGGCAGCAGAAAAATCGCGTGACCACTCTGGCGGAGTTGTCGGCGCTCTTCCCGTTCGATGAAATCACGATGGCGCGGCTCGGCGATATCTTCGAGCTGTACCGCACCGCCATCACGCCTTACTACCTCTGTCTCATCGACTTCGACAATCCCAACGATCCCCTTCGTTTACAGGCAGTGCCGACCGTCGAAGAGCTGCTCAACCCCGGCGAGCTGACCTGGGATCCGTTGAACGAAGAGGGCGATTCGCCGGTCACCGGCATCGTGCATCGCTATCCCGACCGCTGCCTCTTTCTGGTCACGTCGTATTGCCCGCTCTACTGCCGCTACTGCACGCGCAAACGGAAGTGGGTCGACGAAGACGGCACCACCGGCCAGCGGCGCATCGAAACGATGATCCAGTACGTCGCCGAACATCCCGAGATTCGCGACGTCATCGTTTCGGGCGGCGACCCGCTGTCGCTCTCGCTCACGTATCTCGAAAAAATCCTGGCCGGACTGCGCGCCATCCCGCACGTCGAAATCATCCGGTTCGGCTCGCGAGTCCCGGTCTTCCTCCCGCAGCGTATCGACGAAGAAATGTGCGCGATGCTGGAGAAGTACCACCCCGTCTGGATCAACACGCACTTCAATCATCCGAACGAGATCACGCCCGAATCTGCAGCGGCCTGCGACCGTTTGCTCCGCGCCGGAATCCCCGTCAATAATCAGGCCGTCCTGCTGCGCGGCGTCAACGATTGCCCGTACACAATGCGCGACCTCGTGCAGGGACTGATGAAGATTCGCGTCCGTCCGTACTACCTCTACCTCTGCGACCAGGTCATGGGTGCCGAGCATTTCCGCACCTCGGTCGGCGAAGGAATCGAGATCATCGAGTTTCTGCGCGGCCACACGTCGGGCCTCGCGGTCCCGCAATTCGTGATGGACGCGCCCGGCGGCGGCGGCAAGATCCCACTGATGCCGAACTACCTTCTCGGCCAGTACGGCGACTCCGTGGTCTATCGCAATTTCGAAGGCGTGATCGGCCGCTACGACGATGTGCCGTCGGCATCGCACGAATGCGATCGCTGTTCCGACCGCGAACACATCGACGAGCGCGGCGTGGCCAAGCTGCTCAACCGCACCGCCGACCGCTTCGAGCCGCAGCCCGTTCGCGACATCCCGCGCGGAGTGAACATCAAGAAGAAACGGCGCGAGACGTAGTGAGATCGGGAGCCGGGGGTCGGGAGTCGAGAGTCGGAGAAGCCGTAGCCGAGCCGTCGCGCTCCGACACCCGACACCCGACATCCGACACTCCTCTCCGCATCGGACTGACCTACAACCTCAAGCCTGTCGGCGCCGAGGGCGATCGGTTCGAAGAATTCGACTCGGTAGAGACGATCGAGGCGTTGGAATCCGGCATTCGCGCCGCAGGCCACGAGCCGATCCGCCTCGGCTGGGGATTGGAAATGCTCGAAGCGCTCCAGCGCGAACGCGTCGACGGCGTCTTCAACATCGCCGAGGGCGTGGGTGGGCGAGGGAGGGAATCCCAAGTGCCCGCGGTGCTGGAAATGCTCGGCATCCCGTGCACCGGCTCCGATGCGTTGGCAATCGCGCTGACGTTGGACAAGGCGCTGGCGAAAATCGTCGCGAAGAGTGCCGGCATCGCGACGGCGCCGTGGTTTGTAACCGGCGTCCCGAGCCTCCGCAGCACAGACTCCGCGTCTGATGTCGCAAACCTCACGTTTCCAGTCTTCGCGAAGCCGGCGGCGGAAGGCTCATCGATGGGCATCACCGATCGCTCGCTCTGCCGCGATCAAGTTGAACTCGACGCCGCAATCGAACGACTTTCGAAATACGGACCGGTTCTCGTCGAAGAGTTCCTCCCCGGCGATGAATTCACGGTCGGCATCATCGGAGGCGACGTTCTCGGCGTGATGCAGGTTCTTCCGCGCGGCGACGACAAGGACTTCATCTACTCGCTCGATGTAAAGCGCGACTACCTCAATCGCGTCGACTACCGCCTCGTCGATGCGCCGGACGTGGCCGAGGTCGCGCTGCAAGTCTGGCGCGCCTTTGGTCTTCGCGACGTCGCGCGAATCGACATTCGCCGCGATCGCAGCGGTGTCGCCAACTTCGTCGAGGTCAATCCGCTGCCTGGCGTTCATCCGATCAACAGCGACCTCGTGATCCTGGCGCGCCTCGCCGGAATCTCGCATGCGGATCTGATCGGACGAATCATCGGCGCAGCGGTCAAACGGTGGGCCGCATGAAGATCGCTGTCGCCTACAACGACGATCTCCATCTCAAGCCGCACCTCAACGAGACCGAAAAACTCGGCGAGGCGGAAGTGATCGACACCGCGCGCGAAATCGCCGAGCTGATCGACGCGCAACTCGTCGCGGTCAAAGACGATGTCGCCGCGTCGCTGCTCGAGCTCAGGGCGTACGACATCGTCGTGAACCTCTGCGAGGGCGTACTCGGTCATCCGAACTGGGAGAAGAACTTCGCGCTCGGGCAGGATATGCTCGGCATCGCGCACACCTCCTGCGAACCGATCGCCCTCGGCATCTGCACGGACAAGAAGCTCGTCAAGCGCGTCCTCCTCGCCAGCGGAATCCCGACTCCACGCTTCTGGCATGGCGAGGAAGGGGGGATCTGGATCGTGAAACCGTCGCGCGAGGATGCCGGCATCGGCATCGAGGGCGCGTCGGTGGTGTCGTCCACATCCGAAATCGAAGCGCGAGCGAGGTACGTCGAGGAGACCTATCGCCAGCCTGCGCTGGTCGAGGAGTTCATCGACGGACGCGAGCTCAATCAGTCCATCTACTTCTCAACGAATGGCCCGGTCGTCCTGCCGCCGGGCGAGATCGTTTTCGACGACGACCTCGCAAGCAACGAACGCGTGGTGGGATGGAAAGCGAAGTGGGCCAGCGGGTCGCGCGAGGACCGCGGCACGCGCAACCGCACGCCGGCTGTGATCGACGACACATTGCGGCGTGAGATCGCGGACGTTTGTCTTCGCGCCGCTTCCGTACTCTCACTTCGCGGCTATGTGCGTTTCGACTTGCGGCAGTCGCGCGAAGGCAAACTGTGGATCGTCGACATCAATCCCAACCCCGACATCGGACGCGGCAGCGGCTTCCGCAAGGCTCTCGACGCGGCCGGCATCGCGTTCGCCGATTTTCTGAAGGCGCTTATCATGGCCGCCGCACCAAACCGCCCATGAAAATTCGTCCCGCCGAGGCGCGCGACCGCGAGCGCATCCACGAAATCCTGGTCGCCACCGCGCATTTCACCGAAGAAGAAGTGCGTTGCGCGATGGAACTCGTCGATCAGGCGCACGACGATCCCGCGAAGGGCGACTACATCGTTCACGTGCTCGAAGAGCCGGACGGTGGTCCCGTTCAAGGTTACGTCTGCCACGGTCCGACTCCGCTCACCGACGGCGTTTTCGATCTCTACTGGATCGCTGTCGATCCGAAACGGCAGGGACAGGGCATCGGCCAACTGCTGCTGCGTTTCGTCGAAAACGAAGTGCGCCGCAAACGCGGGCGCATGCTGCTCATCGAAACGTCGTCGAAGGAAAGCTACGCCTCGACGATGCGGTTTTACGAGCGAAGCGGTTACGATGAAATCTCACGAATTAAGGATTTTTACCGCATCGAAGACGACAAGGTCGTCTACTGCAAGAAGCTGACGCCGAGCTGACATGAGTCCGAATCTGACCCTCTACGCAGCGCTCGCGCTGTACGCCGCCGGAACGATCGTGGCGCTGGCGACGCTCTTCACGCGCGAGAAGCGCCCGCAGCACGTCGCCCTCGGCGTGATGATCGCCGGCTTCGTGGCGCACACGGTCTGGATCGGCACCATCTGCGTCCGCACGCATCACCCGCCGCTCACGAACCTGCCGGAGGCCGCCGGCTTCACGGCATGGCTCGTTTTCGCGATCGAGCTGGCGCTCTTCATCCGCTATCGCGTTCACGCGGCGTCATTCTTCGTTTACCCGCTCGTGCTGATGCTGCTGACGTTATCCGCCGTCGTGCATGATCCATTCATCAAAACTCCTGCTGGTATTTCACGGCTGTTTATTACTCACGTATTTCTTACAACAATCGGTGTCGCGGGATTGTTGATCGGACTCGCCTTCGGCGTTCTGGCCTGGGCGCAGGACCGGGCGCTGAAAACAAAGAACCGAGGCGCGTTGTGGGACTGGATCCCGAGCCTCAACGTCTGCAAGACCGTCAGCTACCGCGCGCTGGCGATCGGATTCAGCATCTACACGCTCGGCATTCTCGCGGGCATCCTCTGGTCGTATCGCACGACTGCCGGGCTGATGGACCTGCGCGTAAAGCAGGTCGGTGCAGTCGTCGCCTGGATCCTCTTCGCGATCGTGCTGCAGGCGTATATCAGCGACACGTATCGCACTCGCCGCACGGCGGTCATCGGCGCGTGCGCATTCGTAGCGATCATGGTGGCGATTTTGGGGATTCATCATGCGTAAGGTGCGCCGATGCCGCTGATCGTCGTCGGCGTGAACCACCGCACGGCCGCGGTCGACGTCCGCGAACGGCTCAGCATCGCGCCGTCGCGAATGGCCGATACGCTCGATGAACTTCGCGCGCTCGACGGCATCAACGGCGCGTCCGTCCTTTCGACCTGCAATCGCGTCGAAGCGATCGTCTCCGCTTCCGCCGAGGATGTCATCGAACCGATCGTCGATTGGCTGACGCAGCGCGCCGGAACAGCTCGCGCCGAGCTCGAAAAACACGTCTACATCCTCCGCCACGGCGACGTTCTCAAACACCTCTTTCGCGTCGCCTCGGGGCTCGATTCGATGATCGTCGGCGAGCCGCAGATCGCAGGACAGGTTCGCGCGGCCTTCCTGGCCAGCCGCGAGCGGGGAGCACTCGACTCGCTCCTCTCGCAGGTGTTCGATCAAACGATGCGCGTTGCCAAACGCGTCCGCACCGATACCGGCATCGGCGAGCACGCAGTGTCCGTCCCGTATGCCGCAGTCGAGCTGGCGAAGAAAATCTTCGGGGACCTTCACGGCCTCCAGGTCCTGCTCCTCGGCGCGGGCGACATGGGTGAGCTGACCGCCGAACATCTATCGGCGTTCGGGCTGGAGCAGATCTTCGTCGCCAACCGCGCGCACGATCGCGCAATCGAGCTGGCCGAACGCTTCCACGGTCAGGCCGTCAAGTTCGAGAATGTCGAGCCGTATCTGGCGTCGTGCGACATCGTCATCGCCTCCACCGCTGCGCCGCATTTCGTCGTCGAATCCGATCACGTTCACCGCGCGCTGGCCACGCGACGTCGCCGCAATCTGTTCCTCATCGACCTCTCCGTGCCGCGCAACATCGATCCTGCCATCGCCGGCATCGACGGCGCGTACCTCTACAACATCGACGACCTGCAGCAGGTCGCCAACTCCAACCGCGAGTTGCGCATGCAGAAGGCGCACGAGGCCGAGGAGATCGTGGAGCGCGAAGTGGAGGGCTTCCGCCGGCGCCTCGTCGCGCAGGACGCCGTGCCGACCATCGTCGAATTGCAGGGAAGGCTCGAGGACATCCGCGCCCACGAACTGGAGAAGTGCCTGCGCAGGATGGGGCCGATGAGCGCCGATCAACGCGCCGCGATCGAGCAACTGTCGACGCAACTGGTCAACAAGATCCTCCACTACCCGATCCTTCAGCTCAAGGAAGCCGACGAGCCGGCCGAACGCGAAACGCTGCGGAAGACGATTCGAAAGATTTTCGGCCTGCGATGAGTGCGACCATCCGAATCGGCACGCGCGGCAGCCAGCTCGCGCTCTGGCAGGCCAACGAGGTGTCGAAACATCTCGCCGAGCGCGGTTATCAGACTCAAATCATTCCGTTCAAAACCACCGCCGACAAGCGCCAGGACGTGCCGCTCGCGTCGATCGGCGGCAAGGGTTTGTGGGTGAAGGAGCTGGAAGACGCGCTACTTCGCCGCGAGATCGATATGGCCGTGCACAGCTTGAAGGATGTGCCGTCGATCATCGGCGACGACTTCGTACTCGCAGCGTTCCTGGAGCGCGCCGATCCGCGCGACGCCTGGGTTCATCTCGACGGCACGCCGATCACATCCTTGCAGTCCGGCGCGGTCGTCGGCACCAGCGCGCCGCGCCGCCGCGCGCAGCTTCGCGTCCTCCATCCGCACCTGCGCATCGACGACATCCGCGGCAACGTCGATACGCGTATCAACAAACTCCGCGCCGGTATCTACGACGGCGCCATCCTCGCCGCCGCCGGCCTACAGCGCCTCGGCCGCGCCGCCGAGATCACGTCGTACTTTTCCATCGACGAGATGCTGCCGGCTTGCGGCCAGGGAATCATCGCGATCGAAACACTGCGCGATGCAGCAACGGTTGCGTCATCGATCAACCACGAGCCCACAGCACTTGCCGCGCAGTGCGAACGCGGAGTCCTGCAGAAGTTCGGAACGCTGCTCGACTGCTACTCCGCCTGCGCTGTCCACGCGACGTTCGATGAGGGTTCGATCACCATTCGCGCGTTCTTCGGAGAGCTGGAGGGCGATCGATCGATTCGCGTGACGCGCAGCGGACGCGATGCGGATGCGCTCATTGAAGATGTGCATCGTGAATTGATCGAACGTGGCGCGACGGAGTTGGTGACCGCATGACCGGCAGAGTCTTCCTCATCGGCGCCGGTCCCGGCGATCCCGGTCTCCTGACGATGCGCGCGGCCGGTCTCATCGCGCGCGCCGATTTCATCGCCATCGATGCACTGGTATCCGACGCGATCGCCGATCGCGCCCCGAAGACCGCCGAAGTCGTCTACGTCGGCAAGCGCGCATCGAAACACGCGCTGCCGCAGGACAAGATCAACCAGCTCCTCATCGACGAAGCGAAGAAAGGGAAGATCGTCGTTCGCCTCAAAGGCGGCGATCCGTTCGTCTTCGGACGCGGCGGCGAGGAAGCCGAGGAACTGGCGGCTGCAGGCGTCGCGTTCGAGATCGTGCCGGGCATCTCGTCCGCTCTCGCAGGTCCCGCGTATGCGGGCATCCCCGTCACCCACCGATCGCACGCAACCTCGCTGACGCTAGTCACCGGCCACGAAGCGGACGCATCGACCGGAATCAAGTGGGAAGGGCTGGCCCAGCTCGACGGCACGATCGTCTTTCTGATGGGCTTCGCCAATCTGGCCACCATCGCCGAGAGGCTGACCGCGAACGGCGTCTCGCCCGATCGTCCGGTCGCCGTCATTTCGAAAGCGACAACGCCCGAGCAGCGAACAGTGACCGGCACGCTGGCAACGATCGAAGGAAACGTGGCGAAGGCGAACCTTCCGACACCGGCGTTGATCATCGTCGGCGAAGTCGTGAAGTTGCACGACGTCATCAACTGGTTCGAATCGAAACCGCTCTTCGGCAAACGCATCGTCGTCACCCGCGCCCGCGAGCAAGCCTCGGAGCTCAAACGCCTATTCGAAGAATCAGGGGCGACGGTGATCCAGTTTCCGACGATCGAGATCGCTCCGCCCGAGTCGTTCGATTCGCTCGACGCCGCTATCGACAAACACTTCGACTGGCTAGTCTTCACATCGGTCAACGGCGTGTCGGCGTTTTTCGAGCGCCTCTTCGCGAAAAGGAAGGACGTCCGCTCGCTCGCCGGAATCCGCATCGCCTGTGTCGGCGAAACGACTGCGGTGTCTCTCCGTTCTCGCGGCGTCGCTCCGGATCTCATTCCGGACAAGTTCATGTCCACGGCCCTCATCCCGCACTTCGACGCCGATCTTCAAAAAATCCGCATCGCCGTCATCCGCGCCGCCGAGGGACGCGACGAATTCATCGACGAGATGCGAAAACGGGGAGCGGAAGTGCACCTCGCCGTCGCCTATCGAACGGTGCCTGTCGCATTGAACGCAGACGAGCTCCACGACATCGACGTCGTAACCTTCACCAGCGCCTCGACGGTCGACAACTTCTTCGCGTCGGCTCCTTCGCTCGATGGTGCGCTGCTTGCCTCCATCGGACCGACCACCAGCGATGCGCTCCGCAAACACGGACGGCGGCCGGATATCGAGGCTTCGATCGCAAGTATCCAGGCGCTTCACGATGCGGTTCACGCGGAGACGCGGAGACGGGGAGAAACCCCGTAACTACCTCCGCGCCCCCGCGGCTCCGCGTGAAAAGCTTTTACGGGAAATACCCGCGCGGTACCCGCAACTGCTGGCCAGCGCTCGATCGCACCTCCAAGGCGTGCCACTGGTCGGCGCCTGAAGGATCGGAGTAGAACGACAGCTGGTATTGATTGCGGAGCTCCTGCGCGAGCTTCGCGTAGACGTTGGGCAGCTCGCGTTCGGCTTTGATGATGAAGTACGTGGCGCCTGTGTCCCTGGCGATGTTCTGCAGGCGGCGCGCTTCGACGTAGCCGACGCCGAAGCGCATCCAGCGGGTCAGCATCTTGTTCTTGATGATCGGATAAATCGGGACGCCGGCGTAGCGGGCGTAGTGGACCAAGTGGTCGAGTTTGAAGTGGCTGCCCTGGTCGACGCCGTCGGTGAGGATGACCAACGCGTGGCGGCCGGGTTGCTTCTGCAGCTCGTACAGCATCTCGATGGCGGTGTCGTAGAGATGCGTCTCGCCGGACGGTTTGACGCGATCGACGGATGCAGCAGCGGCGTTGAAATCGTTCGTGAACGGCGTCAGCCAGAATGTTCGTTGATTGAAGCCGACGACGGCGATGCGGTCCTGCGGGCGGAGCAGGCGTTGCGCGAACTGCCGAGCCGCTGCTTTTACGACCGGCAGCTCTTCGAGCATCGATTCGGAGTAGTCGATCAGGAGGATTACGTAGAGCGGCTGATCGGATGCGGGGTTGAGCGCCTCGATTTTTCGCGGTGCGCCGTTGTCAAGCAACGTCAATTCGTTCAGCCGCGGGATGCGGTCGCCGCCGACGACGGAGAGTGGGATCTGTTGGACCGAGACATCCACCTGTTCGCTCGGATTCGTTCCGAAGAAAAAGACGTCATTGGCCTCGCTACCGTCGCTCGCGTGGACGACGACGCGTGCGTAGACGGCGTTCGGAAACTTTGCGGCGTCGAATGGAGCGGTGTACGGCGGCGCGGTCGCCGTCGAGACCTTTTCTTCGCCGATGAAAAAATCGACGCCGCTGATTCCGAGCTGCGGCGGTTTGACGACGCTCGCTTCCAGCACGCCTCGGTTCGCATGCAGCCGGACGCGGAATGGCGGACGCGGATCGTTGACCACCATCTCGTCCTCGCCGGCAACGTTGCCCTGTGCGTCGTAGCCGACGGCGCGAATGCGCAGGCGGCGGATGTAGTCGCCGATCTTCACCGGCAGCACCATCATCCGGCCCGTGCCTTCCGAGTACTTCACGCCGTTGATGAAGAGCGCCACGCGCACGACGGGATCGGTCGTGGTCACCGGCACCGGCAGGTCGCCGTAAACGAGCGACGTCGGCTTCTGCGTGATCTGCACGCTTTGCGCGAAGGCACTGCTTTCAGTGATCAGGAAAAGGAGAACGAGCAGTCGTCGAATCACGAGGCGATCAACGTGAAGTCGCCCTTCGAGCTTCCGGGCTTGCCAGTCACCTGCTCCATCGTGCACTGCCGCGGCTTCTTTTCCGGCCGCCAGCGCAGGAACTTCGAGCCGTGGCGGAAGCGGCCTTGCGAGAAGTAGTCATACTCGACTTCGCAGACCAGCTCCGGCCGCAGCGGTTCCCATTCCGCACTCTTCCCGGTCGCCCAGCGCGACGGGCCGCCGGGAACGCGCACCTCGAACGGATTCTCGCCTCGCAGCGCTTCGAGCTGTTTCGTGAGAGCGTCCCGTTCGTCTTTTTTGATACTCGAGCTGTGGCCGACGTGGACGAGCCGCCCTTCGTCGTCGTAGAGGCCGAGGAGGAGCGAGCCAACGGAGCGCGTCCCTTCGAGGTAGCGGAAGCCGCCGACGACACAGTCCGCGGTTTTGAGGTGCTTGACCTTGATCATGCCTTCGCGATCGCCGGAGTGATACGGCTCGCCGAGGCGCTTGGCCATGACGCCATCGAGTCCGGCGCCGCCGAATTTGTTGAACCAGTCGTTCGCGACTTTGCGCTCCGTCGTTGCGGGCGAGAGACGGATCAGCGATCCCTCGGGGACACGTTCGAAAAATCGCTCCAGCAATTCGCGGCGTTCCTCGATCGGCTTGTCCGCGATCAATTTGCCCTTCATCGCCAGCAGATCGAATGCGAAGTAATGCGCCGGGATCTCCGCGGCGAGTTTGCGGATGCGCGACTCCGCGGGATGGATGCGCTGGAGCAGATCATCGAACGACAGCCGTCCGCCGACCGGGACGACGATCTCGCCGTCGATGACGAAGTCGTTCATCTTCAACTCGCGCATCGCCTCCACAACCTCGGGGAAGTAGCGACCGAGCGGCTGTCCTGCCTTCGACTGCACGACGACGTTCTCGCCGCTCTTGAAGATGATGGCGCGGAATCCGTCCCACTTCGGCTCGAACTGCCAGCCGTCGCCGGACGGGATTTTGTCGACGCGCTTCGCCTCCATTGGGGGGTAGGGCGGCGTGATGGGGAGATCGAGCTTCGGGAACCCGGATGTGGCTATTTTAGGGATAGGCATGCTTGTGATTTCTCAAAAAGTCTTTGCACCGCAAAGACACAAAGAGCACAAAGGGATCTCTTTGTGTCCTTTGTGTCTTTGTGGTGATTAGGCCTTTGACTTCCGTTTCTTCTTTTCCGGCGCGGCAAACACCTTCGTTAAATCGAACCTCTTCTTTCCCACTGCCACCGGCTTCCACAAGTCCCCCAGCTCGGCTACCCGCTCGCGGACGTTGTCGATGCGAAAGTCCTGGATGTCGATTCCCTCTTCGATCTCCTCCCACGTCACCGGCGTCGAAACGCCGGCGAATGGCGTGGGACGCACCGAGTAGATCGACGCCAGCGTGCGGCCCCAGGCGTTCTGGTTGTAGTCGACGAGCACGCGAGCGTAGGGGCGCTTCACCTTGCGGTACTCGGCGGTGATGATGTTTGGATGGCGGGCCTCCAGCTCGATCGCGATCGCCTTTGCGAACGTCCACACCTCTTTTTGCAGCGGTCCGTGAACGATCGGGATGTAAACGTGGATGCCTTTCGATCCGGTTGTTTTCGCGTAGACCGGCATGCCGAGGTGTTCGAGGATGTCGCGGACGCGCAGGGCGACCTCGCGAATCATTTTGAAATCGGCGCCAGGACCGGGATCGAGATCGAAGTGGAGGTAGTCGGGACGGTTGTAATCGTCGCACGGCGCGTACCACTGGTTGAGATCGATGCAGCCGAGGTTGATGAGCCAGAGGAGCGAGGGGAGGTCCTGGACGATGGGGAAATTGACCATCTCCGAATGCATGATCGGACAGATCTCGATCCACTCCGGCCGCGGCTCCGGCGCGCGTTTCATGTAGAAAAAATCGCCTTCGGCGCCGTTCGGATAGCGCTTCATCACCATCGCGCGTCCGGTGAGATGCGGCAGCAGGTACGGTGAGATATCGGCGTAGTACTGCAGCAGATCGCGCTTGGTGATCTTCAGCGTTTTCCAGAAAAGCTTGTTGAGGTTGGTGAGCCGCACCTCGCGCGCGCCGAATTGCAGCGTGAGGTCGGTGGCATCGGGATCGATGACGAGACGTTTCGCGGCAGCCACACCGCGAATTGTGCAGCGGTTAGGCCAGACTCACCAGCCCTCGGGGATTTTCCCGTCTCCGCTGGTGCGATGCCGAGGCGCGTCGAGCGTGGTGCATTCGAGCTCGCGATTGGCGCGGACGGCGCGTAGCATCAGGCCGCCGCGCGACATGTCGCCGAGTCCCGCGAACGCGGCGGGGAAACGCAGCCGGTGCTGAAATACGGGCCAGAGGATGTCGACGTACTTGCCGCTTGCCACGCTGCCGAGGAGGACGACTTGCGCGTCCGGCTCGAGTTTGTCCGCCAGCGCGCGGGCATGCTCTTCGAGCGGCTTGCGGTAGGCGCGCGTGGCGACGTCGACTGGCGTACGTGACATCACCTTCATCCGCTCCGGCGTCACGCGCCAATCGGGCAGAACGAGTCCGAAGCCGGGCGCGATGATGTAGACCCCGTGGCCACCGGCTGCGGGGGAAGGCTGCGCGAAATGGAGCGCGTATCCGATCTTGCCTCGAAAATAGAGAGAGCTCATGAACGCGAACGCCATCGCGATCGGTACGCCTTCAGGCGATCGATACATGCGCGCGGCCTCGAAGTTCGCTCGCGGCGATGTGAACTGTTTCGCGCGAATCCCGCCCGTGCTGGCGGGCGAGAGAAGGAAGATTTTCGGCGGCACGGGAGGAGGAAACAGTGGAGGGTGACACTGTCATCCCAAGCCACTTAGAATGCGCGTCATGCTGATCAAAGGGATGACGGAGCAGGAGATCCGGGTGCTGCAGGAGTTTCGGAGGCTGGCGGTGGAGTCGCTTGGAGTCGCGGCCATCAAGGCCATCAAGCATCCGGCCGGCGGCGGCGAAGGGCCGGCGTTCTCGCTGGTTGAAAAGGGAATGCTGACTACTGACGCGGCTCGCGAGAGTTTTGCGCTGACTGCGAAAGCGAAGGAGTTCCTGTCGTACGACCCGAAGCCGGAGTTCGAAGAGGCCGGTTCCGAGACAGAAGAGCCGGTCGTCGCCGAATAAAATGCACATGAATCGGTGCAGTCTATAACTCGCTTAAATTCAGCAGTTTAGGTGGCTGCCGCGATGGGCGGAACGCGCGGCGCGCGCGTAAACGTCGTTGACTCAGGAACTTAGCTGTCGTAGCATGCGTCGCCGAGGATTGGAAATGAAAGATGGCGACAAAGCAAAAGCTAAAGCAGCCAAAACCAAAACCTCAGGGAAAGAAACCAGCAGCAAAAGCTCCGCAAAAGAAAAAGGCGGCGGCAAAGCCGTCCAGGCCAGCAGCAAAAAAGAAAGCGGCGCCTCCTCCAAAACCGGCTCCGAAAAAAAAAGTAGCAGCGCCAAAAGCGGCAGCGTCAAAGCAGGCGCCAAAGCGGCCGGCGCCAAAAGCAGCGGCAAAACCGCCCGCGCCGAGCCCGAAACCATCTCCTTCACCAATCCAGCCATCGAAAGCGCCTTCAACCGCGCCGTCAAGAAGTATCCCAACGCCTTCCGCCGCCTCACCGACTGACGTTGGCGGCACGCGCTACCTCAGCGTTGCGGACCTGGTTGAGCTGCATCGCGCGGTCAGCATCGAGTTCGGCGGCAATCAGGCGCATCCCGGCGTCGTCGAATCGCAGTTCGGTCTGCTCAACACCGTGCAACGGCCGCAGGTGACGATGCTCGGCCGTGAGGCCTACGCAACGTTCCCCGACAAAGTGGCGGCCTTCCTCTTCGCGCTCCTCATTAACAGCCCGTTCAAAGGCGGCAACCGGCGGGTCGCGCTGGCGTCGTTGTTCGCGTTCTGTGAGCTGAACAACCGCACCGTCGACTCGCGCATGCTCGATGAGAAGGCGGCCGAGAATCTCTTCAAACGTGCGGCCGGACATCGCGAGTTGGGCATCCCGCCGGAGAACGTTTTCCGCGAGATCCGCGAGACGATGACGCGCGCCATCATGCCGCTTTCCTGAGTCGGCACGGCTTGTGAGTTCTCCTGTTTCCAGGAGGATTCATGGCTACAAAAAAGAGCAGCAAATCGGCAAAGAAGGGCCCTGACGGGATCGCCCTTCTCAAAGAGGATCACAAAAAAGTAAAGGGCCTCCTCGGAGATCTCGAGAAGTCGTCCATGCGCGGCGGCCCGCGTGCGCAGAAGCTCGTCGCGCAGATCGACAAGGAGCTGACGATTCATGCGACGATCGAGGAGGAGATCTTCTATCCCGCCTTCCGCGACGCCGTCCGCACCAAAGACGACAAGAAGATGTACTACGAGGCGAAGGAAGAGCACCACGTGGTCAAGCTCGTTCTGCCGGAAGTGCAAGAGGGCGGGATGGCAGTAGAAGAATTCGCCGCGAAGTGCAAGGTTCTCAAGGAACTCGTCGAGCATCACGCTGACGAAGAAGAGAAGGAGATGTTCCCCGAAGCGCGCAAAGTGTTCAGCCGTCCCGAGCTGCAGGAGCTCGGCGACCGGATGGCCGCGCGCAAGAAGGAACTGGGCGCGTAACGCGACGACTGCAGGTTGCGCGGCGATGCCGCGCAACCTCTATCGATTCTTCTCTCGCTCCTCGCGCTCGTGCATGGCCGCGTTGATGCGTCCGAGCAAGATGCGCGCGACGCGGAGATCGTGACCGGCGTCGATGAGCAGGATGGTGATGTCGCCGCCGGCCCACAGCAGACCGGCCAGCACCAGGAGGCGCGTCGCCTCGCCGAGGAGCGTCATGAACGCTGCGATGCCGTTGGTCACGATGCCGGTGACGACTTCGCCTAACAGCATGATCAGCATCAGCACGGCCAGGACTTTGAACAATCGTGCGATATAGCGCAGCGCCACGTACGGCTCGAGGTCCTCGGTGCGTACTTCGTTATCGAGCGCCCGTTTGTCGCCGGCGCGCATCGGCGGCGCGCCGCACGCGGGACAGACGCGCGACGGATCGGGACGCGCCGCGCCGCATTCAGGACACGTCGCTGTTGGTTTGGTTGCTGCTACTGCTTCGACCACGGCACCTCCTGCGTAGTGGTCAGTGGCCAGTAGTCAGTGGTCAGGATTGACCGCGATGCGCCGTTTTCCTGATCACTGGCCACTGACCGCTGGCCACTCCCAACTTACCCACTGCCCGTTCCGCGCCACCTTGCGCGATAGCCGCGCACGTCGATGTGCGTGAACGGGCCGTGTCCGCAACATGCGGAATAAACGCCAACTCCGCCGACCAGCGACGGATTCTTTCTCTCGACGCGCTCCACCGCCGCCATGACGACCTCAGCGTCCCTTACATCGACACGGCCATCGCCATTGAGGTCGTCCATCGAACCGTTGCCGTCGTTGTCGACGAACGTGTCGGACGCATCGCCGTACATGTGCCGGCTCAGGTTTGCGCGGCCCTGCGTGTTGCCGCCGCCGTGGTTGTACTCCGGCGTGCGAAAGCCGCTCATGATCCGGTAGTGGCGAACTGGATGCCCCATCGCCTCCAGCTCCTGAATCGTCAGCTCGAGTTTGTCGAGCAGCTTGGGATTCAGCAGGAGGTACTTCGGCCAGACGTTTGGCTGATCCTTGGTCAGGAAGTCGCGCAACTTGAAGTGGGCGGAGATAGGCGTGTCGACATTCTGTTGAGTCACCTCGATGAAGCCGTTCGGATTCGCGTAGGCCGGCGTCTTCGGCGTCCCGCCGGTCTCGAACGGCCAGCTGCCGAGGTAGTAGGTGCCGATGTGACCGGCGCGCTTTTCAGAAAAGGGGACGAGCGTGATGACGTTGAAGTTGTCGAGCTGGCGCATGGCCTGGTTCAGTTGCACGGCCATCTTGTAGACGCCCGGCTGGTCGGGGGCGGTGAAATCAGAGGAGACCTTGTCGGTGCCTTCCGTGAGCACCGCTTTCGCGCCGCCCGGCGCGCCGGACGCGATCGGCGCACCAGGCGTGACGGTCGTGAAGTAGACCTTCCCGCTGTGACCGCGAAGTGGATTGAGAAAGCCGAGCATCGCGTCGTCGATGAACGCGGTCGTGGGGGCGTCAGGATGAAAGATCTGCGTCGCGATCGGCGGGGCCGGCGGAGGAGGCGGCAGCTTCACGCCGGCTTCCTTAGCTTCGCGCTCGATTTCGCGCTGATCCTCGTACGCGGTGTGGATCGCGCCAATCCATCCGGTGACGTAAAGCAGCACGACCACGACGGCGACCCACGTAAAGATGTGTTCCTGCCGCTTGTTGAGACCGCCGAAGATTCGATGCCGCGTCCGCGCTCGCGGAAAAAGGTGAGGCGACTCCGTCTCTGCCACGAGACAGGCGAGGTTTCACGACGCATGCCGCGGAGGAGAGCGGCTAGCGAAATGTCTCGCGCAACTCGGTCAAACTAAAGCTCTGCAGCATGTCGGACGGCGTGAGCTCGAGCGCCAGTGCCAACTTGAGAACGACGGTCAGGCTGGGCACCTTGTCGCCGCGCTCCACCTGACCGACATAGGTCGTGGTCAGGCCGGCGCGCTCGGCCAGATCCTCCTGCGTCCACGCGTGTCCTTTGCGGACACCGCGGACGACCTCCCCGAACATTGCTGCCTCGCGCGCTTTCGGCACATGTGGAAGTAACAATTGATACTGAGTTCTTGTCCAGTAACCACCGTTACCCACTGCCGTCACCGGCCTCGATCCTCGGCATGCCGAACGCCGCGCCGAGGGGTCACTCCACGGATCGTGGATTGGGCGTTTCAGACCAAAATGAGGTCGCCGGCGCTGATCGCCGTGGTCTCGTTTCCGCTGCGCAGAAGCGCGCGGCCGTGCTCGTCGATCCCGCCCCACGTTCCTTCGACGGTGCGTTCGCCGATGACGCAGTGGATGCGATCGCCCTGCTGGTGAATCGAATAGCGCCGCCACTCATCGAGCACCGGGTCGCGTTCGAGCGGCTGGCCGAGGCGCTTATCGAGGTGTTCGATGAAGGCCTCCGTCGCGACGTCGATGCCGTGAAAATCGCTGGTGACTTCCGAGATCGCCGTCGCGTTGGGACGCGAATCGTCCGGCACCGGCTCAACGTTGATACCGGTCCCGATCAGCAAAAACGCGCGCTCCTCGTTGATGCGCGCCTCGATCAGGATGCCCGCGATTTTCTTGCCGCCGATCAGGATATCGTTCGGCCACTTGATGCGCGCATCGAGGCCGAAGACCTCGCGCAGGTACGACGCCACGATGTTGGCGATCGCCAGCGGCACGAGCGGCAGCTTGTCGACCGGCAGCGGCAGCAGCGTCGTCGCGTAAATCCCCTTGCCCGCGGGCGACGACCACTGCCGCGCGTTCCGTCCGCGGCCCGCGAACTGCTCGCGGGCGATGATGATCCCCTTCGGCAGCGACAGCTCGTTCTCGATGCACTCGTTCACGATGCGGCGGGCCACCAGGTTCGTCGACGCCACGCGCGGAATCACCGCGATCGATTCGATCGTAGTCAGGCGGTCGACGATGAGGCGCGTGTCGATCATCAGACGGGGGGGTGAAGCAGGGACGAGGGATTAGGGACTAGGGACGAAGGGGTAGGGAGAAAAGCAGAGCCTGAGAAGCAAGAGAAAACGCGGCGAGGCATCATAGGTCGTTTCTCCCTCGTCCCTCGTCCCTCGTCCCTGCCTCTCGTCCCTGATTCTGCAGCAGCTTCTCGATGCGGGCCCGCAGTTCCGCTTGCCGCGCGCGCGCCCCTTCGACGATGGCTGGCGGCGCGTTCTTCATGAACTGCTCATTCACCAGCTTGGCGTCGAGCGAGTCGAGTTCCTTGCGGCTCTTTTCCAGCTCGCGCTCGGTCCGTTCCTGCTGCTCTTTGGTGATCACTTTTTCCGGAAACTCGATGGCGATGGCGAAGCCTTCGACAACGTCATGATGCGATCCCGCGGGCGGTTCGGCATTGACGATGACTTCCGTCAAGCGACCCAGATCGACCAGCAGATACGCATACGCATCGAAGAATGCGCTGTCGCGTCCCTCGGCACGGACGTAGAGTTTGAAGCGATCCTTCGGCGTGAAGCCGCGCTGGGCACGGGCATCACGGATGGTCGTGATCATCGCCTGAATCGCGCGAACCAGCCGCTCCGCCTCCGGATCCTCGAGCATCTCCTCGGCCACGGGATATGGCGCAACCATGATCGACGGCTCGACGCCTCCGAGCTTCTGCCAGATCTCGTCGGTGATGAACGGCATGAACGGATGGAGCAGCCGCAACGAACGGTCGAGCACCTCGAGGAGAACGCGCTTGGCGCGTTGCTGATCGATCGTTGAACCGTGCCTGCCGAGGAGCACGGGCTTGACCATCTCGATGTACCAGTCACAGAACTCGTGCCAGAAGAATCGGTAGATCGCGTTCGACGCCTCGTCGTAGCGGAAGTCGGAAAGTGCGCGGTTCACGGTGAGCGTGGTCTCGTTGAGCCGCGAAAGAATCCAGCGCTCGACGCTCTTCAGATCATCGCGGTCGATCGGCTTCGCCGCGCCGATTGTCGTGTCGATATGCATCATCGCGAACCGCGACGCGTTCCAGATCTTGTTCGCGAATGCCGCGTAGCCTTGCATGCGCGCCTTCGCCAGCGGGATGTCGCGGCCGGACGCGAAGATCGCCAGCGTGAAGCGAACGGCGTCGGCGCCGAACTCGTCGATCACGTCGAGCGGATCGATCACGTTTCCCTTCGTCTTCGACATCTTCTGGCCGTGCTCGTCGCGCACGAGACCATTGAGAAAGACCTGGCTGAACGGAGCGGTGCCCGTGAAGCGCAGGCCGAACATGATCATCCGCGCCACCCAGAAAAAGAGGATGTCGAAGCCGGTGATGAGCACGTCGGTCGGATAGAAGATCTGCAGGTCGACGGTGTCGTCAGGCCAGCCCATCGTCGAGAACGGCCAGAGTCCCGACGAGAACCACGTATCGAGAACGTCCGTCTCCTGCGTGATCTGCGTGTCGCCGCATTGCGGGCACGAAGCAGGATCCTCGACCGACACCGTCATGTGTCCGTGCGCGCAGTAGAACGCCGGGATGCGATGGCCCCACCACAGCTGGCGCGAGATGGTCCAGTCGTGGATGTTCTCCATCCAGTTGAAATAGGTCGCTTCCCAGCTCTGCGGCAGGATGCGGATCGTGCCGTTGCGAACGGCGTCGATGGCCGGTTTTGCTAGCGGCTCGATCTTCACGAACCACTGCCGCGAGATCATCGGCTCGATCACCGTCTCGCATTTGCCGTGGATGCCTATCGAGTGCGAGTAGTCCTTGACCTCGCGCAGTGCGCCCGATTCGCGCAGCATCTCCACGACTTTCATGCGCGCCTCGAAGCGATCGAGTCCGGCAAACTCCGGCCCCGCGGCGTCGTTCATCTTGCCGGTGTCATCGATCACCTGCAGTTGCTGCAGGTCGTTGCGCTTGCCGGCTTCGTAGTCGTTCTTATCGTGCGCCGGCGTCACTTTCACGACGCCCGTGCCGAACGTTGGATCGACGAGGATCGGATCAGCGACGATCCGAATGCGCCGGTTCGCGATCGGCAGGATGGCTTCGCGTCCGACCACATCCTTGTAGCGCTCATCGTCCGGATGAACTGCCAGCGCGGTGTCGCCGAGCATCGTCTCCGGACGCGTCGTGGCAATCGTCAGCAGGCGATCCGAATCGGCAACCGGATAGTCGACGTAGTACAGCTTCGAGGCGCGCTCGACGTACTCGACCTCCACGTCCGAAATCGCCGTGCGGCAGTGCGGACACCAATTCACCATGGCGATGCCGCGGTAAATCAGGCCGTCGTCGTGCAGCTTCACGAACGCCGTGCGCACGGCGTGGGCGAGGCCGTCATCGAGTGTGAAGCGGAGGCGCGTCCAGTCGGCGGAAGCGCCAAGGCGCTTGAGCTGATCGATGATCTGGTGACCGTACGATTCCTTCCACTCCCACACCTTCTCCACGAACTTCTCGCGGCCGAGGTCGAAGCGCGAGATGCCTTGCTTGTTCAGCTCGCGCTCAACGATCATCTGCGTGGCGATGCCGGCGTGGTCGGTGCCCGGCAGCCAGAGCGTGTTGAAGCCGCTCATCCGCTTCCAGCGCACGAGGATGTCCTGCAGCGTGTTGACGAGCGCGTGGCCGATGTGCAGCCGCCCGGTCACGTTCGGCGGCGGAATGACGATCGAAAACTTCGGCCGTTCGCCGTCGAGGAGCGGCGTAAAGAATTCGCCGTTTTCCCAGAATGCGTAGAGCCGCTGTTCGATCTCTTTCGGCTCGTAGCGCTTGCTCAGTTCTTCCTCGGTCGCCATACGGAGCGCGGATTATAGAGGTCTCCGCTCCTCCCCATCTCCGCGTGAAATCGTTCTCCCTCTTGCAAGGTTCCGAACCCCGCATGATCCTCGGCATCGAAACCTCCTGCGATGAAACCGCGGTCGCCGTCCTCGACGACGACGGCAGCGTGCGCATCAACCTCATCGCCTCGCAGATCGAACGTCATCAGCCGTTCGGCGGCGTCGTTCCGGAGATTGCCTCGCGCGAGCATCTGCAGCATCTCTTTCCGCTGATCACGCGCGCGCTGACCGACGCGAAGTTGAGTTGGAAGGATGTTGAGCGCATCGCCGTCACCGCGGGCCCAGGCCTCATCGGCGCACTCCTGGTCGGCGTAGCCGGAGCGCAAGGGCTCGCGTACGGACTGGGCCTTCCGCTTGTTCCGGTCAACCACCTCGAAGGCCACATCTTTTCGCCGTATCTCCAACGCGAAGGAGCATCGATCGCGCTGCCGGAGCGGTTTCTCAGCCTGGTCGTCTCCGGCGGCCATTCGTCGATTTACGACGTGCGACGCGGCATCATCACCATGCTCAACCGCACGCGGGACGACGCCATCGGCGAGACGTTCGACAAGGTCGCCAAGTTCATCGGCCTGCCGTATCCCGGCGGGCCGCAGATCGAGAAGCACGCCAATGGCGGCCGCATCGATCGGAAGCGCTTCCACTTCGCGATGCCGCAGTTCAACGAAAAGTCGGCCGATTTCTCCTACTCCGGGATCAAAGCCGGCGCGATCCGCCTCGCGCGCGAGCACGGCATCAGCGCGACCGGCGATCCACAACTGCTGGCCGATTTCTGCGCCACGTTTCAGGAAGCGCTCATCGATCAGTTGTTCGACCGGCTGGAAGTCATCTGGTCCCAACTGGAAACGCCGAGGCCCACCGAAGTGGCAGTCGCGGGAGGGGTGGCGGCAAACACAGCAGTACGGGAGCGGCTGTCCGCGTGGGCGGCGAAACGTGAGGTCATCGTTCGCCTCCCGGAGAAGCGTTACTGCACCGACAACGCAGCGATGATCGCCTTTGCCGCCCTGCAGAAACCGGAAGGCGCGACAGATCCGCGCCGCGTGTCCGCGCGATCGCGCGTGCAGTGAAACCTTTTCTCGAATCGCTCGTCCAACATTGTGAGCGCGATAAACAGACCTGATCTCCTACCCCTCTCCTCGATTTTGCCCCGCCATCGCTCAGGCGGGGCGATTCTTTTTTGGCGCAGAATGCGCGAATGAAACGAATCGTCGTCGCCGGCGGCAGCGGATTCATCGGTGAGCCGCTCGTCCGCCGTCTCCTCGCCCGCGGTGATGACGTCGCCGTCCTCACTCGCAATTCGCCGAATGTCCGCGCCGGCCGCGCAGTCGTCTGGAATCCGCTAACGCAAGGCAGTTGGTCCGACGAAGTCGCCAACGCCGATGTCGTCATCAACCTCGCCGGCGAAAACGTCGGCGGTGGCCGATGGACGGAGGCGCGGAAGAAACGGATCATGGGGAGCCGCGTCGCGGCTACGAGCGCGCTGGTCGAAGCGATGTTGCACAAACCTGATCACCCGCGAACATTCATCAGCGCCTCAGCCAGCGGCTTCTACGGCGATCGCGGCGACGAACCGCTCGACGAAAACTCGATTGCCGGCACCGGCTTCCTGGCCGAAGTCACAAAGAAGTGGGAAGAGCTGGCGCGTGGTGCCGAGCCGTTCGCGCGCGTCGTCATCCTTCGATTCGGAGTTGTCCTGGCGAAGGACGGCGGCGCGCTCGCGAAACTCCTCCTCCCGTTCCGCCTCGGCGCGGGCGGTCCGATGGGCAGCGGCCAGCAATGGATGCCGTGGATCGATCGCGACGACATCCTGCGCATCATTGAGTGGTCGATCGATCGCGATGCAACGCGTGGCACCTACAACGCCACCGCGCCGAATCCCGCTCGCAACCGCGACTTCGCGCGCACCCTCGGACGCGTTCTGCACCGTCCCGCGTTCGTCCCCACGCCCGCGTTCGCTCTCCGCCTTGCCCTCGGATCCGAAATGGCCAACGAGATGCTCCTCGGCGGACAGCGCGTCCTTCCGAAGCACGCACAGAACGAAGGGTTCGAATTCGCCTACCCCGATCTCGAGCCTTCCCTCAAACACTCGGTCTCCGGCTAGAATGGCGCGCTATGGCAGAACAAGGCGTAGTCAAATGGTTCAACGACGCAAAAGGTTACGGTTTCATCGTGCGTGAACAAGGTCCCGACGTCTTCGTCCATCACGCCTCCATCATCGCCGAAGGGTTCCGCACCCTCGCCGAAGGCGACCGCGTGGAGTTCGACGTGGTAGAAGGGAAGAAGGGCCTGGAAGCGAAAGACGTGCGGAAGATCGGCTAGCCGTTCTTTTTTCTAGTCGAGCAACTTTCGCGTAACTTACGCTTGACTTTCGCTCCGTTACCGCCTACATTGCTTCCACGAGGCGGAAATGACGTATTTAACTGAGCGTCAGCGCGACATCCTGCAATTCATTCGCGACTTCCAGAAAGAGCGTGGGGTCACGCCGACTCACCGCGAGATCTGCGATCACTTCGGGTTCTCTTCCTACGGGACCGTTTACAAGCACCTTTCGCTGCTGCAGAAGAAAGGGCTGATCAAGCGGGACTGGAATCAGAAGCGGGGCGTTGAAGTCGTCGAACAGGCGAAGCCCGACGCCGCGGTTTCGTCCGGCGTGCTCGAGTTACCGCTCTTCGGTTACATCGCCGCCGGCCAGCCGCTGGCCGTGGAAATCTCCGACGAGACCATCACCGTTCCGGAGCGGCTCACCAGCCGCGGCGAGAACTACGTGCTCAAGGTCCGAGGCGACTCGATGATCGACGACGGGATCATGGACGGCGACTACGTGATCATCGCGCGCCGCGAGCAAGCGGACAACGGCGAGATGGTCGTCGCGAACGTCAGCGGCGAAGTCACACTCAAGCGTCTCTACCGCGAAGGCGAGAAGGTTCGCCTCCAGCCTGCCAATTCGATGATGCATCCGATCTACGCCGCTGCGCGCGATGTCGCCGTGCAGGGAGTGGTCGTCGGTCTGATGCGCCGTTTCTGATCGCGAAAGTGAGGATTCAACATGGATCTCGTACTCAAACTTCGTGAAATTCGCCGGCTCAAAGGCCTCAGCCAGAAGGATGCAGCGCGTCTCTCCGGTGTCGGCGAGAAGACCATCAGCTCGTTCGAAACCGGCGAGCGCGTCGGCGCGATGAAGCTTTGCCAGTTGAAGCGACTGCTGGCCGTCTACGAAATGACGGAGGCCGAATTCTTCGGCGGCGGCGTCGAGAAGCAGATCGCGCCCTGGGAACTTGACCCGGAGCAGTTTGCAACCGCGCGGCTCATCGACGAGTTGCAGTCGCTGCCGAAACATTCGCAGCGTTCTTTGCTCGCCAAGTTTCAGCTCATGATCGAGACGGTTTCCGAAGTTCACGAGCCGCGGCAGAAACGTCCGCCGCGTTACATGCGCGACGACCCGGACTGGCAGATGATGGCGTCGCGAAACTGAGTTGTGTCGCTAGTGCAACAACTCGGCGCCTTGCATCCCAGCGTCCCACATTTCGACGCGGTTGCGGCCGTGGTTTTTCGCCGAGTACAGCGCCTGATCCGCGCGGTCGATCAGGATTGAGGGACTAAGTGCGGCTTCGGACTCGATCGAATCGATGCCTGCGATGCCGATCGACGCCGTGACGACGACTGAGTCACTCCCGACTTCGAAGCGGCTTGCGGCGAGACGTTCGCGAATCCGTTCGGCGACCACGGTCGTGTTGCCGACCTTCGTCTCCGGCAGGACGACACAGAACTCTTCGCCGCCGTAGCGGCCAGCGATGTCGTAGACCCGGCAACTGTCGCGAAGCACCTGTCCGACGGAACGGAGGACGCGATCTCCCGCGCTGTGTCCGAACGAATCGTTCACCCGTTTGAAATGATCGATGTCCAGCATGATCAGCGACACCGGTGAGCGGTGGCGCAATGATCGGTTCATCTCGCTGTCAATCTTCTCCATCACGTACCAGCGGTTGTAGAGGCCTGTCAGCGCATCGCGGGCGGAGATTTCGGAGAGCGCGCTGTTTCTGCGAACCAGCTCGGCGTTCGCCGATTCAAGATCTGCCAGTTGCTTCTGCAGTTCGCGCACGCGTTCGTCGCGTTCATCGGCGAAGCGGATCAGCGACACGATCTCGTTTACGAGCTTTCGAGAGGCCGCGGCGAGTGGTTGTTCGAACTGAATCGAAGTCGCAGGCGTCAACGCGAGCGAGTGCTCAGCGTCGGTCGACGCGGAGTCGACGATCGTCAGTTTCCTTTTGAATGAGGCGGACAGCGACCGCACGATGCGGGCCGCCGCATCTTCGGCGAACCTGCTCATTCCGCACACTCCCCCTGAACTGAATCGGCGGAGTATCTGAAGACCGCGCGCCGCCGTCAAGCAGCGATAATGGCAAGCACCGCCGTGCGGCTCACCTGTGTTCGATTCGGAAGCGGTTCACGCCCGCCCGGATTTCGTCGCCGCTCTGAACTTTCGTGTTCTGGGCCGGCAACGTATTGAGGTACGTGCCGTTGCGGCTGCCGAGGTCGCGGACACGAATGGTGCCGTCGGAATCGGGCCCGACTTCGAAGTGGCGGCGTGAAAGAAATTCGTCCGGAACCCGTACGTGTCCTTCGCGGCCGATCACAAGACCGCTTGTCGGAATCTCGAACTCCTGACCATTGAGCGGACCGCCGATGCAGATCAACACCGGACGGGTCGTGGCCGTCTGCACTGCCGCAGTGCGCTGCGAGATTTTGTGGACAAGTTCCGCCTCTTCGATCGGTTTCGGCGCCTCGACGCGAATCGGTTCCACAGGGATGCCCTTTTCTTCTGTCGGCTCGATCGTCACGAGAGCGCTTCCGACGCGCAGCAGGTGCATTCCGTCGGTGATCACCGCTTCTTTGATCTGTTGTCCGTCGAGGAACGTGCCCATGTGCGATTCCGCATCGCGGACGACCAGATTGCTTCCGCTCAGCGAGATCGAGCAGTGGCGGATCGAAAGCTCCGCTTCCGCCAGCTCGATGTGAGATCCGGAACGCCCGATCCAGAGCGGATACAGACCGATCGTGAAGACCGTGTTGATCGGATTGTGAGCGCCGCGTGCAATCACCCGGATCGATCGGGGGGAGCCAAGCGTCGGCGCCTGGTGCGGATCGACAGAAGGGGCCGGCGTCTCGGCGCGCTGCACTTTGTAAGGCTGGAGATCGACCTCCTTCACGCCGTCGGGATTGCCGAGGCGCGCGAGAAGCGCCGCCTTGCTGCCGGAGAGCCATTCGCCGCACGCGCAGGTGGCGATCGAGTTCGGCAGGCGAACGGCGATCACGCCAGGCACGTCGTACGCCTGCCCGCACTTCGCGCAGCGGATGAGGGGCATGCGCGGATGATAGCGCAGCGCCATACGCTACACTTCCGGGCATCCGCATGCTCTCCGGCGCTCCATCGGAACTCCCGCGAAATCGCGTCGGCCTGCGCCCGAAATTCATCCTCGCGTTCGTGGTGCAGACCGTCGTCATCGCGTTGCTGATCGTCGGATTCGTGCAGTGGCGCGTGCGCGATCTGTTTCACGATCAGCTGCTCACACGCGCTTCGGGCATCGCCCGAACCGTCGCGGTAGCGAGCGATAGCGCGATGAAAAATGGCCGCGCCAGCGAACTCCAGCCCGTCGCGGACGACATCAAATCGCGCCCGTGGATCGACTACGCCGACTTCGTTGCCGCCGATGGGCGGATCGTCGTGAAGTCGGGCACTCCCCCTGCGGGTCTCACACTGACGGCAGGAACCACTGACCTGCGCGATACGAACGGCGATGAGCTTCACCTTTTCGTGGTGCCGATCGCGAGCGGCGGATTCTTCCGCCTCGTCGCGAACGAACGGGAAGCGATGAGCGTGGTTCGTCAACTCCGCTGGGCCAACCTCGGCGTCGCGCTACTGGCGCTCGCTGCCGCAGTCGCACTCGCGGCGATCGGATCCCGTTTCATCATCCGGCCGGTTCTCCATCTCGCCGAGAACGCTCGCAACCTCTCGAATGGCGACCTCACGCAGCGCGCCGAAATCGGATCGAGCGACGAGATCGGCGACCTCTCCTCGGCCTTCAACAGCATGGCCGCCAATCTGGAGAAGACCGTCTCCAAACTCGTTCGCTCGCAGGCACAACTCAAGACCGTCGTCGAAACGGTCGGCTCGCGATCGCGCACGGTCGCCGAGCGCGTCGACGAGCAGCGCTCGATGATTGACAGCACCTATCACTCCATCGATCAGCTCAACAACGGCGTCCGCAAGATCACCGACAATGTCGAAGCGCTCTCCGCGGCGTCGGAGGAAACCTCCTCCTCGATGCTGGAGATGGTGGCGTCGATCGAGGAAGTCAGCCGCCACACCGACACGCTCTACAACTCCGTCGAAGACACCGCGTCGGCGACCGGCCAGATGGCGACGTCGATCAACGAAGTCGATCAGAACGTCGACTTCCTCTCGAACTTCGTGACCGACACGTCCTCGTCGATGGTGGAGATGAGTGCCTCGATCGCGCAGGTGGAGTCGAATGCCGCCAAGTCGTACGACCTCGCGCTCGCCGTCGCCGATGCTGCCGAGTCGGGGATGAAGGCAGTCCGCGAGACGATCGACGGCATGGAGCAGATTCGCCACTCCGTCGCCGAGTCCAACGCCGTCATCACGCGCCTCGGCGACCGCTCCACGGCCATCGGCAAGATCCTCAACGTCATCGAAGACATCGCCGAGCAAACGAACCTCCTCGCGTTGAATGCGGCCATCCTTGCCGCGTCGGCCGGCGAACATGGCAAAGGCTTCTCCGTCGTCGCCGCGGAGATTCGCGATCTCTCCGAGCGGACCGCGTCGTCCACTCGCGAGATCGCGAATCTGATTCGCTCCGTGCAGGACGAAGTCGGGAACGCGCTCCGATCGATGTCCGCGGGCACGAAGCTCGTCGCGGACGGCGTCTCGCTGTCGCATGAAGCCGGGAAAGCGCTCAACAACATCCTCGAGTCGTCGACGAAAGCCTCGGAGATGGGGAAAGAGATCGCCGCAGCCACGCGCGAACAAGCCAAAGGAAGCGAGACCGTCACGCAATCGGTCGGCAGGCTGCAGGAACTCGTCAGCCAGATCAACAAGGCCACGACGCAGCAGGCGCAGGGCTCGGACCACATCATGAACGCGGTCGAATCGATGCGCGAGGTCACGCGGTACGTGCGCCAGGCGATGGTTGAGCAGCGCTCCGGCTCGTCGATGATCTCCGCGTCGGCGGAGCGGATGATCGACATGATCCACGAGATTTTCCAGGTCGCGGCTGGTCAGGCGATGGAGAGCGAAAAGATCGTTGCGACGATGGAGAAGGTGCGCGTGATCGCCGAGGGCAACGGCAACTACGCGATGGAGATGGGCGAGTCGCTGACGCTGCTTTCCGAGGCCATCCGCGGTCTCGACGAAGAAATCCGCCGCTTCCGCGTGCGCGGATGAGCGCGTTGCGCGGGCGCTTTACGCGGCGTGGCGGCGGCGCGATCGTCCATTTTGACCATCCGTCCATCCCGGACGTGATCCACTTCGGAGGCGCCGACTGGCGCGCCAAGCGCGAGTTCCACATCACACTCGCCGGCACCACCACGATGCGCATGCTGACGGAGGATCCAGATGACGTCATCAAACGCGCGGCGCGGCGGCTCACGTTCAGCATCACCACTCGGGACGAGTTCTGGCACGTCCGCGAAGAGAAAACGCGAACGATCATCCGCATGTGCGACATCAGCGGCGCCGAGGAGTTTTTCGCCGCTCTCGAACGCGAACTACAGATCGTCATCGAACGTCCGCCGTATCACGTGACGCTGTACACGATCGGGACATTGCGAGGCATCGGTATCGCCACGCGCGCCGAGTTGGAACGCCTCGGCGAACCGCTCACGGAACCGGAGCGGGACGCGCTGTTGTCGGTCATACAATGAACGCCATGCCCGACCGCGCCGTCGAACTGCGGCTGATCACCTTCACCGTCGGTTTCGAGACGTTCGTTCTCGACATCATGGGGCTGCGGCAGATCATCCCGTACACCGGCTCGACGACGGTGCCGACCGCGCCGCCGTTCATCGAAGGCATCATCGTCCTGCGCAACGAAGTAATCCCGATCGTCGACCTGCGCGCGCGTCTCTACCCGCAACTCGAAGAGCGATCCGAGCAGCCGCTCGTTCTCATCACCTACAGCAACGCCGGCATCATCGGCATCAAAGTCGACGCCGTCCGCCGCATCGTCAACGTCAGCACGGACGCGCTTCTCCCGCCGCCGCCGATCATCCGCGGAATCCGCGGCGAGCTCCTGATCGCGATCGTCCCATACGAAGATGAGGTCTACCTCCTCATCGACATCGAGAACATCCTGAGCGGGGACGAGAAGCAGGTGTTGGCGGCGGCAGATTTGACTCCGCAGGATGTTGAAGCGCCCGCCTAGCAACGAGCGCGAGTAAACTGGACATTCGATGCCCAACATCGCCGTCGAGTACGACAAAGAAGCACTTAACGGATTCTGCCGTCGGTGGAAAGTCACGGAGTTCTCTCTGTTCGGCAGCGCCGTCCGTGATGACTTCGGGCCAGACAGCGATGTCGACGTGCTGGTGACACTGGCTCCCGACGCGCCGTGGACGTTGTCGAACTGGCTCGCAATGCAGAGGGAACTGGAAACGCTCTTCCATCGCCGTGTCGACCTTATCGAACGAGATGCCGTTGCGCATAGCGAGAACCGTTTCCGCAAACACGCAATCCTTTCGTCGGCGGTGATGCTTGACGTCGCGTGACCTCGGCTACCTGGAGGATATGCGGCTGCACGCGATGGATGCGCTCGCGATCGCCCAACGTATCGGCCGTGATGAGTTCCTTTCCGATCGCACCATGCAACACGCCGTGATTCGCTGTCTCACCGTGATCGGCGAAGCGGCAAATAGAGTTTCGGAGGTCACATGCAAGGCGCTGCCGAACGTCGCCTGGGGCGAAGCTGTCGGGCTTCGCAACGTGGTTGTGCATGACTACCAGCGCATCGATCACTCACGAATCTGGACTATCGTCGAAACCGACCTGCCGCCGTTGGTCAATGCCCTCAACGCTTACTTGAGCGACGTCGACTAGTCCTCTTGCGATTCCTCCGCCGGCGCGTCGCTTCTCTGATCGTTGCGGAATCCCCACGGGCAGTGGCGGCAGCCGGATTCGCAGCAGTAGCCGCGGTCGCGTAGGAACTTCTCGGTGAAGACCATGTACGGACCTTCGTAGTAGAAGTCGATGCCTTCGATCAGCGCGGGCATGGCGGCAACGATATTCCGATATCCTTCGCGCGTGTTTGCGCGGACGCGTCTCCTGCAGATTGCCGAGGGGATGAAGGGGCGGCGGATTGTCGTGTATGGAGACATCGTCGCGGACCGATTCATCTACGGCACGCCGAAACGGATTTCGCGCGAGGCGCCGGTGCTGATCCTTCGCCAGTATCGTGACGACACGCTTCTCGGCGCCGGCGGCAACGCCATCAACAACATCCAGTCGCTCGGCGGCGTGCCGCTGGCGGTGTCCGTTCTCGGCAGCGACGCCCAGGGGCAGCAACTCTTCGATTCGATGAGGGCGCAGGGCATCGACTGCGCCGGCGTCGTCCGCGCGGACCGCTACAACACCCCGACGAAGGTGCGCATCCTCGGCGGAATGCCGCATGCCAGCCGGCAGCAGATCGTTCGCTATGACATCGAGGATCACTGCGACTTGACCGATGCCGAAGTTGAGCAGCTCGGCGGCGCGTTGCAGGAGCGGATTGCGAACGCCGATGCTGCATTGATCAGCGACTACGGCTACGGCGCGGTAACGCAACCGCTTGCGGGCGCGCTGACGTCGGCGGCGGCCGGCAAGCCGGTCACGCTCGACTCGCGGTACGACCTGCTGCGATTTTCCGGCATCACCGCGGCCACGCCGAACGAAGAAGAAGCGGCGGAAGCGGCGGGAACGTCGCTCTTTAATGGCGACAACGACGTGCGGCTGCGGCAGGCGGGCGACACATTGCGCGAGAAGCTCGGCAGCGAAGCGCTGCTGATCACGCGCGGCAGCCGCGGCATGGCGCTCTTCGAACGCGAGCGCGATGAGCCGATTCTCATCCCGGTCTACGGCACCGACCAGGTCGCGGACGTCACCGGCGCCGGCGATACGGTCATCGCGGCGTTCACGCTGGCGCTCGCGGCCGGTGCGTCGTTCGCCGAGGCGGCGAAGATCGCGAATTACGCGGGCGGGATCGTGGTCATGAAGATGGGAACGGCGACCGTGTCCAACGACGAATTGCGGCGCGCGATTGAACGCGACGAGGCGCTGCCCGAGTGAACGCACCCATCCTCGATGAGCGCGCGCTGGATGAAGCGCTTGCAACCGAGCGGGCGGCGGGACGGACGATCGCGTTTGCCAACGGCTGCTTCGACGTTCTGCACGTCGGGCACATCCGATACCTTCAGGGCGCGGCGAAAGAGGCGGACGTGCTCGTCGTCGGCGTCAATGGCGACGAATCGGTGAGGGAGCTGAAGGGCGAAGGCCGGCCGGCGATGAATGAAGCCGAGCGCGCCGAGATCATCGCGGCGATCCGCGGCGTGTCGTACGTGACCATTTTTCGCGAACGCAGCCCCGCGCGCCTGATCGGCGATTTCAAGCCGGACGTGCATTGCAAAGGCACCGACTACACGCCGGACAGCGTGCCGGAAGCCGCAGTCGTGCGGGCGTATGGCGGGCGGGTCGCGATCGTCGGAGATCCGAAGGATCACTCTACGACCGAGTTGCTGGAGACGATGCGGCGGCGATGACGGACGCCGCGCCGCAGCGCCTTCTCGTCATTCGTCTCTCCGCCTTTGGCGACGTCATTCACACGATTCCAGCGGTCGTGGCGTTGCGGGACGCATTGCCGCAGACGGCGATCGCGTGGGCTGTTGAACCGGCGTACGCGGAGTTGGTCGAGATCGTGGCGCGCGTCAAAGCGATCCGCGTGTCGCTGAAGCGCTGGTCATTCGCGCGCATCGCTGCCGCGTGGCGCGATGTTCGCGGATTCCCGACTGCCATCGATTTTCAGGGATTGCTCAAGTCGGCGTTGATCGCGCGCGTCAGCGGCGCAGGTCAACGCTATGGCTTCGCGCGCGACGTTATTCGCGAGAAGCCGGCCGCGTTGTTCGTGAACCGGCCGGCCACGATCGATCGATCGACGCACGTAGTCGAGTGGAACCTCGAGCTTGCGCGGACGTTTGTCCCCGCCATCGCTGGCGTGCCGCAGGTTGACTTCACGCCGTTTGCAAAGGACCCCAGCGGTCAGCTTGCGCGATTTGCAAATCGCATCGTTCTGCTTCCGGGAGCGGGCAAGCCCGGCAAACAATGGCCGGCCGCGCGATTCGCCGAGCTGGCAAAACGCATCGGAAGCGACGCGCTCGTCGTTTGGGGACCGGGCGAAGAAGGGCTGGCCCGCGCGATCGGTGCCGAGGTCGCGCCGGCAACGAACTTCCGCGAGCTTGCCTCCGTTTTGCGTCACGCGAGACTCGTCATCGGCGCCGACACAGGGCCGTTGCATCTCGCGGCAGCGCTCGGCACACCCCTCATCGGCCTCTACGGTCCGACCGACCCGGCGCGAAACGGACCGTATGGGCAGCTCGATCGCGTCCTCTCGACATTCAGCAGGACCAAATCAATGGACGACATCGCGGTCGACGACGTCATGCAGCTGATACTCAAAATAAACGCGCGTTGACGCTTGCGTCCGGCGCGGCGTAAACTCGCCGGTCACGAACCGAAATCGCTGATGCCCCGCAACTTCCGACCGAATCCGTCACGCTTCCTGTGACGCGTACCGGCCACCCAACTATGAGCGTACGTCTTGGCGAACTATTGACGAAAGCGAGTCTGATCACCTCCGATCAGCTCAAAGATGCCCTGAAGCTCCAGAAGGAGACCGGCGGCAAGCTCGGTGAGACGCTCATCAAGCTCGGGTTCGTGGCCGAGGAAGACATCACCGAGTGCTTGTCGCAGCAGTTCGGAGTGCCGTCCATCAACCTTGCGCACTTCGAGATCGACTCGGCCGTCATCAAGCTGATTCCGCCCGACGTCGCCCGCAAATACAACATTCTTCCGGTCAATAAGACCGGCGCCACGGTCACCATCGCCATGGCCGATCCGACCAACGTCTTCGCCATGGACGACATCAAGTTCATGACCGGCTACAACGTCGAGCCGGTGGTGGCGTCGGAGCTCGGCATCAAGGCGGCCATCGACAAGTACTACGGCACGACCTCGTCGCTCGAGCTGAAAAAGGTCATGGAGGACCTGCAGCAGTCTGAGAGCGCCGATCTGGAGGTGCTGGAAGAGGAAGAGGAATTCGACATCGCCGCGCTGGCCGACTCGGCGGAAGAGGCGCCGGTCGTCAAGCTGGTCAACCTCATCCTGACCGACGCCATCAAGCGCGGCGCATCCGACATCCATATCGAACCGTACGAGAAAGAGTTCCGGGTTCGCTTCCGCATTGACGGGACGCTGTACGAAATCATGAACCCACCCCTGAAGCTCAAAGACGCGATCACCTCGCGCATGAAGATCCTGGCGAAGCTCGACATCTCCGAGAAACGCCTGCCGCAGGACGGCCGCATCAAGCTGAAGATGAAGCTCAACGACAAGAACAAAGAGCTCGACTTCCGCGTCTCCGTGCTGCCGACGCTCTTCGGCGAGAAGATCGTCATGCGGCTCCTCGACAAGGACAACCTGCGCCTCGACATGACCAAGCTCGGCTTCGAGCCGGAGTCGCTGGTGCGTTTCGAGGAAGCGATCTTCAAGCCGTGGGGGATGGTGCTCGTGACCGGTCCGACCGGCTCGGGAAAAACGAACACGCTGTATTCGGCGCTCTCGAAAGTGAATTCGCCGGAAGTGAACATCATGACCGCCGAGGATCCGGTCGAGTTCAATCTGCCCGGGATCAATCAGGTGCAGATGAAGGAGTCGATCGGACTCAACTTCGCGGCGACGCTGCGCTCTTTCCTGCGGCAGGATCCGAACATCATCCTCGTCGGCGAGATCCGCGACTTCGAAACCGCGGAGATCGCGATCAAGGCCGCGCTGACCGGACATCTCGTTCTATCGACGCTGCACACCAACGATGCGCCGTCGACGATCAACCGCCTGATGAACATGGGCATCGAGCCGTTCCTCGTCGCGACCTCCGTGCAGCTTATCGCCGCCCAGCGCCTTGCGCGCCGCGTCTGCTCGAACTGCAAGGAGCCGGTGGAGATGACGCCGCAGGCGCTGATGAACATCGGCTTCAAGAAGGACGAGATCGGGACGTTCACCGTCTATAAGGGCCGCGGCTGCGACAAGTGCAACAGCACCGGCTACAAAGGACGCGTGGCGCTGATCGAGGTCATGGCCATCGACGACACGATCCGCGACCTGATCCTCTCGGGCGGCACCGCCATCGACATCAAGAAACGAGCCGCGGAAACCGGCATGATCAGCCTCCGCCGCTCAGGTCTGATCAAGATCAAAGACGGCACGACGACGATCGAGGAGGTCGTTCGGGAGACGATACTGTGATTGGGGAGTAGGGGGCCGGGAGTGGGGAGTCGGAGAAAACCAATCTCCGACTCCCGACCCCCGACTCCCCACTCCCGGAGAAAAACATGCCGGTCACACTTCATCAGCTACTCAAGACTATGGTCGAGCGCGGCGGCTCGGATCTGCACGTCACGACCAATTCCGCACCGCAGATTCGAATCGACGGCAAGCTCGTGCCGCTCGACATGCCGGCGCTGACGGCGCCGGAGACGAAGCAGCTCGCCTACTCGGTGCTCACCGACGCGCAGAAGCATCGTTTTGAAGAGAACCTCGAGCTCGATCTCTCCTTCGGCATCAAGGGTCTGGCCCGCTTCCGCGCGAACATCTTCAATCAGCGCGGCGCCACCGCCGCCGTCTACCGCCAGATCCCCTACGAAATCCTCGGCTTTCGCGAGCTCGGTCTGCCGACTGTCGTCGAGGAGATCTGCAACAAGCCGCGCGGACTCGTCCTCGTCACCGGTCCGACCGGCTCCGGCAAATCGACGACGCTGGCCGCGATGATCGACAAGATCAACCGCGAGCGGCACGAGCACATCATCACCATCGAAGATCCGGTGGAGTTTCTCCATTCGCACAAGAGCTGCATCGTCAATCAGCGCGAGCTGCACGCTGATACGCACTCCTTCGCGAACTCGCTCAAGTCGGCGTTGCGTCAGGATCCCGACGTCGTGCTGATCGGCGAAATGCGCGACCTCGAGACGATCGAGTCCGCGCTGCGCATCGCCGAGACGGGCCACCTCACGTTCGGCACGCTGCACACCAACTCCGCGGCGCAGACCATCAACCGCATCGTCGACGTTTTCCCGTCGCACCAACAGCCGCAGATTCGCGCGCAACTGTCGTTCGTGCTCGAAGGAATCCTTTGCCAGGCGCTCCTGCCGCACGCCACCGGCAAGGGCCGCGCGATGGCGATGGAGATCCTCATTCCGAACGCCGCGATCCGCAATCTCATCCGCGAAGACAAGGTGCATCAGATCTATTCGATGATGCAGACCGGCCAGGCCAAATACGGAATGCAGACTTTTAACCAGTCGTTGGCGACGCTGTACTTCAAAAAACAGATCACCCTGCAGACGGCGCTGGCCCGTTCATCGAATCCCGACGAGCTTCAGGAGATGATCACGCGCGGCGCCGGAGCGCTCTCGCCGCAGGGAACGGTGACGCCGACCGGAACGCGGCCGCGATCCGTGTAACCTAGTCATTCAACGGAGGAGACGATGCCTACATTCGAATGGAAAGGATCGCGCGCCGGGCAAATGCAGAGCGGCGTTCTCAATGCCGATTCGAAAGAAGCGGCGAACGAGATCCTTCGCCGTCAGCGCATCGAAGCGCCCTCGATTCGCGAAAAAGGGAAGGAGATCGCCTTCCCGAAATTTGGCGGCGGCGTACCGCCTCAGCTCGTCGCCATCTTCACCCGTCAGTTCTCCGTCATGATCGACGCCGGCCTGCCTCTGGTGCAGTGCCTCGAAATTCTGGCCGGGCAGCAGGAAAACAAGACCTTCAAGCGCGCGCTGATCCAGATCCGCCAGGACGTCGAGTCCGGCTCGAATCTCGCCGACTCGATGCGCAAGCATCCCAAGATTTTCAACGACCTCTTCACCAACATGGTTGCCGCCGGCGAGGCGGGCGGTATTCTCGATACGATTCTCCAGCGCCTGGCGCAGTACATCGAGAAGTCGGTGAAGCTGAACAGCCAGGTGAAGTCGGCGATGATTTATCCGGTCGCCGTCATCTCCATCGCCTGCATCGTGGTGGCGATCATTCTCTGGAAAGTCATCCCGGTCTTCGCGGCCCTCTTCAAAGGCCTCGGCGCCGAGCTGCCGATGCCGACGCAGATCGTCATCTGGCTCTCGAACTTCATCGCCGATTTCTGGTGGCTGATCGCGATCGTCATCGGCGGCACGATCTACGCGCTGCGCCGCTATCACGAGACGTACAAAGGGAAGCGCGTCCTCGACGGCATCATCCTGAAGATGCCCATTCTCGGCATCCTGATGCGCAAGATTGCCGTGGCCCGTTTCTGCCGTACGCTTTCGACACTCACCTCGTCCGGCGTTCCCATCCTCGACGGTCTGCAGATCACCGCCCGCACCGCCGGCAACTCCATCATCGAAGATGCCATCATGGCCACCCGCAAGTCGGTCGAGGAAGGCAAAACCATCAGCGAGCCGCTCTCCGATACCGATGTCTTCCCGACGATGGTCGTGCAGATGATCGCCGTCGGTGAACAGACCGGCGCGCTCGACACGATGCTCTCGAAGATCGCCGACTTTTACGAAGACGAAGTGGACACCGCGGTGGCCGGCCTAATGAAGCTCCTCGAGCCGGTCCTCATCGCCTTCCTCGGCGTCGCCATCGGCGGCATCGTCATCGCCATGTACATGCCGATGTTCACGCTGATCGGACAGATTGGATAAGCAGCTCTTAGCTGTTAGTTCTTAGCTCTGAGGGGCGGCGCGCGAGTGTCGCCCCTTTTGTTTTACGCTAACCGACACATGCCCTCCGACGCCCGCATGCTCATCGCCATCCGCGTCGTCGTCGTGACGACGCTGCTGCTTGCGGCGCTGATCATCCAGTACACCGTTCGCGAACTCCTGCCAATCAACTATCTCTACACCACCGCGGCGATCACCTACGGACTCACGCTCGTGTACATCGGCGTCGGCTACGCGGCGTCGCGAAAGATCAATCTCATCATCCAGGTTGCTGGCGATCTCGTCGTTGAAACGGTCCTGGTCTACTTCACGGGCGGTCTCGACTCACCGTTCTCGTTTCTCTACCTCGTCTCGATCATCACCGCGTCGATGCTGCTTTACCGCCGAGGCGGGATCCTCAGCGCCAGCGGCGCGGTCATCCTCTACGGCGTGCTGGGAGACCTGATGCTCTACGGTGTGCTCCCGCTGCCCGAGCAATCGTGGTTCATCCCGACGCCCTGGACGTCGTCGAGGCTCTACCTGAACATGGCCACGAACTTCGCCGGCTTCTACGCGACGGCGCTACTCACGTCGTATTTGTCGGAGAAGCTGCAGAAGACTTCCGAGGAGCTCGACGCCAACAGGCAGAACCTCGCGGAGTTGCGGGCGTTGAATCAGAACGTCGTCGAGTCGATCCCATCGGGCCTGATCACGCTTTCACCCGACGGGGTGGCCACGTTCATCAATCCCGCTGGATGCCTTCTACTCCGTCGTGAGGCGCACGCCATCATCGGCCGGCCCATCGCGCAACTTGGGTTTTACGCGGAGGGCGAATGGGACGAGTTCCGGCACACGCTCACCGGCGGCTCCGTCATTCGCCGCGAAAAGCACGACGTCGCAATCGGCGACGAGTTGCGGACGATTGGATTCGCAGTCACGCCGCTGAACACGATCGAAGGCGCTGCGTCCGGATACACGCTCATCTTCCAGGATTTGACCGACATGAAAACGCTCGAGGCCGAGCTGCGGCTCAAAGATCGCATGGCTGCCGTCGGCGAGCTCTCTGCCGGCATCGCTCACGAGATCCGCAATCCACTCGCGGCGATCGCCGGATCTGTACAAGTGCTCAAGAAATCGACCGCGCTGAATCCACAGGAACAGCGGCTGATGTCGATCATCCTCAAGGAGTCCGAGCGGCTCAACAAATCGATCGCCGACTTTCTCCGCTTCGTGAAGCCGCAGGAAAAACGTCCCGCCGAATTCGACATCGCCGCGAGCCTGGCCGAGACGCTCGACCTGCTGCGCAACTCTCCCGAGTTGACTGCGACGCACACCATCGAGGACGAGATCGTTCCGCCGTCCTACACGATCGTCGGAGACAGCGATCAGATCCGGCAGGTGTTCTGGAACATCGCCCGCAACGCGGTGCAGGCCATGCCGAACGGCGGAACGCTGCGCGTCACTACGGCCCCGGCCGCGGATCACTACAACATCACCTTCAGCGACAACGGACGCGGCATGAACGACGCCGACCAGCGCCGCCTCTTCCAACCGTTCCGAACGAACTTCCCCACCGGCACCGGCCTCGGCATGGCCATCTCCTACCGCATCGTCCAGGAACACGGCGGCCGCATCGAAGTCGTCTCGCACGAAAACGCAGGCACTTCGATCACGGTCTCGCTGCCGTCATCCGCCGCGACAATGCGCAACGCGGTGGCGTGAATCACTCCTCTGTCACGTTCGTCTTCGCGATCCGGTCACCGATTCGGCTTTTCCCGGCGACTACGAACACCACCTCGGCGAGGTTCACGGCCGGCACGATCAGGCTCACGTTGCGCGCGAAGCTGCGCAAATAGCCGCACGGTTTATCGTTGCTCGTGAGGACGCGCAGCCCGAGGATCTGCTTGCCGAGGGAGCGGCCGCGCCAGCCGTCGCGGAAGAGCATGGAAACGATCACGATGCCGAGGGCGGCGTACCAGACGTTCTGGATGACGCGGATTTCGCCGCCGATCCAGGCCAGGGTGTAGCTCAGCAGCGCGGCGGGGAGCACGAGTAGCAGTGAAATCGAGAGGGCATCGACGAGAAACGCCGCGATGCGCAGAAGCGTGGTCTGGGAGCCATCCGTGCTCATTCGAAACCCTTTATCCTCGTTTTCGTACCTTCCTGCTGCAAGGGACCTATGAACAGCCGGAATCGCATCATCTATTCGCTCGCGTCGCTCCTTCTGGTGGCCGGTTGCGGCGCCGTCATGGAGCGGCGAACAGCGCACGTCGAGCGGCGCTGGCCGGCAGGCACGATCCGCCGCATCGAGGTGCGCGAGGTCGATGGCGCGATCAACATCGAGGCCGGCTCCGCGAACGAAATCGCGATGGACGCGACCGTCCAAAGCCGCATCGCCCCCAAACAGAACCAGGAAAATCAGGGCTACTTCACGACGCAGGTGAGCGGCGACACGCTGATCATCGGACGTGAGAACGAGCACCGCCACTTCCGCTTCTTCAGCTTCGGCAACGAGACGCGCATCGACTACGAGCTTCGCGTTCCCGCGTCCGTGGCGCTCGATCTGCGCACCGTCAACGGACGCATCGCGACGCACGGCGTCGACGGCGAGATGCGCGCGGTGACGGTGAACGGACGCGTGAACATCGATACGCCCGGCTCCAGCGAAGTGGAAGCGCACACGGTCAACGGACGCATCGAAGCGCGTTTCGGCAAGTCGTTCCAGGGCGCAACGCTGAAGACTGTCAACGGCGGGGTGACCGCAGCGCTGCCTCTCAGCGCATCGTTCACCGGCGATTTCTCGCAAGTAAATGGCGACATCGAAGCCGCGTTTCCGCTGAACATCCATTCGCATCCCGGCAGCCGCCGCGTTTCGGGTGAAGTGAACGGCGGACGTTACGAGCTGCGCATCACGACGGTGAACGGCGACATCAAGATCGATACTGCCACGACGCCCGCGACACCGGCAGCGCCAGCGGCTCCGGCCGCCCCTCCTGCGCCGCCGGCTGCGCCCGCAGCGGTCTCCAGCACGTCCTGAGGGTAAACTGCCGCTTCAATGACGAAGCGGATCGCGGCCGCCGCGTTCTTCGTGCTGGCCGCCATCGCCGCCGTCGCGCCGATCCGGAGCTACGACTATTTCTGGCACCTGACTACCGGCCGCTGGATCGTCGAGCACCGCGCAATTCCCCAATTCGATCCGCTTGCGGTCGCGAGCGCGCACGTGCCGTGGATCAATGGCGAATGGCTGTACGAGATCGTGCTCTACGCGTTGCACGGCATCGGCGGCGATGCCGGGATTTCGATCATCAGCGCGATGCTCGCAGCGGCGATCTTCGCGATCGCGGTTCTCATCACATCGCAGGATGCCGGCGTCGCGCTGCTCATCGCTGCCGTGGGGTTCGCTGGCGCGTCTGATCGGCTCGGCGTCCGTCCCGCCGCTGCTGCCGCGCTGCTGATCGTGATCGCGATCGGACTCCTCGGCTCGCGACTGAGGCTTGCTCCGCTGACGATTGCCTACGTATGTCTCACGATCGTCTGGATCAACGTCCACCCCTCGGCGCTGCTGGCGCCGGTGCTCGCTCTGATTTCAATTCTTCAAATCCGTAGCGCCGGCGGCTCGCCGGCTGGACCGCCGCCGGCTCGGCGGCAAGAGGCGAAGACGCGCCAGCGAGCCGCTGGCGGTCCAGCCGACGAGCCGTCGGCGCTACGATCGATAATCCTCGCGGGGGCCAGCGCGATCGCGTTACTCGTCAATCCCTACGGCTGGAACGCCATTCTCGCGCCGTTGCGGTTGACGTCCGAGATCCACAGCGGCGCGTTCGTCAATGCCGAGTGGCTGCCGTCGACCTTCGCATTTTTTCCGCTGCTGTACGTGACCATTGGCGCGGTATTGCTGCTCTTTATCGGCACGAAGGAAAAGCGCGCGAATGCGTGGCGACTGGTGATCTTCGCTCTGCTCGCGGCGCTGGCCATCCGATACGTAAGAAACCAGGGACTCTACTTCGCCGCGCTTCCGCTTCTCGTCCCGCCGATCGGCAACTTCTCGCGCCGCGTCTCGAATGGCATCGCCGCCTGTGCGCTCATTCCGCTGGCGTGGGTGTTCCAACACGACGCCCATCGCCCGGGCATCGATGACGAACGATTTCCGGCGCGCGCCGTCGCCGCGCTGAAGTCGTACAACCTGCCGGGCAACATCTACAACGTCGATCAGTTCGGCGGGTTGATCGAGTGGACGTTCTATCCGGAACGCCGCGCCCTGACCGACGGCCGCAACGAACTATTCCGCGAGTTCATCGAGGCCGACGCCGTCGCGCACCGCGACAGCCGCGCGTGGCACGCCATGATCGCGAAGTACGGACTCGTGCTCGCCGTCGACGAATACCAGAACGAAAAGATCGAGGTGCTCGACGTCGCCAGCGGCGAACGGCGAGCGTTGCCCGCGTCGCTCGTTCGCTACCGGCGGCGCGATTGGGCGCTGATCGCGTTCGACGATGCGGCGATGGTTTTCGCCCGCCGCGATGTGTTCCCAGCGTCGCGGCTGGACGCGATCGAATATCGCTTTATCGTTCCGGATGATCCCGGCATCGGCTACGCGAACGCGGAGTTCCGCGACGCGGCACGCAGGGAGATCGCCCGCGCGAAGGTGCAGTTCGGCGACATCAGAGTTGTGCGGGAGTTGGAAGCGGGCGCGAACTAATTGACGACGTCGCAGCAGTCGTCGTCGAACGCCTGCTCATGCGGCCAGCGGCTGGCCAGCATGCGCTCGAAGTAGGGAAGGACGATCCGTTCGTAGCGTTGTTCGAATCCGGGATGCAGTTCGAGGATCGCTTTGCGCGCGCAACGGACCAGGCATCGCGCTTCGCGGTGCGACACGGTCATGTCGCTGCCGATGAGATTGAGCGTGAGCTCCACGATCATGCGAATACGGCGGAGGCGCCGCCGCTCGAAAATCGGCGAGCGGACTTCCATCGTCGAATCCATTGCGTATTTGCCCATGCTCAGTTACCGCGCTCAAACGGAGGTATCGCGTGGCGCATTCCTCGTTTTGTGATCGGCTGTCGGCTGTCGGCTGTCGGGTGTCGGGATGGCTTGACGAGCAAACACAATCGCCTCGCGCAGCACGACTTTCGCGGCAGCCCAGTTGACTAAGCCGAAGGCAATCAGGCCCACGGGCGCTGCCCGTCAAGCGTGTTCGCGGTCGCCTTCGGACCAGATCTCGTCGGCGTCGGTGACATCGACCGGATCGGCTTGCGACTCGTAGAACTTGATCGCGGCGCGGCCGACGGCGCGGACGGAGATGTAGTTCAGCGTGCCGCCGGCGGCGACGCCGACGAACGGGATCGCCTTCGTGAGCCGCTCGCGGAAAAAGTTCGTGCCGAGCTTCTCTGCGATCTTGCCGCCTTCCACCGTTGCGGATTCGAGCATCGTGGCGATGCCTTGCTTGCCGATGCCGACGCCCGATGCATACGCGAGGCACGACATCGCCTCCGTAAAACGTTCGCGCTGCGACGGCTCGTGGCCGTAGACGGTAGCGATACCGAGGATGAGGCGGAACTGCTGGAAAACGAGGAAGGCCAGTTCCGCGCCGAGGGAGCCGATCGCGATGAGGCCGCTGGGGAGGCCGGAGACAGCGCCGGCGGCGGCGCAGCGAAGAGCGGTGCGGCGCACCAGCATGCGGGCGTGTTCGTCGGAGTGGAAGTCGGGCTCGCTCTCCTTGAGCGCGGCCACATCGCGGCGGATCTTCTCCGTATCGATTTCTTCGAAGAGAGACCGGAAGACCTCCTCGAGCATCGAGTCGGCCCGTTGCTTGAACTGCCGGACTTTTCCCATTTTCGGATTTAGTCGGAGCTCTTTGACTCCGTTTTGACTGGTGCCTTGGTTTCGGTTTTGGTTTCGGACTTCGTTTCGGATTTCGATTCCGTCTTCGTTTCGCTCTTCGACTCTGAGGGCTTGCTGTCGCCGGACGATGACGACTCGCTCTTCGTTTCCGATCCCGCTTTCGTGTCCGCCTTCGATGACGCGCTGGCGTAATCGGTCTTGTAAAAGCCGGAGCCTTTGAACTGGATCGCCGGCGCCGACATCAACTTTCGCACGTCGCCGCCGCACTTGTCGCAAACGGCATACGGAGGATCGGTAAATTTCTGGATCATCTCCGTGCGGTCATTGCACTTCGTGCACTGGTATTCGTAAATGGGCATGCGGCGATGTGAACGACGCGGGTGACAGCGCGATTCCGTTCGGCCGAGCATCATCCGCAGATGGCGCAGATGTACACAGATTCGAACGCCTTGTTCTGCGTCCATCTGCGTCATCTGCGGATCGCAGATTTCACTGCTTCATCAACGGTGCGATCTTCGCCTGTGAATTCTCTTCCGCGGCAAACAGTACGCCGTCGCGGAAATAGACGCCGGCGATGCCGCCGCCGGTGCGGCGGTAGTACCACGACTCGATCGTCGAGTCGGGACGGTCGTTGGTGACCTGCCAGCCGGGAATGGGCTTGCCGAGGAGGTGGGCGACGTCGCGTTGCGACATCCCCTTTTCGAGGGCCAGCAGCTTCTCGTGCGATACCGCCAGATGATCGACGGAATCGGCGAGGCCTTTCAGCGCGAGGTCGTTCTTCGGATCGTGCGTCAGCACCGCGCGATAGATGCGGATCGCATCCTGATGACGGCCCACCGCCGCCAACTCGTGTGCGAAATCGAGCTGGATGTGCTGGTAGACCTCGCGCGCGCGGCTGTGCGTCGGATGTTTTGCGACAAACGCTCCGAGTGTGTCGGCGTAGGCCTGCTTCGCATGCACCGGCGCGTTCGGCGCCGACGCCGCCTGCTTGTGGCGGAGGACGTGGAGCCATTCCGAGGAGTTGTCGGAAGCATCGGGAGAACCGCCGCCGCACGACATGGCAGCGAGTGCGATGAGGACCAATAACTGGCGCATTGGCTCCAAAAGTAGCACAGCTTCTCTGCGCTATAATCGCGCGCCGGTTTGGGGGCGGGTTTCAACCTACAGGATTCGGAGGACTTATGGCCGTGAGGGGCGACGAAGTCGCGGGCTCGATCGAAGCACACGTCCGCGATGCGATGGAGAAGTTGGTGGGCGAGATTCGCTCCTCCATCGAAGACGTCCGCGAGGTGGTCGACTCGCAGCTCAAGGCCGCCCTTCAGAGCGTTCAGGCCGACGTCAACGCCGTCTCCTTCCTCCCGCACATCCAGAAGTCCCTCGGCGAATTCGAAGAGAGCATTACCGCTGCGATTCCGCCCCCTCCGCCATCCACGGCGGGCGCTGATGCGTCGCGCGTCAAACAAGCGGTTCAGGCCGTCGAGCGCGGCAAGTCACAAGTGGACATCCTCAACGCGCTGCTCGATCAGTGCCTGATGTTCGGCTCGCGCGCGGCCCTGCTGATCCTGCGCGGCGAGACGTTCAGCGGCTGGAAGGGCGCCGGCTTCACGGCGGCGGGCGGCAACGATGAGCAGATCAAGCGCTTCAACGCCGCACCTGGCCTGATCGATGAGCTCGATCGCGTTCTTCGCGACGAGCAGGTTGTCACCTGGGACGGCGCCAATCTCTCCACGCGCCTCGGCGTTCCCGCTTCGACGAGCGCGATCCTCGTGCCGATGGTGATCAAGGACAAAATCGCCGCGGCTGTTTACGTCGATGCGGTTGACGCGGACGCCGCGAAGCTCGATCCATCGTCGCTCGAGCTGCTCGTCTTCACGACCGGCCTGCTGATCGATACGGTCGCGAGCCGCAAGAAGTCGCCGTCGCCGAGTTTGAACGATGCGGAGTCGGTCACTGCACCGCAGCCGATGGCCGCACCGGCACCCGCGCCTGCACCGCCGCCACGTCCTACGCCACCACCACCGCCCGTTCGTCCGTCGCCGCCCGTTGCCGACGAATCAGCCGACACCACCGTCGCCGTTTCCGCCGCGCAGTTGCGCGAGATGATGGCGCCCCCTGCGGCCACGCCCACGTTCACGATGCCGGAGACCGACTTCGCGGCACCGTCGTCCGCGATGCCATCGGCGGCATCGTTCATGACCACCGCACTGCCGGCCATCGAAGCGCCCCCTCCCGCTCCGCCTCCACCTCACGCCGCGCCGCCCCACGAACGGGAGGAGCGCGCCAGCACGCAGTACATCCCGCCGCCGAACCTCACAACCCGCAGCGCCGCTCCGATCGGCGGCGCCGTACCGGCGGACGATTCGAAGCGCCACGATGAAGCCCGCCGCTTTGCCCGCCTGCTGGTCTCCGAGATCAAGCTCTATAACGAGCCAAAGGTCGACCTCGGCCGCCGCAATAAAGACCTCTACGAGCGCCTCAAAGAAGACATCGACCGCAGCCGCCAGATGTACGACGAGCGCATCGCCGACGACGTCCGCAAGACGTCGAACTATTTCTACGACGAGCTGGTGCGCATCCTCGCAGACGGCGACGCAAGCGCCCTGGGCTTGTAATCAGTGCGCTTGTAATCAGCGCACGCCAATCTGCTGCAGCAGCGCGAGTTGATCGACCACAACGCGATGCTCGCGGATCAATCCGCCGCGAATCGTCAGGATGTCGATGGCGTCGAACGAGACCGGCTTTCCTGTCGCGGGCACACCCATGAACGGACCGGCGTGCGTTCCGCTGAAGGTCTTGCGTGTGACGACGCGTTTGTCATCCGCGATCTGCTCATGAATCGTCACGCGCAGATCCGGGAACGCCGCATTCATTCCGGCGAATAGCATCCGAACGCCGTCGCGCGTCGGCGGCAGCCCCGGTAGCGGCGAGTGGTCGACAAAATCGTCTGCCAGCAACTCATCGACGACGGCAAGATTGCCGCCCTCCTGCGCTTCCTCAACCAATCTGCGAACGATGGCGGTATTCGCTTGTGCGCTCATGGGACGTCCCCCCTGTTTTCGAACGATACGGAGCAGCCTGAGCGGCGGATTGCTTCTTTTCTCCGTCCTCCGCGTCTCCGCGTGAACCGTACCCCGTTCATTCGCGCCCTCACGGCGCACTTTTCGCACTTGAGTCCGTTGAATGCGGGCTCGACGGGGTTGGGTTGTTGCCGTTGTCGCGGTGTTGGTGCCGCTGCTCATCGTCGTGGCTGTGCTGCGCCTCCGCCGGACGCGCGTGCACCACGAGGAGTACGTCGTTCCTGCGAAGCCGGAGGCGCCGCCGGATCTGGAGAAGCTGCGGCCGGCGTTTACCGCGGGGCTCGATGCCATCCATCGCCGTGATGGCGCCGAGGCGGCGAAACAGCTTTCCTCGTTTCACTTTGGAAAGCGTGCGGTCGATGAGTATCGGATGTACTACCTCGCCAACGCGTATCAGCTGGCGAAAGACAACGCGCGCGCGCGAACGACGCTGGCTGGTCTCCTGTTGCGACATCCGGCATTCGTGCATTTCCCGGAAGCCGGTCTGAATCTCGGCGGACTCTACGCCGCGATCGCCGACTGGAGGCATGCCGCTGATGCATACGCCGTAGTCGCGGCGAACGCGAATGACTCCAACGTTGCCGCTACCGCGCGGTGGAGCGCCATCGATGCGCGTCTTGCGCGCGGCGACATCGCCGGTGCTCTCTACGACGCGCGCAACATCGCCATCAAGAATCCGCGTTCGCCGCAGGCCGTGCATGCGATTGAGCTGACGCGCGCGATCACCGGCGATCCGATCCGGTTCACCGCAGCCGAGCGGCTCGAACGCGCCGTGTCGTTTCTCCGCGATGGCGATCCGCAGAACGCATTCGATGAGCTGGCGTTGCTGGAAGCGAACGGCGTCCCCGCCGATCTGCGCACGCCGATGCAGCTCAATCGTGGCTTGGCGCTCAATCAGCTTCGTCGTTTCGAGGATTCGAACAAAGTGCTGGAGCCGCTCGCGAACGGTCCGTATCGTTTCGCCATCCCGGCGATCTACACCGCGGCCAAGAACTACGCGACCCTGTCGGCCTCGATCAATCCGAACGTCACGAAGACCATCGTCGTCAAGCAGCAGGTCGGTACGACGAAGGTCCCCGCGAAAGGGAAAAAGAAAGCGACCACGAAGCCGAAATTCGCGAACGTCAAGAAGAACATCCAGCTCGTCGACCTTGCGAAGAAATCGAAGAAGGACGAATACGATCGCCTCGCGACCGAGCGGCTGAAAGATCTGCTCTCTCTGCAACTCGCGGACGAAGTTCGCATCGAAGTTCTCAACTCACTCATCGAACGGGCCGAGGCAAAGAATCAGGACGCGTACGAACGGCAGTTGATCGCGCAGCTCGCCAAAGTCGATACGTCGCAAGATGCCGGATTGCAGCATTTTTGGGACAAGGCGTGGGCGGCCTATGCGCGCGGCGATCTGAATGGCGCCCGCGACCTGCTCGCGTTCATCCGCGACAACTATCGCAATCCGAACACGAAGCGGCAATCGATGTACTGGTTCGCGCGCGCCGGCGAACGCCTCGGGCGCAAGGACGAATCGGCGGCGATCTATCACGAGCTCGCCTCCGCGCCGTATGACGACATCTACGCGATCGAGTCGGAGAAACGCGGCGCTAAACGGCAGGCAACGAACGTCAATCCGCTCACGAGCAATCGCATGGACTGGCGCGAGATCGCCGAGCAGAACATGCCCAAAGAGCTGCGCCTCGGCTACGAGCTGACGGCCCTCTCCGATTTTGCCGATGCGAAGTTGGAGATCGACAAGAACCGCAATCGCAAGAATCAGCAGTTCGCCGACGCGCTCATGGCCGATCTCTATCACGCATCAGGCAACATGATCGACACGCTGAAGACTCTGCGCAGCGCCTTTCCGGCGCTGGCCACCGTCGAGCAGGATTCCGTTCCGACCTATTTTCTGAAGATGTATTACCCGCTGAAGTACGACGACTGGATCCGCAAATACTCCGGCGCCAACGGCGTCGATCCCTACACCGTGATGGGGCTGATCCATCAGGAGAGTTACTTCAACGCGAAAGCGAAATCCTCCGTCGGCGCGACCGGCTTGATGCAGTTGATGCCCGCCACCGGCCGCGAACTGGCCGGCCGCTTTCACATCAGCCCGCGCCTCGACAATCCCGAAACGAACATCCGCCTCGGCACCGCGCACTTCAAGATGCTCGTGAATCTTTTCAACGGCAGCAACGAGCTCGCAATCGCGTCGTACAACGCCGGCCAGGGCCGCGTCCTGCAGTGGCGCCGCGCCGCACCCGGCAAGCCGATGGACGAATTCATCGAAGCCATTCCGTTCCGCGAAACGCGCACGTACGTCAAACACGTGGTGATGCTGGCGTCGACGTACAAGCGCATGTATCCGTGATCCCTGGTCACCGAATCACGCGCCGCGCAACCGCCGGGTCGCTCCAGTCGACTGATTGATCGAACCGATCGATGAGCTTTCCTTGTGCGTCGTACGCGATCGTGGTCGGAATCACGCGCACGTGATGCGCGGCCGCGAAGCGCCCGTGATCGTCGACCAGAGTTTCGAGCGTGATCCCCTGATCGCGAAGAAATCGTTCGGCAGACGGATAGTCGTGATCCAGCGAGACAGCGACGATGCGCATGTGATGCTCCGCCGCAAACGCCGTGAATCGCGGCAACTCCTGGCGGCATGGTCCGCACCACGCGGCCCAGAAATGCAGCAGTGTGACGGGAGCACCGCGAAGATCGGGATCGACCGCCACACCGTAGCGGTTTCGCGGACGCGGCGGCGTGCAGGCCAGCGTCAAAACCAGCAGCGCCACCGCAATGCGTTTCATCAGGGGATGAATCCACGGATCGTGCGAACCGTCATCCCCGGCTTCGACACCTTTACCTCAACTTTGCGGTACGCGCGGTCCTTCACCGAGGTCTGCGCGTTGTAGGCGATCAGGTATTGCGAGCGGAGGTCCTTGTCGAGCTGCGCGTACGTCGCGTCGAGCTGCTTGATGTCATGGATGAAGTAGGCCGTACCGCCGGTCTCCGCGGCGAGCGTCTTCATCTTGTTCGTGCCGCTGGCGTCGAAGATGCCGAGGCCGACGCCGATGAAGTACAACGGCACGCGCGCCGAGCGGGCGTAGGTCAGCATTTCTTCGTACGACGTTCGCGACGTCGTGTCTTCGCCGTCGGTGAGGATGATCAGCGCGCGTCGGCCCTGCAGCGTTCGGAAACGATAAAGGCCGGTCACGATGGCGTCGTACAACGCCGTTCCGCCGCTCGCCTCCGGGACGGCGTTGACCTGCGATTGCAGCGACGACACATCGGTCACGAACGGCGACGCCGACTTCGCGTCGAACGCGAATCCGGTGACAAACGCGCGGTCGCCCGGCCGCATGATCTTCTTGAAAAACTCCAGCGCGGCCGACTTCGCCTGCTCCATCCGCGGCTTCATGCTTCCGGAATGATCGAGCAGCACACCGACCGCGATCGGCAGGTTCGAGGCGTAGTTGAACGTCGTGATCTTCTGCGGCTTCCCGTTTTCGAAAACGGTGAAATCAGGCTGCTTGAGATCCGTGACCGGCACTCCGCTTCTGTCGTTCACCGTCACCGGCAGCTCGATGAGGTTGACCTCGATCTCCTCGGCGAATCGATCGCCGTTCAGGAAGAGCAGGTCGCTGGCCTCGTAGTTCGTATCGTCGGTGACCGATGCGCGGACGAATTCGACGCCCCTCAACAGCGAATTCGGAACGTCGAGCGCGTACGGCGGCGCGCTCCACTCGTGCAGCTTCTTCTGACCTGCGAAAAATACGGCTGACTTGATCGTCGTCGCCTTCGGGTTCTGCACGCTCAGCTTGAAGTGCGCCACGCCGTCGGGCGTCAGCGTTCGCGTGATCTTCACCTCGAGCGGTGTCTCGTGCTCGTTGACGACGAAGGCGTCCGCGTCGACGTAGCGCCCCTGCGCGTCGAAGCCGACGGCGCGAACTTCCACGCGTTTCGGCAAGGCGCCGAGGTCGAGCTCCGCGCGGTATGGCGGCGCGTTGCGGGCGAGGATGCGCTTGCCCTCGACCCAGAACTCGACGCGCGTTACGGGCGCCTGGACTTCCACTTCGACGATGAACAGGTTCGGCGCCACGTCGCGCCGCGGCGGGATGATTCTGACTGCGCCGCTCGTCTCCGGCACGATCCCCTCGGCAAGAATCGCCTCCGCGTCGTCGCCGTCTTTCGCTATGTAGGCCTTGTTCGTTTTCGCGATCGCAAACGTCTGCGTCGCCTTCGCCAGAATCACCGGCGTCTGCTCCTCGAGCGGCACCATCAGTTTCGCGTCGACCTCGGCATTGCCCGGTTGGAGTGTCTGCACCGAGGTCAACGGATTCGGCGTAGACGGTTGGACCGGATAGCGAAAGCGTTTCACCACCTCACCGTTCTGCGAGATCGAACCGGTCAGCACGAGCGCGACGCCGGAGGGTGCATCGGTCGGAATCGTGAAGTGAAAGGAGACGCGCGTGACGACGCCGCCCTGCGCGGAATCGCCGAGCGGCTCGAGACTGAGGTTGATCTTGCCGTCGGCGGCGAGGAGAGAGGCGGGGAAAAGCAGCAGCGCAACGAGCGCACGTAGCATCCCGCTATTCTCCACGTCCCGCGTGGGCACGGCGATAGAATCTGCCGTTGCCGTATGGCCTTGCCACCGCTTCGTTACCGGGCCGTGCTGTTCGATCTGGACGGAACGCTCGTCGATTCGTATGCGGCGCTCGCTGAGGCCGTCAACTTCGCGCGCCGCGAACACGGCTTGCCAGAGTTGAGCGCCTCGCGCATTCGCGACTTCGTCGGCGACGGTCTCGACACGATGCTTCGCCGCGCCTTCGACGTCGATACTGTGCCGCGCAGCGTGAAGGACGCGTTCGAATCGCGCTACGACGAGATCTGCTGCGAAGCGTCGACGATCCTCACCGACGTCGAGTCAACGCTCGTCGCACTGCACGGCCTCGGCGTGGCGATGGCGGTCTGCACGAATAAGCCAACGTCGTTTTCGAAAAAGATCCTGACGTTTCTACAACTCGCGCCCTACTTCCGCGCCATCGTCGGCCCTGACCTCGCCGGCGCGCGAAAGCCGGAGGCGCAACACGTGCTGCACACCCTCGAAGCGACATCGTGCGCGCCGGCCGACACTCTCTTCGTCGGCGACATGCCGATCGATGTTCACGCCGCACGCAACAGCGGGATCGACGTGGCGGTAGTGGCGACGGGATCGTCGACCGCCGAGGCGTTGCAAGCGGCAAACGCGGATCACTATCTGGAGAGGTTTTCGGACCTTTTGAAGGTGGTGGCCGGGTGAAACGTTTGAACCACAGAGACACAGAGGACACAGAGAGATCCTCTCCGTGTCCTCTGTGTCTCTGTGGTGAAAAATCTGGGGATCGCGCATGACCTGCCGCTTCGTGTTTTTCGACGTCGACTCGACGCTCGTTACGATCGAAGGCATCGACGTGCTCGCTGATGGCAATCCTGCGATCGCGAAACTCACCGACGCCGCGATGAACGGCGAGATTCCGCTCGATCAGGTGTACGCGAAACGGTTGGAAATGATCCGGCCGTCGAAAGATCGCGTCGAACAACTTGGGGCGCTGTACGTTCGATCGCTCGTCGATGGAGCGAAGGAGACGATTGCGGCGCTGCAGGACAACGGAGTCATCGTTCATCTCGTCACCGCCGGGATCGAACAAGCAATCCGGAAACTCGCCGATGCGCTGAACGTCCGAAGCGTTCATGCCGTGAAACTTGCGTTCGATGCGGAAGGCAACTACAAAGACTTCGATCGCCGCTCATTTCTTACGAGGCCGGGAGGTAAGGAGCTGGTCGTGCGCGACATTCGCGCCCGCTCGCATGGCAAAGCGGCGTTCATCGGCGACGGCGTGAGCGACCTCGAAGCGAAGCCGGCGGTCGATCTCTTCATCGGATTCGGCGGCGTTGTCGTCCGGCCGCGCGTGAAGGAGAATGCGGACCTCTACGTCACGAATCTTCGCGACGTTCTTCACCATCTCTTATGACCAACGCCAACTTCTTCGTTCCCGGTCCCACGTGGGTTCGTCCTGAAATCCTGCAGGAGATGACACGCCCGATGATCGCGCACCGATCAGCCCAGTTCGGCGATCTTTTCCTGCGTGTCGTCGCCAATCTCAAGCCGCTCTTCGGAACCACGGGCGACACATTCGTCGCATCGTGCAGCGGCACCGCACTCCTCGAAGCGGCGCTGACCAACTGCGTGCCGCGCCGCGTTCTGGTGACGACCTCCGGCGCCTTCGCCGAGCGCTGGATGGCCATCGCCGAAAGTCTCGGGCTCGAAGTCGACCAATTGAACGCGGGATGGGGAAGCGCCGTCGATCCCGAAAAACTCGCCGATCATCTCGCCTCGCGCCGTACGCAATACGACGCCGTCACCCTCACGCACAACGAGACTTCCACCGGCGTGACGAACGATGTCGCCGCGTTGGCACGTGTCGTTCGCGAGCAATCGCCGAACTCACTCATCCTCGTCGACGCCGTCTCCTCCCTCGGCGGCATCCCAGTCCACTTCGACGACTGGGGATTCGACGTCTGTCTGGCCAGCGTGCAGAAGGGAATCGCACTGCCACCCGGAATCACCGTCTTCGCCGTTTCGCCGCGGGCGCTGGCTCGAGCGGCAAAACGCCCCTACCGCGGCACGTACCTCGACTTCCTCAGCTATAAAAAACACGCGGACGACGGCAACGTTCCGACGACGCCATCGATCCCGCATTTTTACGCGCTCGCGAAACAGCTCGACGACATCATCAACGTAGAAACGCTCGACGCCCGCTACCGCCGCCACGAAGCAATGCGCGAAACGACCATTCGTCGCACTGCCGCGTATGCGGAGCTCGCGTCAGATGCCGATCACGCCTCGGCGACGGTCTCCGCGCTCCTTCCCAATCGCCCGCCCGACGAGCTGCGCGCAGCAATGAAAACGCGCGGCTTCACCCTCGGTGGCGGCTACGGCAAATGGAAGGCGACCACATTCCGCATCGGCCACATGGGCGACATCCAGCTCGCAGACCTCAATACGATGCTGGACGCGCTCGAAGAGGTCGCGACGTCATGAAGATCCTCGTCACCGACACGCTCGCCGACTCCGGCCTGGCCATCCTGCGCGCCGCGAGCGACATGGAAGTCGACTATCGCCCCGGCCTCAAGGGCGACGCGCTGTTGAAAGCTGTCTCCGAATCTGACGCGCTCATCACGCGAAGCGGAACGGCGGTGACCGAGGAGCTGGTGAACGCTGGCGATCGCTTGCGCATCGTCGGGCGCGCCGGCGTGGGACTCGACAACGTCGACGTCGATGCCTGCACGGCGCGCGGCATCCTTGTGATCAACGCGCCGACCGCGAACATCATGTCGGCCACCGAGCACACGATGGCCATGCTGCTCGCGCTGTGCCGCAACATCCCCGAGGCGCATGCGAGCGTGAAGCGCGGGGAGTGGAACCGGTCGAAGTTCCTCGGCACCGAGCTCGATGGCAAGACGCTCGGCATCATCGGCCTCGGGCGCATCGGCACGCGCATCACCATCCGCGCCCGCGCGTTCGGCATGCGCGTCATCGCCTACGACCCGTACGTCGCGCCGAGCGTGTTCGACAAAGTGGGCGCGGAGCGCGTCTCGCTCGACGACCTTCTCACGCGCGCCGACGTCATCACCGTCCACACGCCGCTGACCGACGAAACGCGCGGCATGATCGGCGCGGGTGAGATCGCGAAGATGAAGGACGGCGTGGTCGTCCTCAACATCGCGCGCGGCGGCATCTACGAGGAACAGTCGCTCGCGGATGCGCTCAACAGCGGCAAGATCGCCGGTGCCGCGATCGACGTCTATGTCGAGGAGCCGCCGAAGGACAACCCGCTGCTGTCGGCGAAGAACATCATCCTTTCGCCACACATCGGCGCGAACACGATCGAGGCGCAGGACCGCGTGGCCGTGCAAACCTCGGAGATGGTCATCGACGCGTTGCGCGGCTCGATCTTCGTATCCGCCGTCAACCTGCCGTTCGAAGGGCTGGCCGACGCCGACGCCGCGCCGTTCATCAACATGGCCGAGCGGCTCGGCCTTTTCGCCGCGCAGATCATCAGCGGTCCGATCACGCGCGCTGCAATCGAACTTTGGGGCGTCGACGAGCGGCTGACGCGAATCCTCTCGGTGGCTGCGCTCAAAGGGATGCTCACTCCTCGGCTTGCGGAGTCGGTGAACTTCGTCAACGCGGAGCAGGTGGCGCAGCAGCGCGGCATCGCTATCGGCGCGACTACGCATCCGACGCCGCTCGATTACACGAACCTCGTCACCTTCCGCGCATCGTCGGCCACCGACGAAACCTGCGTTTCCGCGACGCTCTTCAGCGAGAAGAACCAGCGCATCGTCTCCGTCAACAACTTCCGCGTCGAGTTCAAACCGGAAGGGACGCTGCTCTACATCATCAACAAAGACGTTCCCGGCGTCGTCGGCAAGGTCGGCACGATCCTCGGCGACCGCGAGATCAACATTGCCGAGTACAACCTCGCCCGCGAGACCAGCGGTGGCAAAGCGCTCGCAATCGTCACCATCGATTCGCCGCTCGACAGCGATACGATGAACGCACTCCGGTTTTTCAAGGCGATCGAAGAGGTGAAGCAGGTGAGACTGTGAAACGCTTCCTGGCTTTCCTGATGACTGCGGCCCTGCTCTCGTCGTGCGCCACGATCACGCGCGGGACCAACGAAGTGATCTCCGTCGATTCGAATCCCAGCGGTGCCGAGGCGACGATCAAGTGCGCAAACAACGTTACCGCGAGCGGCACCACGCCGGCGCGGATCACGATTCCGCGCAAAGCCGATGGTTGTTTCCTGGACGTGTCGAAGAGCGGCATGAAGACGCAGCGCCTAAGTATGGAGCGCGGTTTTAATGGTTCGTTCTGGGCGAACTTCATCCCAGCTTCCGGTCTTCCGATCGCAATCATCACCGCGTTCACCGGCACCGGTTCTGACGCAGCTCTCAACACCGTGTCCATAGCAGGCGTAGCCGGCGGGATCGGCTTCCTCGTCGATCGCTTCACCGGCGCGATGTACGACCACAACCCCAACGTCATCAAAGTCACACTCCAACCGCAGTAGTGACTTTAGAATCCGTCGCGATGCAGTACCGCGAGCTTGGAAAGACTGGGATCAAGGTTAGCGCCATCGGCTTCGGCGCGTGGGCCATCGGCGGGCCGTCCGAAGCCTCGGGTGCGCCGCTCGGCTGGGGACGCACGACCGATGAAGACTCGCTCGCCGCGATCCGCCGCGCCCGCGACCTCGGCGTTAATTTCTTCGACACCGCCGACAGCTATGGCTTCGGCCGCAGCGAGTCGCTACTCGGCATCGTCCTCTCGCGCAAACGGCAGGACGTCATCATCGGTACGAAAGTCGGCGTCGTCCGCACATCAAGCGGAGAGTTGAAGAAGGATTTCTCCAAACAACACATCTACCTCGCCGTCGACGGCTCACTCAAACGCCTGCGCACCGACTACATCGACGTTTATCAGATTCACAACCCGACCATCGACGACCTGCGCCGCGAAGAAATTCAGGACGCAATGGAACGGCTGCAGGACGCCGGCAAGATTCGTTTCTGGGGCGTCTCCGTCTTCAATCCCGAAGATGGGTTGGAGGTCGTGCGCCAAAGTTGGGGGCACGTGCTGCAGGTGCTCTACAACATCCTCAACCAGGCCCCGGCGGCCGACCTCTTTCCCGCCGCGAAAGAAAAGGGCTACGGGATCATCGCCCGCGTTCCGCTCGCCTCCGGACTGCTCACCGGCAAGTTCCGCAACGACACCGTCTTCCCCGCCGACGATATCCGCCAGAACTTCCTGACGCCGCGCCGCCTTCAGGAAGCGCTGCCCCGCGTCGACGAGGTGAAGTCGATCATCGGCGGCACCGCGCGCACGCTGATCGAAGGAGCCCTCCGCTTCGTCCTGGCCAACGATGCCGTCGCCACCGCCATCCCCGGCGCGAAGAACATCCACCAGGTCGAAACGAACGTCACCGCCGGCGACGCCTGGCTGCCCGAGGAAGTCGTCGAGAAGCTGCGCACGCGGCTCAGCGACTACAACTTCTACCAGCGGCACAACATCAGGATCTGACGTTCGTAGCGCCGTCGGCTCGGCGGCGCTTTTGACTCTCGTCGCGGGAACTGCCAGCGAGCCGCTGGCGGTCCAGCCGCCGAGCCGGCGGCGCTACCGTTTTCAGCGCGAAAATCGGAACACCCTCCGCTCCCAACACGTTCTCACCTCGACATGCCCTCACGCACGATCTCCATTCGCGGGGCGCGGACGCACAACCTCAAGAACGTTTCGGTTGATATCCCGCAGCGCCAGCTCACGGTTCTGACCGGTCCGTCCGGGTCGGGGAAGTCGTCCCTCGCGTTCAACACGCTGTATGCCGAGGGGCAGCGGCGGTTCGTGGAGTCGATGTCGACGTACGTGCGGCAGTTCCTGGAGCGGATCGACCGGCCGGATGTCGACGAGATCGACGGAATCCTGCCTGCGATTGCGATTGAACAGAAGAACTCGGTCAAAAACGCGCGCTCGACCGTCGCCACCGCCACTGAACTTGCCGATCACATCCGGCTTTTCATGACGTACGCCGGCGAGACCATCTGTCCCGATTGCCAAGTCACCGTGCGGCGCGAGACGCCGGAGTCGATCACGGCTGCGATCACGTCATCATTGGAAGGGAAGCGTGTGGTCATCCTCGCGCCAATTTTCTTCGAGAAGGAAAACCGCGGGGAGGTGCTCACGCAGCTCGTCAAGGCCGGCTATTACCGCGCCTGGATCGGCGGCGAAGTCCGCGACCTCAATGAAACGGACACGAGTGATTCGACTTCACTGGAGCTGGTGATCAACCGCGTGCGCGTCGATCCGGAACGTAGCGGTCAGATCACCGAGGCCATCGAGCAGGCCTTCGAGGTTTCGAAGGGGAATGTGAACCTGCTCGAGGATGGCGGAGACGGAACATGGATTTCCCACCGCTTCACGTCGCGCTTCGCGTGCAACAAATGCGGAACCGAATTCGTCGAGCCGACGCCGCATCTCTTCTCCTTCAACTCGCCGCTCGGCGCGTGTACGAACTGCCAAGGCTACGGTCGGATCATCGGCATCGACATGGAGAAGGTGATTCCCAACCGCAACCTGCGGCTCGACGAGATGCCGATTGCGCCGTGGAACTCAGCCGGTTACGAAGACTGCTACGACGACCTGAAAAAAGCAGCCGCGAAGTACCGCATCCGGCTCGACGTCCCGATCAACGAACTGACCGCAGAGGAGTGGACGCTGCTACACGAAGGGCGCAGCAAGTGGTACGGGATCAAAGGCTTCTTCGAGTGGCTGGAGACGAAGAAATACAAGATCCACGTTCGCGTGAAGCTGGCCAAGTACCGCAGCTACGACACCTGCCCGCACTGCCACGGCTCGCGTCTGAAATCGTCGGCGTCGTTCGTGACTTTCCGCGGACTCACGGTCGGCGATCTCTTCGCCATGAACGTCCGCGATGCGCGGCGTTTCTGGGAGTACCTGCCGTTCTCGAAGTCGGAGGAGGCGAAGTCGGGCCATCTGCGGCGCGAGATCGTCAATCGCCTGACCTATCTCGATGAAGTCGGCTTGTCGTACCTCACGCTCGATCGCCAGACGCGCACGCTTTCCGGCGGCGAATCGCAACGCATCAACCTCGCCGCGGCCCTCGGATCGTCGCTGACCGAAACGATGTACGTCATCGACGAACCGACCGTCGGCCTGCACGCGCGCGACAGCGAACGGCTGCTGGCGGTGCTCAAACGCCTGCGCAACGCGGGGAACACGGTCGTCGTGGTCGAGCACGATCCGACCATCATCGCCGGCGCCGATCAGACCATCGAGCTCGGGCCGGGAGCGGGGGAGTACGGAGGGTCGGTGCTGTACGTCGGTCCTTTGAAGGCAGGGACGAGGGATGAGGGACAAGGGGCCGAATCAGAATCCCCTCATCCCTCGTCCCTCGTCCCTGATCCCTCGTCCCTGTCTTTCGGCGCGATCACCATCCGCGGCGCCAAGGAACACAACCTCAAGAACATCGACGTCACGATTCCGCTCGGCCAGTTCGTTGCGGTAACCGGCGTCTCCGGCTCGGGCAAGTCGACGCTGATCCGCAACTGCCTCTACAACCGCTACCAGCGCGACGTCCGCGGCGCGACCGGTCTCGAAGTCGGCGCGTCGACGCTCGAAGGCGTCGACAAGATCTACGACATGCAGTTCATCGATCAGTCGCCGATCGGACGATCGACGCGATCGAATCCTGCGACGTACGTGAAGGCGTGGGATGAAGTCCGCAAGATTCTTTCGGAGACAACAGCCGCGAAACTGAACGGCGTCACGCCCGGCATGTTTTCCTTCAACACCGTCGGCGGGCGCTGCGACGTCTGCGAAGGCGCCGGCACCGTCACCATCGACATGCAGTTCCTCGCGGACGTGGAAGTGATTTGCGACAAATGCGGCGGCAAACGCTTCAACGAGCAGGTCATGAAGGTCACGTACAAGAACCGCAACGTGAACGACATCCTGAAGATGACCGTCGACGAAGCGATGAAGTTCTTCGTCGACAAGCGCGCGCTGTTGAAGAAACTCTCAGCTCTCCGCTCCGTCGGCCTCGGCTACCTCCGCCTCGGCCAGTCCACCGCCTCGCTTTCCGGCGGCGAAGCGCAGCGCCTCAAACTCGCCTCGTTCCTCTCCGAGACGACGAAGAACGACACCGGCCGTCTCTTTCTGTTTGATGAACCGACCACCGGCCTCCATCACACCGACGTCGCGCAACTCATCAAGACGTTCCGCAGCCTCATCGACCGCGGCAACTCCGTCCTCGTCATCGAGCACAACATCCAACTCATCGAAGCCGCCGACCACATCATCGACCTCGGCCCCGAAGGCGGCGACGGCGGAGGCGAGCTACTCGCGGTAGGCACGCCGGAGGAGATCGCGGCGAACGAGCGGAGCATCACTGGACGGTATCTGGCTCGCGCCACTGCGACTGCTTGATGTACAATCCGACGTACGTCAGGAGATACTATGAAACGCCATTTCAGGATCGCCACCGACATCAAACCGGTCTCCGATTTCCGAGCCAACGCAGCGGAGATGATCGAGCAAGTGAAAACGAGCGGCCGTCCTCTCGTCCTCACGCAGCGCGGTGAGTCGGCCGCGGTCCTGTTGGACGTTGCCGTCTACTCGGATCTGATCGAAGAGCTCGAACTTCTGAGCGATGTGCGTATCGCCATGAAGCAGATCGATGACGGCCTTGGCATCTCGAATCGCGACGCGAAGAAAGAACTTATGAAAAGGTTTGCTCGGTGAGAATCGTCTGGTCGCCGCTCGCAATCGAGCGTGCGCATGACGCCGCAAGCTACATCGCGCGTGACAAGCCGGAGGCCGCGCAGGCATGGTTGTTAGGCGTTTTTGAAGCCGTCGATCGCCTGGAGGCTTTTCCGCAATCGGGTCGAATGGTTCCCGAGATCGGATTGGCGGAGTACCGAGAGATCGTCTATCGCCGATCGCACCGCATCATCTACTACGCGGAGAAATCGGCTTTGCGGATTCTGACGGTTCGAAACTTCGCGCAGCGCCTAGACCTTAGCGAACTGGGTCTCGATTAAGAGGACCGTTATCCAATCTGTCGCAGATGGTGCTCGAGATGATCGACGTAGTCGTTCATGAAGTACGCGAGCGTCGCAGGTTCAGACTCCGGCACGGCGCTCCACGCCACCTGATGCAGATTGTGGCGAGATCGCGGAGTATCGCGAACCGCGGCCGGTGTCGTATCCATCACTCGCGCGATTTGTAGGTTGAACTCGCGCCAGAGCGCCAGCAGCGATGACCATGGCGCGTTGGCGTAATCGCCGAGCACTACCCACTTCGCCTGGTCGTATCCGGCGAAGATCAAATCATCGGTGAAGTTCGCGCGGACGAAGCGCTGGTGATTGTTGGACGCGGAGTCGATCAGATGTCCGATCACTTCCTTTGGCGACCATTTGCCAGGAGCGCGGGCCGTTGCGGCATCGGAATCGGAGATCGACGTCAGACGCGGATACGCCGCCTCGATCGCGTCGCGCAGACGGTCGCCGGCGCTCACTGCGCCAACTCGTACGACATGTGAAGCCACTGGACGATCTGCTCATCCACTTCGGCGGGATCGTTCAACCGCACTTCGAAGTGCCATCGATTCGCCGACGTCTGTTCCGTTTTGTGGACGCGGTTGTGCTTCACGTCGCGCTCGGATTTGAGCGTCAGGATCAGCGCGTCCTTGCGCGTCTGCACGCCGGCGAAGGCGACGCGGCGGTTCAGATGGATGGAGGTCTTCTTCGGATCCTCCTCGACCGGTCCGAGGGCCGATGAGGCATCGACGATCTTTTGATAGATCTGAAAAACGTGCGGAGAACGGCCGGAGAAGTGGGCATCGACGGTCGGCATGCGCGCGATTCTACGCCTCCCGAAACCGCACAAGTTCCGATGCTAGAATGGCCCGCCCGATGCATGCCTGACCCCGGCAACAGGCGGCTTCTGACCCACCAGCGCAGGAGACGAAATGAGCATTGCTGAACAGGAGTACCCCGACGTCGTCGGCATGAAGCCCGACGTGCCGGCCAGTGCAGCGTTCGAGCCGTACATCCCGGCGGCAACCAACATTCGCGAGCTCACGCCGCTGCCGATCATCATCGGAACGATCCTCGGCATGGTCTTCGGCGCAGCGTCGCTTTACCTCGTGCTGAAGGTCGGCCTCACGGTCAGCGCCTCCATCCCGGTCGCCGTTCTCTCCATCACCTTCTTCCGCATCCTCTCGAAGCTCGGCGGCAAAGACGCCACGATCCTCGAGAACAACATCGTGCAGACGGCGGGGTCGGCAGGCGAATCGATCGCGTTCGGCGTCGGCGTCACGATGCCAGCCATCCTCATCCTCGGCTTCGACCTCGAATTCACGCGCGTGATGCTCGTGGCCGTCCTCGGCGGTCTCCTCGGCATCCTGATGATGATTCCGTTGCGGCGCGCGCTCATCGTCCAGCAGCACGGACTGCTCAAATACCCCGAAGGCACCGCGTGCGCCGAGGTGCTGAAGGCAGGGGCGTCGGAAGAGTCGATCGCGGCTGCTTCCGATAGCGCCAAAGAAGAGATGGCGAGACTCGGCGGGCAGGCCACGAGTGCCAAGACGATCTTCGCCGGCTTCGGCATCGGCTTCATCTACAAGGCGATGAACGTCGCCTTCCGCTGGTGGAAGGACACACCGGAGCGCGTGTTCGGTGCGCCGTTCGCGGCGGGCTCGGTCTCGGCCGAAATCTCGCCGGAGTTGCTCGGCGTCGGCTACATCATCGGGCCGCGCATCGCCTCGATCATGTGTGCCGGCGGCGTACTGGCGTACCTGGTTCTCATCCCCGCGATCAAGTTCTTCGGTGCCGGGCTTGCGGCACCGCTCGCACCGGAATCGACGCGGCTGATCAAGGACATGTCGCCGAACGCAATCCGCAGCGCGTACATCCTCTACATCGGTGCCGGCGCGGTGGCGGCGGGCGGAATCATCTCGATGCTCCGTTCGCTCCCGACGATCTGGCACGGTCTGAAGGAAGGGCTGAAAGACATGCGCGGCGGCAGCAGCGCGCGCGAAGGGATGATGCGCACCGACCGGGACCTCTCGATGAAGTTCGTGCTCATCGGCAGCTTCGCCCTCGTAGCCATCATCGCGCTGGCCAGCCCGCTGTACCACGGCGGCACCGGCGTGATGGCGCGCGTGATGGCGGCGATCCTCATCGTCGTCCTCGGCTTCCTCTTCGTGACCGTGTCCTCGCGGCTCACGGGCGAGATCGGCTCGTCATCAAATCCGATCTCCGGCATGACCGTGGCGACGCTGCTGATCACCTGCCTCGTGTTCCTCGTGATCGGCTGGACCGGCTCGACATACTACGTCACGGCGTTGTCGATCGGCGCGATCGTTTGCATCGCCTCGTCTAACGGCGGCACGACGTCGCAGGACCTCAAGACCGGGTACCTCGTCGGGTCGACGCCGAAGTATCAGCAGATCGCAATCCTCATCGGCGCGCTCGCCTCGGCACTTGTACTCGGGCCGCTGCTCCTCATGCTCAACAACAACGGCAGTGTCGTCCTGCCGCGCATCAGCTCCGAACCGTCCACCGGCGAAGAGGGCGCGCCGCTCAAGCAGATCGAGAACTGGCCCGCCAGCCTGCACGCCGATGCGTCGATCCTGCCGAGCCTGTCGCACAAGAGCTACGAGGGGAAGGACTTCCTTGTCTGGCACTACACGCCGGAGGGCGGCGCGTCCGCGCAGGAACTCCTCGTCGACCAGAGCGGCACGCCGCAGTTCCTCGTCGACCCCGCCATCAACGGCACGCACAAGTTCTCGGCCAACGGCAAAGCGGCGCCGAAGAAGTTCGATGCGCCGAAGGCCACGCTGATGTCGTACATCATCAAAGGCATCCTGAACCGGCAGCTCCCATGGGGTCTCGTGCTTCTGGGCGTGATGATTTCGCTGGTGCTGGAGATGTCGGGCATTCCCTCGCTCGCGTTTGCGGTCGGCGTCTACCTGCCGCTGTCGTCGTCCAGTCCGATCTTCATCGGCGGAGCGATCCGCTGGTTGTCTGACCTCTACGTTCGCAAAAAGTACCGCGGCCTGAACCTGACCGAAGAGCAGCTCACGGCCGAGGGCGATAAGAGTCCCGGCGTGCTGATGGCTTCCGGATACATCGCCGGCGGCGCGATCGCCGGCATCCTGATCGCCTTCATGGCCGGCCTGCAGGACAAAGTGGCGTGGGTGACGAACTTCAACGCCAGTCTCGACAGGTTCGCCGAAAAGAATCCTTTTGTTTCCGGTGGCCACTCCGACCTGATGTCGTGCATCCCGTTCCTCGTGCTGATCCTGCTGTTGTACCTCGTCGGCCGCGAAATGCTGCTGGCTCCCAAAGCCAACAAAGCCTGAGAAACTCACATCCGCGATTCGAAAAGCCCGCTTCGGCGGGCCTTTTCATTTGCGCGTGTATCCTTTGACGACTCCATGCAAGGCTGTGTGATTGGTCTGGTCGCGATCTTCGCGGCGATCGCGTTCGTCGTTGCGATTCAGGCGTCGAATCGCGCCAGCAAAGCGCTTGCGGAGCTGGCCGAGCTGCGCCGGCGGCTGGATCGGTCACTCATCAAGGAGAGTGCCGCTGCGCCGGCCGAACCGCAGCCGGAGCCGGTCGTCCTTACTCCTCCAATCCAGCCGCCACCAGAGCCGGTCGACGCTTTCGAAGCACAGCCGATTCCGCAACCGGAGCCGGAACCAATCGCCGCATTCGAAACACAGCCGGAGCCCGCCGCGCCGCCACCTCCATCCCCCGCTCCGCCGCGCAAACCGTTCGACTGGGAGTCGCTGATCGGCGTCAAGCTTTTCTCGTGGATTGCCGGCATCGCGCTGGTGCTGGCGACGCTCTTCTTTCTCAGCTACTCCGTCGAGCACGGGTGGCTAAGTCCGGCCGTGCGCGCGTCGCTCGGACTGGCAACCGGCATCATCCTGCTTCTCGTTTGCGAACTGCGCGTCGCGCGCAACTACGCGTTCACCGCGAATGCGATGGACGGTGCAGGCATCGCCATCCTCTACGCGACGCTCTTCGCCATGCACGCGCTCTGGCATCTACTGCCCGCCAGCGCGGTGTTCGTCCTGATGCTGATCGTGACGGCGATCGCCGTACTGCTGTCGATCCGTCGCGACTCAGTATTCATCGCCCTGCTCGGACTCGTCGGTGGCTTCGCGACGCCGGCGCTTCTGTCGACTGGCGAGAACAAACCGGTCGCGCTCTTCTCGTATCTGCTGCTGCTCAACGTCGGGTTGCTGTTTGTTGCGATTCAACGCCGATGGCCGTTGCTCACCGCGCTGAGCGTCGTCTTCACGGTGATCTACGAATGGAGTTGGATCGGCAAGTACTTCACCGCGGCACAACTTCCGCTCGCGGTTTCGATCTTCATTCTCCTCGCCGCCGCCGCAGCAGCATCGCTATGGATGCGCCGCCGTGCGGACGAGGCCCAACGGCGCTTCGACTTCGCGGCAATCTCGTCGGCCGGCCTGCCGCTGCTTTTCGCGATCTACGTCGCGGCGGTGTCGAGCTACGGAGTGCAGTACAACATCCTCTTCACCTTCCTGCTGTTCATCACCACCGGCCTGTCGGTGATCGCCATTTTTCGCGGACCGGTCTGGCTTCACCTGCTCGGCGGCGCCACGATCGCGCTGGTGCTGGTGGTCTGGCGCGCCACGTCGTTCACGCCTGCGGCGTGGCCGGCAGTGCTGGCGTGGATTGCGGCGTTCGTCGTCATCCAGCTCGCGCTGTCGTTTTTCACGTCGATTCCGAAGACGATCGTCGCGCCGACGTTCCTGCTGATGTTTCCAGCGCTGGCGATGCTGCCGGTTCCCGCCTCTGCGCCGATGCTGCTGTTCGGAACGCTTTTCATCCTCGTCGCGATCATCGCCGCGTACGCGATCCGGCACAGCGCAGGCGCGGGCTACGCCATCGCTGCGTTCCTCGCGGTCGTGGCGGAGGGAGTGTGGTCGGCCGACAACGTGAAGCCGGCGACGTTGACGACGGCGCTCGTCATCTACGGCGGGTTCGCGCTGCTGTTCCTGGCAGTTCCGATCATCGCGCGCCGTTTCGGACGCGACATCGTTTCACAGCGAACGATGATGACGCTCGTCCTCGGCTCGATCGGCGTTCTCTTCTTCCTCACCATCGGCGACGCGGCGCCGCACGCGCTTTGGATGCTGGCGGTCCTGCTCGCAATCATCAACATCGGCGCGATCGCGCAATCGAAACCGCGACAGCGCGCGATTCTGGCGGCGTCGGCGATCGTCCTTTCCTGGATCGTCATCACCGTCTGGTGCTCGACCGCTCTGGATGTGGCCAGCCTGGTCTCCGCATTGATCGTAATCGGCGGCTTCGCGTTGCTCGCGGTCGGCGGCGGCGTTGTCATCGCGCGAGGCGAGGACGGCGACACCAGCACGACCTACCTCGGCTTGATCGGACACCTTTTCCTCTTCGCCATCGCCGTTCAACCGCAGCTTGCGTTCCCGCCGTGGCCGCTATTCGCCGCGATGTTCGTCCTCGACATCGCCATCGGCATCGCCGCCATCTACCTCCGGCGGGCGACGTTGATGACCGCGGCCATGGCGGCGTCGCAACTCGTGCTGATGGCGTGGGCGGCGGACGCGAAAGCGATGCCGTGGCCGGTGACTGCCTTCGTCGCGGCAATCGCCGTCTGTGCGATCGCACTGATCTGGTTCCGCATCGATCGCCGTTTCAGCGTCGCCGCGATCGTGGCGCTGGCCCTCGGCGACATCGTGCTCATCATCGCGGGCGGAGTCTCAACGACACCGATCTTCGGCTCACTGCTCGCCTCGCATCTCATCTTCGGCATCAGCATGCTGGCCGTGGCGTGGTCGATGGAGCAACACGATCTGGCGATCCTCGCGGTTGCGCTACTCGCTCTTGGAACGGCGCTCTCGCGCACAACCACGCCTGTAAATCAGTTCACATTCGCCGGCGCGGTCTACGCGATCTTCATCGCCTATCCGTTGCTCCTCGGCGCGCGCGCCAAGCGATTCATCCAACCCTACCTTGCCGCCGTGCTGGCTGGAATCCCGTTCTTCGTCTTCGCGCGAAGAGCGATCGAGGACGCAGGCTTCGGCTACGCGATCGGCCTGCTTCCTATCTTCCAGGCCGCGTTGATGCTGTTGCTCGTCTGGCGTCTGCTGCGGATCGAGCCGGCAAGCGATCGTCTCCTCTCGCGCCTCGCACTCACGGCCGCCGCGGCGCTCGCGTTCATCACGATCGCCATCCCGCTGCAGCTTGAAAAGCAATGGATCACGATCGGTTGGGCGCTCGAAGGCGCGGCACTTGTCTGGCTCTATCGCCGCATCCCGCATCGCGGTTTGCTCGCCTGGTCTGGCGCGTTGCTCGCGGCGGCGTTCGTGCGGCTCGCTGTCAATCCGGCCGTGCTCTCGTATCACCCGGCCAGCCATCACGCGATCGTGAACTGGTATCTCTACACATACCTCGTGAGCGCCGCCGCGTTCTTCGTTGCGGCGTGGCTGCTACCGGAGAAAGACGCGCTCGAATTCACAGGCGCGCGGCCGTTTGCGAACGCCGGCGGAACGATCCTGCTCTTCTTTCTCGTCAACATCGAGATCGCCGACTTCTACTCGACCGGTCCCACGCTGACGTTCAACTTCCTCTCGTCGTCGCTCGCGCAGGATCTGACCTACACGATCGGCTGGGCGCTCTTCGCCGTGGCGATGCTCGTGGCCGGACTCGTGCTGCACAGCCGCGCCGCGCGCGTCGCCGCGATCTTCCTGCTTCTGATCACGGTGCTGAAGTGTTTCCTGCACGACCTGGCGCGCCTTGGCGGCCTCTATCGCGTGGCCTCGCTGCTTGGCCTGACGATCTCGCTCCTGCTCGTCGGAGTCCTGCTGCAGAAGTTCGTGATCCGAAAAGCGGCCACGCCGGCGGAAGAGCCGAGTTAGCCGCGGAAGAACCGCGTGCGCTCGGCCAGGCACCACGTCGTCGCCACGCGGCGCGCCGTCCAGCGCGGCAGCGCGCGCGCGAGCCACACATAGCCGACCAGCATCGCGTTCAACGCGAGCAGAACGAACAGTGAATCGTGGCGGTCGAGGAATGGAACGTGTGCGTGATTCCAGCGTAGGAAAAGCCCGTCGACGCACATCAGGAGTAGGAGATCGATGACATCGCGGACAATCGCGCGGCGCCGTGCCCTTGCGACGACGGCGCGCGAATCGATGACGACGGGAGGAGGCGCTCCGGCGTCAGAAACGCCGGGGAGCAGAGTGCGTCGAACGGGCTTTTCCATCGCACAGTGTTCGACGTTTGGGGGAGAGTGGTTATTCCAAATAATTGTGAGATCGGGTGTCGGGTGTCGGGTGTCGGGTGTCGGGTGTCGGGTGTCGGGTGTCGGGTGTCGGGTGTCGGAGAAAAAGATACCGGCTCCGCTCCGACTCCCGACCCGCGACTCCCAACCTACCGAATCCTGATCGTCTGAGCGATGTAATTTCCATCCCCATCGCGATACGCCTTGATCACGACCGAATCGTTCGCTTTCAACTGAACCGCGGTCGTGTACGTCGCCGCCCTGGTGCGGACCGGCAGGTCGTCGAGCGCGTAGATGCGCACCGTGCGGTTGTTGTTCTGCGTGTCGCGCAGCACGAGTTGCGGGCCGTCGGCAAGCGTCTGCGCGACCGTCCCATAGATCGTCACCACGCCGAGGTCTGGAACGTTGTCGGGAACCGGCATGGCCGGACCTTGTTCAATCGTCGTCCCGCTGTCGTCGGTGAAACGAATCGTCGTGGCCACGAACGTTGCGCCACTGTACGAGCCGCTCAGTTCGACATGATCGCCAGCCTGAACGTCGCGTCCGCGAACAGGTCGCCCGCTGGGATCCGCCGCACTGCGAAGATCGACCGCGATCGTGCCGCGCCCGGTGTCGAGTTGGATGACATTGTTCGTCCGGTCGACGCGCGTCACGCGTCCCGTCAGCGCACCGACGCCGCGCGACGCCGAGGTGCCGTTTGTTTCCTGAGAGCTCTGCGTCACCTCGATCGAGCTCGCCCGGATTTCGTTTCCGGTCACCGCGGCGCCGCCTTCCGGCTCGATGCGGATGCGGTCGCCGACTTCGAGATTCGAAACGCGGTAGGTGTCGCCGTGATAACGGACCGGCGTTCCCTGCGGCGTGCGGACGGTCAGCACTTCCCGGCGGTCAGTGACGATGACCAGCCGTCCTTCCTCGGGATTGACCTGCTGCAGAACGCCTTCGACGCGGCCGATGCGGTCCGGCGCAGTGCTGGGCGTCGTGCCCGAGGCGGTCGGCGTCGAGATCGATGTCGGCGTGCGCGTCTGGCCGACGCCGGTCTGCGGCGCGGCTACGGCGCGGCCGAGGAGCGTGACGCGTTCGGCGCGGATGATGCCGCCGCCGATGGCAACGCCGCGAACTTCGACGCGGTCACCGGTGCGAATTTCGTTGAATCCGGTTGCTCCGACGAAGATCTCCGGCGCGCCGTTGATCGTTCCGCCGAAGCCGTCATATCGAGTCGAGACCGAGTCGGTATCGACGGTAACCTGATCGCTCAGCGCGTTGTCCGGCGTCACAATCATCCGGTCGCGGCCGTTCTGGGTGTCGGCCACCGTGCCGACGATCGTTCCGCGGCCGCCTTCCTGCACATCGCCACTCGTCCGCCAGACAGTACGATCCTGTCCGAATGCGGCGACAGCCGTGAGCGCCGCGAACGCAAAGATCGCTCGTAACTTGTTCATTGGTGCCTCCTGCGAATGAGACGGCGCAAGAGCGCTGCCAGTGACAGTTAGGTGCGCGAGGCGACCAACTGCCCCGCGATCCAGCACTCGCGGACGACGCGATCGTCGGCCGTGAAGATCAGGCCGGCGAGGAGATCTTCGACCGAGGATGCGCGCTCGCTCCGCAATGCGACGAGCGGCGTCGATTTCAGATCGAGCTGGAGGAAGTCGGCCGACTTGCCGGCCTCGAGGCTACCGGACTCCGCATCCAGCGACAACGCGCGCGCACCGCCGAGCGAGGCGAGGTACCAAAGGTGAAACGGCGTCAGCGACACGCCCTGCACCTGCTGCACTTTGTACGCGTCCGACATCGCCGTGAACATCGACGGCGTCGTACCGGCGCCGATGTCCGTGCCGAGTCCGACGACGACGCCGGATTCAAGCGTGTGGTGGAGTTTGAAGAGGCCGCTGCCGAGGAAGAGGTTCGAATTCGGGCAGTGCGCGATACGCGTGCCGCGATGCGCGAGGAGCTCCAGCTCCTCCTCGGTCAAGTGGACGCCGTGCGCGAGAACGCTGCGCTCGTCGAGCAGGCCGTAGCGATCGTAAACATCCGCGTACTCGGCCTCAGGGAAAAGATCGTGGACCCACTGGACCTCGTTCCTGTTCTCGGAGATATGCGAATGGACATACGCGTCGGGAAACTCGCGCTTGAGCTGACCCGCCGCTTCGAGCAACTCCGGCGTTGACGTCGGCGCGAAGCGGGGTGTGATCGCGTAACGAATCAGTCCGCGCTTGTGCCACTTCTGCAGCAGCGTCCGGCTCTCCTCGTACGACTGCTTCGGCGTTTCCAGCAACGCGGGCGGCGCGTTGCGATCCATCATCGTCTTGCCGATGATCGCCCTGAATCCGCGCCGCTCGGCTTCCTCAAAAAAAGTGCCGGTGGCCCGTTCGTGGATCGTCGAAAAGATCAGCGCGCACAACGTCCCGTTGCGCAGGAGCTCGTCAAAAAAGATGCGCGCCACCATCTCCGCATGCTTCGGATCGCTGAACTTGGCCTCGGTCGGAAACGTGTAGCGGTTCAGCCATTCGAGGAGATCGCCGCCGTACGATCCGATCATCTCGAGCTGCGGCGCGTGCAAGTGCGTGTCGACGAATCCCGGCGTGATGAGGACGTCCGGCCCCAGCTGCGTCAGCGTCGAACTTTGCTTGGGCACGTCGCGCCACGCACCGACGCCGGTGATGCGATCACCGTCGACCGCCAGATAGCCGTCGTCGTAGTAGACATACGACCTTGCCGGATCAACGGTAAAGGGATCGGCAATCGGCGAAAAGATCCGGCCGCGAAACAGTCTCACGCGCGCATTTTACGCACGCACGTCACACGCCGGACGGAATCTCTTCCTCTTCCTCGGCCGGCCGCACGAGCTTTTCGAGAACGATGGCCTGGTGCGATCCCGTGACCACCGGCACCGGCTCGGGCGCGTCGAGCGATTCGGAAAGCGCGATCGAGGTCTTCGTCATTGACTCGATGAACAGGCTCTCGTTTGCCGGCGCCAGCGGCAACTCCGACTGACGCCGCATGCGCGCGGCGCGCTCCTCGGCCTCGCGAAACTCCTTGTTGAACATGAGCAGCGACGGCGCGACCTTCTCGTACAACTCGCACGTAGCACGCACGTCATCGAGGCAGTAGTCGGCAATCTCGCGATGGCGTCCGGCGCGATACCACGTCTCGACCGAGCGACCGTCGAGCCCTTCACCCTTCGACGTCTCGACGCCAAAGACTTTGCAGGCCAGATCGAGGTTGAATTTGAACTGCCGCGCGTTCGTGGTCCCGAAGAAGTTGAGCGCCTCGCGCAGATCGCAATTCGGGTGATAGCCGTAGCGATAGCCGACCAGATCGCGCTTCGGAATGATGCCGTTGATCGCGGAACGGATCATCAGAAAGGGCCCGTCGAACTGCCGCCCATTGAAGGTGATGAAGCGCGAGTCGCCCTCGAAGAACTCCCAGAACTTTTCGAGAATCTGCTTCTCGCTGCCGGAGATATACGTCCGCTGTCCCGCCTTCTCGACCGAGAGCTGCGTCTGCCCCGGCACCTCGTACATCGCGCACGAGCGGCCATCTTCAATGTTGATGACGCCGATGGCGATGATGCGCCCGCGAAACGGCGACAGCCCGCCGGCGCGCCGCGTCTCCTCGGCGTCGCCATCGCTGAGGCCTTTGATCAAGTACTCGCGAACGTAGGCGTCCAACTCTTCCCAGGGAGTGCCGACGGTTTCGATGTCGATGACGAGTTTTTTCATTTGGGGTACGTTGTCATTCTAAAGCTTGAACCACAGAGACACAGAGGTCACAGAGAACTCCTCTGTGCTCTCTGTGCCTCTGTGGTGATAAGCCGTTGCGTTACGCCGAAATCTTCAACGTATCGAACAACTCCCGCACCGCATCCGCCGACTTCTGCAGCGCGGCCTTCTCGTCCTCGGTCAACGTGATCTCGATGATCTGTTCGATCCCGTTGCGGCCCAGCTTCACCGGCACGCCGACGTAGAGGTCGTTGAAGCCGTACTCGCCGGTCAGATAGGCAGCACAGGGAAGGATCTTGCGCTTGTCTTTCAGGATCGCTTCGACCATCTCCACGGTTGCCGCGCCGGGCGCGTACCAGGCGGAGGTCTTGAGCAGATTCACGATCTCCGCGCCGCCGTTGCGGGTGCGGGTGACGATGGCGTCGATGCGCTCTTTCGAAATCAGCTCGGTGATGGGGATGCCGGCGACGGTCGAGTAGCGCGGCAGCGGGACCATCGTGTCGCCGTGTCCGCCGAGGACGAAGGCGTGCGTGTTTTCGACGGAAACGTTGAGCTCCATGGCGATGAAGGCGCGCATGCGGGCGGAGTCGAGGACGCCGGCCATGCCGATGACGCGTTCGCGCGGAAAGCCTGAGACGCGGCGCGCCACTTCGCACATGGCGTCGAGAGGATTGGAAACGATGACCAAAATCGCGTTCGGCGAACGCTTCACGATCTCGCGCGTGACGCCGGCTACGATCTCCTCGTTCTTCCAAAGAAGATCGTCGCGGCTCATGCCCGGCTTGCGCGGCAGGCCGGCGGTGATGACCACGACGTCTGAATTGGCGGTCTCGTCGTAGCCGTTCGTGCCTCGCAGAATCGAGTCGTACTTCTCGACCGGCGCGGTCTCCATCAGGTCGAGCGTCTTGCCTTGCGGAACGCCTTCGACGATGTCGACGACGATGACGTCGGCCAGCTCTTTGAGTGCGATTCCCTGCGCTACGGTCGCGCCGACGTTGCCGCCGCCGACCACGGTCACTTTGGTTTTCATCTGAACCTCTTCCGGTGTGATATTTGCGCCGGGATCATACTCAATCACGATGCTTGCCGATTTCTGCAAAACAGCCAACGCCATCGCCGCGACGACGAAAAAATCAGAGAAGGAACGGCTGCTGGCCGGTTACCTCGCCGCGCTTGACGACGCGTCGCTGGAGCGGGCGGTGGTCTTCTTCTCCGGATCGGCGTTTCCGCGGAAGGACCAGCGTACGGTTGGCGTCGGCGGAGCGGCGCTCAGTGACGCGATCGTCGAAGTGACGGGACGTCCGCCGGATGAGGTCTGGTCCGCGTGGTCGAAGTACGGCGACGCCGGCGACACGGTCGCTGAGTTGTTCAAGGACGATCCCACCCGCACCGTGACGCTGGCGGAGGTGGGTGAGACGTTCGAGCGGCTCGCGGCGACATCGGGATCGGGCGAGAAGAAGGCCGTTCTGGTGGCGCTGCTGCGGAAACTCGACGCGCAGGGCGTGCGCTTCGTCGTCAAGATTCTACTTCGCGAGTTCCGTATCGGGCTGCAGGAAGGGCTCGTGGAGTCGGCGATTGCCAAAGCGTTCGCGCGTCCTTTGGCAGCGGTTCGCCGCGCGAACATGCTGACCGGCGACATCGGTGCAGCCGCGCTTCTGGCGCGTTCCGACGCGCTCGACTCCGCGCGCATGAATCTTTTTCATCCGTTCGCCTTCATGCTCGCGCAGCCGGAAGAGGACCCCGACGAAATCGCGGCCATGCTGGGCGCCGGCGCGTTCGCGGACGACAAATACGACGGCGTTCGCGCGCAGATCCACGCATCGCCGGAAGAGGTGCGCATCTACTCGCGCACTCTCGACGACGTCACGCATCGCTTTCCTGAGTTGGAAGCCGCGGCCCGAAAGCTGGGACACAGCGCCGTGGTCGATGGCGAGATCGTTGCCTTCAGCGATCGCGTCCTGCCGTTCGCCACCATCCAGAAGCGCCTCGGACGGCGCAAGGTTTCGGAAGCCCTGCTTCGCGACGCGCCGGTGGTCTTCTTCGCCTTCGACCTTCTCTTCCTCGATGGCGACGTGCTCTTCGAAGTCCCGCTCCGCGAACGGCTCGCGAAACTTCGCGGCATCGTCGGCAGCGATCCAGCGATCCGCTTCACGAATCAAACCGCAATCCGCGACGGCGCGCATGTCGACGAGCTCTTCGACGCCGCCCGCGCCCGCGCGAACGAGGGCCTGGTCATCAAAGCGCCTGACTCGGTCTACACGCCAGGCCGCCGCGGCAAGTCGTGGCTCAAGTACAAGAAGGCGCTGGCCACGCTCGATTGCGTCGTCACTGCCGCCGAGTACGGTCACGGCAAACGGCGCGCGGTGCTCTCCGACGTCACCTTTGCCGTCCGCCGCGACAATGAGCTCGTGAACATCGGCAAGGCCTACTCCGGCCTCACCGATGCCGAGATCGCGCGTCTCACCGAACATTTTCAAGCGACGACGACCGGCCGCTACGGTCCTGTGCTCACCGTCGAACCGACCATCGTTCTCGAGATCGCGTTCGATCGCATCCAGGAGTCGAAGCGGCACAAGTCCGGTTACGCGCTGCGCTTCCCGCGTATCGCCCACCTGCGCGACGACAAGACGGTCGATCAGATCTCCACGATCGACGAAGTTCGCCGCATCTACGAAGGACAGTTGAAGAGGGAAGCGGGGAGCAAGTAGGTCGGCGCTGATGCTGCGCACGGCGGCGTAGACTGCCGCAATGATCAGGCGCTCCTCCGCAATTCTCACGGTCGCCCTTCTCGCATTCGCGGCATCTTCCAGCGCGCAGGTGAACTCCGTTGCGCTGCCGGCGCCTGCGAACCTCGGTTTCGAGGAGGGTGTTACCGGGAAGGCCCCGCCGGGATGGGCAACGCCGACCGGCGGGTTTGCTGCGCGTACGGTCGAAGGAGGCGCGTCCGGAAAGGCCGCACTGCTGGCGTCGATTGCCCGAGCGACGACTGCCGCTCCGTTCGGCAATCTGATGCAGTCGGTCGATGCGGCGCCGTATCGCGGCAGGTGGATCCGCGTCCGCGCCAGCATCAAAGCAGGCCGCGGAACCGGCCCGCGCGCGCACTTCTGGCTGCGCATCGATCGGCCGGACGGGAAGATGGGGTTCTTCGACAACATGATGGACCACCCCGTTCGCGCTAGGGAGTGGACGCCGGTCGAGATCAATGCGGACGTTTCCGACGACGCGACGACGCTCAATTTCGGTTTACTGCTCCTCGGCGACGGCGAGGCGCTGATCGACGACGTGTCGATCGTGGCCGGCGAGAAGGTGACGACGCGAGTCGAGCCGGCGCGCGCACTCGATGCCCGCGGGCTGGCCAATCTCACGGCGTTCGCCCGCATCTTCGGCTACATCCGTCATTTCCATCCCAGCGATCAGGCCGCAGGCGCGAAGTGGGACATGGTGGCCGTTGAAGGCGTCCGCGCGATCGAGAGCGCTGCGAATCCAGCCGATCTCGCTACGAAGCTGCGCGTCATCTTCGAGCCGCTCGCGCCAACGGTTCAGATCTACGCGACAGACCAGCCGCCGGCCGCCCACCCTCTTCCTCCCCTCGCCGGCCGCGGCGACCTGCAGGTCGTCTTCTGGCGTCACACCGGTTTCGGGCAAAAGGAGGGTCAGATTTATCACAGCGAACGAGTCCGCAGGGACACACCGCGCGGCAACGTTCCTCCCGGCATACACGATCCGCGGCATCCCTTCGAAGTCGACCTCGGCGGCGGCGTCTCCGCGCGGATTCCCCTTGTGGTTTTCGCCGATGCTTCCGGCACGCTCCCAAAGAGCGCCGCGCAACCGGCTTCCGCGCCGTCGCTCGTGAAGTTCACCGGCAGCGATCGCGCCACGCGCATTGCTGACGTCGTGCTGCTCTGGAACGTCCTCGAGCACTTCTATCCCTACTTCGACGTCGTGAAAACCGACTGGCCGGGCGTTCTGCCGAAAGCGTTATCCAGCGCCGCGACCGATTCCGACGAACAGACGTTCCTTCATACGCTGCGCGCCATGATGGCCGAGCTTCAGGACGGACACGGGCAGGTTTTCCAGCCCGCGGAGCCGAGAGCGTGGTCGCTGCCTCTGCTCTTCGGCTGGATCGAAAACAAGCTCGTGGTAACGCGCGTTGCTGACGAATCGCTCGATGTTCGTCCCGGCGATCTGGTCGTGCGCATCGACGGCAAGGACGCGAAACAAGTGTTTGCCGAAGTACAGCGATTGGAGCCGGGCGCCACGCCGCAATTCAAGAACTGGGGCGCGTTGCAGCGTCTGCGGAGCGGCGGCAAAGACACCGAGGTCACGCTTGAATTGAAGAGGGTTGGTGGCGAGGAGCGAACAGTAGTCGCGCGCAGGACCAAACAGATGGACGCCGTCGACGAGATACGGCCACCGAAAATCGACGAGCTGGAGCCGCGAATCTTCTACGTCGATCTCTCACGAGTCACAGACGCCGATTTCGACCGCGTACTTCCGATGCTCACCGCCGCACAAGGCGTGATTTTCGACCTGCGCGGCTACCCGCACCTCGGCAACGGCTTTCTCGCTCACCTGATCAATGTGCCGATCCAGTCAGCGCGATGGAACGTCCCGATCATCACCCGTCCCGATCATGCGATCGACGATTACGACACCTCCGGCCGCTGGGACATCCAGCCGCGGGCGCCGCGCGTTCGCGGAAAACTCGTCTTCCTCACCGACGGCCGCGCCATCAGTTACGCCGAATCAGTCATGGGCATCATCGAGGCCTACAAGATCGCCGACATCGTCGGAGAGACGACCGCGGGAACGAACGGCAACATCAATCCGCTCGATCTTCCGGGCGGCTACCGTGTCATCTGGACCGGAATGCGCGTGCTCAAACACGACGGGTCACAGCATCACGGCGTCGGAATCCAGCCGACTGTGCGCGTCTCACCGACCTTGCAAGGCATCACCGCGGGTCGCGACGAGCAGCTCGATACGGCCATCCGAATCGTGAAGGGCGCACCGGCGGCCGGACTGCTATCCTTGCCCGCCCATGCCGTTGCAGCAGAACACGTTCATCGCGGCCCCGCCAAAGGACCTCGTGCTCGACGACGGCTTCCGTTTCCTGCACGGACAGACCATCGCACCGTTCTCGATCCGCTACGAGGCGTTCGGCGAGCTGAATAGCGACAAGTCGAACGCGATCCTGGTCTGCCACGCCCTCTCCGCCAGCGCGCATGCCGCCGGCAAATACACCGATGCGGAAAATGAGAAGCCGGGCTGGTGGGATGGACTGATCGGTTACGGCAAGGGGATCGATCTCAACAAATACTTCGTCATCTGCGCGAATATCCCCGGCTCCTGCTATGGAACGACGTCGCCGGAATCGATCGATCCGACAACCGGCAAATCGTACGGCTCGCGCTATCCGTGGCCGGCCATCGAGGACATGGTTCGTTCGCAGAAGATCCTCCTCGATCGTCTCGGCATTTCTCACCTGCGCGCGGTCGCGGGCGGCTCGCTCGGCGGCATGCAGGTGCTGATGTGGGCGGTCTGTTATCCCGACTTCATGGACTCGATCATCACCATGGCCGCCGGCGCGGCGGTGCCGGTGCAGGGAATCGCCTGGCACGTCATCGGGCGCAAGATGATCGAGAGCGACGCCCGTTTCAACGGCGGCGATTACTACGACATCCATGAGCCGCTGCGCGGTCTGCAGATCGCGCGCATGGTCGGCCACATGACCTATCTCTCCCCGAAGTCACTGCAGTCGAAATTCGGACGCCGCCGCCGCGGGGACACGCGCCAGTTCGAGATCGATTCGTACTTTGAATACCAGGGCCGCAAGTTCGCTGCGCAGTACGACGCGAATTCGTACATCCGCGTCCAGGCGGCCATGGATGAGATGGACCTCGAAGAACAGCACGGATCATTGCAGCAGGCCTTCGCGAAATGGCGCGGCCGCACGCTTCTCGTCTCATTCGACACCGATTGGCTTTTCCCCGTCAGTGAGGTCGAGCGAGTGGAAGCGGCAATGATCGCGAACGCCACACCCGTCCAGCACGAACGGATTTCATCGCCGAACGGCCACGACACGTTTTTGATCGACTACGACTTGATCACGGAGTCGGTGCGGACATTTCTGTCAGCAAAGGCTTGATCACCACAAAGACACAAAGGACACGAAGAAAGGCCTTTGTGCTCTTTGTGCCTTCGTGGTGAAACGCCTCTACTTCCACGCCGCTTCGAAATCACGAAGCCGCTGTTCCAGCCTCAATTCGATTCGCGCTTTCGTGTTCGCGGCGACGAACGTCTTGCACGTCGATGACGCTGTATCCACACACGCAGTCGCCATCTTCGAATAGTCGTGATTCGACCAGAGCGACTCGCCCTCGGCGAACGAGTATTCGAGGCTGTTGCGGGCTAGGCGTTTCAGCGTCGCGTAGTCGAGACCTTGCTCCTGCACGGCACGCATGTACTGGTTGGTCATGTCGTCGCGTGAAACGCCAGGATCGTCCGTGGCCAGCGTCACCGGGACGCCGGCGGCGAGGTAGTAGCGGAGCGGATGCGCCTTGCCGGAGACGCCAAGGATCACGTCGTTGCTGGTGAGGCAAACTTCGACGGCGACTCCGCGCGAGGCCATGGTCTTCAGCAGTCCGGCCGCATCATCTTCATACGTCAGATCGACGCCGTGGCCGATGCGTTCCGCGTGGGCGATCATCACCGAGTCGCGTATGTGGTCGCGCAGACCCTCGGGCTCGACGAGCCCCGGCACGAGCTCGCCGGCGTGCGTGGAGAGGTGAATCTTCGGATAGAGCTTGTGGAAAAACGCGAACATCGCCATTTGATCGTCGAAGTCATGCATCGAGATGTAGCTGTCCTCAGGCATGACCGGATTGAGGCCGGCCACGCGCGGATCGGCGCTGGCAAGTTCGTAGCCGACCACCATCTCGGCGAAGAGCTGCTGCAGCGGCACGCCGCGATGCAACTCGTAGATGTAGCGCACCGTGGAGTCACATCCCGGCTGCGCGTTCGCGGTGCCGCAATGGAGGTTGTCGCGCATGTAGGCTTCGGCGCGGTCGATCACCGCGCGCGACGATGTGATGATCGGCGGCACCAGCCCGCTCTGCATCATCGCCGTACGCATTTCGGAGAAGGACTGACCCGGCTTGACGACTTTCAGGAGGTCGCGGGCGCTGCCGAAATCGGGGGCGAAGATCGTTTCGAGGTAATCAACGTTCTCAGTGGCCAGCCGCCACACGTCCTGGGTGAGCATTTCCGGAACGTGTGTTTTGGAAACCGCGCTGAACTTGCCGAACGTGTTGAAGAAGTGATCGTGACCTGATTCAGCGCCCGCGCGGAACTGCCGCATCGACAGTGCATCGAGCATCTCGCCGTAGAGCGATGAGTAGGGCTGGAAGACGGTGGCCGCCGGAACGATCGGAGACGTCGTCGGTAGAGTCGCCGCGGCCGGTTGCGGCGGAGGGCATTGCGTAATGGCGAGCTTCACGGAATCGAGGCACATTCCATCGTCAGCGGCGTACTTGAGGTAGTACTCGGCGTAGACGGATCCGGAGAGGTGATTGTGCAGGTCGCCGCCCTTCGGCATCGCCTGCAGGACCTGGCGCAGCATGACGCGGTCAGAAACGTTGAGCGCGGGCTGCGCGAATGCGGATGCGGCAGCGAAGAGCGACAGCGCGGCGAAGCAGCGCTGGGCGCGCGAAGAGACGTTCGTCATGGATGGACCTCCGTAACCGTGAGTTTAGCGCGGAGGAGTAGCGCGTCAATACACGCTGCTAAATCGGAGTAAATTCAGAGTAAATGAAAATTGAATGACTGCCGATTTAGCAAATCAAATGCGTGCCGTTATTCATTCGCGGCATTGGGCATCGCCGCAATCGGCGCGCGGTAGCCGCAGTCCGCGTTGTTGCAGTATTCGATGTGGCCCTCGCGCTTCGTTTCCTTCTCCAGGAGGTACGGCGCCGCGCATTTCGGACACGGACGCGGAACGGGACGGTTGTTCAGCGCGAAGTCGCACTTCGGGTAGCGCGAGCAGGAGAAGAAGACGCCGCGGCGCGAACGGCGCTCGACCAACTCACCCTCGTTGCAGTTCGGACATTTGACGCCGGTCGGCTTCGGAGGCGTGCCTTTGCCGCCGCCGATCTTGCGGATGGTCTTGCAGTCGGGATAGCCGGAGCAGGAGAAGAACGGACCGTAGCGCCCGGACTTGAGCACCATCTCCTTGCCGCAGTTTTCGCAGGGCGGCTGCGGCTCGGTCGGGATGTCGGCCTTGAGCAGGCGCGGATCCTTCGTGTTCTTGCAGTCGGGGTATCCGGTGCAGGCGTAGAACTGGCCAAAGCGCGAGCGCTTGAGCTGCATCGGCTTGCCGCATTTGTCGCAGATGATCGTCTCGCCCTCGGGCTGTTCGGCGACGTCGCCGCGCGCGGTTTCCTTCGTGTTTTTGCACTCGGGATAATTCGAGCAAGCCAGGAACTCGCCGAAGCGGCCGAACTTGATCGCCATCGGTGAGCCGCACTTCTCACACACCTCGTCGGTCTCGACGCCGGTGCGTTTCACTTCCACCATCTCTTTGCCGGCGCGCGCTAAGTCCTTGTTGAACTTGACGCTAAAGTCGCGCATGGCCTCGTGCCACTCGACCTGACCCTCTTCGATTTCGTCGAGCTTCTGCTCGAGGTCGGCCGTGTAGCCCTCGTCGATGATGTCGCCGAAGGACTGCTTGAGGAGCTTCGTGACCAGCATGCCGAGCTGCGTCGGAAAGAACTTGCCGTCCGACTTGTAGGTGTAATCGCGAGTCTGGATCGTGGTCATGATCGAGCCGTACGTCGACGGACGTCCGATGCCGTTCTCTTCCAGCGCCTTGACCAGCGTCGCTTCCGTGTAGCGCGGCGGCGGCTGGGTGAAGTTCTGGCGCGTGTCGAGGTTGATGAGCGACAACGCGTCGCCTTCGTTCATCGCCGGCAGCGCTTTGCTGTCGTCCGGTTTCTCCTCATCGTCCTCGGCGCCTTCTACGGACGCGTCGCGGAAGACCGCCAGGAAGCCGGGGAACTTCAGGACTTCACCCGAGGCGCGAAGGGTGTAGGCGGCGTTGCGGATGTCGACGTCAGTGACGTCGAAGAGCGCCGGCTTCATCTGCGATGCGACGAAGCGATCCCAGATCAATTTGTAGAGGTTGTACTCCTCGCGGGTGAGGTGGTCCTTGATCTTCTCCGGATCGAATTCGAGCGACGTGGGGCGGACGGCCTCGTGGGCCTCCTGCGCCTGTGCAGCTTTCTTGACACGATAAACGTTTGGCTTTTCCGGGAGAATATCAGCACCGTATTTCGCGCCGATATATTCTCTGACTTCGGCGATGGCATCGTCGCTGATGCGTACCGAGTCGGTGCGCATGTAGGTGATCAGACCGACGTGACCGAACGAGCCGAGCTCTTTACCTTCGTAGAGCTTCTGCGCGATCTGCATGGTCCGCTTCACGGGGTACTTGAAGCGGTTATACGCGGTGCGCTGCAGCGTGGAAGTGATGAACGGCGCCGCGGCAGACTGCTTCTTTTCTTTCCGCGCCACCGACTCGACGACGTAGCTGCCGGACTTGAGCACGGCCTCGATGGCGCGGGCTTGCTCTTCGTTCGTGACGTCGGCTTTCTTGCCGTCGATCTTCGTGAGTTTGGCGATGAACTGCGGCGGCACTCCGGCCGCGAGTTTCGCGGCGAACGTCCAGTACTCCTCGGGGACGAACGCTTTGATCGCTTCCTCGCGGTCGACGATCATCTTCATCGCCACCGACTGCACGCGGCCGGCGGAGAGACCGCGGCGAACCTTGTCCCATAGCAACGGGGAGAGCTTGTAGCCGACCAGGCGGTCGAGCACGCGCCGGGCCTGCTGCGCGTTCACCTTGTTCATGTCGATCTCGCCCGGCTGATCGATGGCCTTGCGGACCGCGTTCTTCGTGATCTCGTGAAAGAGGATGCGGCGGACCTTCTTCGAATCGCCGCCGAGAAGGTTCATCACGTGCCAGCCGATCGCTTCTCCCTCGCGATCAGGGTCGGAAGCGATGTAGACGATGCTGGCCTTTTTTGCGGCCGCACGCAGCTCGGCGACCACTTTCTCTTTGCCTTCGAGGACCTCGTAGGTGGGCTCGAAGGTGGCTTCATCGACGCCGAGGTCGCTCTTCGGAAGGTCGCGAACGTGACCGACGGAAGCTTTGACGACGTAGTCGCTGCCGATGAATTTGTTGATCGTCTTCGCTTTCGCGGGAGACTCGACGATGACGAGGTTTTTGGCCATTGCGGAACGCCCAACCTTCCACGCCGACGCCGGAATTCCTCGCGCGTGCGTGAGGCACGCGCGTACGCGGGGCGCCGGATTGATCGAACGGCGGACGATAGCACTGCGACGTCAGGAAGGCCAAAAATGCTACTGGCTGTGGAGTTTGGCGCGAACTACGAATCGTCTTCTTCGTCGTCTCCGCCGCCGGCAGCCTTGTACTTTTTCGTCTTGTTGTAGAGCGTCTTGTACGAGATGCCCAGGATCTCGGCGGTCTTGCGGCGATCGCCGTCGGTCATCTGGAGCGTCTCTTCGATGACGATGCGCTCCACCTCTTCCATCGGCTGGCCGAGCGGGATCATGACGCCGTCGCGCGTCCTGCGTCTGCGTGCGCCGAGGAGCTTGTCGGGGAGACATTCGACGGTGAGGCTGGGGCCGCGGGCCATGATGAACGCGCGATTGATCACGTTGCGCAGCTCGCGGACGTTGCCCGGCCATTCGTACTGCTGCAGCGCCTCGATGAAGTCGGCCTCGATGTTCTCGACCTTCTTCTCTTCTGTTTCATTCAACTTCTGCAGGAAAAAGTGCGAGAAGAGCGGGATGTCTTCGAGCCGCTCGCGCAGTGGTGGAACTTCGATCGGGAAGACGTTCAACCGGTAGTAGAGGTCCTCGCGCATCTTGCCGTCGACGATCGCCTTCTGCGGATCGCGATTCGATGCGGCGATGACACGCGCTTCGATGTAGATCTCTTCGTTGCCGCCAACGCGGCGGAACTTCCCTTCTTCGAGCACGCGCAGCAGCTTGACCTGCAGCTCGATCGGCATCTCCGTGATTTCGTCGAGGAACACCGTGCCGCCCTTGGCCACTTCGAAGTAGCCCTCGCGGCGTTTGATGGCGTTCGTGAACGCGCCCTTCTCGTGGCCGAAGATCTCAGACTCGATCAGCGTCGGCGAGATTGCGCCGCAGTTGAAGGCGATGAAGGGCTTGAGGCGCCGGCGCGATAGCGAATGGATCGTGTTCGCGACGACTTCCTTGCCCGAGCCCGACTCGCCGACGATGAAGACGTTCGCGTCGGTGTTCGCGACCATCTCGATCTCTTCGAAGAGCTTCTGCATCCGCGGCGATTTGCCGACCAGATGGCCGAGCGCGCCCATCTTCTGCAGCTGACGGCGAAGCTCGAGGATCTCCTGCTTCATCATCTGTTTGTCTTCGACAGACTTGAGGATGACCTGCAGGCGGGGGAGATCGACCGGCTTGGTGACGTAATCTTCGGCGCCGACCTTGAGTGCCTTGACGGCCGAGTCGACCGTGGCGTGGCCGGTGAGGATCACGACGGAGACGTCGGGATACGTTTCTTTGATGCGGTGCAGCAGATCGAGGCCGGAGCCGTCCGGGAGTTTGAGGTCGACGATGGCGACGTCCGGGACCATCTTCGAAACGGAGTTCCAACCGGCTTTTACGGTGTCGGCGACTTCCGCTTCGTAGCCCCACTCCTCGACGACGTCGGCCATGCCGGCGCTCGTAGCGCGGTCGTCATCAACGATCAGCACTTTTTTCATTTATTCACCTGGGAAAGACAACTTGATCGAGACCTTATCACGTTCGTCCAGAGCGTTGAGTTCACCGCCGTACGTTTCAGCGATGAGCCGCGCGGCGGCAAGCGAGAGGTCCGCGTTGCCGAGCGCATCCGTGTAGTAGAACTTGAAGATCTTCGTGATTTCGAAGTCCGGCGACGACGGTTTGCCGGTTACTGCAACAGTGAAACGGCCCGGCGTTCGTTCGACTGCAGCGCTGCGGCCGCTCTCGTCCAATACGTGCGACGTGCCTTCGAAAAACATCTTGAGCGCCTGACGAATTCTGGAATCATGGCCGCGAATTTTGAACGAACCGCTGGCGCCGGCCAGCTCGTACGTTGCGAGGGCCGCGGCCTCGGCGCACAGGGGGCAAAGGTCAAGATCCACCGGCCCATCGTCATCTTTCGGCGGCGTGGAGAGTACGAAGAAGGTGTCGAAGATCTTCGCCATCCGCCGCAGCTCCTGCTCGATTGCTTTGGAGTACGCGTTGACCTTTTCGTCCTCGCCGCCGGTAAGTTTGGCCACACGCATCCGCAGCAGCTCGAGATTGAGCACGGCGACATTCAACGGCGTCTTGAGATCGTGCGCCGTGTCGCTGCTGCGACGAAAGTTCGTCGACGCGAAGTGGTCGAGCCAGGATTCCATGTTGGACGAAACGTCGCGCAAAGCGATGCAAGCTTAGCGCCTTGACGCGGGTGATTTCGACCGTTTAGTGCTCGCGGCCGATGCCGATCATGGCCACCGACTCTTCGAGCCGCGCTTCGACGCGGTTGAACTCGGGATCGTGCGATGAGAGGTACTGCAGCTCTTTCTCGGCGGCGATGCGCTCCGCTTCGGCGGCGGCGGGATCGATCTCGCTGGCCAGCACGCCGCGCTCTGCGAGCACGATCACGCGATCCGGCAGCACCTCGGCGAAACCCCACGAGAGCACCATGCGATGCACGGTGGTGCCGACGCGGTAGCGCATCTGACCGATCCTCAGCGTCGTGAGCAGGGGAGTGTGGCCGGGCAGCACACCGATCTCACCGTCGCTCGCCGGCAGCACGACTTCATCGACTTCGATGTCGATGATCTTCCGCTCGCGCGTGACGACGGTGAGATTGATCTTGGTCGGAAGTGCGTCGGCCATCCGATTTCCTTACGCCGCTTCTTTCTTCATCTGCTCGGCGCGTTCGAGCACCTGCTCGATCGTGCCCATGAGCAGGAAGGCCTGCTCGGGGATGTCGTCGTGTTTCCCTTCGACGATTTCGCGGAAGCCTTTGATCGTGTCGGCGATCTTGACGTACTGGCCCTTGATGCCGGTGAACTGCTCGGCAACGTGGAAGGGCTGCGAGAGGAATCGCTGAATCTTGCGGGCGCGGTTGACGATGATGCGGTCTTCTTCGGAAAGCTCGTCGATGCCGAGGATGGCGATGATGTCCTGCAGGTCCTTGTACTTCTGGAGGACGGCCTGCACGGCGCGGGCAGTGTTGTAGTGCTCATCGCCGAGAATGCGCGGATCGAGAATCTTGGAAGTCGATGCGAGCGGATCGACGGCGGGGTAGATGCCGAGCTCCGCGATCTGGCGCGATAGAACCGAGGTGGCATCGAGGTGGGCGAATGCCGTGGCCGGCGCAGGATCGGTAAGGTCGTCGGCGGGAACGTAGATGGCCTGCACCGAGGTGATCGAACCGCGCTTGGTCGACGTGATGCGCTCCTGCAGCTCACCCATTTCCGTGGCGAGGTTCGGCTGATAACCGACGGCGCTCGGCATACGTCCAAGCAGTGCGGAAACCTCGGAGCCGGCCTGCGTGAATCGGAAGATGTTGTCGATGAAGAGCAGCACGTCCTGACCTTCGGCGTCGCGGAAATGTTCGGCGACGGTGAGGCCGGTCAGTCCGACGCGAAGTCGCGCACCCGGCGGCTCAGTCATCTGGCCGTAGATCAGCGCGGCTTTCGACTTCGACGGATCGCCCGGGACGATGACGCCGGTCTCCGCGAATTCGAGCCAGAGGTCGTTCCCCTCGCGTGTCCGCTCGCCAACGCCGGCGAAAACGGAGAAGCCGCCGTGCTCTTTGGCGACGTTGTTGATCAGCTCCATGATCAGAACGGTCTTGCCGACACCGGCGCCGCCGAACAGGCCGGTCTTGCCGCCCTTTGTGTACGGCTCGAGGAGGTCGATGACCTTGATGCCGGTCTCGAACATCTCGATGTTCGTCGACTGCTCGTCGAAGCGCGGTGGCTGGCGGTGGATCGAGAGCGTGCTCTCGGAATTGACGGGACCCTTGCTGTCGACCGGCTCGCCGAGGACGTTGAGGATACGGCCGAGAGTCTCGCGTCCCACCGGAATCATGATCGGGCCGCCGGTGTCGATCGCTTTCATGCCGCGGACCATGCCGTCCGTCGGCTTCATGGCGATGCAGCGCACCTGGTTCTCGCCGATATGGTTCGCCACTTCGGCGACAACGTCGATCGGAACCTTGCCGAATTCGCCGTTGTCGACGACGCGGATGGCGTTGTAGATCGCCGGCAGATGGCCGTCTTCGAATTCGATGTCGAGCGCTGGCCCGATGACTTGGATCACTTTGCCGACGTTCTGCGTCTTGGTTTCTTCGTTTGCCATGTGTTCTCCGTTGTCTATTGCGCGGCGGACGCGCCCGAGACAATCTCGATGATCTCTTTGGTGATGGCCGCCTGACGGATGCGGTTGTAGGTCAGCGTCAGGAAATTGATCATGTCCGACGCGTTCTTGGTGGCCGCTTCCATGGCCGTCATGCGCGCTCCCTGTTCGGCCGCGGCCGATTCGAGAAGAACGCGGTAAAGCTGAAACTCGATGTGCTTCGGCAAGAGGTCAGAAAGAATCTGCTCCGGACCCGGCTCGTAGAGGTAGTCGATCGACGTCTGGTTGGGAGTGGCGTCGAACTCCGACACGATTGGAAGCAGCCGCTCGGCGCGCACGTGTTGCGCGATGAGCGATTTGAACTCGTTGTAGACGACGTAGACGCCGTCGATCTTTTCTTCGATGAAGTCTTTGATCAGACCGTCGGCGATCCGGCGCGCCACTTCGATCGAGAGCGCCTGTGCCACGAATACGTTCTCGCGGATCGGGATGGGACGGCGTTTGAAAAAGTCGCCCGCTTTGCGACCGATCGTCAGCAACTCGACACTCTCGAACGACCGCTCGCGGATGAAGTTCTGCGCCGCGCGGATGACGTTCGAGTTGAAGGCGCCGCAGAGGCCGCGGTCGGCAGTGACGACGATGACCACGACGTTGCGCTCCGGCTCCCGCGACTGCAGCAGCGGATGTGCATTGATATCGACGCGGGTGGCAATGGATGCGAGCACTTTGCGTAGTCCTGCGGCGTACGGCCGCGCGGCAAACATCCGCTCCTGCGCGCGGCGCAGCTTGGCCGCGGCCACCATCTTCATGGCCTTGGTGATCTGCTGCGTGTTCTTGACGCTGCGGATCCGGCGCCGGATATCGATCGTGCTGGGCATGTGTGATTACGCCGCGAGGGCTTTCGGATTGTCTTTCACGTACTGCGCTTTGAATTCGGTGATGGCGTCGCGCAGGCCCGCCTCGAGGTCTGCGTCGAACTTCGGCGCGGTCTCGAGCTTGTCGAGGACGTCGCCCTTCTCATCGCTCAGATACTGGTGCAGCGCGGCTTCGAACGGGCGGACGGACGCGACGTCGAGGTTGTCGAGGAAGCCTTTGACGCCGGCGTAGACCGAGGCAGTCTGAAGGCCGACGCGCATCGGCTGATACTGCCCCTGCTTGAGGATCTCGACGAGACGGCGGCCGCGATTGAGCTGCGCCTGCGTGACCTTATCGAGGTCGGAGCCGAACTGCGCGAATGCGGCGAGCTCGCGATACTGCGCGAGGTCGAGACGCAGCGTGCCGGAAACCGTCCGCATCGAGCGAACCTGCGCCGATCCGCCGACGCGCGACACCGAGATGCCGACGTTGATGGCCGGGCGGACGCCGGAGTGGAAAAGGTCCGTCTCCAGGAAGATCTGTCCGTCCGTGATGGAGATGACGTTGGTCGGGATGTACGCGGAGACGTCGCCGGCCTGCGTCTCGATGATCGGCAGCGCGGTCAGTGAGCCGCCGCCCTTTTCATCGGCCATCTTCGAAGCGCGCTCCAGCAGGCGCGAGTGGAGGTAGAAAACGTCGCCGGGATACGCCTCGCGGCCGGGCGGACGACGGAGCAGCAGCGAAATCTCACGGTACGCCGCGGCGTGCTTGGAGAGATCGTCGTAGATGATCAGCGCGTGCTGGCCGTTGTACAAAAAGTATTCGGCCATCGCGCAGCCGCCGTACGGCGCGAGGTACTGCATCGGCGCGGGGTCAGAGGCCGAAGCATTGACGACGATGGTGTAGTCCATCGCGCCGTTCTCTTCGAGCGTGCGGACGACCTGGGCCACGGTCGATTTTTTCTGGCCGATGGCGACATAGACGCAGATGACGCTCTTGCCCTTCTGATTGATGATCGTGTCGACGGCGACGGCGGTTTTGCCGGTCTGGCGGTCGCCGATGATCAGCTCGCGCTGGCCGCGGCCGATCGGGATCATGGCGTCGACGGCTTTGAGTCCAGTCTGCAGCGGCTCTTTGACCGGCTTGCGGTCGACGACGCCGGGAGCGAGTCGCTCGATCGGGTAGAACTCGGTGGTGCTGATCGGACCTTTGCCGTCGATGGGAACGCCGAGCGGATTGACGACGCGGCCGACCAGCGCCGGGCCGACCGGAACGGACATGATCTTGCCGGTGCGCTTGACCTCGTCGCCTTCCTTGATCTCAGAGGCTTCGCCGAGGAGCACGACGCCGACGTTGTCTTCCTCGAGGTTGAGCGCGAGGCCGGAGATGTCGTGCGGGAACTGCACGAGCTCACCAGCCATGACCCGATCGAGGCCGTAGACGCGCGCGATGCCGTCGCCGACGGAGACCACGGTGCCGACTTCAGAGACATCGACGCCGCGGCCGATTCCGCTTAATTGCTGCCGAATAATCTCTGTGATTTCTTCTGCTTTCAAATCAACAGCCATAAAGTCTCCCGAAAATGCGTCACGAAATATGCGTCACGCTAATGACTCGCGGAATTTCTCGATCTTGCCGGCCACAGAGGCGTCGTACACCTCGCTGCCGATCCTGGCGACAAAGCCGCCGATGAGCTCTGGATCGACGGTGACGTCGAGGTCAACCTTCGCGCCGACTTTCTTCTCCAGCATGGCCCGCAGCTCGTCCTCTTCTTTCGATGACAGCTTGCTGGCCGAGCGGACGTCGGCAGCCACGACTCCGGTGGCGTCGCGGATCATCGTTGCCAGTCCGGCCACGATGTCGCTCAGGTCGTTGATACGGCGGTTCTGAATGAGTACGTCGAGCAGACGGACGGCGAGGTCGGACAGGCCGAGGCGCTTCGCGATTGCGGCAGTGACCTTGGTCTTCGAATCGTGTTCGATGCCGGGATTCGCGTACATCAACTGCAAGTCGCTTGATGATTTGCGGACCTGCTCGAACTGGGTCAGCTCGTCGCGAAGCGTCGCCGCTTTTTCCGGCGAGCCGGCGACGTCCATGATGGCGCGCGCGTAGGGCCTTGCGAAACGGCGGATCATGAGCGCGCCTCCGCTACTTCGCGAACGCTCTCATCAAAGAGGCGCTCGCGATCGTTGTCCGTGACTTTCTCGCGGAGGATCTGTTCCGCGCGTTGCGTGGCCAACTCGCCGGCGTATTCGGTCAGTTCGTGCCGCGCGCGCTTCAACCGGTTGTCGACTTCGTTCCGCGCCGACTGCAGAATCTTCTGCGCCTCGGCTTCCGCCGCCGCAATCAATTCTCTCTTCTGCTTCTCGCCCTCGGCCTGCGCGCGTTCCTGAATGCCGCGGACATCGTTCTCGATCTGCGTGAGCCGAGCCTGGATGTCCGCCGCGAGTTGGTCGGCTTTCGCGCGCCGGGCCTTGGCCTCCTGAGCGTCGGCCTGAATCTGCACGCGGCGGTCGACGAGCGCCTTCTTGACCGGCCCGCCGAGGAACCATCCGAGCACGCCGAAGAAGAGCAGCATGTTGGCGAGCTTCAGGATCCAGCCCGGGATGCCGAAGTAGGTCTTCGGTGCTTCGTGCTCGCCGCCGTGCCCTTCGGCCGGATGCGCCTGTTCGTGCTCGGCTTTTTCCGTTCCCTGCGCGACGTTGTTCGGCTCAGCGCCGTGAGTCTGCGCGAATGCCGCGGTCGCAGTCAGCAGTAGAAGAATGATGAGGAGTGCGCGGCGCATTAGACCGGCCTCCCGAGAATGCGCTCCGCGGCCAGGCGAGCCAGCGCTTCCGACTCGGTGACGATCTTCGCGCGCGCCGCGGCGACGTCGCCCGTCAACTTCTCATCCGCTTCGCTGATGATTCCGTTCGCGTCGTCGTGGGTTTTCGTGACCACCGTGGTGCGGTACGCGGCGGCCTCACGTCGAAATCGGTCGCGCACATCGGCGGCAGCGTGGCGGGCAGCGTGGAGGTTCTCTTCCATCTGCGTCGTTGCTTCCTGGAAGCGCAGCATCGACTGTTCGTAGATCTCGTTCGCCGAGCGCACCTCGGTTTCCCGCGCTTCGATCACCTGATTGATCGGCTGCAGGAAGAACTTGCGCACGATCAGGTAGTTCAGGATGAAAATCACCATGATCGCGAGCAGAGAGTAATCGGGCGTCAAATTGATTTGCATAGACTGTTTGGAGCCGGAAAAACGGGCACGTGAGAGCCGCGCCCAACCCCGAGGCGGCGGTTGTATACCACAAGGGAAAGAAGGTTGTCACCTCACCGGTTGTGCGTCGCGTGTCTGGGAAATCGGCTGACGAAACGTACACGCGCATCCTCGGTCGTGCCGACGATTTCTTCCGCTCCGTCGCTGAGTCGCAGCCACAGAACCTGCAATGCGGACGAGGATGTTCGCTCTGCTGCTACGGCCTCTTCGAGATCGGCTCGGGCGATGTTCCGCTGATCGCTGAAGGACTGGCGAAGATGCATCCGTCGCGGCGGAAGATGATCATTCGTCGTTCGCGGGAGATCGTGGAGTCATCGAAACATCCCGATCTTCGGGAGTGCTCGCCGCCGGAAAAAGAAGCCTTCTTCGAGCGCACGGCGTCGACGCCATGTCCGAATCTGGACGAGCGAGGCGAATGCACGATGTACGAGCATCGTCCGCTGGTCTGCCGCACGTTCGGCCTGCCGCTGCGCAATGCTGACGAGTACATCGGCGATGTCTGCGAGTTGAATTTTACGGACGCGCCGCAAGGCGATCGCGAAGCCGCCGCCTGGGACTTGCAGTGGGAAGACGCGCTCGGCGCCGAGGATGAGTACACGATCCCTGAGGCAATCGTCTTGGTGGCGCGTCTTCGCTATCCAAAAGACTTAGGCTTTTGACGCGATGTTCGTCACTAACGCCGGCTTCTTTTCGCCCATCACGCAGTTGCCCTGAAAGATCGCGCCTTCTTCGATGATCAGCGCCGGCGTGTCGATGTCGCTGTAGACCTTGCCGTTGCGGTGAATTTCGACGCGCTGCGCGGCGATGATCTTGCCGACGACGGTGCCGCTGATGGCGATGCGGCCGGCGTTGATCTCGCCCTCGATCTGCGCGCTCTCGCCGACGATCAGTTCGTTCTTCGTCATGATCTTGCCGTTGAAACGGCCGTCGATGCGCATCGTGTCTTCGAATTCAAGCTCGCCGCGAAACGACGAGCCGCGATCGAGAAAGCCGTTCAATTCACCGCTCTTGTTCTTCATCTCTGCTCCCATCTTACCGTCGCCGTCCCATCAGTTCATCGACCACGCGAATGAGTTCGTCTTCACTGCCGTAGCGGATGTGAATCACTCCTCCTCGGCGTCTGCGGTCGATCTCAACTTTTGTTCGTAAAGTCCTTTGCAGTTTGTCTTCCGCGTCGCGCGTGAAGACGTCCTTCTCTTTTTCTTTCTTCTCGGCCGTCTTCGGCGAGCTCTCCGAGGCCAGCATCTCCGTCTGCCGGACGTTGAGATTCTTCCGGACCACGCGGTCGGCGAGCTGCTCCTGCTTCCTCGGCGACTCGATGGCCAGCAAGGCACGTGCGTGGCCCATCGAGAGTTGGCCGGACGCCAGCAGCTTCTTGACCGGATCGGGCAGCTTGAGCAGGCGCAGGAAGTTCGCGACGGTCGAACGCTCCTTGCCGACGCGGCGCGAAATCTCTTCCTGAGTCAATTGAAAATCGTCGTGGAGCTGGTGATACGCCATCGCCTCTTCGATCGGGTTCAGATCTTCGCGCTGGATGTTTTCGATGAGGGCGATCTGCAGCGCATCGCCCTCAGCCATCATCTCTTTGATGAGGACGGGGACAGTGGTCAGTCCCGCTTTCTGCGCCGCGCGGAAGCGGCGTTCGCCGGCAATGAGCTTGTACTTGTCGCCGGCGCGCGTGACGACGAGCGGCTGCACAATCCCATGCTCGCGGACGCTGCGAGCCAGTTCGTCGATCGACGCTTCGTTGAACGTCTTGCGCGGCTGGAAGGGATTCGGCTGAATCTGCGAGATCGGAATCTCGGCCAGCCCTTGCGTCGCGTGCGACTCGGCAGGCTCCTCCTGCCGTTGCGGGATGAGCGCGCCGAGACCGCGGCCGAGCACTTTTTTGTGGATCATCAGATCACGTTCTCCGCGCGCTGAATGAATTCCCGGGCCAGACTGACGTACGCCTCGCTTCCACGCGAGCGGATGTCGTAAAGAATAATCGGTTTGCCGAACGACGGTGCTTCGCTGAGCCTCACGTTCCGCGGGATCACGGTTTTGTAGACCTTCTCGCCGAAGTGGTTGCGGACTTCTTCGGACACTTGCCGGGCCAGGTTCATCCGTTCGTCGTACATCGTGAGAACGATACCTTCGACGTCGAGCGACGGGTTGACCGCGCTTTTGACGCGATCGATGGTGGCCAGCAACTGCGAGACGCCCTCGAGCGCGAAGTACTCAGCCTGCAGCGGAACGAGCACGGAGTTGGCGGCGGTCAGCCCGTTGACGGTAAGCAATCCAAGCGACGGCGGGGAATCGATGAGGATGTAGTCGAAGTCCGCCGCGATCGGTTCCAGAACTCGCTTGAGGAAGTATTCGCGTCCGATCGCATCCCGCAGCTCGACCTCGGCGCCAACCAGGTCGACTGACGAAGGCGCGAGAAACAGCGTGGGGATTTCCGTCGGCCGGACGATCTCCCGCAGCGGCATGTTCTCGATGAGCACGTCGTACATCGACGGGTCGGCCTCGGTTACGCCAATGCCTGAGGTCGCGTTCGCTTGAGGATCGAGGTCAATCAGAAGCACGCGCCGCTCGCAGGCCGCGACAGAGGCGCCGAGGTTGATCGCGGTGGTGGTCTTGCCAACGCCACCTTTTTGATTCGCGAGCGCGACGATTTTCGTCATTGCTGTTGTTCCACGTGGAACGTGACGGTTGCAAGGTAGTTCGAAGCGCCGCGCGGAAGCGGAAAGACTTCACTCTTGGCGAAACCATCGATCGTCGGAACGTCCGTATTGCTTTGAAAAAGTGCCACCCGACCGCCCCGCTCCATCCACGGCGCCAGCGACGGCACCCATTCCTCGGGATTTCCGACTGCACGCGATGTAACCAGGGAAAAGCGAAGCTCCGGCGGGAACCGCGTCACGGCGCGCGCCAATCTATCACCGTAAATCACAGCGTTCAATTCGCACTCCCGCGCGATGTGTTTCAGAAATGCCCACTTTTTCTTGTCGGCTTCGACCAGGTGAAAACGCGCTTGCGGCGAGACGATGGCCATCGGAATGGCTGGCAATCCTCCCCCGCTGCCGAAGTCGAGGACATTGCCGGACGGCTTCAGAATACCCGCCGCAATCACCGCTTCATCGATATGGGCGTCGATGTTTTCCTTCGCTTCCGGACCGATGAGGTTGATCCGCTCGTTCCACCGCAGGAGCTCGCGCTTGTACGTCGCAAGCCGATCGTCGCGAGTCACTTCTGCACCGCGGGAGGACTGTCATCCTGAGCCGCCGAAGGACGGTCGAAGGACCCCCTGCTTGCTAACCCGGGGCGGCGGAAAACCACGGGGTCCTTCGACCGTCCTTCGGCGTTCCGCGCTTCGCGCTCCAACGCCTCCGGCGGCTCAGGATGACAGCGCGTCGCCAAGGCGATTTCCTCCACGCCGCAGATGCATCCGGACGATCGAGATCGCCGCCGGAGTGACGCCGGGGATCCGGCTCGCCTGTCCGAGCGAAACCGGACGGACGAAACTGAGCTTCTCGACCATCTCCCGCGACAACCCCGGCAGCCCGTACGACATGTCCGCCGGGATTTGCATGCCTTCCTCGTCTGCCTGGCGCGCTGCTTCGCGCTGCTGCCGATCGATGTAGCCAGCGTAGCGAAGCTGGCTGACGACGCCATCCGACTCTTCCTCGCTCAGCGCCCGAAACGCCTCCGCAACTTCGGGGAGGACGTTCTCGCAGGCATCGGTGAACTGGGCGAGGTCAAAGCCGGCGCGCTGCATGAGCCGGGCGATCGACGACTTCTCGTTCAACGCAACATTCAGCCAAGCAAGCGTCTCGCGATCGGGAGTCACGCTCGTTTCAGCAGCATCTCTCGCGCGCTGCATGCGGGCGATTCGCTGCTCGACCCGCTGCTTGCGCTCATCGTCAAGAATGCCCAGCCGCTCCGCCACCGGCGACAGCCGTTCGTAAACAGAGTCGCATCCGAGAAGCAACCGGTGCTCCGCGCGCGAGGTGAACATCCGGTACGGCTCTTCGGTACCTTGCGTGACTAAGTCGTCGATCATCACCGCGGCGTAGGCCTGATCGCGGCGAAGGATCACCGGATCGCTACCGCGGATCTTTTGGAGCGCGTTGATGCCGGCGAGCAAACCCTGCGCCGCCGCCTCTTCGTAGCCCGAGGTACCGTTGATCTGGCCCGCCAGGAAAAGTCCGTCGACGCCGCGAACCTGCAGCGTTGGATCGAGTTGCTCGGGGTTTACGAAGTCGTATTCGACCGCGTAGCCGTAGCGCGCAATGACAGCGTTTTCGAAACCGGGCAGCGAGCGGACGACGGCGTCCTGCACATCCGGCGGAAGAGACGTCGAGATGCCGTTGAGGTAGAGCCACGGATGCGTCAAACCCTCCGGCTCTACGAACACTTGGTGCCGCTCCTTCTCCGCGAAGCGAACGACCTTGTCCTCGATGGATGGGCAGTAGCGCGGCCCGGTGGCGTGAATCTGGCCGGAGTACATCGGCGCGCGGTTGAGATTGGCGCGGATCAACTCGTGCGCGACTGCGCTGGTGTAGGTCAGATGACAGAGCACCTGCGGAAGCGGCAGCGCATCGGTGACGATCGAAAACGGACGCGGCTTCGCATCGCCTGGCGCTTCCTCCAATTTCGAGAAATCGACGGTGGTGCGATCGACGCGAGGGGGCGTTCCGGTCTTGAGGCGGCCGAGTTTCAGGCCGAGGTCGCGAAGTGAATCGGAGAGCGTTTCGGCCGCAGGTTCGCCGAAGCGGCCGCCGACCGTCTTCACCTCGCCCGAGTGCATCAGCGCGCGCAGGAACGTGCCGGTGGTGACGATGACGACGGGCGCATCGAGGCGAGTACCATCTTTGAGGATCACGCCGCTGACCGATTTGCCATCGTGGACGAGCGACGTCGCGGAGTCTTCGATGATGGTGATGTTCGGCTCGTCGGCCAGAATCTGCTGGACGGCGCTCGCGTAGAGATCGCGATCGCATTGCGCGCGCGGTCCCTGCACCGCGGGACCCTTCGAACGGTTGAGCACCTTGAATTGGATGCCGGCGCGATCCGTAACCTCCCCCATCAAGCCGCCTAGGGCGTCGATCTCTTTGACGAGGTTTCCTTTGGCGAGGCCGCCGATTGCGGGGTTGCACGACATGCGACCGATGGCATCGCGGAGCATCGTCAGCAACGCGACGCGCGCACCGCCTCGGGCGCAGACGCGAGCAGCCTCAGCGCCGGCGTGGCCTCCGCCGATCACAATCACGTCGAACATGTTTCACGTGGAACAGCCGCCCGCGCGCACTCACTTCCCGATGCAGAACTTAGAGAAGATCTCGGCGAAGACGTGCTCTTGCGTGATCGCACCCGTCAGCAGGCCGAGGGAAGTGGAAGCGCGGTAGAGGTCGACGAGAATCACCGGCTCGTCGAGACCGGCATCAAGAGCGACAAGAGCAGTTGCAAGCGCTTCTTTACCGCCGAGGACGGCCTGACGCTGTCGCTCGTTGACGAGACTGCCTGCTGCCGCGGCGAACTCATCCCGGACGATCGCATCGAGGCGGTTCAGCAGCTCATCGATACCGTTCTCGGCCTTAACACTAATGCCGAGAGCGCCTTGCGGCGCAAGAGCGAGATCGGTCTTTGTGTAAATAACAATTGCATCCGGATACGACGCCAGCTCATCCTCGACTGTCAGGCCGGCGCTCGCATCGACCAGATAAAGAATGATGTCCGCGCTCGCGGCCGCCTCGCGCGCGCGCGCGACGCCGATCTCCTCGACAACATCGCCGCTTGTCCGTAGACCGGCGGTGTCGGCGATCGTTACCGGCAATCCGCCAATCTCGATCGTCTCGCGCACGATGTCGCGCGTCGTTCCCGGAATCGGCGTGACGATGGCGCGGTCGCTTCCGACCAGGCGATTCAGTAGCGTCGATTTGCCCGCGTTCGGGCGGCCGAGGATGACAGCGGTCAGCCCGGAGGTCGTGGCGCGTCCGCGGCGATAGGTTTCGGCTAGCGCTTCGACATCGGCAATCGCGTGCTCGATCTCGCGTCGCGCATCGTCGCGCGTGATGAACTCGTATCCCTCCTCCGAAAAATCGAGCGCGGCTTCGAGCCGCGAGATCACGTGCAGTAGAGACTCGCGCACTGCTGCGGCGCGCCGGCTCAACACGCCTTGCAGGTTGCCGAGGGAGAGCCTGGCCTGGAGCGCGGTGCGCGAGTTGATGAGATCCGCGATCGACTCGGCCTGCACGAGATCGAGCTTGCCGTTCAGCACCGCGCGTTCGGTGAATTCGCCCGGCTCCGCGAGGCGCGCGCCGCATTCGACGATCGCTGCGATGACGCGCTCGACGAGCAGCGGGCTGCCGTGAAGCGTCAACTCGACGAGATCGTTGCCGGTGAACGAATGCGGAGCGGCGTAGCGGATGGCGATGCACTCATCGAGCGGCTCGCCGTCCAGACTTAGCTGCGCCAAGGTGGCTAGACGTGCATCCGGCGAGACAGCGCTAAGCTTCTCTAGGATGTCGGCACTGCGCGGACCATCGATGCGGACGATCGCAAGCGCTCCCCTGCCGAGCGGCGTTGCAGGTGCGACGATCGTGTCGAGTTCGGATGCCATACGCGCCTGTCATCCTGAGCCGCCGCAGGCGTTGGAGCGCGAAGCGCGGAACGGCGAAGGATCTCAAGCTTCACAACTTGCGTTGAATCCCCGTGGTTTCAGCAGAAGTTGCGCATCTTGAGATCCTTCGACCGTCCTGCGCGACTTCGGCTCCGCCTCCGTCGCTCCGGCGGCTCAGGATGACCGTTCAACCTACTCCGCGGCGCCGCGCATCACAACCGCCACGCGCTTGTAGAAGCCATCGCCGCGCGATTCCGTCGTGACGTCGGCATCTTCCTGAAGCGCGAGATGCACGATGCGGCGTTCGATCGGCGTCATCGCCGGAAGGAGCTGCTCGCGGCCGTTGCTGCGCACGCGGTCAGCGAGTTCCTTCGCCTTTTCCGCGAGCTGCTCGGCGCGGCGCTCTTTGAACGCCTCGCAATTCAGCTCGATCTCTTTTTCGACTTTGCTGCCGACGAGCGCCTTGTTGCCGAGGACTTGAAGGGCGTCGAGCAGCTCACCGTGTTCTTCGGTCAGTAGCCGTGCATCGCCGCCGAACAGCCGAACGATGACCTGTGTTTCATTTTCCTCGGTGCGGATCTCGAGCTGCAGTTTGGCCAGCTCGATCACACGCGCATACCAGGCGCGTACGACACCGGCCTGCTCCGATTCCGGTCCCTGCTCGGGGATGTCGCCGGCGAAACGTTCGAAGTCACCGGTCTGAAAGTCGTCGGCGGTTTCGCGCCGAGGAGCGCGGTTGCCGCCGCCGGAACGGCGTCCACGATCGCCGCCATTTCCGCCGCGGCCACGGCCACGATCGCGATTTCCGCGTCCGCGTCCCCGCCCGACGCCACCGGCCGGCCGGTCCGGGCGAGACGCTGGCGCCGCCGCTTCCTGAACCGCGGCTGCAATCGGCCTCTCATTCACCTCAGCTTCCACGACGATGTGCTTGATACCGCCGAGAAAGCCCTTCTTTTCCAGGACCACGTGATACGTCAGTTGCACGCGGTCGACGCCGAACGCTTCGGACGCCATCGTCAATGCTTCGTCGAGATTCTTGCCTTCGAATCGTTGCGCCATCGTCGTCAAGTCCGTTTGAGCACTTCCGCGGGAGCCGCCGCGGGATCGGTGAATTTGTTCATCAGGAGCTGCTGCACGATCGTCAGCAGATTCTGCATCAGCCAGTAAAGCACGACGCCGGTCGGGAACTCTTTGAAAATCCATCCCATCACCAGCGGCATGATCAGGAACATCTTCTTCTGCGCCGGATCCGCCGTCGACGGCGTGATGGCCTGCTGGACGAACATCGTAACCGTCATCAGCAGCGGGGTGATGTAGTAAGGGTCCTTCATCGACAGGTCGTGAATCCAGAAGATGAAGGGCGCGCCGCGCAGCTCGATGGCGTGCGACAAGAGGCCGTAGAAGCCCCACAGAATCGGGATCTGCAGCACGAACGGGAGACAGCCGCCGGCAGGATTGATCCCTTCCTGCTGGTAAAGCTTCATCATCTCCATGTTCATCTTCTGCTTCTGCTCGGGATCGGTCCTGGCCTTCTTGTACTTGGCCTTGATCGCCTCCTGCTTCGGCTGCAGCTTCTGCATCTTCTTCATGCCGATCAGCCACTTGTGCTGCAGCGGATAGAGCACGAGCTTGATGATGAGAGTGAGGACGATGATGGCCCAGCCGTAGTTCTTGGTGAACGTGTTCAGCCAGACCAGCGCGGCCAGGAAGAAGCGGGCGATGATGCCGAAGACGCCGAGTTGCAGCGTCTTTTCGAAGCCGTAGCGGTCGACGACTTTCGCTTCTTTCGGGCCGAAGAACGCCGCGCCTGAGACGTTGCCGTCCGGCGCTGCGTTGATGGCCGCGTAGAGCTCGCGGCGCTTCTCTTTCTTCTCGGCCGCAGGAACGTCGATCGCGCGGATGATCGCGCCCGCCGACTTCTCCGGCCGCAGGACAGAAAGGAAGTAGTTGTCCTGGATGCCGACGTACTGCACGGACGGGAAGATGCTCAGCGTGTCGGCCTTCTCTCGGTTGATGCTCTTCAGGCTATCGTCGCGCTGCACGACACCGTTGCCGGTGACGATGAACTGATTGTCCTTTTCGTCAGGCCCGAGGGTGCGGATGCCGGGACCGATGGCGACGCGATACGGAAGCGGCGGCGTGACGGAGACCGCGAAGTTGAAAAGGTACTCGTCAGTGAAGCGAAAGGTCTTTGTCACCGCGTGCGTGCCGTCGGACCAGCGGTACTCGACGACATGCGCGCCCTTTTCATCGAACTCGCGAACGGCGTACAGCGCCGCGTTCGCGCGATGCATGAAGTTGGCATCGGTCGCTTCGATCGCGAACGGGTAGTCGGTCCGATTCGGCTCGCGCTCTTTGACCAGCTCGACGTTCGCCTGATCGTTCTTGTCGCTCGGCTTCGCTTTGTAGTGCGTGAGTTGAAACGAGACCAGCTCGGCGCCGCGGTTGGAGAACTTCGCCACGAAGTTGGGCGACTGGATCGTGGTGATTGTCTGCTTGGTCGCAGCGATCACCGCGACGGTGGGAGCCGCTGCCGGCGTTTCGACGACAGGTGCCGTCGTGGTGGTCGACGCGGTAACCGGCGCCGGCTGCGTGGAAGTCGTAGCCGTGGTCGAGGTCGTCTCGACCTGCGCCGGCACCGGCTTCTTCATCAAATCGGGAAAGAGCTTCGGGGCGACGGCCGCCCAAAGCCACAGGAATCCGATCGAGATCAGTACTGCCGCAAAGATTCGCTTTTCCATCTCAAGGGACGGGGTCCCAACCTCCAGGATTGAACGGGTGGCAGCGCGCCAGGCGGCGTATGCCGAGCCAGACGCCGCGCAGTGTGCCGTGCTTTTCGATCGCCTGCATCATGTAAATCGAGCAGGTGGGATCGAAGCGGCACATCGGCGGCAGCAGCGGGGAGAGAAATCGCTTGTAAAAACGGAGCGGGGCGAGAGCGAGGACGCGCATGATTCATCGGGACGCGCCGCTCTCGGTGACGACGCGCTTCAAGGCACGCTGCAGGTCGAGGCTGTAATCGCCCCACGTCGCCTGCACGGCATTCGGCTTGACATTGACGACGACGTCGAGCGAGCGGCTGTCGATGTCGAGGGGACCGCGCTGACGCCGGTAGACCTCGCGAGTCCACCGTTTCAGCCGGTTGCGCACGTTTGCCTTGCCACTTTTTTTTGTCGCGGTGATGCCGATGCGCGAATACGGAAGCTCGTTCGCGGCATAGAACAGTACGCTGTAACGCGAAAAGAGTTTGCGGCCGGCTTCGTAGACGCGAAGGAACTCGCGGCGTTTCGCCAATCGTTTCTCTTTCGGCAGAGCCTCGGAGCTGGCGGAAAGTCCGCCGGCATCGGCTGACAAAGGCTAGACCGCCAAGCGCTTGCGGCCCTTGCGGCGGCGCCGTGAAAGCACCGCCTGCCCGTCTTTGGTCCGCATCCGGACCAGAAAGCCGTGCGTGCGCTTGCGGCGGCGGTTGTTCGGCTGAAATGTACGCTTCATGATTTCCTTAAGCTTTCTGAAAGAAGGCGGGGAGTATAGCGGCGGGTCGCGAAGGTCGTCAAACCAGCCAGCGAGGGGGCGGAACCACAGGTCATAGCGGGCTATTCCGGCCGGCACGGCCAGCGGCGCTCGCTTCCCAAAGCTCGACCATCAGCATCGTTATGAGGTTTCGGCGGCGTGGGCTCTCCCGATCTACCACTGATCTATCGATCTACTGGTTGTGCTATCTTCGCCTCCCCTTTTTCAGGTCCGGATTTTCCGCAGTTGTTGAAAAGCTGCGGATTATTAGAGTGAGTGGACCTTGGCCGAGCCCTCTGCGAATCCGTCATGAATCTCTGGAAGCAAGTCCTCGATCGCCTGGAGCAAACCATTGACAGGACTCAATTTGAGACGTGGTTCGCTCCGACCCGTTTCCTCGCCCAGAAGGGCGACACGATCGATGTAAGCGTCCCCTCCCAGCGGTTCGTCTCCGAGATCCGGCAGAACTACGCGCAGCAGATCCGGACCATCCTCGACGAGATGTCGACGGATCATCTCAACCTCCATCTCGTCGCCGATACCGAGGGCACGAGCGAGATGAACATCCCGCTCGGACCGCCGCCATCGGCCGAGCTGCCGCTCTCGATTTTCAATCCGAGGTACCGGTTCGAGACGTTCGTGGTCGGCAAGTCGAATGAGCTCGCGTTCGCGGCGTCGAAGTCGATCGCTGAGAATCCAGGGAGATCCTTGAATCCGCTCTTCATCTACGGCGGCGCGGGATTGGGCAAAACGCATCTCATCCAGGCCATCGGCCAACAGCTTCGCGACAGTACGGCCGGATCCAAAATCGTCTACATGTCAGCAGACTCATTCGTCTCGGAGTTCATCACCTCAATCCGCTACGACCGGATGCCGCAGTTCCGCGACCGCTATCGCAAGGTCGACGCGCTGCTTCTCGACGACATTCAGTTCCTGGCCGGCAAAGAGCAGACGCAGGAGGAGTTCTTCCACACCTTCAATGCGCTTTACGAGGCGCAGAAACAGATCGTCTTCACCTCCGACGCGCCGCCGAAGGAGATTCCGACCCTCGAGGAGCGTCTCCGCTCCCGCTTCGAGTGGGGTTTGATCGCGGACGTCCAGCCGCCGGACCTCGAGACAAAGGTTGCCATTCTTCGCAAAAAAGCCGACGAGAGGGCCATCGATCTACCGCAGGACGCTGCGCTCTTCGTCGCGGAACGCGTCCGGACGAACATTCGCGAGCTCGAAGGGCTGCTGAACCGCATCGTTGTCTTCGCGTCGATGGCCGGGCAGAAACACCTGTCGCTCGAACTGACGAAGGAAGCGCTGAAGGAGCTGCTGTCAAAAGAAAACAAGCCGATCACGCCGACGGAGATCATGCGCGTCGTCGCGGCGCACTACGGAACCACGGTCACGAATCTGAAGTCGAAATCGAACGCGCAGACTGTCGCCTTCCCGCGGCAGGTGGCGATGTATCTCTGCAAGCACCTGACGGATCTTTCGTATCCGGAGATCGGCCGCGTCTTCAACAACAAGCATCACTCGACGGTGATGTACTCCGTCGAAAAGATCGACGAGAAGATGCAAAACGATCCGCAGTTCGGGCGCGTGCTCGAAGGATTGATGAAGCAGTTTCGATGAAATCCACAGCCCTTGCGGAAACGTCGCACGAAATCCTGCGGACAAAAAACGCGTCGCCCGCGCGATGCGCGACGATTGCGGAAAACAGTGAAAATCTCCTCCGTTTTTCCGCGACGAAACCCGCAGTTTCACCTCGGAAGGAACTGCTATACTTTCGAAACCTTTGCAGCGCGATGCCGAGTTTTTCCGCACGCATCTACTGCTTCCACTACTAACTAAGAAGACTTTTGTTCTGAAGGAAGAGACATGGAGCTGACCGTCGCAAAAGCTGATCTTCAGAAAGAGTTGCAGCTTTGCCAGGGAGTCGTCGAAAAACGCTCCACGATCCCGATCCTCTCGAATGTTCTGCTCCGCGCCGCCGATGGACGGCTGCAGATGGCAGCGACAGATCTCGACGTTACGATCCTCAGCTCCTGCGCCGCGCGCGTGACCACACCCGGCGGCGTCACCATCGAAGCGAAACGGCTCTTCGACATCGTTCGCTCGCTGCCCGATGAAGACGTCCACATCACTCTTCAGGAAAACAACTCGCTCCTCGTCGACTCCGGCACCGCCAAGTTTCGCCTCCTCGGGCTTCCCGCCGAGGACTATCCGACACTGCCGACCGTGAACGCGACGCAGTCGTACGACATCCCGCTCGAAGAATTGAAAACGATGGTGGCCAAGGTGAAGTTCGCCATCACGCACGAGGAGACGCGTTTCCAGCTCAACGGCGCGCTGCTCAAGGTTCAGCCGGCGAAGATGGAGATGGTCGCCACCGACGGTCACCGCATGGCGCTGATCAACTTCCCGCAGGGGAGCAATGGCAAGTCGAAGGATGCCGACCTGACCATCCTCATTCCGCGCAAGGCGATGGAAGAGATCATGCGCCTCGAGGCGGGCGAAGACGGCAACGTCCGTTTCGGCGTCTCCGAGAATCACCTTTTCTTCGAGGCCGCCGACCGCCGCCTGCTTGCGCGCATGATCGACGTTAACTTCCCGAACTACATGGAAGTCATCGCCCGCGACAACGACCGCAAAGTCCTCGTCGATCGCGAGCGTTTGCTGGCCACGATCCGCCGTATCTCGCTCGTCGCCAACGAACGCACGCGCGCCGTCCGTTTCGATTTCGCCCCGGGCAAACTCACGGTGTCATCGACGAATCCGGAGCTCGGCGACGCGCGCGAGACCGTTCCCATCGACTACGCCGGCAATCCGTTCTTCGTCGGCCTCAACGCCGCGTACGTGACCGACTTTCTCAGCGTCGTCGACACGCAGCAGGTCTCGCTCGATCTGAAGGACGAGAACAGCCAGTGCATCGGCCGCCCGTCGTCGAATGAAGCCGATCTGGCGTACGAGTACCTGTACGTCGTCATGCCGATGCGTCTGACGGCGTGATTTGTCATCCTGAGCCGCCGGAGCGGCGTAGGCGAAGCCGAAGCCGCGTAGGACGGTCGAAGGACCCCCTCATTGCTTGCATCGTGACTTACCACCGCCCGTCCCTCGTTATCAAGAAGGGGGTCCTTCGACCGTCCTCCGGCGCTACGCCCCCGGCTCCGACGCCTTCGGCGGCTCAGGATGACAGGCCGTGATTCTTCGTAGCCTCACAACCCAATCCTTCCGCAACCTCGGCGCGGAAGAGGTGGCCTTTCACGATCAGGTCAACATCGTCGTCGGCCGCAACGGGCAGGGGAAGACGAACCTGCTCGAAGCGATCTACTTCCTGGCGACGACGAAATCGTTTCGCACGGCGCGTATCGGCAGCGTGTTTCAGTTCGGATCGCCGAGCGTCTTTGTTTCCGGCCTGCTGCACCGCTTCGGCGTCGACAAGACGCTGTCGGTTGGCTTGGAGACCGGCGAGACGCGGCGCCGCGCGCTGCTGGTTAACGGCGAACGCGTGACGCTGCCGGCGTACGTGAATGCGATGAACGTCTTCGCGTACTCGTCCGCGCGGCTGGACATCCTGCGCGGCGCGCCCGAAGAACGGCGTCGGTTTCTCGACCGCGGCATCGCCAGCATCGATCCGAGCTACCTCGAAGCCGTCAGCCGTTACGGCCGCGCTCTGCGCCAACGCAACGCGCTGCTGGCCAGCGGGAGCACTTCCTCGCTGAACGCCTGGGACGAAGAGCTGTCGAACGCCGCGTCGCCGCTGCAGCGCGGCCGGGCCGCATATGCTGAGGCGTTGGGAAGTGCGTTCGCGGAAATCGTGGCCGAGCACGGCTACCACATCCGCAATCTCGCCATCGACTACAAACCGAGCGCCGTCGACGACCTGCCACGCATCCGGCGCGAGGAGATGCGCGCGCGGATGTCGCTGGTCGGACCGCAGCGCGACCTGCTCGCGTTTTCGGTCGACGGGAGGCCGGCCGCCGAGGTTCTTTCCGGCGGCGAGCAAAAGATGGTCGTGCTCTTTCTGAAGTTCGCGAAACTGGCCCTTTTCCGGCGCCGTTTCGATGAGGCGGCGCTCTTCTTGCTGGACGACATCGACGCCGAGCTCGACCTTGAAATCCTCGAGCAACTCCTCCTCAAACTGCCGGCCCAAACGCAGGTTTTTGCGACCAGCGCCAAAGAGCGTTTTGTACGAACGCTGGAGGCCGGCCCCCATCGGCGCTTAGTCATTGAAAACGGGAGAGTTACAGCCGCAATCGAAAAGCCGTGAAACGTTCCGTGGAACGCAATAATCGCGGTACAATTCAGGTTATCGACCGCGGCGTAAAAACCTCAGCAATCGGGCTCGTCGGGAGACGCGCCGCCTACCGCAGAAACCAACGCCGGAAAGCAATTGAATGCCAGACGACTACACCCTCGATGAAAGCGATACCGACACCACGTATGACGCGTCCGAAATGACGCCTCAGGCGCCGTCGATCGCCGGCGATTACACCGCCGAAGACATCAAAGTTCTCAAAGGCCTGGACGCTGTCCGCAAGCGCCCGGGCATGTACATTGGCGACACCGACGACATTACCGGCCTGCATCACATGGTCTACGAAGTCGTCGACAACGCCATCGACGAAGCACTGGCCGGTTACGCAAACAAGGTCCAGGTCACGATCCACACCGACAACTCCGTGACTGTTGAAGACAACGGCCGCGGCATCCCCGTCGATCTGCACAAAGAAGAGAACCGTTCCGCGGCCGAGGTCATCATGACCGAGCTGCACGCGGGCGGTAAGTTCGACAACAACTCTTACAAAGTTTCCGGCGGTCTCCACGGCGTCGGCGTCTCCGTCGTCAACTTCCTCTCCGAGTGGCTCGAGCTGGAGATCCATCGCGACGACTACATCTGGCGTCAGCGCTACGAAGGCGGCGTCCCGAAGCACGCCATCATCCGCGGCGAGAAGACCACGCACCGCGGCACCCGCGTCACGTTCAAGGCCGATCCGGCCATCTTCTCTGTCACCGAGATGAACTTCGAGACGCTTTCGCAGCGTCTTCGCGAGCTGGCCTTCCTCAACGACGGCGTTTTCATCGCCATCGCCGACGACCGCACCGAAAAGAAACACGAGTTCTGCTACCAGGGCGGCATCGTTTCGTTCGTGAAGGACCTGAACAAGAACAAGGTTCCGCTGCACGATGAGCCGATCTTCATCCGCGACGAAAAAGACGGCGAGGCCGTCGAGATCGCGCTGCAATGGAACGAGGGCTACACCGAGAACCTCTACTGCTTCACCAACACGATCAAGAACCTGGACGGCGGCACGCACCTGGTCGGCTTCAAGGCCGCGCTCACGCGCACCATGAACAAGTACATCGAGGCCTCCGGCGTCCTGCAGAAGCTGAAGCTCAGCCTCGAAGGCGATGACATCCGCGAAGGTCTAAGCGCGGTCATCTCCGTCAAGATCCGCGACCCGAAATTCTCCTCTCAGACGAAAGACAAGCTGGTCTCGTCGCACGTGAAGACGTGGGTGGAGCAGGTCGTCGGCGAACGCCTGGGCGAGTTCCTCGAAGAGAATCCGAAAGAAGTCAAACGCATCGTCGACAAGGTCATCGAAGCCGCTCGTGCCCGCGAAGCAGCGCGCAAGGCCCGCGATCTGACCCGGCGCAAAGGCGCGCTCGACTCGGCGTCACTGCCCGGCAAACTCGCCGATTGCCAGGAGCGCGACCCCCGCTTCTGCGAGATCTACTTCGTTGAGGGTGATTCCGCAGGCGGCTCCGCCAAGCAGGGACGCGATCGCCGCTATCAGGCCATCCTGCCGCTCAAGGGCAAGATCCTGAACGTCGAACGCGCGCGTCTCGACAAGATGCTTTCCTCCGAGGAAATCCGGCTGATGATCACGGCCCTCGGCACGGGCATCGGAGCCGGCGATTTCGACATCGCGAAGCTCCGGTACCACAAGATCATCATCATGACGGACGCCGACGTCGACGGATCGCACATCCGCACGCTGATCCTGACGTTCTTTTTCCGCTACATGCGCGAGATCATCGACCGAGGCTTCCTCTTTATAGCCCAGCCGCCGCTGTTCAAAGTCACGCAGTCCAAGAAGGACATGTACGTCAAGGATGAAGGCGAGCTTTCGCGCTTCCTCCTGACGCGCGTTTCGGAAAATGTCGAAATCACGCCGCAGGCCGGCCTTTCGCTCAAAGGCGAAGCGTTGGTCAACATGCTGCAGCGGATGGAGGAGTACCTCCTGCACGCCCGCAAGCTGCAGTCGCGCGGCATTCCGCGCGAGGCGCTCGACGTCCTGTTCGGCGAGGGATTCCTCGACCGCAGCGCGATGGGCGATCCGGACAAGCTGGACGCGCTCGTGAAGGCACTCACCGCACAAGGTTTCGAGCATGCGCGGCTGATGACCGACGAGGAGACGGAAACGCCGACCGTCCATTTCTCGGCCGGCGGCAACGGCACCGGAAAGAAAGTCATCATCAACAGCGAAGTCCTTTCGACCTACGAATATCGGCAGATGGCGAAGTCTTATGAGCAGCTCTCCGCATTCGGATTGCCGCCATACACACTCAAACACAATGACAATTCAGACGTCGTCGTCACTGTCGACGATCTGATCGAGCGCATTTACGACCTGGCCAAGAAGGGCCTCGCCATCAGCCGCTACAAAGGCCTCGGCGAAATGAATCCGGAGCAGCTCTGGGAAACCACAATGGACCCTGAGCGCCGCCGTCTTTTGCAGGTCAAAATCGAAGACGGCGTCGGCGCCGAGGAACTGTTTACGGTTCTTATGGGCGACCAGGTTGAGCCGCGCCGCGTCTTCATTCAGGACAATGCGCTCGAAGTGAAGAACCTCGACATCTAATGGCTGACGATTTCGATTACACAGCACACAACGAGCAGCGCTATCCCGTCAATATCGAAGACGAGATGCGCAAGTCGTATCTTGACTACGCGATGTCGGTCATCATCGGCCGCGCGTTGCCGGATGTCCGCGACGGCCTGAAGCCGGTTCACCGCCGCATCCTTTATGGGATGTACGAGCAGGGCAACACCGCCGGCAAGGCGTACAAGAAATCGGCGCGCATCGTCGGCGACGTCATGGGTAAATACCATCCGCACGGCGATAGTGCGATCTATGACTCGATCGTGCGCATGGCGCAGGATTTCTCGATGCGCTACCGGCTTGTCGACGGCCAGGGCAACTTCGGCTCCGTCGACGGCGACAATCCTGCGGCAATGCGTTACACGGAAATTCGGCTGACGCGCCTCGCCGAAGAGTTGATGCGCGACGACATCGACAAAGAAACCGTCGATTTCGTTCCCAATTACGATGGCACCGAACGCGAGCCGGCAGTACTTCCCGCCAAGTATCCGAACTTGCTGGTCAATGGTTCGTCGGGTATCGCGGTCGGCATGGCCACGAACATTCCGCCGCACAATCTCGGCGAAGTGATCGATGCCTGTTTGATGGTGATCGAGAATCCTCACGCGTCAGTGAAAGAGCTGATGACGGTCATGCCCGGGCCCGATTTCCCGACCGCTGGTTTCATTTTCGGAATTGAAGGCATCTACGAGGCATACAACACCGGCCGCGGAATCATCCAGGTCCGCGCGAAGGCCGCAATCGAGACGCAGAAAAGGAGCGAGCGCGAACAGATCGTCGTGACGGAAATCCCGTACATGACGAATAAGAAGCGTCTGCTCGAGAAAATCGCCGAGCTGGTTCACGACAAACGCATTGAGGGCATTTCCGATCTCCGCGATGAATCCGATCGCGAAGGAATGCGCATCGTCATCGAACTGAAGCGCGATGCGATCGCCGAGGTTGTGCTGAACAACCTGTATCGCAACACGCAGATGCAGACCACGTTCGGCATCATCTTTCTGGCCATCGTCAACAACAAGCCGGAGGTCATGGACCTCCCGACACTGCTTCACCACTTCGTCGAGCATCGCAAAGAGATCGTCGTCCGCCGGACGCGTTTCGATTTGCGCAAAGCTGAGGAACGCGCGCACATCCTCGAAGGGCTCGTCAAAGCGCTCGATGTCCTCGACGAATTGATCGCGCTCATCCGTGGCAGCCGCACGCCGCAGGAAGCAAAGAGCGGCTTGATCGAGCGCTGGCAGTTCAGCGACGTGCAGGCGCAGGCCATTCTCGACATGCGCCTGCAACGGCTCACGGGGCTCGAGCGCGAGAAGATCGTGGCCGAGTACGAGGAAGTGCAGGCGACCATTCGCCGCCTTCGCGAAATCCTTGGATCTGAAGCGCTCGTCCTCGGCATCATCAGCGCCGAGCTGCGCGAGATCAAAGAAGCGTACGGCGACGTGCGCCGCACGGAGATCGTGCCGCAGGCCAGCGACATCACCATCGAAGACATGATCGCGGACGAAGACATGGTGATCACCGTGTCACGCGGCGGCTACATCAAGCGTTCGCCGCTGTCGCTTTACCGCGCGCAGCGCCGCGGCGGCAAGGGCCGCATCGGCATGCAGACGAAGGAAGAGGACATCGTCGAACACCTCTTCGTCGCCAGCGCGCACTCCTACGTGCTAGTCTTCACCGACCGAGGCCGACTGTACTGGATCAAAGTGCACCAGATCCCCGAGGTTGCGTCGAACGCGCGCGGCAAGGCGATCGTCAACTTGTTGACTGTCGAGCAGAATGAGAGCGTTCGCGCGTTGCTCACCGTTCGCGATTTCAACGACGCGAAGTATGTGGTCATGGTCACACGCGCCGGCAAGATCAAGAAGACCGAGCTGACCGCGTTCTCCAACGTCCGCGCCACCGGCATCATCGCGATCGACATCAACGAAGGCGACGATCTCTACGCCGTCCGCCTTTCGCAGGGCGACGACGAGATCTTCATCGGCACGCACGACGGCATGGCCATCCGCTTCAACGAGAACGGCGTCCGCCCGATGGGCCGCGGCGCCGCGGGCGTGAAGGGCATCTCGCTCCGCGAAGGTGATTACGTGGTCGAGATGGACGTCCTCCCCGCATCCGGCGAGCCGGTTCCTGAGCCGCCTGCCGAGGGTGAAGAGCCGGAGATCGTCGAGGCCGACTCGGAAGCCGACGATGTTGAGGTCATCGCCACGGATGAACGCGGACAAGTCCTGACCGTCACCGAAAAAGGCTTCGGCAAGCGCACGCCCGTTTCTGCGTATCGCCTGCAGTCGCGCGGCGGCATCGGCGTCACGAATATCAAGACGACTGAAAAGAACGGCAAGGTTGCGGGCATCTCCTACGTCTTCGAGGACGACCAGGTCCTGCTCATCACCGAACAGGGGATGATCATCCGCACGAACGTCGCCGACATCCGCTCGATCGGCCGCAGCACGCAGGGAGTGCGCGTCATCAACATCGACGAGAACGATCTGGTCGTTGCGGCAGTGAAGCTCGTGGACAAGGACGACGGTGACGACGAGATCGCCGCGGACGACGCCGAACCGGCCGATTCTGAAGCGCCTGACGACGACACGATTCACTAGCGTTGCGCGGACGTACAATCGCGCATGCACAAAATCTCGCGCGAGCGCGTGACGCAGCTCGCGCGCGACCTTCTGGAGGCGATGACGCGCACGCGGTCCGTTATCCTGCTGAAGGAACGCGAAGTGGTCCGGCAGTCGATCGCCCACGCGTTGGCTGACGAACTGAAACGCGAGGAAGAGCGCGAGGAAAATGTTCGGCGCCGCATCGCCACGATGAAAAAGCCGCCGGCGTCACGCTCGCGTGAGTACGAAACTCTCTTCGTTCAATTGATGGAAGAGGAGTACTTGCGCGAGGGGCTGGACACGTAAGGCACGAGGATTTTCAGTCCTCTGCTCTACCGAAAAGCGCAACACAAACATCGAAGCGGCAACGGTGGCGGAGCCTGGGGCAACCAACGCTGCCGGCCGTGCCGGCTACGCGTCGGCGCGGGCTTCCTCGGGCTCGCGCACTTCGACGTCGGAGTCATCCGCGTCGTCGCTCTGCAGATCCGTGCGCCAGCGCTGCGCTTTCATCTGCTCGAAAATCCCGCCGGAGTGCCCCGCCGGAATCCACGAATTGCCGCCGCACTTCGGGCATCGATTGCGGAAGGCGATGTTCTTGCCGCAGTCGGGGCAGATGATCACCAGCGAGTGCGACAGCTCGAATTTCTGCTCACCCTCGGCATCGAGGCTGTTCAGGAACGAGGCAAGATTGGTGAAGGTATCTTCGAGAGACATGACAGCTCGGCACGGTCAAACTGCACGGGGCGTGCCGGTTGTCACCGCATGTAACCGACGGCGCTGAACTGCAGGGCGCGCTGTTTGTCGCGCGCTACGCGAATGGCGAGTTGTCTCATTGGCGCTACGACTGCTGGTATCTGCGCGACGTCAAGAGGATGAACTTCGGCGGGATCGCGCCGATAGTCGAAGAACCCTTCCCCTTTGTTCGGCCAGAAAACCAGCTGGTAATCACCGGAAACGATGCTGTAACCGTGCTCCGCAACTCCGTGGGGTGGCGGCGCGAGTTCGTACGTTGACACGACCGGTCGCCGCTTCTTCGCGTCGAGCAGCGGAAGCAGCTCATCGCCCCGAAAGATTTTCGCAGCGCGAAGCAGCGACGCATAGAGATCGGTCGTGCTCACGGGCGCCGTTACGTTTTGCGGCGGCGCTCCGGGAAAGCGCAGAACGAGCGGCACATGCGTGGACTCGCGATAGACGTCATATCCGTGACCGGCGTAGCCGTGCTCTACGAATTCTTCGCCATGATCGCCGACGATCGCGATGATCGTGTTGGGATCGCGCGCCGTGGCGTTGAGGAGGACGCTGAGGTAACGGTCCGCGCACGACATCGCGGTGCGGTACTGCGCGTGTGCGTGGCGGACAATCGCAGCGGGCGGAGGAGGCTTCTTTGGAGTTGCGGAAAGAAACACATCGCGCTCCGGGCGAGAAAGATGTTGAAATCCCGCCGGCCGGCACTCGGGCGGCACGTAGTATGGGTCGTGAGTGTCGAGATAATTCACCGCCAGCAGATATGGCCGGTGCGCGCGTCGGATGAATCGAACCGCTCGGTCGGTAACTTGCTCGGCGGTAAACCAGCCGCAAAGAGGCATGTGAGGGCCGTCGTTGAGGACGACGCGATAAAGCAACTCGCCGATTCCCGAATGACAAACGCCCGACTGGCGCGACGTAGTGAACTCGCCGAAGCCCTTGGCGAAACCCGCTTCCACGCTCAATAGTGGATTCGCAAAGATCGCTGCCGTGTGGTAGCCGTGTGATTGAAATTGCTCCGGCAGCCGGGAGCCATCGTATTCGAATCCGCCCGCCGTGTCCGGAGGCACACGCCACCAGTTCACTCCTGTAAAAACGGCGAAGTGTGAAGGCACCGTCCAGGAAGCAGGCGCCCACGCGCTGCTGAACGTCGTCGCATTGGCGGCAAACGCCGCCAGTTGGGGCATGGCCGGCGGTGTAGTTTCCAGAGCATCGTCGGCTCGCGTCGTGTCGAGAAAAATCAAGAGCACGTTGCGTGCAGTTGAATCGGGAGACACGGGCGATGAAATCCAGTCTGCGAGACGTATATCGGCGGCTGCACACACGAGAAGACCGATCCCGATCAGCGTGGCGAGGCTGTACGCAAACAGATGCCGGCTCTTGCCAAGAGGGATGAACGACAGCAGGATCGCCATGACCGCTGTCGCTGCAAGCCACGCCAGAAGAACGCGTGACGACGGCCATTCCATCATCTGTTTAAACGGAGTCGCGCCGCGGCTGAGAAGAAGAACTCCGGGACCAGCGACGGTCAGCGGAAACCAGCGCAGGCGGCCCAGGCGTGAGGAGCTGAACGCGAGGCCCACCGCGCAGCAGCAGATTGTCCACGTCAGCAGGATGACAACCGGTTCGAGTGGAGCGTTCTGCAGGTGTCTCCATCGTTCGTGAATAAACGAATCAACCACGCCGGTAACGGCGCCAAGCACGGCTCCAGCGGCAGGCGTACTCAGCCTGCGCTTAAAGAACGACAACGACACTGCAGTTCGACGGGTTGGTGGCAGGAGCGTTTACGTTTCAGATGCGCATCACGTCGAATTGCTCGTGATGCAGCGAGTCGTCCGGCTTGAATACTAGATGTACACCCATGTTGCGCTCGATCTCTTCGAAAATCGGATCGTTGGCGTTGTGTACTGAGCCATAGACGACGGGATTGAGACGGACGATGACGTCCTGACCTTCGTGCAGGTCGTGCAGCTTGGCCAGCTCGCGCCAGATTTCGAAGGCGATCGTCGTATTCGACTTGATCCGGCCGCTGCCGCCGCAATACGGGCAGGCCTGCGTCAGCGAGCGCTCCAAACTTTGTCGCACGCGCTTGCGCGTCATCTCGATCAAACCAAACTCGGAAATCTGCAGGATCTTCGTCTTCGATCTGTCCTTGCGAATCTCCGTCTCGAGCGCTTCGAAGAGGCGCTCGCGATTGGCGAGATCCTCCATGTCGATGAAGTCGAGCACGATGATTCCGCCGAGGTCGCGCAGGCGGATTTGACGGACGATTTCTTTGGCCGCTTCGAGGTTCGTCTTGAAGACCGTCTCCTCGAGATTCTTCTTGCCGACGTATTTGCCTGTGTTCACATCAATCGCCACCAGCGCTTCGGTCTGATTGATGACGATGTAGCCGCCCGACTTGAGCCACACCTTCGACTTCAACGCCTTCGCGATCTCCGCCTCGATGCTGAAGTCCTCGAAGATCGGCTCGTCGCGGCGATAGAGGCGGACGCGCGAAACAAGATTCGGTTGGATCTGATCCAGAAACTCGACGATGCGTTGATATTGATCGACCGAGTCAACCCACACGCTCTTGAACTCGGGCGAGAGCACGTCGCGAATTGTGCGCAGGACGAGGTCGAGATCGTGATGCAGCGCGGTCGGCGCCGACGCTTTCTCGCCCTTGCGTTTGATCTGCTCCCACAGGTCGGTGAGGTATTTCAGATCGGCGCGAAACTCATCCTCCTCGCGATCCTCACCCGCCGTGCGGACGATGAATCCGCCCGCGCCGGGCGGCCGAATGCGATCGAGGATTTCCTTGAGCCGCGTCCGTTCGCCCTCGTTCTCGATGCGCCGCGAAACGCCGATGTGATTGACGGTGGGCATGTACACAAGAAAGCGCCCGGGCAGCGTGATGTGACTGGTGATGCGCGCGCCTTTGCCGGCGATCGTGTCTTTCGACACCTGCACGACGATCTCCTGCCCCTCGCGAAGCAGATCGGATATCGAGGCCTCCGCGCGCTGCTGCGGGACGTCTTCGAGTGACAGGTCGTCAGTCGTGTCGGCGCTGTCGAACTCCTCCAGATCTTCGACGACGTCGGAGACATAGAGAAAGGCATCGCGCTCCAGGCCGAGATCGACAAAGGCGGACTGCATGCCGGGCAAAACCTTCGTGACGCGTCCTTTGTAGATGTTGCCGACGATGGTGCGATGCCGCGTGCGCTCGACCCACAACTCGACGACTTGCCCGTCATCGAGCACGGCGATTCGGGACTCATGTTTGGCGGCGTTGATGACGATTTCGCGGGACATGGCGTTTCCTACTCTATCCTGCGTGAGCGCAGCGCTCGTCAGGATCTCCCTGTGGTTCGCCCAGATCCTGACGCTCGCTTCGCTCACGCAGGATGAGCCGATGAAAACAATCTACTTTGCCGGCGCAATCAGTGGCGGCCGCGGCGACGTGGCGCTCTACCGCGAGATCATCGCCGCAATCGAAGCCGCGGGGCATCACGTGCTCGCCGGCGCCGTGGCGGCGGAACATGTGACGGCATCCGGCGAGGCGCTCGACTCCTGCGCGATCTTTGACCGCGACCTCGGCTGGATCGCCGCCGCGGACCTCCTCGTCGCGGAGGTCTCGATGCCGTCGACGGGAGTCGGATACGAGATCGCCACCGCCCGCTACCGCTACGGAATCCCGGTGATCTGCCTCTACCGGCCGGCCCACACAGCGCGCTGCACGGCCATGGTCGCCGGCGATCGCGAAATCGACCTGATCGAGTACTCCGAAGTCGCCGATTTGCTCCCCCGCCTGACCTCCGCCCTCGCGAAATACACCGCTGCCCCCCTCGGTTTGCCCCCACGTTGACGGCGTGGACGACGCTTTGCTATCGTCCGCCGCCCGCCGCGCCGCAAGTACTCCGGCATAGCTCAGTTGGTAGAGCAACGGACTGTTAATCCGTGGGTCGTAGGTTCGAGTCCTACTGCCGGAGCCAGGCGAATCCCACCCGTGCGTCTCCTACGCTTTCACGTCGCTGCGTTTTTCGGCGAATGCACCGACTAGTTTCATCAGGAGCGGCAGGCCGGTGGTCAGCGCGGTGGCAAGGGCGGTAGTCGTGGTCAGCATGTCCTTCTGCGTTGCGAAGAGCAGGAGCAGAAAGCTGATTATGATCACGAAGAACGGGAGGCGCAGCGAGTCCCAGGTGCTGGCGCCGCGATTCTCGCGCGCGATCGTGACGATGTTTTCGCGCTCCGCGGCCTCGAGAACGTAGAGGCGGAACGATTCGCTGAACAGCTCCAGGTTCGGATTGCGGCGCACCAGGCCGCGCGCCATCAGACGGCGCATCGTGCGGCGGTTGCGGCCGTTGGCCAGGCCGTTGTGCGCAAGCTGGTAGAGCAACAGCTTCTCGTCCTCGCGGCAGCTCGACCAGAGGCCGGCGAAGTACGTTTCGGCGCGTTCGCAGAGTTCGTCGAGGAGGCGCCGCTGGTCGGTATCGGGATCGCTCATCTCCAACGTGCGGCGCAGGTCTGCTTCCGCCTGGAGCTCGCTGTAGAGGCGGCGCAGGAACGCGTTGTACGCCGTTTCCTTCTCCAGCCAGCTCTTCGGCTCCGCGGCAGAAAACATACTGACCGTGCGCAACGCATTGCGGCGCTCCCACTCCTCGTTTCGAAGGTCGAGTTCTTCCGCCGTCACCGTGACGAAGCACTGCAGAAGGGTGGTCCAGCGCGCGAAGTACGCGGCGGTCTCCTCGGCCGGCATGGCTGGCGGGGGAGGAGTGGTCGGCATGTACGACGTACTCACGGCCGAGGCCACGATGAGGGTGCGGTCGGAAAGCATGAGCAGGCGTTCCAGCCACTGCAGCTTCTTCTCGTTGATGGCGCCATCGTTGATGCCGTACTCGAAATCGATGACGCGAACGTTCCGTCCGGCCTCGGTGCTGTCGAGCGTCTCCAGCGCTTCGGACCAGTTGCCGGCCGCGTCGAGTGCGGCAAACGAGACGTCGACGAAGGCCAGCCCTTTGGTCAGCGAATCGAGGTCGCGATCGCGGCGGACCAGGAAGATGTGTTCACCGAGTGTCGGACTGAGAGGCTTGCGGGCAAGCCAGTCGGGTTCACGGACGTCGATCAGAAGAATGCGTTTGGCGACAAAGTCTGCTGCGTACCAGAACAACGCCAGAATCGGCAGACCGATGAGAAGGATCGCCAACGCGTGAGCCCAGTTTTCGGACGACCGCCAGAGCGACCCGCGTGGCAGATACGATTCGATGACGATTTTCTGCGAGTTGTCTTTTAATGCCTCGTCGTTCCAGAAGAATGCCGAGACGTCTGTATCAAAGTGGACCTTGCGAATGAGCTTGATGAGCTGTTGCTGTTCTCCATCCTGATTCTGCGCATTGTCCCGAACGTCCCACCGCCAGAGACCGTCGGCCGATCCGGCGGCGAACAGTGGACGGATCGCAATCGAATCTTCGTACAACGATGGCAGCCAGCTCGAAGCCCACGCGGGGATCGTCCAGTTTTTCTTCGAAGCGTCCGGATCCGTGCTCGATGTCGCTTCGTCAGTGATCCGAGTTGCAGAAACGCCTTTGGGCGCCGGCGCGAGATGCCAGGTGCTACCAAAAAGCATGCGCAGATGATTGGTGAAGATGTCGGAATACGCCTGCCGCTGGAATGCCGTAGGCACGTCCGCCGGCAGTGCATTCATCGTTATCAGGTGATCGATGCGTTGTTCGAGTGCGGCTGCGGCGCGGAGCTGGCTGTACTTGACCATCAACTCCACCTCCACGTGCCGGCTGATGGTGAAGTAGCCGATCACCGGCAAGACCACGCCGATGAGGATCAGCAACACGCCGCAAGCGCGGTAAAGCGTGGAGTAGCCGTATCGGGCTTGCACGCGTCGCAACGCATCGCGCACTCGGCCGACCCGCTTCCACCGGCCGAGGAGAACGTACGTCAGCAGCGCGACGGCGAGAGTCGCCAGGAGCAGGATTGGTCTCACGAAGGCGGCAACAGTCCCGGAGAAACGCTCGGGGTGAATTCCGGCGACGAGCATGTGAACGAACAACATTGCCGTGACGATGATCCAGACCGCGACGCCGATGGCGAACCGCCGCGGTGCGCCTGTGCGATGAAGCATCAGGTAGGTCGTCACGATCGACAGAAGCGGAATGAGGACGATGCCGGCGAACGATGCCCACGGCGCGAACGCGTAATTGTTGAGACAGAAGAGCAGCAGCAGGGCCAGGAGAATGACGCTCAAGCGGAGGTAGTCGCCGTGGCGTGACTGGTCCGGCCATAGTCGCGGCGCGCGATAGCGAGGTCTGAGCAACAGAACGGCGAAATAGACGAGGAAATACGGAGTGGCGCTGAGCAGAAGCAGAGACAGTGTCAGGAGCGTTGCTTCGACGTTCAGAACGCGCGTGAGCCGTTTCGCGCGGAACGTCACCAGCGTCCATGCCGAGCCGCTCAGTGGACGGACGTACATCGAATAGTCATCGCCCCAGTACGTCGCATCCACATGCCCGTCGCGGCGCGCGACGACGGCGGATCGCAGATTGCGGTTCGAATCCGTCTCGGTGAAGAAATTCTCGAAACCGATTCGCTGCGTATCGGAGTGGAAGATCACCTCACCGTGTTCGTCGATGATCGCCATCTGCGCGCCAGGCGGAGGAACGGCATCGCTGATGTCGATCAACTGCGTTGTCAGCGCGATGACCGAAAAGGGAGGCCGGCCCGTATCGTCCGGGTGATAGGTCTCCTCCCATTTCTTCGCTTCCTCCGTTTTCTTGGCCAGGATCGCCCGAACCTCACCGGTCGCTTTCGACTGCACCCAGTCGAGCACGTACGGGGTGGGCGGATTGCCCGACACCGACCACGTTCGCTCCACTTTTGCCAGCTTGAAGTACCGGCGCGTGCCGACGTCTCGCGTAGGGTTGAGGATGCGGCCGAAGCGCACTCTCTGTTTCCCATCGTCGTTGATCCAGGCGATCGCGTCGATGTACGGATAGATCCCCGCTGCCGCGCTGGACAGAAGGCTTCTTGGCAGCTTCTGCGCGGCGTTTGCTGTTGCTGGCTCGATCGCCTTCTGCGCATCGGCGCGCGTCAACTCCTCGGCTTTCGACAGCACGGTCATCGCCCGGCGGACATTGAGACCGAAGTCGTCGTTGACGTTGTGGCTGAACGTCTCCAGTTGCTCGTCCGCGGTTTGAGCGATGCCGCGGTAGGCAAAGCCATCGAGCAACGCCAGCGTGATCACGGCCGCACCGACGATCGTGCAGATGATGATGAGCACGACGTCGGTAATCGACAAAGGCTGACTCGGATCGATGAGCGCGATCCTCAGAAACGGCCAGCAGCAAAACGCCAGCAGGACGATGGCGATGGCGATCAGAACGATCGATGTGGACACAGCGGAGACGTCATAGCGGAACCGCGATGCCGACACCAATCCGCAGACGACCCACTCGTTGGCAGTCTTTCCATTGATGCTCGCCGGGGCTCGCGAGTAGGTGTACGGCTGCGCGAAGAGCACGTAGTCGGTGCCGCTGAGCGATACCGTCATGTGTGCGCTTCCCGCCGTCAGCGAAGCGGGTGAGACCGGCTCGTAATCCGAGAACAATCCACCCTTTCGTCTCTGAAGCGCTTTCAGGTTGGTGATGAGGACAGGCGGACCGCTGTCGCGATCCGTCATCGCGCTGGTTGGTGGTTCAACCGCTTTTTCGCCGCCCGCTTTCTTCTTGTCGTCCTGCGGCGTGGCTTTCTCGTCCTCGCGCGTCTCCGTTTTCGCGGCGTTGAAGTTGAGCGGTTCCGTGGGTGGCGCTTCCTCCGCCTCGTCGATCCATTCGTCCCGGCCGCCGAGCAGCGTGGTCGAGGCGGGAGGAGGGCGGATGCTGTACAACACCGTGCCGTCCCCCTTCGCCACGAGCAGCACGTCGAAGGCAGCGCCGAGGTCCCGCGTGAAAATCGGACGAACAACGTCGTCGATCGTCACGGACCCGCATGTCGGCGCCTTGTCATCCAGATATCCCTGCAGCCGCACTCTCCAACCACGCGAGCTCTCTTCGATCCCACGCCGCATCTGCACGCGGCCGGGAGTAGTGGTCGACAGGTTGTCTACCTTTTCCGCCGCACACTGCCCCAATTTCAATCCAGGGGCCGAGTAGAGATCGCTGGCTTGTTTGTCGGAGCCGTCCGCATTGAGCGGCTTGGCCTTTACGCGGACAAGGTCGGAGAACATGCTGACGCGCCCCTCGACCTGCGCGGTGAGCATGGAAAGAAGGCGGAGGTTGCGGCCGGTGTAGTACTCCGCGTGTTCGCGGTAGTAGAAGTAGTACGCGCTGCCGACCACGGCCAGCACGACGATCGTGATCACGAGCGGTACCCGCGAGTTCTGGCGCTGAGGCTTCTTGATCTCGCCGCTATCCGTTTTGGATCTGAAGACCATTTTTGGATGTGGGGAGACCCTCTCCCTGCCTCCGGTAGTAAAGAAGTAGTGAGCGTGGATCGGGATTCGTTACATCGCATCGCCGCGCTAAACTTCGCGTGCATGAAATTCGGCGTCGTCGTCCTGCCCGGCTCGAACTGCGATCACGATGCGGTGCATGTCGTGCGCGATGTGCTCGGGGCCGAGGTCGAGCTGCTGTGGCACAAGGAGACGGACCTTCGCGGCGCCGACTGCGTCATCGTTCCTGGCGGGTTCTCGTACGGCGATTACCTTCGCGCGGGGGCGCTGGCGAAGTTTGCGCCGGTGATGGAGCCGATCCGGCGGCATGCGGCCGCCGGCGGAATGGTCTTCGGCATCTGCAATGGATTTCAGGTGCTCACCGAGGTGGGCCTGCTGCCGGGCGCGTTGATGCGGAACCAACACCTTCGCTTCCTCGGCCGCGATGTTTTTCTGCGTGTCGAAGAGACGGATACGCCGTTCACGTGCGAGCTTGAGCGCGGCGCGGTGTTGCGAGTGCCGATCGCGCACGGCGAGGGCAACTACTTTGCGGACGATTCGCTCCTTGATGACCTCGAACGCAATCGCCAGGTCATCTTTCGCTATTGCGATGCCGAGGGCCGCATCACGCACGATGCGAATCCGAACGGCTCGGCGCGCAACATCGCCGGCATCTGCAACGCCGGTCGCAACGTGCTCGGGATGATGCCGCATCCGGAGCGCTGTGCCGAGACGCTGCTCGGGAACACCGACGGCTTGGGTGTTTTCCGTTCGATCGCCGCGGCGATGGCGAAGGTCTGAGCCGATGCGCTTCGTGCTTGCGGCAGTGATCGCGCTGACGATCGTCGCACCGATAGCGCGCGCGCAGGAAGACGTTCCGGAAGTCGCGCGCACGCTCATGGAGGACGCCGATCGTGCGCGCGAATCGAATCGCGTCGATGACGCGGTCGCAAAGTATCGCCGCGTCATCGAAGTGGCGCCGTCGCTCGCGTCGGCCTACGTGAACCTCGGCGCGCTTTACTTCAAGCAGGGGAACGTGGCCGAGGCGTACGACACATTCGTGCGCGGCGCCGCTGCCGCTCCGGCCGATCGCACGCTGCTCTCCAACGCCGCCGCGGCCGCGCAGCAACTCGGGAAATCGGCCGAGGCGCTGAAGTACGTCGATGAAGCGATTGCGAAAACGCCGCGCGATGCGGGGCTGTACTCGCTGCGCGCGACGATCCTTCGCTCGCTCAATCGCAACGACGATGCACTCGGCGCGATCACCCAGGCCACGCAACTCGCGCCCGACGACGCGAAGTACCAATTTACCCTCGGCAACACGCTCGTGGCGCTCGGCCGGAGAGACGAGGCGATCGCCGCGTATCGCAAAGCGGCCGATCTCGATCACACGTTTCTGCGCGCGTACTTCAACCTCGGCGCGGTGCTTTTCGACGCGGGCCGATACGACGAGGCGCTCGATGCGTATCACATGGCGCTCTCGCCGATCGACCAGGCATTCGCTGCTCATCAGCCCGTCGAAGCCGTCAACGCCCGCGCGTACGCGAACCTCGGCGCGATCTATCTGAAGCAGCAGAAGTGGGCCGAGGCGATCGATTCGTACCAGAAGGCGGCGAGCCTCGACGACGACACGGCCGCGCACTACAACCTCGGCTTCCTCTTTTTCACGACCGGCAAGACCGACCGTGCGCAACTCGAGTACCGCAAGGCGCTTGCCGCCGACCCGTCGCTGCCGCTCGCGTATCTGCACCTCGGCACGATCGCGTTCAAAACCGCGAAGTACGACGATGCGATCAAGCTGCTGCACGACGGCATGCCGCACTTCGACGCTGATTCGAAACGGATCGCGTTGAAGATGCTCGGCCGCGCGCACCTCATCCGCGGCGACCGTGCCGGTGCGCGCGCCTCGCTCGAAGAGGCCGTGAAACTCGACGCGAACGATGCGGAGTCGATCCTGCTCCTCGGACGGATCGCGCGTCACGAGCAGCGGCTGGACGATGCGAAGTCGCTGCTGCAGCGCGCGCCCTCCAGCAACATCGTGATGCTGGAGCGAGCGCTCGTCGCGCGCGACGCGGGCGATCTCGCCGCGGAGCGCGCCGCGATCGAAGCGCTTCCTGATCGCCCTGCCTTGCGAATGGAACTCGCGGTCCTCAATCTGCGACAAAGTCCCAGCGCCGCCAACCTTCGCGCATTGCGAGTGACGACACCCGAGGTAACGGCGGTGCTTGATGCGCTCGACGGAAAACGCGACACGGCAGCGAAGTCGCTCGCGCAGAGCACCTCGCCGATCGCGCGCGGCGATGCGGGAATCCTCTTCTGGCAGCTCGGCATGTTCAGCGACGCAAAGCCGCACCTCGGAGCCGCGCACAAAGCGTTCGCCGATTGGAACGAAGTCTCGCTTGCTGCCGCCGAGGTGTCGATTGCCGAACGTCGATACGACGATGCGGTGGAGTTGCTCGATTCAATCCGCTGCGGTGGTGCAACGTGGGGCCGCCGTACTGGAACATCGCTCGATCTAACGCTTGGACCGGAAGCCGATGTCTGCGGCCGCGCAAAAAAATCGCTCGCGACTGCGCTGCTCTCGCAAACCGCGGACGAACTCGATCGCGCCGCGAAACGTCAGGACGAAGCCGCCGCGCGGCATGCACGCGTGCTCGCCGAACGTGCGGCAACGCTCGACGAACGGCGACAATCGCTCGCGCTCTTCATCCGAGGGACCGCCGATCTCGTCATCGGCAGCGACGCGCGCGAACCGCTTTCCCGTGCGATCGCGGGCAATCTCCCGACGGCGGTCGAGCCGGCAGCAAAAAAGAATCTCGAAGCGGCGCAAGCGGCGAGCGAGGTGGCCGAGGAACCGACGTCCTCACAATCGCGGCACACAGTCGTGGTTTTTCTTCCCGACACGCCGGCCGAGACGGAGAAGAAACTGGCCGAGGCAGCGACCGCGATCGTCGGAAGTCTTGCCGGCGCATCGGCGCTCCCGCTGAAGACGGAGCTGTTCCGCCGCGCGGACGATGCGCGAGCGTTCATCGCCGCGAATCGCGATCGCATCGGCGTGATCATCGCGAATCCCGAGTTCATAACGCGCGACTTCGCGCCGCGCTTCGCCTTCAGCCGCGAAGGACACACGACCTACGTGCGCAAGTTGATCGTGCCCGCCGCCAGCAGCGCGAAGTCGCTGGCCGATCTTCGCGGCAAAACGATTAGCGGCTCCGAAGCCCTCGGCGACGACGGCGTCAGCGTGACCACGCACGTTGCCGACGACCTGACCGCGGCGGCCAACGCGCTGTACGGCCGCACGGATGCGGCGTTGGTCTCCGAATCGAATCCGCTACTCGCCGAGCACGCGCACGACCTGCGCGTCGTCCACACGACGGCACCGCAACCACTGCCGGTGATCGCCTTCGCGCCGATGCCCGCTGCCGATCGCGCCGCGCTCGACGATGCGCTGCGCGCGCTTCCGCGTCCATCGCTCGCACCGCTGCAGTTCGGCGGCGTCGTCCGGATCAACGAACCTCGCGTTGCCGCGAAACGCGAAATTCAGACTCTGCCGGCCTCCGCCCTCGGCCTGAAACTCGATCCACCGATCGCGTTGCCGCTGCGCGTGAGCGTGGAGTTGCCGCGCGTGGAGATCCCGGAGGATCTGTTCGGACCGCCGTAGAGTCCCCATACTTGCGCGTAGTGAACTCTCCCGTTAGCGTTGTCTTCATGACCTACAAGTTTCAGTTGAGCGGAGATCTGCCGATCACCGTCGACGGTGTCATTCCGACGACGAATCAAGCCCCGACAGTCATTCAATTCGGCGCGTACGTCTACGTTTTCTTTAGCAACCACGACTCCAGCAATCCGAGTCTCTGGCAGCTTGCCTGGAACCCGTCGGCCGGTTGGATCGGGAACGATCGGGTGTCCTTTGGCAACTCTTCCTGGCCGCAGACGGTCAAATCGCCTGCCGCGGCGATCATCGGAAGCACGCTGTATCTGGCGTGGTGGGACGTAGACACCGCAACGATCCAACTGGCATCGGCCGGGCTGAGCGACGACCCCATCTCAGCCACCGGATGGAGTCAGGTTCCTGTCTCGGCGGGTACTGCCCCCGTTAATTCTGATACGGGCCCGGGGGTTGCGATGGTCGCGTACCCGTATCAAAACGTCGACTCTCTTTGGTTCTTCTACATGAACGGAATCTACGTGGCGTACGCGATCGCGCAGCCGAACGATGTTGGAGGAGTCAAGTGGGTCGCCAACGTCGGTTCGATTTCGACCGACAACGGGAACCCGGTGGGTAACGCCTCTCCCGCGGCCACGGTCGCGCCGCTCACCGCCGGTGGCGCCGCGGCGCCGTATGTCGTGTTCGTCGGTTCGGGCAGCGACGGCGACCTCAATTACATCGTGTGGAACGGCACTGGATTCAGCGGGAATGAGCACCTCAAATTGCCGCCGTCCCATTTTGTCGAACAGACACCGCAGACGAACCGCCCGCCGTGCCTGGTCTCCCTTGCCGATAAGACTGCCAGCATGCTGCTGCTCTACAAAGGACGGCACAGCAACGACATCATGCTATCGGTCTATGCCTATGGGGACCAACGATGGCAGTTGAACATGGACATGGCAATGATTCCCGGTGCCGGCGGCAAGCCTGTCATGCCCGAGACGGACATCGGAATGGGTGCTGTGATCTACAACGACCAGCTCCTGGTGGTGTATCCGAGCCAGCAGTCTCCGGGCGGGCAGGGGCTTTACTTCGCAAACGTGGATTATGCGATTTCGAGCTGACGAAATCGCGATTCGCTCAGCGCGCCGCGACTGCGCCGTGCGTGGCGCCGCAGGAGCAGACGTTTGGATCGGCAGCGACTTCCGGCTCGTACGCGAGCGCGGGCGCGAGCCAGCGTTCGACGACGGGGAGCGGCATGTCTTTGCGTAGGTGATAGTCGGCGACCTGGTCGCGTCCGATTTTGCCGACGGCGAAGTACTTCGATTGCAGGTGTGCGAAGTACAGGCCGCTGACGGAGGCGGCGGGCATCATCGCGAAGTTTTCGGTCAGTTCGATGCCGGCGCGCTCGGCGCCGAGGAGTGAGAAGAGCGTCGCTTTTTCGGTGTGGTCGGGGGAGGCGGGATAGCCGGGCGCGGGACGGATGCCGCGATATTTTTCCGCGATCAGTTCTTCACTCGACAGATTCTCGTCGGGCGCGTACCAGGCGGCGCGCGTCTCTTTGTGAAGCAGTTCGGCCAGCGCCTCGGCCAGGCGGTCGGCGAGCGCTTTGGTCATGATGGCGTTGTAGTCGTCGTGATCCTTTTCGAAGCGCGCCACGACGTCACCGACTCCAATTCCGGCGGTGACGGCGAAGCCGCCGACATAATCGACGATGCCGCTCTCCTTCGGCGCGACAAAATCCGCCAGCGCAAGGTTCTGCCCGCTGTTCGTCTCCTGCTGCTGCCGAAGCGTGTGAAATCGCGCGATGACGTTGCTCCGTGATTCGTCGGAGTAAAGCTCGACGTCATCGCCGATCGAATTCGCCGGCCAGAAGCCGTAGACGGCGCGGGCGCGGATCAGGCGGTCGTCGATGATCTCGCGCAGCAGCCGCTGGCCATCTTCGTAGAGCTCTTTCGCGCGCGGTTCATCGAGGATCTGCGGAAAACGTCCCCGCAGTTCCCACGCGGCGAAGAACGGATTCCAGTCGATGAACGGCTCGATGCGTTCGAGCGGAACATCGTCGAGAAGGCGCACGCCGAGGAATGGCGGACGTTCGGGAGAAAACGTGAATGACGGTTTGCGGCGGCGCGCGGTTTCGAGCGGAAGGATCTTCACCGCATCCTGCCGTTTCGCCTGCGCTTCGCGGAGGTGCTCGTATTCGGCGTTGCGCTCGCGGACGAAATCGTCTTTGCGATCGGAGAGCAGCGTGCTGACGACGCCGACGGCGCGTGAGGCATCGAGCACGTGGACCGTCGCGTGCGAGTAGCGCGGCGCGATTTTCACGGCGGTGTGGAGCTTCGACGTTGTCGCGCCACCGATGAGCATCGGGACGGTGAAGTTGCGGCGTTCCATCTCGCGCGCGACGTGAACCATCTCGTCGAGCGACGGCGTGATCAGGCCGGAGAGTCCGATGATGTCGGCCTTCTCGGCGATGGCGGTGTCGAGGATCTTGTCGGCGGAAACCATCACGCCGAGGTCGATGACCTCGTAGTTGTTGCAGCCGAGAACGACACCGACGATGTTCTTGCCGATGTCGTGAACGTCGCCTTTCACCGTCGCCATGAGCACCTTGCCGCGCTGCGAGAGGTCACCGGCTTTCGCCTTCTCGGCTTCCATGAACGGCAGCAGGTAGGCGACCGCCTTCTTCATGACGCGCGCGCTTTTGACGACCTGCGGGAGAAACATCTTGCCGGCGCCGAAGAGATTGCCGACCACGTTCATCCCGTCCATGAGCGGTCCTTCGATGATCGATAGCGCGCTCGGATACTTCTGCCGCGCTTCTTCGACGTCGTCATCGAGGTGCTCGATGATTCCTTTGACGAGCGAATGCGATAGCCGCTCTTCGACCGTTCCGCTGCGCCACGCTTCTTCTTCCCTGGTAGTCGTCGCAGACTGGCCTTTGATCGAATCGGCGTAAGTGAGCAGGCGCTCGGTAGCGTCGGCGCGGCGATTCAGCAGCACGTCTTCGACGAGATCGCGCAGCTCGGGCGGAATCTCGTCGTAGATCGCGAGCTGGCCGGCGTTGACGATGCCCATCGTCAATCCGGCGTTGATGGCGTGGTAGAGAAACGCGGCGTGCATCGCCTCGCGCACGGTCTTGTTGCCGCGGAATGAGAAGGAGACGTTGCTGATGCCGCCGGAGAAACTGACCAGCGGAAAACGCTCGTGCAGTTGGCGCACGGCTTCGATGAAGGCGACGCCGTAGTTGTTGTGCTCTTCGATTCCGGTCGCGACGGTGAGGACGTTCGGATCGAAGATGACGTCGGTCGCGTCGAAGCCAACTTCGTCGACGAGGATGTTGTAAGCGCGCGAGCAGATGGCGACCTTGCGCTCGATCGAATCGGCCTGACCTTGTTCGTCGAAGGCCATCACGATCACCGCGGCGCCGTATCGCTTGATGAGGCGGGCCTGCTCGCGGAACTTGTCTTCACCCTCTTTCAATGAGATCGAGTTGACGACCGACTTGCCTTGCGTGCATTTCAGTCCCGCTTCGAGCACCGACCATTTCGACGAGTCGATCATGATCGGGACGCGGGCGATGTCGGGCTCCGAGGCGACCAGGTGGAGAAAGTGCGTCATGACTTTCTCGGAGTCGAGCAGCCCTTCGTCCATGTTGACGTCGAGGATGTTGGCGCCGCCGTCGATCTGCTGTTTGGCGATGGCCAGCGCCGGTTCGATGTCTCCCGCTTTGATGAGCTGCGCGAACTTCGGCGAGCCGGTGACGTTGGTGCGCTCGCCGACCATGATGAAGTTCGATTCGGGCGTGACGGTAAGCGCTTCCAGTCCGCTGAGCCGCAGATGCTTCTCGACCACTGGCGGCTTCCGTGGCGGAAACGACTTCACCGTTTCCGCGATGGCGCGAACGAAGTCGGGCGTCGTGCCGCAACAGCCGCCGACGATGTTGATCCAGTTGTTGCCGGCGTATTCGTGCAGCAGCGCGGCCATCTCGTCGGGCGTCTGGTCGTACTCGCCGAGCGCGTTCGGCAGGCCGGCGTTCGGATAGCAACTGAGGTAGACCGGCGCGATCGACGCCAGCTCCTCGATGTGCGGCCGCATCTCCTTCGCGCCGAGTGCGCAGTTGATGCCGGCGGCAAGGAGCGGCGCGTGGGAGATCGAGTTCCAGCACGCTTCGACGGTCTGTCCGGAAAGGGTACGGCCCGACGCGTCTGTGATGGTGATCGAGGCGATGATCGGCAGACGGATGCCGGTATCGGCGAAGTACTTTTCGATCGCGAAAAGCGCGGCCTTGAGGTTGAGCGTGTCGAACGTTGTCTCCGGCATCAGGATGTCGGAGCCGCCGTCGACGAGTCCGCGGGTCTGGTCGTAGTACGCGTCGACGAGCTCGTCGAACGACACGCCGCGAAAGGCGGGATTGTTGACGTCGGGCGACAGCGACGCGGTGCGGTTGGTCGGTCCGAGGGAGCCGGCCACGAAGCGCGGGCGGTCGGGAGTCGAGTACGCATCACAGGCCGCACGCGCAAGCCGCGCGGCCGCGAGGTTGATGTCGTACGCGAATTCGATGAGGTCGTAATCCGCGAGCGAGATCGCCTGGGCGTTGAAGGTATTCGTCTCGATGATGTCGGCGCCGGCGTCGAGGTACTGACGATGGATCTCTTCGACGATGGCCGGATTCGTCAGGCAGAGGATGTCGTTCGCGCCTTTGAGATCGCGCGGATGATTCGCGAACTGAGAGCCGCGGTAGCCGGCTTCATCGAGCCGGTAGCGCTGGATCATCGTCCCCATCGCGCCGTCGAGGATGAGAATGCGGCGGTCGAGCAGTTCGCGAAGTTCGGCGGTACGGTCGGGTTGTGGCATTCGGAATCTCCAGAAAAGAAAAAGCCCCGCGTGAAATTGCGGGGCTTCAGTCGGAGTCGAACGGCCTACTGCCGGCTCTTTAGCTTTTTTTAACCTGGTTGCAAGCGGCCCCGCAAATCAGTCCAGGAGCGCTGAGACTACGCAGCGGGGAGGGAGTTGTCAACGAGTAGCCTCACGTGGATAACGTCAGACCGCCGGTCACGCCATTGTAGAAGAGCGTGCAGTTCGCGAGGAAGTCGCGCCCGATGAGAGCGATGATTCCCTGCCCCTTCAGCTCCGCGCCGAGCGCGCGGGTGATCTCGACCCGAATTGGTGTTCCGATCAACTGCAACTGAATCGGGTAGACATTCGCGTCGGTCGCTGCGTGGGATGCAGACATCATCTTCACGACGTCGACCACCGGAAGACCCATCGCTTGTGCGGTCGAGTTATCAATACACGTTGTTGATGCGCCAGTGTCGATCAGCCCCATCCCTGAGACGGGATTCGGAACGGGATGCCCCTGCTGAATGATCTGCGTTGCCAGCGACGCAGCAAGACCGAAGATGATCTGGACGCATGGTCCCTGCGCCACGAGAGCGTGTTGCGGATCGCCGGCGATGACCGAGCCGTCGGGTTGCTGAACTTCAGTCTCGTACTGGGTGTGAAGGATCGGCACGAAGAAGTCCCAATGCGAGCGCCGGCACCGTCACTTCAATGTCCGCGCGCTGTTCGACGTTGCGAACTAGAAATGAACTGAGACCAAACTCACGTGCGCCGAAGCCGAGCGCTTCCTCTTGCGTGGCGAACGCGCCGGCCACGGTTTGGCCATGAATGATCACGAACTTTCCCGGATGCTGCCGGCGTAGTTCATCGCCATGTTCGGAAAAGTACTGCCGTTCCTCGTCCAGCATGATTTCAGCTCCAAAGGGAGAGAAAGGGTTACACCTAACTAGCAAGATGTAATTTTCTGGGCGACGGTAACACGAAAGCCGCGTTCGTTCATCCATTGCGGAATGGCGTCATCCGCGGAATCCAGCGGCGCACGTTGCGGCAGTATGCGGCGTAGTCGTCGCCGAACTTCGAGCGCAGCGTGGGCTCTTCGAAGGTGATGATGAAGATGGTCGTGGCCAACCAGAGAGCCGCGATCATGACCAGCATGGTGATCGTCAACCGCGGAAAGGTGATCGCCTCGCCGAGTAGGAGGACGCCGAGGCCTACATACATCGGGTTGCGCACCCAGCGATAGAGGCCGGTGATGACCAGCCGCCGCGGCGGGTCGAACGGCGCCGGCGTTCCGATGCCGCGCCACGCGAATTCGAGCGCGCAGCCAAAGGCGATGACCACGCCGAGCGCGATGACGATCCAGCCAAACGGGCGCGTTTCGTCGAAGGCGTTTCTACCTACGATCCAGCGCGGAACGAACCACGTCCAGATCGAGACGAAAATGATGCTTACTACGATCGATCGAAGGACTGCGAACAGCCGGGCTGCCATCGATCAACATGCTATCTTCGTCGAACTCGTAAGCAGGGTGCCGGAAGTCATGGTCTCGAACTGAAAAAGGATCCCATGTCCACTGTTACTGACCTCCCCATCGCCCACACCGATCCCGTCAACGCAAAGATTCTGGCTGTCTCCGAGGATCGCATTCAGGGCTTCGTGCGCGATCCGGTCGGGACCATCGCGGAGCAGTCGGGCGTCGATGCGGAGACGGTGATGGAACGCATCCGGGCGATGCTGCTCGCCGGAACCATTCGCCGCGTACGGCAGACGCTGATGGCGACGAATCTCGCCGAGGGCGCTCTGGTGGCGTGGCAGTATCCGGAGGAGCTGCTCAACGAGGCGTTCGCGTACATGGTCGACGATGATCCGTTCTCCGGCCACGTGGTCATCCGCTCCACCGACGCCGCCACACCGGGATCGAATTACCGGCTCTGGACGACGGTGAAAGTGCCGCAGGGGTATTCGATCGAGAAGCATTGCGCGCTGATCGGCCGTCTCACCGGCGCCACCCATTTTCGCGTGATGCCCGCGAACCGCATCTTCGCCCTCGGCGTCGGTCACGTGCGGCGCAAGGGGATGGAGCCGGGATCGAAATCGGATGCGCTGGCCGAGGAGAAGGACACGACCAAGGCGACGCTGAGCGAGCTCGATTGGCGCGTGCTGACCGCGCTGAAACGGGAAGTCGAGCCTGAGGAGTTCACGCGCGATCTGTGGGAGAAACGCGCCGCCGAGGCGGGGGTGCCGCTCGAGCAATTCTTCGAGGTGGCCGAGTCGCTCAACGCGCGCAAGGTCATCGGGCGCTTCTCGACGTTCCTCGAGCACGTCAAACCGCTGCAGACCGGCGAACGCGTGACGCGCTTCAACGCGCTGTTCCATTGGGCCGTGCCGCCAGGCCGCGAGGTCGAGGCGGGGCGCGAGATCGGCCGCTTCCACATCCTCACGCACTGCTACTGGCGCGAGGGCGGACCGGAGTTCCGCAACGTGAACATCATGGCGGTGGCGCACGGAACGGAGAAGGACGCGGTGCTCGCGCACAAGGCGTCCATCGACGACTACCTGGCGGAGATCGGGATGCCGGTGTCGTACACGAATGTCTTCTGGGGCGGCCGCAGCGAGATCAAGCCGTCCGAGATCTCTCCCTTCGCGTACGTCGATTTCTGCCGGAGCCTCGGCGTGGATCCGGAGACGATGAAAGAGTGAATGCCGAGGGAGTCGTGGGTCGGGAGTCGGTGGTCGGAGATGACATACCGGTTTCTGCTTCATCTCCGACACCCGACACCCGACACCCGACTCCCATCGTCATCGGTACCGTAATCGCGGTCGCTGCACTCGCGTTCGCCCAGTCCTACGCGCGCTGGCTCGATCCGATCATCGATACGGGCCGCGATCTTTACATTCCGGAGCAGATTGCGAAGGGCGCGAAGCTGTATCGCGACATCCGCTATCAATATCCGCCGCTCGCGCCGTATCTGCTGGCGCTGATCACCGGCGCGATCGGGCACTCGCTCGCGGCGTACGTGGCCATCGGCGTCGCGCAGTCGGCGACGATCGTGGCGTCGCTGTGGATCGCGTTGCGCCGTCCGTTGCCGGCGTTCGCGGCAACGCTGACATTCGTGGCGGCTTGCTTCTGCGGCGCGTCGACGTGGGGCGCGAACTTTATCTTCCCGTACAGCTACGGCGCCACGATCGGGATGACGTTTTTGTGCATCGCGCTCGCCGCGTTCGTGCACGCGCGTCACGCGATTGCGATCGGCGCGCTGGTCTTGGCGTCGTGGTGCAAGGTCGAGTACGCGGTTGCGGTGCTGGTGATCGTGATCGTGCTGACCATTGCGCGGCGGATCACGTGGCGGCAACTGGCGGCGTACGGCGGCGCGATGATCGCGACGATTGCGGCAGTCGCGTTTTACTTTCGCGACACGCCGTGGTGGAGCGAAAACGTCTTCGCGGCGTGGCAGCACGGGGCGCGTGCGAAACGTTTTTTCGAGGTGGTCTCAGGATTCGCCGACTGGCGCAGTCAACTGCTGCAGGTCACTCTCGGAATTGCCGGTATCGCAGCGATCCTGTTTCTGCAGCGATGGCGGCATTGGCTGGCGGCGATTGCGATCGTCATCGTGGCCGTTCTCATCGCCGATCACTCGTTCTTTCGGGCCTGGGCCGTGCTGCAGTGGATCGCGCTGGGATGGGCGCTCGTGCGCGACCGCGAAAGTCCGCTGGTGATCTTCGCGGCGTTTTCGGTGGCCTGCACGCTCAGGATTCCGTTGAATGTTTCGCCATCGTGGTACGGCTTCGTGCTCACAATTCCGACGATCGCGCTGGCCGCGTACACATTGTTCTGCTACCTGCCCCGGCCCAACGCGATGGCAATTCTGTGGCTCGCGCCGTTCGTCACGAACGCGGGCGCTGACCTCTGGCAACAACACGAACGGTACGCGGAGAAACGGTACGCGATCGTGTCGCCGCGCGGGACGTTCTACGACTGGAACGCCGATCGCGCGCGGACTCTCAACAGCGTCATCGGCGCGGTGCAGGGCGGGACGCTGGCGGTGATTCCGGAAGGCATCACGATCAACTACCTCGCGGCCGTGCCGACCACCCTGTCGTTTCACACGTTCACGCCGGTGGAGGTCGACCAGAACGAGGACGCAATCCTCCGCGAGTTTGCGGCACATCCTCCGGATCGCGTGCTGATGGTCAGCCGCGATCTGCGCGAGTACGGTTCGCGGGGGTTCGGGGTTGACTACGACTTGCGGGTTGGGGCGTTGCTACGCGCGCGGTACCACGTCGAGCGAATCTGGCGGGGGCAGCGGTTCAATGCAACCCTTTTTCACCACTGAGGCACAGAGGACACAGAGAGATGCGCTCTGTGATCTCTGTGTCTCTGTGGTTCAAGCTGCTAACAGGAAGTGCACCAGTGGATTTTCTTTCTCCGCGTAATCGAGTTCCCACTGAGAACTGAAAAGCACAACCGCCCTGCCGGCGCTGTCGATGCAGATCTTGCTGCGGCTGGGGAGGTTGAGTTTCGTCGCGACCTCGTGCACGTCGCGATCGATCCATCGCGCCAGTTTGTACGGCAGCGTGGTCACCGTCGTCTCGACGTTGTATTCGCTCTCCAGCCGCGACTGCATCACGTCGAACTGCAGCTCGCCGACGACCGCCAGGATGGGCTCGCTGCGCAGCCCTTCGTGCGGCGAGAGCACCTGCATCACGCCCTCTTCCTCGAGTTGCGCGAGCCCCTTCTGGAACTGCTTCTGCCGCGTGACCTGCTTGGCCCGCAGTGTGGCGAAGTGCTCGGGCGCGAAGCGCGGAATCGGCGCGAACTCCACGGGCGCGCCGGACGAAACCGCGTCGCCGATATGAAAAAGGCCGGGATTGACGAATCCGATCACGTCGCCCGGATACGCAGAATCGATGGTCTCCCGTTCGCGCGCGAAGAGCCGGTGCGGACGGGTCATGCGCACTTCGCGATTCAGCCGTGAGTGATGGACGAGCATGTCCTTTTCGAAGACGCCGGAGCAGACGCGCATGAATGCAAGGCGGTCACGGTGACGCTTGTCCATGTTCGCCTGGATCTTGAAAACGAAGCCGGTGAAAGTGTCGCTGGTCGCTTCCACGATCGTCTCTTCGCCACCGACGTGCGCGAGACGCGGCGCCGGCGGCGGCGCGAATTCGAGCAGCGCATCGAGAAACGGCTGGACGCCGAAGTTGTTGATTGCGCTTCCGAAGTAGACCGGGATCACACGTCCGTGATTGAACTCGTCGCTGGTGAATGAAACCCCGGCGCCCGAAAGCAGCTCGGCCGCTTCGCGTAACTCCTGCCACGCCGTCGGTCCGATCTCGTCTTCGAGCATCGGATCGTCGAGACCGGATACCGTCACCGCCGCGACCGAGGCTCCGTGCGCGGCGCGCGCGAAGCGAAGCACCTGCTGCTTGCGCAGGTCGAACACGCCCTGAAAATTCGGGCCGCTGCCGATCGGCCAGTTCATCGGCACCGCGCCGACGTGCAGCTCCTTCTCGATCTCGCTGAGCAGCTCGAACGGATCGCGGCCGGGATGATCGAGCTTGTTGATGAAACAGATGATCGGGATCTGGCGCATGCGGCAGACCTCGAACAGCTTGCGCGTCTGCGGCTCGATGCCTTTCGCCGAATCGAGCACCATCACCGCGCTGTCGGTCGCGGCCAGCGTGCGGTACGTATCTTCGCTGAAATCCTCGTGGCCGGGCGTGTCGAGCAGATTGAGGCAGCAGCCCTCGTATTCGAACTGCAGCGCCGTCGAAGTGATCGAGATCCCGCGCGTCTGCTCCATCGCCATCCAGTCGGATGTGGCGTGGCGCTGCCCTTTGCGCGCCCGGACGGCGCCGGCCATTTCGATCGCGCCGCCGTAGAGCAGGAGCTTCTCGGTCAGCGTCGTTTTGCCGGCGTCGGGGTGCGAAATGATCGCGAAGGTGCGGCGCCGGGCCACCTCGCGGCCGAGCTCGGCCATCGCCGGAGATGTCGGAAGTGCCGTCATATGAGCCTCTTAGAACATCGTCAGCGGATGAACATTCCGCTGGGAATATGAGCGCTGACCGCTAAGGTTTAGCGCGATGTGAGTACGAACAGCTCATATAAATCATCAGGAGGCTTACGATGACATTCATTACCCGCTCCACCAATCCCCTCATTCAGGCGCGTTTCTTTGAGCCGTTCTTCGGTCGCTTCAATTTCCTCGAAGACGAGGCCAAGTCGGGCACCTGGGCGCCCCCCGTCGATGTCGCCGAGGAGAAGGACAAGATCCTCGTCCGCGTCGAAGCGCCGGGCATGAACGAGAGCGACCTCAAGGTCAGCTTCGAAGACGGCCTGCTCACCGTCAGCGGCGAGCGCCAGTTCGAGCGCAAGGACGACCGCAACTATCACCGCATCGAGCGGACGTATGGCAGCTTCACCCGCACGTTCTCGCTGCCGCGCACCGTCGACGCGAATTCGATCGCTGCGAATTATCGCGACGGCATCCTCGAGATCGAGATCCCGAAGCTCGAGGAAGCGAAGCCGAAGCAGATTCAGATCAACGTCGGCACGGGCGCCAAAGCCATCAACGCGTAATCGCCATCCGATCCGTTTTCAGGGCCGCCTTCGGGCGGCCTTTTCATTTGCGGCGACGTTGCGGCGATGGAAGAGGCGCAGCTCGGTGGCGTAGCGGCGTTCCTTCGGCGAAAGCCTGGCCGCTTTCTCGTAGTAGTCGCGTGCGGCGTTCAGATCGCCGATCGCCTCGGAGACCGCGCCGAGATCGAAGTAGAGCGGCGCGGAATTGCGATGACGGACCGCTGCGGCCTGCCAGATCGCGCGGGCATCCTCAAGCCGCTCCGAAGTGATCATGGAAAAGCCGTCGTCGAAGGAGGGCGCGGTCTCATCTAATTCAATCGTCTCGCGCACCGACCGTGGCGTGATCCCTTCGGCCGCACTCACCGCGGCATAACGCGCGGCCTGTTCGAACGCGACGTCGCGCTCGTCCGGAGAGAGCGACACCGCTCGCGGCGACGTCCCCTCGCCACGCGCCGTGTACGACAGGATCTTCTTTCCCTCGGAGCTGAGCACGTCGATACGTGCGGAGCAGACGGCGTCAATCCAGTGATGCATGCGTCTCACGCGATCGCCGCTGTCGAGGGTTTCGCTTCCTTCGCCGCTTCGCTCCGTCCCTTCGCAGGTGAAACGATTGATGCCGAGGTACGCGTCCGCGGGATGCGCGCGCCGTACAGAGCGTAGCGAGAGATCGTCGACGAGCAGATGATGATTGTTCTCGACCGCGTTGACGATGCGCAGGAGACCGGCGCGCGAGACGAGGTCGACGAAGCGCTCGACGAATCCCTCGATCTTGTTGCTGTCGCCGATCGCGTAGATGACGGCCAGACTCTCTGCAGGCGCGAGGTCGTGCGCGGGCGCCATCGTCCGCATGAACGTGATCCGTGGCGGATTTGCGAGCGCAGCAGAGGCGCAAAAAAGCAGCGCTGCAGCGAAGAAGAATAGCGATTTCATGGCGACGTTCGGATTTTACTCAACGCGAGAACTACGCACCACCCGCTTTGCCGGATGTGAAAAATCGCCCGGGATAGAATGCGCCGCGAATGCGTCTCAACGTGACGAGTGAGATCGGCAGGCTCAAGAGCGTGCTGGTCCACCTGCCGGGGCGGGAGATCGACGTGATGATCCCGCCCATGATGAATCAGCTCCTTTTCGACGACATTCTTTATGGGCAGGTCGCGCGCGAGGAGCATCGCCGCTTCCAGCAACTCATCCGATTCATTGCGCCGGACATCTACGACATCCAGGATCTTCTGGAGGAAGTGCTCGACGATGAAGAGCTGAAGCGGCGAATCATCCGCGACATGGCCAGGCGCCGGATCTTCGGCCGCAAGCTGGCCGCGGAGCTCCTCGAACGGCCGCCGGCGATTCTCGCGCAGACGCTGATCGGCGGCATCCCGCACGAACGCGACGGCAAAGGCGAACTGCCGACGTTTGATCTGCTGCCGGTGCCGAACTACTTCTTCATGCGCGATCCGCAGGTCGTCATCGGCGACGGCGTCGTCATCTGCGGCATGGCCACGGAGGCGCGGCGGCGGGAGTCTCTGCTGTCGAAGTACGTGTTTCGCTATCACCCGCTGTTTCGCGACTCCGGCTGCTGGACCGACTTCATGGAGTCGGACGACGAGCCGCAGCGCCGCACGCCGACGATCGAAGGCGGCGACATCCTCGTGCCGTCGCGCGATCTGCTCCTGGTCGGCGTGACGGAACGGACGAATCGCGCCGGCGTTCGGCAACTGGCGACATCGTTGCGCGAAGCGAATAGTCCGGTGAAAACGATCATCGTCGTCGAGCTGCCGCGGCAACGGTCGTTCATGCATCTCGATACGGTCTTCACCATCACCAGCCGCAATGAGTGCTTGATCTATCCGCCCGTGATTCTTCCCGGCGGCAGTCAGGCCGCCAGCGTGACCACGATCGATCTCACGAAGAAGGGCATCTCGTACACGCCCCAGAAGTCGTTGCTTGGCGCGCTGAAGAAACGTGGATTCGATCTCGAGCCGATCTATTGCGGTGGCCGCATGGCTGTCGATCAGCAGCGCGAGCAATGGACCGACGGTGCGAATGCATTCACGCTCGCGCCGGGCATCGTGCTTCTCTACGAGCGCAACGTTCGCACGGCCGAGGAGCTGGCCGCTCACGGCTATCACATCGTGTACGAGGACGATCTCCTCCTCGGCCGCACGGAGCTGGAGACGTGGACCGACACGAAGTACGCGATTCAGATGGCCGGCCACGAGCTGTCGCGCGCCCGCGGCGGCCCGCGTTGCATGACCATGCCGCTGGAACGCGAGGAGCTGTAGCGTGGCCGGCGATCGCAAACTCGCCGTCGTCGCATTCGGCGGCAACGCGCTCCTCCGTCCCGAGGATCGCGGCACGCAGGAAGAGCAGATCGCGCGAGCGAAGCAGGCGGCGCGCTGGCTGGCCGAGATCGTCCGTCACGGCTACAAGCTCATCGTCGTTCACGGCAACGGCCCGCAAGTCGGCAACATCCTGGTGCAGGCGGAAGAAGCGTCGACGAAGATTCCGCCGCAATCGCTCGACGTCTGCGTCGCACAGACGGAAGGCTCGATGGGCTTTCTCCTGCAGCAGGCCCTTCGCAATCGCCTCGAAAGCATCGAACTTGCCGGCGACGTCGCAACGATCCTCACCGAAGTCGAAGTCGACCCTGTCGATCCGGCGTTCAAGCGTCCGACGAAACCGATCGGCCCCTACTTCACCCGCTACCGCGCCGAGTCCCTCGAACGCGACCTCGGTTGGACGATGCGCGAAGAAGCCGGCCGCGGCTGGCGCCACGTCGTCCCCTCGCCGCGTCCGCTGCGAATCCTGAATATCGAGACGATCGTGCACATGCTCGACAGCGCGGCAGTCGTGATCGCCGCTGGCGGCGGAGGTATCCCGGTCGTGCGCGGACGCGACGGCCAGTGGCGCGGCGTCGAGGCCGTCATCGACAAGGATTTCTCATCGTCGCTCCTTGCCTCGGAGTTGCGCGCCGAGATGTACGTCGTTCTCACCGGTGTTGCGAAAGTCGCGATCGACTTCGAAAAACCAACGCAGCGATCGGTGGACCGCCTCACCGTCACCGAAGCGCAGCGCTATCTCGCCGAAGGCCAGTTCCCCGCCGGCTCGATGGGCCCAAAGATCGAAGCCGCCATCCAGTTCGTCACCCGCGGCGGCGGCCAGGTCCTCATCACCGACGTCGAGCACCTCCGCGACGCACTCGCCGGCCGGGAGGGGACGGTGATTCTTCCGTGACCTTCTTCTTATGTTTCGCATACCACTCCTCGTCGCTGACGAAGTGCGGGATGCGTCCTTCGCTGATGAGCATGCGCAGCGCGTTGTTCACCTCTTCGGAGGTTCGGAAGATGCCGTACACGTCCTCGTCGAGCGTGACTGTGCCTTTCTCGCGCGGGATGAAGTGAAGACCGCGCACGGCGGTACTCCAGTCGATGGTCTCTTCTGCTCCGGCCTCCATCGGCTTGTCGTAAATTACTTGTTCGTCGTCCATGTAAGACCTCTTTTCCGAGCGTGTCGCGAGACGAGCGCTGATCAGGCGAGCCTCGTTCTCTTGAAGCGTGTAGCAAACGAACAGCACCTTGCCTGCCGTGGTTGATCCCAAGCTGGTGTAACGATCTTCATTGCCCGAGTGCTCATCATCGTCGTAGGTCGCGCGCAGTGGATCGTTGAAGATCTGCCGGGCCTCTTCAAATGACACACGGTGCTTTTTGAGGTTTTCTGCTGCCTTGACCGGGTCCCACGTAACCCGCAGCGTCACGTAATCGTCGGCCGGTCTAGGGGCGCGGCCTTCGGCGATGAGTTGCCGGAGCGTCGCGTTGACGAGATCCGGCGACGAGTAATGTCGCGCGACATCAGCCTCGATCGTAACGCGAACGCGAGACTTCCCCGGTCTGTAGAACATTCCGCGAACGCCGTTGGAAAAGTCGTACTCGGGGAGGATGTCGTCATCATCATCGAGATCGTCGTCTTTGCTCATACCTGATTGCGTTGCGCGTACCCGCGCTGTTGAACTGCATCCGCTCCCGAGGATACCTCGGTGTTCCTTAATTCAAGACCCAACAAAGATTGGCTACACTGACGCGCATTCGTGAAGGTCAAATTCATCTACAACCCGGCGGCTGGTCGCGGGCGAGCGGCGCGCCATCATGCCGAGGCGGAACGGCATCTGCGCGAGTTGGGGGCGGACGTCGATGCGCATGCCAGCAGCAGTCCGGCGGATATGACGCGGGTGGCGGCGGAGGCATCGCGTGGCACGTTCGATCGCGTCATCGTCAGCGGCGGCGACGGGACATTGCATCTTGCCGTCCGCGATTTCGATCTTGCGCACGGAACACTCGCACTGATTCCGCAAGGGTCCGGCGATGACTTCGCGAAAGTGCTCGGCCTTCCGCGCGATGTACGCGACGCGTGCGAGATGGCCCTTCGCGGGACTGCGCGCGAGGTCGACGTTGCGACTGCCAACAACATCCGTTACCTCGGCGTGGCGGGACTTGGATTCGACTCCGAGGTTGCGCGCTACGCGAATGAGAACGCGACGTTTCTGCGCGGATCGCTTGTCTATCTCTACGCCATCATTCGCGTCCTGCCGCGATTTACGCCGCATCGTGTGACGATCGATGAGACTCGCAGCGAAGAGATCATGTTCGCGACGGTTGGCAACTCGCGGCAGTACGGCGGCGGAATCCGTATCGTGCCGAATGCGCGGGCCGACGACGGCCAACTCGACGTCTGCATCGTCCACCGCACCTCGCGGATGCAACTTCTGAAGACACTGCCGAAGGCGTACACCGGCGCGCATGTGAAGAGTCCCTTCGTCGAAATCAGCCGCGGGACATCGTTCGCGTTCGATTCGGAACGGCCGCTGGATGTCTACGCGGATGGCGAGCGGATCACGACGACGCCGGTCCGATTCGCGCTGGCGAGCGAGAAGCTACGCATCGTCGCTCCATGAACGCTGAGCCGTGTCCCTCGCTGAACCTACCCAAACGGTCAGGAAGCCTCACAGACTTCGGCGCTAGACTCCGGAACATTGCAGCGGTTCCAGGAGAACTAACCGAATGGTCCTTATCCCGATGGTGGTTGAGCAGACGAGCCGCGGCGAGCGCGCCTACGACATCTACTCCCGCCTGCTCAAAGACAACGTCGTATTTCTTGGTCAGACGATCGATGACACCGTTTCGAATCTGATCATTGCCCAGCTCCTTTTCCTCGAAGCCGAGAATCCCGAAAAGGACATCTCCATCTACATCAACTCGCCGGGCGGATCGATCACCGCCGGCCTGGCGATCTACGACACCATGCAGTACGTCAAACCCGACATCCAGACCATCTGCATTGGGCAGGCGGCGTCGATGGCGGCCGTACTGCTCGCGGCCGGCAAAAAAGGTAAACGCATGGCGTTGCCGAACTCGCGCGTGCTCATCCACCAGCCGCTCATGCACGGGCTCGGTGGACAAGCCTCGGAGATCGACATTCACGCGAAAGACATCATGCGGATGAAGGCGCGGATGAATCAGATCCTCGCGCATCACACCGGTCAGCCGGTAGAGAAAGTCGATCGCGATACCGACCGCGACTACATCCTCCAGGCGAACGACGCCGTCGAATACGGCCTCGTCGATCAAGTGATCGCAAAACGGGAATGAGTGTTTGTTATGGAAGCCAGCCAGGAATGCCCTCGCGACGGCTTCACGTTCACGACGGCGCAGCGTAGAATCTAACGACCTCTAAAAGGATCCAAGCAACCCATGTCGAAGAAGGGGAACAGCGGCGACGTCCTGCGTTGCAGCTTCTGCAACAAGAGCCAGCGTGACGTAAAGAAGTTGATCGCGGGCCCGACCGTCTACATCTGCGACGAATGCGTCGACATCTGCCTCGACATCATTGCTGAAGACCGCAAGGACGAGCCGGGCACGATGGAAGGCTCCGGCCAGCTTCCGAAACCGAAAGAGATCAAAGAGTTCCTCGACCTCTACGTCATCGGGCAGGAACGCGCCAAGAAGAAGCTCGCCGTCGCCGTTTACAACCACTACAAGCGCATCGACTACTCGACGCGCAACAACCGTCAGGACGTCGAGCTGCAGAAGTCGAACATCCTGTTGATCGGTCCTACCGGCACCGGCAAGACGCTGCTGGCGCAGACGTTGGCGCGCATGCTCAGCGTTCCGTTCACGATCGTCGATGCAACGACGCTGACCGAGGCTGGGTACGTGGGCGAGGACGTCGAGAACATCATCCTCAAGCTCTACCAAGCTGCTGGCAACGACAAAGACAAAACCCAGCGCGGCATCGTCTACATCGACGAAGTCGACAAGATCTGCCGTAAGGGCGACAACCCGTCGATCACGCGCGATGTCAGCGGCGAAGGCGTGCAGCAGGCGCTGCTGAAGATTCTCGAAGGCACTGTCGCCAACGTTCCGCCGCAGGGCGGACGCAAGCATCCGCATCAGGAATTCATTCAGATCGATACCACCAACATCCTCTTCATCTGCGGCGGTGCATTTGTCGGGCTGGAGAACGTCATCGAGCGCCGGCTGTCAGCGACCTCGATGGGGTTCGGCGCGAAGATCGCCACGAAGAAAGAGAAGCGGACCGGCGAGTTGCTCGCGCAGGTTCATCCCGAGGATCTCATCAAGTTCGGCCTCATCCCCGAGTTCGTCGGCCGCCTCCCGGTGGTGGCCACATTGAACGAGCTCGACAAGAGCACGCTCATCGAGATCCTGCGCGAGCCGAAGAACTCGCTCGTGCGGCAGTACCAGACCATCATGGGCTTCGAGAACGTCACGTTGAAGTTCCATGACGACGCGCTCGAAGCCATCGCCGAGGAAGCGCTGAAGCGCAACGTCGGCGCGCGCGGTCTGAAGATCATCATCGAAGAGCTGATGCTCGAGATCATGTACACAATTCCATCGCAGGACGCGATCAGCGAGTGTGTCATCACCCGCGAGGTCGTCATCAACCGCAGCCAGCCCATAACGCTGTACCGCAAAGCCGGATAGCGAACTAAACCTAAATGCCCAAACAACCAGAAACCACCACACTCCCACTCGTACCGTTGCGGGACATGGTCGTCTTCCCGGCGATGATGGCGCCGTTCGTCGTCGGACGCCGCGCTTCGATCCTCGCGCTCGAAGCGACGCTCGCCACTACCGAGAAGAAGATCTTCCTCGCGACACAGAAAGACCCCAAGATCGACGATCCTTCGATCAGTGAGATTTTCCCGATCGGCGTCGTCGCCACTGTTGTCCAGAACCTCAAACTTCCGAATCAGAACGTCAAGGTGATGGTCGAAGGCCTCACGCGCGCCGAAATCGTCAGCACCGGCGAGAGCGACGGCTACGTCACCGTCACCGTTCGCGACATCGACACCAGCGTCCCGCTGACCTCCGAGGTCGCGCAGTACATGCAGAAGCTCGTCGAGATCTTCGAGCAGTACGCCAAGATGTCGCATCACCTCGCCTTCGAAGGCGTGATGTCGACGTTGAAGCTCGACGAGCCCGACCGCTTCGCCGACACGCTCGCCTCGCACATCCTCATCACCACTCCTGAAAAGCAGCAGCTCCTCGAGACCATCTCGCCGTACGAGCGCCTCCAGAAGTTGCAGGACTTCCTCGAAGTCGAGATCGAGAAGATCAACATCGACAAGCGCATCAACTCCAAGGTCAAGAAGCAGATGGAGCGCGCCCAGAAGGAGTACTACCTCAACGAGAAGATCAAGGCGATCCACCACGAGCTGGGGCGCAAAGACGATCGCTCCGACGAGGTCGAAGAGCTTCGCCAGAAGATCGAAGAAGCCGGCATGCCGAAGGAGACGAAGGAAAAGGCTCTGCAGGAGCTGAAGCGTCTCGAAGCGATGCCCGGTGTTTCGGCCGAGGCCACGGTCTCGCGCAACTACATCGAATGGCTCGTCTCCGTTCCCTGGAAGAAGACGACCAAAGAGATCAAGGACATCGATCTCGCTGAGCAGATCCTGAACGAGGATCACTACGGCCTCGACAAGATCAAAGAACGCATCCTCGAGTTCCTCGCCGTTCGCCAGCTCATCAAGGGACCGAAAGGCACCATCCTCTGCTTTGTCGGACCTCCGGGCGTCGGCAAGACCTCGCTCGCGAAGTCGATCGCCCGCGCGACCGGCCGCAAGTTCGTTCGACTCTCCCTCGGTGGCGTGCGTGACGAAGCCGAAATCCGCGGACATCGTCGGACCTACATCGGCGCGTTCCCCGGCCAGATCATCCAGCGGATGAAAAAAGCCGGCACGATCAATCCGGTCTTCCTCCTCGACGAAGTCGACAAGATGTCGATGGATTTCCGCGGCGATCCGTCGGCCGCGCTCCTCGAGGTCCTTGATCCCGAACAGAACAACGCCTTCACCGATCACTACCTCGACGTCGAGTACGACCTCTCGAAGGTCATGTTCATCGCTACCGCGAATGTGACGCACACGATTCCGGCGCCGCTGAAAGACCGCATGGAGATCATCTCCCTCTCCGGCTACACGCACCTGGAAAAGCTGGCCATCGGCAAGCAGTTCCTCGTGCCGAAACAGAAGCAGGAACAGGGCATTGAAGACAGCCAGGTCGACTTCCTCGACGCCGCAGTTGAAGAGCTGATCGATTCGTACACGCGCGAAGCGGGCGTCCGCAGTCTGGAGCGCGAAGTCGGATCGGTGTTGCGCAAGGTGGCGCGGCAGGTCGTGAAGAAGGGGCCCGAGCTGAAGGTCACCATCGACCGCCCGAAAGTCCGCGAGCTCCTCGGCAAAGCCAAGTTCCGCTCACAAATGATTCACGACAAGAGCGAGATCGGCCTGGCAACGGGTCTGGCCTGGACGGAAGTCGGCGGCGAAATCCTCTCGACCGAAGTCGCCATCTCACGCGGCAAGGGCAACCTGATCCTGACCGGAAAACTCGGCGACGTGATGCAGGAATCGGCCCGAGCTGCACTCTCCTATGTTCGTTCCCGCGCCGAGCTGTTCGGCCTCGATGCCGACTTCCACAGCAACATGGACATCCACATTCACGTCCCGGAAGGTGCGATTCCGAAAGATGGTCCGTCGGCCGGTATCACCATGGCCACAGCGCTTCTCTCGGCCGTCACACGCATTCCCGTGCATCGCGACATCGCCATGACCGGCGAAATCACGCTGCGCGGCAAAGTGCTCCCGGTCGGCGGGGTGAAGGACAAGATCCTCGCGGCCGCGCGCGCCGGTATCACGCGCATCGTCCTCCCCGCCGAGAACGAGCGCGATCTCGAGGACATCCCCTCCGATGTCCGCGAGAAAATGGAGTTCAACCTGGTCGAGTCGATGGACGAAGTAGTCATCCACGCTCTCGACGGCACGATCGTCCCGCTGGTGAAGAAGTTGCCCGATGCGGCGGTCGAGTCAGGCTCGCCGATTCACTGAGAAGATCATCCAGAGCCGCCGCCTCGCGGCGGCTCTGGCCAGTGGCACGGATGTTCCATTCTCACGGCCATGCCTTCCGTGACTATCCCTTGACCGCCACCGGAGAATACCGGCACAATCTCCACCGTTAACCCCCCAAAACCACACGATCTCCTCTTCGCAGCACCTCTGCTTTTGCATTTCCCTGGCAACAACATCTCTTGGACATCCGAACAGTCGAGTTTCACCGCGCGGCGTACAAGGCCGACGACTTTCCGACTGACCGCAGACCGCAATTCGCGATGGTCGGTCGCTCCAACGTCGGAAAATCGAGTCTCATCAATGCCGTTTTGAAACGGAAAGCAGTGGCGCGCGTCAGCCAGACTCCCGGGAAGACGCAGGCCATCCAGTTCTATCTCATCAACGACCGCTTCTACATCGTCGACTTCCCCGGTTACGGCTACGCCAAGGTCCCGAAGGACATAGCCCGTTCCTGGGGCGAGCTCGTACGCGGCTATCTCGAGAGCGCCGATGCTCTCAAGTTGATCTTTATCCTGCTCGACGTGCGGCGAACTCCGAGCCCGGAGGATCGTCAAATGCATGACTGGACGACCGCGTCCGGCATCGACGAACGCATCCTCCTCACCAAGAGCGACAAGCTATCCAACAACCAGCTCGCGAAGAGCCGGATGGAGATCGCCCGGGATCTCCAGATTACCGAAGAACGCCTCATCGCCTGTTCCGTAATGAAGGGGAACGGCATCGAGCAAGTCCGGCGCGAGATTTCATCGCGCCTCTGAATTCAGGGGTCATTCAAACAACGAGGTTTCAACCAATGTCCGAAACAGAATTCGAAAACGAATCGAACGTGGCCGTCGCCGAACCGCCCCTCGCCGAGAAGGCTGAAAAGGCGGAGAAGCCGGCGCGCAAGACCACCCGCAAACCGAAAGCGGAAAAACCGGCAGTCGTCGAAGAAGTTCCGATCGCCGCCGCCGAGCCCGATCCCGAGCCGGAGAAGCCTGCAGAGCCGATCGTCGACGTCGCGAACGACGGGCCGGATGAAACCGCTGCCGCTCCGCAGCAACTGGGCCGGCGCGATCAGACGCAGGCCGCCGAGACGCTCGACATCCGCGTGCTCAAGGAGATGAAGCTCCCCGATCTCACCAAGATCGCCAAGGAGCACGGCATCGAAAACGCCACCGGTATGCGCAAACAGGACCTGATCTTCTCAGTCCTCCAGGCGCAGACCGAAAAGTCGGGCCTGATCTTCTCGGAAGGCGTCCTCGAATGCCTCCCCGACGGTTTCGGCTTCCTGCGCGCCCCGGAGTACAACTACCTGCCCGGCCCGGACGACATTTACGTTTCGCCCTCGCAGATCCGCCGCTTCGATCTGCACACCGGCGACACCGTCTCCGGCCAGGTGCGTCCGCCGAAGGAAGGGGAGCGCTACTTCGCTCTCATCAAAGTGGAAGCCGTCAACTTCGAACATCCGGATGTGGCGCGCGAGAAGATTCTCTTCGACAACCTCACGCCGCTCTACCCCGAGCACCGCATCAAGCTCGAAGTGCCGGACAACATGTCGTCGCGCGTGCTCGACCTGATCGCGCCGGTCGGCAAAGGGCAGCGCGGCCTGATCGTCGCCCCGCCGCGTACCGGCAAGACCATGATCCTGCAGGCCATCGCCAACTCGATCACGGCGAATCATCCCGAGGTCACGCTGATCGTGCTGCTGATCGACGAGCGGCCTGAGGAAGTCACCGACATGCAGCGCAGCGTGAAGGGCGAAGTGATCTCGTCGACGTTCGACGAGCCTGCTTCGCGTCACGTGCAGGTCGCGGAAATGGTCATCGAGAAAGCGAAGCGTCTCGTCGAACACCGCCGCGACGTGGTCATCCTGCTCGACTCCATCACCCGCCTGGCTCGCGCCTACAACACGGTCGTGCCCCCGTCCGGCAAAGTGCTCTCCGGTGGCGTCGACTCGAACGCGCTGCAGCGTCCGAAGCGCTTCTTCGGCTCGGCCCGCAACGTCGAAGAAGGCGGCTCGCTGACCATCATTGCCACGGCCCTGATTGATACCGGCTCGCGCATGGACGACGTCATCTTCGAAGAGTTCAAAGGCACCGGCAACATGGAAGTGCACCTCGACCGCAAGCTCTCCGACAAGCGCGTCTTTCCCGCTATCGACATCAACAAGTCCGGGACCCGCAAAGAGGAGCTGCTCCTGGAACGCAACGAGCTCAATCGCATCTGGGTTCTGCGCAAAGTCTTTTCGCCGTTGTCCACCGTCGAGTCGATGGAGCTCCTCGTCGAGAAGCTGGAAAAAACCCGCACGAACAACGAGTTCCTCAATTCAATGTCCTCGATGTGAGATCCCTCGGACTCTGCTTCGCCCTCGTTCTCATAGCGGCCGCGCCACTCCTCGCGCGCGGCCGCGACGTCTCCGGCCACTACGAACGCCCCGGCGAAAACGACGAAGCGTCGCTCGACATCAAGATGCTCCCCGGCAACCGCGTGAAAGTCACCGGTATCGCCCTCTGGAACACGAAGAACGAAAAGTACGGCCCCAACATCGGCGAGCTCGATTTCGAAGCCGACCTGAAAGCCGACGCCGCCTCCTGGACCGACACCGACGGCTACATGATCGTGATCCACTTCACACGCAAAGCGCTTGATGTGACCGAGCACGGAGTAGCCGGCCACTTCGGGATGAACGTGACCTTCGCGGGGCACTACGCGCGAACGGCGGATTGAACGAGGGGATACCAAGCCGCTCCGCGACGTTTGCGATGGGCGATACAATCGTTCGCGATGCCCGCGCACATCCAACTCGATCGTGAATTCGTTGCAGAGTTCTGCCGGCGGCATCACGTTCGTCGTCTTTCGCTCTTCGGATCGGTGCTGACAGACAAGTTTCGGCCAGAGAGCGATGTTGACGTCCTGATCGAATTCGAACCCGATCAGACGCCCGGACTCCTTGCCCTGGCGCGCATGCAGTTCGAGATCGAGGCCGTCGTCGGCAGACCCGTGGATCTCCGCACGCCTAAAGACCTGAGCCGCTACTTCCGCGACGAGGTCCTTCGATCCGCCGAGGTGCAGTATCTCGCCGTCTGATCGCGCGCGGCTGCGACACATGCTCGAGGCGGCTCGAAAAATCGCCCGCTTCACGATCGCGAAGCAATAGGAGAATGAGCAATGACCACAACCCTCATCAAGAACGGCCGCATCGTTACCGCGGTGGATGACTACAACGCCGACATCCTCATCGATGGCGGGACCATCGTCACGATCGGGAAGTCGATCGAGGCGAATGCGGACAAGGTCATCGACGCCAAGGGGCGGCTGGTCATCCCGGGTGGGATCGATCCGCATACGCATATGGAGTTGCCGTTTGGGGGGACCTCCGCCTCGGATACGTTCGAGACGGGAACGATCGCGGCGGCGCACGGCGGGACCACCACTATCATCGACTTTGCGGTGCAGGGAAAGGGGCAGTCGCTCAAGCAGGCCGTCGATGCGTGGCATGCCAAGGCGGACGGCAACACCTCCATCGACTACGGCTTCCATCTCATCTGCACCGATCTGCCGGACGAGCGGTTGCCGGAAATGAAGTCGATGATCGATGAGGGGGTGTCGAGCTTCAAGCTGTTCATGGCGTACCCCGGAGTTTTTCTCGTCGATGACGCCACCATCTTCAAGGCCATGGGGATGGCCGGTGAGAACGGTGGACTGATCTGCATGCACGCGGAGAACGGCGTCGTCATCGATGCCATCGTCAAGAAGGCGCTAGCGGACGGCAAGACGGCGCCGAAGTATCACGCGCTCACCCGTCCGACCAAGGCTGAGGCCGAGGGGGTGCATCGGGCCATTGCGCTGGCGGAGATGGCGGGGTCGTCGGTCTACATCGTCCACCTCAGCTGCGACGACTCGCTGCAGGAGGTTACGCGCGCGCGCGACATGGGCATCAACGCGTATGCCGAGACCTGTCCGCAGTATCTCTTCCTCGACTACAGCGTTTACGAGCAGCCGGGATTCGAGGGCGCCAAGTACGTGATGACGCCGCCCATTCGCGAGAAGTGGAATCAGGAAAAGCTGTGGCGCGGACTGAAGTTCAATGACTTGCAGGTGGTGTCCACCGATCACTGTCCGTTCTGCATGAAGGAGCAGAAAGAGCTGGGGAAGAACGACTTCTCGAAGATCCCGAACGGCGGTCCGGGTGTTGAGGAGCGGATGTCGCTCATCTACAACGGCGGTGTCGCGCAAGGCCGCATCTCACTGAATCGTTTCGTCGAGATCACCTCGACCGCTGCGGCGAAGATTTTCGGACTCTTCCCCCGAAAGGGAACGATCGCCGTCGGCAGCGATGCGGACATCGTCATCTTCGATCCGAACGAAGAGAGGACCATCAGCGCGAAGACGCATCACATGAACGTTGACTACTCCTGCTACGAAGGGATGACGGTAAAGGGTGTGACGAAGACCGTGTTGTCGCGCGGCGAGTTGGTAATCGAAGAAGGTCGCTACGTCGGGAAGCCCGGCAAAGGCCAGTTCCTGAAACGCGGCCTGGCCTTTTCTCCGCGGTAGTTTCCTGGGAGCGCGGGCGTCTCGCCCGCTGTCGAATATCGCGTGAATGTGACAGGCGGGCGGGACGCCCGCGCTCCCAAGACTACTTGAACTTTCCGGATTCGACGTCTTTGACGAAGCGTAGGATTTCCCGAAAGTACCGTTCCTGATCGTCGTACATCTCGATGTGGCTCCCCTCGGTGATCACCACGCGTGAATGCGGAATAAGACTTCCCATCCGCCGGATGTCGTCGGGGTTCATGGTTCCGTGCCGGCCGGCGATGATCAGCGTCGGGACTTTGATCTTCGGCAGATCGGCCCAGCGATCCCAATCCTTCATGTTGCCGGTGATCACGAACTCGTTCGGACCCTGCATCGTGTTGTAGATCTTCGCGTTGAACTTCGCGAATGCGCGCGCGACCGGCTCCGGCCACGGATCGAGGCGCAGCAGGTGCGCCGCGTAGACTTTGCCCATCATGATTTGCTGGTACTCGGGCGCGTCGTAGTTGCCTGCCGCCGCGTACTTTGCAAGCGTGTTCCGATCGGCCTCGGACAGTTCGCCCAACAGCGTGGCGGCGTACTTTTCGTACGCCGGGATTCCGGCGGTCATGTCCGAGATGATCAGCGCCTTCAGATGATCCTGATGTTCGAGCGCATACTCGATGGCCAGCATGCCGCCCCAGGAGTGGCCGTAGAGAATGAAGTGATCGAGCCCGAGGCCTTTGCGGACCTGATCGACTTCGTTGCGATAACGGGCCACCGTCCATAGCGACGCATCGTCCGGATTGTCCGAGTTACCGACGCCGAGTTGGTCGTAGTAGTAGAACTGGATGCCGTGCTGCGGCAGAAAATCTTCGAAGCATTCGAAGTAATCGTGCGGGAAGCCGGGACCGCCGTGCAGCGTCAGCATCTTTACCGGTCCGTGCCCGACGCGCTTCGTCCAGACGTGGTACTTGCCGTCGACTTCGATCATCTTCGACCCTCCCGTCTTGACCTCGGCGGACCAGCCGGAGCTGGCGAGCAGGATGAGAGCGGATGTCATCAAGAGCTTTCGCATGACCGATTCTACGCATGAGGACGCATTCCGGATCTGGCTACAATGGCGCCAAAAGCAGAGACGAGGGAAGAGGGACGAGGGAAGATGGCCGGCGGTGGATACGAAGATCTGATCGTTTGGCAACGGGGTATTAGATCTCGTCAAGAATGTCTATGCGCTCACGCGACTCTTTCCCCGCGACGAACGATTCGGTCTGACGTCTCAGATGCGGCGTGCAGCCGTTTCGATCCCGTCTAATATCGCCCGAGGGCCACGCGCGGCACACAACGAAGGAGTATGTTTTGTTTGTCTCCAACGCCGAGGGATCAGCGGCGGAACTACAGACGCAGATGCGTATCGCGATCGAGTTGGATTACTGCGCCTCAGAGGGCACACACGTGGTCTTAGGTCAGTTGACAGAGGTTCGAAAGATGCTGAACGCGCTACGGAGAGAGCTCAATGCCCGAATTGGACGCTCATGAACTAAGTTCTCCCTCATCCCTCGTCCCTCATCCCTCGTCCCTGATTCACCACGAAGACGGACGTGTCGAGCTTCGCTCCGACGAAGGCATCCGCACCAGCGCGCTGTACAACCCTGACCTCGCGCCGGTGCCGGTCAGCCAGCGCAACTGGACCACGTACAACTACGCCGCGTTGTGGATCGCCATGGCGCACTGCATCCCGACGTACATGATGTCGTCGGGCCTCATCGGCGCGGGCATGAACTGGTGGCAGGCGCTGCTAACTATCCTCGTCGGCAACACCATCGTGCTCGTTCCGATCCTGCTCAACTCGCACGCCGGGACGAAGTACGGCATCCCGTTTCCGGTCTTCGCGCGCGCGAGCTACGGGACGATCGGCTCCAACTTGCCCGCGCTGATGCGGGCCATTGTTGCGTGCGGCTGGTTCGGGATTCAGGCGTGGATCGGCGGCGAGGCGCTGCACACTTTCTTCACCTCGATCCTGCCCGCGTGGCCGTCGCTGCTCGGCAAGTTCGCCGGCCATCCCACCACCGAGTGGATCTCGTTCCTCCTCTTCTGGGCGCTCAACATCCTGATCATCTACCGCGGCATGGACCTCCTCCGCCGCTTCGAAAACTGGGCCGCGCCGTTTGTCCTCGTGATGACCGCGCTCCTTCTCGGCTGGGCCGTCTGGCGCGCGCACGGCCTCGGCTATCTGCTGCACGAGAAAGGCAAATTCGAAACGTGGGCGCAGTTTCGGCCGATCTTCATCCCATCGCTGACGGCGATGATCGGTTTCTGGGCCACGCTGTCGCTCAACATGCCCGACTTCACTCGTTTCGGCCGCAGCCAGCGCGAGCAGGCTATCGGTCAGACCGTGGCGCTCCCGACCACGATGACCGTCTTCGCGGCCATGGGCGTGATCATCACCTCCGCAGCGCTGGTCATCTATCCGACCATGAGCGTCAACGAGCTGTGGGATCCGTTGAAACTCGTCGCCCAGTTCAAGCAGCCGCTGGTCATTGCGATCTCGATGTTCACGGTCGTCATCGCCACGCTCTCCGTCAACATCGCCGCGAACGTCGTCTCACCCGCCAACGATTTCGCGAACGCGTTTCCGAAATGGATCTCCTTCCGCACCGGCGGCCTCATCACCGGCCTGCTGGCAATCGCGATGCAGCCGTGGCGCCTGCTGGCCGATCCTTCCGGCTACATCTTCACATGGCTCCTCGGCTATTCCGGCGGACTCGGATCGATCGGCGGCGTGATGATCGTCGACTACTGGATCGTTCGAAAGAAGCAGCTCGCTCTCGGCGATCTCTATCGCCCCGACGGCGTCTACCGCTACACCGCCGGCTGGAACTGGCGCGCCGTCTTCGCCACGCTCCTCGGCTGCGTCGCTGCATGGATCGGACTGATCGTCCCGTCGTTACGTCCTTTGTATGACTACGCCTGGTTCGTCGGTTTCGGCGTCGCAGCGATCACGCATCTGCTGCTCATGAAAGCGTTCCGTCCGCGCGACCTCGTCGATGCGGAGCCGGTGGTCGCGTAGAGGTCCCGGTGATCGCCAACTTTTTTCGGAAGCTGTTCGGCTTTTTTCTACCCAAAGCAAAAACCGCGAAACCGATTACGGTCATCGAAGTCGCAGGCGTTGAAATGCCGGCGCCGCAACCGCCCGATCCGCCACAGCCACCGGCGACAGATCCCGAACCGTTGCCTGATTCCGATCCGGAGCCGGTACCAATCACCGAACCCGAGCCCATTCCGCAGCCGGAACCAGCGCCGCCTCCACCCGACCCGCCGCCGACGATCATCGTTGCTGATCAGCACCCGCGTGAGATAATCCACAACCCCAAATCGGAGAAAAAACGCATGTCCCGAATCGTCAAAGGTGGTTTGATCCAGACTTCCCTCGCTTGCGATACGAGCGAATCGCTCGACACCATTCGCGAGGCGCAGACCGAGCGCACGCTCAAGTACATCGACCAGGCCGGCGCAGCGGGCGTTCAGGTGCTGTGCATGCAGGAGATCTTCACCGGGCCGTATTTCTGCGCCGAACAGACCACGCGCTGGTACGACTCCACCGAGAAGATCCCTGACGGTCCGACCACGAAGCTGATGCAGGAGTACGCGAAGAAGTACAGCATGGTCATCGTCGTGCCGCTGTACGAAGTGGAAGAGACCGGCGTCTACTACAACACCGCCGCGGTCATCGACGCCGACGGCAAGTACCTCGGCAAGTACCGCAAGAACCACATCCCGCACGTCGCGCCCGGTTTCTGGGAGAAGTTCTACTTCCGCCCCGGCAACCTCGGATACCCGGTCTTCGAGACGGCGTACGCGAAGGTCGGCGTCTACATCTGCTACGACCGTCACTTCCCCGAGGGGGCGCGCGAACTTGGCCTGGCGGGAGCCGAAATCGTGATGAACCCCTCCGCCACCGTGGCCGGACTCTCCGAATATCTCTGGAAGCTCGAGCAACCCGCACACGCGGTCGCCAACGGCTATTTCGTCGGCGCCATCAACCGCGTCGGTTTCGAAGCACCGTGGAACATCGGCGAGTTTTACGGCCAGAGCTATTTCTGCGATCCGCGCGGCCAGATGCTGGCCGTCGGTCCACGCGATCAGGACGCGCTCGTCACCGCCGACCTCGACATGGACAAGATCCGCGAAGTCCGCAACACGTGGCAGTTCTATCGCGATCGGCGTCCGGAGACGTACAACGGGATCGTTCGGTTGTAATCCGCCCGTGCGCGACCACATCCTCATCAATATCAACGGAACGACGCATCGCATCGAAGGCGATGCGTCCTTCCAGACGCTCGCGAACTACCTCCGCCAGGACGTCGCCGCGACGGGAACGAAGACCGTCTGCGAAGAAGGCGATTGCGGCGCCTGCACAGTGCTCACTCGGCGATCGGCGGACGTTGACTACCGTCCCGTCAACTCATGCATCCTGAATCTGGCGCAGCTTGACGGCTCGTCCATCGTGACGGTCGAAGGCCTCCGCGCCTCCGCGCCTCCGCGTGAAACCGTTCTCCATCCCGTCCAAACAGCGATGGTGCAATGCCACGGCGCCCAATGCGGCTACTGCACGCCGGGCTTCGTTGTGGCAATGGCGGGGATGTTCGAGTCCTGCGACCGCGTCACTGAAAAGCAAGTCCGCGACGGCCTCACCGGAAACCTCTGCCGCTGCACCGGCTACGAGCCGATCATCAAGGCCGCGCTGGCGGTGGATGGTTCCGCATCGCCGAAGATGCGCGATCGCTATCCAACTCTGCCGGATGCAGACGACTCCGTGACCGTCGGCAACTTCGCCGCCCCAGCAACGCTCGATGAAGCGATCGCGTTCAAACGCGATCATCCCGGCTGCACGATCGTGCAGGGCGGCACCGACGTCGGTGTCTGGGTCAACAAGCGCAACTACGCCGCGCCAGCGATGCTGTCGTTGTCGAAGATCGCGTCGCTGAACGAGATCCGCGAAGAAGACAGCGCAATCGTCGTCGGCGCGAACACGAGCCTCGCCGATTTCGAAACGTTCATCACCGATCGCATCCCCGAGCTGGCCCGCATCATGGCCATCTTCGGTTCGCCACAGATCAAGAACGCCGGAACGCTCGTCGGCAATATCGCCAACGGGTCGCCGATCGGTGACACGATTCCGTATCTCTTTGTCGCCGGCGCGGTGCTCGAGATGAACGACGGCACCCGAACCGTCCCCATCGACCGCTTCTACCTCGGCTACCGCAAGTTCGATCTGCAGCCGGACGAGATCATCACGCGCGTTCGCATCGGCATCGTCCGCGACACGCTCAAGCTCTACAAAGTCTCGCGCCGCAAGGACCTCGACATCTCCGCATTCACCGCCGCGATTCGTTTGGCAATGACCGGCGACCGCATCGACCGCGCCGGCATCGCCTACGGCGGCGTCGCCCCGACCGTCATCCGCCTCCCGCGCACGGAAGCGTTTCTCGCCGGCAAGTCCGCAACGCTCGACACGTTCGAACATGCCGGCCGCATTGCCCGCGATGAGATCAAACCGATCAGCGACGTCCGCGGCTCCGCCGACTACCGCCTCCAGCTTGCCGAAAACATCATGGCCAAGTTCTGGTACGAGGTATTTGGAGAGACGCCAGCGCGGCGCCTCGCCCACGCGTAGGCGACAGGCACGACGGCGCAGCGACGCGTTGCTCAGTCGCAGTGAAAATAGAAGCGGTTTCCGTCCAGATCCTCAACGGTGAACTGCCGCAAGCCCCACGGCTTTTTCTCCAGCGGCTCCACGATCTTCGAACCCGAAGATCGGAACTCCTCGTACGTGGCGTCGATGTCCGCGGCGAATATCCAATGAATCGCCGGTTCAAACGGTTCCTGCCGCCTCCGAAAAAAAATGACTGCTTTTCCTCGCGAGACGGCGCCGATCCCTTTCCCGGGATCCAGCCATCCGATTTCAAAGCCGAGGACGTCGCGGTAGTACTGCTGTGCCTTTTCCACGTCCACTACCGGGAGTTCCGGCACCGGTGGGCCAATCGTCGTCAACATCTTCACCGCGTCCTCCGTTCAGCGGAGCAGATACATCACCCACGTCTCGAGCTTCGCCGGGTCTTCGTTCCAATCGCCGTAAATCTCCCACGATGTTCCCGCCAGCGCACGGTCACTCTCTTTTGCCCATGCGTGAATGGCGCTGTGCGCCGCGGCCAAACCGTCATACGGTCCGACATGTCGTACGACGGCGGCTTCGCCGCTCGGAGTTTTGGCCGGTCTCACCTCGCCGGATGCGGCGAACTCTCGCGTGACTTCGACGCCGAAGTCGGCGTTCATCGGATCACCATGGTGATAGAGAAAGACGTTGTGGCCATCGCTTCGCAGGCCGGGCTGCGTGCGCAGGAATGCCCAGACCTGATCGAGTGCCGGCCGCCAGACATCCCCAACCCGGCCGGCCGGAACCTCTCGCCGGACCGCCGCCAGCAGCCTCGGTGAAACCACTTCGACCTCGACTTGTGGAAGCATCGTTCTTGATCTCCTTAGAAATGCGGCAGCGGACGCCGCTCAAGCGCCGCGCGGATCAGCGTTACGGCGTAAGCATGATCGATTCTCGCCGGCGTGGTGAAGTCCATGCCGCCACGCCAATTCTCCGGCGCCTCGGGATGGACACCGGACAGGATGATCCATCCGTTTCCGAACTGCCCTTGCACCACGGCGGGAGTGCCGTCGGGGTACTTCCCGACCACAGCACCCCAACCGCTCAGTTGCGGACCATCCTCCCAATATTGATCGAGCGCAGGCGTTCCCGCCCCCAAGATCGGCACTGCGGTCTTCCGGACTCCCCGCGCCTCGACCGAGTAGAAGCCGAATTGCACGCCGGAGGTCAGGTTCAGACCGTTGTAAGGCGAGCGGCCGGCAAAGAACGCTCCGCCGCAGATGCCGAGGTAGCTCACACCGTGCTGCACGGCGTCGCGGAGGTTCGCGGTCGTCTCTTTCCTGAGACCGTTGCCGAAGCGCGTAAAGTCTCCGCCCGGGATGATGATGAGTTGATACAACCGCAACCGCGACTCATTCATCCCGTCCAACTGCGCCGAATTCGCGGTCGAGTAGGAGATCTGACTCCTCTGCAGAAGCGTCTCGATCGCCGCGACGTCATTAGCAGAGGTTCCTGTTCCATTGAACAAGAGAACTTGAGGCGCGCGTCCGGAGGTGAGCGGGACAGCGGAGGCGTCCCGTCGATTGCACGCCGACAGGGTGAGCGCGAAGAGGGCGAGAAAGAAGAGGTGCTTCATGGTGGTGCGTAGCAGAGGCTAGCACGCTGTCTTGCCGCCATTGAGCAAGACCCTCCAGCCATGCAGCGCCGACGGCGTTCTACGAGCTCTCGATGATGGAGCGAATCAGTTGAGGTGATGCGCGAAAGGTCGTCCGTTCAAGATTCTTCAATGCGTCCAACAAGCTGACCAATCCCCGCCTCGCCGCGAGGTCGATCACGCCGAGTGTTCCTGCGACAGATAATCCACGCTCACGCGCAGCCTGGCGGCCTTTCTTCTCGTCAAGCAGGATCAAGGTGGTGCCGGTGGTATGCGCCAGAGCAATCGCTTCGCGCTCGCCGGCATCGAGCTGCCGAAGCTCGGCGGGCGTGCTCGTTACCTCACGAAACTCCAGCCAATGCGGTCTGCTCGCCATCCATCTACGGATTTCTTGAGGCGCTTCCGGCGATTGCAGTTCGCGCCGAACCGCACCGGGAATGAGAACGTGCTCGAAGAGAGCTGGAAGAAGATCCTGAAGTTCGATGAGAACGAGGTAGTTGATCGGAGAGGTATCAGAAACAACGGTCATTGAGGCATAGCGCCATCAAGAGCGCTGCGGTCTAGGGCGAGATCCTCTTCCGTATATTGAAGGTAGGCTTGGCGCTGTTTGAGGAACGCCTCCGTTTCCCATAAAGAGAACCCCAGCAGTTGTCCAATCTGGTCGCGGCTCAGCGTGCCGTCGCGATACCCTTCCAAGGCCACAGCTTCAAGCGCACCACGGGAAACATCGCGCCAGGCATTCGCGAGCCGATTTGCAATCTCCTCGGGTACATCGACAGCGATTCTCGTCACCAGGCAATCTTATCGTACCGACGCCTCCGTCTCATCACGCCCTTCCCCCTCGGCCGAGCGTCCCGCGCGATAGAGCAGCGCGCAGATTCCGAGGACGATCGCGATGCCCACCACGATCGCGGTCGCGCCGGTGAGGTGCGTAAAGTCCTTCGCCGCGAAGTGCAGGCTCGTCAGTGCGCTACCGAGGGATGGGAACTTTCCGGACGATCCGATGAGGAAGGCGATGAGCACGCCGACCAGTCCTTCGCCGGCGATCATCCCAGAGGCGGCGAGGACGCCGGGATCGCTATCGGTCGGTTTGCCGGCGCGCTTCGCGTCGACCATGCGCCGCACGATGCCGCCGACGAAGACCGGGGCGAGCGTGCCGAGTGGGAGGTAGATGCCGACAGCGAATGAGAGTCCCGGCAGGCCGGCGATGATGGCGCAGATCGAAAGCGCCGATCCCGTTCCGACCAGCGCCCACGGCAGTGAGCCTGAAAGGACACCTTCGATCACGGTTTTCATCAGCGTCGCTTGCGGTGCGGGAAGCTCGGGCGATCCGAACGTGAAGGCACGCCCTAGCAACAGCACCGTTCCGGCGATGGCCCAGCACGCGCAGGCGGCGCCGAGGAATTGGCCGAACTGCTGTTTTGCGGGCGTGGCGCCAACGAGGAATCCTGTCTTCAGGTCCTGCGAGATGTCGCCCGCTTTCGATGCGGCGATGCAGACCACCGTGCCGACGGTGAGGATGGCCGCGCGCGCCGAGGGATCGGTCCAGCCGCAAAGGACGAAGACGACCGACGCGCCGAGCAGAGTTACGAGCGTCATCGCCGAGGTTGGATTCGACGAGACGCCGATCAGTCCGACGATGCGTGACGAGACCACGACGAAGCAGACTCCGAAGATTGCCACGCCGAGTGCGGCCACGAGCCGCGGACCGAAGGCCATGTTGCCGGCCAGCAATCCCGGCACGGCTACGAGCGTGATGACGACGGCCAGCGGAACGGCGACCACGATCCACGACGGCACATCGCGATCGGTGCGCGGCGCGGTTTCGCCGTCGCTCATCGACACGCCGCCGCGCCGCAGTCCGCGCATGACTGCGGCGAAGGAGCTGGCCATCGTCGGCAGTGCTTTGATGACGGCCACGATTCCTGCCGCGGCCACCGCGCCCGCGCCGATGTAGCGCACGTAACGCGACCAGATTTGCGCCGCCGTCATCGCCGCGATGGTCAGCTTCATCTCGGGAAACATCGGCGTTAATAATCCCGCGCCGAACGTGGCGATCAGCGGCGTGAGCACGATCGCGGAAATCAGGCTTCCCGAAACCATGATCGCCGATTGTTTGTATCCGAGGATGTAGCCGACGGCGAGCAGCGCAGGCGCGATCTCCAGCGCCAGTTCCGCTTTGGCCAGCACCGGCAGATGCATGGCCAGGCCTGACGGAATCAGGACGAACGCTCCGATCGCCAGCTTGATCGCGGCGCCGGCTGCCAGTCCGATGAAAATCCAGCGTCCGCCCGATGTGCCGGTGGTCGTCGCCCGCAGCACTTCGGCGCACGCGGTCCCTTCCGGGTACGGCAACTCATCGGCCGATTTCATGATCAGCAATCGCCGCAGCGGAACCATCGCAGCGATGCCGAGGAATCCGCCGAGCAGGGCCAGAATCGCCACCTGCCAGAACGGCGGAGCCATTCCCCACAGGAAGAGCGCTGGAATCGTGAAGATCGTTCCGGTCGCCAGCGACGAGCTCGCGGACCCGATCGTCTGCGAGATGTTCGCCTCGAGGATCATGCCCTCGCGCCGGCTCGGCATTAGCTTGAACAGCGCGACGGTCAGGACCGCGATCGGGATCGACGTCGAGACCGTCAGTCCGACTTTCAACCCGAGGTACGCGTTTGCCGCGCCGAAGAGAATGCCGAAGAAGATGCCCGCGATGACCGCGCGCGTGGTGAACTCGATGACCGATTCGTTCCGTTCCGGCGCAATGCTCATCCGCGAAGCGTGGCGTGCTCGGCCGCGCATGTCAACGCGGCCTTTGTCATCCTGAGCCGCCGGAGGACGGTCGAAGGACTCCCCTTCCTGGTAACCCGGGACGGGCGGGCGGTAAATCACGATGCAAGCACTGAGGGGGTCCTTCGACCGTCCTGCGGCGTTCCGCGCTTCGCGCTACAGCGCCTCCGGCGGCTCAGGATGACAGATGGGCCGCTATACTTTCCCGTCCCATGTCCTCGGTCGGCACGAACATCCCGCACGATTCGGCGGTCGGTCACGTCAGCGGTGGGTCGGTCTACATCGACGACATGGCGCCCTTGCGCGGAGAGTTGATCGTCGATTTCGTCTGGTCGCCAGTCGCGCACGGACGGATCCGTGGAATCGATTTCGGCGACGCGGCGTCGTTCGGGCATCTCTTCACGTATCGCGATCTGCACCACAACCTCTTCGGCGCGATCATCCAGGACGAGTTTCTGCTGGCCGAGGATGTCGTCTCGTTCATCGGACATCCGATCGTCGTCATTGCGGCGGAGTCGCGCGCGCTGATTCGCAAGGCGAAGGCGGCCATCAAGCTCGACATCGAAGAGTTGGAGCCGGTCTTCACGATCGATGAAGCGAAACGGCGCCGACTCTTCATCGGGAAGACGATGACCATCAAGCGCGGCGACGTCGACGCGGCCTTCGCCTCCGCCAGGAACATCCACGAAGGGACGTTCATCAACGGCGGGCAGGATCACTTCTACCTCGAGTCGCAGGCGGCGCTGGCGGTGCCGGGGGAGTTCGATCAACTCACGGTTCACTCATCGACACAGAACCCCTCCGAGGTTCAGGACGTGATCGCGCACCTCCTCGGGCTGCCGATCAACAAGGTCACGGTCGTCACCAAACGCATGGGCGGTGGCTTCGGCGGCAAGGAGTGTCAGGCCACGCATCCGGCCGCGATTGCGGCGCTCGTCGCGCACAAACTCAAGCGGCCGGCGCGCATCGCCTACAGCAAAGACGACGACATGTGCGTCACCGGCGGCCGTCATCCGTTTCAGAACGACTACAGAGTTGCATTCGATGACGATGGCGTCATCACCGCGGCGCAGATCGATTTTTTCTCCGACGGCGGCGCGTTCGCCGATCTTTCGACCTCGGTTCTCGGGCGCGCACTGACACACGCCGACAACGCCTACTACCTGCCGAACGCGCTGATTCGCGGCACCGTCTGCCGCACGAATCTTCCGCCGAACACCGCCTTCCGTGGTTTCGGCGGCCCGCAGGGAATCGCGACGATCGAGAACATCCTCGAAGAGATCGCGGTGCTGCTGAAGCTCGATCCGCTGGAAGTACGCCGCCGCAATTGCTACGGCATCGACGATCGCAACATCACGCCGTACGGACAGGTGGTCCGCAACAATCATCTGCCGCAGCTGTTCGATGAGATCGCGGAACGCGGCGAGTACTCCTCACGACTAGCCGAGGTGAGGCAGTGCAATGCGACATCGCGTACGCACCTTCGCGGTATCGCCTGCACGGCGGTGAAATTCGGCATCTCATTCAACACGAAGTTTCTCAACCAGGCCAACGCGCTCGTCAATGTCTACCTCGACGGCTCCGTGCAGGTTTCGACCGGCGCGACGGAGATGGGGCAGGGCGTGAACACGAAGATCCGCCAGATCGTGGCGGACGAATTCGGGATCGACGCCGAGCGCGTTCTGCTGATGCCGACGTCGACGGAAAAGAACAACAACACCTCGGCCACGGCGGCATCGAGCGGCGCGGACCTCAACGGGAGCGCCGCTGCTGATGCCTGCCGGAAAATTCGCGCGCGGATGGCGGCGGTTGCGGCGGAGTATTTCGAGCGCGCCGGCTGCGGCGAAGCGTCCGCCGATGATGTCGTCTTCGAAAACGGCGAAGTCTTCGATCGCCGCAAGCCCGATCCACGCGTTGCCTTCGCGGCTCTCGTGAAGATGTGTCACCTCGAACGCGTATCCGTCGGCGAACGCGGTTTCTATTCGACGCAAGGTCTCGATTGGGACGTGGACAAAGGATGCGGCGCGCCGTTTCTCTACTTCACGCAGGGCGTGGCCATCTCCGAAGTCGAGATCGATCGCTTCACCGGCATGATGCGTGTCCGCCGCTGCGATCTGCTGATGGACATCGGCAAGCCGATCAATCCCGGCATCGACCGTGGCCAGATCACCGGCGCGTTCATCCAGGGTATGGGCTGGCTGACGAACGAGGAACTGCGCCGCGACGCGAAGGGCAACGTGCTCTCGCACTCGCCGACGACCTACAAGATCCCGAACATTCAGGACGTGCCGCCGGTCTTCAACGTCGACTGGATCGACGCCGAGAACCCGCTCAACATCCGCTCCAGCAAAGCCGTCGGCGAGCCGCCGCTGGTGCTGGCGATTTCCGTCTGGATGGCCGTCAAGAACGCGCTGTCGTTCTTGACGAACGGCGAGATCCCGAAACTGCACGCGCCCGCGACGGGAGAAGAAATCCTGACGCGGATGACGTCGTACCGCCACGCGCAGCACGGCGGCGACGCGCGCGAAGTCGCGGCGCCGCAGCTGTAACTTGCCTGGCGTCGCGAAATGTCGCGACTGACGGTCGCGCGCGAAGGCGCGCATCACAAGCTTAGCCCCGCGCTCGGCGCGGGGAAAATGGACGTGGCGTAGTTTGGTGGCCGCGAAGGCGGCCACTACAAAATTGCGCGGCAGTGCGAGTTTTTTGTGACGGCCGCCTCCGCGGCCGCATATCCCTTGCCTTCTCCGAACCCGCGCCGAGCGCGGGGCCAAGTTTGTTAAAGCGCGCCTTCGCGCGCGACCGAGAAGATCCGAGGCCCAGATGTTTCCTGAGCCTCAGGATGACAGCGCCAGCCAGGCTTCGATCGCTTCGATGGCGCGATCGTTTCGGAAGTTGTACCAGGCGCGTTCAAGGGTGCGGTCGGCGGACAAGGCATGGCGGAAGGATTCAACGCCGCTGCTGCGCGCGAGCGCGTCTCGCGACGGCGACGCATCGAGCGATGCGATGAATGCGCGGCGATCGTCGGCATCGGCGTTCGCATTGCGCGATGGGATGCGGCGGTAGCGCGGCTCGGGATATGTCGAAGATTCGGAGATGCGCACATCGACGATTTCGCCGTCCGACGTATCGAGGAAATGCGCGAGCTGGCCGGAGTCGTCGAGGTACGCGACGGTCAGTCCTTCCATGTCGATCGCGAATGTGCGCGTCGTCGTTGCCGCAGCGGTAGCGACAGGCGCGGCCGCGCCCCACGACGCGTTGCGCGTCAAAAACTCCTTCTCGCTCTCCTCGCGACGTCGCTGCCAGCCGCGGATACCGAGGCGGATCTTCTGCATGAGAGTGGGCATCGCCTCGGATGATATCTTCGGCGGGCCATGAGCCAGGAGCGGCTCGAAGCGAGTCTGGACATCGACCTGCGATCGGCGCGCGAGATCGTGCGGATCATTCAGGAGCAGGACGCGCTCGTCGCCGGCGCGGTTGCCGCGGAGGCCGACCGCATCGCACACGCGATCGATCAGATCGCCGAGCGTGTGTTGCATGGCGGCCGGTTGTTCTACGCCGGCGCCGGAACGAGCGGACGGATCGCCATGCTCGACGCCTCCGAATTGCCGCCGACGTACGGCATCGATCCGTCGCTGGTGCGCGTGCTCATGGCTGGCGGCGAGCGCGCGTTTCTGCACGCGGTCGAAGGGGCCGAAGATGATGAAGAAGCTGCGATCGCCGCGGTGAATGCTGAGGTGAAGGCGGAGGATGCGGTGGTCGGGATTGCGGCATCGGGGACGACGCCCTACACGGTCGCCGCGATCCGGCGCGCGAACATGCTCGGCGCGCTAACGGTCGCGGTCACGTCGAATGCGAATTCGCCGCTGGCCAGTGAAGCGGACATCGTCATCGCGCCGAATAGTGGTGCCGAGGTCATCATGGGATCGTCGCGGATGAAGAGCGGGACGGCGCAGAAACTCGTCCTGAACACGCTCTCGACCGGCGTCATGATCCGGCTCGGCCGCGTCTACTCCAACCTCATGATCGACATGCCCGCAACGAACGAAAAGCTGCGCAACCGCGCCGTGCGCATGGTCGAACTGGCGGCAGGCGTGCAACGTCCTGCAGCGGTGCAGGCCATTCGCGACGCGGAAGGCAACGTGAAACTTGCAACAGTCATCGCGCAAAAGAAAATGACCGCGGACGACGCGCGCTCATTGCTCGCCGCGCACAACGGAAATCTGCGCGAGGTGCTCGAAACGTGAATCGCGTCGAGCGCCTCATCGAGATCGCGCGGAAAAAAAAACGCGTCGTCATCGGCCTCATGTCCGGCACCTCGGTCGATGCCATCGATGCCGTGCTGGTGCGCATCGAAGGCAACGCGCGCGACGGTGCGCGCGTCGAGAAGCTGCGCTTCGGCAGCTTCGGTTTTCCGCAGGAGATCCAGACGCGCATCAAGCTGCTCTTCGAACGCGAGCGCGACCGCAAGCTCACCGATCCGGTCACCGGCGAACATCCCGCGCCGTGGACGATCGAAGAGATCTGCCATCTCGATTTCGTCCTCGGCGAATTGTTCGCCCAAGCCGCAAATCGTTTGATCGCCGACGCCGGCATGAAGGCCGATGACGTCGATCTCATCGCCGCCGCCGGCCAGACCATCTGGCATCGTCCGCGGCCGACGACCGAGCCATCGACCGCGGATCTGCCGTGGCTCGACGACCCGATCACGACGCGCTCCACCCTCGCGATCGGTCAGGCGGCCGTCATCGCCGAGCGCACCGGAATCATCACCATGGGCGACCTGCGCGTGCGCGACGTCGCCGCCGGCGGTCACGGCGCGCCGCTGGTCGCCTACTTCGACTGGGGCCAGCTCCGCCATCCGAAACTCGCGCGCGCGATGCAGAACATCGGCGGCATTGCCAACGTCACGTTCATCCCGCCCAACGCCACGCTCGACGCAGTGATCGCGTTCGACACCGGGCCCGGCAACATGGTCATCGACTCGCTGATGTATCTCGTCACGAAAGGGGCGGAGACATTCGATCGCGATGGCGAGCGCGCATCCCGCGGCACGGTTCGCGATGACGTGCTGGCGTGGTGCATGTCCGATCCGTACTTTCAACTCAAGCCACCCAAGACGACCGGCCGCGAACGATTCGGACGTCAGTTCGCCGCGCGCATGGCGGAACGTTTCACCGATGTCGCGCCCGACGATCTCATCGCCACCGCCACCGCGTTCACCGCGGAGAGCATCGCGCACGCGTACCGCGAATTCATCGGAAGCCATGTCGACGAGATGATCGTGGCCGGCGGCGGCGCGAAAAATCCGGCGTTGCTACAGAAGCTGCGCGAACGGCTGCCCGACACGGAGATCAAGGTCTACGAGTTCCTGCAGGAAAAGGAAGCGATGGCCATGGCGCTCATCGCGAGCGATTCCATCTCCGGCCTCGACACCAACGTGGCTTCGGTGACCGGCGGGAACTCCACGATCCTCGGCAAGATCTGCTTATGAGCGACCGCACCATTTTTGGCCGCGCGTTTATTGGCGGCGAGCTGCGCGAAGGAACGCTGATCCGTATCGATGACGGACGGATCACCGACGTCCGCGACGCCGCCTATCCGCCGGCCGGCAGCGATGCGTTCGATGGTGTGATCGTGCCGGGATTCATCGACGTGCATGTTCACGGCGGCGACGGCGCCGACTTCATGGACGCGACGGACGACGCGGCCGCGCGCGTGCGGCGCTTTCATGCGACCGAGGGAACGACCGCGATGGCGGCGACGACGTTGTCCGCGTCGCGGCAGGACCTACACGACGCGGTGACGACGATCTGTCGCGCGTCACGACACGCGAGGGGCGCGGCGATCTGCGGCATCCATCTGGAAGGTCCGTACATCAGCGTCGCGCGGGCCGGAGCGCAGGATGTTGCGTCGATCCGTCCGGCAGAGATTCACGAGCTCGCGGCGCTGCTCGCTGAGGGGCCGCACCTTCGCTGGATGATGACGGTCGCGCCCGAGATCGAAGGCGCGCGCGCACTCATCGAGCATTTTCGCGACCGCATCCTTTTTTCCATTGGCCACACTGCCGCCGACTACGCCGATTGCGTGGCCGCGCTGACGTGGGGCGCGTCGCATTTCACGCATCTCTTCAACGCGATGACGGGATTGGAGCATCGGAAGCCGGGAGCTGTCGGTGCCGCGTTAACGTCTGTTGATGCGACGGTCGAGCTGATCGCTGACGGAATTCACGTGCATCCAGCGGTCCTGCGAATCGCCGCGCTGGCGATGCCGCACCGCATCGCGTTGATCACCGACGCCGTCCGCGCGTGCGGGATGCCGGACGGCGACTACAAACTCTACGATCACGACATCACCGTTGCCGACGGCGCGGCGCGATTGGCAGACGGCACGCTCGCCGGAAGCGTGCTGACCATGCGCTGCGCCGTGCAGAACATGGTCGAGCTGGCCGGGCTGCCTCTGGATCTCGTGCTCCCGTTCGCGACCGAGGTTCCCGCGCGGATCCTCAACGTCGCTGATCGCAAGGGGAAACTCGCGCCGGGGTATGACGCCGACATCGTCGTACTCACCGATCGTTTCGAAATTGCGGCAACGTACTTGCGAGGCGAGCGGTTGTGAATTGGGAACCGCTCGCTGACTACGACGCACTCTCCGATCGCGCCGCGGACATTCTCTTATCCGCGATCCGCCGCAATCCTCGCATCGTCCTCGGACTGCCGACAGGACGCACGCCGGTGAGGATGTACGAACGCGTGGTCGCGGCGTGCAGCCGCGAGTACCACTGCTTTCGCGACGTCGTCACGTTCAACCTCGACGAATACGTCGGCATCCCATCGACGCATCCCGGCAGCTACTGCACGTTCATGAGCGAACATCTCTTCAGCCACGTCGACATGGCGAAATCGAACGCGCACATCCCCAACGGAATGGCGCGCGATCCCGATGCCGAATGCGCGCGCTACGAGCGCGAGATCGCCTCGGCCGGCGGACTCGATCTCACATTCCTCGGTCTCGGCAGCAATGGCCACATCGGATTCAACGAGCCCGGCACACCGTTCGACTCGCGCACGCGCGTCGTTGCGCTGACCGAGTCGACGCGCGCTGCGAACGCACCGCTCTTTCCCGATGGCAACGTGCCGTCGCACGCCATCACGATGGGCATCGGTACGATCCTGGAATCGAAGTCGATCGTTCTCCTCGCCAGCGGCGACAAGAAACGCGCGGCCATCGAACGCCTTCGCAGCGGTGAGATCGCCGAGGAGTTTCCCGCCAGCGCGTTGTGGAAGCATCGCGATGTAACGGTCCTAACCGCGTAAGCAACTCCGTCCGCGTAGCCGGCGCAAGAACCGTAGCCCACGCGTTCACGCGTGGGTCTGACGTTCGCGCGATATCGGGAGCCCGTTTCTAACGGGCGAAAGAAAGCTTTCTTTCGCGCGCCAAGGCGCGCTCACAAATTGCGACGGACGAAAACCCACGCGTGAACGCGTGGGCTACGGTTCTCTCGCCGGCTACGCCGGCGTAACCAATCAGCGGCGAGACGCCCGCGTCCCCAGCCCGACTATCATTCGTCCGGCGGTCTGGCCCGCACTTAGCAGGACGTTGGCGGCCTCTACGTAATGACGATCGAACCGGTAGCCGAGGAGCCCCAGCACCGCTCCGCGCGGGAGAGGCAGAGGCGCGGGCCGATGTGGGGTTGTCTCAAGTGGATGGGCTGCTCCACCGCCGGCTTTCTCATTCTCATCGCGCTGATCGTCATCGGCGGATGGTGGTATCTCGGATCGTCGAGTTTCGCCGGACTGGTGCGGCTGCGCATCGAGAAGACGCTCGAGGCGCGGCTCGGCCGGAATGTTGATATCGACTCCGTGCAGATCGAGGGCGGACGCCAGAGCCGCATCATCATCAACGGACTGCGCATCGCCAATTCGCCCGGCGCGGTGCATCCGTATTTCGCGACCGCGAAGCAGGTCATCGTCACGGGTGGCATCGACTCGTTCTGGGGCCGCAAGATCCGCGTAGGCCGCGTCGATCTCGTCGAGCCGCATCTCTACTTCGAGGTCTATCCGCTCGGCGCGAAGCTCACGCACAACTTCCCGTATTGGAACTCCGGACCGAAATCGCGTTACGAGATTTACCACCTCGACCTCGGCAACCTCTTCATACAGCACGGCGCATTCGAACTGCTCGATCGCCGGCACACCATCACCGCGGCGGCGAACGACATCACGTCCACCATCAACGTTCTTTCGACCGAGGACTTGTACTCCGGAGTTCTCAGCAGCCCGCAGTTCACGCTGAACATTCAGGACTACCTGCCGATTCGCGCAGCGCTGCGCACGCAATTCCGTTTTACTCCCGACAACCTCGCGCTGCAGTCGGTCGCGCTCGAAGGCGGCAACGATCTGCGCGTCTTCGCGAACGGCAGCATCGCGCCATTGAGCGAAGGCGCGTACAACCTGCACCTCACTTCGCAGATCGGACTCAATCGCGTCCGCGAGATTTTCAAAGTCAACAAAGTGCTGGACGGGATCATCGACCTCGATGGAACGCTGAAGGGCAACGGCGGCACGATGACGCTGGCGGGCGGCTGGTTGTCGCCGAAGATCAGCGCCGATGTGTACGACCTCGCCAACGTGCGCGGCACGATGAACATCACCGGCGACCGCGCCATCGTCGACGTCCAACGGGCCACGTACGGCGGCGGAAACATCGCCGCGCATTACACGCTGGCCACGTACTCCGAGCCGTATCCGATGAACGTCGCTCTCCATTACAACGGCGTCTCGCTCGAGAAACTGTTCAACGACTGGGGCATCAAAGAGACCGGCCTGCGCGGCGGTGCGACCGGCCATCTCGCGTATCACTGGGAGAAGGATCGCGTGCTCGCCGGAGCAGGCGAAGGAACTGCCACGCTCGCAAAGAACGCGACGGCGTTCTCTCACGCCGAGTATCCGATTCCGCTCGGCGGTTCAACGGACTTCGCGCTCGACAACGGCACCGTCACGTTCCGCAAAGCACAACTGATCACCGACGCGTCGACGATCGATTTCAGCGGCAAGTTCCGCATCGAAGACGCGTGGACCGATCTGCTGCTCAAAATCCATAGCAACGACTTCGCGGAGCTCGACAAGATCGGCTACAACTTCGCGCACTCCGCCGGCAAGAACACGTACACGCTGCTCGGTCTCGGCGGCAGCGGCGACATCACCGGCAACGTTCGCGGCAAAATCAAAACGCCGGAAGTCGTTGCGCGCATCACTGGCAGCGGAACGAAATACAACAACATCCTCCTCGGCGACTCCGAGATCGATCTCCGTTACGACGGCGGCAAGAGCCAGCTCACGTTCGAGAAGGCAACGTTCCGCGACGGCGCCGGACGGATGGCCATGACCGGCACGATTACCTTCCCTGACCGCGGACCGTCGCCGCAATTCGATCTCGCCATCGACGCGCTGAACTACGACGTCGCGCGCGCCATGCAGGTGGTGAATCTCAAGCTCGCCGTCAAAGGCATCGGCACCGGCAAGCTCGTAGTAACCGGCACGCCCGACGAAGGCAAAGTCACCTTCGCCAATCTTGTCGTGCACCAGGCCAAGGGCGATCTGCGGCTCAACGGCACCGTCGCGTGGCTCCCCGGCAAGGGCAACACCTCGTTCGATCTCGACATCAACACCAAGTCGTTTCCCGTCGCCGACATCATCACCTTCCTCGACCTCGGCACGGTGCCGGTGAGCGGCGACATCAGCGGCCATCTCCACATCAGCGGCCCGAAGTCGAAGCTCGAAGGCGCCGGCGCGATCACGATCGCCAACGGCTCGATCTACGGCGAACCGGTTACGAGCGCGAAGGCCGATATCACGTTCACGCAGGGCGCGATGAAGGCGACGAACGTCACCGTGGTCGCGCCAGCCGGAACGATCACCGGCGAAGCGCAGGTCGACTTCGGCACGAACCAGTTTTCGTACACGATCAAGTCGTCGTCGATCGATCTCTCGAAGTTGAAACTGCTCTCGTCGCTGGCCGGTCTCCTCGGCGGCAACATCACGCTCAGCTCCACCGGCGCCGGCACGCTCGATCAGCCGGAGCTCGTCCTCGAAGCGACGCTGAACCAGGCCACGCTGAAGGGATTAAACCTTCCGCCAGGCGCACCACCGCCGACGATCTACATCGCCATCCGCAACGGGCAACTGGTCGTGAAGGGATCCGCGGCCGGCGTCCTGACGATCGACGGCAACGGCAGCGTCGCAACGGACGGCACGCTCTCCGGACTCGTGCAGATCAAAGTCACCGACATCGCCAAAGCGCTGGCCATGTCGCCGAAGACGTCGTCACTGCCCGCCGCCGGCAGCCTCACCGCGAACCTGCAACTCGGTGGCAAACTCACTTCGATCGAGACGTTGCGCATCGACGCCACCTTCCCGGAGTTCAACGTGCGCGTCTCCGAGCACGCCTTCGCGCCCGCGCGGCCGCTGCATGTGAGCCTGCGCGACGGCCGCATCGTTTTCGACGATTTCCAGTTGGCCATCGGTCAGGACGCCGCGACGACATTCGCCGTTGGCGGCTCCGCGGAGTTGACCGGCGCCAAGCGGCTCAACATCGATCTGAAGGGCACGCTCGAAGCCGTGCTGCTGCAACTCGTTGTCGCCGACCTTCGCGCCGATGGTCACATCGCCATCGCCGGAGGCCTGACCGGTACGCTCGACGCCCCGCGCTTCACCGGCAGCGCCGAGTTCCAGAACGCCTCGGTGCGCGCGCCCGGGTTCCCGCAGATGATCGACAACATCACCGGCACGATCATCTTCCGCGGCGACCGCATCGACATCGACTCCGTCCACGCGCGGCTTGGCGGCGGCCAGATCGTTCTGGGCGGTTCCGTGGCCATGGACGGCATGACGCCGAAGAGCGTGCGCGTCACGCTGCAGGGCACCGAGGTCGCCATCCGTTACATCGAAGGCCTGACGATGGAGGCGAACTTCTCGCTGTTGCTCAGCGGCGACCTCGATCGATCCATTCTCACCGGCGACGTCACCGTCAATCGCGCGCTCTACTTCCGCGACATCGACATCGGTTCGGCGCTTCTCAACGCCGTCCTTTCGCGCCGCGGCGTCACACCGGTGGTCAGCGCGTCGTGGCAGGACCATGTCGGACTCCGTTTGCACCTGAACAGCGACAACACGCTCGCCGTGCGCAACAACATCGCCGACTTCACCGGCAGCGCCGACCTCGAAGTGAGCGGGACGCTGGGCAACCCGGTCATCCTTGGCCTGGTCACGCTGAACGAAGGCGGCAAGATCCGCTTCCAGGACGTCGACTACCGCATCGTGCGCGGCTCGATCAATTTCCAGAATCCCTTCCGCATCGATCCGTTCTTCGACATCGCCCTCGAAGCACGCATCAGCGGCGGGATCTCCGAGCTCGAGTCGGGACCGATCGATGTCACGGTGGCGCTGACGGGCACGATCGATCGACTGACTCCCTCGATCACCAGCGATCCGCCCGCCAGCGACATCACGCTCTTCTCGCTCCTCGGCTTCGGCGCTCTGACGCGCAATACGAACACGAATACGCCAGTGAACGCGACGAGCGCGGGCCGTTCGCTTCTGTTCCAGTCGTTGAGCCGCCTGCTCAACTCCGGCGGTGCGCTGTCGTTCATTGACTCGTTCGCCATCTCCACGGACGCGGGCGATCTCGACAAGTCCGGCGATCCCGGCACGAAGGTTTCGTTCGAGAAGCGGCTCTCGAACACGCTGCGCATCCTCGTCATCTACAACACGCGCGACTCCCACAGCCGTGTGACGCTGGAATGGCAGGTCACGCCCGACTGGGTGCTGCAGTTCACGCGCGACCAGCTCTCGAACGAGTACGACGTCGAGGCGCGTTTCCGCCGCCGCTATGACGGACATTGGGCGTGGGGGACGCGCGGCCGCAATCCGATGGAGTGGGTGACGTTCAATCAATCGAACGCTGCTGCGCCTGTTCCGCCGCCGATTACGATCGCAACGACGACTGTTGCGCCACCGGCCGGCGCGATCGTCACCAGCGTCGGCTTCCGCGCCGACTCCGCCGTCGACACGTCGTCGTTCAATCAGCTCGTGGCAGTGAAAGTCGGCGAGCCGCTGTCGCTTCGCAACGTGCAGGCGTCGGTGAAGAGCCTCTTTGCAACGGGCAACTTCCGCGACATCCGCGTCGACTCGACGCCATCTGGAAACGGCGTCGCGATCGTCTTCGCGCTCTACACGAACTTCCGCATTTCTTCGATCGACTTCGAAAACCTGAGCGGTGCCGACCGCGATCGCGCCCTGCGCATGATCACCTTCCACACCGGCGACATCCTTTCGCTGAACGCCGTCGATCACGGCGCCGTCGCGGTGCAGGAAATGCTCAAGCACTCGGGTTATCTCGACGCGACCGTCGATCCGGAGACGTCGTTCGTTCGCGCGCAGAGCCGCGCCGCGATCATCTTTCACGTCACTCGCGGACCGCGGGCCATCGTCAGCACCGTTACGATCGACGGCAACACCGCACCGTTCACCACGCAACAGATCATCGCGCAGATGAAACACGGGCCCGGCAAACCGTTCGATATCGACGAAGCGCGGCTCGATGAAACGCGTATCCGGCAGTGGCTCCTGCATCAGGAGTATCGCAAGGCCACCGTTCGCTACATCAGCAACACGTACGACGCCGCAACGCACACGGTCGCGCTGCGCTACGCCGTCACGACCGGGCCGATCGTGAGAGTCGAAGTGACGGGCGTCTCGCGCCACTCGCTGCGCAGCATTCTTCCGTTCCGCCGCAACCAGCCGTACAGCGAGGACGCGATCGATCGCGCCGCCGCTGCAATCGTCACGAACCTCCAGCAGCGCGGCTTCTACAACGCGACCGTCGATACCGAGGGTTCGTTGCAGGGCAATGTGTGGACGTCGACGTTCCACGTCAATCCTGGCCCGCAGTTCCATCTCGAAGCGGTCACGTTCACCGGCAACGACAAGGTTTCCGACAAGACTCTGCAGGGCGTGGTAGCCACGTCACCGAGCGGCGGCATCAAGGGACTGCTCGCCACGATTCTGCGGCGTCCGCAAGGCGTCACGCGTGAACAGATCGCCGCCGACCGCACCACGCTGGAGTCGTACTACCGCCTGCACGGCTTCCTCACCGCCACTGTTGCCACGCCTGTCGTCAACACGAACGCGGCCACAGGCGCGATAACGATCGACTTCCCGATCACCGAGGGACCGGAGACGATGGTGGCGTCGGTATCGATCGAAGGAAACGAGCAGGTCGCGACGAAGGATCTGCCGAAGCCGGCGTTGAAAGTCGGCGACGCGTTGAATCCGACGCTCGAGCGCGATGACGTCATCGCGCTGCAGACGTACTACTCCGACCGCGGCAACGCCGAGGTGCAGGTGCACGTGCGCGAGGAAGTGAGCGCCGACAAAAAGACGGCGAACGTCGTCTACACGATCGCCGAAGGGCCGAAGATCGCGCTGGGCAACGTCATCGTGCGCGGCAACACGTACACGCAGACGAACGTCGTGGCGCGCACGGCAGCGCTCGAAAAAGGGCAGCCGTTCAGCTACACGTCAATCCTCGAAGCGCAGCAGCGGCTGTATCGCCTCGGCATTTTCCAGCGCGTCGATATTCAGCCGGCGCAAGCCGAAACCGGCGTGGGCACGCGCGACGTCACGATCTCGATTGCAGAGGGGAAGGACCTGACCGTTGCCGGTGCGCTTGGCGGGACCGCGCCCTTTTCGAGCACAACCGGCGCGAACCGCATCGCACCTCTCGTTTCCGCATCGATCGCCCATCGCAATCTGTTCGGCACCGGGCGCTACCTCGGTCTGGAGTTGATCTACGCATACAAGAGCCGGAAAGACGTTTTCCTCACCTATCGCGAGCCGTTCATCGGCAGGTTCGATCTTCCGATTCAGGTGACCGCGTTTCAGAGCGACGATTTCCGGCCGCACACGCACATCGTTCAACGCGGCGGCTTCATCGAGGCAACGCGGATTGCGCGATACCAGACACGCTGGTCGTTGCGCTACGAATACCGCGTCGCGAAGTGTCAATCCGGAGATCTTTGCGATCAGGCGCAGAGGGTGCTCCTCCCCGGTCTCGATCGCAATGCGACGAACGTAGCCATCTCCAGCGTCACGCCGACGTTTTTCTGGGACAAACGCGACGACTCTATCAATCCGCATCGCGGCTTCTTCACGACCGCCTCGGCCGAATACGCGTTCCCGCTCATCGCCGCGAACGCGCGATTCCTGAAGGAGTTCACGCAGACGTCGTGGTACCTGCCGGTCAGCGAGCGGAGTACGTTCGCCGTGTCCGGCCGCGTCGGACTGATTCAGGACCTCGGCGCCGGAACGACAATCGATCCTGAAACGGGACAGCTCATTCCGACGAGCGGCGTGCCGCTGTCCGAACGCTTCACGGCCGGCGGCGACACGTCCCACCGCGCCTACCCGCTCGACCTCCTCGGCACCGCCTGTCCGACCCAGCAGTCGATCGATGAAGGTTGCCGTCCAACGCTGATCGACATCCTCGATTCGAACGGCAATCACGCCACCGCGCCGCTCGGCGGACGCTCGCTGTTCATTCTCAACGCCGAATATCGCTTCCCGATCGCCGGGCCGATCGGCGCGCAACTGTTCGTCGACGCCGGCAACACGTTCGCCAACACTCTTCGCTTCGGCGATCTCAAATACGGCCTCGGCACCGGCCTGCGCTACCTGTCACCGGTCGGTCCGGTGCGCTTCGATTTCGGCTACAAACTCCACCGCCAGATCCTGCGCTTCCAGGACGGCAAGCCGGTCTACGAGAGTCCCTACGCCTACTTCATCACGCTGGGGTACGCGTTCTAGCGGAACCGATTCACCACAGAGAACACAGAGATCACAGAGGAGGTTCTCTCTGTGTCTCTGTGGTTCAAGTCAAATTCGCGCCGCACGAACTTCAGAAATCACGCTCTCGACGACTTCCTCCGCCGCGCCCAACTGCTTCGCGCGATCTTTCCGGAAGCTCCATTCGATCTGGCTAATCGCGAGGCTCTTCGCGCCGATGCCGATGCGCAGCGGAAAGCCGATTAGATCGGCATCCTTGAACTTCACGCCGGGACGTTCGTCGCGGTCGTCGAGAATCGCATCGATGCCCGCGTCGCGCAGTTGGCGATAGATGTCGTCTGCCGCGGCGCGCACGTTGTCTTCCTTGCCGATCTGCGTGACCACGACTTCGAACGGCGCGATCGGCATCGGCCAGATGATGCCGTCGTCGTCGTGGCTCTGCTCGACCGCGGCGGCGACGGTGCGGCCGATGCCGAGGCCGTAGCAGCCCATGATCATCGGCTCGCGCGCGCCCTTCTCATCGAGGAACGTGCAGTTCATCGCCGCCGAATACTTCGTGCCGAGCTTGAAGACGTGACCGACCTCGATGCCGCGATGAATTTCCAACGGAGTAGCACAGCGCGGACATGGATCGCCGGCGAACACGGTCGTGAAATCGCCGTACTCTGGCTCTTGGAAATCGCGGCCCGGATTCGCGCCGGTGTAGTGCGTATCGCTCTTGTTTGCGCCGACGACCCAATTCGTCAGACCTTTCAGCGACACGTCCGCGAGCACGCGCGGCGCCTTCGTGCCGACCGGACCGCAGTAGCCGATCGGTCCGCCCGTGGCCGACTCGAAGCGGGCGTCCGGCATCATCTCCAGAAACTCCGCGCTGAGGTAATTCTTGATCTTGATCTCGTTGCCTTCGCGGTCGCCGCGCACGAGGACCATCACGCAGCCTTTGTCCGTATCGAAGACGAGCGTCTTCACGAGCTGCGAAGTCGGCTTGCCGAGGAACTTGCCGACGTCGTCGATCGACTGCGTGCCGGGGGTGTGAATCGGAGCAAGCTCCTCGATCTGCGCCGCGGCCGGTTCGCCGAAGAACTTCGACGTCGCCTTCTCCACGTTCGCGCCGTAGCTGCAGTTCGGACACGACACCACCGCGTCCTCGCCCGACTGCGCGAGCACCATGAACTCGTGCGACGCCGAGCCGCCGATGTTGCCGGTGTCGGCATCGACAGCAACGTGATCGAGACCGCAGCGATTGAAAATCGCGCCGTATGCGACGCGCATCTTTTCGTAGATCTCATCGAGCGATTCGCGATTGGCGTGGAACGAATATGCATCCTTCATCACGAACTCGCGCCCGCGCATGAGACCAAATCGAGGACGCACTTCGTCGCGGAACTTCGTCTGGATCTGGTAGAGGTTTACGGGCAGCGAGCGATACGAGTTGATGGCATCGCGCACCGTGTCCGTGATGACTTCCTCGGCCGTCGGCGCGTAGCAGAACTCGCGGCCGTGGCGGTCTTTGACGCGCAGCAATTCTTTTCCGTAGACCTGCCAGCGCTTCGATTCGATCCACAGTTCGGACGGCTGGATAGTCGGCATGGTCAGCTCGATCGCGCCGGCGCGTCCCATTTCCTCGCGCACGATCGCTTCGAGCTTCTGCATGGAGCGCAGGCCGAGCGGCAGGTACGTGTAGATGCCGGCCGCGACTTTTCGAATCATGGCGGCGCGCATCATCAGCTTCTGGCTGATGACGTCGGCGTCCGCGGGAACTTCCCGCAACGTGTTGATGAAGTATTGGCTCCAGCGCATGGGGCGGGGATTGTAGCGGAGTTATGTTTTACTTTCCGCCGATGCCGGAGATCCTCAAATTCGATCGCACGCCAGTCGCGCGCCTCGTCTCTTGCGCGGCGTCGTTCGCGTCGGCGGCACTCGTCTTCGACTACCTGTCGAAGGGTGAAAAAGAGATCGAGGCGTGGCCGATGATCGCGCTGATCGTTCTGTTTCTCGGCACGCTGGCAGCCGCGGTCGTGCAGTACGGCGATCACATCTACCTCAGCGACGACGGCGTGATGTACGAGAACTGGGTGCTGAAACAGTTCGGGAAGCGCGGCCGGTGGATGCGCTGGGAGGACGTGATCGAGGTGCGCGAGATCAAGCGCAAGGTGTTGATCCTTTTCTCGCGCGACGGCCGGCGCATGCTGGTCGACGCCATCCTTGGCTACCCGATTGCTAGAAACGAAATCCTCAGGCGCGCTCCGCAGGCCATTTTTTCGGGAACGCTCGCCTCTGAAGATTCGTGAAGAAGCGCGTAGCCGTTCCACTCATCGGCGTTGCCGCCGTCGTTCTCCTCGCGGCCATCGTCGCCATCGTCGCGTTGCGCCAGCGAGCGCCGCGGCATCGCGTCTTTCGTGCGGCGCCGGCGGAGACGCGTCCCAAGCCGCCGTCCGCGGAGTTGCGTCAGCCAAACGAGTGGAGCGAGCAGTTTCGTGAATTGGAAGCGAGCGGACGCTGGTCGGAGCTCGACGAGCTGCTCGAACGCATCGCCGGGGCGCACCCGAACGAATACTCACAATGGTCGCTCGCGTATCTGCATGCGCGAGCGTTGATCGAGAACAACGAACCGGCCGATGCCGCCGCGAAACTCGCGCCGTACCTCGCCGCTGGAAATCCGTTTCGCGATCTCGCGCTCTATCACCAGGCGGAAATCGACGACGCGCGCGGAAATCACGCGGACGCCAGCCGTAATCGCCAGGCGCTGATTTTCGCCGCGCCGTCGTCGCTTTATCGCGATCAGGCCATCGATGAAGAGAGCGAGCACTTGTCCCGTGGCGCTCCAAAACCGCTGATCGACTTCGCGACGAAGCTTTTTCCAACCGCGAGTACGTCGCGCCGCCGCGATCTGACAGCGCGCATCGTCGAATCAACTCTTCGCGCCGGCGACGCAAACGGCGCACTCGCACGCGGCATCCCGTTGTTGCAAGCCGGCACGCTCGACGACGCCTCGGATCGCGCCAGCCGCGCGCTCGATCAGCCCGCGCTCATCGCGCGCATGAACGGACCACAACTGCTGCTGATGGGCGAGTCGATGCAAAACCATCGGCACTTCGATCGCGCCGTGGCGCTTCTCTCCGCCGCATTGCGCGCCATGCCGCAACGGCGCGAGGATCTCACCTTCGCGATTGGCCGCTCGTACTTTGGCAACGAGCAGTTCGCGGAGGCGCAGAAGACCTATCTGCGCGGCGCGGCATCGACAGCCGTTCCGAAATGGAAGGCCACATTCCTCTGGCACGCTGCGCGCGCCGCGCAACTCCAGGGCGATGACCGTACCGCCGAGACGCTGATGACGCAGGTGCTGGGGCTGCCCGGACGATTCGACTCAACCGGCCCCGCCGTCACGCAACGAATTCGCACTCGGCTCAAGCAGCGCCGCTTCGTGGAGGCCGCGGCGGACTTGGCGTTCGTGCGCAAGAACTGGCCGAACGATCACACGCTCGTCGAGGCGTCACTCGCCTACGCCCTCGGCATGCTCGGTGCCGGCAATAACGGCGCCGCAGTCGTGACGCTGAACGCGATCCCGCGCAATCTCCTCGACAAATTCGAACCATACGAGATTGACTATTGGCGCGCTCGCGCATTGGAGTCGTCGAATCCGCCTGCGGCGTTTGCCGCGTACTTGAACGTCCTGCGCGCCACGCAGCCAACGCACTTTGCCTACTTCGCGCGCCAGCGTCTCGACGCTCCCGCCATGCAGCCGAAACTGACGCAGGCGCTGGCCACGCGCGACGCCGAGGTCGCGCGCTTAATCGCCGCAGGAAATTGGCTCGTGGCCAAGCAGGTCGCGACCGATCGCATCCTGCTCTCGTCCACCAATCACGTCGAAGAGTCGAAACGGCTCGCGGCCATTTACGAGCACCTGCCGGAGTACGCGAACATCCTCAACCTTCAGCCCGAAGCGTTCCCACAATTTCCGCTGGCGAACGCTGACCGCGCGTCGTTGCTGATGGCGATGGGCCTCTACGACGAAGCCGCCGACAACATCCCGCATCGCTATCCACTGCGTCCGCTGAAGTCGGCGCTGACGCAATCGCTCGCACTCAATCGCGGGAACGCATCGAAGGAATCGATCTTCGCCATCGAAGTGCTGATGAACTCCGTGCCGCGCGACTACGTCCCGGAACTGCTGCCGCTGACGGTTCGCCAGCTTCTCTACCCGCGCTACTTCTACGACTACATCAGCGAGGACTCAAAGAGCTTCAACGCCGATCCCACTCTGGTCCTGGCCATCATGCGCGAGGAGTCGCGCTTCAACCCGCGCGCGAAATCGGAAGCCGCCGCCCGCGGCCTGCTGCAATTCATCATCACCACCGCCCGCCAGATCGGCCGCGACGCCGGCCTCCTCGACGTCGATCCCGAAGACCTCTACGACCCGCGCGTCATCATCCGCCTCGGCGCGAAGTACATCAGCACGCTCTCGAAGCAGTTCGCGAACGACCACTACAACGTCGCAGCCTCTTACAACGCCGGCCCTAAACAAACCGCACTCTGGTCCCGGCTCGCCCCGGCTCCCGGCGACGACTACTTCCTCTCCGCCATCAACTTCGACGAAACCAAGCAGTACGTCCGCAAGGTGATGAACAGCTACAAGCGCTATGAGGAGATTTACGGAAATGGCGTGCCGAGTGGAGGGATTCGGCCGGAGCCGTAGGGCTAGGCAAGTGACGGCACGTAGAGCTGCGCTGCCTCGCTCGCGGCAAAAATCAGATCCGCGAAAGGTTTGGTATCGAAGAGATCGAGCGAATAGCCTCTTTTTATCCTGCGTGCGCTTTTCTCTACCTCGCCATAAACTTTCAACAAATCACTGAGCGTTGGACGATCGGTCAGTCGTCCCAGCACGTTCATGAGCGCACGAAGAACGCTCTCCGGCGTTCGATCATGGATTCTTGGACGGATGCCGCCTAGATCGCTCAAGGCTTTGTCCAGACGATAAGGAACTGTGTCGAAGACGAACCACTGATGATTCGCGCCTGCGCTCCGACTTACAGCGACCGCCAATCCCAATTCGAACGCCATATTCAAGCGTGGCGTCTGCGGCGATCGCCGGTCGAGCGATACGAAAGAGAGATCGTGAAATGAATACTGAGACGACGCGATGAGCTCGTAGATCCTTTCGAGCTGAAACCTGCTCGAGGGATCGCGAACAGCTGCAGTTGGCGTCAAGCCATAAGCCGAAATACCTGCGATCAGGGCTAGATAGACGCGCTCATATCTGATCGCGTATGGAACATTGATGAAGGCGACCGGCAGATCCTGCTTGCTCACCGCTTCGAGCTTGTTGACTTCCGTCGAGTCGAAGACTTGCTCGTTGTCGCCTTACGATGGCCGTTCTTCTTGCGGTTTGCCTTCGCCGCATCGGCTGCGCGAATTTCGTTGATCATCTGTCGTAGCTCGGCCACGCGTTTCGCAGGGATCTTGTAGTACGCCGCCACCTCATCAGGAGTCGGATATGGGGTCGTGATGATGACTTTGCCGGACATGATCGTGGCTATTCTAACGCCGGCGTTCCGTTGCGCGTTCCCGGAGATGGCACGCTCTCCTCGTTTCAACAAGACTTTCGATGTGAATCTCAATCGCTTGGCGAATGAGCTGCATTGCCTCATCTTGCGACTCACCTACGGCGACGCAGCCTGGCAGCTCCGGCACGTACGCGCCGAACGACGCATGGCCTTCCTCAATGATGACTTCGTAATCCATTGCGCTCACCCGATCACCCGCTCGTAAAACTCACGATACCTCGGCACGACTCCGTTCACGTTGAACGTGCCTTCGGCGAGGGTGCGGCCGTTGTGGCCGAGGCGGCGTTGGAGGTCGGGGGCGGAAAGGATTTCGATGGCGCGGGCGGCCATGCCTTCGACGTCGCCGACGGGGAGGAGGTAGCCGGTTTCGCCTTCAACGACGACCTCGGGCAAGCCGCCGGCGCGGCTGCCGATCACGGGGACTTCGGAGGCCATCGCCTCGAGGGCGGCCATGCCGAACGATTCGGCTTCGGATGGGAGGAGGAAAACGTCCGCGGCGCCGACGACTTCCTCGAGGTTCGGGACGTTGCCGAGGAAGAAGACCTGTTCGCGGAGGTGGTGGTCGCGGCAGAAGGCCTCGGCGACCGAACGGTCGGGTCCGTCGCCGATCATCACCATGCGGCTGGGGATCGTGCGCGAGACGCGTTCGAAGACCGCGAGAACATCCATGATCCGCTTCACCGGGCGGAAGTTCGAGACGTGGCAGAGCAACTTTTCGCCGGATGACGCGAAGAGTCCCGACAGCGCGCCGGCGTGTTTGCGGAAACGGGCGGGATCGACGAAGTTGGGGATGACTTCGATCTCTTTTTTCGTGGCGAAGTTCTTCGCCGTCTCGTCGCGCAGCCATTGCGAAACCGCAGTCACGCCATTCGAGACTTCGATTCCGAAGCGCGTGATCGGGAGATAGCTTGGATCGCGGCCGACGAGCGTGATGTCGGTTCCGTGCAGCGTGGTGATGAACGGGAGGTTGTTGCGCGCCGACACGATTTCGCGCGCGAGGTGCGCGCTGATCGCGTGCGGAATCGCGTAATGCACGTGCAGGATGTCGAGCTTCTCGTACTCCGCGACCTCGGCCATCTTCGTCGCCAGCGCCAGCGTGTACGGCGGATACGGATCGAAAAGCGGATACGGCGTGACGGTGACTTCGTGAAATCGGACGCGCTCGTGCAGCACGCTCAGGCGCGACGGCATCGCGTAGCTGATGAAGTGCACGTCGTCGCCGCCGCGCGCCAGCGCGAGGCCAAGCTCGGTGGCCACGACGCCGGAGCCGCCGAACGTCGGATAGCAGGTGATGCCGATTTTCACGGCTCTCTCCCCGCGTACGCGGCGATCACGTCGTCGACTTTCGGCGGCTGCTTGGTCATGAAGGCTTCGCCGTATTCGACGCCGATGAGCGCGCCGAAGTGACGTCCGCGCGCTTCGATCATCTCCAGGAACTTCTTGTCGGCGATAAACGACGGTGGCTCTTTCGATTTCGGATCGTAGAACTGCGACTTGAACGCGGCGATGGCGCGCTGCTTGGTCTTCCACGTCTTCGTCACGTCGACCACGAAGCTCGGCGTCACGAGATAGTTCTGCGGGTAGTAAATCGTCACCTGCGGACGATGGTGCGGAAGCCCGGTTTCGAGTGAGCGCAGACCGGCGTACCACGACGCCTCGGTGACAATGCGGCCGGTGCGGATGTGATCGGGATGGCGGTCGTCGGGCCACATCGTGAAGACGACCTTCGGTTTGCACGTGCGGACGATCTCGATGATCTGCAACTCTTCCTCTCGGCCTGTGCGGATGTTGCCGTCGCCGAAGTCGAGTTGCTCGCGAAAGCGCGCGCCGAGGATGCGCATGGCGGCGAGCGCCTCGCGGCGGCGGATTTTCGGTGTGCCGCGCGTTCCCAGCTCGCCGCGAGTCAGTTCGATGATGCCGACGCGCAAGCCATCAGCGACTGACTTCGCGATCGTCCCGCCGCACGACAGCTCGATGTCGTCCGGATGTGCGCCGAAAAAAATGATGTCGACCGGTTCCAACGCTTCGATCACAAGCTCACCACCTTACAGACGTCCTCATCCTGTTCAGCGTTCGCAATCATGGATTCGATGAGATGCGACCCGTACTGCTGCCAATAGCCGAACCAGCCGGTGACGCGATCCTGCAGCGCGCCGTCGGGAACGAGCGTTGCGACGAGCTCGCGGACGGCGGCGTAGCGCTCGCGATCTTTGCGAGCGAGTCCGCGGATGGCGCGCTCGGTCAGTTTGGCGAAGTGGTATTCGATGTGACCGATCGATTTGTTGATCGCGCGTGCCAGCGCGTGCTCGGCCGGAAGCGCGATCTCGCCGATGCGCGTGATGTCCGCGGCGAGGGCGCGCTTTGCTTTTTCGGCGATGGCTTTGACCTCCGCCACGCCGGCCGGTTCGCGAGTCGCGAGGACGGCGTCCGTGCCCGCGAAGATCTCCTCGGGTTTGATGTCGTAACGCTCGACCGTGCGCGCGAGCCGTTTCGGCGCTAGCAGTTCGTGCGCGCGCAACGCGACGCGTGGCATCGGCACATTCAGCATTTCGTGCAGCGGCGCGATCTGCGCGTAGTACGCGACTTCCGATGGGCCTCCGACGAAGACGTCCGGGCGCAGCACGAAATCCTGCAAAAGCGGACGCGTGAGCGCAGACGTCGACGTTCGCTCCGGTGGCGGAAGCGTCTGCGGCGATTCGAGCAGATGACGCCGGCCGTGCTCGTCGAGATCGAAGAGCAGCGTGTGCGCCTCGCCCGGACGCGGCAGAACTTGCGGCGCATAGCCGGCCTTCGTCAGCTCCTCGGCGCGAGTATCGAGCGCTCGCTGAATGCGCTCCCAATTCGTGAGGATGTCGTCGAACAGCGGCGCACCGGCGCGGCGGAGTTCGGGAAGGAGCGCGTCGACGAGGATGAACTTTCCGTCGACCGCCGACGTGATCAACTCGGCGAATGAATCGCGGAACGTGATTCCTTCGCGCAGCCATGACGGGCGCGGAATGTCGAGAAACTCGATGAGCGCGAGCGTCAACTCCTCGGGGACAGGCAGCGCGCCGACCGCCATCTTTCCCATGCGATGCCGCGCGCGAAACGTCGTGAGATCGAGCTGCTGCTTTGGATCACGCTTCGGCAGCGACAGCGTGGCCACTTCCGCGAAGTCATGATCCTCGGTGGCCAGCCAGAAAAAGACGGTGGTCGGAATGCCTCGCGCTTCGTTGTCGCGCTTCAGCTTCAGCATGCCGGCGAGTTTGGCCAGCGTGTAGATCGGGCCACCTGCGAATCCGACCTGCTGGCCGGCGATGACGGTGAAGGTTTCGCCGCGCGACCAGCGGGCCACTTCGTCCTCGACATTGCGGCCCCATCGGCGGTTGGATTCGATCAATGCGGTGGCGAGCTCGGGACTCGCCGCCGAGCCGGCGGCGGTCCAGCCGGCGGGCCGCCGGCGTTCCAGGAACTGCGTCGCGTTTGGATCGCCTGCCATCCAGTCGAGCGTGAACCGATTGAATCCGGGATAGGCGGCGAGGGGAATGCGTAGACAGCCGGCCTCGGTCATCGGGCGCGGCTCCCGACGAGAATCAGGCGCGGCGAGGCGGCGTCGAACGGCGCGCCGTCGAAGTCGCCGAACGCTTCGCGGATCGAAAGGCCCGAGGAGTTGAACATCGTCGAGATCTCGCCGAGATCGTACCCGCGAACGCGCTCCAGGTAACGCTTTTGACCGATCGTGATGCGTTTGTTGAAAGAACGGTCACGCGGATCGAACCAGCGCTCGATTTCGACGCGTCCGCTCGGCGTCTCGAGCGTCTCGCGTTCGACGAGTTTGTCCAGCTCGCGATCGACGTTGAGATAGTCGAAGAGAAAAACGCCGCCCGGCCGCAACACCCGCGCCATCTCCCGCACGACTTTCAGGTTTTCATCCTCGGTGGCGAAGTATCCGAAACTGGTAAAGAAGTTGACCAATCCGCTGAAGCTGCCGCTGCCGAAAGGAAGCGAACGCATATCGGCGCGCGCGACGGGAAGCGGACCGTATTCGTCGATCCCGGTTCGCAGCAGCGTGAACGATAGATCGCAGCCGAACGCTTCATATCCCTCGGCGTTCAGCTCCGCGAGATGACGTCCGGTGCCGCAGGCGAGATCGAGGATGACGCCGTCAACGCTGCCGGCGTGCTCGCGAAAAAACGCGACTTGGCGCCGCGCTTCTTCGTCGTCGCGATGCGCGTAGAGTTCGAGATACGCCTCGCCGAACCACTCCTTGTACCAGGTCATCGCCGTCGCGGAGTCTATCTACTTCGAGATCACGCCGCGCAGGCCGCCGGAGATCAGCGCCGCGAGGTTCGTCAGGATGCGCGGCAGCGCCAGGCCGCCCGGGCTGGCCAGGTAGGTCGGCTCCCATTGCGGATCGAATTTTTCCTTGTACTGGCGGAGGCCCTGGAAGTTGTAGAAGTTCTCGCCGAATCTGTAGGCCAATGCTCCGACCCGATTCCAGAGCGTGCCCAGCGAGCGATTTTCGAGTCCCGACAGCGGCGCCATGCCGAGGTTGAACCAGGCGTAGCCGCGCTGCTGACCCCACAGGATGAGATTGACGAACATGTAGTCCATGACGCCGGGCGGCGCGTCCGGCAAGTGGCGCATCAGATCGACTGACAGCTCCTCACCGGCGCCGTCCCAGAGATTTGCGAACGCGACGATGCGATCGTCTTTCTTCACGATCGCGACGGAGCAGCGGCTCACGTATCGCTCGGCAAAGAATCCAAGGGAGAAGCCCTTCTCCCGCGTGCTCTTTTCGGCGAGCCAGGAGTCGGAGATGACGCGCAATTCGTCGACGATGGGCGCGGCGTCGACGATCTCGAATGTGCAGGATTCTGCCTCGACTCTGCGCAACATCTTGCGCATCCATTTCCGGTCGCCGCCGTCGAGTGAGAAGTCGTCGAGCTTCACACGAGCCTCTTCGCCGATTTTCAGAAGCGTCAGCCCGAGGTCGAGATAGAAGTGGAGGTTCTGGCGCTGCACTTCGTAGAAAACCGGCCAGCCCGCGTGCAGATCGCACAGCTCCCGGAAACGCCAGATCAGCTCCTGCTTCTCGTCGTCGGCGCCGGCCGGATCACCCATCGCGATCCAGCTGCGTCCTTCGACGCCGTACATCAGAAACGCACGCCCTGTGGGACTGAAGAGCAGCGGCTTGTCGCCGAGCAACGCGAGGTTGGCCTGGCTGTTTTTTTCGTCAGCGATGACCGTCGCTGCGCGCTCGACCTCCTCGATCGTCGGCGGATCCGGCTCCTCGGCGGCTGGACGAAGCAGGCGCTGAATCGAGAAGAGCAGCAGCAGCCCGACTACGCCGACCGAGGCCCGAAGGAAGCGCGGGGCGTCAGCGCGGAAGGAGAAATGCCACCAGAGATCGCGCGAATACTCGACGTGCTTGTAGCTGAAGAAGCCAAGCCATGCCGACGAGATGAGCACGAGCACGATGGCGGCGACCCATCCCGGACCGAAGCCTTCGTTCAGCAGCGAGGCCTTGCGGTAGAAGTGACGCCGCGACGCCACCAGCGCAAAAAGCATCACCGCCAGGATGATCGCTTCTTCGAAATCGCCGCCTTTGAAAATCTGGAAGAGGATGCCGGCGCCGAGGACGATAACGGTGAGGTGATACGCAGCGTCCAGTCGGCGCTGCAGGCCGCGGGCGAGTACGAGTAGCGCCGCGCCAGCGATCGATCCGAAGAAGTGCGACAGCTCGACGAGCGGCAGCGGAACGACGCGGCGCAGAAATCCGATGCGGCCGGGCAGTGTCGGCGTGGCGCCGGAAAAGAGAAGGACCGCGCCGCCGATGAAAATCGTGAAGGCGAGAAGCTGCGGCGCGATGCCGGGCGCCCATCGTCCGAAAATCCGCCACGCCCTGGCGACGCCTTCGCGCTTTTCGATGATCTCGTGCGTCGCCAGCAGCAGGATCGCCACGAGCAGCGGCAGCAGGTAGTAGATGACTCGGAACGCGACCAGCGAGCCGAGGATCGCCGACGCGGAAAAGAACGGTGCGAGGAAGACCAGGATGATCGCTTCGAAGATGCCGATTCCTCCGGGCACATTCGATGCGACGCCGGCGATCTGCGCGAGCAGGAAAATCCCGAGAAAGCGGCTGAAGGTCAGCGGCAGCGAATCGGGCAGCAGGATGTAGAGAACCGACGCGGCGATGATCCAGTCGAGGCACGACGTCGCCAACTGCGCGACGAAAAGTCCGGCCGAGGGGAGCTCGAACTCCCACTGCTTGATGCGCACCGGCTCGCGGCGGATGGCGATCCAGAGCATGTAGCCGATGGCCGGCAGCAGCATGACGACGCCCAGCAGCCGGATCGACGCGAACGGGATGTGAATCGACGGCGGAATGTCCGGCGGCGTCGTCAGAAAGAAAATCCCGCCGAGCAGGACGAAGCCGAGCCAGAAGCTGACGGTGCAGAAAGCGATGACCTTCGCGATTTCCACCGCGGTGAGCCGCCAGGCGTTGTAGAGCCGGTAGCGCAGCGAGCTGCCGACCAACCCCGACATCCCCGCGTTGTTGTTGAACGCGTAGCCGATGAACGACGCCAGCGCGATCTTGAAGTACGGCAACGGATGGCGGATGTAGCGAAAGGCCAGCGTGTCGTAGCCGGTCATCACGAGGTAGCCGAGGAGCGTGAGGGCGGCGGCGAGCAGGATCTGATCGATCGGCAGCGCGTCGAGATAGCGGATGACGTCGCGATACCGGTACTGCGCCAGAGTGTCGTGCAACACCCGCAGCGCCACCGCGAACAGCGCCAGAATCAGGAGCGGCTTGAGGAACGGTGCGATCCGTTTAAGGCGGTCCATGGTTTGTTCTCGCGAACTTTATCCTGCGCGCTACGCCGCAGGATGAAGCCACAGCTGAACACCATGCGCCGAAGCCTGCTTCGCCGTCAGAAACAACTGCACGTAGGTCTGAACGTCCAGATCCGAAGAGAACAGATCGTCGTCCTCGAGGTACTTCGCCGCAAGCTGCATCAGCTCAACGTCGTCGGTCGGCAGCGACGCGTGCGACGCGAATAGACGCAACTCATCGAGCAGCATGTCGAGACTGCCAACCTCCAACGGATCAGCGACGGAGGCGATGGCGACGTGTTCGACGCGTTCGAAACGCATCGGGAGGTAGACCGACTGATACGCATCCAACCCGCCGAGGTGCGGGGCGGAAATCAGGCGCATCGCGCGCGCCTGCAGTTGCGACCATCCCGACGCTTCGACAGGGTCGGACTGATACGCCTCGCCATCAACAACTGGCAGCGACGGAAAGCGCTCGCGCAACGCGGCGTTGATCGCCGCCGCCAGATCGGGAGCAAAGACGTCGGCAGCATTGCCGGCGACGAAGACGAGCGCCACGCGCGGAATCTTAATGCGTTACGACGGCCGATCAATACGGCGAACGTCGGCTCGAAGAGCTCGATGGGCTTCCGGAAGGAGGGTCGACGGGATCGTGGTTAGTTAACAAGCTTTGGAAGTAGAAGGACGAAAACGGAAATTATCAGCGAGCCGAGGCCGACAATGAGAGGCACAGTGAATTCCCAGAAGGCTTGAAGCTCGAACCGCCGATTACTTCGGGCGAATTCGCCTCGTAGGCTGTTCACGTCGGACATCAGTTGAGAGGCCGCTTGGCTGTACCCCTGATAGTTTTGAATCAAGACGACTGTCGCCAGCCTTTCGATTTCGAACTTTTCGTCGCTGAATTCCTCAAAGGTATTCAAATACGTTTCGAGGTTGTCCAGTCGTTCGTTGATCTCGTTCGGAGGAAAGTGATGCTGCGGAGGGTCTAGTCTCGCCTCGGCGAGAAGCCTGACAACCTCGGCGAGGTATTTCTTCAGTTCGGGCACATCGTGCGAGCTGTAGCGCAGTTCGAACGACAATTGTTTTAGACGCTGTCGATGTCGGCGCATCAGACGCCGAGCAGGCCGTGTACGGCTGTTCGAAAGAGGCTCCAGTAACTCGTAGATCGCGTGCTGGTGCATTGCGAGATGGATAGCGGCTTCAATTGGTGTTTCAGGCGTGTCCGCGGCGGTTCGATCAAGTGATCGTAAGGTCTTGAAGGCTCGCTGAACGCCGAGGTCCTCCTTTTCTGCCGATCGCTGGAAGTTGCGCGCTACCTCCGCCGTGGTTAGGTTCCACCGAAGGTCACGCAGAGCCCTCGGGCGGATGTAGTCACTTAGATCGTGCAGGATGGCTTTTAGCTCGTCGATCGCGGCCGTGAGGCTTTCGACTTTCTAGTAGTTACCCAATGTGAGGTGGCTGAAGCATGAGTTTATGCGGGCCTCGCGGGTTCGAAATGCCTCGGCGACGCGCAGGTTCCACGAGCGGCGTTCAGCAAGTGCGGCGATGAGGAACGCGACGAGGACGAAGCTGTGAACAGCGAAGAGCAGGAAGCGAAGGGCGAGGATGTTTGTGGGGGTGAAGTTGATACCGAGAGCTGAAATCTCGGTCGGCTGTACGCCGCCCAAGACGATGGCGAGAAGAACGATGCTGGTTCCGAGGAGGAAACGGCGCTCTTTCCGCGTGGGTTCTGAAATCGGTCCGGTGGCCTCTGGGCCTTCAGCCATGCTCGGAAAGAGTAGCCTAACAGAAGGTGATAGGCCGCCATCCAAGGAGCCACACGAAAACGCCGTTCGTGTCGGAGTGATGTACGTGGCCGCGCTTGTGCAGAGGAGTCCGCTTCGATGCCGAGCGAATCAACGTATGACTGCATCATCATCGGCGGCGGTCCGGCCGGACTGACCTGCGCGATTTTTCTGGCTCGCTACCGCCGTCCTGTGCTCGTTATCGACAGCGGCAAGCCTCGCAATTACGCCTCGCGCGCCATCCATGGATTTCTCGGGCAGCACAATATCCCGCCGGGTGAACTGCTCGCGCGGGGACGCAGCGAAGCCGAGGCGGCGGGGGCGGAGATCTGCCACTGTGTCGCCGATCGGGTCGAGCGCGTCGGCGACATCTTCGAGGTGACTTCGAGCGCTGGTGTCATGCGCGCGCGCAGAGTCGTCCTCGCATACGGCGTCCGCGACAAGCTGCCCGACATCCCCGACATCGAGTCGTATTACGGCGGCAGCGTCTTCCACTGCGCCGATTGCGATGGGTACGAGGTTCGCGAAAAACGCGTCGGCGTCATCGGCTGGGGAAAGAAGGCGGTCGGCTTGGCGCTCAAGCTTCTGCAATGGACCGATCAGCTGACGATTTTCACCGACGGCCATCCGCGCGAGTGGACCGATGAACACTTCAGCAAGCTCCTCGCGCTCGGCATCGGCGTCAAAGACGAGAAGGTGATCTCTCTCATCGGTGAAGACTCGATGGTCCGCGCCGCCGTCCTCTCCACCGGCGAGCAGGTCACCGTCGACGCGCTCTTCTTTACCATCGGCGTCGAGCGCTCCTGCGTCCTCGCGGAGAACCTCGGCTGCGAGGTCGATGAGCAACGCCCGAACATCATCGTCGACGACCACAAACAAACATCAGTCGAAGGCATCTACGCCGTCGGCGATCTCGTGCCGGGCTCGCAACTCGCCATCACGTCAGCCGCCGACGGCGCAATCGCCGCGATCGCGATCAATAAGTCGCTGCTGCCGCCGTCAAGGTTGGTGTGAGGTCGCGCTTAGAACTTGCCTCGGATGGAGAACGAGTAGATCGGTCCGATCCGCCGTTCGCGGTCTTCCATGAACGCCACCGGACCAGTGCGCCGCCCGACATAAACCGTGCGGTTCCACCGGCTGTCCGCTGAGAAAAGGTTGTACAAGCCGGCGCGAATCGTGAGGCCGTGGACGTTCTTATGCTCCACGTAGAGATCGCCCCACACCGGACCTTCCCACTGCCGCCCGACCTCGGTGAGGCGATAGTAATCGGCATCGAGCTCGTACGATGCGTCAGCGCCGTACGCCCAATTCGATTTCGGCTTGTCGTAGCGAAGGCCAACGCTTCCCGCGCCCAGCAGGCTGTTACTGATATGGCGCTCCTGTCCGGTGAGCGGATCGCGGACTTTGCTGTTCTGCAATTGGAGGTCGGTATCGAGACGCGCTCCGTGCCAGCCGAACTGGTCGAGGTTGAGCGTGCTGCGCGACTCGATGCCGTAAACGGTGGCGTGATCGAGATTGCCGGGCGACTGGCCGTCGGCGCCGATCGGAACGTAGTCGATGATGTCGTCGATCAGGCGGCTGTAGAGTCGGAGCGTCGTCGATCCCAGCTTGCCGAGGTTGTGCACTCCTTCGACTTGAAGATCCCAGCTTTGTTCCGGCACCAGATCGGGGTTGGCCGACTTTTCGATGTTCGACGCGAGGTCGACGGACGCGAGGAAGTCGAAGAAGTTCAGTTGGCCGACTTTGCGCGCGAGCTTGATGTTGATGTCGGTGCGCGGCGAGAACTTCCACGCCGCCGACAGCTCGCCTTTCGGCCGGTAGAACGTGCGCGTTGTGCCGCCGGCGCCGACCTGCGCCAGTTGCGAATACTCCTCGCCCGCCGACAGCTTCATGGTCAGGTTCGCGGCGAGCTTCCGGCCGTAGCTGCCAATCACCTCGTATCGATCCTCCTGCACGCGTGCGGTGCCGCCCGGCAGCGGGATCTCGTCGAAACCGCCGCTCGGATTTAACTCGAAAAGCCCGGACGTGCTATCGAGGCTGTTGAACGCTCCCTCGGCCGAGATCTGCCACTCGGCGCCAAGCTTGTTCCAGCGGTACTCGCCGCGGCCGATGGTCTCGCGCTCCTTGCCGTTCTGCGTGAAGCGATCGCCGACGATCGGTGTGGCCGGGGTGCCGAAGCGCGTCTCGACGGTCGTCGTGTCGGGATACGCGTCACCGCGCGAGAGGCCGATCAGCTTCAGCTTTCCGACGCCGAGGTCGAATTCGTAGTCGCCGCCGATCTCGTAGCTATCGCCATGTTGGTCCTCGGTCACCTTGCGATCGCGCGGCAAGCTGCCGATCGTCGTGCGCGTGCCGTTCTCGAGATAGTCGAAGTAGAGGCGGTGGTAGAGGAGGTTGAGATTGCCCTTCGAGCCGTTGGGACCGTCCAGAACGAATCGGCCGGTGATCTGCGGCTGATCCGAGTTACCGCGCCACTCCTCACGCCGTTCCTCGGTGAGGGAGCCGGTAGGACTGTAGATCCACGTCGGCCCGCCTGCGCCGCTGCGATTGCCGCGGTTCTCGAGGCCGACCGTGTACTGCACCGGCCCTTTCGTACCGCTCACCGAGACGTCGAAGCGGGTGAGAAGCGGATCGGTGTAGTACGAGCGAAATTCCGGCCGGTACGACCACTGACCGCTGATTCCGCCGGAGCGAACGATCACGTTCGCGACCTGGCCGGAGAGGCCGGGGATCTTGAGCGTAGCGCCGTCGACGATCTCGATCCGTTCGACGTTGCGCGCCGGAATCCGGCTCAGCTCCGTGACGACGTCGTTCGATTTGCCGGATAGCCGCTGGCCGTTGATGACGACGTTGCCGGTGGCCTGACCGAGGCCGCGCGCATCTTCCTCCTGCTTGATTGCGAAACCGGGAACACGGTTGAGCATATCGAGCGCCGTCTGAGGTGCGAACTGCGCGAAGTCGGCGGGAACGTACGTATGCGAACCCTCGACTGGCACTGGCGACGGCGTTTGCGCGAGAAGCGGGAAAGTGAGCAGCATCAACGAGACGAAGAGCGAGCGATAGGTCATCAGGAGTCCTTCTCCGCGACGTAAGACGCCGGCTGGAGCGAAGTAGTTAGCAACATACGACGTCATTCGTAGTTTGAGACGAAAGGTTTCGTAGGTGCGCTAAGTTTTTTTCACGCGGAGACGCGGGGGCGCGGAGAAAAGCATTCACCTCCGCGGCTCCGCGCCTCCGCGTGAACCCGTTCCCTGCTACGCGCTCGCGATCTCCGAGAGCTTCGTCTCCTCGGCTACATCCGTCGGGCTTTCGAAGAAGAGTCTGTAGCCGTCGGGATCAGTGACCTTCGTGACCCATAGTCCGTTGCCGACTTCGGGTTCGGAGGCGCCGAGAGCTCGGTATTGGTGGTAGAGGGCGATCGCGTCGTCGCACATGAAGGTGAGATTGATGCCGCCAGGGGTTGGCGGAGTCTGGTTCGAGGATTCCTGCAGCATCAGTGATGCGCCGCCGAGGGTCAGCCAGCACCAGCGGAGCTTCCCTTCCGGTTCCCACTTGATGCGGATGGCGAAGCCGAGGCCGTCGATGTAGAAGCGGATCGACTGCTCCATCGACGAGACGCTCAGGAACGGGACGACTTCCTTGATGTTCATTTCAAAAAATGTACGACGACGCTGCGCGGGCGCCGAAGATCAGGCGATCGATCGTCCAGTCGCCGCCGTTCGTCGCGAAAATCAGCAGGCAGATGAGGAAGAAGAGCAGGTCGTAGTGCCAGCCTTGCGAGCCTTTGCCCCAGAAGCCGGAGTGCCAAACCATCGCTTTGCGGTGCATGGCGCCGAGCATGACGATCATCAGGCCGATGCACGAGAGGCGCGTGAGCAGGCCGCCGGCGACGCCGAGTCCGGCCAGGAGCTCGACGATGCCGACGAGCAGCACGATCGGCTTCGGAAGGCCGAGGTCTTTCGAACTTCCTTCCGGATCGCGCGCGTGCGCGAAGCCGCTCCAGACGTAGACGAGACCTGTGAGCGCGCGCAGGCCTACGAGGGCGATCTGTAGCAGGGTCAGCACAGCGCCAGTTTAGTCAAGGCGAATGCTGAATGTTGAATGTTGAATGTTAAATGTTGAATGAAGGGGACAGCGCCCGCTGGGTTTCAACATTCAACATTGAACATTGAACATTCAACATTCGCTTTTCTCTTACGTCACGGTCTTTTGAAAAGCTCGCGCGCTCGCGGCGATAAGCAATGCCGAGATCACCAGCAGCGCCGCGACCGGTTCCCACAGATCGAAAAATGTCGCGCCGCGAATCACGATGCCTCGGGCGATCTTGATGAAGTGCGTGGCCGGCAGCACGTATGAAACGACGCGCAGCGGAAGCGGCAGCGATGCGATCGGAAAGATGTAGCCCGATAGCAGCACCGAGGGCAGCATGATCCCCATCGCGCGTTGCATCGCTTCCATCTGTGAGTTCGCGCGTGAGGAGACGAGCAGGCCGACCGAGAGCAGTGCGAGGAGATAGACGGGCGAGAGCAGGAGCAGCAGCGTCAGGCTGCCGTGGATCGGCACGCTGAAGAGGAAGCGCATCAGAAAAAGAATCAGGAGCAGTTGCAGGTAGGCCAGGCCGAGGTACGGGAGGAGCTTGCCGGTGACGACCGCAAGCGGCGAAACGGGCGTGACCATGAGCTGCTCGAGGGTGCCGCGCTCGCGCTCTTTCACGATGGCGAAGGCGGAGAGGATCGTGCCGGAGAACGTGAGCAGAATCGAGATGAGGCCGGGGATGAGCAGGTTGGCGCTGCGCATGTCGGGGTTGAACATCATCACCGGATGCGCTTCGACCAGCGGCTGTGCGGTCTTTTCCATCAACGCGTTGATGGAGTTCGATAGCACGACGCCGTTCGCCGCGGAGAGCGCCTGCGTAGCCACGCTGGAGTCGGAGCCGTCGATCATGATCAGCACGTCAGCCGTCCGCTTCGATGCGATGTTCCGCGCGTAGTCGGGCGGGATCTCGATCGCCACCTGCGCGTGGCCGGCCACGATCTGATGCTGCAACTCGGCGCGCGACGCGACCAGCGTCTTCACGCTCAGGTACGACGTGTTGCCGAACTGCTCGATCAGCCGGCGGCTTTCCTGCGTGCGGCTCTGGTCGAAGACGGCGGTGGGGATGTTTTTCGCGTTCATGTCGATGACGCCGAAGAGAATCAGCTCAAACACCGGCACGGCGATGGCGAAGAAAAGCGTGCCGCGGTCGCGCAGCATCTGCGTGAGTTCTTTGCGCAGCATCGCCCCGAAGCCGTTCACCGCGCCGCCTCGATTTCCTTGCCTCGCGTTTCGGTGAGGCGGACGAACACGTCTTCGAGCGATGCGTCGATGGGATTGACCTGCACGTCGCCGAGGCGGAAGGCTTCCAGATCACTTTTGACCTTCTCGTTGGAAATGTTCGCGTCGATCAGAAGATGGAGCGCGATGCCGAAGATGGTGGCGGCGCGAACGTAAGGCAATGACCGCGCGCTGGTCATGAGTTTCGCGACGCCTTCGCTCGACGCCGCCTCGACGCGCTTCGTCCCTTCGGGCGTGACCTCGGGCAATTGCTTCAGCGCGTCGGGACGCCCGACCACGATCAGCCGCGCCATGTAGAGGTAGGCGACCGAGGCGCAGCGCTCCGCTTCGTCCATGTAGTGCGTGGTCACGAACATCGTCACGCCGGTGCCGGCGAGCTCGAAAAGAAGGTCCCACAGTTCGCGGCGCGCGACCGGATCGATGCCGGCGGTCGGCTCGTCGAGGAAGATGACGCGCGGCTGGTGCATGAGCGCGGCGGCAAGCGCGAGTCGCTGTTTCCATCCGCCGGAAAGCGCGCCGGCGAGGCGATCGCGATACGGACCGATGTGCGTGAGGTTAATTGCCCAGTCGATGCGTTCCTTCCGCTCGGCGCCTTTCAATCGATAGATGGAGCTGAAGAAATCGAGGTTCTCCTGCACGGTGAGATCGCGGTAGAGCGAGAAGGCTTGCGAGACGTAGCCGATGTGCTGGCGGACAAGCTCTCCCTCTTTCTCAACGTCGTAGCCATCGACGGTGGCGTGACCTTCGGTCGGTACGAGCAGGCCGCAGAGGATGCGGATCAGCGTCGATTTGCCGGAACCGTTGGGGCCGAGGAGGCCGAAGATTTCTCCGCGGGGAACTTGCAGCGTGATCTTGTCGAGCGCGCGGAACGTCCCGAAGTCTTTCGATACGCCTTGGACGTCGATGCCGAGGTCGTCGCTCAATCGGCGCGGCCTTTTACGCCGAGGTCGACGGAGGCGGCCATGCCGGCTTTGAGCTTCGGATTCGGATCGACGAGCACTTTGACGCCGAAGACTTGCTCGGCGCGTTGCGCGCGCGTCTGCACGTTGCGCGGCGTGTACTCGCCCTGGCTGCTGACCGAGGCGATGTGTCCGGCGAATGTTTCGTTCGGATACGTATCGATGTGGACGCGCACCGGCTGACCGACGGCGATCAATCCAAGTTCCGTTTCGGGAACGTAGACGCGAACCCAGAGCTGGCTCGATTCGAGGATTTCGGCGACGGTCTGATTCGGCGCGACGATGTCGCCGACGCGCAATCCGAATGATTGGATCACTCCATTGACCGTCGAAACGACGCTGGTCTCCTCTCGCTGCTTCATCAGCGTCTCGAGTTTTCGCTGCTGCGCTTCAACCTCGGCACGCGCGGCGTCGATGTCTTCTTTGCGCGTTCCCTTCTGCAGGATTCGAAGATCCTCGGCCGACGCCTTTGCCTTCGTGGCCGCCTCCTCGGCCAGCTCTTTGGCGACGATGCCGTAGCGGTAGAGGTACTCCTGCCGGCGACGCTCGACTTCATCGTTGATGGAGATCGCCATGGCTTTCGAAATTTCCTCGGGACGCGGACCGGCGATCGCTTTGGCGAGTGCGGCCTGCGCGGCGGCAATGGAGGCGCGCTGCTCGCTGAGCTGGCGGTCGATGGTCTCGGTCTCGAGCGTTACCAGCAACTGGCCGGCGGCGACGTGCATCCCTTCATCGATCAGCGTCTTCGTTACGCGGCCGCCGACGAGCGATCCGACGTTGACCGTGCGCGCTTCGAGCGTTCCGCTGAGGACGACGTTCTGCGGTTTTTGCGAATAGCGGTAGTAGAAGTATGCGGCGACCGCGGCGATTGCTACGACGATCGCTACTGCGAGGATCGGTTTTTTGGCACCGGTCACGCGAGGATCATACGGGAACGGTCACGCGGAGACGCGGGGACGCGGAGAAAAGCAGGGCTCACCTCCGCGTCTCCGCGCCTCCGCGTGAAAAAGGCCGCCGATCGAAACCGGCGGCCTTGCAAATTAACAGCGTAGAAAAACTAGAACGTGATCTTGGCCGCGAACTGCAGGATGCGCGGGCCGGATGACAGTGTTGCCGATCCGAACGGGTTGGTTGCGTCCTGGAGCGTCAGCTTCGTCGGGACGCCGGCGGTGTTCGTGACGGCGTAGTAGGTGGTACGTACGCCGTTCACGTTGCTGCCGTTGAACAGGTTGAAGGCTTCGGCGATGAGCTGCACGCGGGCACCGGAGAAGAGGCCGATCTCTTTCGTTATGCGCGGGTCGACCGAGAGCTGGTTCGGCAGGCGGAAGGAGTTGCGCGCGAAGCCGGGAGCGCGGTCGTTGCGCGCGTTGCCGTCGTTGTTGAGGTCCGTGCTGGCGAGGGCGGAGTACGGCTGGCCGGTCTGCCAGCTGGCGATCCCGCTGATCATCCAGCCGCCGAAGAGGGCGCGGCTGACTCCGCTCATGTGCTCCGAATACGAGTCGAGGTTCCAGACGCCGCTGAGGACCACGCGATTCGGGACGTCATTGTCGCCCGGACCCCAATCGCCGTGAAGGTTGAGCGGGTCCTGCGCGAACTTGAAATCGTCAGTTCCCGGCACGACGGCGGTGGCGTCCGGCCTGTCGTCGCGCACCTTCGAATGGGTGTAGGCGAGACGCATCTGCCAGTTGTTGGAGAACCGCTTCTGGATGTCGACCGTGACGCCGTTGTACTCCGAGTGCGCGCTCGACTGGAACTGGAGGATGCGCGCGAAGTTCGCAAACGGACGGCCGTTGTAACGCACGAACGCGGGGTTGGCGACCGTTGCACCGGTGGCGGCGCTGACGGCCGGCACGGACACGAGGACCGGATTGGAGACGTTGATGTCGATCGTGCGCGGCAGGTCGGTACCCTTAACGAACTGGTAGGTCAGCGAGACGGCGATGTCGCTCGTCAGTCCGCGCTCGAGGCCCAGGCTGGCCTGCTGCACTTTCGGATTCCGGAACTTGGGATCGAACGCGAAGATCGTCGGTTTCGGCAGCGTGACGCCGGTCGGGATCGACGAGTAGATATTCGGGTAGGTCGGAATGAGCGCGCCGGTGAAATTGAGCGTCTGCACGTTGATGCCGTTGTTGGAGTGCGCGGTGCCGACCATGATCGCCGGCGTGCGGCCATAGAAGATGCCGTAGCCGCCGCGCACGACGGTGCGGCTGGCGGTGTTCGGCGTCCACGCAAAGCCAAGCCGCGGCGCGAGGTTGTTGTGATCCTCGGGGACGACCGAGGTGTCGATGCCCGCCGCGGCGAGCTGCACATCCGGATTGCGCACGGAGGGCTGGGCGATTCTCTGTAAGTCGTAACGCAGGCCGGCGTTCACCGTCAGTTGCGGATTCACCTGCCATTCGTCGTGCACGAACGCCGCGTATTCGGTCATGTCCGGATGCGTGGTCGGCCCGGAGGTGCCGGGACCGGCGAAGGCCTGCAGGTAGCTGGCGGCGATTCCGTTCTGGAAATTCGCGAGGCTGCTGAAGCTGTACGAGCCGAAGAAGTTGCCGGGGAAGAAGTTGAGGATCTTGTCCTGGTTGATATCGAATCCGAATTTCATGGCGTGACGTCCGATGACGTCGTTCAGAGTGTCGGCAATCTGGTTCCGCTTGATCGTGGTCTCGCGCGGGCTGAACGTGTTGCGTCCGATGTTGATGACGCGGATCGAGTTCTGGTTGATCTGCGCTTCCGGATCGGCGCTGTTGGCCTTGCCCGGCTCGCTGTCTTTCGCGTACTGCGCGCGCACTTCGTTGAAGAGCGAGTTGCTGATGACCGTCGAGTTCGAAAGCGCCAGCGTGTCGGTCTGCACGAGGGAGTCGCCGGTGTGCTGCAGCGCGTTCGAGGAGTTGCCGTTCTCGAAGTTGCCGCCCGTGAACTTCTGCCGGTTATAGCGCGCCGAAAGGTGATCGTTCGCGAAGAGCTCGTGGTCCGTCTTGAGAAGGAAGACGTCCAGGTTCTGCGTCTTCTGATACGTGCCGGCGAGAGCGAGCACCTTCTGGTAGCCGGCCTGTGACGCGGCATCCGTCGGAACCTGCGACGCCGCGACGCCGAGCAGGATGGGGTTGTCGATGGAGTTTCGCTGCGCGTCGTAGTTGGTGAAGAAGAAGTGCTTGTCGCTGACGATCGGTCCGCCGAGGCTGAAGCCGTACTGGTCGAAGTGGTATGGACCCTTCACGCGCGCCGGCGTCTGGATGGTGTTGATGTAGTCGTTGGCGTTCCAGCGGCGGTCGCGCAAAAAGTCAAAGGCGGTGCCGTGGAACTCGTTCGTGCCCGACTTCGTGACGACGTTGATCACGGCGCCGCCGGCACGGCCGTACTCGGCCGAGTAGGAGTTGGTGTTGACCTGGAACTCCTTCACGGCATCCTGCGAAAACTGATACGGCGAGCGGCCGGAGCCGGTGCGGCCCAGCGACTGGCCGAAGAAGGTGTTGTCGTTGTTCGCGCCGTCGATGACGAGCGAGTTGAGCGTGCCGCGCTGGCCCGCGAAGCTGATGTCGCCGGCGCGCACGTCGCGCACGACTCCCGGCGTGGTCAGGGCGAAGTCGATGAAGCTCCGGCCGTTCGTCGGCAGGTTCTGAATCGCTCGCTCTCCTACGACCGAGGTGACGGCGGAACGGCTGGTATCGACCAGCGGTGCCGCGGCGGTGACCGTGACGGTTTCGGCGACGCCCTGTTTCAGTTTGAAGTTCACCGTCGACTGGGTGCCGACGTTGACGACGATGCGCGGGTATTTGAACGGTTGAAATCCCGACAGCTCGCTCGACAGCGAGTAGTTGCCCGGCGGCAGCAGCGGGATGTCGTAGTGTCCGAACGCGTTGGACACACTCGTTCGGGTCAGACTGGTGGCAGTGTTGACGGCGGTGATCGTGACTCCCGGCAGAACGCCGCCGGAGTCGTCGGTCACGTTGCCGGCGATGGAACCGTTACTGCTCTGCGCAAAGGCTGAAAACGGGACGATGGCGGTGAGCAGGGCTATCGCAAACAGGAAGCGAATATGCTTCGGCTGGCTCATGGGCACTCCTTGCATGAGGTTGAATTTGAACTGCATTTGAGGACGATTGGGCGCGAGGATAGCAGAGGTTTCCGACGATGGCGATTGCATCCGTGAATCCGGCGACTGGGGAGACGATCAGGACGTTTGAAGCGCTGAATGATGCCGCAATCGATGCGGCTCTGGCGCGCTCCGTGAGTGCTCTACGTGTAAATCGTGCTCGCGGTTTTGACGAGCGCGCGTCGCGCATGATTCGCGCCGCGGAGGTCCTCGAAGAACGTCAGAAGGAACTCGGCCGGCTCATCACGATCGAGATGGGGAAGCCCATCAAAGCCGCCGTCGCCGAGGTCGTGAAGTGTGCGAGCAATTGCCGCTATTACGCCGAGCATGCGCAGTCGTATCTTGCCGACGAGCACGTAACGACGGACGCGAAGGAGACGTTCATCCGCTACGAGCCGATGGGAACGATTCTGGCGGTGATGCCGTGGAACTTCCCCTTCTGGCAGGTCTTCCGTTTCGCCGCGCCGGCGTTGATGGCGGGAAATGTCGCGGTCCTGAAACACGCGTCGAACGTGCCGCAGTGCGCGCTGGCGATCGAGGAAGTCTTCCGTGACGCCGGTTTCGCGGACTTCGAATTTCAAACCCTGCTGATCACCTCGGAGCAGGTCGAGCGCGTGATCGCCGACGAGCGTGTACGCGCGGTGACGCTCACCGGCAGCGAGCCGGCCGGCGCGAGCGTCGCGTCGATCGCGGCGAAGCACATCAAGAAGGCGGTGCTGGAGCTCGGTGGCAGCGATCCGTTCATCGTCATGCCCTCCGCGAATCTCGACGACGCCGTTGCGACGGCGGTGAAAGCGCGCATCGTGAACAATGGCCAGTCGTGCATCGCCGCGAAGCGCTTCATCGCCGACGAGTCGATCGCCGGCGAGTTCGAGAAACGCTTCGTCGCAGCGATGGAGGCGTTGAAGGTTGGCGATCCGCTCGATGAGACGAACGACGTCGGTCCGCTGGCGACGCCACAGATCGCGGACGACATCGAGAAGCAGGTACGCGATTCGGTCGCCGCCGGTGCGCAGTTGTTGACCGGCGGAAAACGAACCGGAAACTACTACGCACCGACAGTTCTCGCGCGCATCCCGCCAAATGCTCCCGCCGCGCGCGAAGAAACGTTCGGCCCGGTGGCGTCGGTCTTCCGCGCCGCGGACGTCGATGACGCGATTGCGAAAGCCAACGACTCCCCGTTCGGCCTCGGCGCCTCGGTCTGGACGAACGACCGCGCCGAGATGGACCGCTTCATCGACGGCATTGAAACCGGCCAGGTCTTCATCAACGCGATGGTGGCCTCCGACCCGCGCGTTCCCTTCGGCGGCGCCAAACACTCCGGCTTCGGCCGCGAGCTCGGCGTCTACGGCATCCGCGAATTCGTGAACGTGAAGACAGTGTGGATCGCGCGCAGCTAACCATCAGGAACGAAGAAGCGTGCGGTTGATCATCGGCAGGATGGCGATTTTCAGATTGAGCCCGAGCACGCCAAAGAGGTCCGCCACCTCGCGCGAAATCGGCACTTTCGAGAAAAGGATCAAGGCGAACATGTCGCCGGTGCTGATCAGGCCTCCGAGTCCGATGACCGAGGCGATGCCGTACGGCCGGACGAACTCCTCCTGCGCCACGATGTGCGGACTGCCGAGCGCCTCCGGAACGTAGAAGACGTTCTGCTTGCGGCCTTCGGTGTCGAGGATGAGACCCGCTTCAGGGCGGACGACGGTCGCCACCGAGAGGCCCAGTTGTTTGATGAGCTGCGCAATCATCGGCGCCTGCTCGACCATGTCGATGCTGGTCAACGGAATGGCGCGATGTCCGCGGGACTGCTCGGGTGAATGCCACGCCGGCTCGTCACCGGTCGTTGCGAGCAATGTCAGGCAGCGGACGTCGTCGTCGAGCGCAGCGGAGCCGGCGGTTTTCAGCGCGAACTCCTGCTGCCCGCCATCGAGCGCATCGAAACGCTCGGTTTTGAAGAAGCGCACGAGCGCGAAGGCATGCCCGCCACGTTCGTCGACCAACTCGTCGTAGAAGAAATCGACCACGCGTTGCGCCGCGCCGGCCGTGCTTCCCGGATCTTCGTCGAAGAGACCGCGCAGCCGGCCGCGGCAGCTCATCATGTCCGTCACCCCGAACCGGGCCAGGTCGTACGGCATCAGTCAATCATTCCGCGAGACTCTTCACGATCGCTGCGAGTTGCTCGATATCAAACGGCTTCTGAATGACGGCCCGGACGCTTGCACGATCGAATTCGGGAGTCAGGCGTGGCCCCGCTGCCGTGCAGACGATCACCGGCACGCTGCTCTTCACCGATGAGAGATGCGCGAGCACGGCAGGCCCGTCGATGACCGGCATCATGAGATCGAGAACAATGCAGCAGAGATCATCACGCGTCTTGATCATCTCGATGGCCATGGCGCCGTCCGACGCCGTAACCGCGGCGAGGCCGGCGCGGCCCATCACCGCGGTGAGGAGGCCCCGGGTGGGTGCGTCATCGTCGATGATCAGGACGGTCTTAGCCATGAAAGGAGCGTCACGATACAGGAGCGGGCCGCTCGTTTAAAGCAGCTAGATTCGCGCCATGATGGCGGGCCCGCGCTACCATTCGCGCCCGGAGGAACCGATGAAACGACTGCTGATCACAACTGCTGCCGTCCTCGCCGCCGCTGCCGCTTGCGCGCAGGACCCGCACGCCGAACATCAGATGGCTACGACCGCCCTGCCCACGAACACGAGCGTGTCGCAGGATTGGGCGAAGAAGAAGGTTGACAACTCGCCGCGTCACCACGAGTGGGTGAACGTGAAGTCGGGCACACGCACCGTCAGCGCGTTCGTCGTCTATCCCGAGGTGAAGGCGAAGGCGCCGGCGGTAGTGGTGATCCACGAGATTTTCGGGATGAGCGATTGGGTGCAGATGCTCGCCGACGAAGTTGCCGAGGCGGGCTACATCGCCATCGCGCCGGACCTGCTGTCCGGCATGGGTCCGGAGGGAGGCGGCACGGCCTCCTTTGCCGACGGCACCGCGGTGGGCAAAGCGATCCGCGATCTTCCGCCGGACCAGATCACCGCCGACCTGAACGCCGTCGCCGATTACGTCGCCAAACTCCCCGCCGCGAACGGCAAGGTGGCGGTGACCGGATTCTGCTGGGGCGGCACGCAGTCGTTCCGTTTCGCCACCAATCGTCCGAGCCTCTCCGCCGCGTACGTTTTCTACGGCAGCGGACCGGAGTCGGCCGATGAGATCGCGAAAATCAAGGCTCCGGTCTACGGTTTCTATGCCGGCAACGACGCCCGAATCGGCGCGACCATCCCGAAAACGATCGAGCTGATGAAAGCGGCCGGCAAGACTTTCGAGCCGGTCACGTACGAAGGCGCCGGGCACGGCTTCATGCGCGCCGGCGAAACGCCGCCGCCTCCCGCCGGCGCCGACCAGAAAGCCCGCGACGCCTGGGCCGGCAACAAAAAAGCGCGCGACGAAGCGTGGGTGCGTTGGAAGGGATTGCTGAAAAAGTTGTGAGATGACGCGACCCGCGCTATCGCGTCACGATTGCGTCAAACCCTTTCTGGCGAAGCTGGGCGATCGTCTTTGCCGCCTCCGCACGCGATGGGTACGGACCGACCCTGACCAGGATCAGCTGGCCGGTCTTCGTGCTTTCGGCGCGCGTTCCGGTGCGTGCGATCCGTTCGACCAGTTGCTCCGCATTGCGCGCCTCGCTGAATGCGCCGAGCTGGACGAAGAAGGCTCGGACGGCCGCGGGCACGTTCTGCGGCGCCACAACCGCCGCAGCGGCCGGCGGTGCGGTCTCGGCGAATGTCAACGACGTGTTCAGGACCGCCGGCTCGACCGGAACGGTGACCGTGCTCGACGCAACCCGTCCGCCGCGCCGCGCAGTGATCGTGAATGTTCCCGGCGGCAGCGAACGGAAGACGAAGCCGCCAGCCGTGTCGCTCGTGACCGTCAACCCGAGCGGCTCGATGCGAATCTCCGCCGGACCGCCGCTGACCGTCCCCGAGACGCTGCGTAGCGCCTCGACTTGGAACGCGACAGTCAACGGCTGATCCGCCGGTGCGTTCACGACCCTTTTCGCTCCTCGGAAAACATAGCCGGCCGGAAGCGACTCGGCCGCGAGATCGATCGTGTATTCACCAGCGGGTCCTGCCAGCACAAAGCCGCCTTCGGAATCGGTGGTCGCACTCATGTCTGCACCTTTCGTCGTTCTTGCGTTGATGACCGCGCCGGCGATGCCGAGGTTGGCGTCACTGGCGACGCGGCCGATGATCCGTGCGGGGGACCACACCAAACCGAAATCTGCGCGGCCCGGCGCGTTCAATTCCGCGGTCGAGGGCGTGGTGAAGTACGCCGGCTTCGACGCGCCTGCCTTTGCCGAGACGCGATGGCGTCCCGGCGGAACGTCGCGGAATGCATACGCTCCGGTTTTTTCGGTGCGCGTGGAGCGCGTGTCGTCGAGCATGACCACGATGCCTTCGAGCGGAGTGGTGGTGGTCGGATCGGCAACGCCGCGCTGCTGGGGATCGAGAAAGACGACGCCTTCGATCGTCCCGGCGCGCTGCAGAAATTGCGGGAGTCCGTCGAAACGATGACGCACGCCTGCTTCGACCGCGGAGCCGTCGACGGTGCGTAACGCGAAGCTGGTGCGCCAGCGCGAATACGAAGCGTAAATGTCGGTCGACACCATCAGCCGCCGCGTGTACGAAAGCGTGGCCAGCATCGAGTTCTGCGTCGACGCCACGCCTTCGCTTCGGTCAACGACGGCGTGCAGACGGAGCTGGTTGCGCGTGTCGGCCGAGTTGAATGCCGCGTCGATGCCGCTCTGCACGCGCCGGGGCGTAAGGTTGACGGTGACGCCGTCGATGTATCCGAGGTTGATGAGTGCGGCGTTGTCACGGAGGACGCGCGCGAGGTCTTCCGGCGTGCGCACCGTGATGCCGAGCCGCAGTAGCGCGAGCTCGAGGCCCGGCGTGTCGTGGAAGATGAGGTCGAGCGACGGCGCGCGGCGCTGCCGTTCCACCCAGGCGTTGACGGTAAAGCCGCCGCTGCCGGCGCGTCCGCTCAGCCGCAGCGTGTCTCCGAGGCGGCTGGTCTGCGAGTTGTCGAGCAGGCGGTACGACGCGGCGGCGCCGAAGCGTTGCGCGTCGTAGGCGACGCCGGCAGGAATCCCGATGGTGCGGATCGATGCATTCGTTCCGCTTCGCACGACGCTGCTATCCGCACCGGTCAACACCGAAACGTGCGGAGTCAATGCGTAGCGCATCGCGACGTTGCTGACCGCCACGCTCTGATCGAACGCCGCGATTTTGGTGCGATCGAACGTGGCGTACGAATCGACGCTGAGACGTTGCGTGGCCCGCCGGTTCCAATCGATCTCGCCGTGAACGCCCGGAAGATCGCTGAGGCCGAGTGTGGGAAAGTCGTTTGGTTTGTAGAAGAGACGTCCTCGCAGTTGATCGCGCTCCGTCTGATACCGCACCTCCCCCGATCCCGCCACTCCTCGGCTGGCCGCCATTTCGCCGCGCGCCAAAAGCGTGTCGCCATCGCGATACTCCGCCGCCAGCGACGCCACCGCTCCACGTTTCGCTGCAGTGCCGCGCGGTTCGGAGAGGAATGCGTACGCCGAGGGAATCCAGCGGAAATGTCCGCGATCGATGCCGTATCCGGCGCTGGCCATCCAACGCTTGTCGGCGGGAAGGAAGAGATCCTCGTACATCGTCGACGCGGCGTATCCGGCGTGAAGTTCCAGCGGACCGTCGAGCAGATGGACGCCGCGCACCTGCGTGGAACGGACCGTCAGCGGCGAGAGATCGATGATGTCGTCGAACAGCGTCAGCTCGCGGTGTGCCGAGGTAGTGCGGTAGTAAATCGAAGGGATCGCGTTCGTCGAACGGCCAAACGAGTCCGCGAGGTAATGGACGTTCAGCAGATGAAACTGCGAGCGCCGTTCGCCGTCGGTGGTGAAGACGTCGAACGCGCTTTGTATTTGGTGCGCGCCGCCTGCGTAGCGGACATCCGCACGGGCGATCGGAGCGTTGGTCGCAAGCGCGGCCGGCAGACGTTGCGCGACCGGAGGGGCGATGGTGACGAGGTACGCGCGCGTGCCGCCGGCGGTGATGGCGATGATCTGCGTCGTCCCGGCGCTGCGTCCGGTGATCGTGACGCGGCCGCCCGACGCGGTGGTGACGTCGGCGATTGCTGGATCGACGGCGTAGGCTGCCGTCGTGCCGGCGATCTCGATCGTCACGGTCTCCGCCACCCGGACGGTGACGCTCTCGGCGCAAGCGATTCGCGCGAAAAGGATCGCAAACGCAGCTGCGGCGAAGCGTTTCATCGAACGTCGAACTCCGCGGACGACGTGATGCTCTTGCTGTTCTGCAGATCGTAGGTGACGAAGGCGCGATAGTGACCGGCGGCCAGCTCGCCGCCGTATTCGGCGTTCACGGCAAAGGTTTCGCCGGGCAGAACGCGGCGCGCGGGGAGGGCCTGCTTCGCGACGAGAGTGCCGCCCGGATTGATGATGGCCAGAACGCCGCGCGCCAGCACCGGCTCGCTGCCGCTGTTGACGAGTTGCTGGGAAACGGAGAGATTCGCCGTCCGCGACGGCGGCCGCACCGACAGCGGCGTGGCCGTGGCAGTGGCGTTGTCCGAGAGCGCGAACGTCATCAGCGTCCCAAGCGACGCCGTCGCGTTCATCCCCGCGCTTTTCATCCTGGTGGTGCCGTGGAAGAGCGCGATGATTGCGCGCGAGGCGGGCTTCGGCGGGATGGTGACCGTGATCGTGACGTTGGTGCGTTCGCCCGGCGCGACCGTCACCGACTTGCGCGAGAACACCGCGGTCGCGGCGATGCTGCCTGCCAGTTCGCCCGCCTTGACGTAGACGCGATTCCCATTGCGGGCCACGGCGTCTTCGGCTTTCAGATCGAACGAGAAGGGCTGGTCGCTGCTGTTGACGATGGTCAGCGTCTGCGTCGTGCTCTGTCCGGGCGTGCCCTGCAACATCACCACCGCGGGCGATACGGAGAGCGATCCGGAGGCGGCGAACGCGGGAAGCGAGGCCAGTGTTAGTAAAATCATTATGAATTTATAGATCATCATACATCCTTCAGTTACTATTGACTTCCCAGGCGATGGAGGCGGCAAGCGGACCCGCGGCCGCTTCGATCGGAATCTCGATGTCGAGCGTGTGGACCGTGACCGTTCCGACGGCCGCGTGCGCATCGACGATGAATGGCGCGGCAGTGAGCGGGCGGCCGTCCAGCCGGTACGTCGCTCTCCCGTCCCACGACTCCAGGCGCGCCACGATGGCGGCCGTTCCGGCGGTGGCATTGCCGGCGCGTTCGATGCGGATTCCGAACGTCCGCCGCAGCCGGGTGCTGCGTGAATTGCCCTGATGGTTGACGGCGTTCAGATCGAGCCACGCTTCGCTGCCTGCCGCTTTCAGCGACGCGTCGCCCGGTCCGGCCTCCACGAAGACGATCGACAGCGCCTGCTCCGGCGGCGCGGCGGAACGGCGGCGTTCCGCACGGACCGGCAACGCTGCCGAAACCAGGAGCACCATCGCCGCTGCCATCATTCGTCTCATGCATCACCTCGGGCGGTGCAGGAGCGTGTCGCCACGCTCCGGCACCTGCTGTCGATTCGATTCGCCTCAGTTGGAGGTGGCCGTGAAGTTGATCGTGTTGTCGATCGCCGCGGCCGCGGCGCTGTCGGCGACGACGATGTCCCACGAGTAGCTGCCGGTCGAGCCGTAGGTTCCGGTCGACGTCAGCGTGGTCGCGGAGGAGTCGCTGAGCGTGCTGCCGTTGAGCTTCCACGTTACGCCGGAGGCCGGAGCCGATCCGAGTTGCGCGGTGAGCGTGTAGTCGGTGCTGGTGAGGTTGGCCTTGTCGACCTGGACACCGACGGTGGACGAAATCGTCCAGTTGGACGCGCCGCGCGCCAGCGTGAAACCGGTCGGCGCCGAGCCGTACTTGCTGATGTTGCCGAGATCGCTCGTGGCCGCTGCCGTGCCCGTGCCGCTGGTCGTGCCGCCCGCGGATTCAACGGTCAGGCTGACCGAGCTTTCGACCGTGCCCGTCACTGTGAGCGTACCGCTCGAGGTCGCGGCCGACGCGGCCGACGCAAACGCCAACATCACTACTGCTGCTGAGACAACAAACATCCTCTTCATCGTTTCTTCTCCTGTTTCTCTGTTTTGACTGCTTCGTCAGGTAAGTGCAGGAGAAGGAGCAAAAAAATACAGGCGTGCCTAAAAAAGCTTCACTGGGGAAATTGGATGCAGATGAGTCAGCCGAGAAACTTGTATCCCAGGCCGTGCACCGTGACGATGTACTCCGGCTTCGAGGGATTCGTTTCCAGCTTCTGGCGCAGCGAGGCGACATGAACGTCGACGGTGCGCGTGACCGGCGTGGCGTCGTAGCCCCACACTTTGTCGAGTAGTTCATCGCGCGCGAGGACAGCGCCGCGGTGTTCGACGAAGTAGCGCAGTAGTTTGATCTCGAGCGTGGACAGCTCGATCGGCGTCCCTTCGCGCCGCACCTCGGCGCTGCGAAAGTCGACGTGTACCGGCCCGAACGCGTACGAGTCGGATGCATTCGCTGCCATCGTGCGCGCGCGGCGCAGCAGCGCTTCCACACGCGCCAGCAGCTCCATCATCTCGAACGGCTTGGTCAGGTAATCGTCGGCACCGAGCTTGAGCCCAACGACGCGATCGACCACCTGGCCGCGCGCGGTGAGCATCAGGATCGGTGTCTGGATTCCGCGCTGGCGCAGATCGCGGCAGACGTCGAAGCCGTTCTTCCGCGGTAGTGCGACATCGAGCACGATCAGATCGAACGGCGTGCGCGTTCCGGTGGCCAGCGCCGATTCGCCGTCGCTCTCCACCGTCACGAGGTAGCCTTCGGAGTGGAACCGGTCGCGCAGTGTGAGGATGAGGCTCTCTTCGTCCTCGACGAGCAGGATACGGCGCTGCAACTCAGGCATTCGGCGCAATCTCCGGAAGGCGCAGCGTGAAGATCGCGCCACTGTCGCGATGTTTGTCCACCGACACGCTGCCGCCATGTGCGATCGCGATCTGCTTCACGATGGTCAGTCCAAGGCCGCTGCCGCGAACGCGATCGGCTCCGCGTCCGCGGTAGAACGGTTCGAACAGATGCGGCAGGTCGCGCGGCGCGATTCCCGGACCGCGGTCCTCGATGGAAATCGCCACGTTGCGGTCTTCGGAGACGGCGCGAATCGAAACCCACTTTCCGTCGGCGCCGTGGCGGATCGCATTCGCGATCAAATTCTGCACGGCGCGAGTGAGTGACGCGGCATCGCCGTCGACAAGAGGCAGCGCGCGATCGACATCCGTCTCGATCGCGATCGACTGCTCGTCCGCCATCCAGCGGCAGTTTGCGATCGCTTCATCGATGACGTTCGCGACATCGACGGGAACGTGCGGCAGCTTCCGCCGCGACTCCATCCCGCCGTACGCCAGCACCTGGCCGATCATCTCCGTCAATCGGCGCGACTCCTTCACAATCGCCGTTCCGTATCGCGACACCTGCGATGGCTCGGTGATGATTCCGTCCGCGAGATTCTGTCCGGCCGATGTCAGCGCGGCGACAGGCGTGTTGAGCTCGTGCGTGACGCCGGCCACGAACTCCAATTGCTGCAAACGCAACCGTTCGGCCGTTCGCAACATCGCCACGAGCGCCAGCATCGTGCCGGCCAGGACGGCCAGGATTGCGCCTGTGATCAGCAGGTTATGCCGCCGCGTGTGCGCAACCAGCTCTTCCATCGAACCGCGGTGATATCGCACCAGCAGGCTCCACATCGGCTGATGCGGCGGAGGCTCGGTCAGGATCGGCACCTCCATCGGCATCCGCCGCATCGCGCGCACGCTGAAAATCGGGAGGGCGATGTCGGGGCGAAACGAACCGTTGGCAGCGTCCGATCGATAGAGCGTCGCGCCGCTTTCGGGCGAGACGATGGCCACGTCGTACTCGCGGCCGCTCGGCGTATCGAAATAGCGCCGCGCCATATCCGGCAGAAACACGCGAGCGAGATACGTGTCGTCGATGTCCACGATGGTGTAGCCGGGGCAGCCGCCCTCCGGCATCTTCATGTGCATCTCGATGGGCGGTGGATGCATCCCCATCGCCGCGACGTGATGCTCGATCATCGCGCGCCGCATCCCGCCGCACGGAATCACGAGTGCCATCACACCCGGCACGACCGGACCCGGCACCGGCCTGCCGCCCATTGCTTCCTCGGCGATCATCGGGCGCAATGCCGCTAACGAGGCCGGCCAGGCAGCTGGACGCACGGTACGCGTTGCCGCATCGATCGATTGCAGATGATCCGGCTCGAACGGCGGCACAAAGTAAACCGCGCGCACGATCTTCGGATCGCGAGCCGCAGCCGCCCATTCGTCGTAGCGACGCAGCAAATGATCGGCCGTCGCATCGGGCATCGGCAACTGAAAGGCGAGGAACATCCGCGTCAGCTCGTGGTCGAACTCATCGCTGAAATGGTGCGCGGCGAACTCGAGTCCCGTACGCATTCGCTGCCGCTCGGCGTCGGCCAGGTCGCCGATCCAGCGATATTGCATGTGACCGAGGACGATGAGCGCCGCGGCCAGAACCGTCAGCGCGATGAGCGCTGCGGCGGCGCTGCGGCTTCCCTTCATGCGATCGAGTCTAGCATCGGCATTTGCGCGAAAAGCGAGCGCCCATGCGGGTTTTACGTTTCTTACAAAGCGCTTTCCTCGGGTTGATCACTCCGCGGCGTACCATGCGTACATTGCTCGACGAAAGGAAACACTCGAACATGAAACGAATCGTTCTCGCACTCTGCATCACCGCCGCCGCTTCGCTCGCCCTCGCCCAGGAACCGCACATGAAGATGCGCATGATGGGCCCCGATCCCGGCGAGATCGCCGCCACCCTCGGACTCAGCGCCGATCAGAAAGTCCAGTGGGACAGCATTCACCAGCAGTTGCAGGCCACCGTCGAGCCGCTCCATCACCAGCTCATGGCCGCGCACGAGCAGCTGGAAGCGTTGGCGACGTCCTCGAATCCCGACGCCACCGCCGTCGGCAAGCAGTTCCTCGCGGCGCGCGCGCTCGAGAAGCAGGTTCAGGCCGCACACGAGGCCACGCATGCGAAGCTGACCGCGATCCTGACGCCCGATCAAAAAGCGAAGTTCGATTCGCTGCATCACGAAATGGGACACGGCCCGATGGAGATGCACATGCGCCATCCCGCGCCCGGCTCGCGCGACTAGTTTTCTCACGCGGAGACGCGGGGACGCGGAGAAACGCAGTACCCGCGTTCTCCGCCTCTCCGCATACGCCGCGTGATGCTTTTTTTGACACAATCCGCGGATGAACATCACCGCCGAGGTCATCGCAGCGCACGGGCTGACGCCGGACGAATATCAGCGCGTTGAACAGATCCTCGGGCGCGCGCCGAACTACACGGAGCTCGGCATCTTCAGCGTGATGTGGTCGGAGCACTGCTCCTACAAATCGTCGCGTGTTCACCTCCGAAAGTTTCCGACGACGGGACCGCGCGTCGTGCAGGGCCCCGGCGAGAACGCCGGCGTGATCGACATCGGCGACGGCTGGGTGGCGGCGTTCAAGATGGAGTCGCACAACCACCCGTCGTTCATCGAGCCGTACCAGGGCGCGGCCACCGGCGTCGGCGGCATCCTGCGCGACATCTTCACGATGGGCGCGCGGCCCATCGCCTGCCTCGATTCGCTGCGCTTCGGTGAGCTCGACGCGCCGCGCATGAAGTATCTCGTCGACGGCGTCGTGCGCGGCATCAGCGGCTACGGCAACTGCATCGGCATTCCCACGATCGGCGGCGAGACGTCGTTTCACCGCAGCTACAACGGCAACATCCTCGTCAACGTCTTCGCCCTCGGCGTGACCACGCGCGACCGCATCTTCACCGGCACCGCCAGCGGCGTCGGCAACCCGGTCATCTACGTCGGCTCGAAAACGGGACGCGACGGCATTCACGGCGCGACGATGGCCTCAGCGGAATTCGACGAAGCGTCGGAGGAGAAACGTCCGACCGTGCAGGTCGGCGATCCGTTCACGGAGAAGCTCCTCCTCGAAGCGTGCCTCGAGATCATGGAGTCCGACGCGGTCGTCGGGATTCAGGACATGGGTGCCGCCGGCTTGACGTCGTCATCGTTCGAAATGGCCGGTCGCGCGGGCACCGGCGTGCGCATGAATCTCGACCGCGTTCCCGTCCGCGAGAGCGGCATGACGCCGTACGAGATCATGCTCAGCGAGTCGCAGGAGCGGATGCTGATCGTGGCTAAGCGCGGCCGCGAGGATGAGGTCGTGCGCACGTTCGAGAAGTGGGACCTCAATGCCGCCGTGGTCGGCGAAGTGACGGACGACGGCTTCGTGCGGCTGCTCTGGGACGGCGCGGAAGTGGCGGCGATTCCTGTCGATCCGATCTCGACTGAGGCGCCGGTGTACGAGCGTCCGATGTCCGCGCCGCAGCGTGTGATCCCGCAATCGCTCGCTCGTCAACACGTCGAGGATGGCGATCTCACCGACGATTTCTTCCGTCTCATCGCATCGCCCAACCTCTGTTCGAAACGCTGGATCTGGGAGCAGTACGACACGACCGTGCGCACGAACACGATCGCGCGTCCGGAGCGGCGCGACGCGGCCATCGTCCGCGTCAAAGGCACCGGCCGCGCGCTGGCCATGACGAGCGACGTCAATCCGCTCTACTGTTTTCTCGATCCGTACGAAGGCGGCAAGCAAGCCGTGGCCGAGGCCGCGCGCAACATAGCGGTCAGCGGCGGACGTCCCGTCGCGATCACCGACTGCCTCGACTTCGGCTCGCCCGAACGCCCCGAGATCATGTGGCAGTTCGCTGAATGCATCCGCGGCATCAGCGAAGCCTGCGTCGCCCTCGGCACGCCGGTCGTGAGCGGCAACGTGTCGTTCTACAACGAGACCGAGGGCCGCGCCGTGCTTCCGACGCCGACGGTCGGGATGGTGGGCATCCTCGAACGCGACACCGACGGCTGCGAAATCGCGTTCCCCGAGCCCGGCCTCGACATCATCCTGATCGGCGAAACGCGCGACGAACTGGGCGGCTCGGAATGGCAACAATTCGCGAGGCCGGACGCGCTCGCCGCTCCGCCGCGCGTCGATCTCGATCGCGAAAAAGCGCTCGTCTCATTTTTCATCGAGGCCTACGAACATCGCCTCCTGCGCAGCGCACACGACGTCGCTAACGGCGGCTTTGCAATCGCGTTGGCCGAATGCGCGGTGGACGGCGTCGGCTGCCACATCGAGCTCGCCGATCACGCCAAGGTCGATGCGATCGCGCTCCTCTTCAGCGAGTCGCAGGGCCGCGCGATTGTGTCGACGTCTCAATCCGAGGCGGTCCTCCAACTCGCTCAACAACACAACCTCCCCGCAATGCGAATCGGCCGCACGGAGGTCGCCACCTTCCTCATCGAACGGAACGGCATTCCTCTGATTCGCACAACCGTTCCGGAACTAGCCCGAATCTGGCGCTCGTCGTTCGCGCTACTCCTCGGCGGCGACAGCATCGACGACTTCATCCGCGGCATTGGCGAAGAAGCGCCGGAAGTGCTTGCGCACTAGCGGTCGGAGCGCTGGCGTCCGCGCCGGCTGGCCCGGCTGCGTCTCGCTGCCGAACCGCCAAACCCTCCAAATTCGCTGGTAACGAAGTCACACGACGCGGCGAATCGCGCGCAGGCGTTCGACGGCGTGCTCCATGTCGGCGTGGACGCAGATCGTGTCGAAGGGGATGGAAATGCGGGAGCCATCGCGAGCGATGACAGCGCCTTCGTTGGCCAGCATCGCGGCTTGCGTCGCTGCTTCGTCGACGCCGAGGAGCGAGTTGGGTTCGCTGCGGGCGACGAGGGAGCCGTCGGCGTTGTAGCGCCGATCGGCGAAGGCCTCGCGGATGACCGGCGTGCCGGCGTCACGTGCTGCTGCGGCCATTTGCGAGCGGTCGCTGCAGACGATCGGCAGCGTGTCGTCGATCGCACGAATCGCATCGATCACGATATCGGCGAGCGCACGATCCTTGTGCGCATCGTTGTAAAGCGCGCCGTGCGGTTTGACGTGGTGCAGCTTGCCGGCGATGTCGAAAAGCGCGGCGATCTGTTCGATGAGCGTCGCCCGCAGCGACTCCGGCGGCATCGACATCGACTTGCGTCCGAAGTTCGCGCGATCGGGATACGACGGATGCGCGCCGATGCGGACTCCGAGATCGTTTGCCCGATCGACAGCATGCGTCATCGAATCGGCGTCGCCGTAATGGCCGCCGCAGGCAACATTCGCCGACGTGATCAGCGGCCAGATCTCCGGTTCGTCCGGAGCGCCTTCGCCGAGGTCCGCGCTGAGATCGATCACAACTCGGTTCCTTTCGTTTCCGGCAGCAGCCACACCAGCACGCCGCCGAGGGCAAAGAAAAGCGCGGCGCAGGTGATGACCACCGCGAAGTTGTGCGTCTTCGAGGCGAAGCCGATCGCGAACGGCGCCGCCGCCGATGCTAATCGTCCACCGTTGTAGCAGAAGCCCTGCGCGCCGGCGCGAATGCGCGTCGGGAAAAGTTCCGCGAGCATGGCGCCGAAGAGCGAGAAGTAGCCGTGCGCGAAGAAGCCGAGCAGCGGTCCGAGCGTGAGCAGGAGAAACGGCGTTCGCGCGTAGAACGCGAAGAGCGGAACGAGCACCGTAGCCGCGATCATGAACGCGGTGAATGCGGGACGCCGGCCGATGCGGTCGGCGATCCATCCGAAGCTGATGTAGCCGAAGAATGCGCCGGCCTGCAGCGCGATCAGCCACTTCGCGGAGGTCGTCACCGTCAATCCGGCGCCGCCTTTGGCGAGCGGCGTCGCCAGGAACGCCGGCAGCCACGAGGTCACGCCCCAGAACGCGACCAGCACACTGCTCGAAAGCGCCGTGGCGATGAGCGTGCGGCGAAGGAACGGCTTCGCAAACATCTCGCTCCAGCGCGATTTTTCACGCGCTCTTTGCGTCCAAACCGGCGGTTCTTCAACATTGCGCCGAATGAAGTATGCGGCGATCGCCGGCAGTGCTCCGATGAGGAACAGCACGCGCCAGCCGAAGCGTCCGATGATCAACGCCGAGGCGCCCGCGGCGATCATCGCGCCGATGGCCCAGCCGGATTGCATCAATCCCATCGCCTTGCCGCGATGCTCCGCCGGCCACGTTTCCGCGACGAGCACCGACCCGCACGACCATTCGCCGCCCATGCCCAATCCCACAGCGAGTCGCCATGCAATGAGCTGCCACAGCGCGGCGCTCGTCGCCAGTCCCGCCGTCGCCGCGGAGTAGAGCAGGATCGAAAGCGACAACGCACGCACGCGGCCGAGGCGGTCGGCGAGGCGTCCGAAGACCATGCCGCCGATCGCGCTCGCGATCAGAGCCACCGAGGTCAGCGCGCCCATCGTTCCGTTGGAAAGTCCGAACTCCTCGCGGATCGGAATCACCGCGAAGCTGAACAGCAGGAAGTCCATCGCATCGAGCATCCAGCCGAGCTGCGCGGCAAACAGCGCCCGCCACGCGCGGCGATCGACGGCAAGGATAGACATGAAGCGCGCAGTTTAGCGGAGTAAGATCACCCGATGACCGAACTCATTTTCCTCGTCGAGGAAGCTCCTGAGGGCGGCTACACCGCCCGCGCCCTCGGCCAGTCAATCTTCACCGAGGCCGACGACTTCGAGACGCTCGAAGCGAACGTGCGCGATGCGGTGCGGTGCCATTTTGACGAAGGCGAAATGCCTAGCGTCGTGCGGCTGCACTTCACTCGCGAGCAGGTCATCGCCGTTTGAGATTGCCGCGCGATATCTCCGGCGACGATCTGGCAAGGCGACTAGGCCGCCTCGGATATGCAAACTCCCGTCAGGCCGGCAGCCATCTTCGCCTCACCCGAACGACGGAATCGCAGCAGCATCACGTCACCATTCCACGCCATCACGCATTGAGGCTCGGAACGTTGGCGGCGATTCTCGACGATGTTGCCGCGGAGCTAAGCATCACGCGAGACGAACTGCTAGGCCGTCTTTTCGGCTGAAGATCACGTCTCAATCTCGCGGGATGTGGAACGGCACTTCATCCCGCTGCGCGCCGCCTTCGTATTCGCGCTCTTCCTCGCGGCGTTCGTCGTTCTCTTCCTCGATGCGGTAGTTGCGAATGTCTTCCATCACGGTCTCCTGCCGAACTGCGCGGCTTCGGTCGAGCCGGCCAGTGCGGTTGTCGATGACTGTCCGTTCGAGATCACTTTCATCACTTCGTCGAAGTAGCCGGTGCCGACCTCGTGCTGGTGTTTCGTAGCGGTGTACCCATGCTCCTCGGCGGCGAACTCTGACTGCTGCATGCGCGAGTACGCGGTCATCCCTTCGTCGCGATACTGGCGCGCCAGCTCGAACATGGAGAAGTTCAGCGCGTGGAATCCGGCCAAAGTGACGAACTGGAACTTGTAGCCGAGCGCTGCCAGCTCGTTCTGAAAATTCGCAATCGCCTCGGACGAAAGTTTCTGCGCCCAGTTGAAGGACGGCGAACAGTTGTAGGCCAGCATCTTCCCGGGATACTTCGCGTGAATCGCATCGGCGAACTTGCGCGCCTCACCGATGTCGGGCGTCGACGTCTCCATCCACAGCAGGTCGGCGTACGGCGCGTACGAAATCGCGCGCGCGATCGCGGCATCGACGCCGCTCTTGATCATGAAGAAACCCTCCGGCGTGCGCTCGCCGGTGAGGAACGGATGATCACGTTCATCGACGTCGCTGGTCAGCAGAGTGGCGCTGTTTGCATCGGTGCGCGCGATGACGAGCGTCGGCACGCCCATGACGTCCGCCGCGAGTCGCGCGGCGGAGAGCGTGCGGATGAACTGCGATGTCGGCAGAAGAACTTTTCCGCCGAGGTGGCCGCACTTTTTTTCCGAGGCGAGTTGATCTTCGAAGTGGACCGCCGCCGCGCCGCATTCGATCATCTGCTTCATCAGCTCGAACGCGTTCAGGCATCCGCCGAAACCCGCCTCGGCATCCGCGACGATCGGCGCGAACCAGTAGGTGTCGTTCTTTCCTTCGCTGTGATCGATCTGATCGGCGCGCTGCAAGGCGTGATTGATCCGCTTCACGACCTGCGGGACTGAATTCGACGGATACAAACTCTGATCGGGATACATCTGACCGGCCAGATTGGCGTCGGCGGCAACCTGCCAGCCGCTGAGGTAGATCGACTTGAGGCCGGCGCGCACCTGCTGGATGGCCTGGTTGCCGGTGAGTGCGCCGAGCGCGGTGACGTAAGGCTCGCCGTTGAGCAGATCCCAGAGCCGTTCGGCGCCCATTTCGGCGAGCGTGTGCTCGATGTCGATCGATCCGCGCAGGCGCAGAACGTCGTCCGCCGTGTAGACGCGCGTGATGCCGTCCCAGCGCGGATTGTTCTCCCAATCGCGCTCGATCTGCTTCGCATCGCGTACCGCTTTCAGCTTTGCCATCGCTACTTCCTTTCGTTGGACAGCAGCTCCTCGTACGCGGGGAGCGTTAGGAAATCAGCCAGTTCATCGTTGAGGATCAAGTCGTTGAAGATCGATGCGGCTTTCGCGAGGTGCGGACGCGATCCGATCTTTTGCAGTTCTTCGTCGCAGATCTGCCGATAGAACTCCGGCGTCACTGCGCGGCCGTCGTCGAGATGCGCGTGGTGATGAATCCACTGCCAGAGTTGCGTGCGCGAAATCTCGGCGGTGGCAGCGTCCTCCATGAGGTCGTAGAGCGGGACGCACCCGAGGCCACCGAGCCACGCTTCGAGGTAGAGGATTCCGACATTCACGTTTTGCCGGAATCCCTTCTCCGTGATCGCACCCTCGGGGACGCGCAGAAGATCGGCCGCGGTGACATCAACATCGTCGCGTTTGCGATCGATCTGATTCGGCGCCGGCATGTGCTCGTCAAAGATTTTCTTCGCGATCGGTACGAGTCCCGGATGCGCGACCCACGTTCCGTCATGGCCGGCGCGCACTTCGCGCAGCTTGTCGGCGACGACTTTCTGCATCGCAGCGTCGTTTGCGGCGTCGTCGTTCTTGATCGGAATCTGCGCCGCCATCCCGCCCATCGCGTGGATGCCGCGGCGATGGCAGGTCTTGATCAGCAGTGCGACATACGACGCCAGGAAATGCTTCTCCATCGTCACGCTGCCGCGATCGGGGAGGACGAAGTCGTTTCGCGCGCGCAACTTCTTGATGAACGAAAAGATGTAATCCCAGCGCCCGCAATTGAGCCCTGAGGAGTGATCGCGAAGTTCGTAGAGGATCTCGTCCATCTCGAACGCCGCGAGGATGGTTTCGATGAGCACCGTCGCGCGGATGCTTCCGTTCGGGATGCCGAGCGCCTGCTGCGCGTGGACGAAGACGTCGTTCCAGAGCCGCGCCTCGAGATGCGACTCCATCTTCGGCAGATAAAAGTACGGACCGCTGCCGCGCGCGATCGCTTCCTTCGCGTTGTGAAAAAAGTAGAGGCCGAAATCGAAGAGGCTGGCCGACACCGGCTCGCCATCGACGATCAGATGCTTCTCCAGCAGATGCCATCCGCGCGGACGGACCACGAGCGTGGCGGTCTTCTCATTCAGCGCGTAGTTCTTCGCGCCGGCGGAAAACGAAATCGTCCGCCGCACCGCATCGCGCAGGTTGAGCTGCCCCTCGATGTTGTTCGCCCAGGTCGGCGAGTTGGCATCTTCGAGGTCAGCCATGAAGACGTTCGCGCCGCAGTTGAGCGCGTTGATGATCATCTTCCGATCCACAGGCCCCGTGATCTCGACACGCCGGTCCTGCAGATCGCCGGGAATCTTCGCGACCGTCCAGTCACCATCGCGAACGTCCTTCGTCTCCGGCAGAAAATCGGGAAGCTCGCCAATGTCGATGCGCAACTTGCGAGCCTCGCGCGCCGCGAGCAGTCCCTCGCGCCGCCCGTTGAACTGCCGGTGCAAACCCGCGACGAACGTCAGCGCGTCCGCAGAAAGGATGTCGTCCCAATCCGGCCGCCGCTCCGCAATCACGTCAACGCTACTCATCGCTAGCGGAGTGAGCACTAAGTGCGCCAATCCGTAACTCACAGAGCAACCGTGACTAAGCCCCCTCCGCGTCCCCGCGCCTCCGCGTGAAAAGGTCTAGTTCCATAAACCGAGTCCCGGGGATCGGATTGAACCGGTAGGGCTCAATCTCCACGAATCCGAGCGATTGATACAGCGGGATGGCCGCGCTCATCGTCGGCAGCGTGTCGAGACGCATCTGCTTGTAGCCGCGGTTTCGGGCAGCGTCGATAATTCGCATCGCGAGTTCGCGTCCGAGGTTCATCCCGCGGAACGCCGGCCGGACGTAGAGCCGCTTCATCTCGCAGATTTCGTCGTCGATGCGGCGGAGGGCGACGCAGCCGGCGACGTGATCGTCGTCGCGGGCGAGGAGGATCAACTCATAGAACGTGTCGAGCGCCGACAGCTCGTGATCGAGATCCTGGAAGGAGAGATCGACGCCGAGGGCGTTGGCGTATTCGGTGATCAGCTCGCGGACGATGGTGAGGTGATCCGCAGGCGCGATGGTGATCACACCAGCAGTTCGCCGCGAATGACGGTGATGGCGTGGCCGGCCAGTTTGACGCGGTCGCCGTCGAGGCGAACACGGATCGCGCCGCCGCGCGGTGAGGCCTGGTACGCGTTCATCTCCGTCTTGCCGAGGCGCTCGGACCAGTAGGGCGTGAGGCAGCAATGCGAGGAGCCGGTCACAGGGTCTTCGTCGACGCCGGAGCCGGGCGCGAAGAAGCGGGAGATGAAATCGTAGTCGCCGGTTCCGCGGCTCGTGACGATGACGCCGCGCACCGGCAGTTGGCGCAGCACTCCGTGATCCGGCTTCAGCGCGCGAACGTCGGCTTCCGACGGCAGCTCGACGATGTAATCGAACTGATTGCGTCCGACGTAGGCCGCATCGCTGACGCCGAGGGCGTCGAGCAGGCCGGCCGGAGCGGCGATCGACTCGGAGCGCTTGGCGGGGAAATCGAGCTCGATCATGTCGCCGTCGTGTTTCGCAGTCAGCACGCCGCTGCGCGTGTGAAAGCGGAGGACGTCATCGCTGCTGACGTTCTCGCTCCAGATCGCGTGCGCCGAGGCCAGCGTGGCGTGGCCGCAGAGATCGACTTCGACGGTTGGCGTGAACCAGCGCAGTCCCCAGCCATCATCGCCGGGAGTGAGGAAGGCCGTCTCGGCCAGGTTCATCTCCGCGGCGACGTTCGCCATCCACCGGTCATCCCGCACGCCGTCCATGAAACAGACGGCGGCGGGATTTCCCTTGAATGCATCGCTGGTGAAGGCGTCGATCTGGAGAAGCTTCAACTCAGAATCCCTGAACGGTTGCTGCCTTCTTGTAGAGCACCCAGGTCATGAAGAAGCCGATCGCGATGACGCCCGCGGCGCAGAGGTCGCGTGCCGGGTTGCTATACATCGTCGCGCCGTAGTGGTAGCTGATCATGAAGAAAACCAAGGGAACGGACATGTAGGTGTTGTGTCGCGAGCGAAGCCCGGCGATCTTTACCTCGGGCGAGTCGGCGGCCAGTGGCGTGCCTGCCTTCAGCGCGGAGATGATCTTCTTCTGGTTAGGCCAGATCACCATCCAGACGTTCAACGCCATGATCGTGCCGAAGATCATCCCGCCATGGACGTATAGGGCTCGCGCCCCATAGTGGCCACAATGCTCGAGCATCAGCCACACGCCGGCGTACAACACCATGCAGATCGTCGCCGCGACAACCTTGTTCGCCAGCGCCTTCATGATGAAGTTGTAGATGACGAATCCGACCGCGAGTGTGATCAGCAGGATGGCCAGCCAAAGCCACGGATTGCTCCACGGCTTGTTGTCCTGGAAACCTGACTCGAATAGCTCCTGCCGCGACTGGTAGTAGACGATGCCAGCCAGCAGGATTCCGGTAATCCACGTCCACGCGGCGCCCCACCGAAACCAGAACAGCGCGCGCGGCATCAGCTCGGGATTTACAAGCTTCTTGGTGGGCCCGTCGATCTTCGCTTGGAAGGCCCCGTTGACCCAGTTGAAGAAGTACAGGTGGCCGATCCACACGATGCCTGCGACGACGTGTGCCCAGCGGAAAACGAGGTTCAGGATGGTGTTGAGTGGTTCGTGCATCGGTTCTCCTCAATCTCTGCGTTTGGGGTAGCCTGACGGCGATTATATGTCCGCGCTTGAATTTGAAGGCCGCGTGGCGATCGTCACCGGCGCCTCGTCGGGAATCGGACGTGCGACGGCGGAGATGCTGGCGTCGCGCAGCGCGCTCGTGGCGGCGTTCGCGCGGACAGCGACGGCGTCAGGGCTTCCGATGCTTGCGGTCGATGGCGATGTCAGCGATCCCGACGCGATCGAGCGGCTGTTCGCCGAGACGGAATCACGCCTCGGCGATTGCGACATCCTCATCAACTGCGCGGGGATGATCGATCCGAAGATTTTGACCGAGGTGACGCCGGAGGATTGGGATCGAATGTTCGCGGTAAATGTGCGCGGGACGTACCTCGCGTCACGCCGCGCACTGCCGAACATGATTGCGCGGCGTGCCGGCGCGATCGTCAATGTTGCTTCGATCTCCGGCGTGCCCGGACCGGAAAAGTTTCCGGGGTGGGTTTCGTACTGCGCGTCGAAAGCGGCCGTGATCGGCATGACCGAGGCGCTGGCGGTGGAGGTCAAGCAGCACGGTGTGCGCGTGAACAGCGTCAGCCCCGGATCGGTGGACACGAAGATGTGGGCCGAGGCGAGCGGCGGCGCGCCGGCTGCGATGACGACAGACGAGGTTGCCGAGGTCATCTGCTTCCTCGCATCGGATCGGGCGCGCGCTGTGAACGGGCAGGACGTGCATGTCTACTCTTCGTGAGTCACGGCCGACGTACGCAGTCATCGACCTCGGTCAATTCGAACGCAATGTCGATGTGATCGCGCGGTCCTTGCCCGAGGGCGCGCGGCTCGTGGCGGTGTTGAAAGCGGACGGTTACGGGCATGGCGCGGTCGAGTTGGCGAAACGGCTGACGGCGGATCGTGTGGCAATGATCGCGACGTCTTTGCTGGAGGAGGCGCTCGAACTGCGGCATGCAGGAATCGAACTGCCATTGCTGGTGCTCGGGCCGATCACGCGCGAGCAGATCCGTCTTGCGCTCGACAATCGCATCACGATCGGCGTCATTGGCCCCGAGGAGCTCGCGTTCGTCTGTGACGCAGCACGCGAGTGCGATGTCGCCATCCACCTGAAACTCGACTCCGGCATGGGACGGATGGGCGTCGTCGAATCTGAACTGCCGCGCGTGATCGAGATGATCCGCGCCACGCCGCGGCTTCGCATCGACGGCATCTACACGCATTTCGCGAACGCGGACGATGCGGCCGATCCCTTCACCGAAATCCAGATCGGCAACTACGACCGTATGCTCGCTGTGCTTCGCGAGGCCGGAATCGATCCGCCGCTGCATCACTTCGCCAACTCTGCTGCCACGCTGCGCGGCCTGGTGCGGCCAGGCGATTTCGCGCGCGTCGGCATCGCGATGTACGGACCGGAGCCGATCACGATCGCTACCGGAACGATCGAGCCGGTCCTGCGCTGGCGGACGGAGATCATGCGGTTGAAAGAGCTGCCGGCAGGGCATGCAGTTGGCTACGGAACAACGTTTCATACGACGCGAACCAGCCGTATCGCCACGCTACCGGTCGGTTACGCGGACGGCTACGACCGGCTGTTGTCGAACAACGCTGAGGTGTCGATACGAGGAAAGCGTGCGCCGGTGGTTGGGCGCGTGTCGATGGACCTCGTTACGATCGATGTCACCGACGTCGCGGACGCTGTCATCGGCGACGAAGTCATTCTCCTCGGCGACAGCATCACCGCCGAGGAGTTGGCGAAAAGGTCGCAGACGATCTCGTACGAAGTGTTCTGCGGCATCAGCGCGCGTGTGCCGCGTGTGTATGCCGAGGGCGGCACGTTTCATATACGCTCGCGGTTCGCCGAATGAACCTGCTCGAACGGATCGGCCGCGTTTTTCTCCGCCTCTTCGAAGAGACCGGCCTCTGGTTCGGAATGCTCGCCCGGACCTTCCTCTGGACCTTCCGCCCGCCGTTCGAAGGCGGCGAGTGGCTGCGGCAGATGGTCCGGGTCGGCGTCGATTCCATCCCGGTCGTTTTCCTGACGACGATGTTCACCGGCATGGTCATGGCGCTGCAGACGTACATCGGATTCCATCGCGTGCACGCGGAAAATTTCGTCGGCAGCGTGGTGGCGCTGGCGATGCTGCGCGAGCTGTCGCCCGTCCTCGTGGGGCTGATGGTGACCGGCCGCGTCGGTTCGTCGATGGCTGCGGAGATCGGGACGATGCGAGTGACCGAGCAACTCGACGCCCTCCAGGCGCTGGCTACCGATCCCGTCCAATACCTCTTCGTCCCGCGCGTGATCGCCGGCATCGTCATGCTCCCGCTCCTCACGATCCTCGGCGATGCGCTCGGCGTCGGCGGCGGCTATCTCGTCGGCGTGAAACTGATGGGCGCGAATCCGGTCGTCTATCAAAACAACACGTATCAGTTTCTGCACATGAACGACGTCTGGAGCGGCTTGATCAAGTCGGCGTTTTTCGGCCTGATCCTGACGCTGACCGGCTGCGTGCGCGGCTACTACACCCGAGGCGGCGCGGAAGGCGTCGGCCGCGCCACGACCGCGGCGGTGGTGAGCGCGTCGCTGATCATTTTGTTCACCGACTTCTTCCTGACCAAGCTCCTGTTCTGACATGGCCACTGAGACTCCGATGATCTCGATGCAGCACGTCGACAAGACGCTCGGCGGGCGGAAAGTGCTCGACGACATGTCGATCGACGTCGCCCGCGGCGAGGCGCTGGTCATCGTCGGCGGCTCAGGCGTAGGCAAGAGCGTCACGCTGAAACACATCATAGGATTGATGCAGCCGGACCGCGGCCGTATCGTCATCGACGGTCAGGACATCGCCGAATTGCGGACGGTGGAGCTGAACAATTTCCGCCGCAAGTTCGGGATGTCCTTTCAGGAAGGGGCGCTCTTCGACTCGATGTCAGTCTTCGAGAACATCGCCTTCCCGCTGCGGCGCCATACGAAGTACACGGAACAGCAGATCCGCGAACGGGTCGACGAATGCCTCGACCTCGTGCACCTGCCCGGCGTGTCGTCGAAGCGGCCGTCGGAGTTGTCCGGCGGCATGCGCCGCCGCGTCGGCTTCGCGCGCGCAATCTCGCTGAAGCCGGAGATCCTGCTCTTCGACGAGCCAACCACCGGGCTCGATCCCGTCATCAGCGACGTCATCGCCGAGCTCATTGTGGAGATGGATCGCACGCTCAACACCACCACCGTCACGATCACGCACGACATGAAAGTGGCCTTCAAGATCGCCGACCGCGTGGCGATGCTCTACAAAGGCCGCATCGTCGAAGAAGGGACTCCCGAGGTCTTCCAGCAGTCGACGAACCCGATCGTCCAACAGTTCATCGAGGGGCGGGCGGAGGGACCGTTGACGGAGTGATTAGGTCCTCTGCCGACGCGATGAAGAACAGCACCATTTGAAAATCGCTCTCGCCGATCATGCTCTGCGCAGAGCGGCTTGCAACATGCGGCTGATGAATGATTCTGCTTCTGAAAGAGTCATAGGATTTGAAGGCGGTAGGAATTTGCCTAAAGCATGTCGCGAATCAGAGCCTGCGACTTCCGCGGTATTAGCCGTTCGCATGAACCGCGTCCGTTCGGCGGAAGAGCACAGACCGCCTTTGTCGACGTCGATGCCAAGGTGCTGCTCGATCTCTTCAAGTATTCGATACAGTCGTGGCCACATTTTTGGTTCTTCACCCCACAGCTGGAGCGCTACCAATAGGCGAGGTCTTTTCTTAGCTAATTCGAGCAGTTCTTGAGCTTGAGTGGGACGTAGAGTGTCATCAAGCGAGGCAGTCATCTTCGCTCTGATGGTCACACTCGCCGAGAGCAACATAAAACCCGATCGTGTACCGTCGTCCTGCTCTCTGATTACGCGGTCGATCGTTGGTTTTCGCAGGGCGGGCCAGAAGAGAGAGGCCGCGCACGTGAGAACGGTGAGTTGCGACTCCGCTTCCTTCCGCACCGCCCCCACGTCTGTGAGGTTTTCGAAAATCGCGCCTGAGAGATAAACGTCCTTGTCTTCGCGAAGCGCAAAGATTTCGCCAGCGGGGAACCACCTCACGTACTCCTCAAGGTCCGCATCTTCAGCGGCGAGTTTTATGAGCCATCGTGCCATGCCTTGGAACACCTCCAATAGGAGGGTCGATATTCCTCGACGCCATTGTACGGGAGGAAGCGGCGAATTGCTTTGTGGTATAAAGTCCTTGTCGTGAGACAGCCAATCAAGCGCATCAAGCTCATTCTTCCTGCCCTGACCGAAGCAACCAGCCCTTACTGGCGCCCGATCAAGTACTCGCTCTTCCCGCCCCTCGGCCTGGCCACTCTGGCGGCGTATCTCGATCCAAGTCTCCAGATTTCTCTGCACGATGAGCATGTCGAGAAGCTCGACCTCGACGACGAGCCTGATCTGGTCATCATTCAGGTCTACATCACCAACGCGTATCGCGCGTACAAGATCGCGGATCACTATCGCGCCCGCGGTGCGTACGTGGCTCTGGGCGGGCTGCACGTCACATCGCTGCCGGCCGAGGCCGCGCCGCACGCGGACACGATTTTGCTCGGGCCGGGCGAGTACACGTTTCCGAGTTTTCTGCACGACCTTGCAGCGGGGACGCCGCGGCGGCGCTACGAATCGTCGGTGCGCACGCTGCAGGGTCTCCCTCCGATCCGGCGCGACCTTATTCAGCGGCATCGCTACCTGGTGCCGAACTCGATCGTCGTCTCACGCGGCTGTCCGCACCATTGCACCTTCTGCTACAAGGACGGTTTCTTCGAGGGCGGACGTTCGTTCTACACGCAGGCCGTGGACGATGCTCTGGCCGAGATCGCGCGGCTTCCCGGCCGGCATCTCTACTTCCTGGACGACCACCTTCTCGGCAACCCGCGGTTCGCGCGCGACCTGTTCCGCGGCATGCGCGGCATGGGACGTGTTTTTCAGGGCGCGGCAACTGTCGATTCCATCCTGCGCGACGACGTGATCGAAGAGGCCGCAGCGGCCGGGCTGCGCAGCCTCTTCGTCGGATTCGAGACGCTGTCCAGCGCAAGCCTTGCCGGTGCGGGAAAGCGTCAGAACCTCAACCGCAGCTATCGCGAAGTCGTACGCCGCCTCGACAACCTCGGCATCATGATCAACGGCAGCTTCGTTTTCGGTCTCGATGGCGACGATCGCGATGTCTTCTCGCGCACGGTCGATTGGGCCGTGCAATCGGGCCTTACTACGTCGACCTTCCACATCCTCACGCCGTATCCGGGCACCGCCCTCTTCACAGAGATGGAAACGCAGCAGCGGATCGCGACGCGCAACTGGGATCTCTATGACACGCGCAACGTCGTCTATCGCCCGACGAGCATGACGCCGGAAGAACTGAAGCGCGGCTACGACTGGTCCTACGAATCGTTCTACCGCTGGCGCTCGATTTTCAACGCCGCCTCGGCGCACGAATCGATCAAGCACCGCCTGAAGCACTTTTTCTACAGTGCGGGATGGAAGAAGTTCGAGCCCGGCTGGGACCTGGTCATCCGCATCAAGCAACTCTCGCAAATGCGGCCGATTCTCGAAGCGGTCCTCGCGCCGGTGGGGACGCGGACGAGCAATGTCGCACCGCCACTCGCGCAGTCGCAGATATCAATGCAATCTTCGACGCCGGATGGCGTCACGTAGGGTAGCCGGGGGTCGCGCGCCAAGCGCGAGACCCCCGGAACCACGAACGCGCCCGATTTCCCGACCGCGGCAGCGGTCGCGGAGGGAATTCACGGCGCTTGGTATTTGATCCGCGACGCCCTCCGGGGTCGGTCCCTTTGCCGCGGACGTTGACCGGTGGTCTCGCGCTTCGCGCGCGACCCCCGGCTACCGTCCGTGTCGCCATCCGGCGACGGTCCCGCTGCATCAACCTCCGTACGAGCACCGGCCGAACAAGTTGACACCCTATACTCCGCGCCGTGACTACGGAGGAGCGAAAGGACCTCGCCGCGGGTGTCATCCGCGCGCTCCTGTGGCTGGCGGCGTTCTGTTTCGCGGCCGGACTTTTTCTGGCGGCCACGCTCCTACTGCGCGGCGTTCCGCCGACGGCACATGTTGCCGTGGGACGTGTCACCGTCGAAAACGCGTCGAAGCTGCGCGACTACCTCACTGCATTGCTTTTCCTTCTGATCACGCCAGCCGCGACGATCCCGCTCTTCCGCCTCGGCGCGCGTGAGAACGACCGGCTGCGAAACGCGGTCGGCGGCGACGGCATCCGCAACCTCGTTTCGCTGCTCTTTGTCGCGCCGTTTTTTCTGGCGCCGTTTCTCTACCTGACTACATTCAAGCCCGCGTGGCCCGTCCTGATCCCGATCGCGATCTCGCAGCTCCTGCCACGCGCGGTGATCACGTGGCAGCGGCGGATGTGGGTGCGGCGATTGCTCGTCGCGGAGATGCAGCCGTTTCACGCGCTCATCGCCGTCGAAGCGCTGGCGTGGATCCTCTTCCGCTACATCGCCGTCGGGAAACGGATCGCACACATCCCGACGCTCTTTCTCGAAATTGCCTTCATCGGATTCTTCATCGCACTTTTCTGGCTGGCATTTCTGCTGGTCGCGCGAATCGCCGCATTCACATTCGATCTGACGACCGAAGCGGCATTGCAGCGGGTCGCCATCGCTGCGCTGCCGCTTGTCATCCTGCCGCCGCTGGCTATCCTCTTCGTTCCCGGAAGCACAGCCATCGCGATCGCCGGCGTGATGATGTTGCTCGCGCTTCCGCTGACGTTGATGAAGCGCGAAACGATCGACGGACGGGATGTCCGCAACCTGATCGCATTCGCCATCCTGCCGTTTCTGCTCTTCTGCATCAGCTACGCGTCGACGGCATCGCTGACGCAGTGGATCGACCTCTTTCACCGCGGCGAGTCGCTCGGGCCGGCCTCCGATCTGCTGCGCGGCAAAGTGCCGTTCCGCGACGTTTTCGCGCTGCACGGCCTGCTCGAAGACGGCCTGCTGGACACGTGGCTCATGCAGCTTTTCGGACGCGACGTAAACGTCGTTCTCCTGCGCCCGGTCGTTCTCGGTTCGGTCGCGGTGGCCATGCTCTGGTACCTCGGCATGGTGATCTTCGACTCCATCCCGCTGGCGATGCTCTCAATCTTCCTCGGCGCGGTGACGACGGTCGACAACGAGCGGGCGTTGCTCGAAATCGTCTCCATCGCGCTGCTCATCAGCGCGCTTCGCCGCAACTCACGATGGCTGGCGTTGTTCAGCGGCATCGCGGCGGGCGTGACGATTTTCTACAGCCTCGACATCGGCCTCTACACCGTGGGCGGCGGAATCGTGGCGCTGATCGGATCGGGATTGCTCACGCGGCGCGCGAAGACCGTCGTCGCGCGGCTGATCGCATTTCTCGCCGGCGCCGGCGTCGGAGCGACTCCCTTCCTCATCTACCTCGCGACTCGCGGCGCCATCGGCGCGTTTTTCGAAACGTCGTTCGTCGCAATTCCGCGGATCATCGACGCCGTCTGGTCACTGCCGTTTCCGGACATGACCACGACGTTCCGCAGCAATCTCAACCTGCACACGCTCGCGGATTTTGTCCTCTTCGACCGCTTCCGATTCATCCTCAACCCGCTCGTAATCGGCATCGCGCTGATCGTGCTCGTGCAGCGCGCCGTCACGCGGCGCAGCGACGCGCTCGACCTTCCGCTGGCCGTGCTCGCGGCCTTCGCCATCCTCACGCAGCGCAGCGCCCTCGGCCGCGCCGACTTTCCGCACCAGTACTTTTCCGCGTTCCTGATCGGCCCGATGATCCTGATCCTGCTCGTGCTCCTCGGACGCGCGACCGCGCATGTGTGGCGCACGCGCGACCGTGCCGAACAGGCCTTCGTGATCCTCGCCGCGGCCATCGTCGTGCCGCTGCTCGCTGTGATTCTGTGGGTCCCCGACATCGCCAACCTTCGCCTCGACGATATGACCCACTACCTCGGCCGCGTGAGCCGCATCGGCTGGGTCGATCCGGCCGCCGAAGAGATTCGAAACCGCGTGATTGGGGTGAAGTCGGTCGTCGATGAATTGAGCAAACCGAATGAGCCGATCTTCGACTTTTCCAATCAACCCGCGCTCTACTTTTTCTGCGACCGCCCGAACCCCACGCGCTTTTACCAGGTGCCGATCCTCTCGCCGCGCGAGTATCAGATCGAAACGATTCGCGCGCTCGAACGCACGAAGCCGCCGCTCGTGATCCGTCATTCGCCACAGGAGTTCGACGTCTTCGACGGCATCGACAACTCCATTCGCGCGCAGGCCGTGGCCGCGTACATCGACGATCACTACAGCTACGCGCGATCGACGCGCGGCATCGAAATCTGGCGGCGACGCACCGATGCGCCGCCGCTGAATCTCAACGGCTACCTTGCGCGCATCCGAATCCCCACGCTCGAAGAGCTGGGCGCAATCGGCGAGCGCTCGCGCGTGGTTTTCCCGTCTGCGGGCAGCCTGCCCGGTGCGAACGGCGCGTACTGGCGGAGCGATCTCACCCTGCACAATCCGCTCAAGGATCGAATGACGCTCGGCCTCCGCTACGTCGCCGGCGACGTCCGCATCGACCGTGCCGTCACGATCTTCGGCGGTCAGAGCCTGCGCTGGGAGGATGTCGTCAAGTCGCTGTTCGGTGCGCCCGAGGGAAGCGGCGTGTTGTGGATTGAATACCGCGGCAAGACAGCGCCGGTCGCGTTGCTGAAGACCTACGACGCCGCGCGCGGCGCGCAAGGCTCGGTCGACGCGCCGCTGTCGATGCGCGACGCCGCGACCGCCGGGAGCGACAACGCCGACCTCACCATCGTCGGTATCCCTGGCGGCGCGCTACGCCGCGTCAACCTCGGCATCGTCAACGTCGGAAAAATCCCGGCCACCTTCCGCATCACCGTCCGCACGCGCACCGGCCGGCAGACCGGCAAACCATTCGAAGAGGCCCTCGGCGAAGACGCGTCGCGCATGATCGCCGACATCGAAAAAACGCTCGGTGTCCCGATCGACGAAACGACTGCCGTACACGTGACGATGACCGCCGGCACCGGCGTCGCCTACGTCAGCATCGTCAACGCGGCGGGCGACTCGCAGTTCCTTCCGGCGATCGCGCGATGACTAATGAAGCATCGCCTTCGCATCCTCTTGAGCCTTCGCGCCTTCGACCTCGAAGCTCGGATCGTTCGGTGAATTGATCACGTCCTGCAGGATGCGGATCGCTTCGGCTGAGTTTTTCTTGCTGTCGTTCGATACCAGCGCGTCCGCCAGAAACACGCGTGTGATCTTGTTTGCCGGGTCGAGCTTGTACGCCTCCCTGAGAAACCGCACGGCCTCGTTGCTCGATGCCCAGCCGGTGAGAAACGGCACGTGCGGCGTCATATCGTGAAGGCGGCCCAGGATCCGTTGCGGACCGCCGCCGTCCATTTTCGGATTGATCAGCATGGCGATGGTTGCTTCACGACGGATGCGGTCCGCTGCGCCCTGACGAACCGCGGCCATCTTGCCGTATGCCAGCGCCCATTCACCCCAGTTCGCCGAATCCCAAAGAAAAACTTCTCCGGCGCCGGCGATTGTGCGCGCCGCATCGGCGACCTGCTTTTCCGGAGCGTCGGACTTCACGTGCTTCGCCGCCAGAAAGCGATCGATGACCGCCAGCGCACTCTCGCCGGCGGTTTTCGCGGCGCCGTAGACGTTCTTCTTCTCATCGACCGTCGTCGCGACATACGCGCCTTTGAATCGCATCGCGCGCAGCAATTTCCAGCGCGCTTCGAGATTGTTTGGATCCTGCGCGACCGCCTTCTGATACGCGGCGATGGCGGCATCGATCTGCGCCGCTTTCGCATGTCCGCCTACATGCCCCTCGGCACGTGCATTCCAATGCTGGTCGCCTTCCGGAATCTGAGCCGCGGCGGTGAACGCAAACGCGGCGATGACGACGGCAAACAGTAGGATTTTTCGCATGGGGGCGATTGTATGGCACCTTCCTTGAACCTCATCCGTAGCGATGCGCATCACGATCATTGCCGCCTCCGTCCTGCTGTTGTTGAGCGCCTGCCGCGGCGAAAAGGTGCCGCGCGATTTTCAGAACGCGCCGCCGGCGATGCGACATCCGCCAACGTCCTCCGCGCAAACGCCCACCGCGAACGGCATGCGTGGCGCAACGCCCGAACCGAGCAAAGGCGCCGAGGGCGCCAACATCACGAAACAACCGGCGTCTGGCACCGCGCCGAACGTGAAGCTCGGTAATCAGGCGCCTACGACGACGACACACACGTAAGCGCTCTCTGCGTCCTCTGTGTCTCTGTGGTGATCCGCCTTTACAATCGCCACCTTGCGCCTCGTCTTCTTCGGCACGCCCGAATTCGCAGTTCCCACTCTCGAAGCACTCGCGCGCGAGCACGAGATCGCGCTCGTCGTGGCGCAGCCGGACAAACCGGCCGGACGCGGGATGAAGATGCAAGCGCCTGCCGTGGCGGTGAAAGCGCGCGACATGGGATTGCCGCTCGCGCAGCCGCCGCGAATTCGTAATGACGAATTCCTCGCCTCCGTCGCGGCGCTCAATCCCGATGCCGGCATCGTCGTCGCGTACGGAAAAATCCTGCCGGCGAATCTGCTGACGATTCCGCGATATGGATTCATCAACGTCCACGCGTCGATCCTTCCGAAGTATCGCGGCGCCGCGCCGATCCAGCGCGCGATCGAGCACGGCGAAACGAAAACCGGCGTCACGATCATGCGCGTCGATGAGGAGCTCGATCACGGAGCGATGCTGGCGATCGAAACCACGGAGATCCCTCCCGACGAACGAACGCCATCGCTCGCGTCACGCCTTTCGAGAATCGGCGCCGAGGCGTTGCTGCGCGTGCTGGAGACGATGCCCGACGGAACGCCGCAGGATCACGACGCCGCGACATACGCGCCGAAAATTGAGAAGAGCGAAGGCGCGATTCACTGGAGCGATACGACCGCCTCGATCTACAACAAGTTCCGCGCCTTCGATCCATGGCCCGGCATCTTCGCGGGCGAATTGAAGCTGATCGACATCGTGCCAGCAGACGGCCACGGGGCGCCGGGAACGATCCTCAACGCGAACAACGACGGCGTCGTCGTCGCCACCGGCGACGGCGCGCTACGACTGATCACGGTGCAACGTCCCGGCAAACCGAAAGCAGCGGCCGCGGACGTTCTGCGCGGCCTGGGCCGGCTATGAATGAGCGCCGGCGAGCGCTTGAGATCCTTCGACGCATCGAGCGCGAGTCGGCATTTGCATCGTTGCTGCTGACCAACGACTCCGGCTTCGTGCGGACGCTGGTCCTCGGCGTGCTTCGCTGGCGTTCGCGGCTCGACTTCGTGATCGATTCATTTGCCAAAAGCAAAATCGAACCGGAGATTCGCGACATCCTCCGCCTCGGCGCGCTGCAACTGCTGTTCATGCGCGTCGCGCCGCATGCTGCGGTCGGCGAGACCGTCGCGCTCGTGCCGTTGCGCGCACGCGGATTCGTCAACGCCATCCTGCGCAAGATTTCGAAGGGCGCGCCGGAGCCGGCGGATGTCGCAACGCGCAACGCGCATCCGCAATGGCTCATCGATCGCTGGACGCGCGTTTACGGCGCGGAGCGGGCCGCCAAGATTGCCGCCGCGAATCAGGAGCTGTCGTATCCCGACGCAATGACCGACTCCCCGCCGCCGGCTGCGACGCGATCCGAGCTCGTGCCCGGCATGTGGAAGCTGACCGGGTCTAGCGCCGACGTGGAAGGCTTCGCTCTCGACGAAGGAAGCGGCGTGATCGCCGATATCGCAGCCGCAGCAGGCAACGACGTGCTCGATTTGGCCGCGGCGCCGGGCGGAAAGTCGCTGGTGATGCGTGTTCGCGGCGCGCGAGTAGTGAGCAATGACATCTCGATTGCGCGTCTGCGGCCATTGATCGGCAAATCTTCAATCGTCGTCAGCGATGGGCGCCAGCCACCTTTTGCGCGGCCGTTTCAAGTCGTCCTGCTCGACGCGCCGTGCAGCGCCACCGGCACCATTCGCAAGAATCCCGAGATCAAATGGAGGCTGCGCGAAGACGATCTTGCGTCTTTCGCGGCGCTGCAAAAACAGCTGCTTGTCTCGGCGCTCGATCTCGCGTCCGAGACCGTCGTCTACTCGACCTGCTCGCTCGAACCCGAGGAGAACGACGCCGTGGTCGACGACGTCCTGCGCACGCGCACCGACTTCGTTCGCGGCGATGTCGCAAAGCTCGTGAACGCGAACGTCGCACGGTGGGTGGAGAACGGCGTCCTGCGGTTGACGCCCGAGGCAGGGACGGACGGGTTTACTGCGCACATCTTGCGAAAAAAGTAACAGGGCTCGTCAGCGACTGAGCCGGCGGCGTAGCCGTCGTAAGAACCATAGTCCCCAGCTTCAGCTGGGGGGTTCGAGTCGCGCGATCTTGTGAGCCCGTTTTAACGGGCGAAAGAAAGCTTTCTATCGCCCGCCAAGGCGGGCTCACAATTCGGACGCAATCCGCTGACCCACGCTTGAAAGCGTGGGCTACGGCTCTTTCGCCGGCTGCGCCGACGGGGAGTGTCATTAGCATTTTGGAGAGTCCCCGGCGTGTTGCGGCCTACGCGCGGTCTCACCGGAGATCCTGCCGATTCGCCGCGCGCTCCGTCAGGATAAACTTCGCGGCCCATTGGCTCGCGACCTCCTCATCGGCAACGGCTCACTCGTCCTCGGATTTGACGCCGCGTACCGGCTGGCTGACTTTTACTTTCCGCATGTCGGACTCGAGAACCACGCCGGCGAACGGTTTCGCTTCGGCGTTTCCGCAGACGGCGCGTTTTCGTGGGTCGAGGACGACGCCTGGCAGCGCACGCTGACGTATCTGCGCGAGACGAACGTTACCGACGTCACCTGCGTCAACGACACGCTCGGCATTCGCCTCCGCTGCTATGACGCCGTCGATTCCGAGTGCAACGTTTACGTTCGCAAGATCGTCGTGCGAAACATGCGCAACGAGCCGCGGCGGGTGAAGCTCTTCTTTCACCACGGGCTCGAGTTGTACGGCAGTCCGAATGCCGACACGGCGATGTTCGATCCCGATTCGCGCAGCGTCATTCATTACAAGTCGAAGCGCTATTTCTTGGTCAGTGGCGCGACCGAGCGCGACTCCGGGATCGCCGAGTACTCGTGCGGGCGGGCCGGAATCGGCGACAGCGAGGGCACCTGGCGCGATGCCGAGGATGGCGAGCTGTCGATGAATGCGATTCAGCAGGGAGCGGTCGATTCGACGGTTGCGCTGTCGATCGAGTTGGAGCCGCTCGGGAGCCACACCGCGTACTACTGGATCTGCGCCGGCGCCCGGTACGGCGACGTGCGCAAGCTCAACGACTACGTCATCCAGGAGACGCCGGCGCGGATCATCGCGCGCACTGCGTCGCTCTGGTACACGTGGGTCAACAAATCAGGTGAGGATCTCAGCGACCTCCCCGAAGAAATCCTCGATCTTTATCGCCGCTCGCTGCTGGTCGTACAGACGCATTGCGATCATCAGGGCGGCATCGTGGCCGCCGCGGATTCCGACATCGAGTGGGGCCACAACGATCACTACGCGTACGTCTGGCCGCGCGACGGCGCGTTCGTCGCCGACGCCATGGACCGTGCCGGCTTCCATCAGATCGCGCGGCGTTTTCTGCAGTTCGCGCACGACACGATCAGTAACGATGGTTACTTTTTGCACAAGTACGCGCCGGACGGATCGCTGGCGTCGTCGTGGAATCCGTGGGTGCGCAACGGCCAGAAGCAGTTGCCGATTCAGGAGGATTCGACCGCGCTCGTGCTGTGGCATCTCGCGCGGCACTACGACCGCACGCGCGATCTCGAATTCATCCGCAGCGTGTATCGCCGGTTAGTCGTGCAGCCGGCCGACTTCATGGCCCGCTACCGCGATCCGAAAACGCAGTTGCCGCTGCCGTCGTTCGACATGTGGGAGGAGCGGCAGGGCGTTTTCACGTTCACGTCGTCCGCGGTTTGCGCCGCGTTGACCGCGGCCGCCGACCTGGCGAACCTTTTCAATGAACAGGAACGGCGCAGCCACTACCTCAAAGTCGCCGGCGAGATCCGCGATGCGATGGTCCGCCATTTGTGGCTCGAGGATGAGTCGCGATTCGCGCGCGGACTGACGCTGACGGATGACGCGCTGGAACTCGACCGCACGGTCGACGCTTCCACATTCGCGACGTTTTTCCTCGGCGCGTTCGGTGCCGATACGGCCATGGTGGAAGGGACGATGCGCGCGATTCGGGAGACGTTGTGGGTGCAGACCGAGATCGGCGGCGTTGCGCGCTACGCAAAAGATCGCTACCAGCGAAACATCGGCGATGATGATCCGATCCCCGGAAATCCGTGGCTGATCTGCACGCTTTGGTTGGCCGAGCACTCCATCGCCCGCGCCACCTCGGTGGCCGAACTTCAGTCGGCGCTCGACCTTTTGCGTTGGGCGCGGGCGAAGGCGCGGCCGTCGCTGGTGCTGCCCGAACAGGTGCATCCATACAGCGGCGCGGCGCTGTCGGTTTCGCCGTTTTCGTGGAGCCACGCGCAGGTCGTTTCCGTCGTCCGCGGATACCTCGATCGTCTTCGTTTTCTGCGCCGGAACGGCTCCGAAAATTCGTCGCGCGCGCAAGTGAAAAACGCGCCGGGAAACGCCGTTGACAAACCACCATCGTTCTCATAGATTGCAGAAATCCTAGAAAACATCAGGGTTTTCCGCATCTCAGTAGGAGGAGTCGTCAATGGCAGGCAAGGGTGACGTCATCAATGAAATCGCCGAGCAGGCGGGGATTTCGAAGAAGGAAGCAGCGGCCGCGTTCGACGCGTTCGTGAACTACATTTCCAGCACGTGTCAGAGCGGCGAGCGCTGCGCCATTCCGGGCCTCGGCAGCTTCGCGGTGTCGCAGCGCAAAGCACGCGAGGGCCGCAATCCGCGCACGAACGAAAAGATCACGATTCCGGCGTCGAAGAACGTCCGCTTCAAGGCCGGCAAGGATCTACGCGAAGCCGTCAACACCAAGCGCGGCAAGAAACGCTGATCGCGATTCGCCGCAATCAAAAACGCCCCGCAAAGCGCGGGGCGTTTTCATTTTGGGGAGGTTTCGCAGCAATTACCGCGAGCTCGAATGCGCTTGGGACTTCGCCACCCACGTCTTGAACGTTTCGGCGGGGACGCTGCCGGAGATCGAGACGGAGCTGTCGGTGCGGGTTACGGTGAACTTGCGCAGGACCGAGACCAGGTCGGGCGACTGTTCCTGAACCGCGAGGCGCATCGCGGAGAGCGCGCCGCGGAGGGTGTCTTCGACGAGGCCGAGCGTTTCGGAATCGCTGGAGAGGCCGATCGCGCTCAGCTTGAGCGAGTCGCCGCTGTCCGTCGCCCAGATGGCGACGGTCGACACATTCTTCAGCGCCGCACCGATGGCCTGCGACTGCGAGCCGCCGCCGAGTTTCGGCGCGCCGGTGATGCGCTGCGCACGCGGCACGTCCACGAGCACGAAGGCCGTGGCGTGCGCATCGATGCGAGCCATGTCGCGTCCGAGCCCGGCCGTAGTCGCGAATGTCGTCCCGCCGGTGGCGCGGCTGGCCAGCGCTTCGAGCACCGCCGCCTCGCTGCCGATGAGCGCGAGATGCGCGTCAGGAAATGCGACGACGCCCTTATGCGATTCGCCGTTCTTCTGCGGCATCACGAAGTACGTCCCGTGCGCCGACGCCTTCTTCACGGCGCCGCGTGAGACGAGCGCGCTGCTCAGGCGGTCAACATTGAAGCGGCCGTCGGCGGCGATGAGGAAATCGGCGTCGCTGCCGAGGTTCGTGCGCGGCGAGGTTGCGAAGACGACGACGTCGATGTCCTTCGCCGGCTGGAGACCGGAGTCGCGCAGAAACGCCATCGCATCATCGTCGTTGCTGATGTGCGCCGTCTGTGTGAAGAGCGCTGCCGAGAGTGGGCTGCTGCGCATATCCGCGAGGCGGACCACGCCCACGGAGACGGAGTCGTTCGGGATGAGCGACATCGCACCACTGTTTGCGAAGGCCGCCGGCGCGAGCGCCAGAGCCAGAATCACGACTGCCAGGAACTGCCTTTTCATTTAGAACTCCTTTCGTTGGAACAACCAGGAAGCAAGGGTCAGACAGACAAAACCGAAGATGGCGGTGCTCCAGAAAGGAGCCGCGGTGACTTTGATGATTTCGTTTTCGAACTGCCGGCCGCCGACGAAGGCCACTACCGACGTCGCAAGTTCCGCCGTCTTCGGCATGATCCAGTAGAGCGTCTTGATGCTCATGGCCTGCCATTCCTTCGACAACGCCGCTTCGATGCGCGCGTGGCCGGCCAGCATCACGCCGAAGAAGAAGATGCCGTACGTGGCCATGATCGAGACGGCGGTCGACGAGGTGATGACGCCGATCATGAACGCGAACGCCAGCAGCACCGCGATCAGAAAGAGAATCACGCCTCCGCCAAGGAAGAAGCGTGGATGAAAGACGTGCGTTTTCCACGCCACGATCATCCAGATCGAGCCGATCAGATAGAGGACGTTGCTGCCGGCCAGGATCAGCCCGGCCACGTAGCGCGACAGGATCAGCTTGATCCGCGACACCGGCCGCGAAAGGTAAAGATCGATCGTCCCTTTTTCCTGCATGCGCGGCACGAGATGCGCCGTGGCGAAGATCGCCAGGAACGTGCAGAGGACGTAGAGGACGCCGGAGAAGCCGGACTCGAAGCCCATGACCAGCTTCTCGATCGACATCGTGCCGCTGACTTCGACCTGCTTGCCGAACAGCTTCGCGCCGGCCAGCGCGCCGTCGACGATGTCGAGGTTGATGGCCGAGGCAAAGATCAGGATGAAAATCGTGGAGAGGAAAAAATAGGCGACGAGAGTCCAGCGCGCGGCGGCTTCGCGCATCACATCTTCGATGTTCGCCATCAGCACTTTCATAGAAGCGCTCCTTCGGAAGCCTGACCGCCTGGATCGACGGCGCGCACGAGATCGACGAACACATCCTCGAGCGTCGAGCGCACCGGCGAGAGCTCGGTGAGCATGCCGCCGCTGGCGCGGAGCTTGTCGACCAGCGCGTTGAGATGCGAGATGTCGTCGACGGTCAGCAGCATGTGACCGTTGACGCGCTGCACGCCGGCGCCACTCTCGCGAAACGCTCCGATGAGCGCGTCATCGACCGGCGCGGCAGGAACGAGTTTGTACTGCGTGGCGCGGCGTGTCAGCTCTTCGATGCTGCCGGCCGCGGCGACTTTGCCGCTGCGGAGAACGGCGACGTGATCGCACGTCAACTCGATCTCGGACAGGAGATGCGAATTCAGCAGCACGGCCGTTCCGTTCGCGGCCGCTTCGGCGCGGAGGATGTCGCGAATCTCGCGGCGGCCGACGGGATCGACGCCGTCGGTCGGCTCATCGAGCAGAAGCACGTGCGGCGAATGCAGCAGCGCGATGGCGATGCCGAGGCGCTGCGTCATTCCTTTGGAGTACTTCTTGACGCGGACGTCGATCCATTGGGCGATGCGCAGCTTCTCCAGCAGCTCCAGCGAACGGCTCTTGATCGTGGAGTCGTCCATGCCCGACATCTTTCCGAAGATGGCCAGCGCCTGACGCGCCGTGAGGTAGCCGGGGATTTTGTGACCCTCCGGCAGGTAGCCGACGCGGCGGCGGCTTTCGGGATCTCCGGCGGGCATTCCGTTGAGACGCGCTTCGCCGGCGGTGGCGCGGGTGAGGTCGAGCAGGATCTTGACGGCGGTCGTTTTGCCGGCGCCGTTGGGCCCGAGGAGACCGAACAGCTCACCTTCGCGAACGCTGAAGTCGATGCCATCCAGCGCAGTGATCTTCGAGCGTCCGACCGACGACCGGTATTGTTTTTTGAGGCCTGAAACCTCGATGACGGTCTGACTCATGGCAGCTCTTTACGGTGCAAAGCCGTTCGGGTTGCGAAGAATGCCAGTCGCTACTGGCGGGTTCTGTATCATCGCCCGACTTTCGACCATGTCTGACCGCGCTGTGTTCTTCGATCCCACTCACCGCCGCTGGTGGTGGGTCAAGCGCCTCGGCACATTGATGGGCCTGTTGGCGGTCGTCACGATCAGCGCCTGGCTGGTCAGTCTTTTCACGGCGCCGCTGCTGCCGGGCATGCGCGGCATCACGATCCCGATCATTCGTTCGCTGCGCCGTAGCACGCACGTTCCGCGGCATCAGAGCCGCGCGCAGCAATTTCTTCTGAAGCGCGACCGCGGCAAGTTGCTCGCCGCGATCGCGAAGGACAAACTTCGCGGCCTCGCGCAGCAAGCGAAAGGGCCGATCTCACCCGCCGCGACCGGCAGCGGCATCGTGGCCGCGTTCTATGCGCCGTGGCAGGAAACGGGCTTGATGTCGCTCAAGGAAAACGCCGGTCAGATGACGCACCTTCTGCCGGTGTGGGTGCATCTGCAGCAGGACGCAAACGGCCTCGATTTCCACGACTGGGACCCGTTGCTTACGCCGCACAACGCCGAGGTTGTGACGCTGGCGCGCGAGAAGAATCTCAACATCGTGCCGGTCTTCAGCAATGCACAGATTTCATCGAACGGTTCCGGCGAGTTCGATCCGAAGCGCGTGCACATCTTCCTCACGAATCCCGCGTTGCAGACGAAGATGATCATGGCGCTGCGGCAGTGGTGTCAGACCAATCGCTTTCAGGGGATCAACGTCGACTTCGAGAACCTGATGCCGCAGGACTACCCGCTGATGATTCCGTTTCTGCAGCGGATGAAGGCCAACTTCGCGCCCGTCCATCTCATCGTCAGCGCCGATCTCGAAGCGGGCGAAAGGATCGATTGGCGGAAAGCGGCGGCGGCCTGCGACTTTGTGATCGTCATGGCCTACGACGAGCACGGCGAGAACAGCAAGCCGGGCCCGATCGCGTCGATGTCGTGGTATCGCGACGTGGTGCAACGCGCGCTGCGCAGCATTCCGCGCGACAAGCTCGTGGTCGGCATCGCCAACTACGCCTATGACTGGATGGACGGCCGTGGCTGGGGCGATCCGACGACGTATCAGGGCGCGCTGATTCTCGCGCAGGATTTCCGGCAGCAGGAGAAGCCGGAGGACATCGTCGACTTTGACGATGAGGCGCTCAATCCCACGTTCTGGTACGTCGACGACGACGGCAAAGAGCACGAGGTGTGGATGCTCGACGCGGTGACGGCCGCGAACCAGTGGCTGATCGCGTCGAACTACGGCGTACGCGGCGCCGCGGTCTGGGTTCTCGGATCGACCGATCCGTCCATCTGGACGTTCATCCATCGCGATCGCCTCAGTCATCCGCCGAACATGAACGTGCTCGGTCAGGTGAAGTTCCCCTACTTTCTCGAATTCGTTGGCGACGGCGAGATCTCACACGTCGACAAGGAGCCGACGGACGGCTCGCGTTCGATCGAGATCGATCCGCAGACGGGGCTGGCGCTCGACGAGTCGTACCACAAGTTCCCGACGTCGATCGTCATCGGGCGAAGCGGCTACCGGCCGAAGATGCTGGCGCTGACCATCGACGACGGGCCGGCCGATCCGTACACCGCGCAGATGCTCGACGAGATGAAGAAGTTGAACGTGCAGGCAACGTTCTTCCTGATCGGACAGAACGCCGAGCGCTATCCGAATCTCGTCCGCCGTATCTGGGACGAAGGCCACGAGATCGGCAACCACACCTACACGCACCCGAACATGGGAGGCGTCTCGCAGCGGGTGGCACGGCTGGAGATGAATGCGACGCAACGTGTTTTTCAAAGCCAGCTCCATCGTTCGACGCTGCTGTTCCGACCGCCGTACAACGCCGATGCCGAACCGTCGACGAAGGATGAAGCGGAACCGATCCGTCTCGCGTCGCAGCTCAACTACATCACTGTCCTGGAGTTCCTCGATCCGCAGGACTGGCGTCTGACCGATCCACTGCCGGACGGCGGGACGAAGCCGCGCACGGCCCGCCAGATGCTCGACACCATCGAGCAGCAGCTCGAAACGGAAAAGGGAAGCTGCATCCTCCTGCACGACGGCGGCGGCAATCGCGCCGAGACGGTGAAGCTGATCCCGCTCATGGTCAACGAGCTTCGCGCGAAGGGCTACACCTTTGTCCCCGTGTCGACGCTGATCAACTCGACGCGCGACAAGGTCAATCCGGAAGTGAACAGCTCCGACACGTTGATGCTCGCTACCGACCGTGTCGTCTTCGAAGCCATCTATCTCTTCGAGCTGTTCCTGCGTATCGCCTTCACCACCGCGATCGTCCTCGGCACGTTGCGTGTGGTCTTCGCGACGATCCTGGCGCTGATCGCAAAGTGGCGTGAACGCCACGACAAATTTGACGCGACGTTCCGTCCGGCCGTCAGCGTCGTCATTGCCGCGTACAACGAGGAGAAGGTGATCGCGCGGACGATTCGTGCGGTGATCGCCACCGGCTATGAACCGCTGGAGATCATCGTGGTCGACGACGGCTCGAAGGACGACACGTCCGGCGAGGTGCGCACGAATTTCGGCGACGCAGTCACGCTCTTCGTCCAGCCGAACGGCGGCAAGGCCTCGGCGCTCAATCGCGGCATCGCGGCAGCGTCTAGCGACATCATCATCGCCCTCGACGCCGATACGGTCTTCGCGAAAGACACGATCGAGAAGTTGATCCGCCATTTCACCGATCCGCTCGTCGGCGCCGTGGCGGGCAACGTAAAAGTCGGCAATCGCGTGAATCCGCTGACGTACTGGCAATCGATCGAGTACGTGACCAGCCAGAACCTCGACCGCCGCGCATACGCGACGATCAACTCGGTCACGGTCGTCCCCGGCGCGGTTGGCGCGTGGCGCCGCGAAGCGATCCTGCAGGCCGGTGGCTACACGAACGACACGATGGCCGAGGACATGGATCTGACGTGGAGGATCCGCCGAATCGGATGGCGGATCGAAACGGAGTCGAACGCGATCGGATACACCGAAGCGCCTGACAGCATTCGCTCGCTCTTCGGCCAGCGCTTCCGTTGGGCATTCGGAACATTGCAATCGCTCTGGAAACATCGCCGGGCAATGTTTCGCTACGGATGGTTCGGCACGGTGATGCTGCCATCGCTCTGGCTGTTCCAGGTCGCGTTCCAGGTGCTCTCACCGCTCGTCGATCTGCAAATTCTCTGGGCCCTCGGCGGTGCCGTTCACGCCGGCATGCGCCGCCTCAACGGCGACTGGCAGCCGCTTCCGAACGCGCTCTCATCACTCTACCTGATCGCATTCATGTACGCGTTCTTCTTCGTGGTCGAACTGATCGGCGCATTGGTGGCGTACAAACTCGACCGCGAAGACCCCAAAGTTCTGGTCTGGCTCTTCTGGCAGCGCTTCCTCTACCGTCAATTGATGTACGCCGTGATTTTGAAATCGATCAAGACCGCCGTCTCCGGCATGCGCACGGGCTGGGGAAAACTCGAACGCAAGGGGACGGTGGAGATGGTCGGCGAAGCGACGGATCTGCAAGTCCGCGAAGCGTCGTGACCTCCTGCTTCTCTCCCTCTCCGCGATCTCCGCGTGAACCGTCTCCCTGTCGATTCCTACGCCAGTCTCCCCTCCACCGCCCCCCAATCCACATTCGCTAAGAACGCGTCGATGTACTTCGGCCGGTCCGCGGGCTTGTAATCGAGCAGGTAGGCGTGCTCCCAGACATCCATCACCAGCAGCGGGACGAAGCCGGCCACATTTCCGTTCTGGTGCAACTCGATCCAGTGATTGGAAACGCGTCCGTTCGCCGGATCGAGATAGCAAATGGCCCAGCCCACGCCGCGCATTTTGCCGACGCTGACGAAATCGGTGCGCCAGAGGTCGAAGCTCGGGAAGCTGCGTTCCACCGCGGCGCGGAAACCGGCGGACGGATCGCCGCCGCCGTTCTGCTTCATGTTGCCGAAGTAGTACTCGTGCAGAACCATCCCGTTGTATTCGAACCCGAGGCGGCGCGTGAGCTCCGAGTAGGCCGGCATCTCCTCCTTGTCGACCTGGCCGTCGGCGAGGATCTCGTTGATTTTTTCGGTGAGGAGATTCGTGTTGGTGACGTACCCCTCGTAGAGCTTGAAGTGCATCTCCAGCGTCTTATCGGAGATGCCGGCCAGCCCGGAGAGATTGAACGTTTTCGGTTTGTAGCTTTGCGTTTCCATGCTTCGCGGACGTGCACTAATCGTGCGCGCAGCGGAACGTCGCGTAGGCGTACGGATACGACGGCCGGAACCAGTTGCGGAAGCTGCGGCGGATGAGCTCGGGCGGCGTGACGGGAGACGCGCCCTTCATCACGTAGTGCTTGCCGTCGAAGAAATCGGCCGAGTATTGCGGATACGACGACATCGCTTCGAAGCCGGGGAACGGGGCGAAGACCGTCGACGTCCACTCCCATCCGTTGCCTACGAGATCGTGAATTCCCCACGCGCTGGCGCCGGCCGGATACGAACCGATCGCGACCGGATCCCAATTCGCGAATCCGAAATTGCCGCGCGATAAATCAGGCTGCGACGACTCCCACGGGAACAGCCGCTCCTCGCCGGACGGCGTCCCGAATGCCGCGCGGTGATACTCGCTCTCGGAAGGCAACCGTTTCCCGCGCCACGCCGCGTACGCGCCCGCTTCGTCGTGCGTAACGTACACCGGCGCATCGAGCGGCAGCGGCTGCAGTTCGAACAGTCCCCGCCATTGCCATGCGCCGTCGTGCTTCGTCCAGAAGTGCGGCGGATTCGCACCGGTGGCTTGCAGAAATTCTAGATAGTCGCCGTTCGTGACGTCGTGGCGGTCGATCGAGAACTCGCCGGCTTCGACACGCATCGGCGGGAATTCGTTGTCCCATCCGAAGTCGTTGCCGGAGCCGCCGAGTGTCGCTTCGCCGGCGGGGATGCGCACCATGTCCTTCACGACGTCGCCGCGTGACGCGGCGCTTCGCCGGAATGGCGCGATCGGATTCTTCCGCTCGTACGGCAACTCGTGAAACAGATACAGCAATGTCTCCTGATGCATCTGCTCGTGCTCGATGACCGTGAACGCCGCCTCGGCATTGCGCGTCTGCGGCACGGTGCCGTCATCGATCGGGCCATCGCACAGCGCGTGAAAAATGAGGTCGTCGGCATCGCGGCCGTAAGCCTGGATGTCCTCACGCGACGGCCAGAAATCGGTCGGCATTTGCGCGGCGTCTTCATCCTCGGGATCGATACCGCGCGCGAACAGCGCCTCGAACTCCGGATCGATTCCGCCATGTTTCAACGCCAGTTTGATCAGCGTGTTGATCGCAAAGGCCGGGAGGTGCCCCTCGTAAAAAACGATCGGGTTGCGCAGCGGGACCGGCCGGTCGTAATACGCCTCGGCTTTCGGAATCGTGAACAACTCGCGCGTGATCCTGCGGGTGTCGCGGTACCAGTCGATGAGCCGGTCGCGGTTCAATCCATCAGGAAATGCGGCGTGTCGCATGCGCGAATTGTATTGCGGCTTCAGGCGACAGCCGGCTCTCCCACCGGCACTTCGATGACGCGGAACGGCTGGCGGTCTTCGTAGTGCGCGGCGAGCAGCGGCATGGCCACGTTGTAGACCGGCACGTTGCCTTTCGTGCGCCCTTCGAGCGAGCCGCGATGCGCGTGGCCATGGAAGACCGCGTTGCAGCGATAACGGTCGATCGGCTCTTCGAGCCGCGACGATCCGAGAAACGGATTGATCTCCGGCGGCTCGCCGTCGACCGTGGCATGGATCGGCGCGTAGTGCAGCACGGCGATTTTCTGCGGAGTGCGCAGCCGCGCCAGCGCCATCTCCAGCTTCAGCGCTTCCTCGATCGTCTCGTGTACGAACTTCTTGATGATCTCCTCGCCCCAGGCATTGAGCTGGCGCCGCCCGAACCCGCCGCCGAATCCCTTGATGCCGGCGAAGCCGACGCCTTCGATCTCGTGCGCATCGCCGTCGAGCATCGTCACACCGGCACCGGCGATGATTTTCACCACCTCATCGGCTTTGCCCGATTCAAAATCGTGATTGCCGAGGACGCCGATGGACGGGATGCGCAGGAACGCGGTAATGTCCTTCGCGAGGACCTTTGCTTCCTCGACCAGCCCGTAGTCGGTGAGATCGCCGCAGAGCAGGAGAACGTCCGCTTCTTCAGACGCGGCGGTGAAGATCGGCTCCAAACTGGCCTGCCCCGTTTTTTTGACGTGGATGTCCGCGATGGCCGCGATGCGCAGATGCTCTTTCATTTCGCACCGTCCACTTCGATGCCCGCGGTCCAGAGCGCAATGTCCTCGGCGCTCATGTTGCCGAGCGGCTGGAGACGCGCGTCCTTGTAGCCCCATTTGTTGATGTCGGTCAGGTACTGCTGCCGCGAGATGATCGGGCCGTAGCAGATTTTTTCTTTCGCGTCGGGCGACTTCGTTTCGTCAGCGATCCGCGCGCCCAGTTCGTCCATCACCCACGCAGGCACCTGCGACCGTTTGGACGGATAGATGAAACCGTAGAGCACGAGGTGCGCATAAAGAGCACGCCAGAGATGCGCGTAGCGATCGATGAGCCGCCGCCAATCGAGCCGGTCGCCGATGGCATGAATGACGTGCGCGACGTCGGCGCCGTCGAATCGCTCGCGCTCCATGATCAGCCCCTTCGACCAGATCATCTCTTCGGCCGGAATCAGCTTCACGTCGACGCCGAAGACGACAGCATCGACGGCAAAGTCGAACCACAGCTCGTCGACGACTGCGACGCCGTTGCCGGCGCTGAAGATCAGATCGATGAAGTCGTCACCTTTGAAGGCCTTCCCCAGCCAGTGCGGGAAGGTGAGACTCGACTCGTAGCCGGCCTCCTCGAAGACGCGTTTTGCCTTCGGGAAATCTTCGCGGCGGATGAAGACGTCGAAGTCCTTCGTGTGCCGCTCGATGCTGGTATAGCGCGCGAACGCATACGCTCCGCCGACGAGAAAGGGCACGCCGCCGTCGCGCATGAGCTCCATCGAGTCGACGTAAAACTTGCGGCTGGCCGGGTCGACCATCGTTTCGGAAGGACTCGCAATTGCGGGCATTTCAGGTCCGGAAAACTGCACGGCCCATGCCGGGTTCAGCGGCTCACGAAGGCATTTCCGAGAAGGTAAAACCGCAGCGGCCAGCCAGCCGCCTCCCCCGAATTCTCGACGCCGATGCGGTGACTGACGGCGATGTCCTCCTCGGCCACTGTGACATCGCGCGGTGCGAGCCACAACGTCTTGCCATCGAGCGGCTCGCCGTCGAGCGATTTGTCGATGGCCATCGCGGAGCAAAGCTTGCCTGGGCCGTTCATCAGATCGCGATCGCGCTTCGCCTTCGGACGCCGCTCGCGCATTGTCTCGACTCCGCGCACCGGTTCCGCGGCGCGCAGCAGCACGGCCTCGGCAATATCCGCCTCCTGCGTGACGACGTTCATGCACCAGTGCATCCCATACGTGAAGTAAACGTAGGCATGGCCGCCGGCGAGGTACATCGACTCGTTGCGCGCGCTGCGCAGACCGCGGCGCGCGTGGCTGGCAGAATCGTTCGCGCCGAGGTAGGCCTCCACTTCGACGAGGCGCGCGGCCAGCAACTCGCGCCCGAGGCGGCGCCAGAGCACACACCCGAGAAGTGCGCGGGCGACGGTGACGGTGTCGTCGAAATAGAAATTGCGCGGAAGCTTCATTGCGAGGGAAGCGCGCGATTGGTGGCGCGGCGGTCGAGCTGACCCTCGCTGACGTGGCGGCCGAGCAGCCGAAGCAGATCGCGATGCACGCCCGGCGGCGCACCCACGACATTGCCGCGCTGGAGCCAGCGCTCACCGCCCGAGAAGTCGCTGAACACGCCGCCCGCCTCGGTGACCAGCAACGAGCCTGCAGCGATGTCCCACGGTGAAAGGTGAAGCTCGAAGAATCCGTCGAAGATGCCGGCCGCGGTGTAGGCGAGATCGAGCGCCGCCGATCCGGCGCGACGCACGCCCTTAGCCACGCTGATCACTTCCTGAAAAATCGCGCAGTACACCGACACGAACTGTTGCGCGCGAAACGGAAAGCCGGTGGCGAGGAAAGAGCTGTCGATGCCCTCCTGATTCGAAACGCGCATCGGAACGCCGTTGCGGAAGGCCCCGGCACCGCGCTCTGCAGTGAAGAAAATGTCGCGCAACGGCTCGTATACGACGCCGGCGGTGATCTCCGCGCCGCTCTTCAACCCGATCGAAATCGACCAGACCGGAAAATGCTGCAGATAGTTCGAGGTACCGTCGAGCGGATCGATGATCCAGGTCCGGCCGCTGGTGCCCTCGAAACTCATTCCCCCTTCTTCGCCGAGGATCGCGTCGTCGGGGCACTGTTCGCGGATCAGCGAGATGATCGCGGCTTCGCTTTCGCGGTCGGCTCGCGAAACCCAGTCATTGCGCGATTTCAGATCGGCGTCTTCTTTTCCAAGCTGCTCCCAATGCTTCAACAGAACGGCCGCACCGAGGCGGGCGGCGTCGGATGCGAGCTCCACGTCATTTTTTCCGGCGGTCATACGGCGCAAATTCTATGGCAGCAAATTGGGCTATGCTCGAAGCGATCCATGCAACCTCGCACGATCTCGCGTTATCGCGTAGGTCGCCTCATCGGTGCAGGCGGCATGGGCGAGGTTTATCTCGCCGAGGACGAGACCCTCAACCGCAAAGTGGCGTTGAAACTCCTTCCGGTGCGCTTTACGCGCGATGAAGAACGCGTCCGCCGGTTTCAACGCGAGGCGCGCGCGGCGTCGGCTCTCAATCATCCGAACATCATCACCATTTACGAGATCGGCCACGCCGATTCGGTCCACTACATCGCCACCGAATACATCGAAGGCGAAACTCTGCGCGAAGTGATGGCCAAACGGCGGCTCACCGCCGGCGAAGTGCTCGACGTCGCAATCGGGGTATCGAGCGCACTGGCCGCCGCACACGACGCCGGCATCATCCATCGCGATATCAAGCCGGAAAACATCATGCTGCGGCCCGACGGCTACGTGAAAGTACTCGACTTCGGTCTGGCCAAGCTGGCCGAGCCGGAGTCGGCGCTTAAAGACAGCTCCACTGGCACGGTCCTCGGCACGTTGCTCTACATTTCGCCGGAACAGGCTCGCGCCCAACAACCTGACGCCCGCTCCGATCTCTACGCCCTCGGCGCGGTGATGTACGAAATGGTCACCGGCCAGCCGCCGGTGCGCGGCGACAATTTCATAGATATCGCCAACGCCATCGTCAATGAAACCCCGAAGCCGCCCTCGCATTACGTGAGCAGCGTCCCGCCGGAGCTCGACCGCATCGTCCTGAAGCTCCTGGAAAAGGACCGTGCAAATCGTTACCAGTCCGCGCGCCAGCTTCTCAATGACCTTCACACTCTCCGCCGCGAGCTGGAGTTCGAAAACAAACTCAACTCGCTGGAAATGCACCGCCATTTCTCCGCGCCGGGATTCGACGAGCAACCAACAGCGCAGATGACGTTTCCGATCGGCACGCGCGGCCGCTTTTCGCTGCCGCACGCGATCCGCGAGTGGCGCATGATCGTATTGATGGCGCTGGTGCTCGTTGGCCTTCTCGCGGCCGCGACCTACACAATCATCAAGAGCACTCTCTTTGCCGACAAAATCGACAGCGTAGCCGTGCTGCCCTTTGTGAACGCATCCGGGAATCCTAACAGTGAATATCTCAGCGACGGTCTGACCGACAGCATCACTGATTCACTATCGCAATTGCCGGAATTACAAGTCGTCGCGCACAGCACCGTCTTCCGCTACAAGGGAAAAAATACTGATCCGCTTGTGGTCGGACGCGAACTGCACGTGCGCGGCGTTGTCACTGGACGCCTCATTCAACGCGGCAATACCGTCGTGGTCCGCGCCTCGCTCACCGACGTCAAACGTGGAACGCAGGTCTGGGGACAACAGTACGACCGCAATCTTTCCGACGTCGTGGCGTTGCAGAAGGATTTGTCCGACGAGATCTCGTCACAATTACAGCCGCATCTCACAGGCGAGGAGCGAAAGCTGTTAAGCCGGGGCCGCCCGGAGAGCAACGAAGCCTTTCAGCTCTATCTTAAAGGGCGCTATTTCGCCACGAAATACAATGATGAGGAGTCGGCCCGCAAAGGGATCACCTATTTCAATCAATCGATTGAGCGCGATCCGACCTACGCGCTCGCGTATGCCGGTCTGGCGGCCGCTTATTATCAGTTGTCTAATCTTTCCATGCCGCCACGCGAAGCAATGCCGCGTGTCCGTGAGGCCTCGGAGCGCGCCCTGGCACTCGACGACTCCCTTGCCCCCGCTCACACCTGTCTCGCCCTGGCGCTGACCTGGTATGACTGGGATTTCGCAAAAGGGGAGGCTGAGTTCAAACGCGGCATCGCACTGAACGCGAACGATGCCGAGGCGCATCGCCTGTACGGCGACTTTCTAACTGCCATGGGCCGTTTCGACGAGGCGCTTACAGAGAAACGCCGGGCCGAACAGCTCGATCCGCTTTCCGTTCCTACGAGCTGGGACGTCGGCCGATGTCTCTATTATGCCGGCCGCGATGAAGAAGCCATCGAGCAGGCCAAACACACATTAGATCTGGACCCCACCTTTCCCTACGTTTACTACCTCGAGGCTCAGATCGACTATCGCAACAACAAACTTCCCGAGGCATTGGCCTTGATGCAGCGCGCAATGCAGATGGAAGGACACAAGCAGCTTCTGGTAACAAACTGGGGCATGATCAACGCCCGCGCCGGCAATCGCGACGAGGCGTTGCGTGCAATGGCCGAATTGCGCGCCCGCGCCGTTGGTACGTACACCCTCCCCTTATTCCTGGCCCGAATTTACGCCGCCCTGGGCAATAACGACGAGGCAATGAAAAACCTCGAACAGGTCTACAACGACCGCTCTGAATCGGCGGTTTGGCTGAAAGTCGACCCGTCGCTCGATACTGTGCGCAGCGACCCTCGATTCATTGCCTTGATGAGAAAGGTTGGACTGCCTCAATGATGACGCTGGCAGAACTCTACCTGCCCGATTTCGACCAGGAGATGGCCAATACCCGCCGCGTCCTGGAACGCATCCCGACGGATAAATTCGATTATTCGCCGCACGGCAAGTCGTGGAAGATGGGCGGCCTGGCCACGCACCTCGCAAATCTGCCTACATGGGCGACGCTGATGATCGGCAACGACTCCTTCGACATCGCCCCTCCTGGCCAACCACCGATGCGCGCTCCCGAACAGAAGTCGACCGAGGAACTGCTGGCCTATTTCGAAAAGAACGCGGCCTCTGCGCGCACTGCGATCGAATCCGCGTCGGACGAGCTTCTCCAAGGCGAATGGACGTTGCTCGCCGCTGGCAACAAGATCTTGTCAGCTCCGCGATTTCGCCTGCTCCGCAATTTCGTCCTGCACCACCTGATTCACCACCGCGCGCAACTCACGGTCTACATGCGCCTCAACGACATTCCGCTGCCGGGACTGTACGGACCAAGCGCGGACGAAAAGTAGTAGCTTCCCTAATGGCGCCCGCATCAACCCTCCGCCTCTCCGCGACCCGGCGTGAAATCGTCACCTCACCATTCGCGCCGAGCCCTCACGAATTGCGCGTTCCACCAACTGCCACAACTTCCGCTCGGCAACCCGATCCAGCTCTTCTTCGCGCTGATCTAGAGCCTGTTCGCGGCGTCCCAGGTCGCGTTCCTGAGCGTGCAACTCGTCGAGCCGGTCGCGCTCGCGCGCGGTGAGCTTGCGGTCGTCGATGTCTTCGAGCGCGTCGCTCTCCCGTTCGAGCTTCCGCGTCTCGCGCTCGATTTCCTTTTGCTGCGGACGCAGCGCGCGTTCCGGCGCGAAGTAGTCCCACGCTTCGGCCAGCTTCGCGCGGTCCGTGATCACGTAGCGCCGGCCGTCGTGACGGACCCAAAGATAGTCGCCGCTGAGCGTCCCCTTGACCGCGGTGAAATCCTCGAGTGAACCGCTGATCGTCGTCGAATTGCCGGAGCCGAAATGCAGCACATACGAATCGCGCGCCTCGGCTGCGACGGCGGTAACGATGAGCAGCAGTGCGAATGACAGGGAGCGTTTCATGATGTCCTCCGCATCGTTGGACGACGATGCCGAGGCGCGGTTAGCCAGGAAATGTAGCCGGAAAGTTTGGGTGCGCCGCCGCGATCACGACTGCTCCAGAGTTGGCAGCAATGCCGCCAAATCGCGCGCGCCGTGAACGAAAGCGACGATCGTAACCGTGTCCTGGAAGACGCGATAAATGAGGCGATACCTATCCACAAACAGCTCCCGAACGCCGAATCGCGGTACTCAGGCACAACTCGTCCGCGTTTAGGAAACGCGACAAGAGAATTGGCCGTGTAGTCGGTCCTGGCAATCAGCGTGGCCGTAGCTTGGCGAATCCTTGGCGATGTACTCCGCCGCTTCCGCCACGGAGGAAAGCGCAGAGTCGGTCCAAACTATCGAATACGCCACTGATCGAGCCGCTGCATCGCATCTTCGTGCGTGGTCACACGCCCGGCTTCTATGTCAGCGAGGGCCTGCTCAACTTTCTGACGGACGTAGATGTGGTACTGGATGTCCTCAAGCGACGCATTGTCAGGGAGCACTTCCAGGATCTTTTGAACCTGTTCTTTCGCCGTTTCCATACTGGAGGGCATTCTACGCCGTGGCGATGAAGGGTAGGGAAATGCTGCCGCCGATCCTCACCTCTATACATGTCTATGCGCGGCACGGTTCGGCGGGCGCGGCCTGCGGTTGCGGTCGATCTTCGTGCATTCGGATGGGACCGTGCGCTAGTCGCGACGTTGCGGCACTCGACGTTGCCGTGGTTCGACGCATTCGCGGCGGAGATTTCGCTCGATGCCACGCCGATCGCGGACGCCGGCGAGCTTGGCGCGCGCGACCGGTTGTCGCTCGTCGCGCAATTTGCGGCGCATGAGGCGTTGCTGCAGTTCGCCGGATTTTCGGATGTGGACTACGACCCGGCCGAGTGGGCGGTCGTCCGCAAGCGCGGCAACGACTGCCGGCTGGTGCGCGTGGCCGCCCGCGGAATGGCGGAGGAAGCGCCGCCGGCGCTGACGGTGATCCAGCAGTTCGCCGAAGCGGCTGGTGCGCCGCCGCTGGAGTCATTGCGGCAATCGTGGGGACGCGCGGAATCGGTTTATCTCGAGATCGAGTCGCGCTTGCGCGGCGACGCGGCCGCCGACCTGCGGTGGATGCGGCGTGCCGCCTGCGGCGAGATTGCGTCGCCGGGGCCGGAGGCGCTGAACGACATCCTGCGCGGCACGGCGCGAAGTTTCCGAGGAGAGGCGATCGACAGCATCCGCGCCGCCGCAGCGCTGGGCGGCGAGCAGCTGCTGGAGATTGGACGCGATGCATCGCCGCTGCAGCGCTACTCAGGGATCGACGCGCTTGCTGCCGTGGCCGGACCTTTGGAGAAACGGGGCGAGAGCGAGATCGTGGAAGCAGTCGTCGAGCGTGCACCGCAGCAGCGATTGATCTACGCAATTACCAATCGCGACCGTTTCGACGCCGCTTCGTCGCATGTGCTGGAGATGCTTGCGGCGACGGATGCCGGAACCTGGATTGCTGCGGATCGCGGCGATATCGATCTGCCGGCCACGCGGTCGTTCATCGTCGCGCCATCTCTGCGCGCCGCGCGTGAAGTCGAGGGCCGTGCACAGCTCGAGGCATTCGTCGAGTCGGACGCCTTCCCGCGCTTTCTCGACTCAGGGACGCTGCCGTTCGATGAGGAAGTGCCGGCGCTGGCGTCATTGCGCGAGCCGCTGCGTTCCTACATCGCCGCGATCGCACTTCTCGGCGCGCGCGCGAGGCTCGATGTTGCTGCCGCGTTTTTCCGGCAGCTGATGTTCGGCGAATCCGTCGACGGACTCGTCGTCGACGGCATCACGTCGATCGAGGACGGTCATCTCGTCTTCGCCTCGGACGCCGTGCGCCGAGCCGCGGCGCGGCTGATTCCACCTTCTTCGCAGGCAACGCTTGGCCGAGTCGCGGCCGAAGTATTGGCGGAGACGGGTGAATTCGCGGCGTCGGCGTCGCTGCTGATCGATTCCGGCGACGCGCGTGCAGCTGCGGCGATGCTCGAACGCGCGTTACCGTACGACGCACTGCCGGTGTTGCGCACGATGCCGCGTCACGCGCTGACGCCGAAGCTCGCGGAGATTCTCGCGTCGGCGCTCATCGACGCCGGCCGATATCGCGACGCGCGCGACGCCGCGCAGATCGTGACCGGCGACGCACGAGAACTGTTGCTTGCGCGCATCGAGCGGCGCACCGGTGACTACGCGCCCGCGCTGGCAAGACTCGATCGCATCGCGCCGCGCGGATTCGAAGCCGCGATTCTCCGCGCCGATCTGCTCTACATCGACTCGCGATACGACGAGATGCGCGCCGCGCTTGCGGAGTGCGTTCCCGCGAACGATGAAGAGGCCGCGCAGCTTGCGTATCTGCGCGCGTTGCTCGCGTTCGAAGTACGCGAACCGGTTGCTGATCGGCCGCGAGAAGAACACTACCTCGCGTCGCGACTCGCGACCTATCTCGCGTCGCGCGACGATCTCGACGCAGCGGCAAGACACGCCGCGCAATCACTCGAACGCGCGCGCTGCGAGACCGAGCGCATCGACGCCGCGCTCGACCGCGTCTACATCCTCTTCACCGCCGGCTCGTGGGCCGCGGCGCGCGACGAAGCGCTGCGCACGCTGGCCCTCATCGAGGAGACGCAGGGCGACCGCGCCGGCGGCGGCATCCTGTTCATCCTTGCCTACCTCGCTGCCGACGACGGCCAATGGACGCACGCGTCGCAGCGGCTTCACCGCCTCCGTCACTTTTATCGCGGCACCGGCGACGACAAACGGCTTCGCGAGCTGGACATGATCGCCGCCCATCTCGATTTCTCGCGCGGGCGTTTCGCGGATGCCGCTCGCGCCGCGCAAGCGATCGTCGACAGCGGTCTGTTTTCTCCCCAGATCCGCGAAGCCGCCGCGCTGATCCTCGACGAGATCGACTGGATCGAAGGGCGCGATACGCCTATCCGCTCGACCGACGCATCGGAGAACATCGAGCTGACGAAGCGCTGCGAGGCGATGCGCGTCCGCCGCAACGGCGGAGTCGCAAACCTCGGCGACGCCTCCACCGGCTCGCAGAAACTGAAGCACTTCCGCGATGCGCTCGGCCGAGGAGACACGGCAACCGCGGAGTCGATCGCTGCGGTGATGAAGATCGAGTTGCCGAAGCGCGAGACCACCGCCTCGGCCATCGAAATGCGTTTCTTCCGCGAGGCGGCATTACGCGAGTTCCCATTCACCCCGCGCGACTTCGTTCCCACCGCCTGGCGTTTCGCGACGCGCAACCGGCTCGGGCAGTGGCAGGAAATCGGGTCAGTCGCGGCGCTTGCGCCGACAGAACTCGACACGATCGCCGCCGCCGGCAAGCACGACTGGATCCTCTGCAGCGAACGCGAACTGCTGTTCGTCGACGGCATAACCTCGTGGGCTCCGGAGTCGCGCGACGCGCTGGCCGCGCTCTTCCGCACCCGCGCCGAGCATCACCGCATGCGCCGCGTCATCGAGCAGAACGAGAGCGTGAGCGTCGCCAAGAGCGAGGCCATCGACGGCATCATCGGCGACTCGCCGGTCATGCGCGAGATCTTCACGCTCATCACGCGCGTGGCCCGCCGCGACGTCCCGGTCTGCGTCCTCGGCGAGTCGGGAACGGGCAAGGAGCTGGCCGCGCGCGCCGTGCACCGCCACTCGCCGCGCCGCGGCAAGACGTTCACGGCCGTCAATTGCGCGGTGCTGCCGGAGAACCTGATCGAGAGCGAATTGTTCGGCCACGTGCGCGGCGCCTTCACCGGCGCCGACCGCGACCGCGCCGGCCTGATCGAGACCAGCGACGGAGGAACGCTCTTCCTCGACGAAATCGGCGAGATGCCGCTTTCTGCGCAGGCGAAACTCCTTCGCTTTCTGCAGGAGGGCGAGTTCCGCCGCGTCGGCGACACCGTCAACCGCACCGCCGACGTACGCATCGTCAGCGCCACCAATCGCAAACTCGAATCGGCGGTCGAAGAGGGACAGTTCCGCGAGGATCTCTACTACCGCATCGGCGGAATCGAGATCGCGCTACCGCCGCTGCGCGAACGGCCCTCCGACATTCCGCTTCTCGCGTCGCACTTCCTCGCGCGCGAACACGAGAAGAGCCGCGGCGGACCGTCCAGGCTCACCGCCGATGCCGAATCCGTTTTCATCGGATACCGCTGGCCGGGCAACGTGCGCGAATTGCAGAACACCATTCGCGCCGCACACGCGCTCGCGGGCGAAGCCGCGGTCATCGACGTCGAGCATCTACCGGAGCGGATGCGCAGCACTCTCGTCCGCGCCGGCGGCGGCATCAGCTCGTATCAGGACGCGGTGACGCGCTTTCGACGCGACCTCATCGAGAAATCGCTGCTGCAGGCCAACGGCAACCAGAATCGCGCGGCGGCGTCACTCAACATGTCGCGTCAGGCGCTCGCGTATCAGATCCGCGAGCTCGGTATCCTCGTTCGCGGCAATCACCTTGTGACAGAGCGCTGACCCTGCGGACGCGGCGCCGTTTCGCGCGGTCCGTACAATGCCGAGGCCCGATGCGTCATTCAGTCCTTATCGCTGTCACCGCCCTCGCCGCCGGCTGCGCGCTCTATTCGGACGTTTCGATTTCGCCGCTTCTCCTCTCGCCGGGATCGATCGAGCGCGGCAGCGACCTGCCGTCGATGCTGCGGAAGTCGGATTACGTCCGCGCCGTCGAGCAGGCATCGACGATTGAAGCAAGAGGCCGGCAGAGCGCGAACGATCTTTTGGCCCTCGGCACGGCGGAGATGACGGCCGGCCGCTTCGACAGCGCGCGGCGTCACCTTCGCGCCGCGCTCGACCTGGAGCCGTTTCGTACCACGTACGCCGATGCCGCGTGGACGCTCTCGCAACTCGAGTACATGCGCAACAACTTCGAGACCAGCCTGGAGTGGGCGCATCTCGCCGCCGAGCACGGACTGGTCGTGCGCAAGTGGCACCTGGACTTTCTCGACGCGCTGAAGAACGTCGACATGTACCACTTCCGCGGCCCGGCCGCCGAACGCGTGCCGCTGCGGATCGGCCGTCCCGATGTGCCGCGCGTCGAAGTGACCGTCAATAAAACGAAGAACGTCATCGCCATCGTCGACACCGGCGCGGTCATGTCGATCGTTTCGCGCAAGTTCGCCGACTCCGTTCCCATCCGCAAGCTCGGAAACTTCGAAGGCCAATTCACCGGCCTTCTCGGTGAACCGATCCAGGTCGAGTTCGGAATCATCGAGTCGCTGCAGATCGGCAGGATGATCATCGAGAACGTCCCGGTGGCGATCATGCCGGACGACAAGATGAAGTTCATCGTCACCGGCAAGAACGAGTTCTCGATCGAGTTTCTCCTCGGCGCGCACCTGCTGAAGGAGACGCGCATCGAGCTCGACTTCCGCCGCAATCAGGCCACCTTCACGCACCTCACCGCGGCCGATCGCATCGCCGCACCCGATCAGAACCTTTTCTGGGATCACTTCCGCCCCACCGTGCGCGGCGTGATCAATCGCAAAGGATGGTTCGTCTTCGTCCTCGATACCGGTTCCGAGGTGACGTTTCTGAACTCGGCGCAAGCGAGCTCGTTGCCGATTCAACTCTTCACGAAAGGCCATAACGCCACGCTGCAAGGTCTCGGCGGCGCGAAGAAGCACGGCGACAAAGTCGAGGACGTGGAAATCGGCGTCGACCGCTGGGCCGGCACGTACCGCACGATCCCGATGTACGACGCCGGCGCGGCCGAGCGCACCTCGGGCATCGTCGGCGAGAACTACCTGAAGAACTTCATCGTCACGATCGATTTCGGCCGCATGCGCCTCGACCTCGTGCCCGTGCTTCGCATCCCGATGGGCGAAATCGAAGGACAGGACACGGTGACGGGGAACCAGATGCCGCGGTGATGGCTGGAAAGCGAAATGTTGAATGTTCAATGTTGAATGTTGAATGGCCTTCGGTCGGCCCCATGGCCTTCATTCAACATTCAACATTCAACATTCAACATTGAACATTCAACATTGCCTCGGCGTAGCGACCGCGCCTGACGCCGGTTCAGCTCCCGCCGTTGCGATACGATCCAACCCCCATGGACGAAATGGTCATTCGAGCAACGACCGTCCTCTGCGTGCGCCGCGACGGCGCGGTGGCGATGGCGGGCGACGGGCAGGTGACGGTGGGAACGACCGTCATGAAACATGGCGCGGCCAAGGTGCGGCGGCTCTATCACGACAAAATTCTGGCGGGATTCGCCGGCTCCGCCGCCGACGCGTTCGCGCTCTTTTCGCGTTTTGAGGCGAAGCTCGAGGAGTACCGCGGCAACATGGAGCGGTCGGTCGTCGAGCTCGCGAAAGACTGGCGCATGGACAAATACCTGCGCCAGTTGCAGGCCTTTCTCATCGTCGCGAATGCCGAGCGCGCGTACCTGATCTCCGGCACCGGCGATCTGATTCAGCCGGACGACGGCATCCTGGCCATCGGTTCCGGCGGACCGTATGCGCTGGCGGCGGCGCGCGCGCTGATGAAGCACACGGAGCTGAACGCGGCCGGCATCGCCGAGGAAGCGCTGCGCATCGCGGCCAGCATCTGCATCTACACCAACGATCAAATCACCGTAGAAAGCCTCTGACATTCATGGTCATCCAACTCCCGGGCAGCATCGACGAAGCAACGATCTCCGAACGCCTCACGCCGAAAGAGATCGTGCGCGAGCTCGACACCTACATCGTCGGCCAGCACGCCGCCAAACGCGCCGTGGCCATCGCGCTCCGCAATCGATGGCGCCGGCAGCAGCTTCCTTCCGAACTGCGCGACGAGATTGCGCCAAAAAACATCATCATGATCGGACCGACCGGCGTCGGAAAAACGGAGATCGCTCGCCGTTTGGCGCGGCTCACGCGCTCGCCGTTCCTGAAAATCGAAGCATCGAAATTCACCGAGGTCGGCTACGTCGGTCGCGACGTCGAATCGATCGTGCGCGATCTGACGGAGATCGCCGTCAAGCTGGTGAAGGACGAGAAGACGCGTCTCAATCGCGAGACTGCCGAGCGCAATGCGCGCGAGCGGATCCTCGACCTCCTTCTTCCCGATTCGCGCCGCCCCGCCGCGCGGCCGGCGTTCGTCGGTGCGACGGAGGAGCAACCTCCCACCGAAACGCGCGAGAAGCTCGGCGTCTGGCTCGATGAAGGACGCCTCGACGAACGCGAAGTCGAAATCGACGTGAAAGATCAGAGCTACCCGTCGTTCGAAATCTTCTCCGCGCAGGGCGTCGAGGAGATGGGCGTCAACGTCAAGGACATGATCCCAGGCCTTTTCGGCGGCAAGTCGAAGCGCAAGAAGATGCGCATCGGCGACGCGCGCCCGATCATCGTGCAGGAGGAAGCGGAGAAGCTGGTCGATCAGCAGAACGTCGCTCGCGAAGCGATCGATCGCGTCGAACAGAGCGGCATCGTTTTCCTCGACGAGATCGACAAGATCGCCGGCCGCCAGAACGCGTCGCACGGTCCCGACGTTTCGCGCGAAGGCGTGCAGCGCGACCTGCTGCCGATCGTCGAAGGAACGACGGTCAACACAAAGTACGGCATGGTGAAGACGGACCACATCCTCTTCATCGCCGCCGGCGCGTTCCACGTTTCGAAGCCGTCAGACCTGATCCCCGAGTTGCAGGGCCGCTTCCCGATTCGCGTCGAGCTGGAGTCGCTAACCGAGGAGGATTTCGTACGCATCCTGCACGAGCCGAAGAACGCGTTGACGATGCAGTACTCCGCATTGCTGGGCACCGAAGGTGTGACGCTGACCTTCGCCGACGAAGCGATCGCCGAGGTGGCGCGCTACGCCGCGCTGGTCAATGAGAAGACGGAGAACATCGGCGCCCGCCGCCTGCACACCATCCTGGAGCGCCTCCTCGACGAGCTCTCCTTCGATGCCAGCGACATGAGCGGCCAGACCGTCACGATCGACGCCGCCTACGTCCAGCGCGTGCTCGCGGAAACGGTGAAGGACGAGGATTTGAGCCGGTACGTGCTGTAACTCCGCACCGGCGCGGGCGGCTTCGCCAATGAGTACCGAACGCTCATTCCGTTGTTCAACCTCAATCGCCACGTTCATCATCACGAGCAGCCGGGACTGCCGTGGTATTTGCTCGAATACCGGACGCCGGCGCCGCTCCACTGGCGCCACTACTACACGTACTGGGTGCGCGCCTACATCCTCCACGAGCTCGTGCTGATGGAACCGATGAAGCGGCCGCAGACGTAGTTCGGGCTACACGGCCGTCTTCAGCATTCGTAGCAACTGCGGCAGCACGTCGCGCGGCCACTCTCCCATCAGGCAGATCTGGATCCAGTTCCGCTGCCGGAGATAGCCGCTGGCGTGCCCGATGACGAAGCCCGCGCGCTCGAACGCCTGCGCCAGCTCGCCGGAACGGACATGCCGTGGAAGCGCGATCGTGACGATGTGCGGCGCCGTCATCGCGCCTTCGCCGACGATCTCAAATCCAAGATGAGCAAGCCGGCGCCGAAGCCATGCGCTTGCGGCGGAGGTTTGCGCGAAGCGTGACGTCCAGTCCACGCCTTCAACCGCGACGCGCAGCGCCCGAACCAGGTTTGACGAGTGCGTGAACGGAACGCCATCGCGAGCGTACATCCCGAGGTCGAGATAGCGCGGAAGTGAACCGCTCACCGCGATCGGTTCGCGATGAAATACCAGAGCGAGACCGGGATAGGACGCCAGTGCCTTTCCGCTTGCGCCTGTGGCCAGCCAGACATTCGAAAGATCCAACGGCACGGCGCCGATGGCACTCACGGCATCGACGCAAAGCTTCGCGCCGCGCGAATGGCAAATCCTCTCGAGCGCGGCCACATCATTGAGGACGCCGGTCGACGTTTCGCAGGCTGCGATCCAGAGCCAGTCGAACGGCCGGTCCGCAATCGCGGCGATGTCGAACGGCGCTCCCCATTCGAAATTCACGTGCTCGAAATCGAGCCGCGCGCGCGAAGCCTGATCCGCGAGACGCTCGCCAAATTCGCCGTTGTTGACCACGATCCCGTGTGTGCCGAGGAGCGACAGTTGCGCCGCGACGGCATCGTTGCCGAGCGTCGCGCTGCCGAGGAGCACCTCCACGTGCGAAGCATTTACGAGCGCACAAAGGCTCGCCTTCAATGAACGCAACTCCTCCTCGAAAGCGGGGGATCGATGCGACTGCGGCGCTGCCGCGAATGCCGCTGTCACATCCGCATGGACCGCCACCGGCCCCGTCGACAAGTTTACGACCTCGCCGCGTGCGGCAGGGAAGAGCGACGAGATTTTCTTCGCCCCCTCGCGGAACGCTTCGGCCGTCAGGTACATCGGTTGGAACGGCGCGTCACGCGTACCGACTATCGGCCCGAACGGGACGAAGCCGATGTGCTGGTACAACTTCAACTGCCGCGTCGTCGCCGAAATCAGCGCGGCATTGAATCCACGTTCCGTCGCGTAGTGGAATGCGCCGGCGATCAATCCCGGCAGCACGTTGCCCGTGCGATGGTCGCGGGCCACGTTCAGCAGCCGAATCTCGCAGTAGCGGTAGCCGGTCAGCAGAAATTGATCGAGGTTCTCCAGTTTGCCGTCGAGCGAAAACGGCCGCGTTCCGCGCACGGCGATGCTGCCGATGACTGTCTCGCCGTCCAATGCGACTACGTACTCGTTCTCATCGTGGAAGCGGTCGACATGCCTCTGATTTTCATTGGGCGCGTGCTGCGGGATTTCCTCGACAAACGCCTTGTACTGCAGGGCATGGACCTGCTCTAGCTCGCGCGCCTCGCGCGCCAGCCGGAACTTGACTGTGGGCATAAGAAAATCATAGCCGCAAATGCGATCGTTACTGCGCCGCCGACTCGAACCACCGCGGAATCAGAATTCCGGCCGTGAGGTCGTACGCAAAGTGGACGACCATCACCGGGATCAGTGATTGCGCGAGCCAGACCAGCGCGTGACAGGCCAGCGCGATGACGAAGATGCCGGCCATGCTTCGCAATCCCTGCATCGCGTGCGCGGCGGCGAAGCTGATCGAGATGGCGATGATCGTGACGATCGCGATTCCAATCAGCCGCTGCGCCAGCTCGGTCATCACGCCGCGATAGACGAGCTCCTCGGCGGTTCCGGCCACGATGCAGATGAAGACGTACGGCACCAGCTCACCGCTGTTGTGCGGCAGGATGTCGTACAGGCGCCGTTTCGACGCGTCGCTGCGGCTTGCCCATCGCAATTTCAATGTGAGCACGGTCAGCACGTAGATCACAGCGGCCGCGCTCCACGCGATGAGCGGCCGTTGCGGCAGCGGCATCGCCAGGATTCCGTGCGTGTACGCCGTCCACGCGGAGATCGCGGCAAGGAACAGTTGAAAAAAGATCGTTTGCTGGTAGAAGCGCGACCGTGAGATCGGCAACGGTCCTGTGCCGAGGCGTCGCGCGGATTTGACGATGACGATCGGGAGGAAGACTCCCACGAACGCCAGCAGCATGAGCCCGAGCGGGTTGACGTCGTCAGGGATCAGCGCGTGAATCATCGATCACCAGCGATGCCCGCAGTCGGCGCAGCGATACGGCGACGCGACGAGAAAGAAGATGCAGACCGCCATGATCAGGTAAAAGGCCATGATCAGCTGCTCGACAGCCACGCCGACCGCGATCAAGAGCGCGGCGCAGATCAGAAAACCGGTCAGCCGCCGCGTGCGGCGAATGTCCGCCGAGCCACATTTCGGACATTGCTCGGGATGACGAATCGCGTGTTGCGCGCTGGCAGTGGCCTGCTCGGCGACGTCCAGTCCCGCGATGCGATTGAGGATCGACTCGGCGCGGTCGGCATCCTCGGACGCGACCTGGAGCTTGACGCCCATCGGCGAGGTGTAGGGCGCAAGCGAGGTGATGTTCTCATCGCCGAGGAATGCAGCGACGCCTTCGTCAGCGAGTACGGCCTTGGCGAGTTGCGCGTCGTGCGCGTTGCGGAATGTGGTCAGAGTTACCAGCGGCATGCGGCGCGGATTGTAGGCCGTTATCATCCGCTCGGTGCCGCGGCGCTTCGACCGATTTATCGACGACCTCTCGCGCGTTGAGCTGTCCGTTCGCGCGTGCAACCAGTTCGCGCGCAGCAGCGACGATGCGCGTGGCAACGCGATTCGCCGCCGCAATCTGCGGCTGTACCTCGAGGAGCTCGACGCCGTCGGACCGCGGCTGCTCCTCGTCGGCGAGGCGGTGTCGTATCGCGGCGGACGGCTGACCGGCATCCCCTTCGTCAGCGAAACGGTGATGCTGTGCGGCGTCGATCTCGCGAACGGTTCGCACGTCCTCGGCGCGGAACGCGGCTATCGCAAAACCGATCTCTCCACGCGCGTTTCCACCGAGGCCAGCGCCACGATGGTGTGGGGAACCATCCGCGACATCGAGCCGCTGCCGCTGCTCTGGAACGCGTTTCCGTTTCATCCGTTCGACGCCGGAAATCCGCTCACGAACCGGATGCCGGCGCCGGCGGAGTTGGAAATCGGCGCGACGTTCGTCATGCGACTGATTCGGCTCTTCGATATCGAATGCGTCGCGGCGATCGGCAATCAGGCCTCGTTCAGCCTGACCCGCCTCGGCGTTCCGCACGAGAAGGTCCGCCACCCGTCGCAAGGCGGCAAGAACCTCTTCGTCGCCGGAATGGCGCGCCACTCGCAATTTCCGCGCGTGGATTAGAAGACGTTCACGCGGAGACGCGGGGACGCGGAGAAAGAGAGCCTTTTTTGTCTCCGCGCCTCCGCGGCTCCGCGTGAACAAAGCGAATCGCTACCCCCCGATGTGCGACATCTCCACCTTCGTCCCCGGCGTGGCCTCGGAGCGTATTTCCGAGTAGCGGTCGTCGCGGGTGCGCCAGTGGCTGCGGATGGCGGCGGTGATCGTTTCGTCGTCCGCTCCGCTGCGCAGGAGAGCCCGCAGGTCGTGGCCGGTGCCGGCGAAGAGGCAAAGATAGAGTTTGCCGTCGGCGGAGAGGCGGGCGCGCGTGCAACTGCCGCAGAACGGCTGAGTGACCGAGGAGATGATGCCGATCTCGCCCGCGCCGTCGAGGTAGCGCCATCGTTCGGCGACTTCGCCGAAGTAGTTCGGCTGCACCGGTTCGATCGGCCAGTGCTCGGCGATCCGTTCGGCGATCTCGCGTGCGGAGACGACGTCCGTCATCCGCCAGCCGTTCGTGTTGCCGACGTCCATGTACTCGATGAAGCGGAGGATGTGGCCCGTTCCACGGAAGCGCTGCGCGATCTCGACAATGCTGCCGTCGTTCTCGCCGCGTTTGACGACAACGTCGATCTTGATCGGACCGAGTCCTGCCTCCGAGGCTGCGTCGATCGCTTCGAGAACGCGGGCGACGGGGAAGTCGACATCGTTCATGCGCCGGAACACCGCGTCATCGAGCGAGTCGAGACTGACGGTGATGCGATCGAGTCCAGCCTCGCGAAGTGCGACAGCTTTCTCGCGTGTCAGGATCGAGCCGTTTGTCGTGAGTGCAATATCCTGCACACCACGCGTGTCGGCGAGCATCGCCACGAGGCGTTCCAGATCGCGGCGGAGCAGCGGCTCGCCACCGGTGAGGCGAATCTTCTGAATGCCTTCATTCGCAAAGAGTTGTGCGAGGCGCGCGATCTCCTCGAACGTCAGCAGCTCCGCCCGGTCGAGGAAGGCGAAGTCGCGGCCGAAGACCTCTTTCGGCATGCAGTAGGTGCAGCGAAAGTTACAGCGGTCTGTAACCGATATCCGCAGGTCGCGAAGGGGACGGCCGAGCGCGTCAACTGCCATTCAGCGCAGACAACTCTGACGGCGGGAACAAAAACTCCAGCACGGCCGGGGCGCGTTTCGCCCAGGCGCGTTCGCTGTGATCGGCGCGGCGGTCTTCGAAGTAGTTGAAGTCCGCCTCATCGCGCCAGCCCTTGTTGCGCAACAGGTCGCGAAGCGAACGCGCGTCGTTCAGACCTTCGACACCTTCGCGTCCACCCATGTCGAGCCAGATGCGCGGACGCTCCGGCGACGCGAAAGCCTCCACCTCGGAGAGAATCGCGCGGTTGTGCCACCAGACCGAGGGCGACATCACCGCGAGATGGCCGAAGATGTCGGGATGTGTGAGTCCGAGGTACAGCGTGGCCAGGCCGCCGAGCGATGAGCCGCCGAGGGCAGTGTTGGAGACGTCCGTCAACGTGCGGAACCTCGCGTCGATGACCGGCTTCAACTCTTCGATGATCATTCGGCCGTAGTCTTTCGCTTTGCCGCCGCCGTGCCGCGACGGGTCGTTCGTCGGCGTGTACTCGTCGATGCGCGACGCGCCGGTGTTGTCGATGCCGATGATGATCATCGGCCGCGCGCTTCGCGATCCGATCGCTTCATCCGCCGCTTCGCCGAGGCGCCAGTGCTGACCGGGGATGAATGCGCGTTCGCTTTCGAAGAGATTCTGACCATCGTGCATGTAGAGCACGGGGTAACGGACGGCGTCGCGGTCGTTGTAGCCGGGCGGCAGATAGATGGTGATGTCGCGATCGTTGCCGAGGATGTCGGAGTGGAAGCCGCGGATGTGATCGAGAGTGCCTCGGCGGATTTCCTTGCGCCGGTTGGGAAGCTGCAGCACGCGCCGGAAGGCGGTGCGCAGCGTGTCGCTCAACGGCTGCATCAGGCTCGAATCTCGCGATAGCCGCTGCGGAAGTAGAGCAGCGGGTCGCCCTCGGTGGTGTGAATCTTCAAGACCTCGCCGATGAAGATGGAGTGATCGCCGCCGGGAAGCTGGTCGTAAACGCGGCATTCGATCGCCGTCAGCGCGCCGGCGATGAGAGGCACATCCAAGTCGCCCGGAACGAGCTCGACGCCGTCGAATTTGTCGTCGTTGCGCGAGGCAAACTTCGAGGAGATATCCGCCTGCGCGCTACTGAGGATACTGACGCCGAATTTGCCCGCGGCGGCGATCGCATCGTGCGTTTTGACGGATCGCTCAATGCAGATCAGCACGAGCGGCGGACGGAGCGAGAGAGACGCGAACGAGGCGACGGTCATTCCGAAAGGTTTCCCGTCGTGCGACGTGGTCACGATCGTGACCCCGCTGGCGAAATGCGACATGGCCAGCCTGAAATGAGCATCATCGATCGGCATCGCGAACCTCCGGGCGGCGCAGTGTAATGCAACTTTCGAGCACTCCCGCGCGCGTGGCATTCGATGTGATAGAACTCCGCGCCCTATGAAAGTCCACGAGTATCAGGCCAAAGAAATCCTGCGCCGCTACGGCGTTCCGACGCCGCGCGGCATCGTCGCGGAAAACGCGGATGAAGCGCGCGCCGCGGCAAAGGAGTTGGGCGGCCGCGTCGTCGTAAAGGCGCAGATCCACGCCGGCGGCCGCGGCAAAGGCGGCGGCGTGAAGTTGGCCAAAGACGCTGACGACGCCGCGGAGCTGACGAAGAAGATGATCGGCATGACGCTGATCACGCACCAGACCGGACCCGAGGGCCGTGAGGTCCGCAAAGTCCTGATCGAGGAAGCGCTCAACATCGACAAGGAGCTCTACCTCGGCATCACGCTCGACCGCCGCATCGGCATGCCGGTGGTGATGGCGTCGAAGCAGGGCGGGATGGAGATCGAAGAGGTCGCCGAGCGCGATCCCTCCGCGATCCATCGCGAGCCGATCGACGGCGTTCTCGGCGCGCTGCCATTTCAGGCTCGCGCCGTTGCGAACGCACTGGGACTGACAGGCGACGCGTACAAGAAGTGCGTCGATTTCGTGCAGAAGCTGATGCGCTGCTACCTCGACACGGACGCGTCGCTCGTCGAGATCAATCCGCTGATGGTTACGACAGAGGGCAATGTTTTCGCGCTCGACTGCAAGATGAATTTCGACGACAACGCCATGTTCCGCCACAAGGATCTCGCCGAGATGCGCGATCTGAATGAAGAAGATCCGCTCGAGGTCGAGGCGTCGAAGTTCGGACTGAACTACATCACGCTCGATGGCAACGTCGGCTGCATGGTGAACGGCGCCGGGTTGGCGATGGCCACGATGGACATCATCAAGCTCGCCGGCGGACAGCCCGCGAACTTCCTCGACGTCGGCGGCGGTGCGAGCGCGGAGCAGGTCAAGAACGCGTTCCGCATCATCCTCTCCGACAAGAACGTGAAAGCGATCCTGATCAATATTTTCGGCGGCATCATGCGCTGCGATCGCATCGCCGAAGGCGTGGTGAGCGCGTCGCGCGAGATCGGGCTGCCGGTTCCCGTTGTCGTCCGCCTCGAAGGAACGAACGTCGACCTCGGCAAGGAGATCCTGAGCAACTCAGGACTTCCGCTGATCACCGCCGACGGCATGTGGGACGCGGCGCAGAAAGTGGTCGCAGCCGCGAAGCGGCAAGACCATCCTGAGCGAAGCGAAGGATCTACAGCGGCGCAAGGAAATAGCTGATGGCCATCTGGGCAGACAAGAACACACGAGTGATCGTGCAAGGCATCACCGGCCGCGAGGGGACGTTCCACGCGATTCAATGCCGCGAGTACGGAACGCAGGTTGTGGGCGGCGTGACGCCGGGCAAGGGCGGGACGACGCACGAGGGTTTCGCGGTCTTCAACAGCGTTCGCGAGGCGCGAGAAAAAGCGGGCGCGAATTGCTCGCTGATCTTCGTGCCGCCGCCGTTCGCGGCCGACGCGATCATGGAGTCGGCTGACGCCGGCATCGAGCTGATCATCTGCATCACCGAGGGCATCCCGGTGAACGACATGATGCGTGCCCACGATTTTCTGCGGAAGTCGAACGCGCGGGCGATGATGTCGGGCGCGATGCCGTCGCGCCTGATCGGTCCGAACTGCCCCGGCATCATCACGCCGGGCGAAGCGAAGATCGGGATCATGCCCGGCCACATTCACCGTCCTGGCCCGATCGGCATCGTGTCGCGCTCGGGAACGCTGACGTACGAAGCGGTCGGTCAGACGCGCGCGCTCGGACAATCGACGGCAGTCGGCATCGGCGGCGATCCGCTGCCGGGCACGAATTTCATCGACTGCCTGGCCGCATTCGAAAGTGATCCGGCCACCGAGGCCATCATCATGATCGGCGAGATCGGCGGATCAGCCGAGGAGGAAGCGGCGGCATTCGTGAAGGAGTCGGTCACGAAGCCGGTCGTCGCCTTCATCGCCGGCCAGACCGCCCCGCCCGGACGCCGTATGGGCCACGCCGGCGCCATCATCAGCGGCGGCAAGGGGACGGCGTCGGAAAAGATGGACGCGCTGCGAGCAGCAGGGATTCACGTCGTCGAAGCGCCAAGCGAGATGGGCGCGAAGGTGGCGGAGGTTTGGAAGGGGCGGTAGCTAACGTCAGAGTTTTATCGGCTTGACCGGATAGCCACGAAGCTCAGGGATTTCCTCTTCGATGCCGATGCCGTGAAACCTAGCCGCAAGGCGTGTTCCGAGACCCACACTCTCGATATCGTCGTCCTTGACCGTGTCGCGAAGAATCTCGACGGCTTCGGCTGCAGTGCTGCGTCGATTGCGGTAAGCGCGGAGCTGGATTTTGTCCAGCACGTCATCTTCGATTTCGTCAATTACGAGTTCAGGCATCGCGACTGATGGTACGCCTACGGCGCCACTTCCTCCACCTTCCCGCTCTTCAGGTTGTAGTACGCCACGATCAGCCCGACCTTGTGGTCGAGGACCGCTTTGCGGATCACCTCACTGTGCGCGAGGAGGTACGCGGCAGAACTGCGAGCGTTCGCTTCGATGGCTCTTTCGGTCTTATCGGGACCGGTCCACGTCGGCCACCCGATGAACGACTCGCGGATGCGCTGCACGAGGGCGACGAGACTCGGCGTGGCGGGATCGTTCGGATCGAGAGCCGCTTTGACGGCGCCGCAATCTTCGTGACCCATCACCACGATCAAGCGAGTCCAATCGTGAGCGATGGCGTACTCGATGCTGGCGATGTCGAACGGACCCGCCACGTTTCCGGCCACGCGAACGACGAAGAGATCGCCGATGCCGCGTCCGAAGATCAGCTCGGGCGGGACGCGGCTGTCGGCACATGAGAAGACGGTGACAGGCGGATTCTGGCCGGCGACATTTGCGTCGCGCTGTGCTTGCAGTCCTGTGTAGGGAAGCGCACCGGCCATATACGTGGCGTTGCCCGTCATGAGCGTCTGCCAGTACGCCTCAGGTGCCATCGGCTTTGGCCACGGCGCAGGAAAAGGCGCTTGGGCGAAGAGCGGAAATGCAGCAAAGAAGAGGACGAGGATCGAGATTGATCGGCGCATGGATGGACCTCCGGCGCGATTCTAGCGCCTTGTGATGACGAGCTCGCTGATATCTACAGGCCGCTCAATGGCATCGACGACGATTGCAGCGACGTCGGCCGGATCCATAAAGCCCGGCCGCGGCTCCAGCCAGAACGGCGTGTTCATCCCGCCTGGCGACACGGCGATGATTCGAGCCTTCGTTCCCTTCGCCTCGGCCTTCAGCGCTTCAGTGTAGCCGCGCGCGCCCCACTTCGCGGCGCAGTAGACAGTTTCGTTGGCCTTGCCGGTGAGCGCGGCGGTGGAGAGGACGTTGACGATCGTCCCGCCGTGCTCTTTGAATCGCGGAAAAAGGACCTCGCATAAGTTGATGGTCGCGATCAGGTTGGATTTGATGATCGCAGCGATTGCGTCCTCATCGTACGAACCGGCAGGTCCGAAGATGCCGGTGCCGGCGCAGTTGATGAGCAGATCGATCGTGCCGCAGCGTTCAGCAGCTTCGATGGCGCGAACCGCTGTCTCACGTTTTGACGCATCGCCGGAAACGCCGGCACTTTCCCGGCGCGAGACGCCGATCACTTGCTTCCCTCGGCTTTGCAGGAGCGCAGCGATCGACAGTCCCAATCCGCTCGATGCACCGGTGACGATGGCAACCATGCGCGGAGTTTAGGCTCAATACCAGTCCAGCCAACGATCGTCGAGCAGCTTTCGTTGACCGCGGCCGTCGATGATCTCCACCTGGACGTCGGTGATCGGCGGGATGTTCTTCGGGCGCGACGCGAACTCCAGCACGTACGCCGGCTTGGTCGTGGCGTCGTACCAGCGATACCAATGGCTCGTCTGCGGATCGGCCTTCAACGTCGCCGGCAACCGCAGTCTCCCGTTGTTGAAGAGCAGGTTGACCTCGCGGACGCCGAATGGCGACAGCGCGATTCCGGAGAATGTGGCCGGTCCTTTCAGCGACGTCGTTTGCGGTGAGACCAGCGCGCCGAAGGTGTCTTCGTTGTAGGTGGAATGGCCGCTCAGCATCGAACGAAGTTCCGCCGAGTCGCCGCGGGTTCCGATCCGGAACAGCCAATCGCCATTGACGCCGTCGTCGAAGCGTTTGACGAATCCAAGTTGACCGCCGTCGACCATGCGGGTGAGCCATTTCCCACCGGCGGCACCGAGGGCGTCGGCGCGAATGACGACGTGCGTGACACCGATGCGCGCCAGCTCCGGCACCAGTTCATCCGACCACGGCTCCGCCAGCTGCACGATCCGCGAGTACTCCGGCGGATCGAATCCGGAGACGCCGTTCACCACTGGCCGATGATGTGCGGTGGCATGCAGCATCACCTCGTACTCAGTGTTGTGATCGATTGGCAGCTCGATCATCGCGTGCGGCTTCGTGCTCTTCGCCCAGAGGTCGATGGGCCGCACAGCTGTCGGCGCCATATACCAGCGAATGGGATCGTGCAGCTCGATCACAAACGCGATGGCGACGATGGCGCCGGTCCACTTCGCGCGCCGCGTGATGAGCGCGATGGCAATGGCGATGAGAATCGCCAGTCCGACGTGGGTGATGAGCGCCCATCGCGCCGGAACGCGGACAGCGCGAAATCCGGGGACGTCGTTGAAGAGGAATCGGTAAAACGGCGTCCGCAGACCGAGGGAGCCGATGAAGCCGAGAAGGATCCAGGACCAGGCGAGAGCGAGCGGTTTCCATTCGCGCGAGGCGACCGCAACTACAGCGAGACAGAGCGCGAGCGCGCCGGGGAAAAGCCAGCGTTCCGGATCGGTTGCGGCATCGTTGCGCGCCGGATACGGCCGCCACGCGAAGTTGTTGAGCAGCCAATCGCCGGGTAGCGCCGAAAAGCTCATCGTCTCGTTCCAGGACCGCTGCATTCCGTACAGCTTCGATGCGGCGTGATACGGGTAGAGAAACGGCGCGATGAGGAGCAAGGCGATTCCGCCGCTGATCGCAATGCGCCGCAGTGGCGGACGGAGGATGGCAATCGTCATGACGATCGCAATCGTTCCGAAGAGAAAGAAATGGACGTTCGATAGTCCGTTCCAAAGCAGCGCCGCGCCAAACCAACTCGCGTGCCGCCAGTCCGGCTTGCGGGCGTAACGGATCAGCGCGAAGAGAAGGATCGGCAGCGTCCCCGCCCACACGTACTGCACGTGCGGCGCTTGCGTGAATCGATACGGCAGGAAGGCGTAGAAGATGCCGGCGGCGATGCTTCCCCAGAAACTCGCGGTGATTTCAAACGCGAGGAGGTACGCGCCGAAGCCGCACAGCGTGTAGCCGAGGAGCATGGCCGCGTTGTAGGCAGTCAGCGGAGTGGCGCCGAGCGCGCGCAACGGAAAGAGCACAACCGCGATGCCGTAAAGGTTTTCGCTGAACGCAAGCGCGTACTTTGCGGGATAAAAAATGTTGCCGTGGAACAGTTTTCCCGGCTGATGAAATGTGGCGTGCCAGTCCCAGTCAAGAATCCAGGTGTTGATGTAGGGATCTCCCGGAAATGAGACGGCCCGGTTGATGTTCGGCGCCAGAGGCCACGTCATGAAGACGGTGAGCGCCGCGAAGAGGATGAACGCAGCGATGTGCTTCTTCGACGTCACGAACGCGATGATAAGCGGCGGCGGACTACGACCCGGAGTAGAGAACGAACGGCGCCCAATACTTTGGGTAACGATAGACCTTGCCACTATGAATGAGCTTGAGCTTCGCAACTCTGAGCGCCGTCGCAGGATCATCTCCCCGCCGAATGCCGGTGTAGAGATCGTCCATCAGGGCAGGGGTGGCGTTGTCATCCACTTCCCATAGTGCGGCGATCACCCGGTGCGCTCCGGCGTGAAGAAACGCCCATGCCAGACCGACGAGTCCTTCGCCCGTGTATGCACGCGTACCAGCACCGTGACAACTTGAAATGGTGACGAGGCGGGCGCGCAATGGATGTTTGATGATGTCACGCGCATAGAGCTTGTAAGCCCCGCCCTCTCTCGCGAGGATGACGGCGGAGTCGAGTGGCTGCAAGCGAGGCGCGATGGCGTGCGCAACGAAATGGATGTAGCCATACCGGTCGGCGTGGGCGTCCTGATAGCTACGCGGCGTCGCTCCTGCTCCTGTAAGACTCGTGCAAGCCTTTGGAAAATGTCTGCTCACCAGAGCCATTTCTTTTTCAGCGTTGCGCAGATGGGGAAAAGCCGGATCAGACGAAGGGGGATCGCCGACCATGAGCAAGGTCCGGGGCCGCTTGGCTTTTGGCGCACCGGTTAGCAGTTCGAGTGAACCGGCCATTTCGATCCTGACGTCCTCGATCCAGTAGCGCCTGGTCGACGGAACGACGAGCGTTTCCATGTTGAACGCATGAAGGCGGCCGTCGGGGACCACGATCACAGACGCACCGGCCGGAATGCGGTCTGCGACAGGCTGAACGAGCATCGTGAACAGCGCCGCGCCTTCGGGGATGCTCGTGTTTCCCGTGCGCAGGCTGGGCATTTTTCGCGAATAGGAATCGAGCGCGCTCTCGATCGATGGCGCTGACGGCAGCGGTTTGAGGTCGATCGAAGTTGAAGTGATGATCCAGACGTACGACCGCGCGGCTGTGAGCCAGTACGAAAGGATGATGGCGTGCCGCTCGGCCGCGATGCGTTTTGGATCGATTCGTTGGGGGTCGGTTCCGCTCGCCAGCGCGTCGTCAAGCGTTTGCGCGCGGCTCCTTTCCACGATGTTGAGGGCGTCATCGCCGCGGCCTTCAGCGAGCAGGAAATCGACATACTGTTCGTTGATCTCACGCACCAATGCTCCGAAGGGAAGACGGAGATCGGGAGCCTTCACCTGCGCACGGCTCTTCGCCGCCGTGTCAATGGCGCGCTGGAACTGCTCTCCCGCTTCCGGACGCCGATGCGCGACTACAAGGAACTGTGCCAGCCGCGCTTCGGCCTCCCATCGCTCGGAGCCGGTTGCGCCAGCGATGACGCGGCGTACTTTGCCGATGGCGGCGTCGATCTTGCCGGACTTGGCGTCGATACGTGCGTCGATCAGCAGGGATCGAAGCTGGAGCGTTTCATTCTTTGCGTCGATGAGGGAACGCGCCTCATTGTTGGCCGTTCGCGCGCCGGCCGTGTCGCCGAGGTTGAGCAACGCTTCGGCAGAATCTCCGATGAACTCGCCCCGATCGAGGTGCTTGTCCCGGCGTGCAACCTCGATACAGCGCTTGAAAAAATCGAGAGCCGTCGCGTAGTCGCGCCGGTACATGGCGATCTTGCCAAGATTGTCCAGCCACGAGGCGAGATCGAAGTTCTCTCTAGTTTTCTCAGCGATCTGAATCGCCTTCGTGAGAAAGTCGGTCGCGGTGTCGAAGTCTCCGAGGAGGATATAGAACCAGCCAAGATTGCCGGAGACCTTTTGAATCTTCGATGGAGAGTTGATCAGGTTGGCGAGCACCAGCGCGCGGCGGTTTGAATCAATTGCTTCGTCATAGCGGCCCTGAAAGGTTTCTGTGCGAGCGAGCGCGCCAAGTGCATTGAGCTCGATTCTCGGTTCGTTACTCTTCCGGCTGCGATCGATGGCTTCGCGCGCATGGCGCTCTGCGGCTGCATCGTCGTGACTCCCGCTCTCGACGCCCGCACGATCCGCAAGCACTTCCGCCAACAAGTTCCTTTGATATTGCCGCGCGATCCGTTCCGCTTCGTCCATGAGCGACCGCGTGCTGGCGGGCTTTCCTGCCTTGTACGCAAGGATTGCTTGATCGATAAGCCGTCGAACTGCGATCGGACTGTGCGCAAGGCGGGGCGGCAGCTTCGGCGCGAGAACGGTCCCGGCCAGGTCGTACTTGCCGAGGCCCGTGAGCGCCTCCGAGTACAGGAGCCGCATCTGCCAGACGTCGTCAGTATCCGCTCCGCCGAAACGCTGCATCGCTTCGTGAAGAACCAACTCGGCGGCCGGCCAGTCGTTGCGTTGGCACAGAGCCGTAGCCTGGAGGAGGGTTGTATGTTGCGGCGACCCACTCGCGCCGGCCATAAGGAGCGCCAGCGCGAGTGCGAACCAGCGAAACTCAAGGAGGAAACATGTCCGTGCCATTGGTCGTCGGAGATCCGAACGTCATTTCTCCCTCATGGGGCGAACCGAGATTGAACCGCAGCATGTTAACCGTGCGCTGGTGCGGTTTCAGAACGACCTCGCCGACCGCGATGGTTCCGAAATCCGCGATGCGGATGATGTAGCCATTGCGCCGGACGGGCTTGATCCGATCGGCAACGCGCCGCGTCTCTTCATTGTTCAGATCTTCGTCGGGATCGGCTTCGGGAATGTCGCTGCTATCGACAAGGGAACAGCGGATGACATCGTTCCTGGATGGGGCGCCGTTGCCGGTGCTCTCGCGAGGCCAGCAGAACCGCTTGCCGTACCGCGTTGCCAGATTGTCGTCGCCATCCGCAGCTCGTGGGCTGATGCCAAGCGCTTGGTCATCAGCTGATGCCTTGTCGGCAAACGCCTTGACGAGTGCGGAATGCGTGGCGTAACGAGAGAAAAGACTGTGGTCCAGCTTCACGCCAACCGACCGCCCGCCGATCCTGACATTCTCCAGGAGCGAGCCCTCAAACGTGAACTGAGGTTCTTCGCAGGATGATTGGCGGCCGGTGTCGGTGGCGAGATGCTCCGAGGTAACGCGTGCGATCAGAAGTTCTACCTTCACCATGTTCAGGACGTTGAGGTTGCGGATGGATACCGTCGCGATCGTATTGCGGTATCTCCCGCGCTGGCTTCCCGCGACGTACACCGACGCCTCATCGAAGGTGATGATTCCCTTGTAGTTGTAGTTGCGAATGGTCTCCGAGCCTTCACCACCGCTCGGCGAAAGCACCACCCCGGTGCTGGGGATTACCTCGCAGCACGGGTTGCGAAGCACCCCGCCGAAAGCCAACGCGTTGGCGTGATAAACGAAAGACATGACTGCCTCCTCTTCTCTCTGCTTTACTGAACCTCCACCGTGAAGTGGTAACCGGGGATCTCTCGGTCCCCGCCTCGGATCACAAGGTTGTATTCGCCAGAGTGAAGCGCGTGGGGCGGCAAGTTGATGCGCACCGCCTCGTTAGCGTCGCGTTGGGACACCGTTCTAACCGCGACGCGAACGCCCGCCGTATCCCGTACCTCACAGGTAAAGCTGGTGGGCGGAACGTCCTGCGGCGGAATCGTGAAGTCGAGCGCGACAGATTGATCGCCGCGAATGGGGTGCCTCGACTGGGGGGCACGAGTGTCTTCAAGCTGGATCACCTGTTCGGGCGTGGAGACGCGGGCCGCGCGTCCGATCGGCGCCGAAGGATGCCGCCAGTTCGTTGCGACCTGCGGCATGTAGTTGTACGCCAGTCCGATCGCCACCGCGGCTGCTACTGCCGCGGCGGCCCACCGCGAGTAATGCCGGAACGGCACTACGTTCGTTCCCGTCCGGATGCCGTCCGCGATCCTGGCCGCATCGAGCACGTCGGCCGTGCAGTCGGTGCAATCGAAGAAGTGTTCCTCGAAGGCATTCCGTTCGGCCGCTTCGAGATCGTCGAGGATGTAGGCCTCGGCTGCCATCGATTTTTTTGCTTCGTCGTGGGTCATGTTTCCTGTCTCTTTACCGTCTCTCAGTTGAGTAGTGACGGGCGGGGCGAAACTGTTTCATCGGAGTGGCCCGGCCGGCGCCGTTGCTCCTTCGCCCACGCTTTGCGGAACTTCTCCTTCGCGCGATGCAGCAGCACCCGGAGATATCCCTGATCGACGCCGAATTCTTTGCAGATGGTTGCTTTTGGCGTCTCCTTGAAAAAGATCGCCTCGAGAATGTTTCTATCGCGCGCCTCCATCGTGCCTAGCACGCGGCGGACGCATTCCCTTTGCTGTTCTTTGATGAGCTCGTCCTCGCTGTTTTCGAGCGAGGCGAGGTGTTCGGTGACCTCTTCGTCGAGCGGCTCGTTGTGCTTGTCGCCGCGGTATTGCTCGAAGACGATGTTGTTGCAAACGGTCAGGACGAACTTTCCGAAGGCGTGACCGTTGCGAAGTTCGCCTCCGCCGGGCCCTCGAAGCTTCTTCAGAACGCGGGCATACGTTTCCTGCCGGGCGTCCTCGGCCGCCTCCTGAGAAGGCAACCGCCCGCGCAGCTTGAGCCGCAAAATGCGGTCGAAGTACGAGTAGAAATGGTCCTCGGTGCGCCGATCGCCATCCCGCAGACGGCGGACGTACTCGTCGTCAAACGGAAAGAAGTCCATGATCTGTAGAGTGACTGAAACGTTACTTTAGCAGCTACTGCGGAGTTCCGGCAGATTCGATCGTTCCGCCGCGCAGACCCGCCGCCGCTTTCCGAAGTGCCGCATGGCCGGCGGCAATCTCCACGCTCCGCTGCAGCATCGGGATGTACTGCGCGGCGAACGCCTCATCGGCCTTCGCGCCGAAGAGGCGATCGACGCGGCCTGCGATCGAGGCGGCGTCAGATGCCTCAAAATCGGTGCGGGCCATCTCGTCGATGTCGACGATGAGCGATGTCAACGGCTTCAGCCACGCGAAAAACGGATCGTCTTTCAGGAGTTGCAGCAATTGCGACGGGTTCACCGGCGCGATGCCGAAAGCGTAGTCGTCTTTCGCGGCGTCGATCAGCGCGCGATGCAATGGTAGGAGCGCTTTCGAGACATCGCGCAACGCGCTGCGCAGACCGGCCCGTTCCGGCGAGTCGGGCGTGTGCATCGTTCGCGCGTAGAAGGAGTTCTTGTCGAGTGGCATGGCCCCGAAACATCGCGCCTCCACGGTTGGCTGGGGAAGGGTGGGTAGGCAGTGGCCAACCGTGGAAGCGCGAAAACGGTGCTGAGAAACGAAAGTCTACCGCAAGTAGAGCAGGCCGCGTAAAGCAGTTTCTGCGGCTTGCCTCCCCGGTCGCGTGGACTTAGAATGCGCGCCCGCGCCGGATCGGAATGTGATTCCGGCAGGGGCGGTTAACGTCGCTTGCTCGCACCCATAGCTTAATTGGATAGAGCATCTGACTACGGATCAGAAGGTTGGAGGTTCGAGTCCTCCTGGGTGCACCAAATCAGGCAGCAATCCGACGGCGGGCAATGAGCCCGCCGTTGTAATCTTTGAACGAATGGACGAAGCGCACTGGATGGCCGAGGCGCTCGCGCTTGCAGAAGAGGCAGGCGCGGCGGGCGAGATTCCGGTCGGCGCGGTCATCGTCGACCGCCACGGAGTCATCATCGGCCGCGGACGCAATCGACGCGAGTCCGGCGATCCCCTCGGGCACGCGGAACTGATCGCCATCGCCGAAGCGGCGCAGTCGATCGGCGACTGGCGGCTCGAAGGAACGACGATGGTGGTGACCCTCGAGCCGTGCGCGATGTGCGCCGGCGCACTCGTCAACGCGCGCGTCGCGAAGCTGATCTTCGGAGCATCCGATCCGAAGGCAGGTTTCTGCGGCACGCTCGGAAATCTGGTCCAGGATGTTCGGCTCAATCACCGGCTGGAAGTGGTCAGCGGGGTTGCGGCCGAGGAGTCGAGAAGGCTTCTGCAGGAGTTCTTTCAAGGGTTGCGCAAGCGGTCGCAGGTCACGGAGAGGTGGCAGAGTGGTTGAACGCGGCGGTCTCGAAAACCGTTATACCTTCACGGGTATCGGGGGTTCGAATCCCCCCCTCTCCGCCAGCGGCGACGCGCCGCTGCGTTGGTTGGCCTAGCCTCAGTCGGCAGCGCGTACTAATCTTCACGAGCGTTGCGTCAACAGTTCGTTTGAACGGAGAGATGGCCGAGTGGCTTAAGGCGCACGCTTGGAAAGCGTGTGTACGTTAACGCGTACCGTGGGTTCGAATCCCACTCTCTCCGCCAGCGGCGACGCGCCGCGGCGTTGGTTGGCCTAGCCTCGACCGCCGGTGCTTCTCATCCGGAGCCATCCGCGTATGTCCTCGTCCTGACGCCTCGCGAAGGCTTGCGCGACAGGACCTCGTTACGACTTCAGTGGCGGAGCCTTGGGCAAGCAACGATGCCGGCCGTGCCGGTCAGGCTACGGCGACCGTTTGCCCGCGGAACATCGCTTCTGTTTCGGCGTTCAATAGAACCCACAGCGTGTAGACGCCGAGCGCGGTGCCGAGGGGAAAGCTGAGGATGTGCAGGACGCCGACGATGATCGCGACGATGCGCGCCCAGGGCTGCATCTTCAGCAGTCCGATGCCGGCCAGCATCCCCGGCAGTGACACGAGCATCAGAAAACAGGCGATGGCGGCGCCGACCGCGCCGGTGATGAACATCGCCTCGTGATCGCCGGAGATCGCACCGCCGAAGAGCACGATGCTCCCGATCCCCAGACCCACCAGAACGATGATTGCGCTGTAGACGATGAAGCACCAGCCCAGAATGCGTACGTGGTCTCTCATGATGGTGGATTGTACGGAGCGCGCGCCGCAGAGTTGCGGCGGGGAACATGCTACGCTTTCGGCAGGTTTTCCAGTCGAGTTCAAAAGGAGGCTTGCCACAGATGCGTCATGTCATTGCCGCAACAGCAGTGGTCGGCTTTCTCGCAAGTGGTCTGGCTCACGCCCAGATGAAATCGGCAGTTCCGCCGGGAAGTCCGTCGTCGCCGCAGGTCAAGACTGCGACGCCGATTCCGGTGGCTCAGGCGCCGAACGAAGAGGCGCGCCGGATCACCCGCGAGGAAGCGATCAAGATGATCAAAGCGAAGAAAGCCGTGTTCGTCGACGTACGCGGAAAGGATCAGTACGATCAGAGTCACATCAAGGGCGCGATCAGTATCCCGCTCGGCGACATCCTCACCCGCATCAAGGAGGTTCCGCCGAAGACCTTCATCATTACCTACTGTGCTTGAGCAAATGAGCACACAAGCGCCCGTGCGGTGCTGGACCTCAATGCTCATGGAATCAAGAACGCGGCCGCGCTTCTCGGCGGCTGGAGCGGCTGGAACGAGGCAAGACTCCCGGTCGAAACAACTCCAAGAAAGTGATCCCGAAAAGGCCCGGCGCTGCCGGGCCTTTTTCATAGAGCTGACCGGGACCGGAACCTGAGCAACGGTGCTGTCGAAGGAGCCTTGGGCATCCTGCGCCGCCGGCCGTGCCGGCTAGTTGATCCCCTTGAAGAATCGGTGCAGGCGCGGGCGGTACCAGTGATTGCGGTCAAGTGAGAACGCCACCGCGGTGGCCTTCCCGACGATGCGGCGCCGTTCGATCATCCCGATGTAGCGGCTGTCGTTGCTGTTGTCGCGGTTGTCGCCCATCACGAAGTAGCGGCCCGGCGGCACGACCAGCGGACCAAACGAACGCGTCGCCGGAATCTGCGGCGTGAACATCACGTCGTGCGTCTTGCCGTCGAGCGTCTCTTCGACGATGAATGACGCGCCCTGCTCATCGTCGTCGCGTTGCCCGACCGGCTTCCAGACCGCCGCCTGGCCGTTGATGAGGAGCTGGTTGTCGCGCAGTTCGTACTTGTCGCCCGGAATTGCCACGACGCGCTTCACGAGCCGCACGCCGTCCGCCGGCGAGAAGAGCACGACGATATCGCCGCGCTTCGGATCGCTCCACTTCATCAGCTCGACGAGCGTGAACGGGACCTTGAGGTCGTACGCCAGCTTGTTGACGACCACGCGGTCGCCCTCTTCGATGGTCGGTTTCATCGAACCGGTCGGCACGTCGTTCCAGTCGGCCAGCGCCGACCGGAGGGAGCTGATGACCAGCAACATCAGAAGAAAAACACGCACTTCGTAAAAGACTTTTTTCTTATCCATGGATGCGTACGCACTTTTTAATCGCGGCAGTCTGATGCATTCGAGAGGCAGCAGATCGTTAATTGTTCGAGGAAGAGCTTTCCGGCCGCTTTCAACGCCTCGAAAGCTCCATCGTAGTAGTGATTGAAGTCAACCCACGGAGGAATCAAACGTCATGAAAAAGTTTGTCATTGCATTGATGGTCACGGCTACCTCGGCGGTCGGTTTCGCCCAGACTGCCGCACCGGGAACCCACCAGCACAAAGGCCATCGCGCCGGCTTCGGCCGCATGGCCGCGAAACTCAATCTCACCGACGCCCAGAAGCAGCAGATGAAGGATATCCGCACCGCCGACCACGAGCGTAACCAGCAGCTCTACGCCGATTTCCGCGCGAAGTTGCAGGAGTTCCGCTCACTGAAACAGGCCAACGATCCGAAAGCGGATGACGTGAAGGCCGAGTTGAAGTCGATGCGTCCGCAGATGGAAGCGGCCCGCAAGGCCAGCCGCGACGCGATGCTGAACATCCTCACTCCCGAGCAGCGCAATCAGCTCAAAGCCGGCCGCAAGTCCCGCGGTTTCGCCCGCGGATTCGCCGCAGGCCGCCGGGCTGGTGCCGCCGCCGCTCACCTGAACCTCACCGACGCGCAGAAGTCGCAGCTCAAGCAGCTCCGCGAGACAACGCAGCAGGAGAACGCACAGCTCTTCGCCGACGCCGGCGCCACGCGTAAGGAGCTTCGCTCGCTTCGCGGCAGCGACGATGCGCGTGCGGCTGAACTGAAAGCGCATCTCGAAGCGCTCCGCCCGCAGCTCGAAGCGGCGCGCAAGCAGCAGCACGAAGCATTCGTCAACGTTCTCACGCCCGAGCAGCGCACCCAGCTCGAGCAGTGGAAGGCCGAGCGGCAGTCGCGCCGCCAAAGCCGGTAGTCGCTTCATCCCCCTCCCTCGCTGAAAGGCGCCGCGCCGGACTCGCGGCGCCTTTCTTTTTGGCCGGCACGGCCGGCGGCGTTGGTTGCCCAAGGCTCCGCCGCCATTTCTTTCTGCCGATGGGCGGCTGCGATGACCGGTTAGACTGCCGCGCCAATGTCGCATCGCAACTCCGTCCACGATCTGAAGAGCCTCGTGCTCTCGTTTCATTCGCTGATCGCGATTGAAACCGTCGAGGAGGATCGCGTCCGCTCGCTGCTCATGGAAGTGGCCACGGACCTCAAGCTCCCCTTCTTCGAATGGTCGCTGACCAGCGGCTTCAATCGCGTGCACGGTTCCACGATTACCGGCACGCAGGACGCCCTCGGCGCGCTGCAGCACATCGCCCAGATCGAGAACACCGACGCCATCTTCCTGCTCAAGGACATGGCCCGGCACCTCGACAATCCGAACATCAGCCGCGCCCTGCGCGAGCTGGCGCAGAAGCTCACGTCGACGCGCTCGGCACTCATCCTCACCGGCGAGCCGCTGGAGTTGCCGAAAGACGCCGAGGCGCTCGCGGTTCGGTTCGCGCTCGAAATGCCCGACACCACCGAGCTGCGCGACGTGGTTCGCCTCGCCGTCGAATCGATCAGCGCGCGGCAGCGGGTGCAGGTCGACCTCTCGCGCGACGATGCCGTCCGCCTCGTGCAGGCATTGCAGGGACTGACCATCAATCAGGCCCGCCAGGTCGTCGCGCAGGCGATCGTCGAAGACGGACGGCTTTCCGCCGCGGACATCCACACCATCGTCCGTTGCAAGGGCGAGATGATCGAGCGCGGCGGCATCCTCGAATTCTTTCCGGTCGAGGAGAACACCTTCGAGATCGGCGGCTTCGCGCGGCTGAAGTCGTGGTTGGAGAGCGCGCGGGTTGGATTCTCCGAGGAGGCAAGGGCGCTCAATCTCGACGCGCCGAAAGGGGTGTTGCTGGTCGGCGTTCAAGGCTGCGGCAAGTCGCTGGCGGCGAAGTTCATCGCACGCGAATGGGGGCTGCCGCTGCTCAAGCTCGACGCCGGCCGGCTCTACGAAAAGTACGTCGGCGAATCGGAGAAGAACTTCCGCAAAGCTGCCGCTCTGGCCGAGGCGATGGCGCCGGTGATCCTGTGGATCGACGAAATCGAGAAGGCGTTCGCGCAAGGCGGCAGCGGCGACGCCGACGGCGGCCTCTCGCAACGCCTCTTCGGATCGTTCCTAACCTGGCTGCAGGAAAAAAAAGACGAAGTCTTCGTCGTCGGTGCCGCGAACGATCTGATGAACGTCCCGCCCGAGCTGCTGCGCAAAGGCCGCTTCGACGAAATCTTCTTCGTCGACCTCCCCACGCGCGACGAGCGGATGTCGATCTTCGCCATCCACCTCCGCCTCCGCAAACAAAACCCCGACGCCTTCGACCTGGCCGCCCTCGCCGCCGCCACGGAAGGTTTCAGCGGTGCCGAAATCGAACAAGCCGTCATCTCCGCGCTGTACCGATCGCTGCAAAAGAAACAGCCACTGAACGTGAACGCCCTCATCGAAGCCGCAAGCAGCACCACGCCGCTGTCGGTATCACGCGCCGAGGATGTGCAGCGCGTCCAGGAAGTGGGAAAAAGATTTACGCCCGTCCACTGAGGTTTTCTCCGCTCCTCCGCGTCTCCGCGTGAACCCCGTCCCCCTTTACGACTCCCGCTGCCCTCTCCGGTTCACGATCGACATGAACTCATCCCGCGTCCGCGTATCGTCGCGGAACTCCCCTCGCAGAACGTTCGTCTCCATGAACGACGACTCCTGTTCCACGCCGCGCATCACCATGCACATGTGGACGCCGCCCATCCACACCGCGATGCCGCGCGGCTCCAGGATCTGCTCGATCGTGTCGGCGACGTCGTGCGCCAGGTGCTCCTGCGATTGCAACCGGCGCATGTGCACCTCCACGATGCGCGGGATCTTTGATGCGCCGATGATCATCCGTTCCGGGATGTAGCCGACGATGAAGTGTCCGAAGAACGGCAGGATGTGGTGCGCGCAGAGCGTCTTGTACGTCCCGCCGATCACCACGAGGTTCTGGCAATTATCGTCCGCCGCCGAACACGCTTTGCGGAACAGCGTCGTGAGCTTGTTGATGTCCGTGTAGTCGTAGCCGCTCGTCATTTGAACTAACGACTCCGCCCAGCGCCGCGGCGTGTCGGCGATGTTCTCGTCCTCCATGTTCACGTGCAGGAGCTTCAACGCCTCGCGCAGGTGATGCTGGAGCCGCTCGCGGTCGACGGACGGGCGCGGGGAGGTGAGGATGCTTCGGTCTTCGACGATCGCTTCCACCTCGGGCGCGACGGCGAGGTCGGTCTTTTTCATGGCGCGGAGTGTATGTGAATGCGCTCGATTGACAACTGAATGAGCGTTCATTCATACTTCGCGTCACCTGCCAGCCCGCGGCGGCCTCATTTTTGTAATCAGCCGCAATCAAAGGAGTTTCTTCATGGCCGAAGTTAAATCACAGGGCGCCGTCGATGCGATGGACGTTGCCGAAGGTGCACGCGAGACCGAGTGGGAAAAGCCTTCATTCGTCGGCGATCTTTTCCTCGGCAAACTCAATCTCGATCTGATTCATCCCTTCCCCGAGCAGCCGGCCGATGACAGAGCCGAGGCCGATGACTTTCTCGGCCGTCTCGAGAGGTTCCTCGCCGAGAACGTCGATGCCGACAAGATCGACGAGCAGGGCGAATACGACTACTCACTGTTCGACGGGTTGAACCAGCTCGGCGCCTGGGGCATGAAGATTCCGAAGGAGTACGGCGGCCTCGGATTCAGCGCCACGAACTACAACCGCGCCATCGGCCTCGTGGCCACGTGGTGCGGCTCAACGGTCGCATGGCTGTCGGCGCATCAATCGATCGGCGTCCCGCAGCCACTCAAACTTTTCGGGACTCCCGAGCAGAAGAAAAAGTATTTGCCGCGGCTGGCGAAAGGCGCCATCTCCGCATTCGCGTTGACCGAGCCCGGCGTCGGTTCCGATCCCGCCAAGATGGAAACGACGGCGGTCAAGTCGCCAGACGGCAAGGGGTGGATCATCAATGGCGAGAAGCTGTGGTGCACGAACGGCACGAAGGCCGAACTGTTGGTAGTGATGGCGCGAACGGCGCCGAAGATCGTCAACGGCAAAGAGAAAAAGCAGATCACCGCATTCATCGTCGAGACAAACTCGCCCGGCTTCTCGATCGAGCATCGCTGCCAGTTCATGGGCCTCCGCGGCATCGGCAACGCCCTGATCAAGTTCGACAACGTTTTCGTACCCGACGAGAACCTCCTCTGGGGCGAAGGCCTCGGACTCAAGCTCGCGCTGATCACACTCAACACCGGACGTCTCACCATTCCCGCCGGCTGTGCCGCCGCGGGCCGGAAGATGGTTGACATCGCCAAAGATTGGGCGAACGAGCGCGTGCAGTGGGGCGCGCCGATCGGCAAGCACGAAGCGGTGGCGGCGAAGATCGCCTGGATGGCGTCGCACACGTTTGCCATGGAAGCGATCGTGTGGCTGACCTCCGGTCTCGCCGATCGCGGCAATGTCGATCTCCGTCTCGAAGCGGCGATGGCGAAGCTGTTCAACACCGAAGTGGCGTGGCAGATCAGCGATCACCTCGTGCAGATTCGCGGCGGACGCGGATACGAAACGGCCCGTTCGCTTCGTGAACGGGGCGAGAAGGACTATCCGGTCGAGCGGATCCTGCGCGATATGCGCATCAACCGCATCTTCGAAGGGACCAGCGAGATCCAGCATCTCTTCATCGCCCGCGAAGCCGTCGATCCGCACATGAAGCGCGGCTACAAGATCCTGCAGCCGGAAACGCCCACCGGCGAAAAGCTCAGCGCCGCTGCCAAAGCTGGCGTTCATTACGCCGGCTGGTATCCGTCGCGCTACATCGGCTGGTCACACTTCCCGAAGTTCGGCGGGTTCGGAAAACTCTCCGGCCACATGGGCTACATCGAGCGCAACTCACGCCATCTTTCGCGCTCGATCTTCCACGCCATGATGCGCTTCCAGGCCAAGCTGGAGCGGAAGCAGATGGTGCTCTTCCGCATCGTCGACATCGGCACCGACCTCTTCGCCATGGCCGCAGCCATCAGCTACGCCACGATGCTGGCCAAGAAGGGCGGCGCCGAAAAGAAAAACGCCATCGACCTCGCGGATGTCTTCTGCCGCGAAGCGCGCATGCGCATCGACGCGAACTTCCACAATCTCTTCACCGACCACGACGACGCTGCGTATCGCCTGGTCACCCACCTGCTCAAGGGCGAGTTCGACTGGTTCAAGGGTCAGGTCGTCGAACCGGTCATGCCGACGCCGGAGCAGGTCGAAGAAGCGATGGCGAAACTGGCGTAGCGCGCCAGAAATGCACGTCCCTGTGGGCGTAGCCGCGCGGATCATCGTGACGGCGCGCCCACAGCACATGCGCTCCCTCAGTCAGATCCGGCACGTCGAACGTCATCGTGAACCTGCGACCGTCGAAGACCGCTTTCTCGTTCACATTCGCGAGCGGCGTGTAGTCGATGACGACGTCGACATCGATCGGATCGACGCCCTCGGCCAGCCTGCCGGTGATGATGATTGGATCGACGATCGTGGCTCCGGACCTCGGCGTGTCGAAGATCACGGCGTCATTTGGTGACGCTGCCGGCACCGTTTCGAAGTAGGGAAAATAGTTGACCGGCTGCGTCGGACGAAAGAAGGTCGAGTTGCGGACGCGCCCATTACGAAAGCAGTTCGCGCATCCGTCTGCCGGCTCGTGGCGGGCGTGCTGCGAACGGAAGCGGCGGAAGATCTCGCCGTTCCAAACCTCGTCGATCGACTGTTCGAACAAATTGCCGAACGTTGTGTCGTTCAGACAGCACGTCCGCACTTCGCCTTCCGAGGTCACCCAGATCGCCGACCACGGCTCGCAGCAGGCCCACGTCATATCGGTATGCCGAACAGCGGCTGGATAGTCGAAGTTTTCCTGCTCGCCGGCGAAGCGGCTGCCGAAACGAACCCCGCGATCGCGGGCAATTTCCTGCGCTTCTTCGAACGCAGCAGCGACGCGGGCCGGCTCGGCGAGGCCGAGGTTTTCGCGCGCGTAGTGGTCGTCGAGCTCGGGGCTGCCGACCTGCGCGAGCAGCGGTTCGACGTGCACGGCTCCCGCTCCGAGTTCCGCACAGAGCGCGACGACTTTCGGGATCTCTTCGAAGTTGCATCGCATGGCGACGTACGATAGATCGACCGAGGGCCGGCCATACTTTGCGCCCGCCTCGGCCAGCGAGCGGATACCGCGCACGACTGCATCGAACCGCCCGCCGCGGCGGACTTCCTCGTAGGTGGCCGCCGTAGCGCCGTCGATCGAAACCATCACGCGCGTTGCTCCCGCCCGCGCGATCTCCTCCGCCTTCTTCTCATCGATCAGCGTTCCGTTCGTCGTAAAGACGACCTCGACGCCAGCGTCGGCCAGCTCCGCGATGTAGTCGATCATGTTGCGATTCAGCATCGGCTCGCCGAGGCCGAAGAGCGATGCGCGGTAGAGCGTCGGGAAAATCGGACGCAGTTTGCTGAAGAGGTCAGGCTCGAAAAACGCGCGCCGATGCGCCGACGGTTTGTAGCGCCCGTCGTAGTTGATCGCGCACATCTGGCAACGAAGATTGCAGCGCGCCGAGATCTCGAAGAACGCCTCGAGCGGACGTCCGTTCGCATACGTGTGGCCGCTGGTGTAGCTTTCGCGGGCGCGGACGACGTTGTTCCAGCGTGCTTGGTCCATGGCCGTGATACGGATGCAATTCCGCATCCGTCACGGCTCAACGTCTGATTTTTTCTTCGTCGTCCGCGGTCTCACTGCCTTTGTAGGTCGCCAGGCACGCTCCGCAAAGAAAGTCGACGCGTCCTTCGCCCGGCGACGGAACGAAGCCGTCGCGGTTGACGACTTCGAGGAAACAGGCCGTGTACTCCTCCGGCAACTCGCCGCGAACCGAGGCCGTCCGGCCGCAGTCGCGGCAGACGAGTTGGGTCTGCCCTTCCACGACTTACTTCTCGCCCGCCGCGGCGAAGACCGGCGTGATGTCGACCGGGATGTCTTTCAGCGTCGCGTTCACCGCCGCCATCTCCGGCGTCTCCTTGCCGTACTTGTCGAGCAGCGTCTTTGCGCGGGCGTAGTCGCCGGTCGCTTCGATCGTCAGCAGCTCCGTCGCGAGATCGCGAACGGCGTCGCGCGACTTCGCGAAATCGACCGTGTACTTGCCGCCGGCAATCGGCGTGACCGCGCCGCGCTCGCGCAGCCAGTTCCACTGGATCGCCGTGCCGCGGCCGTGAGCCTCGCCGACGCCGAAGCGCGTCGAACGGAACATCAGTCCGGCGTACGTCGCCAGGAGCTGGCGCTCGTCGAACGCGGTCACAAGTCCGTGCTGCTGTGCGTAGATGAGATTCCAGACGCCGAGAACGTCGGCTTTGCATTCCTCGATGGTGGAGTAAAGCTCCTTCAGCGGGATGCGCACCTCGACGCGTTTGCCGTCCGGCTGCGTCAGAAAGCCCGGCCCGAGTCCGTGCGAAAGCTCGTGGAAGAGGACGTGATTGAAGAATGCGTCGAACGACACGAGGCTCGTCAGCGACGGATCGAGAACGCGCATCGCGATCGGTTTGCCGCTCTGGCGGAACTTCGCATCCATCACGTTCTTGAGCAGGACCTTCTTCGATCCCTTTTTCTCGCGCACCACTTCGTCGTTCGGAAGATTGAACGCCGCCGTCTGCACGCCGCGGCGCGCATCGCCGGCGGTGTAGAGCTCCTGCACGACCTTGATCGGCGACTCGCTGCCGCGATTGGGATTCTTGTACTGCTCCGGCTCCGGAAGATTGCGCTCCATGTCGGGGAGCGCGTGCGCGTAGGCGGCGAGCTTTGCGGACTCTGGTTTGTCGACCACCGTGACGAACGATTCGAACGACGCTTTGTAGTTGAAAAGATTGTCCTCGTAGACCTCGTACGGTCCGATCACGACCTCGATGTTGTCGGCGAGATCCATCCAGGCCATGTCGCTCTCGCGGTAGTCGCCGGTCGCGAATGCGTCCGCGCGCAGCGTCAGGAAGCGCTTCAGCGTCGGATCGTTCGTGATCGCAGCGGCCTCGCGCAACTTTGCCGCGGCGGGATCGAGAAAGTCTTTGTAGAACGCGGAGTAGGGGATGGCGACGAGGTTCGTGCCGTCGCGGCGGACGACGGTGAAGAGTCCCTCCAGCTCGTCCTTCTGCGCCGGATGCGCGGCCACGTAACGCTCGAATTCTTCCTTGGTGATGTCGGCCGGATAGAACGCCGCGCCGGCCGGCTTCTTCATCGTGCCGACGAACGGTTCATCGTCCTTCAGCCGATCCCACGGACCTTTGTTGGCGATGAAATAGTCGTACGCGGCACCGCCCTGTTTCGCCAACGCCTCGCGCCAGGCCGGATTCTCCTCGGACACCTGACGCCAGTAGATCTCGTCGATCTGCTTCGAGGCCTCGATCAGTTTCGCGACGACCTGCCGCTCGTTGTCGTCGAGCAGCGAGCGGTCGTAGTCGATGACGGTGCGCGGCAGTTGCGCCATCCGCTGCGCCACGTCGGGCGCGACGGTGAGTGAGGTTGCGGCGGCCGGCGCGGAAGTCGTATTGGTGGTCATAGTCGATGTCTGGCAGGCCGCGGCGGCCCCTGCGAGGACGATGAGAAGTCGTTTCATGACGCTCTCCTTCGGGACGCGGGATTGTATGCGAGCCGAACGCTCTGCTATCGTCGCGCCACTTCCAATCCAGAGGCTTCCGTTGATCATCGAGTGCACGAGTTGTCACGCGCGGTACCAGTACGACGAGGAGCGCTTCGATGGGAAGCCGTCGAAGAAAATCAAGTGCGCGAAGTGCAGCAGCGTCTTCGAGATTCACAATCCCGCCTTCACGGCGAAGCCTGAAACATCCGCCGGCGATACGACCTCCACGCGCCGCCACGACGAGACGCAAACGCGCGCTCCCGAACCGCAGGAGACCACCGCGCAGTCGCCGTTGCCCGAGCACGACACCGGCCCTCTCCAAACTCCGCAACTTCCGCGCGGACGTCGTCTCTCGCTGGCCATCATTGCCGGCGCCGACGCGGGAACCGTCTATCGCGTCGAAAAGCCTCGCATCACCATCGGCCGCTCCGGCGCCGACCTCACCATCAACGACAGCGAAGCGTCGCGCCAGCACGCCGCGATCGAAGTCCGCGACCAGCTCGTGCTCCTCGAGGATCTGAAGTCGACGAACGGCACGATCGTCGACGCCGTGAAGATCACCGCTCCGGTCGAGATTCAGGACAAATCGGAGTTCCAGATCGGCGGTACGACGCTGATGCTGATCATGACCGAAGAAGCGTAGCCGGCACACGGCCGCCTTTCTCCGCGTCCCCGCGTGACTACGTCGCCGGCGGAGCGCTTTCCGGTCCACCGCCGCCACCGCCCCGGCGACGCCGAAAACGGCGGCGCCGTTTCGGTCCATCACCTTCCGGACGCGGCGGTGCCCCCTCGGCATTCGGACGCGCGGCCTGCGGCGGACGAGGAGGACGCGGTTCACGCGGTTCGCGTGGCGGACGCGGTTGCTGCTGTTGTTGCGGAGCCGCAGCGTTCGATTCTTCGCCGCGATTTCCACCGCGGCGCCGACGGCGGCGCCTTCCCGTCCGCTCCCCCTCGGCTTGCGGAGCCGCCTGCTGCTGCTGCGGAGGACGCTGCTGTTGTTGCGGCCGTTGCGGCTGTGGACCACCACCGCCGCCTCGCTGCGAACGCGGGCGGCCATCGCGTCCCCGCTCGCGCGGCTGCTGTTGCTGCGGACGCGCATCGGGACGCGGTGGTTTCGCTCCGCCACGGCGCTCATCCTTCTTCGCGCTCGTCTTGCCCGTGCGCTGGTCGAACTCCTGCAGCTTCCGCTGCATGTACTTGCGAATGGGTCCGTCCTGCCGCGCCCGCATCTCATCGAAACCGCAGTAAGGACAGCGCTTCCAGCCTTCGGGAAAGGTCTTCTTGCAGGCTGTGCAAAGGATGCTTTTCGGCAGGGGCATCGTCGGGCGGGCGCATTGTACACTTCGGCTCGTGGAGCCCACGGACGACACGGCGCGCCGCAAGACATTGCAGACGCTGATCGAACTGGCCGAGGGATCGAGTCCCGCCGACTGCTGGGACGATCGCCGCGCCGAGGATTTGCTGCGGTCGCAATCGACACCGGATGAAGTGCGGGAGTTGGGGATGAGCGAGGAGATGATCAGTCGGGTGTGGGGTGTCGGGGGTCGGGAGTCGGAGAAAGACACGGCCAGCACCTCCGACACCCGACACGCGACACCCGACACCCCACGCTTCACCGTCCGCGTTTCCGCCCGCTTCGAAGCCGCGCATTTTCTGCGCGAGTACCGCGGCATCTCCGAGCCGCTGCACGGGCACTCGTACAGAGTCGAGGCAGACCTTGCGTCCCGCGCCGGCGGCGTCGACGCCGACGCCATTGCCGTTGATTTCGTCAGCGCGCGGCACAAACTCGAAGCGCTCGCGAAAACGCTCGACTACGGATGCATCAATGACGTGCCGCCGTTCGATCACATCAATCCATCCGCCGAGAACATCGCCGAATGGTTCGCGCGCGAGCTCGGCGCCGCCGTCGCTGGCGAGGATGCGGTCGTTCAGGCGGTGACGATCTGGGAAGGGCCGGTCAACTCCGTGACGTTCCGACCTTGATGATGAGAAAGATCCCGAATCACACCGCGCTAAAAGAGTGGGCCTCCGTCATCGATGCCCTCGGCCGCGGTGCGCAGATCGTGCTCATTCGCAAAGGTGGGCTCGCCGACCAATCGTTCGGCGTCGAAGCGCAACGCTTCTACCTCTTTCCGACGAACTACCACGATGCCGGCGGCACGGAGCCGTCGCACGTTCGGATCACGCATTGGGCCGAGGTGCTGAAGACGTGGCGGATCAAGGATGCCGCGATGCTGCCGAGTCTCGAATCGCTCACCATCCTCGATTCCGAAGCCATTGAAACGCGCTACCGCTTCCGGCCCGATCAAGCCATCAACGTCATCGCAGTCCGCGCGCATCGCCTCGCAAATCCGGTCGACGTCGTCATGAAGCCCGAGTACTCCGGTTGCCGGAGCTGGGTCAGCATCGATGAGGAGATCGATATCGACGGCTCGATTGCCGCACTCAGCGATGACACGCTCGATGCGCAGATCAACGCAATCGACATGTTGCTCACCGAACCCGTGGCAGCGTGGAACTGACGGTCGTCATCATCATGCTCGCCGCGGGCGTTGGGCTGGCGGCGTCGGTCATCATCACCTTCGCCGCGGCGCAGCGCGAGGCCGACATGAGCGGCGCCACGCGCGCGAAGGCCGCGCCGGACCGCAACCACATCGCCGCGTCGCTGCTCGTCAACCTGCTCGTCTGCGGAGGGACGCCGGCAGATGAAGCGATGCGCACGATCCGCAAAAGTGCGGGTCTGGCCGCGCCGGTGACATCGTCGATCGACATCACCAGCTGGACTGAGCGCTACGCGAAACTGGCCACGCCCGAACAGCGCACCTGGCTGCTCGACACCGCCGTCCGCCTGATCGCTGACCGCACGACGCCCGTTCCGCTCCGCCAGTACTCGGCTCTCCTCGACCTCAGCTTTGCCCTCGGCTTCCAGACTGACGCGCTCGCGAAGTTGCGCGACATCTATGGCTTCGATTACGTCGATCACGCCAAGAACGCGCGGCCGCGTAGCGCCGACCGCGGCGGCGTCACGACGCCTCTCTACTCGCGCGACGACCGTGAGCCCGCCGAGCTGCTGCGCATCCTCGGCGTCGACGCTCCGGCCTCGCGCGCGATCGTGATCGCCGCGTACCGCAAGCTCGCCGCGCAGCACCATCCCGACAAAGTCTTCGGCGAGTCCGCCGAGGTGCAGAACGCGGCAGCGGCGCGATTCATCGAGATCACCAGGGCGTACGAAACGCTTTTGGTCCTCTACGACGAGTAGGGCTTGCCCTTCGGCCGCGGACGTGTATAATGCCCGTTCGGGAATTAGGGTAGTTCACAGGTTGTTCACCGGCACTCCCTTCCGTAGACCGTAGTAAATCTCGACGAAACCACATGAGGACGGACGTGTCCGGTCGCGGTGACGCGGACGCCGGCCCGACTTCGCACCGAAGAGACCATTCAGCAATCGGCGCTCCGAATCGTAAAGCTCACCATCGCAACGACTTCGGCAGCGCGTCTCAGGAAACTCAGAAGCCCCCGGTAACCATTTTATTTGCCGCTGCATCTAATAGCGATAACGGCACGACTTACGCATTTTTGCAGCAGACGTACGGGAGACACGATGAAGACGGCTGTAGCAACTGATCACGAGCAGGGATGGGACTTCGAAAAGGCAGCGATGCCCTACGTCGACTCCCTCTACAACACTGCCTATCGCATGACGAGGAACTCCGAAGACGCGGAAGACCTCGTGCAGGAGACGTACCTCAAGGCCTACAAGTACTACGACAAGTTCGAAGAAGGCACGAACTTCAAGGCGTGGCTCTTCAAGATCATGAAGAACACGTTCATCAACAACTACCGGAAGAAGAAGCTCACGCCGCACAAGATCGACTTCTCCGAGATTGAAGAGTCGTACGAGCGGGTCATCCAGAAGAACGCGCCGGACCTCATCAAAGATCCGGAGAGCGAGATCTTCCAGGACATGATGGACGCCGACGTCAAGCGCGCCCTCGACTCACTGCCGCATGATTACAAGATGGTGGTCCTGCTGGCCGACATCGAAGGCTTCTCCTACAAAGAGATCGCCGAGATCCTCGACTGCCCCGTCGGCACCGTGATGTCGCGTCTCTACCGCGGCCGCAAGATGCTGGAGCGGACGCTGCTCGAGTACGCGCGCAAGTACGGTTACATCCGCGGCGGCGCCGAGCCGGCCAAGATGCGCTCGCGCAAAGACGAGACGAAGGGCCGCAAGAAGAAGGATCCCGAAACCGGAGAAGAGACCGATGTCGAGCCCGAAGCGGATGAGGAAGCGATCCTCTTCGCCGACGACGAAGACGTCGAGCTCGAGATCGAAGAGGAAGAAGAGCCGGAGCAGTTCGAGATCGAGTAACTTCCGAATTTTCGCATTCAAAGTTTCGGGCGGCCGGTTGTTCTCGGCCGCCCGAAGTGTTTTTGGTGAGGCAGTGGATTAGTAGATGAGTGGATTAGTAGATCAGGAAAGCAGCGCCGTGCGGGAGATCAGTCGCTCGCCGGGGACCTCGGCGCCCCGCCAACCTGATCCCTGCTCCTCTAATCTACTAATCCACTGATCTACTAATCCACTGCTCCACCGGAATTCGTCCTCACCCTCGCCAGTTCCGTTTCGTTGCAGAGTCGTCACCCCCCGATTGGCCAAGGAGAACCGCCGTAATGATCTGTGACGATGTGAAACGGGTTGCATACTTCTTCCTCGACGGAAAGCTCGGCGAGAACAAACAGAACGACTTCAAGACTCACGTCAGCATCTGCCCCGACTGCGAACAGCGCGTGAGCATCCATCGCCGCCTGCGCCTGTTCATCTGCAAACGTCTCAGCCGCGATTCCGCACCGCAGAGATTGCGTCAGCGCCTCGCAAGAAGCTTCCGCGGACTCACAAGCGAGACATAGAATCGGCCGCGTGCCCGACCGCGATCAACTGATTCTCGTTTCGTCGAATCCCAACAAAGGCATCGAAGCCGAACGGATCCTCGGTATCCCTCTGCTCCGCGTCTCGCTCGTCCTGCCTGAAATTCAGGCCGCGACGGTCGAAGAGATCACCCGCTACAAACTCGAAATCGCCCGCACCAAGGGCTACAACCGCCTCATCGTCGAAGACGTCTCCCTCGGCTTTGACGAGCTCGGCAACTTCCCCGGACCATACGTCCGCTGGCTGCTCGAAGCCGCCGGCGGCAAAGGCCTCGCCGCGATTGCGTACGCGCTCAACAACCGCGCTGCGAAAGCCGAATGCTGCGTCGCGTATTGGGACGGCGCGAAAGGCCACATTTTCTGCGGCGTTTCCGCCGGCGAGATTCTGGTCGAGCCGCGAGGCGAACGTCACTTCGGATGGGACGCCTGGTTCCAGCCGCGCGGATCGAAAAAAACGTTCGCCGAGATGAGCGACGACGGGAAGGACAACGTCTCGCATCGCGGCGATGCTTACCGGAAGCTGGCCGCGCATCTCAAAGCCTCCAACGGCTGACCCGCGAACCGGACGTACTGAGTCCAGCCGGTGACAACGGCCGTAAACCGTCTGCCGGAACCATCCGTAGAACCTATTGAAATTACGTCGTTTGGCCAAACACCGCGCTGGCAGGCCAATTGAAATATGTACAGCAACCTCGGAGACTCCGAGCGAGCAGTGGAAAGGACGCCCCAATGTGGATTTACGACGGTGAGCAGTGGATCGAAGAGGGCGTGAGCGAAACCGACAAACAACAGCCGGAGACGATCATGCCGCGTCACGGTGAGGAGCTGTACCCGGAACTGCAAGTGGTGGAAGTGGAGATCGTTCCGGTTCCGCGAACCAACTACGTTCCGCATTACCCGCATCCGTAATCTCATTCCGATCGCGTGAACGAAAAGCCGCGCCGCGAGGCGCGGCTTTGTTTTGTGGCTATCATCCGCCGCGTGATCCTTCGCAGCCGCAATGTCCTAACGCCGCAAGGTATCCGCGCCGCATCGATCCACATCCGCGATGGCGCAATCGATCGCGTCGCCGAATTCGACGGCGCGTCCGATGACGTGTACGACTTCGGCGAACTGACGCTGATGCCGGGCGTGGTCGACTCGCACGTCCACGTGAACGAGCCGGGGCGGACGGAGTGGGAGGGATTCGAAACCGCGACGCACGCAGCGGCGGCGGGCGGCGTGACGACGATCGTCGACATGCCGCTGAACTCGATCCCCGCGACGACCTCGGTCTCCGCACTCGAAGCGAAGGTGCACGCGCTTCATGGCAAGTGCCGCGTCGATGTGGCGCTGTGGGGCGGCGCCGTTCCCGGCAACGTCGATCAGCTTCGGCCGATGCTCGACGCGGGCGCTCGCGGATTCAAATGTTTTCTCGTCGACTCGGGCGTGCCGGAGTTTGGCTGCCTCGATGCAGCGGAAGTCGAAGCCGCGCTGAACGCGCTTCGTGGAACCGGCGCGCCGCTGCTCGTTCACGCCGAGCTGCCGGAACACATCCACGCGCCGGCCGGCGACGCGCGTTCGTATGCGAGCTACCTCGCCAGCCGTCCGGCGCAGGCCGAGGACGACGCGATCGCGCTCGTCTTCGCGCTTGCCCGAAAGACCGGCACGCACGCGCACATCGTTCATCTGTCGTCGGCGAATGGGTTGGAAGCGATTCGGCTCGCGCGCAAAACGGGCGTTCCGTTCACCGCGGAAACCACGCCGCATTACCTCTACTTCGACGCCGAGGGCGTTCCTGATGCCGCCACGGAATTCAAGTGCGCGCCGCCGATCCGCGAGCATGCCAATCGCGAGGAGTTGTGGCGCGGCGTGGAAGAAGGACTGTTCAACGCCATCGTCAGCGATCACTCGCCGTGTACGCCCGAATTGAAGCGAATGCAGGAAGGCGACATTGCGCGCGCGTGGGGAGGTATCGCGTCGCTCCAACTGAGCCTGTCGATCGTGTGGACCGAGGCCAAGCGCAGGAAGATCGCGTTCGAGAAGATCGCTGCGCTGATGACCACCGGTCCGGCCACGCTGGCAGGACTAGGTCACCGCAAAGGGAAGCTAGCACCCGGCTGCGACGCGGACATCATCGCCTTCGATCCCAACGCGCGTTTTGTGGTTAAAACCGAGCACGTCCAGCATCGGCACAAGGTCACCCCGTATGCCGGCGAGACGCTGGCCGGCGTCGTCAAGGCAACCTACGTCCGGGGACAAAAGGTGTGGGAGGATGGACGGCACCTCGGCAACGCGATCGGCGAGTGGATTCAGAGATGAAGAAGTTTTTCTCCGCGCCCCCGCGTCTTCGCGTGAAATGCTTTCCTGAGTCATGAGCGACTTTCGCGAACTCCTCGACCTCGCCTCCGAACGCCTCGGCGGCTCCGTGCTCTACGCCACCGACGATTACTTCGCCGAAAAAGAAAACCTTCTCCGGCCGCAGAAGCCGGTGTGGAAGGAGCACGAGTACACCGACCGCGGCAAGTGGATGGATGGCTGGGAGAGCCGCCGCAAGCGCACGCCCGGCCACGACTTCGCCGTCATCCGCCTCGGCCTTCGCGGGGTCGTGCGCGGCGTGGTCGTCGATACGGCGTTCTTCCGCGGCAACTATCCGTCTCACTGTTCGATCGAAGGTTGCCACGCGCGTCCGGAGAGCGACGTCGAGTCGTTGCTCGCGGCCAACTGGATCGAGATCCTGCCGAAGTCTGAGTTGAGCGGCGACAGTGAGAATTTGTTCGCGATCGAGTCGCCCTACGCCTTCACACATCTGCGGCTGCACATCTATCCCGACGGCGGCGTGGCGCGGCTGCGCGTGCATGGCGAAGTCGCGCCCGACTGGCGGCGCGAGGGCGGACTATCGATCGAGACCGATCTCGCCGCGGCGGAGCACGGCGGCGATGTTCTGGCGTGCAGCGACATGTTCTTCGGGCCGAAGCACAACCTGATCATGCCCGGCCGCGCGGCGAACATGAGCGACGGCTGGGAGACGAAGCGCCGGCGCGGACCGGGCAATGATTGGGTGATCGTGCAGCTCGCCGCCGAAGGGTCGCTGCGCCGCATCGAGATCGATACGAATCATTTCAAAGGGAACTATCCCGACACCTGCTCCATCGACGGCACGCGTGCATTTGCTGATGATGAATGGTTTGAAGTGCTGGCGCGGACGAAGCTGCAGGCGCACACGCGCCACCTCTTCATCGACGAGTTGTCGAACCTCGGGCCGGTGACGCATGTGCGGCTGAACGTTTTCCCGGACGGTGGCGTGAGCCGGCTGCGCGTGTTCGGCGTGGCCACCGAGGAAGGCCGTGGCGATGCGGCGGCGCGATATGTCAATTCGCTGGTCGATGACGTCGCGGCCGCGCAACTGCACCGCTGCTGCGGTTCGAACGAATGGGTTCGGAGGATGATCGCCGCGCGTCCGTTCGCGTCATGGATCGATCTCGTACGCGACGCGGAAGCGATCTGGCATTCGCTGACGCCGGACGATTGGCGCGAAGCGTTCGCCGCACATCCGCGCATCGGCGAGCGATCGTCGTCGAAGTGGGCGCGGCAGGAGCAGTCGGGCGCGGCATCGGCACCGGCGGACATCCAGGAAGCGTTGGCCGAGGCGAACCGCGAGTATGAGGCGCGCTTCGGGCACATCTACATCATCTGCGCGACGGGGCGCAGCGCCGACGAGATGCTGGCCATTGCGTGGCAGCGGCTGGAGAACACGCCGCATCACGAGTTGCACGTGGCAGCCGAGGAGCAGATGAAAATCACGAAGTTGCGGTTGATGAAACTGGTGGGCTGATGGGGATTTCAACGCACGTTCTCGACACCGCCAAAGGCTCTCCGGCCGCGGGCATTGCCATCACCCTCGAAGATGATCGCGGCGTCATCGCGCGCGGGGTAACGAACGCCGATGGCCGTCTGAAGCTGATCGACGATCCGCCGGAAGCGGGTACGTATCGCATCACCTTCGACACCGCCGGCTACGATCCGAACGGATTCTTTCCACGGGTGGTCATCGAGTTCACGGTGCGAGGCGGCGCGCAGCATTACCACGTGCCGCTGCTGCTTTCGCCGTTCGGGTATTCAACCTACAGAGGCAGTTGAACCACAGAGACGCAGAGGACACAGAGAAAGCCTCTGTGTCTCTGTGGTTCAATTTTCTCGTCGTCCCTTCATGATTTTCACGAAGCTGCGGCTGCGCAATTCATCGAGAGTCAGGCCCGTCGCCACCGCTTCTTCTTCCGTGATCGCTCCGCAATTCAACGCGCGCAGGAAATAGTTGAGTAGGCCCTGGCCGGTGGCGGCATCGTCGAAGACGTCGCCGACGAGCGTGGCCTGACCGGATTTGGCGATGAAGGCGTGGAGTCGTTCGGTCGCTGCGTGTAGTCCTTCGAGGAAGAACGAATAGACGGCGGCGTAGCGCGTCGGAAGCTGAGCGGGATTGAGGTCCCATCCCTGGTAGTACGCGTTGATCAGCGAATGCTGAATGTGATCGACGTGCAGCCGCCAGGCGCGATGGACGACGGCGCGGTTCTCGGCGATCTGTTCCGGCGAGAGGACTCCGCGATGCGGCGCGATCGGCATGATGTTCGTGGCGCCGTCGGAGAGCCAGAGGCCGGTGCCGGCATACGCGACCTGCATCATGTGGCGCGCGAAATCGCAGGCGGGATGGTCCATGCGCTGGTGCTCCGCGGTGATGTTGCAGCTCGCGGTGTAGTCGTACGTCCCGAAATGCGCAGCAACGGCGCGTCCGCGCGCGGCATCGAGAAAGAGCGGCAGATTGGAGACGCCGTTCTCGCTGAGGATGGCCTGCGTCGTCTCGATCATGAACTCGAAGCGGAGCGCGTGTCTCGGTAGGCCGAGCTTTGGCTCCATGTCATCGAACAGATCGGCAAGTGCCGTGACCTGCTGCGGAAGTTGAATCTTCGGCAGCGTGACCACGAAGTTCGGCGGCAGTGCGCCGGCGGCGTCGAGCAGCGTCGACACGAAAATGTCGAGCGTGCGCATCGACCGCGGCATCAGCTCCTGCGAGAACTGCTTGATGCGGATGCCGATGAACGGCGGCAGCGTGCCGTTCTTCATCCCCGCCGCCACTTCGCGCGCGGCAGCGTCGGCATGCGCATCCTCTTCGGCATCCGCGCGATTGCCGTAGCCGTCTTCGAAATCGATGCGAAAGTCTTCCACCGGCTCGCGGCGGAGCTTTTCGATCACGCGCGCGTAGACGACGTCGCGGAACTTCGGATCCATGCCGATGGCGTCGCCGAGCGTGGCGGCGTCGGGTGCGAATTCGTCGAGGGAGCGGAGAGCGAGCGCGCCGAGTTTCTGCGTCGTGTCGCTCTTGAACAGATGCGCGCCGCCGTAGACGGTATGCACCGGCTGGCGCGCTCCCGACTCGCCGGGAAAGCGAGCCATGAACTTCTCGAGCGCCGGATCGAGCTTCGACGCGGCAGATTTGAGGTCGTTGTCGGAAAAGGTTCGTTTCATCGTTTATCGCGTCCGGATCACCGCGGCCACGCCCCATCCAACCAGCACGAGGACGGACAGCACCAGCCAGTTGTACGGATTGCTGTACGTGGCCACCGGGAAATGATTGCTGATCATGATCAGAACGACCGGCAGGACGATGAAGGTGTTCTGCTTGGAGCGTTGTTTGGCGAGGTCGGCCAGCCGCATGTCCGGTTCGGTAGCTGCTTTCACCGCGGCGATGAGCGCGCGCTGAGCGGGCAGGATGCGTACCCACACATTCAGCGCCATGAAACTGCCGAGCATCGCTCCGATCTGCATGTAGGCCGCGCGCGCTGCGAAGAGGCGCGTCGCGCCGAAAATCGCTGCGGCCAGGAGCAGATACGAAACGATCGTCCCCACGGCCTCATTTTTTCGCAGCGGCGAAATCCACAACAGATCGTAGAGGAACCATCCGGCGGCGATGAGCGCCACACTCACCCCCGCGGCTTGCCATGCTGTCATTTTGAAAACATCTTCATCGACCATGATCCGGCCGTCGTAGTAGACGAGGATGAGCAGCGCAAATCCCGACAGCAGCGTAAAAAACGCCTCCCACTTGAACCAGTGCAGGGTCTGATTCAGCAACTCCGGCCGCTTCTGTTTGTCGACGATGTAGAAGCCGCCGCTGTGAACCATCCAGACATGTTTCTCGTCGTGGAACGCGCGATCGAGCCAGGTGAAGAAGTAGGTCTGACCTACCCACATGATGGCGGCGAAGACGTGCGTCCAGCGGAACGCGAGATTCAGCCACTCCCGTACGTCGAAATTCATCGGTTGTCCTCGATTTGCGTTGGCGCGCGAATGTAGCAGAATCGCGCCCCATGCGAGAGATCGAACGCATTCTCGACCAACTCAACCGCGCCTGGGGCGGCCCGTCATGGACCGGCGTCGACATCGGCCCGCTCCTGGATGGCATCACCGATCCGCAGGCCCACGCCCGTCCGATTCCGAATGCGCATTCGATCATTGAGCTGGTCGCGCACAGCAGCACGTGGATGGATGCCGTCGCGCATCGCCTGGCCGGCGACGAACGCGAGCTGACCACCGAAGAGGATTGGCGCGACGTCACCGAAATGCCGTGGCCCGATGCGATCGAAGAGATGACCAACGCCATCAGCCGTCTCTCCGACGCCATCGCGCGCCTGACCGTCGACGACCTCGACAAAAAAGTAGCCGGCCGCAAGTACACGGTCTACGTGATGCTGCACGGAGTGATTCAACACGCGATCTATCACGCAGGCCAAATCGCGCTATTGAAGAAGCTGCTCTGACGTTCTCCGCCCCTCCGCCCTCCGCGTGAACCCGTCCCCTTTTCCACTCATCCGTAGGAAGAGTGGTACCCGAAGACTCGTTCTACTACGCACACAACAACGATCACGCGAAACGGCAAACCTCCGGCGACGGAGGGACGCAAAGCAACCGGCCTCAAGCAGGCAGCGGCGCTTCCGAACGTGATCCCGCATGACGCGGGACGCTTCTCGTGATCCGAACGAAAAGGAGCGTCTCATGCGTCATCGAATCGCTGCCGTCGTGTTTGCTGTTGCGGCCCTCTCCACGCCCGCGTTCGCTTCGCCGAAGGCCTCCCTTCAGCTCGCCGCGCAGGCCTTTCCCGCTCCCGTCCCGCAGTACCTCGCCGCCATCATCAACGATGCCGCCAAGCAGTACTCCGTCGATCCGAACCTCATCGCTGCGATGACCTATCGCGAGTCCGCCTTCAATCCGAATGCAGTCTCCAGCCGCGGCGCGCAAGGCCTCATGCAGCTCATGCCTCGCACCGCCGGCGCCCTCGGCGTGCGCGACGCCTTCGACCCGCGCGACAACATCTTCGGCGGGACGAAGTATCTGAAGACGCTGCTCGACCGTTTTCACGGCAACGTCGATCTGACGCTGGCCGCCTACAACGCTGGGCCGGAGCTCGTCGCCAAAGTTGGCCCGAACGCGACCAAGGAAGCGATCGATTACGTAGCCGCCGTCAAGAGCTTCTATCAGGTCGCGCTCGCCGCGTTGTAAGCTCGCGTCATGAGTGACGATCTCCGTTATCCCGTCGGCAAGTTCCATCGTCCGGCTTCGACTCTGACCGCCGGCGAACGGCGGCAACTCGTCGAACAGATCGCCGCCACGCCCGCGCGCATGCGCGAGGCCGTGACCGGTCTGAGCGAGTCGCAGCTCGACACGCCGTACCGCGATGGCGGCTGGACGGTGCGCCAGGTCGTCCATCACGTTCCCGACTCGCACATGAACGCCTACACGCGCGTGAAGCTCGCGCTGACGGAACAGCAGCCGGCCATCAAGCCGTACGACGAGGCCGCGTGGGCGAAGTTGAACGACGTCCGCGATACGCCCATCGAGACATCGCTCGTCCTGCTCGAAATGCTGCACCAGCGCTGGGACACGATCCTCCGCGCGATGACGGATGCTGATTTCGAACGTACGCTCATGCATCCACAGCACGGCGTCATGACGCTCGACGACCTCATCGCCATGTACGCGTGGCACGGCCGTCATCACGTCGGCCACATCACCTCGCTGCGCACGCGCAGCGGCTGGTAACCGGTCGCCGAATGCCCACGTTCTTCGACGCCCTGAACGAGCTGATGGCCGCCGAGACGCCGCTGGTCGCCGTCACGGTCGTCGACACGATGGGCAGCGCGCCGCAGGACCGCGGCGCGAAGATGATCGTGACTTCCGAGGGGCTGCACTTCGGGACGGTGGGCGGCGGGAAAGTCGAGACGAAAGCGATAGCCGAGGCTCAGGCAATGCTGCGCGGCGAAATGGCGGAGACGACGAAGTTCGCGCAGTGGAGCCTCAACAAAGACGTCGGCATGACCTGCGGCGGCATCGTCAAGCTCTTCTTCGAATCGCACAACGTCGGCCGCTGGAAGATCGTCGTCTTCGGCGCCGGTCACATCGCCAACGCCGTCGTCAACCTGCTGATCCATCTCGACTGCGCGGTCACCTGCATCGATCCGCGCGAGGAGTGGCTGGCGAAACTCCCCGACTCTCCCAAGCTCACGAAAGTGCGCACGTCCGACATGCCGTCGATCGTGAAGACGCTGCCGGACGATGCCTTCGTCGTGCTGATGACGATGGGTCACACCACTGACAAGCCGATCCTTCTCGAAATCCTCCGCACGCGAACCTTCCCATTCCTCGGCGTGATCGGCAGCGACGCGAAAGCGAACATCCTGCGGCGCGACATCGCCGAGGCGGGGCTGCCGGAGGATGCGAAGCGGGCGTTCTATTGCCCTATCGGCCTTTCGATCGGGACGAACCACCCTTACGAGATTGCGGTGAGCGTGGCCGCGCAATTGATCGAGGTGCGGGATGCGCGGCTTGCTTCACGCTCTGTTTCAACAAGTCCAGATTCATCGCCTCGGTGACCAGCGCCCGCATCGTCTCCGACGCATTCTTCTTCGACTTCAACCACGCCACCTGCGACGGCGTCAAAAACACCGCCACCCGCTCCGTCTTCTTCTCTTTCGCTGCGGCCATCGGTTACCTCGGAGGGGATATCACCACAGAGACACAGAGGGCACAAAGGGATTTCTCCGTGTTCTCTGCGCCTCTGTGGTGATTTTTTACTCGAGCGTCTTGATCGGACCGAGTTTCAAATTCAGGTCGTCGTCCGCCAAACCGAAAACCTGCTTCATCTCCGCCATCTTTTCTTCGAGCTTCATCAACGCGGAGCCGAGCCGTTCGATCTCTTCGTCGCTCAACGTCCCAGCGTCCATGCGACGCAGTGCCTGCTTCTCCAACAGCCGCCGCACCAGCTCGATGATCGACAACACCAGCCGCGCCAGACCGTTCTCGACGATGTCGGAGTCGGCGGCGATGCGGTCGGGAATCGTCGACTCCGTGAAGGTCAGCGACGCGCGCAGCCGCTCTTCGTCATTCGTGATCATCGGCAAAAACCTCCAGCGGCCACGGCCCGGAAAGGAGAAACGGCACTGAGGGAAAATCGCGCTTCAACGCGGAACCGGCGTCGTTGATCGCAGCGACATGCTCGCGTTTGACGAGTGCCGCGAATTCGAGCGATGCCGTATCGCGATTCGACCAGCGATGCTTCACTGCCAGCGGCGCCAGCGTCTCATCGACTGCCTTGCGAAACTCCGGCGCAACGTTCGTCGCGCGCGTGGCGTCGTGCAGCGCGCGAATGTATGCGGCTCCTGACTCGAAGTCGCGCCGGTCCGGACGCGCTTGCGGTGCCGCGGCGGCCACTTTTAGCGTCATCTCGACGTGATTTCGAAAATCGTTCAGCGCGCGCCGCCATCGATCGATATGCGCCGCGCATTTCGCAAGCGCATCGCTCGCGCCATGCGCCGTGAAGCCGTAGCGGATAGCCACGAACGTCGCTCGTTTCAGCAGCGCCGCGCGCGTTTTTGCGACGCGCAGGAGCAGGTCGCGATCGCCGAGCGGTTGCGACTCTTCGACCTCCATCCCGCTCAGCCACAGTTCCTTCACCGCAATCGCCGCGGCCAGCGGCTCGATGTCGTTGCGGTCCCGATGCGCGCCGATCACGACGAGCTTCATTTGATCTGCTTCGGCTGCGAGGTTCGAATGATGGCGTCGACGTTCGCCAACACGACGTTGAGACCGAGGTAGAGGAGATCGACGTCGCCGATGGAGACGACGGCTTCGCCCGCGATGACCACGCCGCGGTCGAGCAGGTGGTCGAGCGTCTCGAGCAGGCTCAGTTCTTCGTCGCTGGTTTCACTCATCGGATGTCACGGCGAACGTATACGGCGGCCACGGCCCCGTCAACGCAAGGGTCACGCCTTCGGCGGCGTAACGCGCCGCGAGATCATCGCGAAGCTCCTCCAGCCGCGCCTCTTCATCGCGCTCCAGCAGCACATTGATCTGCGGAAACGCGCCGGACCGCTGCTGCCGCGTTTCGGCCACGGTGTCGCACGCAAGTTTGTCCATCACCGCGCGCTCGATCTCCGCCATGACCTGCTGTTCCGCCTCGCGCGACGCGTTCTTTTTCTCGTCATCCAACTTCTTCCGCAGAAGAAACGCCTTCCCCTCGGATGCCGACGCGATCTGATCCGACAGCGTCCGCAAACTGTCGACGCGCCGTACCAACGCGTCGCTCCAAAGCTGCGGATCGAACTCGATTCTCAACGTCCACTCCTGCTTCCCATCGAGCCGGTCGAGCAGTTTCGCGAATCGCGTCCGCTCGTTTTCGAGATGGAGCCGCAGACTCTCGTCCGAGGCAAAGAGTGTGAAGGCGCGGAGCGGGATGATGGTCCCGCCGTGCATCAGCGCATTCATCACACTCTGATGCCGGTAGCCGATCGCGCCGAGCCACTCGACGTCCTTGGCGCGCGCATCGATGACACCCTGCGAGAAATCGACGTCATCGACAGGCGTGACGAACGCCGACAACTCGGTAGTCGTTACGGCGTAGATGTGATCCGACCCATCGATTGCCTCTGGCAGGCGTGCCGCGTGTCCTGCGCGTGCGATCGCATAGACGTAGAGGATGCTCGGCATCGCCCCGAAGTCTACAGACGAATCACCACAAAGGCACAAAGGACACAAAGAACGCAGAACCCTTCGTGCCCTTTGTGTCTTTGTGGGTTAAAACGCCTTCCGAAACTCCTCCGAATGCACCAGCGCCCGCACTACCCCCACCCGCGTTTCTTTCTTCTGCAGCGCGGATGCGAAGTAGCGCTCGCCGTCGGCGTCGATGGCGCGGTTGAGGATCGCGGCGTAGGCGATGTGGAGAAAGTCGCTGTCGTTGAGGCAGGCGGAGTCGTACGCGATCGTCTCGGCAGCATCATCGACCTCAATACGCCGCGCCGGATCGATTCCGATTCGCGCGAGCAGCGAAGGCGGCGCAAACGCGGTGCGCTTCGAATGACGCCACCAGGAGTTCTCATCGAGCATCTCGCCCGGTTCGTTGATGCGAAACGCGCGCGTCAGTTCGGGCAGCGACGCCCCTGGGAGCACGGGCGTCTCGCCCGCCTGTGCAACTCGCGCGACATCTGACAGCGGGCGAGACGCCCGCGTTCCCAGGGGCGTGACGGCGATCAAGTTCAGCCGCGCCGCAAGCGGCCGCACGTCCTTCGATCTCGGATCGATCGCGGCCGGCGCCTCAGCGCGCGAGAACGCGATCGTCAGAAAATTCGCGCCGTCGCGCCAGCGCGTGCGATCGATGTCGAACGTGTAGTAACGCCAGCCCGGCGTCATCGCGAGGCGAGCGATCGGTGCGGCGTTCAGCGAAATCGTGGCGATCTGTGGAGGTGCGCCGGCGTAGTCGAACGGCATCATGTGCAACGTCAGGCGGTGATCGGCTGCCGAGGCGATCAGCATCGCCGACACCGGCTCGGCGCCGGTCCAACGCGCGTGCTCGGCGGGATCGCCGTCCGGCCCGTACCAGCCACCCGCGAGGAAGACGCTGTTGTCGCTGCCGAGCGGCATGACGTGCGTGGGGTAGCGCGCGATGAGAGCGTGGGTGTCAGCGGGGGTCAGACGATGAAGCAGCAGGTGCTGCAGTCCGGGCGCGTAGTGGAGCCGGAATCCTTCGAGCGGACTGGCCAGAACGACCGGATACTGGCAGCTCCAGTCGCCGACGTCGCCGGCGCGGTGAAATCCGGCGCTGACGATCCACACCGGCTCGTTGTGCGCAACGACGCTGGCCGCGCGCGACGCCGACTCGCCGGCGCTGATCAGGCGGACTTTCGGCGGCAACTGCCGCAAATAGAAATCGAGGCAGACATACGACCAGTCGTTCGTCGTGACGACGGCATCGCGCGCGTGGGCGTGTTCGTGGATCGTGGCAGCGATGACGCGCCAGTTCAGTTTGCGGTACGGCTCCGTCGTCGCGGAGGTCCATCCCTCGCGGACGATGAATCCTGCGGCGACGAGCGCGGCGATCGGAATGGCCATCGCGGTCCGTCCGCGAAAAATCAGACGCAGGATGGCGGTGATGCCGATGGCGGCGAGCAGGAGATACGCGGGCAGCGCGGTGGCGACGTATCGCACCGCGTACCAATGCCGCAGCTTCCAAAGAGCGGCCAGGCTGACGGCGACCGGGAGCACGGCCATGCCGGTGACGATGACGCCGCGCACGCGATCGCGGCGAATGAGCACGATCGCGCCGGTGAGCGCGAGCAACGCGACGACGTAGGCGGCGCGGTGGATCGTAGTGATGTCGATGGCGCCGATCGAGAACGACTGGAGGATTCGTTGGAAAAATCTCGCGCTGAATCGGAAGCCTGATGCGGCGTTCGGCGGCATGCCGCGGTAGAGGATGGGGATGCCGGCCGCCGCGACTCCTCCCGATATCGCAGCGATGGCGAATGTTTTTCTCCGCGTCATGGCGAAGGCGATGGCGGCGGTGATGGCGCCGGCGATGAGGAGGGGGCCGGAGCCGGAGGTGGTGAAGAGCAGGGCGAGCGCGATCAGGGGGACGGGGTCACGCGGAGACGCGGAGGGGCGGAGGAAGACGGAGAGGAGCAGGGTGGCGAGGAGGATCAGGAGGGCGTAGGGGCGGGCTTCGCGGCTGTAGTAGATCGCGAGCGGGGAGCCGGCGAGGAGGAGTGCGAAGGTGAGGGTCTCCGCCTTTGATTCCCCTCGTCCCTCGTCCCCCGTCCCTGCCGCAACCACAATCGCCGCCACGCCAAACAACGCGGGCGCGAACCTCGCGGCGAACTCCGGCGCGTGCGCGAACCTTCCTGCCAATTCGCTCGCAAAGAACAGCGGACCGTGTTCGCTGGCGAAGCCGGTCAGCCAGCGCCAGAACGGCTCGTGCGTCAGCTTCGTGGCGACGTCGTAGTCGAGGATCTCGTCCAGCCAGAGGCTGGGAACGGCCAGTCCGCTGAACCTCAGAACTGCGCCGAAGATGACGATGGCGGTCAACAGCAGCCAATCGCCGATCCGTCTCATCCGCGAGAGCCTAGCACGCGCATTTGACACTCCCGCGATTGGTCAATACATTGACGACCACACATGACAGCCGAGCCGGAACGGGACCTCGTCGCGGGCGTGATTCAACTCGCGAACCTCCTCACGCGCCGCCTCGCCCCCGTCTTCGCCAAAGGCCGCATCACCCCGCAGCAGTGGGCCATCCTCTCCGTCCTCTCCCGCAACGCCGCCCCGATGTCGCTGGCCTCACTGGCGCGAACGATGATGGTCTCTAAGCAGAACATGACCGGCATGATGACCCGCCTCGAGCAGCTCGGCTTCGCCGAACGCGCCGATGATCCGAAGGATCTCCGCTCGTCGCGCGTGGCGCTGACGCGTCGTGGCCGCGCCACGATCGAGAAGCTCCGTCCTGCGTATGAGCAATGGCGCGACGCGCTGGGTGGGGAGTTATCGGAGCGGGATTTGGCGACAGCGGCTAAGACGATTGAGACATTGATCGAGAAACTGTCGGATTGACCTCAGTCCGGTCTCCCGCTGAAAACTGCGAAGAGTTCGGCAGCCGCGGCATCTCCCTGAAGACTCTGTGGCTCCAACGCTAACTCGTTCAGCCAGATGTCGGTGGCCAGCCAAAAGAGCTCGCCGCGGTACGTCACGGTCATCATCGCAGTTACGCCGTCAGAGGTGATTCCTTCGGACACCGCCTGAAGCCCCAGCTTCTCGATCCATCGCCCCGACGATTCGGCGAACTCGCTGATGGTGCACGGTTGAAGAACCAGCGCCCGAGCGCCTGATTTCATCGGGCTCCATCGCGGGAAACCGGCCGGGCAAACGATGTCGGTCCCGATTGGAAAGCGCGCAACCACATCGATCTTGCCGACGATGTTGTCATTCAGCTCCTCGAGATCCTCAGCCGGAATCCACCATTCGGTGTGCGTTTCGCTTCCGACCTTGTGGATTTCGAAACGTTCCATGAATTTACGTCGCACATTGAAGCGCAAAACAAATCCTGCACCGCTCTCGGGAACGTTCCAGTCGCGCGCAATCTGTTCCGCGTAATCTTGATTGGTCACCGGATAAAAGATTGGTTGTTCCGGAAGACGCGGCGGCCACCGGCGCCAGCCGGAAGCGGCGACTAACTCCAACTCCTTCGGGCCAGTCGGTCGGTACATTGTGACCAACTCCTCTGTCGCATCGACGACTTCGTTGCGAATGTTAGCCGTCACGAGTTGCAGCTCCACTCGCCGTGCGCAACATGGGGACCCCCACCACCCGATTCCGCCCACCCTCCTTCGCCGCATACAGCCGCTCATCCGCTGCGCGGAACAGGGCATCCGGCGCCGTCCCGTCGTCGGGGTACATCGCGGCGCCGATGCTGACCGTAACTTGCGCGCCGCCGGCAGGCGCCGGCATCGCTTCGATCGTGGACCGAATACGCTCGGCGATCGCGGCCAAGGCCGGTGCGTCAATCTGCGGGAGGATCACGGCGAATTCTTCGCCGCCGTAGCGCGCGGGAAAATCGACGACTCGCACCGCTTCGCGGATCGCGCGGGCGGTTCGCTGCAACGCGTCGTTGCCGGCGAGGTGGCCGTAGGTGTCGTTGTATTTCTTGAAGCGGTCGAGGTCGAGGATGAGGATGCCGAAGCGTTCGGGGTAGCGTTGGGCGCGTTCGATTTCGAGGTCGATGCGTTCGCGGAAGGCGCGGAAGTTGGGGAGCGATGTCAGCTCGTCCGTCCTCGCGTGCGCTTTCAGCTCGTCGGCCATGTGGTTGACGGCGACGGCTAGTCGCGCCACTTCGAAATCGCCGGCCACCGGAGCGCGCGCGCCGAGGTCGCCGGAGGCGATGGCGTCGGCGGCGAGGGAAAGGTCTTCGATCGGACGGACTACTTTGCGCAGCGTCACCTGCACCGCGGCGAAGCTGCAGATGATGATGATCCAGGCGATGGCCAGGCCGGCCGACATCAGCTCGTGTGAGTCGCGTTCGAGCATCGGCAACTGCCGCGCGACTTCGCGCTTCCTCTCGTCGATGATCCGCTGCGCCTCGGCCACAACGCGCTGCGACTCGGTGTCGATCTCCTGCGGCGTCGACGTCGTGTCGGCGAGAACGGCGGTGAAGGTCGACATGCGGCGGCGCAGCGCGGCGGTGTCGATTGTTCTTAATGAGTCAGCTTCGAGGAGTTGCGAGACGACGCGGTACGGGGGTGTCGGGTATCGGGTGTCGGCTGTCGGAGGGGAGACCGAAAGATTCGTCACGTTCGCTCCGACTCCCGACCCCCGACTAACGACTCCCGCCCGATACGCGTTCTGCGCGCGAATCAACTCCTCCAGCGTCCCGATCGCGCGCGTCTCCACGCCGACCAGCCGGCTCCAACGTTCCTGCGCCACTTGTGCGCGCCAGCTCAGGCCGAAGGTGATGGCGAAGAGCGCGATAGCGAAGGCGGCGGTGAGCAGCAGCACGCGCGTGCGCAGGCGGGTGCGACGCGCCACTACGCGGCTCCCGCCAGTTCGTTCGCGCGCCGGGCTACCACGTGCGAGGCGAGCACGAACGCGGCGTGGCTCCACGTCAGCGGCGCGACGGAGATCGGTTTGCCCGTGTACGGATCGAGCTGTTCCGCCAGCACGCCGCTCGGCAGCGCGTGGCGCGTCGCCCACGTCAGGATGTCGATCGCCTTCTGCAGATCCTCGGCATTGCGCGCGCGCATCGCGTACCAGTGCGCGATCGACAGCGTGCAGACGATCCACGGATTGCCGGGCACGCTCGCGACGTCCTTCGAGACCTGAAAGTAGTAATCGTTCTCGTAACGCGCCACGCCGCCGACGTCTGTCTTGATGGTCAGCCGCGAAATCATCGCCTCCATCGTGGCCACGATCTTCGGATCGTTCGCGTCGAACATGCCAAAGAGCCACAGGCCGGCCATCGACGCATCGAGCGTCATGTCCGCGGTGATCTGACCTTCGCGCGAAACGTTGATCGACCGCGCGAAACAGCCGCTGGTCTCATCGAACAGGAAACGGATCGCTCCATCCTTCATCTCCGCAGCGGCTCGCCGGTACTTCTCCGCCTGCGCCGTTTCGCCGAATGCATCGGTGAATTTTGCGGCGGCGTTCAACCCCGCCCACACCGAGCCGACCGTGAACGCTGCGATGCCACGGCGCTCCTCCCACAAATCCCACGACGGTGCCGGCAGCCGTGTGTGCGGCTCGCGGTAGCGCAGCAGAAAATCCGCCATCTGCTTGATGATCGGCTTGTAGAGCGGTTTCACGAACTCGACGTCGTGGAACTTTTCAAAGTGCGTCCACAGCGCGACCACGACCAGCGCCGTCTCGTCTTCCTGAATCGGCAACTGCCTCTTACCGTCCGCCAGCCACGGATGCCACGACGATCCCGCCGATCCATCCGGGTTGTACTTGTGCAGCAGAAACCCCTCGGGTGTGATCAACCGGCAGCAGAAGTCGAAGAAGCGCCGCGTGATCTCGGAGTAGCCGGCCTGCAGCAGCGCCGTGGCTACGATCGATCCGTCGCGCGGCCACATGTACGTGTACGTGTCGCGGCCGAACTGCACGATGTCGGAGTCGGTGGCGGCGATGACGGCGCCGCTGTGATCGATCTGCGTCCGGATGATCAGCAGCGATCGGCGATACAGCCGCTGCACCTCGTCCGGCAATTTGCTGATGTCGACGTCGTTCTTCACCCACAGCTTCCAGTAGTCGCGCGTACGGTCGAGAAACGATCCCGCGCCGCGCTCGCGCACGAGTGCGTCGAGCGACGCAACTTCTTTGTACGACTTGCCGAAGACCCACCAGACGTACGCCGTCGCGGTCCCGCCGGGCGCGAGCGACAGCGACATCATCCCCGTGCAATCGACCGAACCCTGCGCAATCGCTTTGTGCGCTTCGAGCACGCCATCCTCGGCATCGCGCCACGTGCCCTGGTAGCCCTCGCGCTCCTTCGTACCGATCGCGAACGACTGAAATCCGAACTGGTCGTCGCCCGATGCGTTGATCAAAACATATCGCTGCGCTTTGTACGCGACGAAGCCGTTGAACTCCGGATCGAAGAAGATCGTGTCGCCGATCGCGTTCCCGCCGAGGTGTGGATCGAAGTGCGTGAAGAGGCGAACAGGGCGTTTCTTGTCGGACAGATTGCGAAGCTCGACGCGGCGAACGAGGACATCGCGATCGAAGTCCACCGTATCGTTGATGACCATGTCCAGCTGCAGTGAATCGGAATGGCAGTCGACGCGCGTGACGAGCGAATCGCCGTCGTAGTCGAGCCGCTTCTCCCACGCTGGATTGCCGATCCACGCAAACTTGCCGTCGCACCAGACGCCGAAAAACGACACGTCGCCCGCGGTCTGGTTGTCCTGCCCGACATGCGGGTAGTAGACATCGCGGATGTTGTACTCATGATCGAAATTGACCATGAGGTTGCCGTTGCCGATGGGAAGGTCGCGCGCCACGGTTGCAGGATAACTGCAAGGCGAAAAACGAGGTGCCGCCGTTGCCGGCGGCACCTCTCACATCACAGCAGCTTCACGACCTTGTCGCTCAGACCGCTGCCGTCGCCCAGAAGAACGGTGAGGTTCGACTTCTCGGCAACCTTCTCCAGAACTTCGAGCTCGCGCAGACGCATGAGCGTCGGGCTCGAATCGAGAATCCTGGCCGTGTTGGCCTGCATACGCATCGCCGCGGTCTCCTCACGCCGCGTGATCAGGGCCGCCTCAGCGGCCTTCTTCGCCTCGGTCACGCGGTTCATCAGGTCCTTCATCTCGCCCGGGAGAATCACGTCGCGGATACCGACCGCCACGACCTCGATGCCGAGCGCCGAGGCGCGGACGCGGACCGCCTCATCGAGCTCGCGCGCAACAGCGTCGCGAGACGTCAGAAGCGTATCCAGATCCCGAGCACCGACGATCTCACGCAGTGCGAGCTGCGCCGCCCGGTACAGCGCCTGCGGCGCGCTGTCGACCTCGGCCACCGACTTCGTTGCGTCGATGATCCGAAAACTGACCAGCGCGTTCAGACGCAGCGTGACCTTGTCCGACGTCATGATTTCCTGACCGCTGATATCCAGCACCTGCTCCTTCAGATCAACCGGAACGACGCGCACAACAGCCGCGCCGCGCCAGAATGCATACGTACCCGGCTGCAGAACGCCGTGCAGCGCACCGTCGAGAAACAGCACGGACACACTGCCGGCCTGCACCGTCACCGTCTCGAGCTGCTTCAGTGAGTCGGTCACGGAAAGAATCGACGTCAGGTCGGCGTGGACGAACTGCACGGTGCGCGTATTGACGATCTCTACACGCACTTCGTGGTCCGTACGCCACAGAACGTACATACCCGGCTTGGCGATGGCGTTGAAACGTCCGTCGATCCACACCAGTGCACGCTCAGTGTCCTTCAGGTTGAGCACAATGGCGTCTTCGCCAATGAGCCCCGAACGGACGATGAGGTCGATGTCCTTGTGCTCGAGCCACACCTTACGCGTACTGACGACGTCGAAACGCAGCTTGAGCAACGGATCGAAACGCCAGTGCTTGCCCGGCTGCAGGACTGCAATGAGGTCGCCCTCGCGAAAGAGCAGACCACGCTCATGATTACGAACCTTGAGCTTGCGAATCATGGGGACCTCCTTTTCTTTGTTATCTCCGGCGTACCGATTCGTACGCACCGTTCGCCGGGATTCTTACGACTATTTGAGAAGCCGCTCGAAGACGGCAGGCATCATCGCCACACGCATACGGCACGGAGCGTCGCGATCAGCCGCCGCTACTCCGGCGTCCGGCGCCTGCTTGACTACAGCAGACGCGTTTCGCCCTTTCGCCGCGCGGCTTCCGCGCGCTGCAAGGCGCCGGAATCGTGCTGCTGCAATGACGCTACGACAACTCGTCACTACAGCCGGTTTTGATACTGCCGCCCCCGAGCGGGTACTGCATAAAGGAGTGGTTTCAAGCCACTGTGTCAGGGCGGGAGTCGAACCCGCGCATCAAGGATTATCAGTCCTTTGCTCTACCCACTGAGCTACCTGTGTGCGCAGGACGGGATTCGAACCCATGACCTCAGGATTATCAATTCCTGTGCTCTACCTCTGAGCTACCTGCGCGGTGCGTCACCGACCCTTCGTTAGAACCCGTACACGGAACGCACTGCACAAACGGGGTGTCGTGCGCCGCCGGCCCGGATTGGTTATCGCCAGAAACAAAAAGCCCCTTCAGTCTCGCGACCGAAGGGGCTCTGATCGAAAGACTCGATCTATTTTGAGCACTCTACGATCGCGCGAATTCTCCCGTTGCGCAGTAAAGCCGCGCGGGGCCGCCGAATTGATTTTTTCTCAACGTAATCATGGGGAGGCGGAGATTAGAGGATCTCATTTCGTATGTCAACAGGTTTTCTTGATTTTCTTTGTGTTCTTTGTGCCTTTGTGGTGAAACGCTTTTAGGTCTGGCATTGCGGACACCAATACGTTCCGCGCGCATCCACCCCTTGTTTCCGATAACGGATCGGAGTCCCGCACCTTCGGCACGGATCGCCACCTCGACTGTAGACCGAGAACTCCGAACGTCCACTGGCGCTGCGGCGTAGAAGTTTGTACGCGCAGTCGACGATGCGTTCGAGTTGCCCCTCATCCAGGTCAGCGACCTTGTGAAACGGATCGACGCCAGCGCAGAAGAGCGATTCCGATTTCCAGATATTGCCGATGCCGGCCAGCACGCGCTGATTGAGCAGCACGTTCGCGATCTCTTCGTCTGGACGCCCGCGAATCCTCCGCAGCGCTTCATCGCGGTCGAAGGTCGCGCCGAGGAGGTCAGGTCCCATGCGCCGAAGATCGTTGTCGCGCGCGAGGCTGCGGCTGGTGTGAAACTCGGCCACAGGAACGGTGAACGCGACAGCGACGAATTCGTCCGTACCGATCACGATGCGCATGTCGCGCCGCGGACGTTTCCAGCGCTCGCCGGGACGGTAGATGTGCCAGCTCCCGTTCATCTTCATGTGCGTGTGGAGATGGAGGTCGCCGGAGAACTCGATGATGAGATTCTTGCCGGCCGAGGTGACGCGCTCGATCGTGCGTCCGGTCACCGGCGCGTCTTCATCGATCCGCGCCAGTTTCGGCAGCACGGTCTCGAACGACGTCACCGTCTTTCCGGCCAGGGCGCGGTGCAGCCCCTGCGCCGCGCGATAGATGCTGTCGCCTTCCGGCATGTCGTTAGTCTGTCATTCACTGGCCCAAAATCCGCAGCATCGAGAACGCCATGACCGACGACGACCAGCGCTCCGATGAAGCCCGCGAAAACTTCGCGTACTTTTCGAACGAGTACGCGCAGGCGCTGCAGGCGTTCAAGACCATCGAGGGGCAGTCGTCGACGCTGCTGCTGATGGGCGTCAGCGACGAGCTCCGCGGCTTCATCGATCAATTCATCACCATGGCCTCGGGGACGAAAGCTCTGGCCGAGGAACGAGGCGAAACGCACTTCGCGGAATGGTTCGGCGAACTGATTCGCAAAGCCGAAGCACTGCGCGGCGAGATCGTCCCGCAGTAGCGGGCACGGCCCGCAGCGTTGGTTGCCCAAGGCTCGGCGACCTTCTCCCTCTTCATCGTGGGCGCCTAGTGCGCAACTACAATGCGCTATGCGCCTGCTCGCCATTCTCGCTCTGGAGGTCCTCATGTCTGCAACGCTCGACGCCGCAACCACGCTCGATCAACGCATCGATGACGCCGCGAAAAAGGTTGAATCGAAAGTCATCGCCTGCCGCCGCGACATTCACGAACATCCGGAGCTCGGCAATCGCGAGATGCGCACGTCGAAGATCGTCGCCGATCGCCTGCGCGAGCTCGGCATCGAGGTGAAGACTCCCGTCGCGCACACCGGCGTCGTCGGAATTCTCAAAGGCGGCAAGCCGGGACGCGTGGTCGCTCTCCGCGCCGACATGGACGCGTTGCCAGTCGTCGAGCAGGTTGACCTCCCATTCAAATCGACGGTGCGCACGACCTTCAACGGACACGAAGTCGGCGTCATGCACGCCTGCGGGCACGACGCGCACGTGGCCATCCTCCTCGGCGTGGCCGAAGTCCTGGCCGGCATGCGCGACGAGATCCCCGGTACGGTCAAGTTCCTCTTTCAACCCGCCGAGGAGGGCGCGCCGGAGGGGGAGGAAGGCGGCGCAATGCTGATGGTGAAAGAAGGTGCGCTCGAGAATCCGAAGGTTGACGCGGTGTTCGGCCTGCACGTCACCTCGCGCTATCCGGTCGGCGAGATCGCCTACCGCCCCGGCTCGATGATGGCCGCCGTCGATTCATTCAAGATCGTCGTGCACGGCAAGCAGACCCACGGTGCCTACCCCTGGCTCGGCGTCGATCCGATCGTCGTCGCCGCGCAGATCGTCCTAGGCCTGCAGACCATCCCAAGCCGCCAGGTCGACTCATCGCTCGCGCCGTCGATCGTCACCGTAGGCGCCATCCACGGCGGCGTCCGCAACAACATCATCCCGGACGACGTGGAGATGATCGGCACGATCCGGTCGTTGGACGCGAAAATGCGCGACGACATCCACGGCCGCATCAAACGCACCGCCGAGGACATCGCCCGCAGCGGCGGCGCCACCGCAACAGTGACGATCACCGACGGCTACCCGATCACCTACAACGATCCTGCGATCACGGAGCGGATTGCCCCCACTCTCCGCCGCACCGCCGGCGCCTCGAACGTGCAAGTCGTCAACGCCGTCCTCGGCGCCGAGGACTTTTCCTTCTTCCAGCAGAAAGTCCCCGGCCTTTTCTTCTGGCTCGGCACGCGTCCAAAGGACAAGACAGCCGAGGAAGCCGCGTCCAATCACTCGCCGCTGTTCTATATCGACGAAAGCGGATTGGAGTTGGGCGTGCGGGCGATGGCACACGTGGCGATCGACTATTTGAAAACGCCGTAAACATTCTTTCGACCTCAGGATGATTTAGTCCCACGTTGCCGCGGGCGGAACAGACATTGCTCATTCTTAGTCGTGGGATCGCGACGAAGACGAAGGGTGCGTGCCGCGCCGCTGGTACTGTTTGCCTCGTCGGTGGGCGCGTTCGCGTACATCGCGGCGAACGTCGCCAGCGGTGCGGCGCGGCCGATCGACGAGATGTTGCGGCGCAGGATCAGGCGGTTACGATCGCCGGCGCTCGACGCCGTCTCCGCGGTTGCCGTAGTGGCCACTGCGCCCGGAATTCTGATCGCGTGCAGTCTTGCGGTGGCGTTTCGATTCCGGCGCGACGGGATTCACATCTGGCTTCCGATCGCGGCGTCGCCTCTCCTGGCCATGACGGCCGGCCGCTGCTTCACGGAAATCCTGCCGCAGCAACTTGCACCGACGGCGAAGGAGGGCGAACGCGAGCCGAGTTTCCCGAGCGGCCATACCACCGGCGCTGCCGCCGAGATGTTCGCGATGGCGGCCGTTTTACGCGGAGCGGGCATCGTGAGCCGGCCAGTGGCCGTTGCCATCGCGCTCGTTCCGTTCGGCGGCGGCATGAACCGTCTTTACCATGATCGTCACTGGACGACCGACATCGCTGCCGGTTTGTGCGCAGGCACGGCAATCGCGGTGCTGCTCACAACCGCCAGCCGCATGCTACGCCCCCGCAAGAACGCGGGAACTACTTCGGCGCCATCTGCTGCACCCGCGTCCAGTGATCCGCGCCGCTGAGCCACTGGCCGCCGTCGATGACCATTGCTTCGCCGGTTACGTAGGAGGCGTAGTCGGAAAGGAGGTAGGACGCGGCCAGCCTTTGACGCTGCATTCTGCCTCGGCCATCATGGCGCTTAGTCAGTTGTGCGGTGGCGTCCGCATGTGCGCCGCTTTTTCTTATGCGAGGAGGCTTCCGATGGCCAACGACGCCTGCCCGATCTCCTACGAGACCGTCGATCACAACGCCAGCCGTGTGACGTGTCTTTTTACCATCGTTGCCCTTGCGGCGATCTCGGCGATGGCCGTCGTGTGGCAGGGTTTCGGACGAGTTGTGTTGGTCCTCGCTGCCGCGCTTACGCTGGACTACGCGACCCGTGCCTGGACCAGGTACGCAAGCCCGATGCAGCGCCTCGCACGCGTGTCCGCGCGCATGGTTGGTATCCCCGAGAAGCGCAGCGACGCCGCGCCGAAGCGCTTCGCATGCCGCATCGGCTTTTTCTTCGCTCTCGCCACCACGGTGCTCTTGCCGCTGTCTCCCGCGGCGGCAGCGATGGTCGCGGCAGCTCTCCTGTTTTTCAACGTGCTCGATGGCGTCTTCGACTTCTGCGTCGGCTGCTGGATGTACTCCACGTTCCTGCTGCCGAGGGGCTTGGACTCCTGACTCCTACGCTGAACCCGTGAGTGACGTGTCTCGAAGCCCACTGTCCGCATCCATTCTCACTTCGGCGCCATCTGCTGCACACGCGTCCAGTAGTCCGCGCCGCTGAGCCATTGGCCGCCGTCGATGACCATCGCTTCGCCCGTGACGTAGGAGGCGTAGTCGGAGAGGAGATACGACGCGGCGTTGGCGACTTCTTCGAGATTGGCGAAACGGCGCAGGGGGATGGTCTTGCGGATCCCTTCCTCGATCATCTCGTTAGGGAAGAGGCGTTTTGATGCGCCCTCGGTGTGGACCGGTCCCGGGGCGATGGCGTTGACGCGGATTTTGTGACGCGCCCATTCCACGGCCAGCGTTTGCGTCATCGCGAGGACGCCCGCTTTGGCGCTGGCGGAGTGGACGACACCGGGAGCGCCGGTCCAGGCGTAGTTGGCGATGACGTTGAGGATCGTTCCCTTCTTTGCGGCAATCATCCGCTTGCCGACGGCGCTGGTGCAGTAGAACGTTCCGTTGAGGACGATGCCGATGACGGCGTTCCAGCCGTTGACGCTAAGCTGGTCGGCAGGCGAGATGAAGTTGCCGGCGGCGTTGTTGACGAGGAAGTCGATGCGGCCGTGATCGGCGTGAACCTTCGCCGCCATCGCCTCGACCTGCTCGGGCTCGCGGACGTCGAGCACGAAGTGATCGGCGGCGTTAGCGCGTCCGGTCTCGCTGCGCAACTGCTCGACGGCAGGGCCGAGGTGCTCTTCGCTGCGGCTGGCAAGGATGACGGTCGCGCCGAGTTTGGCCAGCTCGCGGGCAATGGCGAATCCGATCCCTGTCCCGCCGCCGGTGATGATGCCGACGCGGTTCTCGAACGTTTTTTCAGGAAGCATGGAGCGGGATGATACGTCAGGGCGCGAGGTGACGCTCCAAGGTGGCGATCAACTCCGGGAGATCGTTCGTGACGGTTGTCCAAACGGTGGCAATACGAACATCGTTATAGCCGTGAAAGACAGGATTCCTCATGCCGGTCATATCCGCCCACCGAAGGGCAAGCGCCTTTTTTGTCTCTTCCGATACGTTCCGCGCAGCCTCGCCGATGACGCCGATGCGGTAGATCACGGAATCCTGCTTGCCTGTATCGAGGACGAACTGCTCTTCCGTGACATCGCGAACGTAGGAAACGGCCATACGCGCCGCGTCGAGCATGTCGGCGAGAAGCGCGAGGTCCTTAGAATTCAAGTGGCACCGCGCTCGACAGGATTGATCCTCGGCGATACGAGTTCCTGCTCTTTTCTACTGCTTCGCGTTCGCACAGGTCTACCGGCCGTCCGAAAATCTCAGCCAGCTCGTTTTCCATGTGGACGATGTCGAACAGCGACCATCCAGCGTCGTCCGCGAATCGAACCATCACGTCCACATCGCTATCCGGCCTGAAATCGTCACGCACAACGCTGCCAAAGAACGCGAACTCCGTCACCTTCCGCTTCTCACAAAAATCGCGGAGTTTCTCCTTGTCGTAGTCGATCGCGATGTGGGACATGCGGGGCTCAGTTTACGCCGATAGGTTTAAGCGGCTGTGCCGTGGCACTTCTTGTACTTTTTCCCGCTGCCGCACCAGCAGGGGTCGTTGCGGCCGATCTTTGGTTCTTTGCGCTGGACTTGTGCGGGGCCGGAGGTGCCGCCGGCGCCGGAGAAGACCATTGGGGCGGATTTCAGTTTCGGGGGCGGCATCGCGCGCTGAACGCGCTGGACGTCCTCCTGCCGCTCGCCTTCGCGTTCGACCACGACCTCCGTTTTCCAGAGGTACTTCACGACGCGGTCCTGGATCGCTTCCATCATTTCCTGGAAGATCTCGAACGACTCCTTCTTGTACTCGATGAGCGGATCGCGTTGGCCGTAGCCGCGCAGACCGATGCCTTCCTTGAGGTGATCGACGTTGAGAAGGTGATCCTTCCAGAGCTGATCGATGACCTGCAGGAGGATGTACTTCTCGTGTAGGCGCATCATCTCGGGGCCGATCGCCGACTCCTTCTGTTCGTAGCGCTGATTGACGACTTCGATCAGGCGGTCCTTCACCGCCGCCGGCGTCATCGTGACCAGATCGACGCCGGCGGTTTTGAGATCGACGCCGAAGAAGTCGTAGAGCTCCGCGTTCAGCTTCTCCTCGTCCGGCTGCTCATGGACGTCGGCGGGGATGTAGGTCTCGATCAGGAAGTCGACGATCTCGTCGGCAGAGTTGAGGATGTAGTCCTTCCCCTCGCGGCCATCGAGGATCGAGCGGCGCAGCGTGTAGACCGACTCGCGCTGCTTGTTCATCACGTCGTCGTATTCGAGGAGGTGTTTGCGGGCTTCGAAGTTGCGGCCTTCGACCTGCTTCTGCGCGCGCTCGATCGAACGCGTGACCATGCCGTGCTCGATGGGGACGCCTTCTTCCATGCCGAGGCGTTCCATCCAGTTCATGAGGCGGTCGCCGCCGAAGATGCGCATCAGATCGTCTTCGAGCGAGAGGTAGAAACGAGAGGCTCCGGGATCGCCCTGACGTCCGGAACGGCCGCGAAGCTGGTTGTCGATGCGTCGCGACTCATGGCGTTCGGTGCCGACGATGTGCAGCCCGCCGAGGCGGACCACTTCATCGTGATCGTGCTTCCACTGCGCGTTGATCTCTTCCTCGATCCGTTTGCGCTCGGCGGGATCGGCGACGTCTTTCGTTTTCTGCGCGGCGGCGAATTCGGGATTGCCGCCGAGGAGAATGTCCGTGCCACGGCCGGCCATGTTCGTGGCGATCGTGACCGCGCCTTTGCGCCCGGCCTGAGCAACAATTTCCGCTTCCTTCTCGTGATACTTCGCGTTGAGGACGACGTGCGGAACGCCCTTGCGTTTCAGGGCCGCTGACAGCGCCTCGGATTTTTCGATCGAGATCGTGCCGACCAGAGCGGGCTGCCCTTTTTCGTTGAGGACCTTGATCTCGTCGACGATGGCGTTGAACTTCTCGCGCTCGGTGCGGTAGACGAGATCGCCCTGATCCTTGCGCACCATCTGGCGGTTCGGCGGGATGACCACGACCTCGAGCTTGTAGATGCTGTAGAACTCAGCAGCCTCGGTGTCCGCCGTTCCGGTCATGCCGGCCAGCTTGTCGTACATGCGGAAGAGGTTCTGGAACGTGATCGTGGCCAGCGTCTGATTCTCGGCCTCGATCTTTACGCCCTCTTTCGCTTCGACCGCCTGATGCAGACCGTCGCTCCAGCGGCGGCCGGGCATGAGGCGTCCGGTGAACTCGTCGACGATGAGAACTTCGCCGTCTTTGACGACGTACTCAACGTCGAGCTTGTAGAGCGTGTGCGCGCGCAGCGCCTGCTGGACGGCGTGCAGCGTGTCCATGTTGTCGGGGTCGTAAAGATTGTTGACGCCGAGGAGTTTCTCGGCGTGCAGCACGCCCTCTTCGGTCAGCACCGCCGTGTGTTGCTTCTCATCGACCTGGTAATCCTTGTCCTTGACGAGCCGAGGCACGATCCTGTCGACGGCGTAGTACTTGCCGGGACTCTCTTCCGACGGGCCGCTGATGATGAGCGGCGTGCGCGCTTCGTCGATGAGGATCGAGTCGACTTCGTCGACGATGGCAAACGCGGGTTCGCGTTGCACCATCGCCTCCAGATCGAACTTCATGTTGTCGCGGAGATAGTCGAAGCCGTACTCGTTGTTCGTGCCGTAGGTCACGTCGCAGCCGTAGGCTTCCTGCCGCTCGCGGTCGCCGTGATGGTTCTGGATCACGCCAACGGTGAGGCCGAGGAACTTGTAGAGGCGGCCCATCCACTCGGAGTCGCGGCGGGCCAGGTAATCGTTGACGGTGACGACATGCACGCCGCGGCCGGTCAGCGCGTTGAGGTAAACCGGAAGCGTGGCCACAAGGGTTTTGCCCTCGCCGGTCTTCATCTCGGCGATCTTGCCGCGGTGCAGGACGATGCCGCCCATGAGCTGGACGTCGAAGTGGCGCATGTTGAGGATGCGCTTGCCGCCCTCTCTCGCGACCGCAAAGGCCTCGGGGAGAATTTCGTCGAGCGCGGACTGGAGGTCTTCCTTGGCCGTGCGGATGACGATTTCATCGCGCGGGATTTCTTTCCTGGCAGCTTCGAGCGCTTCGACGGCGGGACGAAGGCGCTCGCGGAACACCTGCGTTTTGGCGCGGAGTTCGTCGTCGGACAGTTTGCTGATCTCGGGTTCGAGCGCGTTGATCTGCGCCACGATGGGCAGCATTTTTTTCACATCGCGCTCGTGCTTCGAGCCAAAGATGGAGGTGAGAACTTTATCGATCATGATGATTTCCTTCCCAGCAACAACCAAACCGCGAACCGAAAGAGAGGCTCAGCAGTTGGTTGCAGGGGCGCGCGGCGTGGCCGCGCCGGCGAGGGGGGCTTCGATGCGGGCCGGCGCTTCGTCGATGACGCGCGGTGTTGTCGTTTCAAAACGCGCGTGATGCTGGCTGCTGCGCGGCGACGTGATCGCCTGCTCGCTGGTGACGGCCCCGCACTCCGCCGCCACGGCGGCGAAGCTCGTCCGGGCGACCGGTACTTCGGTCGTTCCGGAAATCGCGCCGAGGGCGATGGCAAGAAGGAGGTAAAGGTTCATACGGCGGGCGTAGGGTATATCAAACGAAATGTAGTGAATCTCATTCCGCGTGCTGTCATCCTGAGCCGCCGCAGCGACGTAGCCGAAGGCGTAGTCGCGGAGGACGGTCGAAGGACCCCCTCAGTGCTTGCATCGTTCAAATACCACCGCCCTTCCTTCGTTTCCAGGAAGGGGGTCCTTCGACCGTCCTCCGGCGCTCCGGCTTCGCCTCCGCGCCTTCGGCGGCTCAGGATGACAGCCACGCTACCTGGCCAGCGCCACCAGACGGTTCCAGTTCGTGTACGCCTGATGCCCGAGGAAGATGACAAGAGCGAAGTAGGCGATGGCGATGAAGACGCGCTGCGAAATGGTCACGTCGTAGAAGGCTTCGTCGTCCTTCTCACGGACGATGGAGAGGTAGACCTGGAACGCGACCAACAGAACGAGCAACACCATCAGCGGGTTCGGCTGCTTGACCACCTTGTAGACCAGAAAGCCGCCGCCCAGGACCCACATCCATTTTGTGATGGCCGCGGAGATGCGCCCGCCATCGAGCATCCCGATCGGCAGAAGGTTGAAGAGGTTCACAAAGAAGCCGCCCTCGGCGATCGTGAGATAGAGCGGCTGATTCGTCCATTTGAAAATCTGCAGAAAGACCAGTGTGACGAAGGTTCCCGCGACCGGACCGGCCAACCCAATCTGAGCGTCGTCGTAGGCCGAACGCGGCTGATCTTTCAGCGTGACCGCGCCGCCGACGAAGGGGATGAAAACCATCAGGCCGGCGCGCAGCCCCTTCGCGCGGATGGCGACCGCGTGACCGATCTCGTGGATGAGGATGATGCCGACGAAGCCGAGAACGAACTTGAGCGGCGCCTTCGTGGCCATGGCCCAGATGGACAGGCCCATGGAAACGCCGGCAACGGAGAACTGCATCAGGCCGAAGCCTTCGAATGGATTAACCGCGTAGCCGCGGAAAAAGTCGATGACCACGAAGACCAGCGCCTTTAGTTTAAGCAGGACGAAGGCGATGGTGATGGCGGCGCCGGAGAAGAATTTCGCGAAGGGATGGCGCTTCGGCGGACGCGCGCCGGCCTCGCCGGAAAGGGCACTGTGCTCGATCGGATTTTGGGAGGAGGCCGCGCCGGAATCCATTGAAGAATCGGCGGATAGAACGCCGGGCCGGGTGCTATATTCCGCGCCGTGCCGGTGCCGTCCGTCGACGATTTGCGGCGCGATCTGCGGGAGCGAGGCTACCTCTCGCACGCCATCGAGCGGTGGTTCGCGCACGACCCATTTACCGCCGGCCGCTCCTCCCGCGCCTTCTGGATCGAGCTCTTCACCGCCGCCGGAAAAGCCGCCCTCCTGATCGCCGCCTTCGCGATCCTCCCCCTCACCGGCATCATGCTGTTTCGCAACCATCCACTCTCCGCGGGCGAGACCTTGCTGATGTCTCTGCTCTATGGAGTGACCGGTTTCGCGATTTCGTTTCTTTTGCTCGTCGCAATCGCGTTGATTTTGAAATTGCGGCCGACCATCGTCATCGACACGCCGCGCGCGCTGCTGGCGATTTCGTTCGCCGCGGCATCGCTGCTGGCCGCACCGATCGCGATCTGGTGGTATCGCTTTCCGACGCCGCCGTCGTGGCCGGAGATGCTCACCGGCATCGCGGCGATGGCGGTTTTCTTTCTGATCGCAACGATCGTGATCTCGGCGGCGCTTTTGTCCTTCTCCATTTACGAACTGCAGCGCATTCCAGCCATTCATCAGAAGCCGCGCGGCGGACCGATGACCATCGCGGCGTCGATCCTGATCGCGCTTCTCTTCCTGCCGGCGTTCGCCGCGCAGGATCAGCACAGCAACGCCGCGCCGCCGCTGCAGGTCGTGACCGTGCCGGCGTCGCGCCGCGTGGCGCTCGTCGCCGTCGATGGCCTGACCTGGGACATCTACCGCGCCCGCGCCGATCTGGCGAAGGCGGTTCCTTCCGCGTATGCCGTCGCTCCGCTGCGCGGCCGTTCGACGACGGAGCGGTGGGCTTCGCTCGGCACCGGCGTAAAGACATATCTGCACGGCGTTCGCGCGGTTGAGGGTGTCCGGCTGCGCGGTGGCGATCATCTTCTGCAGTCGGTGTCGGCGAGCGATGTCGTCCTGCGCGATCTCGCGCAATCGATCGGGATGGCGCATGGCGAGCCGCTCCCTCCAACGGTGCGCAAGCGCGACTTCGTCTGGGAGATTTTCGCCGCGCGTGGCGTTCCGAGCGTGGCGGTGAACTGGTGGACCTCTGCGGACTCGCACGCCGGCGCGCTCGACTCGATCGGCCAGACGTCGATCTTCGCGATGCCCGGCGCGAAGATGACCGGCTCCGCCTTCGCGCTGCACGTCGATGCCGCGGCCTCGGAACGTCTTTTGCGCGCCGTTGATGCGGATCACGCGAGCTTCGCGACCGTCTATCTGCCGGCGCTCGATATCGTGTTGAACCGTCTCGCGATCGATCCATCCGAAAAGCTGATCGCCTCGGTACGCGTGCTCGACGGCGTGATCGCCACGATCGCTGCGTTGCGCGCGCGCGGATTCGATGTGATCGTCGCGGGTATGCCCGGCGACAATCAGAACGCCGAGGCCGTGCTTGCATCGACGCTGCCCCTCGGCGCGAGCACGACGCCATTCGACGTCGCGCCGACGCTCTGCTCGCTCATGGGATTTCCGCCTTCGACCGAGATGTCCGGCCGTACGCTGGCCGGAAACGAACCGCCTCGCATCGCAACGTACGGCGCGCGAACAACGACCTCGTCGCCCGCCAAAATCAACGAGGAGTATTACGAGAACCTGAAGTCATTGGGGTACATACGATGAGAAAACTTGCGACAGTCATCCTGCTTTTCATTTCCACATCCGCCTTCGCGCAACGCGGACTGCGTTTCGAAGACCTCGTCTCGCTCCATCGCATCGGCGCGCCGCAAATCTCGCCGAACGGCCAGTGGCTGGCCTACGACGTCTCCACGCCGGACCTCGCGGCGAACAAGAGCTTCAGCGGCGTCTATCTGTTGCCGTCGGCCGGCGGGACTCCGAAGCTGATCAGCGACGCGAAGCATCAGGACAACGGTCCGGTGTGGTCGCCGGACGGCAAGACGATCGCGTACGTGTCGAACCGCGACGGCGGTGCGCATCAGGTCTACCTGTACAACGTCGCGGCGGGAACTTCGAACAAGGTGACCGACCTCGCCGGCGGCGCGGGCGCCGTGAAATGGATGCCCGACGGATCAGGGCTCGTCGTCGTCTCCGATATCTATCCTGACTGCGGCGTCGATCCCACTTGCATCAAGGACAAAACCGCGGCCGAGGGGAGCGCGCCGACGAAAGCACGCGTGCTGACCAGCCTTCTTTATCGCCATTGGAAGGCGTGGCAGGAAGCTACGCGCAGTCACATCCTGCTCGTCATGACGGGCGGCGGTTGCGGCACAGATTGCACCCACGACCTCACGCCCGGCGCGTTCGACGCGCCGCCGTTCTCGGTCGGTGGCGGCGATGAATTCGACATCTCGCCGGACGGCAAGGAGCTCGTGTTCGCCCGCGATACGGCGTCGCATCCCGAGGTCTCGACGAATGCGGATCTCTTCCTCGTCCCGATTGGCGGCGGTGATGCCAAACGCATCACGACTCGCATGGGCGCCGACACAAGTCCGAAGTACTCGCCGGACGGCCGCTGGATCGCGTATCGCTCGCAGGCGCGCGCCGGCTACGAATCGGATCTTTGGGAGCTGTGGCTCTACGACCGAACGAACGGGACTTTGCACCGCATCGCGCCGGCGTTCGACGACTATGTCGAATCGATCACCTGGTCGCCCGACAGCAAGTCGATTTTCTTCACCGCTCCGAGAACGGGCAAGACTGCGATCTACGAGGTCGGCATCAACAGCGGCGCTCCGCAACTGGTCTCCGATGCCGTGTCCGCGGACGCCGTCACGGTCAGCCGCGATGGCAAGACGATCTACTACGACGGCTCGTCGTTCCTGCGGCCGAACGACATCTACGCGTTGACGAAGATCCCGGGGGGCGCGCGGTCGGTGAAGATCACGACGGAGAACGACGCCATCCTCTCGAACATCTCGGCGACGTCGGAGGACCGCTGGTACACCGGCGCCGAGGGAGCAAAGGTGCAGGGGTTCATCCTCAAGCCGCCGGCGTTTGATGCCTCGAAAAAATACCCCGCCATCGTTCTGATTCACGGCGGACCGCAAGGCGGATGGGGCAACGCGTGGTCGTATCGCTGGAATCCGCTGATGTTCGCGGCGCGCGGTTACGTCGTCTTCATGCCTAATCCGCGCGGCTCGTACGGCTACGGCCAGAAGTTCCTCGAGGAAGTCTCCGGCGACTGGGGCGGCAAGGCCTACGTCGACATCATGAACGGCGTGGACATGCTTGCGTCGATGCCGTATGTCGACGGAAACCGCATCGGCGCCGCCGGCGGCTCCTACGGCGGCTACATGGTCGACTGGATCCTCGGCCACACCGATCGCTTCAAGGCACTGGTTTCGCACGCCGGCGTCTACGATCTGAAGTCCGAGTACGGCGTCACCGAGGAGTTGTGGTTTCCGGAGTGGGAGTTCAAAGGAAATCCGTGGGATAACCCGGAGCTGTATCAGAAATGGTCGCCGGACAACTTCGTGAAGAACTTCAAGACGCCGACGCTGGTCACGCACGGCGAGCTCGATTTCCGCGTCCCGATCAATCAGGGGCTGGAGCTTTTTACCGCGTTGCAGCGCCGCGGCATCCCTTCAAAAATGGTTTACTTTCCCGACGAAGGACACTGGGTTCTGAAGCCCCAGAACTCGAAACTCTGGTACCAGACAGTGGGAGATTGGTTCGATCAATGGTTGAAGTAGTGATCAGTAGATTGGTGATTCGTAGACCAGGGGGTACACCCGTAAGCGATTTCGGCGCATTCCGCGTCGATTGTTGAATAGGAGGAGAACCCATGAAACTTCATCGTCTCGTCATCGCCCTGCTCGTCATCACTGCCATTGCCTCGGGATTCGTAGCCGGACGCGCCAGCGCCGACCAGCCGCGCATGCAGGCGGCGCTCGATCATCTGAAACTGGCCCGTACGGAACTGGAGCACGCCGACCGTGACAAAGGCGGCCACCGCGAGGCAGCGCTCAAGTTTACGAACGACGCGATTGCCGAGGTCGAGCGCGGAATCCGCTTCGACCGCCACCACTAGCCGGCGGTTCCAGCCGGGGGTCCTTCGACCGTCCTTCGGCGGCTCAGGATGACAATGAAAACGCCTGCCGTGCGCTGCTGCGCGGCAGGCGTGTTTGCGTCGGCTGAAAATGCGGCTTACGAGCGTCCGACGTTCGACGCGGGCGTGCTGCTGCCCGTACCGCCCGTGTAGCCTTCGCCCGCACTGACCGCCGGACGCGACACGGTCGAGGTGATGCCGACCGCCTCGGCGTACTTCAGGTACGTGTCGATTGAAGCGATGACGACGCGTGCTTCAACCGTGATCAGGTCGATGCCGACGAGCGAGATCCTGACCCATGCATCGACGACGATGCCTTTGTCGAGGATTCGGTCGAGTACGTCGATAAGACTTGTTCCGCCTGGTGCGCGTTCGACTGCCATGACTTACCTGCCTTTCCTCTCGTCCGTTTTCGTTTGCGTGGCACGCGGAAGCGCGCGGCCTTCGAGCTTGGCTTCGAGCTCGCTCATGCGCGCTTTCAACGCGTCGTACTCTTCGGCGCTGACGGTGCCGGCACTCGGCGCCGCGGAGTAGAACCGGTCCGAGCGCCACCAGTTGATGCCGATAGCCTCGGCCTTGTCGATCGAGCAGATGACCAGGCGAAGCTGGATGGTCAGCAGCTCCACATTCGCAAGCGAGACTTTGATGTCGCCCGCGACGACGAGACCTTTGTCGAGGATCTTGTCGAGAATGTCGACGAGTCCCTGCGGCTGTCGTTGCTCGATCGGCATGCGACGCGAACAGTAGTCGGGGCGGGTTTCGAAAGTCAAAGACGAAATGTTGAATGTGGAATGTTCAGTAGTTGAATGGAAGGGCTCGCTAGCCGTTCGGCCTTTCATTCACCACTCAACATTCAACATTGAACATTCAACATTTGCTTTTGACGTTCGAAATGGGAGGCCTCGCGTAGTCGTTCCCAACCCCGTGACGCATAAGTCTCCACTCCGATTGATCGCAGAGCCGCTGGCAATCGCCATCGTGCTCGCATTCGGCGTGCGTGCGGCGCTGCGGCTGTACGTGATTCCGTCGTCGTCGATGGCGCCGACGCTGCTGCCGGGCGATCACATCGTCGTCACGCCGTACCGCTTCGGCAAGAAGCCGAGTCGCGGCGACGTCATCGTCTTCCGCTCGCTGCGTGCGGCCGATGAGTTGATGATCAAGCGCGTCATCGGTACTCCCGGAGATCTGGTCGAAACGCGCGCCGGACGCGTCATCGTCTGCGGTCACGCGCTCACCGAGCCTTACGTTTCCACGCAAGCGGCCAGCGGCGCGATCGCGCCGCAGATTATCCCGGCCGACAGCTACTTCGTCCTCGGCGACAACCGCGCCGACTCGCTCGACAGCCGGAGCTGGGGCGTGCTGCCGCGCGAAGCGGTCCTCGGTCGCGCGCGCCTCGTGCTGTGGTCGAGCGATGCGCATGATGGTAGCGGAGCCGTAGCCGCTGCTTCCTCGACACCCGACACCCGACCGCCGGCGCCCATGCGCGAAGCGCGTCTCTTCAGACTCATCCAATAGGTATACTCAGCGCCGCTGGAGGTCGTTATGCGGAAGAGTCGTCGCGAGCGCGGTGAGAATCAGTTCGGCTGTCTGATCGGCCTCATCCTTCTCGGGCTGGCCATCTTCGTGGCCTGGAAGATGATCCCGATAAAGGTGAAGGCGGCGGAGTTGCGACAGACGATCGTGGACGAAGCAAAATCCGCCGGTACGCACAACGACGACCGGATCCGGGCAGCAATCCTCGCCAAAGCGAGAGAAAACGCTCTGCCGGTCACCGAAAACGACATCAAGATCTACAGGAACCTCGGCGAGATCACGGTCACAGTGACCTACACCATTCCAATCCCCTTCCCCGGTTACACCTACAACTGGCACCTCGTGCACGAAGCAAAGAATCCGATCTTCTAGGAGAATCCATGGCCATCAACATCAAGATCCGCGACAACGGCCCATACGTTGTCGAAGGCGAATTCACCCTGACCGACGCGCAAGGCAATCCGGTAGAGGTGAAGAAGGCCGCGCTCTGCCGCTGCGGCGGATCGACGATGAAGCCGTTCTGCGATGGCACTCACTCGAAGATCGGTTTCAAAGGCGCGAACGAAGCCGTGCAGGAAGCCGATCCTACGACGACCTAGATTTCGTTGCCCCATTGGATCCAGCCGGGTCGGTGATGTCTGGCGAAAAGTTCGACATACGGGCCGGGGCTGCAGCTCTCGATGATGTCGTACATCTCGTCAGGCTTTCGCGAGTGCTCGCGCTTTCGCGTGGAGAGGATGTTGACCTGGCGCCGTCCCGGTGCCAGTGTTCGGAAGTTTCCTCTCGTCCCGAAGAGGAGCAGTTCGGTCACGTTGCGGAAGTAGAAACCGACGCCGCGGCCGTCCGGTCCTCCGTCTTTCCGAACCTTGTACCAGACGAGGTTCGCCTTGTAGGTGAAGCCCCACGCCTCCATTGTTTCGAGGCCTTCACGCAACAAGGCGTTCGGCACCCAGAGGTACAGGTGGCTCTTCGCCGCCGCGAGACGCCGTACCGGAAGGGCGAGGATCTCCGGCAATTTCATCGTTGCATAACGATTGAGACGCCTGTGTTCCGGCGCCATCTTCCCGGTCCGATTCATGAACTGCCACGGTGGGTCAGCGAGAATCGTTCCGTAGCGCTCATGGTGCTGATGGTCAAAAAGCGTGGCGACGGAGCCCGCCGTTGCGGCGGATGTCGCCGGCGCCGCTCCGCTATCGTGAAGGGTCATAGAGTGCCTTTCTGATTCCGAAGACCAGGATGGGACAGCCACCACCACCGCCTGTGGCAAGCCGCGGCCGAAGTTTTGACATGTGAGTCGTTGACGCGCCGTACTTGGCGCCAATGCGATTGCCCTTCTCGTCATATCCCAAGCTGTCGAAGAGCTGCTGGAGCTCGTCGCATCTTGTGACGATGACGCCAACGCTGATCACGGCCAGATCGAAGAGGAGACGGAAGTTATTCAAGTCGCGCACGAACGTCTGATCCTTGCTGTTCCACTCGACTTCCAATCCGACACGGCCTTTGAAGCAATCAACTTTGTGAGTATCGCTTTGTCGTGTCTCACCATCGACGACGTATTCGATACCGAATTTGCGCTCTTTCCATCCACGGCGGCCCAATTCTTTATCAAAGTGGTCCGAAATCCTGGTCTTGCCGCCGCCCGGTGCGACGATGTCCGTTTTCCTGAGCACGAAATTCGCGAGTACGTCCCGGACATCACTCCACTCCTCGTGGAGATCGTGAACGAGGATCGCGGCGGCGTGACGCACCTCGATCACCTCGTACTTCTCACGGATATCGGCAGGAATGAGTGTATCGGCGGGAGACACGACGAATTGTAACCTGCGTCCCGCCGCGATTAGGTCCGAAAGCGGTGTAGTTGCGTTCATTCCTCGTCCTCCGGTTCGTCTTCGACCTGAAAGACGACGCTCTCCCAGCCCGTCAGTACGTTCGACATCCGTCCGCTCTCGTTTTCGCGTTCCTGAATGAATTCGATGTTGTTCATGGACCGGGACATTGATCAAGCGGCGGGCCCGAGGGCGCTCTCTCTGTGCGAGGCGCAACGGGAGTCAAATCGAGCCGTAGCGTGCAGAAGTTTTTGACGTTACGATGGCCGCTCACTCCCACTCCAATGGCTAACGGATCCGACTCCGCACGACGGCGCACGCTCACTGTTTTTCTGACGCAGGGCTGCGCCGGATTGCTGCTGATGTTGTGGATTACCTGGCTGCGCTTCGATCAGACAACCCTCATCCTGCATCGCCTCCAGCCGGATGCGGCGGGCGTCATCGTGATCCTGATCGCATTCGCCACCATTCTGGCGTTGCTTAAGTTCGAGCTGACAGAGCTGATTTTCGTTTCGCTCGTCCTCACCGCGTACACGGTCATCATCCCGATCCTCGGCGTGGTCATCTCGTCGTGGCTTGCCGTACTGGTGGCGGGATTCGCGCGGGTGCTGGCGCTGAAGCAGATCGGTCCGGCCAAGATCGAGTCAACCGACCGGCTCGGCGACCGCATCAAGACCTTCGGCCTCTTCGGGACGTACGGGATTCCGGTCGTGGCCGCGGCCACGTTGTACGAGCACCTCAACGGCGAGCTTCCGCTCGCGCACGCCACGTTTGCGGCCGCGGTGAAGATCGCGCTGTGCGGCGTGGTGTTGAGCGTGACGAACATCCTGCTCATGTTTCGGGTCGCGCAGTCGTACGGTTACTCGCTGCGCAAGATCATTCGGATCGACGGCGTCGATTTCGCGATTTATCTGCTCACCGTTCCCTACGCCGTGATGACCGCGATCTCGTTCGCGGCGCTCGGATGGAGTGCGCTCGTCACGCTGGCGTTCAGCGGCAGTGTGGCCATCGGTGTGGCGCGCAATTTCGCCAAGACGCGCATCAAGAGCCAGCAGCAACTGCAGCGGATCGCGTCGCTGACGAACATCGGCAAGACCATCTCGCTGCGGTACACGACCGAGGAGTTGCTGGATGCGATTTACAACGAGTGCAAGAGATCGGTGGACTGCACTCTCTTCACCATCGCGCTGCTGGAGGAGTCGACGAACGAACTGTCGTTCGAGCTCGACGTCCGCGACGGAGTTCGCCTGCCGAAAGATCGCATCCGCCTCGGCGAGGGATTGAACTCGTGGGTGGCCTCACATCACGAGCCGCTGCTCATCGGCAGCGTGGCAGATGAGAAACGCATCGGCGTGCGAGCGGTGGCCGATACGAAGCCGACCGAATCGTGGCTGGGCGTTCCGATGATCGCGCGCGACCGGCTCATCGGCGTCATCTCGGTCGAGAGTTTCAACAAGAACGCGTTCACGAACGACGACATGCTGCTGCTCACTGCGATCGCGAATCAGGCCGCCGTCGCAATCGAGAATGCGCATCTGTACAAAGATCTCGAAGGCCTCACCTACGCGCTCGAGCAGCGCGTCCTGGAGCGGACGAACGAGCTGCGCGAGACCAACCTGCGACTGCTCGCAGCGGATCGATCGAAAAATCAGTTCCTGGCCAACATGTCACACGAGCTGCGCACGCCGCTGAATTCGATCATCGGATTTTCGAGCGTGCTGCTGGAGAACACACGCGCCGTCGTGCCGCAGCGGCTGTACAAGTTCCTCGAAAATATTCACGTAGCCGGCAACCATCTCCTCGAATTGATCAACGACATCCTCGATCTCTCGAAAATCGAGGCCGGCAAGATGGAGCTGCGCACAGACGACTTCGATCTGCGCGACACCATCACCGCCGTGGAGCGCGTGATGAAAGGCTTCGCCGCCGAGGCGCGCGTCAGCATTACCGCATCGATCGATCCTTCTGTTCCGATGGTGCGTCTCGACGAAGGCCGCCTGAAGCAGATCCTCTTCAACCTGCTCTCGAACGCGGTGAAGTTTTCGCCGGACGGCGGCCCGGTGACGATCGCGGTGAAGTCGCTGCCGCGAACGACGTCGCCGCTCGCGGTCGACAGCGTGCGCATCGACGTCGCCGACCGCGGCATCGGAATTCCGCCCGACCAACTGCAGCGCATCTTCGACGAGTTCTACCAGACCGAGGAAGGGCGGCGGGCGCGGCGAGGCGGAACGGGATTGGGGCTGTCGCTCACCCGCAACTTCGTCGAGCTGCATCACGGGCGGATCGAGGTGCAGTCGGTGCCGGGCGAAGGCTCCTGTTTCACGCTCTACCTGCCCGTCAATTACGACGCCGCCGCTGCCACGCTGCCGATCGCGATCGCGGGGGTGGGGAGCCGGGTGTCGGGCGTCGGAGGAGCGGCTGCATCAGCTACGACTCCCGACTCCCGGCCTCCGACTCCCGTTCGATCCCTACATCAGCTCTGATTCGGCGAAAAAGAATGCGATTTCGATCTTCGCGTTCTCGTCGGAGTCGGATCCGTGGATCGCGTTCTGCTCGATCGACGAACCGAACTCCTTGCGGATCGTGCCGGCGTCCGCTTTCGATGGATCGGTCGCGCCCATGAGCGTACGGAGCGCGGGGACCGCACCTTCCTTCTCCAGCGCGGCGACGTAGACAGTTCCCGAGGTCATGTACTTGACGAGGTCGGGAAAGAACGGCCGTTCGCGATGAACGCCATAAAAAGACTCGGCCTGCGGCTTGGAGAGGTTGACTTTTTTCAGACCCAGGACGCGGAAGCCCTCGGACTCGAGGCGGCTGAGGATTTTTCCGAAGTTCCCGTTGCGGACCGAGTCCGGCTTGATGATCGTAAACGTGCGATTCGACATTGCGTTGTTGTCCTTCTGAGGCGAATTGGGCGGCGGATTATACGCGCGACGTCATTTCTTTTTCTTCGGCGTCGTCGCGGCCATGCTCTCGATCAACTTTGCGCGAAAATCGTTCGCGGCGGCGAGCATCTCCGGCTCGGCGATCGATGGCAGAAGCTTATCGATCATCGCCAGCGCTTCTTTGAACTTGCCATCGCTGGCTTTGTTCACGGCGAGTTGAAAATCGGAGAGCTGATGATTCGCGGCGTCCGCACGCAAGACCGACGCAAGCTGCTCTTCGACTTTTGCCTTCACCTCCTCGTCCGTCGTCTCCTCCGCAACGCGTTTCATGATCGCGGTGGCTTCTTCGTGCTTGCCCGCGCGAAGAAGCTTGCTGGCCTGATGGAGATCGGCTACGTATACGTTCTCGCGCGCATGCCGCACCGTCTCCGCGCCGGAGAGGCGCGACAGCGCATCGAGGTACTTCATCGCGTCGTCGCGGCGGCCGGCGCGAGCATCGAGCATGATCAGGTTGTAGATCGCGTCAACCTCGGCGGGAGCGAGGTCGATGCTTCGTTCCAACGCCTCGATTCCGGGCCGCGGATCATCCGTGCCCGACATCGTGTAGGTCGCGCCGAGTCCGGCGAATGCGGCGGCGGAAGCCGGATTGAGCTCGGCCGCCTTGCGGAAAAGGTCGCGCGCTTTGGCGACGTCATCGGGCGGCACAGCAGCGTTGTGACGAACGCCCGCCTCGACGCGCCGCAGAATGGAATCGCCGTAGAGGATGTACGGCAGAGCGTCGCGGCTGCCGAGTTGCACCGCTTTTTCGAAAGCCACTTCGGCCTCGGCGTTCTGCCGCTGCCACGATTTCGCAACCCCCAGCTCTGCATACGCCTCCGCGCTCGACGGATTCGCCTTCAGCGCTGCGTTGAGGAACGACTCGGCCTCGGCGAAATGACCACTGTTCGCGTGCATGAGCAGATCGGCCAGCGCGACCAGTTGCGTGTCGCGCGGCAGCGGCTGCGGCGCAGGAATCGCCACTGTCATCAGATCGGCCAGCGTGTAGCGGGTGTAGCTCATGGAGAACGCGCGGATGTATTTGCGAAGCTCCCGTTCGAGGTCGTCGTACGAACCGTGAAACGCCATGTGGAAGGCGTCATCGATCGTCTTGCCGCTCGCGATCAGACCGACGTACGTGCCGAGCTGCGTGCGCCGATCGGGATTGCCGATCATCAGGTAATGCACCAGCGCCCACGACTCCGCGTAGAAAACGCCCTGGCGATTTCCTTCGTGGTACTCCTTCGAATCCTGCGTGACGGCGAAGAGGTCCTTGAGCGGAATGAGTGTTTGCGTGCGAAGCCAGGCGAGATGCTCCTCGAGCGGACGGCCGACGTCGACGAAGTCTTTGGATCCGCTGAACGTCGAGTAGAACTCCGCCAGCCCTTCGTTGAACCAGAGCGGCACGTGCGACGACACCGTGTTGCGGAGAAAGTAGTGCGTCAGCTCGTGGTAGACGACGCGGTCGACGCCCGCGGCGTTGCCGGCGATGAGGACGTGATTGCCCTCGAGGTCGGAGAGAAAGACGCCTGTGAGCTTGTCCGACCGTCCGATTGCTGCCTCGGAGTACTGTTCGAAACTCCGCTGATCGCCGAAAATGTAGACGCGGGTCGGCAACGGCGAACGGACCTTCAGCTTCGTGACGACGGAGAGGGCGCCGCGCAGCCGCACCAGATCGGACGCGATGCTGCGCGTGGTGGCATCATCGGCGCTGCTGTAGACCGTCAGCTCATCGATCGTCAGCGTCGTCCAGCGTTCCTTCTCGCGCGGAGGCTCGATCGCAAGCCCGGACGCGGACAGCAGACAAATCGAGACGAACGCGAGCAAGCGGGACATGGGGTTCGTAGATTAGTGGATTAGTGGATCAGGAGCGCGAAATCTTCACGACTCCCCTGATCTACTAATCCACTAATCACTAATCCACTGCCTCACGGAAACGGCACCGGCAGATTCGAGCCGAGCGTCGTCCACGCGTCGCCGGTGACGTTGTCGACCGATGATGCGTACGCGACGAACTTTGACGAAAACGCGACCGTGGTCACGTTCCGCACCTGAATCTGCAGCGGTGTGGTGCTTGCGGGGCCGGTGATGCCGAAGAGCACCATCGACGCCGGTTGAACGTCGATCTGCCGCACCTCGCTGCCGAAGGATCCGAAGGCGATCACCTGGAACGTCTGCACGTCGGGGCTGAGGTTGACGATTCCGACGTTGGTCCGGTAGCGCGTATCGCGGCGCGCGCCGAGGATGGAGACGGCGGAGCTGGAGATGTCGATCGTGGCAATCGACGGCAGTGACTGCGACGTCGTTCCCGCTGTCCCAGGCTGCGGTGTCCAGATGCGCGATGTTCCTACGAGCTGCGCGCCGGAGTCCGGCTGCCCGTTCGCATCGATTGCGGAGACGAGGATCGCTCCGAGTCCCGACCTCTGCATCACGTTCGTCACGAAGTCTTCGCTGGCGATGCCCGATGACGCCGCGATGGTGATCTCGACAGCCGGGCCACTGCCGCCGCTAACGTCCTGCGGCAGCCACTGGAGCCGGATGCGCTGGTCGGCAGCGCGATAGTTCACGATCGTGATGTCGCTGCGAAAGAACGTTCCGCCGTTGCCCGCCTGCGCGCCGGCGGCGGGGATCAGAAACTGTTGTGTGGAAGGACGAAGGGCGACGAGTTGGCCGCTGGCCGCGGCGGCGATGAGAACGGCGAGGGTGGCAACGATGGCGTTTCGCATGCAGAATCTCCTGCCTGTATGCGAGGAGTGAACCTGCCATGAACCGCTACGACCGAAACCTGCAGATCATCTACGTCGCCATCCTCATGAGCACGCTGATCTACGCCGTGGTGGCGTGGGCCACGACGCATCTGGTGACGCCGGGGAAATCGCTCGGCGATGAGCTGTACGACCCAATCACGATCGGTTTGTACAGCGCCGCGGCGGGGACATTTCTCGCCGCGCTGATCATCCGCGCGCGAAAGAAGCTGATTGTGCGATGGGTCATGCTCGAGGCGGGCTGCATCTGCGGACTCGTCGCCGCGATGATGCAGGGCGACTGGCGGCTGTACATCGCCCCGTGGGCGTTGGCGCTGGTGGGATTCATCGGGCTGTATCCGCGAGTGCGGATGGGCACGCGGTAGTTTTCACCACGGAGACACAGAGGACTCAGAGGAGCACTCTTCGTGTCCTCTGTGTCTCTGTGGTTCAACATCTCCTGCGTTCAAGCGGAATGACAAATCTCGCGAGCTGTTCTTTCCCACCGTCCGAATGAAGAGCGTATTTCTACTGCTGTTTCTGGCCGCAACAACCGCCACGCCGAAGCTGCCGCTCGTCGAAGTACCCGCCTCGCGCGGCAACTCCGACACGCTCGTGGTCTTCGTCTCCGGCGACGGCGGATGGGCAGCCATCGATCGCGAGATTTCGAAAGTGCTCGCGGACGACGGCATGCCGGTCGCCGGCCTCAACGCGCTGCAGTACTTCTGGACGAAGCGAACGCCTGAGACTGCCTCGCGCGATCTGGAAACGATCATCGGCCGCTACCTCGACCAGTGGCACAAGTCGCGCGTCGTCCTGGTCGGTTACTCGCGCGGCGCGGATGTGTTGCCGGCGATGATCAGCCGTCTACCAGCCGAGACACGCACCAAAATCCAAGCGATCGTCCTCCTCGGGCCGAGTCCGAAAGTCGAGTTCGAGTTTCACGTGTCCGACTGGCTGCGCGATACGAACGCTGGGTTGCCGGTGAAACCCGAGGTCGAGAAGCTTGCACCGGCCCACATCCTCTGCATTTACGGTGAGAGCGATCACGACTCACTTTGTCCCGCGTTGAAATCGCAGCCGGGTGTGAACGTGATCATGCTCAAAGGCGCCCATCACTTCGACGGCGGCTACGCGAACCTCGGCCGCCTGATCATCGAGCACATCCAGTGAAGCGCCTGATCGTCATCGTGCTGCTTGCCGCGGTTCGCGCGCACGCCGTCGTCCCGGACGAGCGCTGCTCCGCGCGCGCCGACATCACCGGCCTCCCGATCGTCACACTCGGCGCGAAGGTTCCCAGCGACCGCTTCGCCGTGATGATCACCGGCGACGGCGGCTGGCGGCGCATCGACGAGAAGATCACCGACCGCTTGCGCTCCGCCGGTATCCCGATCGTCGGTTTCGTCGCGTCGGACTACTACCGCATTCGCCGCTCTCCCGACGAATCGGCCTGCGCGCTGGAACGCGTCATCCGCTACTACAAGATCCAGTGGCGCAAATCGAAAGTGCTGCTGATCGGCTACTCGCGCGGTGCCGACGTCCTGCCGTTCATGGCCAGCCGTCTTCCGCGCGACCTCCGCGAGTCGACGCAACTCATCGCCCTCCTCGGACTCGAACCGACGATCGATTTCAAATACTCGCCCGCGTGGAGCCTCGCGGCATACACGCATAAAGAGCCGCAGTTCGCGGTGAAGCCGGAGGTCGAGAAACTGCGCGGGATGAACGTGCTGTGCATCTTCGGCGCGAAAGAGAAGGATTCGCTTTGCCACGTCCTCGACCGCACCGCGTTCAAGATCGTCGCCGAGCCGGGCGGACATCACTTCGCCGGCAAGTACCGCGACATCGCGGATGTGATTTTGATCGAGTCGGCTGGGAAGTAGATTCGTCGGGTGTCGGGTGTCGGGTGTCGGGTGGAGATGCGCGTCACGAGTGCTTTTCGTTCTCCGACTCCCCACCCCCGACTCCCTACCCCCGTCAATGATGCAAGACGTCGATCTCGCCTCCCGCCGCGGGGCGTACGACCAGCGACGAATAGTTCCAGGTGTCGTTTTCGTGTGAGGCCGCGGCGTGCACGCGGGCGCTGCCTTTCGGGCCGGAGATGGGGAAGTCGATGTTGGCGAGGCCGCCGTTGGTGTCGACGCTCACTTTGCCCATGACCCACCATCCTTTTTCGATCGGCGTGCCGAGGGCGGCCACGACGCGGGGATCATTCGAGGCGCGCGTGTAGGCCTCGCGATAGACATCGCTGCGCTTGATGACGCTGAAGACGAAGATGACCAGACAGAGAACGGCGGCGGCGCCGAGGACGACGATGATGCCGCAGCCGATGGCGAGCGCTTTCCAGCAGCCGCTCGATTTCGCGGGAGGCGGCGGAGGCGCGCCGGGCGGCAGCGTGTAACTTCCTTGCGGCGGCGTGAATGATCCGGAAGTCGGCGGCGGCGGGGGCGGCGGCGCAACGGTCATCGGAAAACCTCCGCCGCAGAGTTTACGCTAGTGCGTTTACGTGTTCGGCGACGCTGGCGGCGAGACCTTCCATGTCATAGCCGCCTTCGAGCAGCGACAGAACGCGTCCGCCGCTGTGCCGCGATGCCGCCTCGACGATGCGCCGCGTGATCTCGCCGTATGCCTGCTCGGTGACGCGCATGCCGCCGAGCGGATCGCGGCGATGCGCGTCGAATCCGGACGACAGCAGGATCGCCTGCGGCCGATAGTCGTCGATGGCGCGGACGATTACATCCTCGACTCCGCGCTGATAGGCCGCATCGCCAAGCCCTTGTTCGAACGGGATGTTCAGCGTGTAGCCGCGGCCGTTGCCTTCGCCGATCTCGTTCGTCGCGCCGGTGCCAGGGTAGAACGGAAAGCGATGCATCGACGCGTAGAAAACGTCATCGCGATCCCAGAACAGCGCCTGCGTTCCGTTGCCGTGATGGACGTCGAAGTCGAAGACGAACACGCGCTCGATGCCCGGCTGCTCGCGCATCCACTCCGCCACGCACGCGATCGTGTTGAAAAAGCAGAAGCCCATCGGCTGCAGGCGTTCTGCGTGATGTCCCGGCGGCCGCGCCACGACGAAGGCGCGGTTGTCGTTCGCCTGCATCATTTCGTCCGCAGCCGTAAGTGCCGCGCCCACGGCCGTGCGCGCCGCCGCGAATGTCTGCGACGACATCGGATTGTCGCCCGACACGAAATCGCGCAGCCCGGCGCGCGCGGCCTGCTCCAGCGCGCGTTCGTAATCGGCCGAATGAACTTTCGCGATGATGCGATCGGTATCGGCGTGATTGGCGGTATCGCGACTCACGCGCTGGGCGAGCCCCGCGCGATCCACGCCCGCCAGCGCCGCATCCATGCGCCGTGCCGACTCGGGATGCCCGGCGCCGGTGTCGTGTTGGTAGAAGATGGGATTCGTGTAGACGTTCAGCATCAGTGGATCAGTAGATTAGTGGATTTGTAGATTAGGTGGGCCCGCTTTCCTAATCGACTGATCTACTAATCCACTAATCGACTACGTGGTACAACTTCCCGAACTTTGCGCCGCATTCTCCAGGTCACGTTCATCGCGCTGCTCACGATTTTCTTCCTCGGGCTTTTTCTCTGGAAGAGCGACCTGCACGACGTCTGGCGCATCATGACGTTGACCAATCCGTACTGGCTGGCGTCGGCGTTTCTGGTCAATTGGATGGCGCTGGTCTTCCGCACCATTCGCTGGCGCGTGCTGCTCGCGTCACCGAACCCGCCGGCGTTTTATCCGACGTTCTTCGCGAACACGACCGGCTACATGCTCTCGACCGTGCTGCCGATCCGCGCCGGCGACGTGGCGCGTCCGGCGCTACTGGCGCGGCGCACAAACGTCCGCTTCGCCACCGCCCTCGGTACCGTCCTCACCGAACGCGTCCTCGACCTCTTCAGCATCCTCGGCATCTTTCTTTTCTTCTGCGTCCTGCGTTGGAACGCGTTTCCGAACGGCACCGGCGTCGTCCACGGCGGCGCGATCGGTTGCACGATCGTGCTCGTCGCGCTGGTCGTTTTTCTCATCGGTCTCTATTTCTTCAGCGGCACCGTAAGACGTTTGCACGAGCGCATCGGCCGCATCCTGCCGAGGCGTTTCCGCGAGCCGTGGATGAAGTTCTTCGACGCCTTCGCGAAAACGCTCGCCATCACCGAACGTCCGCGCGACTTCTTCACCGTCATCTTCGCCACCGCGGGCGTCTGGCTCTGCCTCACCGCGCAGTACTGGCTGGTCTTCGTGGCCATGCACCGGCAACTGCCGTACGACTCCACGTTCTTCATCAGCGGCGTCACGACGATCGGCGTGGCCATTCCGACGCCGGGCGGTGTGGGTGGTTTCCACAAACTCTGTCAGTGGGCGCTGACGTCGTTTTACGGCTTCGACATCGATAGTTCCGTGGCCATCGCGCTGATCCTTCATCTGGTCGGCGCCGTGCCGGTAGTGTTGACCGGCGTTGCGCTCTTCGCGCGCGAGGGTTTGCGCTGGCGCGACCTCACGCATGCGGCTGACGATGTGGCGGGCGACACCACTTCGCAGTCGTGATATACGGCGGCCCGAATGCGCTGCCCGTTCTGCGGCACTACAGAAGACCGCGTGGTCGACTCGCGCGAAAGCCGTGAGGCGGACGTCATCCGCCGCCGCCGCGAGTGCACAAAGTGCGAGCGCCGCTTCACGAGTTATGAGCGGATCGAGCAGGTTCCGTATCAGGTGGTCAAGCGCGACGAGCGCCGCGAACCGTTCGACCGCGCCAAATTGATGCGCGGTCTGCAGGTGGCCTGCCGCAAACGGCCGGTGCCGCAGGAGAAGCTGGAACGGCTGGCTGACTCGATCGAGCAGGCCATGCAGGACACGACGGAGCGCGAAATCTCCAGCAAAGCGATCGGCAGGATGGTCATCGAACGCCTGCGTGAGCTCGATCCGGTCGCCTATGTCCGATTCGCCTCGGTTTACCGCCGATTCGAGGATGTTGACGCGTTCGTGAAGGAGCTACACCAGCTTCGTTAGCACAAGGAACACGCATTGCAGAGCCAGACTGATGGTTTCCCCGAAATTTTGTGAGAGGACGAAATGACTGACGCGAACGAGACCGCGAAAGAAGAAGCAATCAAGATCCCCGACGTCCTACCGGTACTGCCGCTGAAGGACCTGGTCATCTTTCCGTTCATCATCGTTCCGCTCTCCGTTTCGCGCGACAAATCGATCAACGCCGTCGATCAGGCGCTCGCCGAAAACCGCGTGATCATGCTGACGGCGCAGAAGGATTTCCAGAACGAAGATCCAGCCGAGGACGATCTATATCGCGTCGGGACCGTCGCCATCATCATGCGGATGCTGAAGCTGCCCGATGGACGCATCCGCATCCTCGTTCAGGGTCTCAGCCGCGCGCGCATCGACTACTTCATCCAGACCGCGCCGTTCTTCAAAGCGAAGATCACGCGGATCGAAGAGACCACCTCCAAGGAAAAGGGACTCGAGACCGAGGCGCTGATTCGCGCGGTCAAACAGAACCTCGATCGCGCGGTCGGACTCGGCAAGAACATCAGCCCCGAGGTCATGGTCATCGCCGCGAATCTCGACGATCCGGCGCGTCTCACCGACCTGGCCGCGTCCAACCTCGATCTCAAACTCGAAGAAGCGCAGCAGATCCTCGAAACGATGGATCCGGTCGAGCGGCTCAAGCGCGTCAACGACCTGCTCTCGCGCGAGATCAACCTGCTGACGATGCAACAGGAGATTTCATCGGCCGCGCAAGGCGAGATGAACAAGTCGCAGCGCGAGTACTTTCTGCGGCAGCAGCTGAAAGCGATCCAGTCGGAGCTCGGCGAAGGGGAAGACGTCGCCGAGGACGTTGAGAACTATCGAAAAAAGATCGAGGAGAAGCAGATCCCGGCCGAGGCGAAGGAAGAGGTCGAGAAACAGATCAAGCGCCTCGAACGCTCGCATCCCGATTCCGCGGAAACCTCGATCATCCGTACCTACCTTGACTGGATGACCGGCCTGCCGTGGGGCGTGATGTCGGCCGACAACCACGACCTCGAACGCGCCCGCAAGATCCTCGACGAAGATCACTACGACCTCGAGAAGATCAAGGAACGCATCCTCGAATACCTCGCCGTCCGCAAACTGCGCGGCCAGAAGATGAAGGGTCCGATCCTCTGCTTCGTCGGACCTCCCGGCGTCGGCAAAACCTCCCTCGGACGCTCCATCGCCCGCGCGCTCGACCGCAAGTTCGTCCGCATCTCCCTCGGCGGCGTGCGCGACGAGGCCGAAATCCGCGGACATCGTCGCACGTATGTCGGCGCGCTCCCCGGCCGCATCATCCAGGGCATCAATCAGGCCGCCACGTCGAATCCGGTCTTCATGCTCGACGAGGTCGACAAGATCGGCGCCGACTATCGCGGCGATCCGTCGTCGGCGCTGCTCGAGGTGCTCGACCCCGAACAGAACTTCTCCTTCCGCGATCACTACCTCGGTGTGCCGTACGATCTCTCGAACGTCATGTTCGTCGTCACGGCGAATGTGCTCGACACGATCCAGCCAGCCTTCCTCGACCGCATGGAAGTGATCCGCCTCTCCGGCTATACCGACGAGGAGAAGCTGGCCATCGCCAAGCAGCACCTCATCCCGAAACAGATGGAGGAGAACGGGATCAAAGAGACGCCGGTGGTCTGGACCGACTCCGGAATCATGCGCGTCATCACCGGCTACACGAAGGAAGCGGGCCTGCGCAACCTGGAGCGTGAGATCGGCACGATCTGCCGCAAGATCGCCGTGCAGGTGGCGGGCGGCAATCAGCAGGAGAGCTACCGGATCACAGACAGCACGGTCGAAAAGTATCTCGGACCGATGAAGCACTTCGCCGAGGAGTTGCTGGAGCGCGATCAGGTGGGCGTGGCCACTGGCCTGGCCTGGACCGCGGTGGGCGGCGACATCCTCTTCATCGAAGCGCTGGCCGTGAAGGGCAAGGGAAAACTCGTCCTGACCGGCCAGCTCGGCGATGTGATGAAAGAGTCAGCCCAGGCGGCGCTCACCTATGCACGCGCGCATGCCGACGAGCAGAACATCCCGCAGGATTACTTCGAAACACACGACATCCACATTCACGTGCCGGCCGGCGCGATCCCGAAGGATGGCCCGTCCGCCGGCATCACCATGACCAGCGCGATCATCTCGATGATCACCGGCCGTCCGGTGAGACGGAACGTGGCCATGACCGGCGAGGTGACGCTGCGCGGCGACGTGCTTCCGATCGGCGGCCTGAAAGAGAAGGTGCTGGCCGCGCGCGCCGCGAAGATCACCACCGTGATCATGCCGAAGCTCAACGAGCGCGATCTCATCGATGTCCCCGAGCCGATCAAGCGCGACATGCAGTTCTACTTCGTCGAGCACGTCGAAGAGGTGCTGAAGATCGCGCTGCTCGACCGCAACGCGGCCGACCAGAAGACGACCGAGCGCTCCGGCCGCGAGTCGAAGCCGCTGCCCGAGCCGGAGCCGGCGCCGCCGGTGGTCGAAGTGCCGGTCGCGCAACCGGGATGATGTGAGACCGTAGCGCCGTCGGCTCGACGGCTGGACCGCCAGCGGCTCGCTGGCGTTTGACTCAATCCAAATCCGCCGAGCCGGCGGCGGTCCAGCCAGCGAGCCGCTGGCGCTACGTCGGTGCTCTTTTCGATAGAATCCGCCGATGGCCGACAATCCGCGCGAGCATGTGAACGACAAAGGCTTCTGGGACGGCGGCACCGCCGGGCACGGGATGAACAAGGAGTCGTCCGGCCGCGCCAGCGGCTATCCCGGCAAACGGTCGCGCTCGCGTGTCGGATCGCGAACGGACATCGAGTTTCCCGCCGAATCGGAAGAAGCGCCGAAAGAGTAAATCCGCCTCGCCCGGCGCAACGTAACGTCTGCGCCGCGCCATGATCGCCGCAATGAATACGAGCTTCGAACCCAGCTCGCTGCTGCCAGCCGTCGCCCACGGCGATATGGCTGCGTTCGAACAACTCTACGACCGCCACTCCTCGACCCTCTATGCCCTTCTCCTGCGAATTCTTTCCAATGCCGACGATGCGCAGGAAGTGCTGCAGGAGACGTTCGTGAAGGCGTGGACGAACGCGAAGATGTTCGACGCCGTGCGCGGCAGCGACGTGGCCTGGCTGATCTCCATCGCCCGCAGCCGCGGCATCGACCGCCTCCGCTCGCGCAAGATCCGCGGCGACCGCGAAGACGAAGCGGGGCGCGAGCTGTCGGGGAGTTTCGGCTTCATCGACAAGCGCACCGGCGCGGATGATGCGATCCAGTCCGAGGAGCGCAGCGCGGTCCGCAGCGCGCTGGCCGAACTGCCGGAAGCGCAACGCGTGGCACTGGCGCTGGCCTATTTTGAGGGACTCACGCAATCCGAGATCGCCGAACGTCTCGGCGAACCGCTCGGCACGATCAAAACGCGCATGCAGCTCGGAATGAAAAAGCTGCGCGAGCGGCTGAAGGCGTTCCGATGATGGGTCACGAACAGTTTGACTCGATCGCCGCGCTCGACGCCATCGGTGCGGCAACGCCGGACGAAGCGAACACCCTCGGCGCGCATCTGGCGTCGTGTCCCGAATGCCGCCGCGTCCGCGAGGAGTACGGCGAAGGCGCATCGCTCCTGGCGCGCGATCTCGATCCGGTCATGCCGCCGCCGCGAGTCCGCGAACGCATCTTCGCCGCGATCGACAGCGATACGCCGGCCAACGTCATCGATGCGCGCGACCGCTTCAACAGCAGCCGCTGGTGGATGGCGGCAGCGGTCGTCTTCCTCGCACTGTGGGGTTGGCGCGAGCTGTCGGTCCGCGTCACGCGTGAAAAGATCCACACCACCGAAGCTGAGGTCCGCCGCCTGGCGGGACAGAATCAACTGCTCGCCGCGCGCAACGAAAAGCTCAGTGCGGAGATGGCCTCGCTGGCCTCGCGCGACACACGCACGATTGCCCTGACCGGCCAGCAGGTTTCGCCATCAGCCTCGGCCAAGGTGTTCCTCGAGCCGCAGCAGCGCCGCGCCGTGGTCTTCTTCTACAACCTCCCCGCGAACGCCGCCGACAAGAGCTACCAGCTCTGGATCCTGCGCGGCGATCAGCCGAAACCGCAAAGCGCCGGCGTCTTCGACGTCACGAAATCGGGCGCGGCCTCGATCTCGATCGAGAACCTCCCGCTTGCCACCGAGATCAAAGGCCTGGCTGTAACGCTCGAACCGAAAGGCGGCGTCGAGCAACCGACGAACACGAACTTCTTCCTGGCCGGCAATACATGAAGCTCGATCCCACCACCACTGCGCTCATCGTCATCGACCTGCAGCGCGGCATCGTGGCGCGGCAGGCAGCGCCGCATTCATCTGCCGAGGTTGTCGAGCGATGCGCGAAGTTGGCGGATGCGTTCCGCGAGCGGAACGCACTCGTTGTTCTGGTCCACGTGGCCTTCGCCGACGACCGCGAGCGGCTAAAACCCGAAGCAGACAGCGCGCCGCCCGCCGGTCCGCTCCCGCCTGACTGGAGCGACATCGTTCCGGAGATTGGTCCACGTCCCGGCGACATCGTCATCACCAAGCGGCAGTGGGGCGCGTTCTACGGCACCCCGCTCGACCTGCAGTTGCGTCGCCGCGGTATCCGCACGCTCGTTTACGGCGGTATCGCCACGAACTTCGGCGTCGAATCGACGGCGCGAGACGCCTACGAGCGCGGATTCGAGCAGGTGTTCGTGGAGGACGCGATGTCCGGCCTGACTGCCGAGGCGCATCAGTTCGCGATATCGACGATCTTCCCGCGGATGGGACGGATACGTTCGATGGACGACGTGCTGGCCGCGATCAAAGGCCGATGATGTTGTAGCCGCCGTCGACGAACAGCACCTCGCCGGTAATGCCGGCGGACATCGACGAAATCAGAAAGAGCGCCGCGTTTGCGATCTCTTCGAGCTCCACGTTGCGGCGGAGCGGCGCCCGTTCCGCGTGATGCTTGAGCATGCCGGTGAATCCTTTGATGCCGCGCGCGGCGAGCGTGTTGACCGGACCGGCGGAGATGGCATTGACGCGGATGTTCTTCGGCCCGAGGTTCGCGGCGAGGTAGCGGATGGTGGCTTCGAGCGAGGCTTTGGCCACGCCCATCAGGTTGTAGCCCTCTACTGCTTTTTCGGCGCCGTAGTAGGTCAGCGCCAGGACGGCGCCGCTGCCGGACTTTTCGAACAGCGGCAGCGCAGCGCGCGTAAGACCGACCAGCGAGTAGGCCGAGATGTCGTGCGCGGTCTTGAATCCCTCGCGCGAGGTGTTCACGAAGTCGTTCTCCAGATCCTCGCGCGGCGCGAAGGCGACGGAGTGCACAAGGGCATCGAGTCCGCCAAATTTGTCGCCGACCTCTTTGAAGACAGCATCGATCTCGGCGTCGCTGGTCACATCACACGGCAGAATCAGCGAGTCCGGCATGGCCGCGCAGAGCTCTTCAACATTCGCCTTGAGCCGTTCGCCCTGATAGGTGAAGGCCAGCCGCATCCCCTCGCGCGAGAGCGCCTGCGCGATGGCCCAGGCGATGGAGCGCTTGTTGGCGACGCCGAAAACGATTCCGGTCTTCCCTTGCAGCAGCGGCATGTTGCCCCCTTCAGGAGGCGGATCATAGCAAGGCCGCGCCGGGCGTCAGCCGGCCATCGGCAGGTGCGAAAAATACGTCTGCGCGGTGCCGCATTCGCGGCAGAGGAAGTGCAGCGTGTCGCGGCGCGTCCATGGGTTGGGCGTGTCGCAGACGGTGCAGAGCGTGTCCTGCTGCGGAAAGGGCCGCTCGCAGTGATCGCAAGCGACAGCGTTGCCGGTCGCGTTCACATCATCTTCGCAACTCACTTCGCTGCAACTCGGACAACGCCAGCAAACAGCCATCGCGTGTACGCTCCTGAAAAGGTGGACGATTGGACGAGGCCGATAATAGCAGACGAAAAAGAGAGATGATTAAAAAAACGCGCTCAGCGGCACGACCCGCAGTCGCAGAAGCGGCGCAGGTTCTCGTACGTCCAGATGCCGTACGTGTGACCGTCCATCCAGTTCGGCTGCAGGGCGTAGTTGCCGATGGGAATGACGCTCTCGATCTGGAACGAGGCGGGCGTGTAGCGGGCCGGCGGGCCGGCGGACATGCGGCCGAAGAGATCGGGCTCGCCGGAGCAGGCGGCGCAGGGGCAGGCGCGGCGCAGCGCTTCGAGTGGATAGTATGATTCGTGGCCGTCGTCCCAGACGACCGCGAAGAGATCACCGACTACCTGGAACGACGCGGGCCGCATGCCGACTTACAAGCTCACGATCGAGTACGAGGGAACGCGGTACTCGGGCTGGCAGGCGCAGGGTAACACGCCGAAAACGATCCAGGGCCACCTGCTGCGCGCGGCCATGCAGGTCCTCGGGGATTGCGAAATCGGCGGCGCCGGCCGTACCGACTCCGGCGTTCACGCGGCCGCGCAGGTTGCGCATCTGCGCGCGCACAAGAGCGTCGATCCGCTGCTGCTCTCTCGCAAGATCAACGATCTCCTGCCGCACGACATCAGCATCGTGGCCGCCTCACGCGCGAACGATCGTTTTCACGCGCGGCACGACGCCATTTCGCGCGTCTACCTCTACCAGATCGCCACACGCCGCACCGCCTTCGCCAAGCCGTTCGTCTGGTGGATCAAGGACCGGCTGGATGTGAAGAGCATCGCACGCGCCGCGCCGCTGCTCGAAGGCCGTCACGACTTCAGTGCCTTCAGCGATAAGCGGCTCAAGGAAGAGGAGTCGCGAATCGTCGTCGTTACGCGATGTCAGGCCGTGGCCAGCGGCGATCTGATTCTCTTCCGCATCGAGGCGTCGCATTTTCTCTGGAAGATGGTCCGCAAGCTGACGGCATTTCTGGTCGAGATCGGGCGTGGCAATGCAACAGCCGAGGAGATGGCGGCGAGGCTTGGTGCGAACGCGGCCAACGTCGAGCCGACCGCGCCGCCGTCCGGACTCTTTCTCGAGGCGGTCACCTATCGCGGCGAGACGTTCGACCGGCCGTTGGAACCGATTGTGCCGGTCATTAGGCGATGAGCGAACGCGATCTCATTGCTCGCATCCGCGAGCTCTTTCCGCGCGCCGGCGATGATGCCGCCATCATCGGACGTCAGCTCATCACGAACGACGTGCTGGTCGAGAACGTCGACTTCACGCGCGCAATCCCGCTGCGGTTGATCGCGCGCAAGAGCCTCACCATCAATCTCTCCGACATTGCGGCAATGGGCGGACGGCCGCGCTATGCGATCGTCGCGATTGGTTCGCCCGATGAGAAAGGTGCTGCGACGATCATCGAAGAGTTGGCGATTGCGGCGAAGGAGAACGACGTCGAAATCGCCGGCGGCGATCTCTCCCGATCCGAACATCTGTTCATCTCCGTCACGCTGATCGGCGAGGCAAGTCAACCGATTTTGCGCAGCGGTGCGCGCCGCGGCGATCGCGTTTACCTCAGCCGTCCAATCGGTGGTTCCGCGGCTGGATTATCGCTGCTCCAGCGCGGAACGGAAGGCGCCGATTACGCCGAACGCGAGTTCATCGAATCCGCGAAGCGCCGGCATCTCGAACCGGAGGCCGAAGTCGATCTGGGCATGAAACTGGTCAGCATCGCCACGAGTTGCATCGACGTCTCCGACGGTTTCTCGACCGACCTTCATCACCTCTGCGACGCGTCGAAAGTCGGTGCGCTGATCGACGGCGATCGCATACCGGCATTTCAGGATCTCCCGCGTTTCGGTCCACGACTCGGCATCAACGTTCGCGACGCCGTGCTGCACGGCGGCGAGGAGTACGCGCTGCTCTTCACGTCAGCGCTGCGCGAATCGGAGTTGAGCGCGCGCGTCGGGCGGCCGGTCTACGCGGTCGGGCGGATCACGCAGGAACCTGGCGTCCGCATCAACGGTGAAGTGCTCGAGCCGCGCGGCTTCGATCACTTCCTCTGAAAAGACTTTCAACCACAGAGACACAGAGATCACAGAGGATTTTCTCTGTGTCCTTTGTGTCTCTGTGGTGATTAAGCCTTTTGGCGCGCGAGATTCGAAGCAACCGCGCAGAGGAACGCGCTAACACCGAGCGTCGTTCGCACCGCGTGCGCGCGCGACCAGTTCTTCGCTAGCGAATGTGAGCGGTCGCTGGGATAGTCGGTCGGCGCTTGCCCTTCCAACTCCTTGTTAATTGGCACGGTCACCATGATCGTCGCCGCGAGCACGCCGGCGAGACTGATCGCGGACGCCGCGTCGAGCACGCGTTTGACCGGCTTCACGCCGCGCGAGCCGACGGCGAGCGTGACGGCCGTCCCGAGCGCGACCGGGCCGATGGCGTTGAAGTAATTCGTCGCATCGGTCAATGCCGCGATTGCGCGGGCGCGATGGTCGCCGTGCTGCGGCAGCTCATTGCGCCAGCCGGGTACGAGCGCCTGCTCGCCAAAGCCGAGCGAGCCGGCCAGCAAACCGGAGGTGGTCAGGTTGACAAAGCGAAGGAGAGATTCGAGCGTGTTGTTCATCGGCGGACGTCTTCGAGCTGTTTGATGCGATTGACGATGTCGCGATAGTTCGAATTCAAACTGTAAACCTCCGCGAAGGCTTTCTGCGCATTATCCGTGTCACCGACCTCCAGGTACGCAGAGCCGAGGTCGTACAGGAGGCCCACGTTCTCCTCGGCAAGGATCTCCGGCATCTCCAGACCCTTCCGGTACCACTTGATCGCGAGTTGCGGCATGCCCTTTTCGAGGAAGCAGAGACCGAGCATCGACGCGCACTCGACGGCGCGCTTCGGATCCTTTGAAGCGAGTTGAAACTCGCCGATGGCTTCGTCGATCAGGCCCATTTCCTTGTAGGCGATGCCGAGGTTGTAGTGCGTGTCGTAGTCCTCGGAATCGAGTTGCTGCTCGACGCCTTTTTTGAACTCCTTGAAAATCTCCTCGAGCGACTGCTCTTCTTCACTGAGAGAGACTTCTTCCGATTCTTCCTCCAGCTCGGACTCCAGTTCGGCGGCCAGATCGAAGAAATCGTCCTCGTCGGCGAAGAGATTTTCTTCGTGTACGGGTGGCGGCGGCGGTGGCGCGGCGGCGCGTGCAGGTGGAGGAGGCGGCGCGGGCGTGAAGAAGTCGTCGTCATCATCCGGAAGCGCGGAGAGCAGCTCGCTTTCGATTTCGTCGCGGGAAAGAACGGCTGGTGCGAAGGCATCCGGCGCCGGCGCAGGGGCCGCGGTAATGGCATCCATTGCCAATTTGAAGCGCGTTCGCCGCTCGGCGACGGCGGCGTTGTCGGGGAACCGCTCACCCAGCGCGTCGATCTTTTGCCGCGCCTCGTCGAACAGCTCCTGCTCGATATAGAAATCGAGCTCGCGAAGCTCCTCGGCCGAGGGAGCGTCGATGACAGGCTCGGGCGCAAAAACCGGTTCGACCTGATCGATTGCTGCGTCGAACGAGAACTCCTCGGCGACTGCAGGCGCATCAAACGTGAGCGCCGGTTCCGGTTCGAATGCGGGCATTTCGATCGCGGGCTCCGGCTCGTCGAATGAGAACGCCGGTTCGGGTTCGATGGCCGGTAGGTCGAATTCGGGCGCGCCTGAGTCGAGATCGAAACTCAGCTCCTCGTCGGCTTCGAGCGCCGGCAACGGGCGCTCCATCGTCGGAGGCGCACTCGGCGCGGGCGGCAGCAGCGAGTGGCCGCGCATCAGGAACTCGTCCTGGATGTTCTTGACGGCCGCCGCGTCGCCCTTTTCCTGCAGGATGGTCATGTACTGGCTGGCGGCCGCGCGTGCGCCGTCGACGTCGCCATCGTCGAGCAGGAGGCGGTACAGCTTCTCGTGCGCGGCGAGATGTTTCGGCGCGCGTTCGATGATCGCGCGCAGGTGCTCGGTCGCCTTCTCGGTCAGGCCGTATTTCGCGAAAACCTCGGCCTCGGTGAGGTGTTCGGTGACGAAGTCGACATCCTCGCTGCCGTCCTGTGCATCGAGATCGATTGCTGCCAGTTCGACTGCGGATTGCATGCGCGACAAGGTCGGCGTCCGCGACGGCGGTGGTGGTGATGGCGCCACGGGAGGTGGCGGCGGTTCGAAGCTGGTATCGAGTTCGAGCTCCAACGGCTCCGAGGCGTCAAGATCGAAGGAGAGTGCAGGCTCTTCGTCGAAGGAGTCGAACGATGGCACCGGCTCCTCGATCTCCATCGAAAGCGGTGCGACCGGAACCTCGGCTTGCGTCGGCCGCGCGGGCATCGTGTCGACGCCGCCGATCTGCGTCCGCACGAACTGCAGCTTCGTTCGATGCTGCGCGTTCTGCGGCTCGCGCTGGATCAGCTTCTCCAGAACCTCGGCGGCGTTTTCGAAGCGGCCGCGCGCGACGTGCGCCTCGGCCAGGCTGCTCATCGCCGAAAGGACGTTCGTCTCCTCGTTGAGCCGCGTGTAGAGGGCGACGAGGCGTTCCAGCGTCGGTGCGTGACCGGCATCGACGCGCAGAATGCGGTTGAACAGTTCGACTGCCGCGCCGCGCTCGCCGCGTGCGACTGCCTTTTCGACAACGGGCGTGAGCATGTCGAGCGCGCCGTCGGCGTTTCCGGTGCGGAGATGAAGATCGGCCAGCGTCTCGCGGACGCCGGTGTCGTTCGGATCGCTGGCGATGGCGCGTTCGAGCGCCGCACGGGCTGCGCGCGCGTCGCCTTTGGCCAGCAGGATGCGCCCGTAGACCGAGAGCAGCTTCGCGTTCTCGCCCGCGGATTCGAGCGATGCCTGCACGATCTGAAGGGCGTTGTCGTAATCCTTCGCCTCGAGCAGCGCCGTGACGAGCGATTCGACCAGCTCGATGTTGCTCGAATCGATTTTCAGCGCTTTCTTGAAGACCTGCACGGCCTCGTCGAGCATGCCGCGCTTGAGCAGCATCCGTCCGACGCGGTCGTACTCTTTGAGCGCTTCCTTGGTCTGGTTGTTTTGCGAATAGAGATCGGCCAGCTTGACGTGAACGTTGATCGAGTTCGGATCGAGCTCGGAGATCTTCCGGTAAATTGCCAGCGCGTTCCCCGGATCGCCGTGCTTGAGGTAGTAGTCGGCGAGCACCTGGTACTGGCTCTTGGCCTCCATGGCCAGCCCTTGTTTGCCGTAGAGATCGGCCAGCTTGGCGTAGATGTCGAGCCTGGAGGGATCGAGCTTGTTGATTTTTTTGTAGATGGCGATGGCTTTGAGGAAGAAGCCGTCGCGCGAGTAGTGGTCGGCGATCCTGCCGAAAACCTTGACCGCTTCGTCGTTGCGGTTGATGCGCACCCAGAGATCGCCGATGCGATTCAGAGTGTTGACGTCGCTGGGGTTATCGTCGAGGAGGCGCTCGTATTCTTTGATCGCCGGCTCGATCTTCCCCTTCGCAACCAGCTTCTCGGCGCTGGCGATGATTTTATCGCGTTGGATCGCCATCGGCTCCGTTCCGCACGAACAGCAACATCGGTTCGTCCACCCCTTCGAACGATCTGCGGTGAATCGGCGAGGGGCCGTAGAGTTTCAGCGCTGCCTGATGCCCCTCAGTCGCGTACCCTCGGTTGTGTCGAAAATCGTAAACAGGGTAGAGGTCATGATACGACTCCATCAACAGATCGCGATAGACCTTCGCGACGATGGACGCCGCGGCGATGGAGACGCTGCGCCGATCGCCTCCAATCAGCGGAACCTGCGGCAGATCCATGTCGATGGTGACGGCGTCGAGCAGAAGGATGTCGGGACGGACTTCGAGGTTCTCGACCGCCGCGATCATGGCCCGCTTGCTGGCCTGCAGAATGTTGATGGCGTCGATGGTCCGCGGCTCGATGACGCCGACGGCGCAGGCGCGGGCGCGGCGGAGGATGAGCCGGCAGACGTCGATGCGGTCGTCGTGATCGACAAGCTTGGAGTCGTTGACACCGACGAGCGTGGGCTCGGTGTCGAGAATGACGCAGGCGGCGACAACAGGACCGGCCAGACATCCGCGGCCGACTTCGTCCGTGCCGGCGATGGCCCGAAAACCGGAATCGCGGAGCCGGCGCTCGACCGCTGACATCTCAGCGACCCTCGCCAACTCCGCGAAGAGGTTCGTCACCAGCCGTTCGGCCGGCTTCGGTTTAGCGTTTGCGCTTTTCTTCGATGCGGGCAGCTTTGCCGCGGAGATCCCGGAGGTAGTAGAGCTTCGCGCGGCGGACCCGGCCATGGCGTTCAACCTCGATGTGATCGATGCTGGGGGAGTTCAGAGGGAACATACGCTCCACGCCGATTCCGCCGGAGATTTTGCGGACGGTGAACATCTGCCGCGCGCCGCCGCCTTTGCGTGAGATCACCAGACCCTGAAAGATCTGGATGCGCTCTTTGTCGCCTTCTTTGACCTTCACGTGGACCTTGATCGTGTCGCCGGGCGCGAAGTTGGGCATGTCGGTTCGCGCTTCACGCGATTCGACGAGTTTCATGAAATCCTGAGCCATTTTGACAACCTTCCTGTGTTCTGAAGCGAGCCCGCAAGGATCGCCGATTTGGGTTCTTTAATCAACAGCCCGGCGTAGAACGGCACTGAGAGGGGACTCATTCCTCCCGAATCCGCTTCAGCATCGCCCGCGCTTCGTCGTCCAGATCGGCGCTCTCCAGAAGGTCCGGCCTCTTCGCCAGCGTCGCGCGCAAACTCTGCTCTTTCCGCCACTTACGAATTTTCTCGTGATGCCCTGACAGCAGCACGTCCGCCACCCGCATCCCCCGCAACTCCTCGGGACGCGTGTAATGCGGATAGTCGAGCAGGCCCCGAAAGAAGGAGTCCTCCTCGACCGACCCGCTGTTGCCGACGACGCCTTCGATCATCCGGCCTACGGCATCCGCGATGAGCATGGCCGGCAATTCACCCCCGGAGACGACGAAATCGCCGATCGAAATCTCGTCCGGCTGCAGCGCCTCGCGGATCCGTTCGTCGAAGCCTTCGTAGCGCCCACAGAGAATGACGACGTGGTCTTTGTTCGCCAACTCGCGTGCGATGGTTTGGTTGAAGAGCCGGCCCTGCGGCGAAGTCATGACGACATGCCCGCCACCGATCGCGTCGACGCATCGCAACACCGGCTCCGCCAGCATCACCATCCCCGGCCCGCCGCCATACGCCTCGTCGTCGGTCGAGCGATGTTTGTCCGTCGCGTAGTCGCGCAAATCCCAAACGCGAACGTCCAGAAGTCCCTGCTTGACGCCACGCGCGATGATCCCCTCAGCCAGCAGAGGCTCGAACATCTTCGGGAAGATGGTGACGAAATCAATTCTCATGCCGTTCTCCGCCCCTCCGCGTCTCCGCGTGAACCGTCTCCCTGTTGACCGTCACAGATCTTCGATGCCCTCGGGAAGATTGACGACGATCGTCCGCGCTTCGAGGTCGAACTTCGTGCAGATGTCCGCGGCAAACGGGACATCGAATCGACCGCGAGGTCCCTCGATGACCAGCAGCACGCCCCCACCGGTTTCCTCGATCTCGATCACTTTTCCGCGCGCAACCCCGAGGTCATCCATCAGTGTGAGCCCGATGAGGTCATGGAGAAAGTACTCATCCTCATCCAGTTTTCGCGCCTCGGACGCGGGAACTTCCACCGTCCAGTTCTGAAGCAACTGCACTTCCTCGGGCGAGTCGAGACCGCCGAACTTCACCAACGCGCGACCGGCGTGGATGCGGACGGATTCAATCGCGGCATCACGCGTCGACGACTCATCGGGAGAGACAAGCGTCACCGCAGAAACCTCAGTGAATCGCTCCGGAGAATCGGACCACGCCTCCACGCTCGCTTCGCCGCGGACACCGTGCGCCTTGCGGATGATGCCGAGGGCGATGCGGTCCCCGGACATGCGTCAGTCGACGATGTCGAGGGTGTAGCGGCGGCGCGATTTGTGGCCGGCGGCGGCGAGCAGCGTGCGCATCGCGCGCGCCGTCCGGCCCTGGCGGCCGATCACTTTGCCGAGGTCGGCCTGCGCCACCTCGAGCTCGACGACAGTTTGGTCGCCGCGGTTGTACACATGCGTGTTCACCGCCTCGGCGTCATCGACGAGCGATTTGGCGACGAACTCGATCAGCTCTTCCATGGGAGGAAGTTACGCGACTTTGTTCTTCTTGAGAAGCGACTTCACGGTCGGCGAGAGCTGGGCTCCCTTGCTGACCCAGTAATCGACGCGTGCTTTGTCGATCTTGACGTCGGCCGGATTCTTCTTCGGATCGTAGTGGCCAATCTGCTCCACCGTCGCGTTGCTGGGCGTTTTCAGCGAGTCGGAAACGACGACGCGGTAAAACGGCGAGTGGGTCGCGCCCTGGCGGCGCAAGCGAATCTTCAACATGTCGTGTGATGCTCCTTCGTGAATAGGGCCGGCAATCCTACCGAACCGGGGCGTGAAACCGCAACCGGTCACAGCTCATTCCGAGCTGTCATCCTGAGCCGCCGGAGGCGTCGTAGCCGAAGGCGAAGCGCCGCAGGACGGTCGAAGGACCCGGCCCCTGCTAACCCGGAAGGGTGGGTGGCAAGTCACGATGCAAGCACTGAGGGGGTCCTTCGACCGTCCTTCGCGACTTCGGCTTCGCCTGCGTCGCTTCGGCGACTCAGGATGACAGTGCTACCCCATCAATCCCGGAGGCATCCCCTTCATCATCTTGCCGAACTTTCTCGCGCCGAAGCCTTTGGAGAAGGTGCGCATCATCTTCTTCATCTGGAGGTATTGCTTCAGCAGCTGATTGATCTGCTGCACCGAGGTGCCGGAGCCTTTGGCGATGCGCTTTTTGCGTTTGCCGTCGATGACTTGCGGGAACTCGCGCTCCTTTTTCGTCATCGAGTCGAGGATGGCCTGCATGCGCACGATCGCCTTCTCGTCGATGTCCTCTTCGCTGATCTTGCCGGCGCCGGGGAGCATGTTCACGAGCGACGACAGCGGACCCATTTTCTTGACCTGCTGCAGTTGCGAGCGAAGGTCTTCGAGCGTGAACTTGTCCTTGGCGACGCGCTGTGCGAGGCGCTCGGCTTCCTTGCGGTCGATGTCCGTCTCGACCTTCTCGATGAGCGAGAGCACGTCGCCCATGCCGAGGATGCGTGAGGCCATCCGGTCGGGATGGAAGACATCGAGATCGGCGTACTTTTCGCCGACGCCAACGAGTTTGATCGGACGGTTGACGACCGACTTGATCGAGAGCGCCGCACCGCCGCGGGCATCGCCGTCGAGTTTCGTCAGGACGATGCCGGTGACGCCGAGACGGTCATCGAATTCTTTGGCCGACTTGACCGCGTCCTGCCCGGTCATGGCGTCCGCGACGAAGAGGATTTCGCTCGGACGCGTATCGCGCTTGATCGTGTCGAGCTCCGCCATCAGCTCGGCGTCGATGTGGAGGCGGCCGGCGGTGTCGAGAATGACGGTGTCGTAGAGCAGCGTGCGCGCGTCGGTGACGGCGCGGCGCGCGATCGAAAGCGGATCACGATCCTCGCCGATCTCGAAGAACGGGACGTTCACGCCCTTCGCCACGATGCGCAACTGCTCGATGGCGGCGGGACGGTAGACGTCGCACGGCACGAGCAGCGGACGGCGTCCGCGGTTTTTGAGGTGCAGCGCCAGCTTGCCCGAGGTCGTCGTTTTACCGGAACCCTGCAGGCCCACCATCATCACCACGGCCGGCGAGCCGACCAGCGCAAGGCCAACTTCGTTGCCGCCGAGGAGCTCCTGGAGCTCGTCGCGGACGACCTTGGTGACCTGCTGCGCGGGCGAGAACGCGGTCAGAACATCCTGCCCCACCGCCTTTTCGCGGACGCGGTTGGTGAACTCTTTGACGACTTTGAAATGAACGTCGGCTTCGAGCAGCGCGACGCGGATTTCCTTCAGCGCGTTGTCGATGTGCCACTCGTTGAGTGCCGCCTCGCCGCGCAGGGTCTTGAAGACCCGATCCATCTTGTCCTGCAGGTTGTCGAACATGCCGCGCTTGTAACGCGGGCGGTGGCATTTGTCATCCCGGCGCGCCGTTTTGCACCGCGTGGCCGAGCTGGCGAAGAGGCTTCCCGAGAACGTTCCCGGCGATTTCTACGTCGATGACACCTGCATCGACTGCGACGCCTGCCGCATCTTCGCGCCCACCGTTTTCAGCGATACCGGCGATCAATCGGCGGTCTTTCATCAGCCGGAAACGGATGAGGAGATTCTCGCGGCGCAGAAGGCGCTGATTTCGTGCCCCACAGCTTCCATAGGATCGATCACGAAGCACGACATGCGTCCGGCGTTGTCGTCGCTGCCGGAGCTGATCGATGGCGACGTCTACCGTTGCGGCTACGCTTCCGAGTCGTCGTTCGGCGCGATCAGCTATCTCGTTCGCAGGCCGCAGGGCAACATCCTCATCGACTCGCCGCGCTTTTCGGGGCCGCTGGTCAAGAACATCGCGGCGATGGGCGGCGCGTCGCGGATGCTGCTCACGCATCAGGATGACGTCGCCGACCACGCCCGTTTCGCGGCGCGGTTCGGCTGCGAGCGCGTACTGCATCGCGAGGACGTCCACGCGCGCACTGCAACGATCGAGCTGCAGCCTGAGGGCCGCGATCCGATCGACCTCGGCGGCGGCATGTTAATGATCCCGACGCCGGGCCACACGAAAGGCCACGCCGTTTTTCTCGATCGCGACACCTACCTTTTCACCGGCGATCACCTCGCCTGGAGCGAGCAGCGCGGACATCTCTACGCGTTTCGCAGCGCGTGCTGGTACTCGTGGAAGGAGCAAATCCGCTCGATGGAGCGTCTGCTCGACTATCGCTTCGAATGGGTGCTGCCCGGCCACGGCCGCCCGATCCATCTCAATGCCGCAACGATGCACGCCAGCCTGGAACGCTGCATCGCATGGATGAACGAGCGATAAACCGGCATTCTCCGTGCTCTGACTCGCCGCTATGCTGTTCGTCGCATTTGTCGTTACCTTCCTGATCCTCTGGGCGCTCGTTTATGCGGCGCTGCCGGCGGTCCGTCACATCGGACGATTGCTGGCGCGCGCCATCGCGAGGAGCGCGCGTGTGTCGCGGATCGTTTCGACGGCACACGAGCGTTCGAAGAATTACCTGCCGGTCGCGGCGATCCTCATCGCCGGCACGCTTTTCACGGCATGGGCCGGCGATTCCTTCCTCGACCTCGCCGAGAAAGTGCAGGGCAAAAACGCGTCGCTGCAGAGGATCGACGGGTCGATTCACGACTGGGCCGTGAGCGAGCGGACGTCCGGAGCGACGGCGTTCTTCACGGGCATGACGATCATCGGCGGCCCGCTTGGTCTCGCTGTTCTGCTGACGATGGTCGGAATCGTTCTCGCGATCCGCCGCCGCTGGAGCTGGCTGATCTACATCGCCATCACATTCGCCGGAGGCTGGCTTCTGGACCTGGAGTTGAAACGCTACTTCGCGCGCGCCCGTCCAGTGGCCGCTGAAATGATGCGGCGCGCGAATGGCTATTCGTTTCCGAGCGGGCACGCCCTCGGCTCCGCTGTCGCCTTCGGTGCGCTCGCCTATCTCGCCTTCCGCGCGATCCACAGCTGGCCGGTGAAAACAGCCGTCATCGCATTGCTCTACACGCTCGTTGCTTCCGTCGCGCTTTCCCGTGTCTACCTCGGCGTCCACTGGATTTCGGACGTGCTGGCCGGCGTCACGGTCGGAACGGTGTGGGTGACGACGACGATGGTCGCGTACGAGACGACGCGGCGAATCCGACGCCTGCGAAGTCGCCGGAACGAAGTCTCATGACAACGGATGGACGGGCCCGTCGACCGCGCGTGATGGTGCGCGGTTTCCGTACAGCTCGCGCACGAGCTGGCCGATGGTGTGATGATCGAGTGCATTGTTCATGCAGGCGCTGAGCTTCTTGAAGAGATCGCCGATCATCGTCCGCTCGTTGTCTTCCATGTGAATCTCGGGAACATCGCGCTTCAAACCCTCCACCTGCGCGACCACCTCTTCGATGGTGATGCGGTCGGGGTCGCAGCCGGGGACGAAGCCGGCCCAGTCGCCGCCGATCTCCTTGACGAGCTGCCCGTCTTCGAGCCTGCGAAGGACGCGCAGCATCTGTGAATCGGTCGTCCCGAACTGTTCGGCCAGCCGGTACGACGACGGCGCCTCCTCGCGGCGATCGAAGCGCCGCGCGATTTCGACCAGCGCGCGAAGAGCGAAGTAGAGATCGAAGCGCGGTTCGTCCTGTACTTGCTGCTCGCTGGCGCGCAGCAGTCCGTACAGGTTCTGGTAGACGAAGCTGATCTCGACGCCGAGGAGGATGACCACCCAGAGGATCTGGATGGCGATGAGAAAGATGATGGCCAAACCGAGCGCGCCATAGATCAGATTGAAGCGTCCGTGGAAGAGGTGATCGGCGTAGATGCCGAAGCCCCAACGGACCAGTGTGAAGAGCGCAGTGGTGACGATTGCGCCGACGGCCGCGGAGCTGAAACGCACGCGCGTCGCGGGCACCAGCCAGAACAGCATCGTGAACGCGATAAAGAGGACGAGGATGGGCGCAATCGTAAAAATGATGTCCCGCTGGAAAAGCACGCGCAGGTAACGGTTCTTTTCGAGCGTGCTGGTGGTGGTAAACGAGATCGCCATCAGCACCGGACCCCAGAAAAAGAGCATCGTGAAGGCGATGATCTTTGGCCGGTATCCGCGCACGCTGCGCACCTTCCAGATCTGATTGATGGTGGCCTCGACGGCAAGGAAGAGCCGGAAGGTGATGACGATGAAAATGATCACGCCGAACGTCGATGCCGCCTGCGCGTTCTCCGCGAATTTCGCGATGTGATACGAGATGACCGGCGATTGATACGGGATGACGTTGTTGAGAATGTTGTCGATCTGCGCCTGCGAGTTCGGGAAGAGATTGCGGAAGTAGCGCTGCAGCGCCTGCGTGAACGCGACCAGCAGCGGGATGAGAGAGAGCAGCGTGGTGTAGGCGAGCGACGCCGCGCGCGACGTTCCTTCGATGTCGTAGAACTCGCGCGCGACCTCGCGCAGGAAGAGGAAAAACTCGACCGTCGTCACCCGCGCTCGTTTCCGGCCGTGCGCTTCGCGACGGTAGAGCAGGACGGCCGGATCGGTCAGCCAGCTCCAGACCACCTGGCGCGCCAATGCGAAGTTGGTTTTGAACTTCGCGCGCCGTTCGCCCTCGCGGCGGATTTCGGTCATGGCTCAACTATAAAGGCAAGGAGTGAGCCTGCGCGGCCGGATGCGATACCGTTATGCGATGGAAATCCGCCCGCCCGCCGTCGCCGGCACGTTTTACGAGGGGACGCCGGAGCGCCTCGCGGCGCAGGTGGCGGCCTGCGTAGCCGAGAATCCGGTGCCGGAATCGAAGGAGCGCTTCATCGGCGCGGTCGTGCCTCACGCGGGATTGATGTACAGCGGCCACGTGGCGGCGGCGTTCTATGCCGCCGCGGAACTGCCGCGCAGGTTCATCATCCTCTGCCCCAATCACACCGGCTTCGGGCACTTCGCGGCGATCAATCGTTCCGGGCAGTGGTCGACGCCGCTCGGCAACGTCGCCATTGACACGCCGCTGGCCGACGCGCTGATGCAACAGTCGCATCTTCTCGCCGAGGATTCGCGCGCGCACGCACGAGAGCATTCGCTGGAAGTCCAGCTCCCCTTCCTCCAGGAACTCCTCGGCGACTTCACCTTCGTACCGATCTGCCTCGGCGCGAACCGCTACGACTACTGTGAAGAGATCGGCCACGCCATCGCGAAAGTGGTCGCCGCGGCCGGGGAGCCGGTCGGCATCCTGGCCAGCTCGGACCTCAATCACTACGAGGATCAGAAAACGACGCTGCGCAAGGATCAGCTCGCGATCGACGAGGTGCTGAAGCTCGATCCGCGCGAGTTGTGGCACGTGGTCGAGCAGTTCGACATCTCCATGTGCGGCTTCATCCCCACGACGACGATGCTCATCGCCGCGAAACAACTGGGCGCGAAACAAGCAACGCTGCTCAAACACGCCACGAGCGGCGACATCAACGGCGACTATTCGCACGTAGTGGGATACGCCGCGATCGTGGTGGTGTGACCTCATGAAGATCGTGTTCGCTAGCGCCGAGGTTTCTCCGATCGCGAAGACGGGCGGATTGGGCGATGTGTGCGGATCGCTCCCGAAGGCGCTGGCGAAGCTGGGGCATGACGTCACGATCTTCATGCCGTGCTACCGGCAGGCGCGCGAGTGGTTCGCGAACAACGGCGTTGAGCTCGAAGAGGCGCTGCCGACGACGCATGTGTCGTGGGCCGATTGGGCGGCTGAGTCGAATTTCTTGCGGACGACGCTGCCGGGAACGGAGATCCCGCTGATTCTCGTCGCCAATGACTACTACTTTCGCCGTCCGCACATTTACTCGCCTCGATTCGACGGCTACGACGACGGCATCGAACGCTTCACCTTCTTCTGCCGCGCCGTCGTCCGTGGCTGCGAGCTCCTCGGCATCGCGCCGGACATCGTTCACGCGCACGACTGGCACACAGCGCTGCTGCCGGTCTATCTCCATTCAGGACTGCGCCGCACCGATCAGTTCGAACACGCGCGCTCCGTCTATACGATCCACAATCTCAACTACCAGGGCATCGGCGCCGCGGAACGCTTCCCGTCGTTCGGACTGCATAGCCGCTATTGGGCGCCGGACGCGCTCGAACATTTTCGCGACGTCAATCTGATGAAGGGCGGCATCATCCTGGCCGATCAGGTCACGACGGTTTCGCCGACGTACGCGCGAGAAATCCAGACCCCCGAGCATGGCGCCGGGCTGGACGGAATCCTGCGCAGCCTCGCGTTCAAGCTTCAAGGCATCGTCAACGGCATCGACGTCGAGGAGTGGGATTCAGAGACCGATCCGTACCTCCGCTCGCATTTTTCCGCGCAGCGTCTGGCCGGCAAGAACCTTTCGAAGCGCGCGCTGCTGCGCGAGTTGAAGCTACCGCTGAAGGCGAAAACGCCACTGCTGTCGTTCATCTCGCGGCTGGTCGATCAGAAAGGGATCGATCTCCTCATCGCCGCCCTCCCGCACATGCTCGCCGCCGGCGCGCAGGCGGTGATCCTCGGCTCGGGCGAGCCGCGCTACGAAAACGCGCTGCGGCAGATCGCGGCGCAACATCCCGATTCCTGCCGCGTCGTCATCGGCTTCGACAATCCGCTCGCGCATCGGATCTACGCGGGCGCCGACATCCTGCTCATGCCGTCGATGTACGAGCCGTGCGGCCTCAATCAGATGTACGCGCTGCGCTACGGCACGGTGCCGGTGGTTCGGCTGACCGGCGGACTGGCCGACACCGTGATCCCGTTTCACGGTGCGAATCTGGAAACGGCGAACGGCTTCGGATTCCTATCGACGAACGCGGCCGACTTTTTCACCGCCACCTGGCTGGCCATGCTCAACTACCGCGAGCCGAAGACGTGGCGGCGCCTGCAGGCGAACGGCATGGCCGCCGATTTTTCGTGGGAACGCTCGGCACGCGAATACGAGTCGGTCTACCATCGCGCGCTCAACTCATGAAAAACGCTGCGTACGAAGAATGTTTCGCGTCGATCTCCGCCATCTGGCGCGATGAAGACGGCCAGTCGCTAGACGACATCGCGTTGATGGCGACCATCAACTCGGTTCTGTCGCACCGCTTCCCGCACTTTTACTGGACAGGTTTCTACCGCGTCTGCGGCACGCGGCTGATCGTCGGTCCGTACATCGGCACGGTCGGTTGTCTGCAGATCGAGATCGGCAATGGAGTCTGCGGTACGGCGGCGGCGAAGCGCGAGACGGTCATCGTCGCGGATGTGAATCAGTTTCCCGGCCACATCGCCTGCGATCCCAACTCGAAGTCGGAGATTGTCGTGCCGGTCTTCGGACCGGACGGTGAGTTGATCGCGGTCTTGGACGTCGACTCCGACCAGCTCGATTCGTTCGATGAAGAGGATCAGCGCGGCCTGGAAAAAATCATCGCGCTCTTTCGCGAACTGTAGGGCCGCCGTTTCCGGCGGCCCCACCGAATCGTTACGCCGCGACGGGCTGGTAGCGCGCGTCGCCGAAGCCGAGGATCGGATAGAAGATGAACGGCAGGAGCAGCAGGCCGAGAGCGAAACCGATGCCTTTGCCGAAGTTTCGCGCCACCGCGATCAGCAGGATGATGGCGACGATGAAGTTGACGAACGGGATGAGCAGCAGAATGATCCACCAGAGCGGCTTCCCGGCGATCTCGAGCAAAACGATCATGTTGTAGATCGGGATGATCGCCGCCCAACCCGGCTTGCCGGCTTTGACGAAGACCTTCCACATCCCGATGACGACCAGCAGGACTATGACGATCCAGCAGATCATCGCTCCTGTGCCCATGGCGGCGGCGTATAGCGGTAACCCCGTGGTGGTCGTTGTCGTGTCCTGTAACAACGCGAGTGCGAACAGAGAGGTCATGGCTCTTCTCCTTCTTCTTTTCCCGTTTGTGGACGAGCAACGACGGTACACCGGACTCAGCTATAGCGCAATGATGCCTAACCGAGAATCGCGTCCAGCTCCCCGGCGATGTCGCGGAGCGAGTAAAGGCGCGTCGATGCGGGGTCGGAGATGAGCGCGTTCAGCGACGGTGTCTCGAATCCTGCGGCTGCGAGTTGTCTGGCGATCGGAATCGCTTCTTCGCGCAATCCTTCCGGCGGATGCGGCAACTCCTCGCCGCCGCCTTCGACGAATGTCTGACGCTCGATTGCCTTCATCCGCTCGCGAAGTTTCGATTGAAACGCGCGGATCTGCGTGAGGACGGCGGGATCGAGAGCCGTCGCAGCCGTGAGTGCATCGATGTCACGGTGCAAGGTGGCAATGATCGGCGCGAGGCGGTCGGCGTCCGACTGCGGCAGCTCATCGACTGCGGCGCTCAGATCGTTGAATGCGAATTCGATGTCGCTCGCGACGGACGCGTTCACGCCGGCGCGACCGGCCGCGATCGCGTTCACGAGGATGTTGATGCTCAACCCGAGTTGCGGCGCGATCTCGCGGTCGATGTCGCTCGCGGCGGCTCGCAGCTGGAACAGCGCCGCCTCGAGCATCACAACGTCAGTCATTCTTTGTTGAGGAACTTCGTCAATCCGGTGAGGATGTCGATCGGCAGCGGGAAGACGATGGTGGTGTTCTTCTCCACGCCGATCTCGGTCAACGTCTGCAGGTAGCGGAGCTGCAGTGCCGTCGGCTGCGTGGCCAGAACGTGCGCCGCATCCGCCAGCCTTTGCGACGCCGCGAACTCGCCCTCGGCGTGAATCAACTTCGCCCGCTTCTCGCGTTCGGCTTCGGCCTGCTTGGCCATCGCGCGAAGCATCGACTCCGGCAGATCGACCTGCTTGACCTCTACGTTCGCGACCTTCACGCCCCACGGCTCGGTGTGCTGATCGAGGATGCTCTGGATGCGCGCGTTGAGCGCGTCGCGATGGGCCAGCAGTTCGTCCAGCTCCACCTCGCCGAGGACGGAGCGGAGGGTGGTCTGCGCAAACTGGGAGGTCTGGTAGCGGTAGTCGAAGACTTCGACGACGGCGCGCCGCGGCTCGATTACGCGCAGAAACACGACCGCATTCACCTTCAGCGTGACGTTGTCGCGCGTGATGATGTCCTGCGGCGGCACTTCGAACGCTTCCTGACGCAGCGAGACGCGCACGATGCGATCGATTGGCGCAAACACTAGAAAGATGCCGGGCCCTTTGGCCTCGGAGAGCAGCCGGCCGAGGCGGAAGATCACGCCGCGTTCGTACTCGGGAAGGATCTTGATCGAGCTGAGAAGGTAGAGGCCGACGATGATAATGATGATGAGCAGACCGAGATTCATGGAGCCCTCCGCGCGAATTCGTGGATTGTAGGCTACTCGGCAGGCTCGACCACGAGATGCAACCCATTCACGCTGGCCACGCGCACGCGAGCGCCCTCGGCGATGGCGTTGCTGGCGATCGCGTTCCACAGCTCGCCGTGAACGAAGACCTTGCCGTCCGGCTCGAGCGGCGTGCGGGCGATTCCGATCAGTCCGACCATCCCTTCTTTCCCTGTCGCGATCTTTCCGTGTCGCGCTTTGAGAACGAGTGTGGTCAGGAAAACGGCGATCACTCCAATCGGAATGCTCGCCGCGAACGCCGTGATGGGGTTCACGCGCATCTGCGCAATCGGTCCGTCGACGAGAAACAGCGCGCCGATGACCATGCTCACGATCCCACCGATGGCGAGGACGCCGTGCGACGCGAACTTCGCCTCGAGCGCGAATAGTGCGAATGCGACCAGCAGCAGCGCCAGTGACGCGAAGCGCGTCGGCAGAAAGTTCAGCGCGAAAAGCGCGAGTACGATCGCGATCACGCCCACAACACCCGGAATGACCGCGCCGGGATGATTGAACTCCGCGAAGATCGCCAACCCGCCGAGGACCAGCAACAGGAAGGCGATGTTGGGATCCATCAGCGACGACATCAGCCGCTGCCGCAGCGTCATCTCGATCGTGTTGATGTGCGCATTCGTCACGTGCAGCGTCACGTTTGAGCCGTCGTAGCGCTTGAACGTCCGGCCATCGATCGCGCGCAGGAGCGCCTGCTCGTTCGGCGCGATCACATCGATCAACTTCTGCTGCAACGCTTCCTGTTCGGTGAACGACTTCGACTCGCGCACGGCGCTTTCGGCCACGGCCACATTGCGTCCGCGTTTGTTCGCGATCGTGCGCATGAAGGCCGCGGCATCGTTCTCCATCTTCGCCTTCATGATCTCGTCCATCTTTTCGCCGAGGATGACCGGATGCGCGGCGCCGGTGTTCGTGCCGGGCGCCATCGCCGCGACGTCGGCAGATTCGAGGATGAAGAATCCCGCAGACGCGGCGCGGCTCCCGGCCGGCGCCACGTAGACAATGACCGGCACTCGCGAGGTCATGATCTTCTCGACGATCGAGCGCGTGGAGTCGAGCAGTCCGCCCGGCGTGGTCAGCTCGATGATGACGGCGTCGTCGTGCTCGCGCTGCGCCTGATCGATCGCGCGGCCGATGAATTCGTCGCTGATCGGATGAATCATGTCGTTGATGTTCAGCCGCAGCACGCTGGCGTGAAGCGGAATGGCGGCGGCCAGGAGCGCAGCGAGGATCAGAGCGCGTCTCATGGCGATGATCGTACTCCTGTGCTACTGCGGCCCGTAGTCCGGCGTCGGCTCATAGTTGAAGAATTTGGTGATGTCGTTTCGGAACACGAGTTTGAAGTCGCCGATCGGGCCGTTGCGCTGTTTGCCGATGATGATCTCGGCGATGCCCTTCTCCTCGGTGTCCTTGTTGTAGACCTCATCGCGGTAGATGAAGCAGACCACGTCGGCGTCCTGCTCGATCGATCCCGACTCGCGAAGGTCGGAGAGCTGCGGGCGGTGATCGCCGGTGCGCTGTTCCGGGCGGCGCGAGAGCTGGGAGAGTGCGATCAGTGGAACGTTCAGCTCCTTGGCGATCGCTTTCAAGCCGCGCGAGATCTGCGAAACCTCCTGGTTGCGCGACTCGACCTTTCCTTTGACGGACATGAGCTGGAGGTAGTCGACCATGATCATGTCGAGGCCGGCCTCCATCTTCAGACGCCGAGCTTTTGCGCGCATCTCCATGATGTCGATGCCGGGCGTGTCGTCGACGAAGATCTTCGCCTTGGCAAGGCGCGCCGAGGCGTCGGCCAGATCGCGCCAGTTTCGCTCGCTGAGCATGCCGGCGCGGATGAGGTGATTCGAGACGCCCGATTCGGACGAAAGGATGCGCAGACCGATCTGCTCCTTCGACATTTCCAGCGAGAAGACGCCCACCGCGTACAGCCGCTGCGACGGCGGCCGCGGATCGCCGGAGCGATCGGGGATGGCGATCGACTCCGCCATGTTCATCATGAAGGACGTCTTCCCCATTGACGGCCTAGCGGCAATAATGATTAAATCTTGCGGCTGGAACCCCGACGTGAATTCGTTGAATCTGTCGTAGCCGGTGGGGATGCCGGTGATCAGTTTTCCGGCGTGCTGCAGCTGCTCGATCGCGGTCATGTTCGACCGCGTGATGCGATCGAGCGCGACAAACCCTTTCTCGATCGACCCCTCGGCGATTTCGTAGATCGACTTCTCGGCGATGTTGAGCACGTCCGCCGGCTCGCCCGGCGCGTCGAGCGCGGCGCGCATCACCGAGTTGCCCATCACGATCAGCCGCCGCAGCGTCGACTTCTCTTTGACGATGTGCGCGTACCGCTCGACGTTGGCGATGTCCGGAATGCCGTCGACCAGCGACGCGACATACGCCGTTCCGCCCACCTGCTCGAGCTGCGCGTTCTTGGCCAGCTCCTCGCGCAACGTCAGCAGATCGATCTCGCGGCTCTGCTCGGCCAGCCGACGCATGGTTGCGAAAATCGTCCGATGCGCGTCGCGGAAAAAGTCCTCAGTGTTGATGGTGCTGACCACGCGGTAGAACGCATGGTTGTTGATGAGAATCGATCCGAGGACCGCGCGCTCCGCATCGGGAGACTGCGGCAACGGCCGGTCGAGTGCTACGTCGAGTTGCGCTACGGACATTGAATGAAGTGTGCGGAGTCTAGGTGCGTTTGTCACCACTCCCGAATGCCCGCAACCGCTGCACAAACGCTCCACATGATTTCCGCAGGGGATGGCCCGAAGAGGCTGCGGAAAAGTGAAGATTGTTCTTGACAGAGAACGCGAATCCCTACCGTTTGTAGAATCGGAAATCGCGACAGCGTCGCGGCGTTATCATGTGGCGATGCGAGCAACCGCGAAGAAGAAAAAGATGATCAGCCTCAAGCAGATTCGAAGCGCCGCGCGCGCTTCACGGGAAGCGCGCGAGACGCTCAAGGCTCTCGGGTTAGGAAGGCTCTACGCGTTTCAACGGATACCGGACACGACGGAAGTCCGCAGCATGGTCGCGAAGGTGGGGCACTTCGTGTCGATCCTCGATGGCCCTGACATTCTCTTTCCGACGGGGAAGAGCACGTTAGGAATCGAACGGATCCGCGAGGCCGTCGAGGCAGTTCGTGCCGAGCAAAAAAACCGCGCCTAAGGCGCATCGGCGGCGTTCCGAGTACACCAGAAACGTCTTCATCAACTGTCCTTTTGACGACGAATACACTCCGATCTTCGAGGCGATCGTCTTCACGATTCAGGCATGTGGCTTCCGTCCAATCTGCGCGCGGTCGCGTTTGAATTCTAGCGATGTGCGCTTGCAGAAAATCGTCGACCTTATCGCCCGCTGCCGTTACTCGATTCATGACCTGTCGCGGACGGAGCTTGATCGCGTAAGTACGCTCCCGAGGTTCAATATGCCGCTCGAACTCGGAATCGATATTGGGTGCCGAGTTTTCGGTGCCGACCAGAGCGATAAGAGCTTCCTCATCTTCGATCGCGACCGGTTCCGCTTTCAGACCTACGTCTCCGACATTGCCGGCCAGGACATCGCCGACCATGGTAACGACCCGAATATGGCGATCGCCCGCGCGCGGGACTGGCTCAGGACTGAGGCCAAGCGCACGCACATCCCTGGTGCGAAAGCCATGCAGTCGAAGTATGTCGATTTCCGCAGGGCACTTCCTGCGCTCTGCGAGCGCTTCGAGCTCGACATCTCAGCGTTGACATTCGACGATTTGGTTTTCGTAGTCGGCGCATGGCTAACGCCACCGACGCCCGTCTCCCCCTGACCGGAATGCTCTCCTCCGGTAACCCTGTTGGTCAGCGCGTCGTCTGATACCCCGTCTGGAGGATTTTGATTTGATCAAGCGAACACTCATTCCGCTGCTGCTGCTGGCTTCGTCGGCATTCGCGCAGCAGACCGCGCCGGCTCCTCAGCCGGCGGCTGCCGCAGCGACCGACGATTCCAAGCGGCCCGTGGCCGTTGTCAACGGTGAAACCATCACCGTCGAAAAGCTCAACCGGATGTACGCGAACCTCAACACGCAGATGAGGACCAACTACGACCAGAACGGCGGCAAGGGCGCGCTTCTCGAGAACTACATCCGCAAGCGTCTGCTGCTCCAGGAAGCGTTCAAGACCGGATTCGACAAGAAGCCGGAAGTCGTCGCGACCGTCGAGACCGCGCGCGAGTCGGCGCTCTTTGATCGCTACGTCCGCGACGTCGTGGCCGCGGGCATCGTGACCGATAAAGATATTCGCGACTACTACGATGCGCACCCCGACGACTTCGCCACGCCGGAGAAGGTACACGTGCGGCACATCGTCATTGCCGTCACGAACGCCGGACCCACTCCGAAAACGGACGGCCAAGCGCTCGAGCAGATCAGCAAGATCGCCGCGGAGCTGCGGGCCTCCGATGTCGCGTCTGCGATGGGGAAACCCGACCTGACTACGTTGAACAAACTGCGCCTCGCGCACTTTGAAGAGGCCGCGAAAAAGTACTCCGAGGATGGCTCCGCGGAAAGCGGCGGCGACCTCGGATGGATGTCCAAAGGCCAGCTGGATCCCACGTTCGAAGCTGCCGCATGGGGGCTGAAGCCTGGAGTCATCAGCGGCGTCGTACACACGAAGTTTGGATATCACCTGATCCTCGTCGAAGGGAAAGAGCCGGCCGGTATCGAGTCGTTCGACGCCGTGAAGAGCGGCATCCGCGAGTATCTGATGACGCAGAAAGCGACCGACGTCGTCAACGCGGTGGCGCGGCTCACGAACGAGCTGAAGGCGAACAGCCGTATCAGCGTTTTTCCCGAGAACATCAAGTAATACAGTTTGTGACTGGATACAAAAACGCCCGCGGCGACGCGGGCGTTTTTTGTGTGTCTTGTCCGTGTTTACGACGCTGCGCTGGCCGCGGAATGCGCGCCGTGGGCGGTCTCCCATTCGTCGGCTTCGGTGGAGAAGAGATTGATGCGCGCCTTCTTGTATTCGCGCGTCGGATAGAGGGCCTGCTTCTCGTCGACGCCGGTATCGATGGCGATGTCGTTGATGATCGATTCGCACTCATCGACTGACCGCCCGTGCACGATCGTGTAGAGGTTGTAGGGCCAGTCGTCGTAGACCGGGCGGAGGTAACAGTGCGAGACCGCTTTGTTCTGCGACATCTTCACGCCGACGGCGTCGACGCCATCGCCTTTGACGGCCCACACACCCATCGCGCTCGCGCCGAAGCCGGTCTTGCGTGCCTGCACGACGGCGCCGTAGCGGCGGATGTATCCGCGCTTGAGCAGTGACCTCGCCGCGGCGAGCAACTCGTCGGCAGCGACTCCGTTGGTGCGCGCCATTGCTTCGAATGGCCGCGGCTGAAGCGGCAGATCGCGTTGCAGCAGGCGGACCGATTCAATCTCGACCGGCGTCAGCGGTGCGAGTTCGTTGTCGCCGTGCGAATCGTCAGCGTCACTGCTGCCCTTGAATTGCTTGAGGGTTGGCAGAGGACGGACGGCGTCGCATCCGGCTTCGTCGCCGAGGAGATCGACCGTCTTGTCGAGGCCGAGAATTGATGTCGGCGCGACGGCGATCGTGAACCATAGATTGAAGTCGTTGTTGCGGCGGTAGTTCTGTGTCACGCCAGGATGGGCATTGATCGCCGCCGCGGCTTCGTCGATGCGTTCGGGGTCGACTTTTGCCGCCACGAGGCACGATCGATAGCCGAGAGCGCGCGCGTCGAACTGCGCCGCAAGGTGGCGCACGAGGCCATCGCGCTTCAGGCGCTCGATGCGCTTGATGACTTCTTTTTCCGACATGTCGATCGCCTGTCCGATGAGGGCGAACGGCGTTGAAACCAGGGGAATCTCACTTTGCAGGGCACCCAGCAGCTCACGGTCCCGTTGATCGATTTCCTGCATTTGGATCCTCGGCTAACTAGTGGCGTTCGGTGGTGGGGATGCCCCGGATTGTATGAGATCGGACGCTCCTTCACCAGTGTTCAAATGGAGGAATTGGCGAGTCGTCGAGCGAAATCTGCGGAAACTCGGCGGCATCGAGACGCCTGTCCGTCGCACCTTGCACAAGAAGCGTTGCAACCCACTCTCTGTGACGTCGCGCGGCCTCTTCGGCCGAGGTGCGATCGATCCCGCACCAGTGCTTCGGAAAGTCGTTCAACTTCTCGATCGCCGCATCGAACAGGCGCAGTCCACCGGGATACGTTCCGCGTTTCACGTGGTGATACGCGGCCGCCAGTTGGATGAGCCCTTGCAGAAAACGATGGACGTCCGACTCCGCTTCGAGCCAGATCGTCTCCCACGACTCGTGTGCATCCCAGAACTCGGCGGCGTTGAAGTGATCGAGGCCGGCGCGAAAGTGAGAGACGAAGTCGGGCTTGTTCAGTCTTCCGCCCTCGTGCCGCGGCGCAGCGTCTCGCACATCGCGATCGTGAAATCGGCGGTCGAGCCGATGCCGCCGATGTCGCGCGTGCGATGTTCCGCGCCGGAATCGAGCACCTTCACGATGGCGTCGTCGACGCGTTTGGCCGCGCCCGTTTCGCCGATGTGATGCAGCATCAGGACCGCGGATTTGAGCAACGCCAGCGGATTCGCTTTGTTCTGGCCGGCGATATCCGGCGCGCTGCCGTGCACCGCTTCGAAGACCGCGCCTGCTTCGCCGATGTTCGCTCCGGCGACCACGCCCAACCCGCCCACGAGTCCCGCGGCAAGATCGGAAACGATGTCGCCGTAGAGATTCTCGAGCAGGAGGATGTCGAATTGCTGCGGGTTCATCACCATCTGCATGCAGAGGTTGTCGACGATCTTGTCGTCGGCTTCGATGTTCGGGTACTCCTTGGCCACGTTGCGGAAGCACTGCAGGAAAAGGCCGTCCGACAACTTCATGATGTTGGCCTTGTGCACCGCGGTGACGCGCTTACGGCCGTGCGTGCGCGCGTACTCGAATGCGAAGCGCGCAATGCGCGTGGAGGCTTTCTCGGTGATGATCTTGAGCGACTCGACGACACCAGGGACGACCTCGTGTTCGAGACCGCTGTAGAGGTCCTCGGTGTTCTCGCGCACGACGATGATGTCGACGTCCTCGAAGCGCGTGATGATGTTCGGCATCGACTTCACGGGCCGCAGATTCGCGTAGAGATCGAGCGTCTTGCGGAGCCGGACGTTGATCGACGAGAAGCCGGTGCCGATTGGCGTCGTGACCGGGCCTTTCAGCGCGACCTTGTTTCGCAGAATCGATTCGAGCACGTCGGCTGGCAGAGGATCGCCGAAGCGCGAAATGGCCTCGGCGCCGACGAAGTACTTCTCCCATTCGACGTCGACGCCGGCGCATTCGATGATCGAGACGACCGAGGCCGTGACCTCGGGGCCAATCCCGTCACCGGGAAGAAGTGTGATTTTGTGTTGCGCCATCGTGAATCCTTTCCGCTCGCTCACGCGCCTTCGCTACGGAGAAGTCCGCCGGCAGCAGCGATGAAAGCGCGCCGTATTCGGGCAGCTCATCGATGCAGCGATGGACGCTCTCCAGCGTCGGAGGGATGAAGTCGAGGTAACCCATGCGGCCGCGAACGAGCGGCTGCTTGGAAAACGTGCCTAAGATTTTGAGAGAACGCTGCAGAAGGGTCTCGAAGTAGCGCCGCCGCATCGAACGCCGTTCGCCTTGCGGCAGCTCGGAACGAGCCGGCAAGCCGTGCACGCGCCAGTCCGCATAGTAGTCGACGAGTTCCAGCTCCGTCTCCTCGCCGAGGATGCGGGCCACGCCGCGGTCGCGGAGGAGCGAGGCGACGTCGTACGTGTCCGGACCCATTCTCAGATCCTGATAATCGATCAGGTAAAGCTTGTCGTTAAGAATGTGAATATTTTGTCCATGATAATCGCGATGACATAGAACGTACGGATGTCTGGAGATGTTATCGGCCAGCTTTCTGAGCAACGGTTTCAGCTCCAGCGTGTCCTCGGAGGGTACATTCATCAGCTTCTCGAAAAAGAACTCCCGCGTCATCTCCAGCTCGTTGAAAAAGAAGTCGCCGGTGAATGGAGGATTGATGTCGACGGCGCCCGCCTTCTGAAAGTAGACGAGCAGCGTGATCGCCTTTCGATACCAGCGAATGCCCTCATCGCGGTCGCGGTGCAGGATGTCGAAGGCGGTTACGTCGCCGACGTCCTGTTGGAGCATGACCGCGTCGCTGTGGTGGATCAATTTGGGCAGGTACGCATGCTTCGACGCCGCGTGGTACGCGGAGAGCACCCGCGACAGGTCGCGCCGCACCTCTTCGGGATACCAGGCCAACATGTGCGTGACGCCGTCGGGCAGCACCACGCGGAAGTAGCGGCGGACGGAGGCGTCGCCCGGCAGCGCCCGCGCCGACCAACCCTCCCCGACACACTCGGTGAGAAACGCCGCGGCGTCGTCGGGGAGGGATACGTCGGTCATCGGCTACCGCAGTTGCAAGAACCGGGGGCTATTTCGGCGCCGGTCCCTGCTCCTCGGGCTTGGCGTCGCGGATCACGATCTTGTCTATGCTGGTCGGATTTTTCGGTCGGTCCTGCGGTCCGGTCTCCGCGCCGACGATCTTGTCGGCGACGTCCATCCCCTTCGTGACCTGGCCGAAGACGCTGTACTGGCCGTCGAGCGACGGGTAGTCGGCGACCATGATGAAGAACTGCGACGAGGCGCTGTTCGGATCGCTGGAACGCGCCATCGATACGATGCCGCGCTTGTGCTTGACCGAGTTGAACTCTGCGGCCACGTTCTTGCCCGAACCGCCCGTGCCCCAGGTGGAAGGCGAGCCCGAGACGGTGTTCGGATCGCCGCCCTGGATCATGAAGCCGGGGATGACACGGTGGAACTTCGTGCCGTTGTAAACGCCCTTCTCGGCCAGGTCGATAAAGTTCTTCACGTGGTTCGGGGCAACGTCGGGAAAGAAACGGATATCGATTTCGCCCGCGCTGGTGTGCAGTTCGGCGACTTTGTTCTGGTACTGGCTCATCGGTCTGTTCTCCTCTGCCGCGGCGCTGGACGTCGTGGCCGGCGGTACGGTGGCCTCGGTCGTGGTCGCGCTGCTGGTTGTCATGGTGGTCTCGGTCTGTGCGGTGGTCGTCTCGTTGTTTCCCGTGCTTGACGGCGTGCACGAGGCAACGGCAACGGCAAGCAGCGCGTAGATGACGTTCTTCAAGAGCATTCCTCCTCGGTTAGTCTCGGCGCGAATCCTACTACGCGAGGGCTACGGCCTGCGGCGTCCGCGATCGGAGAATTGCGGACGCGAATTGACGGCGGTTCGTCCGTTGCCGCTGGAGGGGCGGGATTGGGACGGGGATGCCGGACGCGAACTGCCATACGAGCTCGGACGCGGCGGACGCGGCGCGGAGTTACGCACTTGCGGGCGGGATGGCCGCCACGATGTCAACGGTGCCGCGACGGCTTTGTATGCACTCGCGTCGAAACCCTCGGCGACCTTGCGAGGAATGCCGCGGGAGATGAATCGCTCCAGGTCGCGCAGATTGCCGCGGTCGTCGGGCGTGACGAAGCTGATGGCGTCGCCGACCGCCTTTGCGCGTCCGGTGCGGCCGATGCGATGAACGTAATCCTCAGGCTGCGGCGGGAAATCGTAATTGACGACGTGCGAGATGCCTTCGACGTCGATACCGCGTGCGGCGATGTCGGTCGCGACGAGCACGCGCACCGTTCCGGCCTTGAACGCTTTCAGCGCGGCGATGCGCTGGCTCTGGCTGCGGTTCGAATGCAGCGTGGCGGTGTTGATGCCGGACGACGCGAGCTTGCGCGCAATCTTGTCGGCGCCATGTTTGGTGCGCGAGAAGACGAGGACGGAGTCGAGTGTCTCGTCGCGGAGGAGATGAAGCAGCAGCGGCAGCTTCGCTTCTTTCGTTGTCTCGTAGACAAACTGCGTGACCAGTTCGGCGGGATTGGCGCGGCGGCCGATCTGGACAGTTTCTGCATTGGAGAGAAACTCGTTTGTCAGCGTCTCGATCTCTTTCGAAAGCGTGGCCGAAAACATCATCGTCTGCCGCTGTTTCGGCAGCGCTTTGACGATGCGGCGCATGGCGGGTAGGAAGCCCATGTCCAGCATGCGGTCGGCTTCGTCGAGGACGGCGACTTCGAGGCCGGAGAAATCGACGTGGCCCTGATCCATGAGGTCGATGAGGCGTCCCGGCGTGGCGATGACGATTTCAGTCCCGGCGCGGAGGGCCTGGATCTGCGGCCGTTCGCCGACGCCGCCGTAAACGGTAGCGATACGAAGGTGAAGATGGCGCGCGTACTTGCGGACGTTCTCTTCGATCTGGACGACCAGCTCGCGCGTCGGGGCGATGACGAGGGCGCGCATGCAGCGGCGATTCGTGGCCGAGCCGCGGGCCGAAAGGCGCTGCAGAATCGGCAGCACGAACGCGGCCGTCTTGCCGGTGCCGGTCTGGGCGATTCCGATGACGTCGCTTCCGCGCAGCACGAGCGGGATCGCTTTGGTTTGGATTGGGGTAGGTTCCGTGTAGCCGGCTTCGCGCACGGCTTTGGCGATTTTCGGGTCGAGCCCGAGTGCTTCAAAAGGCATTGGTGTGTCCGTTCCTGTCAGAGTATTTGTTCAGCTCTGACGCTCGGACAGAGGTGAAGCAGTGTGCGATCCAACTCCCCGAGGGTGGAAAAAATTGCCCTAGCGCTTGAAGACGAACGGTTTGCTGATCGCCTTGCCGTCGCCGTCGAAGAAGCGGATGGTCATCGAAAGGGCGTCCAGTTCGACGGTGGCGAAGCCGAGTCGCGCGCTGGCTTCGGACGGGTAAAGCGTGTGCTTGTGCGGGACGAGCGGCGGGACGGGATCGGAGCCGGCGCCGCTGATGAGAAGCCTGGGATTGGCGTCGATCAACTCGAGGTGATGGTCGTGACCGCAGATGTAGAGGTCGACATTCGCGTGGCGCATCAGCGGATCAAGCGTGACCATGCGCACGTGCTGATCGCGCGGGAAGTGGCCGTGATAGCCCGACGAGACGATCGGATGATGACCGGCGGCGATGCGCCACGGCGTCGTTTTCTTTCCGGCGAAGGACTGACGCAACGCATCGGCAGCGTCGTCGTTGCGAGCCGTGGCGTACGGTGTCGTGTCGAGCATCAGCAGTTCGGTGAGGTTTGAATCGATGACGTACTGGCGCGCCGGGAACTGCCAGTGCGGTACGACGGTCGCGCCGATCTGCGCAGACGGCTGCGACTTGCCGCAGAAATCGTGATTGCCGAGGACAGGGAAGATCGGTACGCCGATGCGGCTGAGTGCGCGGACGCGGTTCCATTGCGGATCGGCCGCGGACGACGGACCGCATGGATAGAACGCATCGCCGGTGATGATGACCGCGTCGAGCGGCGTGCGTGCGTGGAGTTTCGCGATGCCGTTGGCGACGCGGTCCGACCCTTCTCCAGTGTCGCCGACGACTGCGATGCGCAGCGTGACCGCGTGCGGCGCGAGCGGCACGTGCGGAATCGGCGCGCCGAGGGTGAGCGTCGCGAGAAGCAGATAGACTGTCGCGATCATGCCGCTGGTGAAGATTTACGCGCCGAAAAGCAAATCCGTTCAGGAGCTTCGTGCAATCTCCGACGGCGTTCACGACGCGCTCGTCGCGCACGCGAACGTTCCGGCGGACGATCGCTTCCACATTCTCAATCGTCTCGAACGTCACGAGATCGTTGCAGACCCATCGTACGGTGGTGTGGCCCGTTCCGAGAACCTCATCATCATCGAGATCACGCTCAACACGGGGCGGACGGTCGAGATCAAGAAAGCGCTTTATGCCGGAATCGCCTCGCGGCTGGAGAAAGCCGGAGTGAGGCCGGACGACGTTCTGATCTCGCTGATCGAGGTGACGAAGGAGAACTGGTCGTTCGGCGGCGGCCGGGCCACGTACGCGTGAAGCGGAGTGCGGACGTCTCGTCTGCATCCGGCGGGCGTCACGCCCGACGGTGGTTTCCGGGATTCAATCGCGGAACGTGCAATGACTCGGGAAACCCCCGTCGGGCGAGACGCCACGCCGGATGCAGGCGAGGACGCCCGCACTCCGCCAGACCGCCTGAGAGCACTTTGCTAGAATGCGCCGCCGCTTTGGTCTGTTGTGGGCGCCCGCGTGACCTGTGTCCGGGTTCGCACGTCAATAGGTCGACAGGCTGCAAATGCTCCGGAACGTGTCCGACTGAGCTTCGGTCCGTCACCGCCTCACCAGACAAACTATGAATCGAACTTTTTCGCTCTGCCTAGCGGCCGTCCTCGTTGCCGGGAGCGCACTCGCGCAGACCGCACAACCGGCGCCGCAGCCGCCCCCCAAACCGAAAGCCGGCACGATCATCGACCGGCCCGACTCGGGAACGATCACCTCCGAGCCGTCGGCGACTCCCGCCCCTGCCACCGCGCTGCCGGGGACGCCCGCGGCCGGACAGCGCATCGAGCGCTTCGAGGCGGTCGGCAACGTCAGCGTTGCCAGCGACACGATTCGCGTCTACCTCGGCGTGAATCCCGGCGAGCCCTACGATGCCGCCGCGCTGCAGCGCAACTTCCTCAACCTCTGGCAGACCGGCCTCTTCGACGACATCCGCATCGAAACCGACAACGCCCCGAGCGGCGGCGTCATCGTGCGTGCGGTGGTCAAGGAGCGGCCACGCATTGGCGCCGTCGAGTATCGCGGCAACAAAGAGCTGAATGCCGCCAAGATCACCGAGCAACTCGATAAGGACAAGATCGACCTGCACGTGGGCAACACCCTCGAGCAGACCCTCGTCCGCCGGGCTGCCGAATCGATCAAGAAGGCCTACTCCGAGGGCGGGTTCGAAGGCGTCACCGTCGACACCACCCTGGAAGACATGGGCGGTAGCGACAAGAAGATCGTCTTCAACGTCAGCGAAGGCATCAAAGCGACCGTCGCGCGCATCGTCTTCACCGGCAACGAGCACTTCTCTTCCCGCCGTCTGAAAAAGCAGATGAAGGAAGTGAAAGAGAACAACATCGTTACCTGGATTCGCAAGAAGAACCTCTACATTCCGTCGAAGCTCGATGAGGATCTCGAGCACGTCAAGAACTACTACCAGGACTACGGCTACACGAACGTGGCGTTCGGCGAGCCGCAGCTGACGACGATCGGAACCGCGAAAAAACCTCGGGTGCGGATCACGATCCCGATCAAAGAAGGAACGATCCATCGCCTCGGCGACGTCACCGTGACCGGTACGACCGTCTTCAAGCCTGAGGCGTTCACCGGCAACTTTCCGGTCAAGAAGGGCGACGTCATTCGCCGCAAGCCGATTCAGGACCGCGTCGACGCGCTCGATGAGTTGTACCGCATGCGCGGCTTCATCTACTCGTACATCAATCCCGAGTACGTCGAGCGCGACAACAACATCGTCGACGTGCATTTCGCGGTCTTCGAAGGCGAGCAGTTCCGCCTCGGCCGGCTGGAGTTCCAGGGCAACACGACAACGAAAGACAAAGTTCTCCGCCGCGAAATCTTCCTCGAAGAGGGGGAGATCATGGACATGGAGACCTTCAAGCAGTCGATTTACAAGCTCGGCCAGCTCGGCTACTTCAAGGTCAACGACAACCCGGACTTCAAGGTGAACCAGGAGAAGAAGTCGGTCGATGTGACCGTGAAGGGCACCGAGGAAGGGAAGAACGACGTGCAGTTCGGCGGCGGCTACTCCGAGGGCACCGGCTTCTTCGTGCAGACGCAGTTCTCGACGCGCAACTTCCTCGGCGAAGGCGAGAACCTCGGTCTCAGCTTCCAGCGCGGCAACCGGCAGAACTTCTATTCACTTTCGTACGCCGATCCCTGGTTCATGGATACGCCGAACAGCTTTGGCGTGTCGCTCTTCAACCGCAATACGGACTTTCCTCTCTCGGTCGGCTACCAGGAACGCAGCAGAGGTGGATCGGTCGCGTACGGATACCGCCTGCACCGCTTCGACAGCCTCTCCCTCGTCTACGGCCTTGAGCACGTCCGGACGCATGAAGAGTCGAACGTGTTGCCGGACGTCAACGGCAACGTCCCGATCTCCGACATCTCCGATCTGACCTACACCTCGTCGTCGATCGGGCCCTCGTACTCATTCGACTCGCGCGACAATCCGTTCGATACGACGCGCGGCGGCCGCGTCAGCGCGGGTTTGACGTTCTCCGGCGGTCCGCTCGGTGGAACGATTCACGCGATTCGGCCGACGTTCGCGGCGACGAAGTTCTTCAAGTTGTCGCGCAAGTCGTCCTTCAGCCTCAACGTCGACCTCGGCTACCTTCGCCCGCTCGACTACGGCAAAGGTTGCGCGTTGACCTATGACGACTACGTCGATCAGAACAGCAAACTCTGCGTGCCCAAAGGGCAACGCTTCTTCGTCGGCGGCGAGTATTCAGTGCGCGGATTCGAGTACGGAACGCTCGGTCCGACCGAAAAGTTTGGCGGCGTCGAGCAGATTGCCGGCGGCTACAAACAGGTGTTCTTCAACTCCGAGTACATCTACCGCATCAACGATCCGCTGCGGCTCGTTTTCTTCGCAGACGGTGGCTGGGCGTACGGTTACAACGACAAGCTTGATCCTCGCAAACTGCGTTACTCGACGGGCGCGGAGCTTCGCATTTTCCTGCCGGTCTTCCAGTTTCCGATCCGCTTCATCTACGCCATCAACCCGGCTTCGAAGCCGGGCGACAAGTTCAAGACGTTCAACTTCACCATCGGGAATACCTACTAAACAGCGGGCGATTACGCCCGTGTCCAGAAGGCCCAATCTTTTAAGGAGATTTTCATGAAGAAGGTACTCATTTCGCTCGCGGTAGCAGCACTCGCGGCGCCGATGTTTGCGCAGAGTGCTGCGCCGGCTCGCGTCGCGGTTGTCGACGTCAACAAGGTTCTGATGAGTTCGGCCCCGGGCAAGGCGGCGTATGAGCGCCTGAAGAAGATGCAGGATGAGCGCATCGCCAAGGCTCAGGCCATGAACGATGAAATCGCGAAACTCGACAACGACATCAACACCAAGAAGATGTCGCTCAGCGAAGACAAGCTGGCCGATATGGCCAAGCAGCTCTCCGACAAAAAGATCGCCGCCCAGCGCTTCGCGCAGGATGCCGATCGCGAAGTCGGCGAGGCTCGCGACAAGACCCTGCTCGACCTCGAGAACAAGATCAAGCCGGTCATCGACGCAGTGGGCAAAGAGATGGGCCTCGCGGCGATCTTCAACAAGTTCGAATCGGGTCTGGTCTACGCATCGGACGCGATCGACATTACCGACACCGTGATCAAGAAGTTCAGCGAAACCCCTTCGGCCTCGCCCGCGGCTGCCAAGAAGCCGTAACCTCACCGCCAGCAATCACGAAAAGCCTCCCCGCGCGGGAGGCTTTTTTCGTGTGTGCCCGACATGTGCGATCACTTGGAGGTGAAAGTCCTCTACGGACCTTGATGTCAGGAACCGTTAGCTGAAGGCAAGGGCGTCGCCGCGAGGTGGGGTCTGAAGGAAGCCGGAGGC